>Ga0209737_10000050_pt1 | contig 98502 bp, 75 predicted proteins | sample TergutCu122P3_FD_187284 | JGI IMG/M metagenome (GOLD analysis project Ga0209737, IMG submission 187284) | Cubitermes ugandensis P3 segment gut microbial communities from Kakamega Forest, Kenya - Cu122 P3 (SPAdes) (version 2) | ecosystem: Host-associated > Arthropoda: Insects > Digestive system...
AACGAGCCGGCATGCTTGTGGAGCTTTGGGAAGCGGATGTTCTCGGCATACCGCAAGGTATCGCTCCTGTTGCCTCTACCTTTACCGCGGCAGATGGCACCTGGCAGTTCACCGACCAAAGAGCAGGTCATTATGTGGTCAAGTATGTGCTGCCTGCTGGATTTCGGTTCGCAACCCAAGGTGCGCTTGCGACTGCCAATGCATCGCATGTCTCTTCTCTCACAGGGCTTACCGGACCGATCGATGTGACGGGCATCACCAACGTCAATGTGGCGCAAAACGCAGGTCTACAGATCGATCCGCTCGTAAGAGTCGAGTTCAGACTCGCAAGTGACAATACCTTGATCAGCAGTACGCAATACAACGTACCTATCGGTGCGCACACAGCCACCGTCGGGGTGACACCCGGTGTCAACATACCTCAGTATCATCACCTGGCAACTGGCGAGCCGACTTCGAAATCCACACCATCCCCGCTTTCCTGGACAGCTCCTGTCCAGACGATCGTGTGGCTGATTGAACAAGACAGTCTTACCATCACCTATCAGGGTAATGGGGGAACAACCACAGGTCTTGTGACAAGTACGACCCAGACGATTGTGCCCTACTCGCTTGAGGCCACCCTTACCGTAAGTCCATTCTCAAGAACCGGCTGGCAGTTCTTGGGTTGGTCCACAAACTCGGCTGCAACTACCCCGACCTATCTGAATGGGGCGCCGGCATCCCTTTGGGGGTCTGATGTCACCTGGTCTGCAGGAACAGGCACGCTTACGCTTTATGCCATCTGGCAAGCCAACCAATACACCTTAAACTTCGATGCCAATGAGGGAGTGGCCGGAACCACTACTTCCAAGCAGGTCACTTTCGATTCTGAGGTAGGAACGCTTCCTGCAACCGGTAGTGGGGCTCCGACTCGCGAGGGACATGTCTTCCAAGGTTGGTCCACCACTTCAGGCGCAAACAATACCGTTGACTTCACGGCAGTGAATATATGGAACAGTGCAGGTAACGGTACGGTGTATGCGGTATGGGCACCCAGAGCAGATCTGACCTATATCATCAAGTATTATCAGGACACCTTTGACGAATCAGGTTACATGACGGGTAACGACTCTACCGCCCAAGGACCTGTCACCTTTGGGACCAGAGTGCTTTTAAGCTCCGTGCAACTCGATGCACACAAGCCTGTGGGATACCAGTCAGGCATACAGCAAGGTGACGCGCTCGGTTATCTGATCCAAGTAACAGGTAACGTCATATCGGTACTCTACCTACCTGAAGGTGCGGTTCCCTATACCGTCCGTTACTACAAGGGATCTGTCTCACCGGCAAACGAGATACCTGATACCTCGGTAACGGGAACAGCGGTCTTTAACTCCACCGTCACCGTGACTGACATTGCCGCAAAACAACCGGCAGGTTATGGTCCGGGCACCCAATCAAGCGGACTGATAAGTTCCATGACTGAAAACATCATCAATGTCATCTATCCACCACTGTCTAACAACAACGTGGATGTGGGTTACTACATGGAAGGACTTGTCGCAGGAACGTATTCGCTAATAGCTACAGATACGATTACAGGCTTTACCACCGATGCGGCACTGGTACTTCCCGCAAGCGGTACCGGATCGCTCAATAACAGACAGCCCGCGAACTTTGCGGCAGGAGTGATACAACCGCAGTCCGACTCTGTCGTCAAGCCAGGTACCTCGCATGTGATCGTGCATTACGATAGGCCGCGCAATCTGGCAGGCTCGATCAGTTACTACAGAGATACGGTAGATGGTGCAGGATTTATCCAAACAGATGGTCTTACCAACCTTGTGTTGGGTGCCACTTACACGCCAACGCAGTTGCTTATCGATGCGCATAAGCCCACCGGCTATGTCGGCACCATCACGCCTGCGTCTCGTACAGTAGGTATGAGTGGCAACACCTTCGAGGTGCTGTATCTTCCTTCCACCAATAACACTGCGACAGTTCGCTACTGGAAGGATTCTGTCGGTGTGGGTAATCAACTCGGTGCCGATGTGGCGCTGACGAATCTTACCTTCGGCGTGCGCTATGACGCGTTAGGAATAGATGTCAACCTCAGACAGCCTGTAGGCTATCAGGCAGGTATCATCCAATCAGCTACAAACACGATAGGGATAGTGGCTGCAAACAACATCATAGATATCATCTATCTACCAAGAACAGATCTTGAGTATACGATCCGTTACTATCAAGACACACTCGATCTGGCAGGATACATGATAGGACAAGATGTGGGACCGGTTGGTCCTGTGACCTTCGGATCACGCGTACTACTCAATATCGCGCAACTCGATGCCAAGAAGCCTTACGGGTATCAATCGGGCGTGCAGCAAGGGGATGCGTCTGGATATCTGATCCAAGTTTCCGGTAACGTCATCTCCGTACTCTACCTACCGATAGAGTCGGTTCCCTATACCGTCAGGTACTACAAGGGATCTGTGGCAATAGCTAATGAGATACCGAATACCTCTGTTGAGGCCACCGGGACCTTCGGTGCAACCATTGCGGTAACCGATATGGCGACAAAGCAACCGGCAGGTTATGGTCCGGGCACCCAATCAAGCGGACTTTTGTCCTCTACCACTGAAAACATCATCAACGTAATCTATCAGCCACTGTCTAACAACGATGTCGCTGTGGGTTATTACATGGAGGACGTCACAGCCGGACAGTACTCGCTTATCGCAACAGATACCATCTCTGGCTTTACGACTGACGCGGCACTTGTGCTTCCCGCAAGTGGTGCGGGATCGCTCAATCACAGACAGCCTGCTAACTTTACTGCAGGAGTGATTCAGGCAGGTAGCGACACCATAGTGCAACCAGGCACCTCGCATGTCATCGTGCATTATGATAGACCGCGTAACCTTGCAGGTTCTATCACCTACTATCGCGATACGCAAGATGCTGCAGGGCTTATCCAGACAGATAATCTGTCAAGTCTTGTCCTAGGTGCCACCTATGCTCCCACCCAGGCACTGATAGATGCGCATAAACCAACCGGTTATGTGGCCACCATCACGCCTACCTCAAGAACAGTTGCCATGACCGGCAATGACTTTGTGGTGCTCTATATGCCTTCTACCGATAATACTGCTACGGTCCGTTACTACAAGGACAGCGTAGGTGCAGGTAATCAGTTAGGTGCCGATGTGTCACTTACCGGCCTTACCTTCGGCACGCGCTATGACGCGCAAGGAATCGATGTGAACCTGAGACAACCCGAAGGCTATCAGGCAGGTACCATACAATCACCTGCAACAACTATCACGACGGTAGGCACAAGCAATATCATCAACGTGGTCTATCTGCCCAGAACCGATCTGACCTATATCATCAAGTACTACAAGGACAGTGTCGATGCGGCTGGATACATGGAAGGAAACGACTCCTCCACCCAAGGTCCTGTGACCTTCGGTACCAGAGTGGTGCTCACGCAAGCACAACTTGATGCCCATCAACCCTATGGGTATCAATCAGGACGTCAGCAAGGTGACATCCTTGGTCATCTGGTGCAAGTCTCAGGTAATGTGATAAGCGTGCTCTATATCGCAGAAAACGATATCCCTTATACGGTACGCTACTACAAGAACAGTATCGCACCTGCTAACGAGATACCGAATACGTCTGTGGAGGCGACAGCCACCTTCGGTGCAACGATTACCGTGACCGATATGGCGACAAAGCAACCCGCAGGATACGGCCCGGGCACTCAATCAAGTGGTCTTATCGCATCGATGACCGAGAATATCATCAATGTGGTCTATCAGGCACTAAGTAACAATAATGTCGAAGTGGGCTACTACATGGAGGATATCACGGCTGGTAGTTATTCACTGATTGCTACTGACACCATCACAGGCTTTACCACCGATGCGGCACTTGTGCTTCCCGCAAGTGGCACAGGCTCTCTTAACAACAGACAGCCTGCTGATTTTGCTACTGGAGTGATTCAGCCCCAATCCGATACTGTCGTCAAACCGGGAACCTCGCATGTGGTCATCCACTATGCAAGACCCAGAAACCTGACGGCGACCGTTGATTACTACAAGATGACGATTCCGGCCTCATCATCGCTGATCGCGCCGATGAATGCTCCGGAACTCCTGGGCTCGGCAACGCTTGAGAACCTCATCTTGGGTGATACGATCTCGCTTGAGCCGGGTACCGCCCCAGGTCAGGTCGACTTCATGAGACAGACCGGTTGGGGTCCAGGTATTGCAGATCCCGCGATGCTGATTGTTGCCGCAACCGGTAACGCGTTCAGTGTCACCTATGAGCATCAGTTGAGGCCTGATCCGATCACGGCATACACCATCGTGTATCATCCGGGGACTACGGAGAGGGTCTACAACCTGCCGTTGGGTGGAAGTTTTGATGCCGGTAAGAGGGTTACGGTTGCATCAGCTCCTACTCGCATAGGATATCGATTCCTTGGCTATGAGATCACCGCAGTCTCTTCAAGGGATGCCGGCAAATTCAGAACAGCAACCTACCAATCAGGAGCTACATTCACAATGCCAGCGGCGAACCTGAAAGCAACGGCGTTATGGCAAAAGGTCTGGCCGGCGACGTTCCATCCCGAGGGTGGGACGCCGGTTCCAGGCCAGACGGTCGATGATGGCGCCACCATTGCCGTCCCGACTCCTCCGACGCGCGAGGGCTATGAGTTCATGGGCTGGTACACGCGTGATGGCGTGCTCTATGACTTCTCGCAACCTATGGAAGGACCGGTCGAGCTGTTCGCCGGATGGCGTAAGTTATCTGGCTCATCACCCAAGACAGGGGATACGATGGCTGCAAGTGGCATCATCGCGATGCTTGCTGCAGGAGTCGGCGTATTCGTTATCTCACGGTATTGGAAGAGGGAGCGTACGGATAGCGTCTAGATAGTTGTATTGCCGTGAACTCTAGCCTTGACGCTCGCAGCCTCTCGGCTGTCGTCTACGGCAAACGCTTCCCTAGGTCGCGTTCGTCCTCTCGGTGTACATATACACAAACTACCCAGTTGCGAAATGTGACTGGGTAGTTTTCACATACGTGCCATTTGCGCAAATTGCATAAAATAATGTTCAAGACTTTCGGCATCAACTTCATCAGAGTCACCAAAGAAGATAGTAAGGAATTGCTCTTTTGCACGAAGAATCTCACGGGTTCTCGGTGATTTTTTGGATGCCCAGAACTCAGCGGTAGCATCGAATAGATCCAATGCACGATCAATGGCACCATCCATGCGCGCTGTCTTGCCATTTCGCTTAGCATTGATGGCACGACCAACTTCCGAACCGATATTTCCCATCTGCTCAGATAGCGTCAATTGGGCCCATCTTTCCCGATCCACCCCTCGGTCATTCATGAACAATTCCCTCTACGATTCCTAAGATTGTCTTTTGTATTGCGGGATCTTCGACTGAACGACTGCGATTACCTTGCCCAGGTCGAATGTTTATCATCGAGTCAAACTCAACGAAGTCTTCATTTCCGAAATCCTCAGGATAGAGATTGATTCCCCACAAATCTGATTGTCGAGAGCCGGTTTCCAGTAAAAAACTCTCTTGATCAGCATGCATTTCAGCATCGATCACCATACGATTTTGCTCAATATCTACAACTGCTTTTACCAGTTCGCCATACATACGTTGGGCATATTCTGTGAGTTCAGCGATAGATATTGATGTTACTTCTTGCATAACAACTCCTTGACGAAACGATTCCTAAATTAAGTATATCAATCATCACAAGGAGGGTTACTGTCGTTACAATAGAATGTACTGCTCAATAAGAAAGAAGGCGCCTAGCACCATGCACTGTGAAGCAACTGCTATAGACGTAACGAATCTGTCCTATCGGTATCCTGATGGGACTCAAGCACTTGATGATGTTACGTTTACCATTCCGCATGGCACACGGGTTGCTCTTCTTGGTCCCAACGGAGCGGGCAAATCGACATTGATCGGTCATCTTAACGGTATTACGCTTGCGCAAGAAGGCGTTGTAGCAATCGAGGAGGTCCCTATTGCGAACGACACCGTACATGACGTGCGTACACGTGTAGGTGTGGTATTTCAAGATCCCGACAATATGCTTTTCATGACAAGCATTGGTGATGATATCGCATTCGGGCCACTCAACATGAAGCTTCCGGCAGATGAGGTTGAGCAACGGGTTGTCCATGCGCTTGAAGCCATGGGAATTGCGGATCTTCGCGATAAACCAGGGATGCACGTATCGTTTGGGCAGAAGAAACGCGCAGCTCTTGCGTCAGTCATTTCGATGGAGCCTGCGGTTCTCATTTTGGATGAGCCGACCTCGAATCTTGATCCGCGTGCTAAGCGTGAGATGACACAACTCGTTTCAAGTCTCGATGTCACTTTGGTGATTGCGACCCATGACATGGATCTGGCGTGGGCGATGTGTGATACGGCACTGGTACTGGATGAGGGACGTGTAGTTGCTCACGGTCCCGCGCATGAGATTATGAGTGATAGAAACCTCATGGTAACGCATGGGTTAGAAGTGCCTCTAGTTGCTCGATAATTAATACTTTTGCTCTATAATGTCAACGTACTCGAAAAATAGAGAATTCTGTGGGAAGGACAGAGTGGGGAGAATATTATGAATAATGCAAGTAGAATGTACAAAAAGGGCGTCATTCCCGCACTTGTTTTAGTGCTGGTGTTGAGTGTGCTGCCCTTTGCAGCTGGGGCAAAGACAGTAGAGACATCGATCGAGCTTATATCAAAAGGTCCACTAGGACTTGGTGGAGACAACAGGGCAGATGAGCCGGTAATTTCAGGAGATGGCACGAAGATAGCTTTCAATTCGTGGGCTTCCGATATTCTTCCGGGGGTAACGGTGCCTGGCGGTTCTGCACAAGTATATTTGTACGATACCGTTGCGGAAACAACCACTTTATTGAGTGCCGGCCCCTTGGGCATCGGGGGCAATGGTTCGTCTGATAACTGTGCGATTTCTTATGACGGAAGCACGGTTGTATTCCATTCGAATGCTTCCAATCTTCTTGATGGGGTAACAACCACTAATGCACAGATATATAGCTACAACACGATTACAGGAGATTTGAAGCTGGTGACGGCTGGTCCCTCGGGTACTGGCGGCAATAGTTGGTCATGGGCCCCCTATGTCTCAGGCGATGGGAAGAGGATTGCGTTTCGCTCAAGTGCCTCGAACCTTATCGATGGGGTGACTACGCAAACGGACGAAAATATATATGTGTATGACGCGGATACCGATGCAACGATACTGGTGACGAAAGGTGCTTCCGGCATTGGCGGCAATACTTACTCGCGACAGTGTGATATTTCCCGCGACGGCAACTTTGTCGTATATGTCTCAAGAGCAAGCGATATGGTGGGTGCCACAACCGATGGGGCACACGAGAATGTCTTTGTTTATGATATTGCGCAGGGGACGACCAAGCTGATAACTCCCGGTACATCAGGAACCGGTGCCGACGGACAGTGTGCGGGCGTGACCATGTCAGCAGACAATACCAAGGTATTCTTTGTGTCCCGTGCAACTAATTTAATCAATGGCTTTCCCACGAATGGTCGACTAAACGTTTTTATGTATGATATGACGACTCAAGTGACGACACTTCTTACAACTGGTTCATCAGGCAATGGAGGCAATGGCAACTCGATGCGTCCTACCGTATCGAACGATGGAACGACGATTACATTCCATTCGGAAGCTACGGATCTGATCGATGGCATTATGGCTAACGGCTACCAGCAGGTCTATCGTTATGATTTGAGCACAGGAGAGATGACTCTCGTTACGCCAGGACCAACGGGTAATGGTGCTGATAGTGATAGCAATCGTCCTCATATCTCTGGTGATGGCAATCAGATAATCTTCCAGTCATCCGCAAGCAATCTTCTCGAAGGATTCACACCAGCCCATACAAACGGAAATGTATATCTTTGGACACGCACTGTCACACTTGATGTGACGTTCGATCCAGCGAATGGCGACGCTCCTTTCGTTGAGCAGGTATTGCCGGGCAATGTGATAGCTGCACCGGCACAACCCGTGCGTGACGGATTCGTCTTCAATGGCTGGTGGACCGAGGATGGAACCCAGTGGGTCTTTACCGATCCGGTGACCGATGACATGACACTCACTGCTCATTGGATCGAGCTCTTTACTGTGATGTATGATGCCCAGAACGGGACACCACCACTTGTGATCGAGGCGACAGAAGGATCACTGCTCTCTATGCCAACCAACCCAACTCGCGCAGGCTACACATTTGCCGGTTGGTGGACTGAGCCTGTTGGCGGAGTGCTGTGGGACTTTGGGGTCGATACCGTTTCAGCTGATTTAGTGCTGTATGGTCATTGGATTGCTGATGAGGTGACGCCACCTGTCAATCCTGAGACTCCTGCTACAGGAGATAGCATGGCTGTATGGCCAATCGCATCACTCGCACTTCTCGGGTGCGCAGTAATGGGAACTGCTGTGTATCGTAAGAGATTCGATTGCTAAGCAATATCGTTTTATAGATAGTAAAAGTGGGACTCCGAAAGGGGTCTTACTTTTTGCTCCTTTCGCTACAATGGAATACATTGATAAAGATGAGGTATACTAGAACATATGTTCTAGTATTGTGTAGATTAATCCACCCAGAAAGTACCTACGTATGACTTCAAAAAAACCGGAAACCCCTCTTATTCGAAGCAGTGCTGCCGAATATCTGACTTTTATAGCCTCAAGCGGTAACACTCAACAAAGTATTGAAATACGTTATGAGGACGAAAATATTTGGCTCACCCAGAAGATGATGGCAACGCTTTATGACGTTGAAATCCCAACCATCAATGAACATATTGCCAAGATTTATGCGGATAATGAGTTGGGGCCGGAGGCAACTATTCGGGATTTCCGAATAGTTCAAACTGAAGGCGACCGACAGGTTGCTCGGCAAATTAAGCACTATAGTCTACAGATGATTATTGCCGTTGGCTTCAAGATCAATAATGACCGTGCAATTCAATTTCGCAAATGGGCCAATCGAATCGTTAAGGACTACACCATTCAAGGATGGGCGATGGATGTCGATCGAATCAAAAAAGGTCACATGTTTACTGACGACTATTTTGAACGTCAACTTGCCTATATTCGAGAGATACGCATGTCGGAACGAAAGTTCTATCAAAAGGTAACTGATATTTATTCAACGGCATTCGATTATGACCGGAATGCAAAAACTACCAAAGAGTTCTTCCAGATGGTTCAAAACAAAATGCATTGGGCAGTTCATAGGCATACTGCAGCTGAATTGATTGTAGAGCGTGCCGATGCGCAAAAAGAGCACATGGGTCTCACTTCGTGGGAGCTCGCGCCACACGGCAAAATCATTAAGGCAGATGTTATTGTCGCCAAGAATTATCTCAATGAGGAAGAAATGAACTATCTCGAACGCATCGTGTCAATGTATCTTGACTATGCAGAATTGCAGGCTGAAAGAAAAATTCCGATGTCTATGGCTGATTGGGCGCAGAGATTGGATGGTTTTCTTGAATTTAATGAACGCGAGATCCTGACTGGTGCTGGCAAAGTGTCGCATGAGGAGGCGAAACTTCATGCTGAGACCGAATTTGAAAAGTATCGTATTGTGCAGGATGCACTCTTTGAGAGTGATTTCGATAGATTTCTTGAATTCGAATCTGAGATGAAGAGGTTGGAGAACTAGCTCCTTTCGCTACAATGGAATACATTGATATGAATGAAGGAGGCGCACTATGAGCGCGACAGCACTAAATGTATTGATATTGGGTGGTGGAGGCAGAGAGCATGCGATTGCGCATGAGCTTGCAAAGTCTCCTAGCGTTGCTTCGATCGAGGTATCTCCCGGTAATGGAGGTACGGCGGGTGCGCATAAGACAGCCAATATCGTTTTGGATGTCGAGAATCCTGAAGCAGTTGCAGCATATGCGCAAAGCCATGCGATAGATCTCGTTGTTATCGGTCCAGAAGCACCTCTTGTGGCAGGGGTTGCCGATGCGGTGCGCGATGTGGGCATTCCGGTATTCGGACCGGGCAAGATTGCCGCGCAACTTGAGGGGTCGAAGCAGTTCAGCAAGGACTTCATGGTGCGCAACGATATCCCTACCTCGGACTACTATGTATTTGAGACAGGTCAGCTTGATGAGGCTTTAGCAAAACTCGATGAAATGGGAACCCCTGTCGTTATCAAGGCCGATGGGCTGGCGGCTGGCAAAGGCGTGACTGTTGCCACAACGCTCGATGAGGCACGTGATGCGGTGCGCGAATGCTTCGATGGGCGCTTCGGTGAAGCCGGCGATAAAGTCGTTATCGAAGAATGCCTCGTGGGTCCCGAGTGCTCAGTCCTTTGTTTCGTTGACGGCTCGACGATTGTTCCGCTTGCCCCTTCTCAGGATCATAAGCGTGTGGGAGAAGGAGACACGGGTCCCAACACCGGAGGTATGGGTGTGTATTCACCGGTACCGATGGTAAGCGATGAAATGTATCAGGAGATGGTCGATATCATGCAACGGGTTGCCGATGCACTTGTTGCTGAAGACATTGAGTTTCGCGGTGTTTTATATGGTGGATTCATGTTGACCGAAAAGGGTCCGCAGGTTCTTGAGTTTAACGTGCGCTTCGGTGATCCGGAGACACAGGTACTCCTTCCTCGTCTGAAGAGCGATTTATCACAGGCACTACTCGCGACTGCAAAAGGTGCTCTGGCAGATATCGATCTTGAATGGGATGAGCTCGATGGTGTCTCAGTCGTTATGGCAAGTGGAGGATATCCTGACAGTTGCGAAACGGGCTTTTCGATTACCGGTATTGAGGATGCGCAAGAATTTGAGGGTGTGACGGTATATCATGCCGGTACAATACGTGATGGTGAGGGCACGGTTCGCTCATCCGGTGGACGTGTGTTGAATGTAACGGCTCTTGCCCCGACGTTTGAGGAGGCGATCGAACGTGCATATCAGGCAGTCGACCGTATCCATTTCGATGGCGCTTTCTGGAGAAGAGACATCGGGCAACGCGCATTGCAGGTAGAAGATATATGATTTCTGAGCGACTATTAAGCGCCGTTATGGCGTTTGAGAATAAACGGCTTCTTACTTTGGAGCCGGCAGCTATGACGCGGTTGCCTGAGCCTGACCCCGGTAAGACGTATATGTTGTATGCTCACATTCCCTTTTGCGAGCGGCTTTGTCCGTACTGCTCATTCAATCGATTTCCGTATGATCAAACGCGCGCGGAGCACTATTTCAAGCATCTGCGCACGGAAATGAAGCTTGCGGCAGATCGCGGATACAATTTCGGCTCGCTCTATATCGGAGGTGGGACACCTACCGTTCATATCGATGAGCTTGTCGCGACTATCGATCTTGCGAAAGACTTATTCGATATCAAAGAAGTATCGTGCGAGACTAATCCTAATCATCTGTTTCCTCAATGGATCGATCCACTTGTTGATCGGGTCGATCGCATGAGTGTGGGCGTCCAATCTTTTGACGATGAGCTTCTTAAACAAATGGATCGGTATGACAAGTACGGTGCGGGTGAGACGATACTTGAGCGTCTTCAGGACGTGAAAGATGCTTTCCAGAGTCTCAATGTCGATATGATCTTCAATTTCCCGACCCAGACCGCGCAGATGCTCTTGGCTGACTGCGATATGGTCAAAGAGAGCGGATGCAGCCAGACGACATTCTACCCACTTATGGCGTCTCCGGTTGTCGAGAAGCAATTGGCAGAAACCGTCGGACGTGTCAGTTATGAGCGTGAGGCGCACTACTATCAGATGATTTGCAATGAGCTCGCCAATCATTTCGAGCCCTCAACTGCCTGGACGTTCTCGCGTACCGAAAGCCAGATGATCGACGAATATATCATCGACTATGAGGAGTACATCGGTATCGGAAGTGGCGCGATGAGCTTTGTCGACGGTAAGCTGCTCGTCAATACGTTTTCTATCCGCGAATATAACGAACGTGTGGCGGCAGGAATGCCTGGGGTGACTCAGTTGCGGGAGTTTACTCGCAATGATCTGATGCGCTATCGATTTCTGATGGGCTTTTTCGGACTGAGATTGGATCGCGAAGAGTTCAGGCGAGACTTCGGTGTACGTATCGAAGCAGGACTTCCGATGGAGATTTCGTATATGCGCGCGGTTGGGGCATTCGACCAATATAATCAAAAGGTGATCACTTTATCGCCTAAGGGGAAGTATCTGCTTGTGGCGATGATGCGGCAGTTCTTCATCGGGGTCAACAATGTCCGAGATGAGGCACGTGCAGCGCTTAGTGGCGATGAGCGCAAAATCTTATTTGGTGATGGGTGCGATTAGCACACGGATATAAAAGAAAGAGGAGTGTAGTATGAGCAACGCGTTGGTAGGTATTGTTATGGGAAGTAAGTCTGACATGGACGTCATGAAGGATTGTGCGGCTGAGCTGGAAAAACTTGGTGTCGAGTACGAGATGCACGTTGCAAGCGCGCATCGTAATCCTGATAAAGTCGCTGCCTGGGCTTCTGGCGCTGGTGACCGCGGCATGAAGGTAATTATCGCAGCTGCAGGTAAAGCTGCCCATCTGGGAGGCGTCGTTGCTGCGTTTACCCCACTTCCGGTTATCACGGTCCCTCAAAAGACGAGCGACCTCGGCGGTCTTGATTCACTTCTTTCGATGGTTCAGATGCCCACCGGTGTTCCGGTAGCATGTGTTGCTATCAATGGTGCGAAGAATGCCGCAATTCTTGCTACTCAGATTCTGGGTACCAGCATGCCTGAGTATCGTGAGGCAATCGTCAAGCTCAAAGCAGATATGGCGGCTAACTAGAACTATTCGTTATGTGAGGTGTCGTGAGGGAGACCATTCGCATAAGCAATATGACGTGCGCGGCGTGTGCTGCTCGGGTCGAGCGTGTGGTCTCTCAAACACCTGGTATTACCTATGCTTCGGTCAATATCGCGACCGAGCGGCTTACTGTTGAATACGATCCGTCCCAAATCACACTTGATGATATTGGGACGGTTGTTCAAAAAGCGGGTTATGGGTGGGCCCGTATCGAAGATACCCAAACAGCACTTGACGAGGATCGTGAGCAAAAAGCGCATGATGTAACGATTCTGAAGCGCAAGACAATTATCAGTATATTGTTCGCGCTGCCCCTTCTGTATGTGGCGATGGGGCATATGCTTCCCTGGGGAATAGAGCTTCCCATGCCGCAGTTTCTCTCCCATAGCGCGCATCCGATGCGGTTCGCCTTACTCCAACTTGCATTGACGATTCCTATCGTCGCGGTAGGCTGGCGATTCTACTATGTAGGTTTTCGGGCACTTTGGATGCGTCACCCCAATATGGATTCTTTAGTCGCATTAGGTACGTCAGCTGCGGTTATTTATAGCCTCTATGTCACATATATGCTGGCAGTGACGCATGACCATGATTGGGTGATGCAGCTCTACTTCGAGAGCGCGGGAGTCATTATCGCACTTATCTTGCTCGGCAAGACGATGGAAGCGGTATCCAAGGGACGTACGAGTGAAGCTCTCAAAAAACTGATGGAGCTGGCACCCAAGACCGCATGGGTCATACGCGGTGAATATGAGAATGCGCAAGAGATCGAGATACCGATTGAAGAGGTATTCGTCGGAGATCTGGTTGTCGTGAAACCGGGTGCGAAAATCCCGGTTGATGGCGAAGTGGTCGAAGGTTTGAGCTCGGTCGATGAGTCGATGTTGACCGGGGAATCGATGCCGGTTGATAAGATGGCAGGAGAACCTGTTTATGCGGCAAGTATCAATGCGCAGGGTCGTCTTATCGTTCGCGCGACAAGTATCGGAGCTGATACTGCACTTGCCCACATTGTAAAACTGGTCGAGGACGCGCAGGAATCGAAGGCGCCGATTGCAGCTTTAGCCGATGTCGTTTCCCGCTATTTTGTTCCGATTGTATTGGTTGTCGCCATAGTGGCTGCGATCGCGTGGCTATTGGCGGGACAAACTGTTGCATTCGCGTTGACTATCCTGATATCGGTACTCGTTATCGCTTGCCCGTGCGCGTTGGGCCTTGCGACTCCTACCGCCATTATGGTGGGAACCGGCAAGGGGGCGCAGTATGGCATCTTAGTTAAGGGCGGAGAGGCGCTTGAGGCGGCGCGCAATATCGACACGGTCGTTTTGGACAAGACAGGAACTATCACTGAGGGCAGACCTCACGTTACCGATGTGATTACGCTTTCCGCATCTTCGGATGAAAACACGAGAGATCTCATCGGGTATGCGGCAGGTATCGAGCGCGGAAGCGAACATCCGGTAGGCTTCTCGATCGTACAATATGCAATCAATAACGACATTCCCCTTAAGTCGATCGACTCATTCGAGGCAGTTGCGGGTCAAGGAGTTGTCGGCACAAGTGGTTCCCATGCGGTTTTAGTGGGTAATGACAAGCTTATGAAGACGCGCGATGTGGCAGTTACAGAAGAGAACGCTCGTCTTATAGATACACTTGCCGAGCAGGGCAAGACACCAGTATATGTTTCCATTGACAATAAACTCGAAGGCATTGTTGCTGTTGCCGATGTGGTGAAGCCGACCAGTAAAGCGGCGATCAGGCAACTGAAAGACATGGGCATTCAGGTCGCAATGATTACGGGCGATAATGAGCGCACGGCCCAATCTATCGCGCGACAGATGGATATCGACACCGTAATGGCAGAAGTCCTTCCCCAGGATAAGGCCGAACACGTCAAAAGACTGCAGGAGCAGGGACGAAAAGTCGCGATGGTAGGCGACGGTATCAACGACGCGCCTGCTCTTGTTCAGGCTGATGTGGGTATTGCGATTGGGACCGGTACCGGTGTCGCTCTTGAGAGTGCCGATATCGTGCTTATGCAAAGCGATCTTATGGATGTCGCGACCGCGATCAATCTTTCCAAGCAGACTATTCGTAATGTAAAGCAGAACTTGTTCTGGGCATTTGGGTACAACATCGCTTTCATTCCCGTTGCCTGTGGTCTTCTGTATCCTTTCGGTGGCCCCTTACTCAATCCCATGTTTGCTGCTGCGGCGATGTCGCTGAGTAGCGTATCGGTGCTCTCGAATGCTTTGCGACTCAGGAGGTTTAGACCGTACTCATGATTGAACTTGATAACATCATCAACCGTCCGTTTGGTAAAGGTGACTATCCGACGCATCTTTTGGATTTTTTCAACTGGGGAGCATTCGCGTTTCCTGAGATATGGGCTATCCTTCATGGGTGTTGGGCAATACTGTGGGCAGCTGTTGCGGCGCAACTCATCCCTTTATACGTATTGCTACAGATGAACGAGAGTAGCGTGTCGCCGTCTCTCTATTTCGGGTTTCTCGCTTTTGCACAGCTATGCCTAGGAGCTGTTCGACTTTGGGCGGGTATGAAGGCGAACCAGTTTTACTGGAAACAAGTAGCAGCGGGCAGAGGTGGTTTCGGTCTTGCGCCCAAAGAGCTTACCATCAGGCAATTCTTCAGCAGGCAACGGCAATGGGCGATCGTTGGCATGATAGTGCTCCTGGTCGTTAATCTTTCCGGCGGAATGTGGAATTACTCGATCATTCAAACGACCGGAGGACAAAGCGATGCGCTGTTCTCTGCAGGTCAAGATATCGTATGGGTACTGGCATTTCTCCTAGGAGCCTATTATATTGCTTTGCAGGGAACGATTCTTATGGCACCTCAGCGAGGGTTCGCGTATTTGACCAACGACAGTGTTGTTTCCATTGATGGAGAGATCTTTTCTGAAAAGCAGGCAATCGACTCACTTAATGTGACTGCGCTTGAAGAAGCAAAGCAGCAACGTGATGCGAACGTCACGGTAAACGAATCGAGCAGTGAGCCTGGACCGGATGCCGATAATGATATATATGCATACCCTCTTGCCAATGGTCAGATACTTCCGGTTCTTGGGCTGGGAACGTACAAGATGGAGCCGGGCAGCGAAACTATTCTTTCCGTCAAATACGCATTGGAGGCTGAATATCGCAGTTTCGATACGGCGACGCTTTACGGAAACGAACAGTCAATTGCACAGGCGATAAAGCAATACGGTATTTCTCGCGATGATATTTTCCTGACAAGCAAGGTGTGGAATACTAATCAGGGATACGTCAACACGATACATGCGCTTGAGGAGTCATTGGCGCAACTTGGCACCGATTATCTCGATATGTATCTTATTCATTGGCCCATCGAGAAGACGCTTCGTTCAACGTGGCGTGCGCTTGAGCATTTGTATCAGGCGGGCAAAGTGCGCACAATCGGGGTCTGCAATTTCGAGATCGATCATCTGGAGCGACTTCTCTCCCATGCTGAGATTGCCCCCATGATCAACCAAATAGAACTTCATCCTCGGTTCACGCGTGAGGAATTAGTTCTTTATTGCTGGAATCATGGCATGCTGGTCCAGTCATGGGCGCCCTTGATTCGCGGAGGAGTCACTTTGATTCCGGAGCTGAGCAGAATCGCAGCCGCACACGGCAAGACTGAAGCGCAGGTTGCGTTGCGTTGGGCGGTTCAGCACAATTTCGCGGTTATTCCTAAATCGACGAGCCGAGAGCGTATTTTTGAGAATACCGATATATTCGATTTCGAGCTAACGTCCGAAGAGATGTCGCTTATCGATTCACTCAATCGCAACACGCGTGTAGGGCCTGATCCCGAAGAGTATTCCTGGCACAGTAAATAGTGCCGGATGCCATGCCTTATTCGACGGGCGGCACCTCTGCGTCTTCCGGTGCTGCGGGAACTACTTCAATCGGCCAGATCTTCTCTCCCCCCGGCTTGTAGACAAATGCTCGCTCGGTACGAATAAAATACCGCGCGTCATCGAAATCATATTCGCAGGTAACTAGAGTTAGAAATTGCGCGCCATCATAGACTTCTCCGACAGGATAGAGGCCGTCTGCTGTAATCAACCCTTGGTCGATCAGGAGATACTCTCTGGTATCGACGGGAGTATAAAGGAACACATGCTCATGTGTTTTGGCAAAATCAGGCTTTCTGTAGCGTGGTAGTTGCCCGAACATCGATCCGTCATACATATTGTGTCCATAGATACGTGAATCCAGATCATTGAAATCAGGATTGTTAAACATATCGAGAAAAACAGCACCTCCATCGGAGAAGTTCTTCTCGAAGTCGGCCTTAAGGTAGAAATCGTTGTCCCCGCTGAATAGAACCGGGTAGTCGATTCGAGAATCGGGGATATAGATCCATGCGACGATATCGGGATTAATGGCCTTGAGTCCTTCGAAATCAATAATACGCTCACGGGCAGCCTGAAGCATCGCGTCGTCGGCTCCGTCTCCGTTGTTATCCTCGACCGGAGTTGTGAACTGTGATGAGAGTGCCGAATAGTTTTTGTTGGCACTATAATATTTCCACCAAATCTGTCCCAACTGCCAGAGGGCAAATGCCATGAGGCTAAGCCCGACGATAAGCAAGATGGTCGAGACCCAGTTCCGTTTCCCTGATCCCTTCCGTTTCGCGTTGCGCTGAGAAATCTCGCGTGCCTGCGCCTCTTCTGCACGTGCAGTCGTACGACGAGTATTCTTCTCTGCGCGATCGATCTTCTCTCTACGCTTGCGGCGTGAAGGAAGAGGTGGTCTTTCCGTACGGCTATACTCTATACTCATGATCCAATCTCCATCGTGCTCGGCATTGGGCGTCTGTCTACCCGTATGTCATATTCTGCATCGGGATTATCCGAAAGGTTGATTTTATCAAGGGGTAGTTTGAGGTAGCGAGCCTTCCCCTCGACTGCGACCGTTCCGTCCTCAAGTACGATTTCTCCGGTGCCCTCGAACACGCGTGAGGTGTTGCGGGTAATGCGTCCTCGAGCAACGATCGGCTTATCACAGGGAAGAGGTTTGCGGTACTTTGCGGAAAACTCGATAGTCACGCCCCAGGTATCGGGTTCCTCAATCATGGCGGAACGCCCGATGAGTTCATCAAGAATGGCGGCGGAAATCCCCCCATGCACCCGACCGGGATAGCTCTGATGCGTCTCGGTCGGTTCGAAAATACCGATGAGTTCCCCTTCTTCCGTCTCATAGAATTTCGCATGAAGACCCAGCTTATTATCCTCACCGCACACGAGACACATGCGCGAGATATCCTGCGGTTTTGTAAGCGAATACTTCATCCGTTTTATCCTAACATGGGGCGCAATCGGGCGAGGTGCACTCTACTAATTCTCCGCACATCGATGGTATGAACGGCGGGTCTTCATTGTGTACCCACTCACAGGTATACTTTGTGTAGTGAACAAATGGGTATGCCAAGGAGGATTACAATGGATTTCATCCCCATAGTATTGATGAGTGTGTGTATCGTTCTGCTGATTTTGATTGCGCTCTTACTTTTGAGGCGCAATAAGTCCTCCGATCTCAGTCAGATATCCTCTCTCATGCAGCAAGCCTCCAATCAGCAGCGTGAGGATGTACAGCGCCAGCTTGCGGTTGGCGCGACAGAGCAATTCGAGCGGTTCAACGTCATTCAAGGTAGTATTCAAAAGACGCTTCAGGAAAATCGTATAGAGACGAATACTCAGTTGCGGGAATTCCAAGAACGTATCGATGGGCGACTCGAATCGATGCAGGCCAGAAATCTTGAGAGTGCGGAAAAGACCAATATGATTCTTGAGGGCAAAATGAAAGCACTTCAGGAGAGCAACGAAAAGCGCTTGGAGCAGATGCAGGGTGTAGTAGATGAGAAGCTGCAAAAGACCCTTGAGAGCCGATTGACGCAATCTTTTGAGTTGGTGAGTAAACAGCTCGATAGTGTTCAGCAAGGCTTAGGTGAGATGAAGAATCTTGCCGCTGATGCGAAGAGTCTGAAAAACGCACTCACCAATGTGAAAGAACGTGGCACGTATGGTGAAGTGCGACTCGAGAAATTGCTTGCGGATATACTTGCTCCGCACCAGTATGAGATTAATATCGAGATCAGCGACAATAAACGCGTCGAGTTCGCGGTCAAGCTTCCCGGTAGAGGCGATCTGCCACTTCTATTGCCTATCGACTCGAAGTTTCCCATCGAGGATTACAATCGGCTTCTTGATGCAGAAGATAAGACGGCTATGGATGAGGCGCGCAAGGCGATTGCCCAGACAATTCGCACGAGTGCCAAGGACATATCCGACAAATATATCGTGCCACCCCAGACAACGGATTTTGCTTTGATGTTTCTTCCCACAGAAGGTCTCTATGCGGAAGTAGTTCAAAATGCGGGGCTTTTCGAAGAGTTGCGGGATAGATATAAAGTCACCGTTGTTGGGGCGACGACACTCTCGGCATTCCTTATGTCTTTGCAGATGGGCTTCAAGACACTTGCTATCGAACAGCGCTCTCAAGAAGTATGGGACACTTTGCGTGATGTGAAGAAGGCCTTCAGTGATTTTGAGACAATGCTCGATAAGGCTCATAAGCAACTGCAGACTGCTGATAACACGATAGAGAAGTTACGGGGCACACGAACGCGAGCCATCAATAGGGCGCTCAGGGATGTGCAAGAACTTGATGAGGCTCCACGTCAGCACGTGCTAGAAGCAGGAGATGTATTTGAGGTTATCGAGGACGAGGACGATTAAACCGCAGACCTATCCTATTGCCGTCATAAAGGTGTAGGCAAGATAACTGGCATAAATAACTAGGAACACGACAGCTGTTGGACGACTCAGCTTTCCTCGCCACTTAAGAATAATGGCAAGAAGCAGTGTGAGAATGAAGAGCAGGGGAATATCAAATCTCATAATAGAAGGATTGATAGGAATAGGCTTGATCATCGCGGCGATTCCCAGTACTGCGAATATGTTGATGATAGATGAGCCCACGATGTTGCCGAATGCAATCTCACTGTGACCACGCACTGCACCGATAACGCAGAGGGTCAGCTCAGGCAGGGATGTTCCAAATGCGACAATCGTAAGCCCGATAACGGCTTCAGTAACACCAAACTTTTGCGCAATCGCACTTGCCCCGTCGACAAGCCAATTCGAGCCGAAGGTGAGCGCAAGAGCACTGAGCGCTACGAACAAAAGAGCCATCCACAATGAAGAAACTTGGGCGATGTCATCAACCACCTCTTCGCAGTCTTGATGATTTTGGGCGTGGCGGTACGAGTAGATGTAGTAGGCGATAAGCGCTCCCAAAAATAGGAGGCCAGCCAACTTTCCAATCTCGCCAAAGAAGAATCCGACTCCAAGCAACGAGGCGCTTGCCGCAATCATGATAAAAAGGTTCTCACGGATAGCAATCTTATCAACCACAATCGGCATAATCAAGGCAGAAAGTGCCAGAATGAGATAGACATTGACGATATTCGTTCCCACCACACTACCTACGGCAAGATCGGGAATCCCCTGCAGAGACGATCGTATCGCTACCATGATTTCCGGCATTGAAGTGGCAATAGAGACAATGGTCAAGCCAATGAGAATCTGAGGGATCCTCATCTTTTTCGAGACACTGACTGCTCCATGCATCATCAGCTCGCCACCGGCATAAAGGGCAACGATGCCACCGAGTATTTGTAGATAAGGCGCCATCGTGAGAGGCCGTTTCCTTTCAAATAAACTCTTGGTCTTAAGAACGTATTTTTAGGATACCACTAGCGTTATTCTGCGTTATTATTGTGGTCCTTTTTTTATAAATCCTATAGCCTCCAAAGCACTCATAACAGGCTTATAAAGGAGAAGGATCAGTACCGCATTGCCTCCTGCCTTCACAAGATTGAATGGCAGAAATATCGGGAGAAGCATTCCCGCGACGACTTCACGGGGGACTCCCTGATAAAACGGGATGATAAGGTAATTTAGAAGAAGCATCAGAGCGGTCATGGCGATTGCTCCGACGACGACACCGATGACAGCACTTATAATCGATGGTTTACGTCGATAAATGAATGCGGCGAGACCCACAAATGCAACGGTGGATGCCACATTCATGAAAAACCCGATGAATCCGGTACCGCTGATGAACATCTCGAGTGCAGCGACTACGACTGCGACTGCGATTCCCACCAGCGGCCCTAGCAGAAACCCCGCGACCCCGATGATGGTGTCCTTGAAATCAAGCGTGAGAAATTCATTGAATGAGGGGCGGATGACAAGCGTCACAACAAAAGCAAGCGCTGCGAAAACACCAATCAGAACCAATGTTCGAGTACGTGATGACATAATTGTATCCTCCGATCCCGCGACCTCTCGGTCGCATCTCCGGCATGCACTCCGTCCCTCACTCGGGAAGAGCTTCGCTCTTCCTTCGGCGAACAGTCTAAAGAGACTGTTCGTTAGGTCATGCATGTCTTTCATCCGGACTGTACCGTTGGTTTCGGAGTTGCACCGAATCTGCGCTTTGCGCTCGCGGACTATCACCGCCAGTCGGGAATTTCACCCTGCCCTGAAGAACAATTACGAGTATAGCAAATACATACGAAATCGTAATATGTCATACTATTGTCACATTATGCAATGCGATGTTATGGGTGAATGAATATGCAGACAAACCGACAATTTGAAATCGTCTATATCTTATTGGATAAAAAGAATACGACAGCAAAAGACCTAGCTGAGCATTTCGGTGTCTCAAGACGGACTATTTGTCGTGATCTGGATACGTTGAGATCGGCGGGAATCCCTCTCTATACCGAAAGGGGCAAAGGGGGTGGTATTAGATTACTGCCGGATTTTGTGTTGAATAAATCTCTGTTGAGCGATCAGGAGCAAAATGAAATTCTCTTCGCACTGCAGAGCCTCTCATGCATCAAGACCGATGATACCGATCGAGTAGTGCGCAAACTGTCTACGATATTCAATAAGTCCACAACGAGTTGGCTCGAGGTTGATTTTTCAGGATGGACTCATGAGAATAATTATTTCGATGATTTCAAAATCGCCATACTCGAAAGCCGTGTTGCCGAGTTTGATTATTACAACAGCCAGGGCGACAAGGCCCATCGCTGCGTTGAGCCTGTCCAACTTCTGTTTAAATCCAACGCGTGGTATCTCAAGGGATACTGTCTCGAGAAGCGGGGGATAAGGCTGTACAAGTTGTCACGGATCAAGAATGTCCATGTGACCGAGAAGACCTTTGCCGAACGTGAGCTCTGTGAAATTTCAAACGAACCAAACTCAAATGATAGTAACGAATCGCAATGCATTGAGGTAAAGCTTCGAATCGATCCGGAGCGATCCTATCGAGTATTCGATATCTTCTATGAAAGCATGATAGAAAAGCAATCAGATAGCAGTCACATCGTGACGGTATTATGGCCTGAGAATAATTGGTTGTATGACATGATCCTCTCTCTTGGAAAATATGTCGAGGTTATCGAGCCTGAACATCTTCGGGAAATCATAAAGAAGGAGGCACAGAATATTTCAGAAATATATCAGTAATATGACGCGCTGTTGTCACATTACTATCGATATACTTTATTTTCCTGTTGAAGGAAGCTATTAAGGAAGGAGTTCTCTTATGATTGAGATTCCCGAAGCCATGACAATCGCTCAGCAGTTGAATGCGACGGTGAAAGGCAAAACCATTGTACAAGTCGAAACGGATGACACGTCGCATGGGTTTGCATTCTTTGAGGGAAACGCATCTGATTACAACGATCATCTTGTGGGTCGTGTTTGGGGTGAAGCATCCGCGCCTGGACGTCTCATCGAGATAGAGGTTGATGACTATCGCGTGGTATTTGGTGATGGTGTCAATGTGCGCTATCTTGCGCCAGATGTCGTTCGACCCAAAAAGTGCTTGATGCAAGTCAAATTCGAAGATGGCTCCTCAATTGTGTGTACTGTGCAAATGTATGGTGAACTGCTGGTTTTCAAAGATGGTGCGAATGACAATTTCTACTATACTGTCAATTTTGAGAAACCACATCCTTTATCAGACGAATTTACGCGTGAATATTTTCAGAATATTGTCGATGGAGCTAAGCCGACTTTGAGCGCAAAAGGGCTGATTGCAACGGATCAACGCATACCGGGAATCGGTAATGGCGCTACCCAAGATATCCTGTTCAAATCAAGCATTCATCCGAAAAAGAAAGTCGGTACGTTTAGTGCTGAGGAGATTGATGCGTTATATATCAGCATTAAGGAGACGCTTGCCGACATGGTTGCCGCAGGTGGGCGCGACACTGAAAAGGATTTGTTTGGCGAATCTGGCAAGTACCAGACGGTTCTGTCAGCAAAAACATGGAAGGCTCCATGCTTTCAATGTAGTGGACCAATCGAACGTAAGGCATTTCTAGGCGGGAATGTGTACTATTGCTCTAGGTGTCAAATCGAGTAGCTTACTATACCCATATTGCCGGTTTCTCGGGGATATTTAGCTTCTCTGTCTTGCTGTCCCAATATCTGAGGAATCGCTTGTGTCCGTATCGGTCATTCGCGCGACCTGCTGACCAATAATCGTAGAACTCTTCCTCCTGCTCAACAACATCAACCGAAAGCTGATTCATTTCTTCAGGAGATGCATTTTCCGCAAGCCTGAGCCATTCCGCCTCGAGATCGTCACGGTCTTCGTAGAATTGATTCGAGCAGAGCGTACCGATTTTCTTTCGATGAAATACCTCACATCTTAACCAATAGGCAAGAGCCTCCCTCTCATTTGTGGTAAATACAGGAGCGACCGGTGGATTACCAAACAGCCACGGTTTGAAAAGAGAAATGCAAGGGGTTGAGGACCCTGTTGCCCATACTACGATCTTTCCTTCTTTGAGTTCGACAATCATTGAGGCAGTCGTGTGGTCGCCGATCAGTCCTCCCGCATGCATACAGGTGCTACTTATGCTTGGCATTGTCATCGGGTTCTTGTCATGATTATGGGTGCGCAACCCCTCCATCATGGTTGCAACTGTGGGAGGTTTGGTGAGGCAGTCCGTTGTTTGCTCAAGCCTGTGTTCGGATCCGGAAAAGAACGAGTACACAGGCTCGCGGTGTTTCTTTGCAAAATCATAGGGCGCTCCACTACTGTAGACGTCCCCATCGTCACCCATTGCCAAGCGGTTGGAGATGCTTCCTCGCTCCATTGACTTATATACCCAATGCTTTCCTGCGGTTTCGAGTATGTACAACTCGTTCATATCCATAATCAGAAAAGAATTGTCGTAGAAGAAAGACTTGTCGTAACCACAATCCCCACCCTGACCATACCGCTCTAGCAATTCGATAATCACATCGCGCGCTTCTTGCGCAGTAGCGCTGCGTTCCAGTGCGAGCCTGAGCAAGTCCATACCGGTTAGTCCGGTTTTCCCGTATGAGCCTTTCGTGAATACGGCCTCATTGCCGATACAGACACCGTGCTCATTGACGCCCATCTCAGCGCCCCACATCCAAACAGGACGTGAGAGCAAGGTGGCATACGTATGAGGTACCTGGTCAATCTCGACGTAGGTGGCTTTTACTGTGGCGCTCCCGGTATCTCGTGCGCAGTAATATTCAAGCACTTGCGGTTCATTTGGGCTACGATCGCTGTTCTTGGCAAATAACGCATGTCCGTTTCCTAGTATCGCACCCATCGTATCGCACATACTGTTCATCCATTCTCAAAAGAAGTACCTTTATTATATCGTTCTATTCATTGCACTTCCTAAGGGTTGGAAGCAAGGCCATAGCAACAAAGAAGACGAATAATTACTTTTTGCGGATTTCAGCGCCAAAGGGCATGAGTGCCAGTTTTGCCTGCTTGAAGCATTGCAGTCCGAATGGGATGCCTATTATCGTGATGCACAGTATGACGCCATTAATTAGTGCCTCAAGAGCAAGGGGAATCCCAAGGAAGATAAGCCAGACGATGTTTGCGATAAGCGAAGGTGCCCCACCGCCATAAACAACCTCTTTTCCAAAGGGAAGGAATGCGAGGCCCGCTATCTTGAAGCACTGTCTCCCGAGTGGTATGCCTATGATTGTGATATAGCAAATGATACCGGCAAAAATCCAAGCTATACCTTGCCAGAATCCAGCAAAGATGAACCAAAGAATATTTCCTAATGTACTCATTACGAGCTCCTTTCATAGTTATTAGTATTCTACTGCATGTCTTCTCCAGTATGCCGCGGTCGAGTATTAATTTTAAGGAATAATGACACAAGTACCTTTCTTGCCGTGCGCGCACAATACAATAGATATTGATATCTAGAACGAGATTTTTGTTGAAGAGTAGTAACAGTTAGCATTGCGAAAGGTAATCATGGGCCACCATATCGAAGACACGCATCACATCAGGGACATAAAGGAAATCAAGCAATCTTATCAAACGACGCCTGAGCGCGGATTGAGTCCAGAGCAGGTCATTGAGCATCGCCGTATGTATGGCGCGAATGTCTTCGAGGAGACCAAAGGGCCAACTCTGATACAACGGATCATCACTCAACTCTCAGAGATAATGAACATCGTTCTCATTCTTACTTCCTTGCCCGCGTTCTATTTTGCGTTTGCTGGCTATGATGATTTTCTGAAACCTTCAGTCATCATCTTAATCGTAATAATCAATATCGCGGTCTCGATCTATCAGGAGGGACGTGCTGAAAGTGCGCTTGCGGCACTCAAAGAACTTTCGTCCCCCAATTCGACGGTACTACGAAATGGGATCCTTGAAACAATCCCTTCCGATGAGCTGGTGAATGGGGACATCATCCAGTTAACCGCAGGTGAGCAAGTGGGTGCGGATATCCGCTTGATTAGTGCCAATTCACTTCAAGTGGATGAGGCATCCTTGACCGGGGAGTCTGAGCCGGTTGAGAAAGATGCGAGCGCATCCCCTGAAGAGGAGGCACCTTTGGGTGATCGACTCAACATGGTGTTTTCTGGAACCCGGATTCTAAATGGAACAGCGACCGGTGTTGTGGTTGCAGTCGGATCTGAATCACAGATGGGTCATATCGCAGAACTCCTAAGTGAGCAGGTTGCCGGAAAGACTCCGTTACAAAAAAGAATAAATGCTCTTGCGAAGAGACTTGCCATCATTGCTTTTGGCGCGGGAGGACTTATCTTCATAATCAACATGTTATATGGGGATACTCCTTTGCATGACAATCTGATGACCGCAGTCATTTTGGGAATCGCAGCTGTACCGGAGACGTTGCCGGTGATTGTGACGCTCAGTCTGATTTATGGCGTTACCAATATGGCGCATAAGCAGGCTATCATCCGAAATATTCCGGCTGTTGAGACGTTGGGTAACGCAACAGTCATCGCTACGGACAAGACGGGTACGTTGACGCAGAACCTGATGACGATAACGCGTTTGTGGGTGTTTGGTCATCCTGTGTGGGAGTCAGGACCGCTCTCTGACGCCGACAAGGAGCTGATTACTCGATTAGGCGCAGCCTCGAACGCGAAAGTAAGTAAAGTCGAAGGCGAAGAAGGACTGCCAGAAATTCATGGTGATCCTACGGAGGCTGCAATCGTTCGTTTCCTCATGGACCATGATCTCTATCCTCCCCCAAGACGTGAGGATCGCATGCTTGAGCTTCCTTTTGACTCTAAACGCAAGAAGATGACGGTGGTTCTCGCTTGCGGAGATAAATTCCTTGTTCTTACTAAAGGTGCATTCGATCACATCATTAAAATCGTTACCAATATCGACGGTGACTCAGAGCCCAAATCGGTGCATGATCGATTTGCGGGCGAGGCACTTCGCGTGCTTGCGTTGTCGTACAAAATCATCGATGAGATCCCTGAGGATACGACCACTCTTGAGCAAGACCAGATGTTCGCAGGATTGATTGGCATAATCGATCCGCCTCGACCTGAGACTCCCGATTCGGTTGCTATAGCGCGCCGAGCAGGCATCAAGCCGATAATGATCACGGGCGATCACGCGCTCACCGCAAAAGTCATCGCACAAGATATCGACATCTATCGAGAAGGTGACCTTGTCATAGACGGGATCACATTGCATGCCATGACCGATGATGAGTTGGCACAGCAGTTGGAGCGAATATCAGTCTACGCGCGTGTCTCACCAGAAGACAAGCTGCGTATCGTCAAGGCGTGGCAGGAGAAAGGTCACGTTGTCGCTATGACCGGAGATGGAGTCAACGATGCTCCTGCTTTGAGTGCGGCAGATGTAGGTACCGCGATGGGTATCGAAGGTACTGAAGTTGCGAAATCAGCCAGCGATATCATTTTGGCTGATGATAACTTCGCAACCATTGTTAAAGCGGTTCGCGAAGGACGTCGGGTCTATATCAACATCAAACGTGCGATCTACTATCTGCTTTCGGCAAACATAGCTGAAATCATCATCATGCTTTTGGGGGCGTTGGTCGGATGGGGAATGCCTTTAACAGGAATGCAGCTCCTCTACATTAATGTTTTGGCTGATGGAATTCCTGGCTTTGGACTCAGCCGTGAAAAGGCAGATGAGGGCATTATGGATAATCCACCTATAGGCGTCGATGAAAGTCTCTTGTCACGAGGAGTTCCCCAACGTATCGTTGTCTCCTCGATTACCTTTGTGATCATCTCACTGGTCGCCTTCTACATCGGACGATTCGTGGAAGTAGCTGGTGCGTTGCCCAGCATCGAGCTAGGTAGGACGATGGCATTCCTTACGTTGACCTTGGCTTCGACGTACCATATCTTTAACGCGCGAAGCAATGGATCGATCTTCAAGGAAGGTCTCGCGAGAAATAAAATGATTCTATGGACGACACTGCTATCACTGTCGATTACGATTCTGTTCATGTTGACTCCCTTAAGGAGCTTTGTGAATGCGGTCGCACTGAGTGGTACACACTGGTTTATTGCGGTCGGACTTTCACTTATGATCTTTGCAGTGATCGAGATAGAGAAACTCATTGTGAGGAGGCGCGGCAAACAGTTCTTGTCGTAAGGGTTTCTTGTGAAATGGTGCGCCCTGCAGGATTCGAACCTGCGACGTCCTGATTCGTAGTCAGGCCCTCTATCCAGCTGAGGTAAGGGCGCACGTGAGCAGTGTTCAATGTTGCCATTACACTGCTCAGATGTCAAACGTTCGTTTTACGTCTTCTTTGCACGGTTTTTAACCGCAACACTTAGAAGGTACTCGATTTGGCTGTTGATGGATCGAAAATCATCCTCTGCCCATCCAGCGACCTCGCTCCAAAGAGTGGGAGAAAGTCGTAGCAGCACCTGTTTTTTCGCGCCCTCTTTCTTTTCTAGTGCTTTCTCGCGCTCGAGTATCTTTTGCTCAAGTTTTTCAACACGCTCAAGTCGTTTTGCAAGTTGTTTTTCTCTATTTGTTGCTTCCATAGGCCATAACACCTTCTTAGTAGCGGAGAGGATTACTAATAAATCGATCCACTATTTACTATTGGTTGAGCATCTCGATTGCCGCACAAGACGACGAGCAGATTGGAAACCATTGCGGCCTTACGCTCTTCATCAAGCAGCACTATATCGTCCTCGCCCAACTTGTCGATTGCCATCTTTACCATACCGACAGCACCGTCGACGATTTTCTTGCGTGCGGCAATAATGGCTGCTGCCTGTTGGCGCTGAAGCATCGCTGCCGCAATTTCCTCAGCATAGGCAAGATGAGTGATTCGCACTTCTTCGATAATGAGCCCTGCGTCCTCGACACGTTTCTGGAGCTCCTCTTTCATGGTTTCAGCGATCTCGAGCGCACTTCCACGAAGGGTTGTCTCCTTGGCACAGTCGCTGCCCTCGTCCTCGCAGAAGGTATCGTAAGGATAGAGACGAGCAGCGTTACGAATAGTAGAGTCCGTTTGGATGCTCAGATACTCGCGATAGTTCTCAACGGCAAATACCGCCTGCGTTGGGTTTTCTACTCGCCAGATGACGATGGCACCGATGATAATCGGATTACCTAGAATATCGTTTACTTTCTGACGTTTGTTGTCCAAAGTCTGCGTCTTGAGCGAAACGCTTTTGGGGACATTGGTAAACGAAAAAGAAGTCCCACCTTGCTTTGCCGCCTCTTTTGCCTCTTGTTTGGCTTTCGCCTTCGCCTCGTCGTGGGCGGGGCTAAAAGACATACAGAATGGATTAACGAAAAAGAATCCCGGTATTTTGACAGTACCGTAATAGTCACCGAAGAGCGTGAAAACCCGCGCCTCATTTGGTCGAACGATCTTGAGACCTGCCGAGAGAACTCCGAATAACGCCCAACCTAGCATTCCGGCAATAAGCATCAATGTGCCGGCAAAAGAAACGTTGGACTCAAGAAAGATAATGCCCAATACGAACAGAATCGTTGAGATTATAAATCCTAGTGCGACGATAAACAACATCACATATCCATTGAGGGGACGCAATGTTTTCTCTCGTATAGTTCCTTGTTTCATAGCACTCCTTCCATTTGTTAGATGATAGCATAATAATATCATTATGAAATCATATCGTCAAAGGGAGGGCCCGCTTATGAATCTCATGTGAATCGGGAGGATTGAGCAGGGATTATTGCATTACATTTTTGTAATGACACAGACAGAGAGCATTTTTCCTGAATAGGGAACTGCGGTTTTTTCGATTACTTGAAGCCCGGCTTCGGAAAGCATATGTTTCAGATCCTTTGGATGGGTGAATCTTCCCCCATCAAGTTTTTCCATAAGCCAGTTGAACCAATTGTGTCGCAGTGGTCCTTCAATAAAAGGATCACCAAGAAGAAAAAGCCCATCGGATGTGAGAAGCCGAGCAACTTCGCGCAAACCCTGTTGCTTATTGCCCCAATGATGCATGGTGCGGCACGCGAATATGAGATCGAATGACTCATCATCGAAAGATGTTTGCTCAACGGAGACAACCTGGAACCGTAATTGTGCTGTAGCACCACGATGCGCTCTTTGGATTCTCTTTTCAGATATGTCAATACCGGTTAATTTGGCTTTTGGATACAAAAGTGCCACATGGGCGAGAAATCGCCCTTGGTAACATCCGATGTCAAGTATCGAGGTCGCATTCGGCAATTGCGTTTGCGCCTGCTCAAGTAAGAGTCTTTGCAATTTATCCAAGAGAGCCTGAACCTTTCCGTATAAATGCTCCGCCATTACCGAATTCCCACACTCCTCCACCTGCACCAATCTCGAAATGTAGTTTTGCGATGCCAAGGTCGAAAGCAAAACCTTCCTGAGAAGTGTTATCGACTGCTGCTGTGACTGCCTCATCTCTGTAAGTGAACTTCACTGGTTGCCGATTGACTGCAGAAGGTGCTTTTTGCACAGCACGCATCCCAGAGAGGAACCACTCCGGCAGTTCCTCATCGGAGACAGTCATCTCTTCAATCGTCTTCGATCTACGGCGATGCGTGATTTTCTTTATGAATTTTTCCCGTGTACTGAGATCAGACGGAACGTTTCCGATGGTGATAACACAGGTTATGCTTTCCTCATCCGAGAGTTCGATCGGGGTGGATTTGCGATCGAAAGTGCCTCCGACCCAGCAGGTCCCTAGACCGAGCAGTGTCGCCTCAAGTATGAGAAGTTCACCGAAGTAACCGTACTTCTCCATTTCGAGCACATCTTTTGCGTTTCCGACAAACGCGACGTAATTCTGCACACCGGAAAAGAAACCGTAGGTTCTTCGAAATCCCTCAAAAGCATCGCCATTGCCTGTGATGAGTTGCATATTCAAATTCTGCTCGTCGTTAAATTTGGAGATCAGCGATTGTATCGCCTCACCGTCAGATGTACCGAGCGGTTTCGGGACATAATTACGACGTGAACGACGGACATCGATTGCAGTCAGTAGATTATCCATAAGACTATAGTCCCAGAATTCGTGCGGTATTGCCACCTAATATAAGGTCGGTATCTTCTTGGCACAATGGCAGGGATACCAATTGCGCAATCTCGGTCTTCGCATTGCTCCACGGTGCATCCGAGCCAAAGAGGATTCTGTCCGCGCCATGGTTCTCGACGATTCTCAAAAACGTATCATGCGGGAAAAACTCGAATCCCATTGAAGTATCGAGGTATACCTCTGCTCCCACAAGGTAGCGCTCAACATCATCCCACTGGTCGTGTCCTCCCAGATGGGCCACAACGATCGTGCCGCCTCGCATTGTTTGCACTACGCGCGCAAAACGTTCGGGTGAGCTTTTGAATGGTGCCGAGAATCCCGGATCGAATCCCGCATGATGCAAGAGAATCAATCCTTTACTGAGCGCGTAATCATATACTTTGAGCATATGAGGATCATCGACGATAAAGTCCTGATACTCGGCATGCATTTTAAGACCCTGTAATCCCAGATCAACTACATAATCGATATCTTCTTTGTAGGTGTCGGCATGAGGATATATGCTTCCAAAAGGGATGATTCGGTCAGAGTGCAGACTCGCTGCCCACTCATTTGTTTTTCTAACCTGTGATGGTTTCGTCACTACTGGCTGTATGACTGAGATATCGATGCCCCATTCATCCATATTGCCGAGCAATCCTGCAATAGTTCCATCATGCACGGGTGGATAGATGTCATCGATTTTGGCACGCATAGTGGATATCGCTTTGGGGGCAAGTTCGTCAGGGAATGCATGGGTGTGAAAGTCAATAATCATTAATCGGGCATTCTTTTCTGCATGGAGTCCACGTGGCGCTTACTTTCGGGGTGAGTGTCAATCTCATGCGAACTCATTATCTGAAGTCATCTAAAAACGTTGTGCCCGTCTTGTCTTTTCCGTAGCCAGTAAGGATTTGCATCCCGCCGTTCCAATGGCCGGAAATGCAAACAATATTGTAGCCGTTATCGATAAAATACGGATCGCAGTTGACAAAAATCGTCACAATATCCTGTTCGTATTTCGCCATGTTTTCAGCCTCTTGGCTATCATTTTTTGCTTCAGGGTAATAAACCCAGATATAAAGCAGCGTCCAGGGGTACTGCTTTCCATCAACAACTGCTGCGCGACGTTCCACTTCAAAGTTTTCGGCAGCAATCAAAGAAGATGAAAGTAATCCGAATAGCTCACCGCCATCCCCAGTCTCTTGAGCTTCTTCCAATGTGTATTCACTCGCACTTTTTTGAAGGGGAATGAAATCATGATAGAACTCTATCCAGGAGATTTCCCCCATACTCTGAGAGCCTGGCTTTCCGTCGAACAAAACAAACTCATTGTTGCCAAAAGAGTACCGCGGTGCATTTGCCAGCAAAAATGCTGGGTCACCATCTTCAGAAGATGGTTTCTGAGATGACTCGGCATCTCGAGTTGTCCAGACAGATGAATCAAACAGTGTAGGATCATCAGCAATTGCCGAATAGATATCACGCCGCAAATAGTACTCACTATTGAAGTCCTTAAGATCAGTCCGTGACCACCATGCAAAGCCATCCATGTAGTTGTCATTCGCCTCATCCCAAGATGTGAACTCGGAACGCAGCAGCTTAATAACCGGTGTCATAAGCGCATATGCCTCTTCGCGCTCTAGATAATCAGCCGAATATCCCCATGACGCAAGATGTATCATTCGAAACCAGTCCCACGCCTGGATATGTCTGCCACCCCATTTGTCACCAATTGATTTTGTGAGTGGCCACATGTAATGACCCTCATCTCCAAACAAGTCATTTGCACTAGAATCGAAATTCTCTCTTGAGACGAGTTTATACGCCTCAATAAAGCGAGCGTTATGCCCGGTATCAGTCATGCGTTCGATGGTGCTAACAAGATCTCTGCGACTATCTACTCCCCAGTCTCTTGACAGCATTTCTCTGATATCTTCTGCGGTACGCTCGTTTTGAACTACCATGCCGAATTCGTGCGGGTCGTATCCCGGGAATCTACTGGCAAGAATCGCCGAGCATCCTCGCGCCCACGATTCATATTCCTGTGGCGTGAACTCTAAGTGTTTCGTATCGATTTCGTCAGAATTTCCATTGCTGAGCAATACAAAACCAATCCCAGCACTTGCGCAGCAACAAAGGAGGAGCACCACAACAATGGATACAATGACGAAAATCAAAGTTTCACGACTATGACGACTGGTTTGTGATTCTGGTGCTGGCTGCAAACTGGCAATTTGATAATCGTTGTGAGGTGCTGTGTTTTGCTCGTTTGGTGTCACTGATACCCTCACTCTCGCTATACTCAGATTCTCTGTCGTTGAATCAGTTCGATTATCGCATAGCATGCGGTAGTGATGTCGAATCCTGTTGCCAGCTGCATACGAAGTCTGATGCTATTTTGGACTGGCGGAGAGCCCGGGATTCGAACCCGGGGTACGCTATTAACGCACACACGATTTCCAATCGTGCACCTTCAGCCATCTCGGTCAGCTCTCCGTCGAATAATGAGTATATCATGCATCAATACACAGTCGCAGTAGCGGTGCGCTTTCTCTGCGCTACAATAGTCTTTATGGAGACGACTGGGAATCATACTCCGCACGTTATTCACTCAATCAAAGAATTTTTCACGGAGCCTCATTTAGGGGTTTTCTTCTTCATTACTCTTTGTATGGTCATCGCAAGCGCGCTTCCCCCACGTACGGTCTCAACCCAGTTTTTTGTGCTTGCAACCGAACTCCTCATTGTCCCATTGATGTTTCTGCTCATGAAGGCGAGTCAGAAGATGTTTTTGCTAAGCTTTGTGCCCCCCGCTCTTGGGCTAATCATTAGTGGCATTGGGCTCTCCCTTGGCAATGATTTGAGCACTCTTGCACTCTTTGCGATCATTCAGTTCATCATCACGTTCTTTCTTGTTATTGGCTTGGTGAGCGTACTGCTACTTGATCATGAGATGAATTTCCGGATGATTATGGGAGCCGCGTCACTTTATATTCTCGTGGGATTATTATTTGCCCGCCTTTATTTCGTAATGGATGCGACGCATTTTTTCTCAGGCCCTTTCTTTGCCGATGCGGGACGCCAAATAATTGCGAGCGACTTTGTATACTACTCATTCGTCACCATGAATACCATTGGTTATGGGGACATTACCGCTGCAACTCAAGTCGGGCGACTCATATCTGTCCTTCAGGCGACAATCGGTCAGCTTTATCTTGTGGTGATAATCGCACTTGTCGTGGGAAATTTTAGTGCGAATCTGGATCTACGGGTGAAAGAGGCACGCGAGAAAAAACGTGAGAAAAAACTAGAGAAAGCTGAACACACAAGAGAGGAACACGGTCATGAAATTTCTGATTAGATGGATATCAATTGCGCTGGCTGTTGCGCTGGCGATACAGTTTGTGCCTGGAATAGAGATAGATTATGGAAGCAATACATGGTGGACACTTATAGTATTTGGGCTCATGTTCGGTCTTGTTAATGCGACTCTTGGTAATTTGCTCAAGTTATTTTCATTTCCCCTGATGATAGTGTCCATTGGACTGTTCGGCATCGTAGTAAATGCGATTATGTTAATGTTTACCGCCTGGATAACGAACGGGTTGCTCGGTACCGGATTGATCATCAACGGTTTTTGGCCTGCGGTGGGGGCAAGTATCATCATCAGTTTGATTACTATGGTTATGACGGCGTTGCTCTCATCTGATGATAAGAAGTAGTGCCAGCAGCATTTAACGTTTATTGGCGAAAAAGTTTTTCAATATCGTGGCGGACTCTTGGGCGAGAACACCGCCTGTCACATCGAACTGATGATTAAGTCGCGTATCGTCATGAAGGTCATAAAGGGTGCCGAGTGCACCGGCTTTCGGGTCGCTTGCGCCATACACGCATCGCGCGATGCGAGCTTGATGCATCAGGCCTGCACACATGGGGCAGGGTTCAAGCGTTACATATACGGTTGCATCGCTTAATCGCCAACGTTCAAGTTTTTGAGAGGCTTCACGAATAGCGAGGAATTCAGCATGAGAAGCAGGATCGCAATCGGTTTCTCGGCGGTTATGGGCTGAAGCAATAATCTCATTGTCGATGACTACGACGGCTCCGATGGGAACCTCATCAAGATCAGCCGCAAGAAACGCCTGCTCAAGAGCGCGCTGCATGAAGTATTCGTCAGTATGTTCAGGCAGGCTACTCATGATGTTATCGCAAATCGCTACATTCCAGTGTCATTGTGGTGGAGGAGGGAATGGGATTCGAACCCATGGAGCGGGGGATACCCGCCCTTCAGTTTTCAAGACTGACGCGATCAACCGGACTCCGCCATCCCTCCATACGAGCACTTAATAATAACAGAAACCACAGCCAAATCAATAGAAGAACAGATCGTTGCTATAGTCTGATCACGAGGAAGAAAAATTCGGATTGAAAGGTGTCATCTTTTTGACACTCCTAATAGGTTGAGCCTCTTGCATTCCACGCATAGGGACATTCTCTCGACATCAGTACAAAATAATTCCATTGCCACAAAAGAATGATTGTAGAACCTCAACATCATCCATACCCATTCACGTTCTTTCTCGTGCCTTTGAGGTGCAAATATACTATTATTGAGTGTGATTGGTTTATCTATAAACAAGAGAGTTTCGAGGGGTCAGTATGTTCACACGTTTCACTAAAATCATGCTCGCAGTTCTTCTCATGGTTATCCTTATGATGCCTGCACCAATGGCACTTGCTGAGGATAATCCATTCTCCTCCGACCAAGATGGCTTCTCGGTACAAGAAGAGATGCTGGACCTCTTGAGTGAAGAGAATACCAGCTCTATTGAACATGAGTTGGAGGAAGGTTCAGACTTTGAGGATGAGGAGCCGGATGCTTTCTTAGTCGAGGAATTCTCGGCTCTGACGACACAATATGCGGCTCCCATACCGAGCGGACGCTATTTGCTCCGCCCTATACTCTCTCATACAAGAGTTCTCGAGGTTGCGGGCGCCTCTATGGCAAAAGGTGGCAATATCCAGCTCTTTTCCTCTGTAATGGCACAAAGGCAGTGGTTTGACATTGAGGTCGACAGCAATACAGGACTGTACACAATAAAGAATGTTAGGTCAGGCATGTTTCTTGAAGTGCACGGTAGGGAGGCGAAACACGGGGCAAATGTTTGGCAATTCAGCCGAAGAAACACGCAGGCTCAGCAATGGTATATCGTTGCTGATCCGAACAACCCAGGTGCTTTTCGTATCGTGAGTGCGCTCTCTACTCTTAGAAATGGTCTTGAATCAGGACCTGACGTAGTCCCTCAATTCACAACAGCCTTCGTCCTCAATATCCAAGGAGCCTCTAATCGCGATAGAGCGAATGTGCAAATTGCAAGAGCGAATGGATCGACAGCGCAGGCGTTTGCCCTCATACCTTCAAATGCCGGAGTTGTGCCAGGTAATGCGAATATAGCCAATGGGATATATAAGATTGCCTCCAACCTTTCGGGAAGACCTTTACTGGAGGTTCGAGGCGCAAATACTAAAAGTGGAGCGCAGCTGCAGATCAATACTTCCAAGAATAATCTCTCACAGGATTTTATGTTGAGAAGAGAAAGCGATGGCTTCTACAGCATACGTCCCCTGCATTCGGGCGGAGGCATCGGTGTGCCAATGGGTCATCGTGTAGCTGGTATAGCCATTAGACAAGATGCCGCCCAGGCAATTAGGGCTCAACGGTGGGCGATAAACCAAAATCCCGATGGAAGTCTATCGTTTATCTCAAAAGCAAGCGGATTGGCTATGACCGTCAATGGCAGTTCGAACAAAGTCGGCACTTCAATAGTTCAGTGGTATCCGGATGGTCGTGCGAGCCAACGCTTTACGCTCAGAACTCCCTCTGCCAAGGTTATTAGTGAGGGGTATACTCTCATTATTCCGAAAACCCAATCAAAGAAGCGGGTGGAAATTGCGGATAATTCTCTGAGCAACAATGCAAATGTTCAGGCATCCAATAGTAATAGTGCTTTTTCCCAAAGATTTGAGGTCAAATATCTTTCAGATGGGATATATACCTTTCAATCAGTGCGCTCGGGTCATTATCTCACAGCAAGCGGAGGAACTGTCGTCCAACGAAAAGCAACGGCTAATAGACTATTGGATTCTCAAAAATGGAAGATTAGGCGCACATTCGGTGGCTACAATATCGTTAATGTTGGTAATAACCAAGCAATGAATTTGACTACAGGTGGGACAGGTGGTCACGATCTTCGTCTTGCAGCACCCTCAGGTAATCGATCTCAGATATTCACATTCAGGAAAACCAATCTAGCACCATCTGATGGAATCCATCATCTCAATACTGCCGGTGGATTTCGTCTTCATAGTGTCGGGGGACGAACAACGAATAGTAATCCAACACAAGTATTTACAAGGAATACTTCTCCTGCGCAAAAATGGAGATTCGTAAAAGAGCAGGGTGAATATTTTTCCATTCGATGTGTTAGGTCAGGACAAGTCCTCACCATAGATTCAAATTCGACTAGAAACGGAACTCGAGTTCTTTTAGGAAATAATGCAAAGATGAGGGGTCAACTTTGGCGATTTGTTCACGCGGGCGATGGTAGATACCATCTGCAATCTCAAAGCGGAATGTATATGTATGCGACTTCCGATTCGAGAAGTGGCGGCTTGATAATGGTGAACAGAAATATCATCCCTAGGACTCTCAAATTCCGCCATTCGAAAACAACGTATACTCCGCCACCACCAGCACCGACGTATTTTGGCACCTATGTTGATGTCAATTTGAGTACTCAAAGCATGATGTATATCGTAGATGGTAGAGTCGTATTCTCCAGCCTGGTCGTTACCGGTAAACCGTCGACACCTACTCCGACGGGCACCTACAATATTCTTTGGAAACAGAGCCCGTCGGTTCTGGTTGGTCCTGGATATCGAACTCCCGTGTCATACTGGATGCCATTCACTCATCAAGGACATGGATTTCATGACGCTACATGGCAGCCGTGGTTTGGAGGGGATCGGTGGATTCACGGAGGCTCTCTCGGATGTGTCAATATGCCTCTTTGGCAAGCCGGTGTGTTCTATGACATGGTGCCATCAGGTACAAGAGTTTCTATACACTGGTAATATCTACAACGCAAATCTAGCATGAGGAGACTAATATATGTCTGAAATAAAGTATTATTCCGGTGAGTCATTTCCGGTCGAGATGCACAAGACTCGGATTATCCAGAGGCTTGACCTTGTCCCGATCGAGCGTCGACTGGAGGCTATCAACGAAGCAGGATACAATACATTTCTTCTTCAGAATAAGGATATATTTCTTGATATGCTGACTGACAGCGGCGTTAATGCGATGAGCGATCGTCAACTCAGCGCTATGATGGCGCCTGATGACAGTTATGCGGGAAGCGCGACATTCACGCGTCTTGAGGAGACGACACAGCGTCTCTTTGGAAAGAAGTATTTACTACCCGCCCATCAAGGTCGCGCCTGTGAGCATCTCATTTCAAAGGTGTATATCAAAGAGGGTGATATCATTCCGATGAATTATCACTTCACGACAACAAAGGCTCATATCAATCTCATGGGTGGCGAAGTGGTCGAACTGCACTATCCTGATGCCTTTGAAATTGAGAGCACGAATCCGTTCAAGGGAAACATGCCTCCTGAGCTCTTGCGTGAAGCCATCGAGAAATACGGTGTCGATCGTATTCCATTCGTACGCATGGAGGCGGGCACGAATCTCATCGGTGGGCAACCAATTTCACTTGCGAATCTAAAGGAAATCTACGGAATCTGCAAAGAATATGATCTCCCATTGATTATGGATGCGAGCCTTTTAGCCGATAATCTGTATTTCATAAAGATTCGCGAAGAGGCATACAAAGATGTGGATGTTACAGATATATTGCGTGAGATTTCGGATTACACCGACATTATGTACTTCTCGGCGCGCAAGCTCGGTCAAGCGCGAGGCGGCGGGATTTGCACCAACGATGAGTATGCGAATATGAAGATCCGCGAGCTTATCCCAGTCTATGAAGGTTTCTTGACGTATGGTGGAATGAGTGTGCGTGAAATGGAAGCCATTGCCGTGGGACTTGAAGAGATTACCGATTTTCACATGATCAGCCAAGGACCGCAATTCATTGAGTATATGGTCAATGAACTTAAGAGCCGAGGTGTTCCAGTCGTCACCCCTTCGGGTGGATTGGGCTGTCACGTTGATGCGATGGATTTCGTTTCTCATGTTCCTCAATCCGAGTATCCTGCGGGCGCGCTTGCCGCAGCTACCTATATCGCAGGTGGAATTCGCGGTATGGAGCGTGGAACAATGTCTGAGGCACGTGATGCAGAGGGGAACGAGCCCATGGCAGACATGGAGCTTCTTCGCCTTGCTCTTCCGCGTCGAGTGTTTACTTTGTCCCAAGTTCAGTATGCAATCGATCGCCTGACATGGCTCTATGAGAACCGCGATCTTATCGGTGGGCTCAGATTTGTCGAGGAACCCTCGAAACTTCGCTTTTTCCTGGGCAGACTTGAGCCGGTATCGGATTGGCAGGATAAGCTGGTTGCGAAATTCAAAGCAGATATGGGTGACAGTCTGTAGTGTAGATATGTTGTTCTTTTGATGAGAGCGTGGACCGGGTGATGAGCCCGGTCCATTTTCGTTATTATTAAATACATGTTTGGCAGGAAACGAAGACTAAGACTCGGATTGTTTTTGACTGCACTCGCGATTGGTATAGCGAGTGTCTTTATGTTTTATCAGAACAATACTCTTGAAATCACTCAAATAGATATTGCTAGTGACAGGGCGAATACGTTGCGCGTTGTCCAGCTGTCTGATTTACACGGCAAACAATTCGGTAGTGAAAACACTGATTTAGAAGAGGCTGTTCTTAGCCAGAACCCGGATTTGATTGTTGCTACAGGTGATATGATTCATTATACGGGTGATAATATGAGCGAGGTTGTTGCGTTTTTAGGAACACTCAGTCAATCGGTACCCGTGGTTTGCATATCGGGTAATCATGAGTGGCGATCAGATGCACATGACGACTTTATTCGAATGCTGAAAGAGCAACACGTCATCTTTTTGGAAAATGAAATCCATACCTTCGATATAAACGGGAGCACAGTACATGTGTTAGGACTCGATGAGCGCTTAAGAGGCAAGAAAGACATTTCCAATTCCGGTCTTTGGTTATCCGAACTTTCCGAGATGTCGGGACTAAGAATCGTGCTCTCGCATTATCCTCAATATTATGCAATGGCAGGAGAAAGTTCATACAATCAGTATGATTTCGATCTGATGTTTTCCGGTCATGCCCATGGGGGGCAGTGGATTTTACCACAGATTGGAGGCATATATGCTCATGGCCAGGGCGTGATGCCACCGTATTATCGGGGCCTTTATGACGAGAGGCTTATTGTGAGTGCTGGTTTAGGAAACAGTCATTTCCCGCTTCGTCTCTTTAACTATCCTCAGATTATCGTAGTGCAGGTCAATTAAGAGAGACGATTGGCAAAGAGGCGCAGTATAGTACACTTACGATAATGGGTCTGAGACGGAAGGCATATCATGGAAAAAATGGTCGAGCAGCATGAGGTTCCCAGAGAAATCGACGAGCATCTACCGACTATCGGAGCCAAGCTTAAAAGACTGAATAAGCTTTTTGTTATTGTATTTGTTGTTTGTATCGTATTGCTGATGATGGTTGAATTCATCCCGGATTCAATTGGCTCGATGTCGATCATATGGGTCAGGTATTCGCTTGACGCTGTCCTTTCTTCACTGCTCGGTGCCCTAGTGGTGATGCTCATATTTGATTTTTACGACATCAGAGGTGAGATTAATTATATGCAGGAATCGATACGAACATTATTGTCGATGCATCAGGAAGATGATCGGGAAGATCATGAAATCAATATGGCGCTTTTGAAAAAGGGAGATAAAGAAGAGATTCTCCCTTCGCTGATCAAGGCCAGATACAGCCTATCCGATTCTCCGGAAGATGTTGCTCGTCTGAATTCCGTTATACAAGATATTGATCACAAGTTGGGAGATTCTGCTAAACATGCGTAATTTCCGAGCAAAACGGATGATTGGGGCACTAGGCATAATTGCTGCAATTGCACTTATTGGATTTGTTGGGATTCAGCTGTACGTCACACAGTCAGTAAAGAGTTACATCATCCGTGATGCTGCGGATTTACCGCAAGCTGACGCAATTATGGTATTGGGTGCGATGGTCTATTCCGATGGGCGGCCAAGCATGATTCTTGCAGATCGGCTCGATCATGCGTATGAACTCTACGCTCTCGGCAAGGCGCCAAAAATACTGGTTACAGGTGATCATGGTCGCAAAGAATACAATGAGGTCAGGGCTATGAGCAGCTATCTTTTGGAATTGGGTGTACCCCGTGAAGATATATTCATGGATCATGCGGGATTTAATACCTATGACAGTATGTATCGCGCACGAGACATTTTTGGCATCGAACGCCTATTGGTATGTACGCAGGAATTTCACATGGGGCGTTCACTTTTTATTGCGCGAGCGTTAGGTATCGATGCATATGGCTATCCTGCCGAAGATAAGGCGATCTATAAAATGGGATGGAACCATTTTCGAGAAAGCGGTGCTCGACTTAAGGCTGTTCGTGATGTCATGCTGAAACGTCAACCGGCATTTCTTGGTGAGCCGATACCGATTACCGGTAGTGGCGTTGCAACCGAAGATTAGCACCTAATTCATTTCCCATCGAATTTCCGATTGTATTTTTCTTGCTTGGAAACGTTGATAATTGAACGAACGAAAGTCATGCGTCCCATAGGTAGGCTCTCTTTTGATAATCCCGAAAAGCTCATGCTTGAGATTGGAATTCTTCTCATTTGAGACATCGAGATTCTTGAAAGCCTCATACATAGGAGCTATCGCACCATCGGAAAGCCGATTAAGTGCCTTAACATCAAGCTCTGAAAGAGCACCGGATTCATATTGCTGTATGTTATAACGTGCAATGATTCCATCGATATTGCCGTAAGCAAGCAGAAGGAAGAGTGTGACAAATCCGATAATTATTACACGTGATGAATTAAAGGCTTTGAGTTGTCGGACGCTGATGACCGCAAAGATGAAAAACATCAAGATCATAAACCAGCTTGTATAAATCCGAAGTTGAGTAAGCCCATATGCACCGATATACATGAGCATTTTGCTGAGTGCGGTTACAATCAGCAGCGAGGTGAAAAATGAAAGTATGACTGTTGCGATTCTGAGAACCCTGGGGCTTTCATGCAATTCCCGCCTGATTATCAGGTGGGATACCAGGACAATAGCGAGATTGATACCTGCAACCGCACACAATTCAAAGAATCCACGTCGAGCATACTCGGCATAGGTGAAAGTTTCAGGAAGAATTCCATTGAGAGCCGAGAATATGTAGATCGTCTGAGCAGCAAAGAATATCAAATAGAGAAAGTTGAATGCGGCAAGTGCACTATAGACCATGACTTTCGGAGCAATTCTTGCTAAGAGAGCGCTCTGATCCACCGATTCTTTTGTGAGGATATCGGTGTATCGAGCCCTCATATTTCCATAGATAAGACCAAAGAGGTAAAGAGCGACTGGCAATCCGAAGACGAATTGCCACATATAGGGAACGATGGCGCTGATTTGCATCGATTGAAACGCTCTGTTCACAACAGCCTCAAATGCAGAATCTGCAGATATAAGAAGTGATAATACAGCAAGCAAAATGGGAAGCACAATTATGACTCCTGTGATAGCTAAGAGGAAGCTCTTTGCGTTTTGTTTTCTGGGGATTTGCGCGAGTGCAATGGCACCGGTACCGAAATTGAGAAATGGAACAATGATTCCCTGCTGAATCATGTCACTCAAAAAATAATGGGATAATGTACTGTCAATTCGTCTTCCTGTAGTAAGACATATCCAATATACAAATAGCGCTGACAAGAAAATGAAATTAAGAAATGCAATGAATGCATTATCGAACAATGAGAATTGTATTGCTGAAAGGGCTGCTAGCGTCAGGCAAGTCAGACTTTTCGCATTTTGCCTAAATCCTGCTTTGGCAAGGTAGATAGAGGTAAGAGCGAAAATGATGAATGCAAAGAGAGTTGCTCCAGCGCCCGGCATATCGGCATACATGATGAAATTCCAATAAAGGAATCCACAAACAAGCATTGCAGCGGCAAATAATGTGTCTGAAGGACTCAGATTTAGAGCTGGTTTTTCTCTAGTCGGCACAGGTGTGCCCGAGGTCTGTATTTTAGACCACTCGACGTTATTCGTATCCATTTTTACTCCTTCGTATATTCCAGCAGATCGCCTGGTTGACAGTCAAGTGCTTCACAGATTTCCGCTAGTGTCGTAAAGCGAACTGCTTTCGCTTTGCCGGTTTTGAGAATGGAAAGATTTGCAGGAGTGATATCAATCTGCTCGGCAAGCTCCATGAGACCGATTTTGCGTTTTGCCATCATGACATCTAGGTTAACGATGATTGACATGGCTACACCGTCCAATCATTCTCTTCTTTATATACGATAGCTTGCTTAAAGACATCCTTTAGGGTCAGACAGAAGAGTCCCGCAAGTGAGAAGATGATAAAGATAGCTGCCGTCGAAGGCGTGAACCAGAAGATCATCTTGATGAGATAGATAAGGGCGATAAGAAGACTTGCTACCGCCGCTTTGCGAAGACAACTGACATTCGCGTCGACAAAAGGATCTCCTCCGAAGAGGGTTTTGAAAATTATTTTGAGTTGCCAAAGTATGTAGAGTGCGCAAAGACCTGAAGTGAAGAGGGTGATGGTGTGGGGAAGCACGATCTCATCTGGATATTGAAGAAATCTTGCTATTACAGGCATAGCAAAGGGGAGTGCTATGCAAATAATGATTCCTACATAAAACATGACATCCACGAGAATCTTGGTGAGGTAATGAACGAAACTGGTTTTATACATAGATACACCTTTCCTGCGCACACTCCATTGCGTGTCCAATACATCATTGCATGAAAAATCATGAAAGTCAATATATTTTTATTGAAAAACAATAAATATATGTTGATTAACAGTTATTTTACAACTATCAATATAAATCTAAGCACAAGGGGGGCAACGATATCGCTGCCCCCCACTATCAATTACGTATCGATTTTATTATGTCAGGGTCAAGCACTGATTCAAAAATTAAGTTACAATTTCACTATTGTTTTATGCAAAAAGATACATTATGCATGAGGAGGAATTTCAGTGCATTTTCAATTGAAAGAATATTTCTCACCTGATTTCAGCGCGTCGCAATTTGTCGATGCGCCAGACGTAACGATGATACCGGCTCCTCTTGATGGAGTAGCTCCCCAAGGTTATCATGCCACGACTATATTTCCTGAATATTTCAAGATAGAGGGACAGTGGCAACTTGGTGAAGACAGCCGAATGGATTCGACCGCGGTTTATGAGAGCGGAGCGATTATCGTTCGTGAGTTCCGTCACCTGAAAAAGGGAGACCTTGTCATTCTTGGTCGAAGCGAAGATGGCAGTGAGGGAATTTACGTACACACGAATGGATTCGATGACCAGCAAGAGGGCAACGGGGACAGTTTCGCATTCCGTCAAGGACGCACTCGCGAGACCGCATTCTCGATAGACTATGACTCTTTATATGAGCAGTTGCGCCATGAGAGAGACAACGGATATATAGTGTGGGTGCTCGGTCCCGCATGTACCTTTGATTCGGATAGCCGAAATGCCTTCTCTCGCCTGTGCGAGCATGGATTCGTTCACGCGTTGCTTGCGGGCAATGCACTCGCGGTTCATGATCTGGAAGCCTCATACAAGAAGAGCGCGCTGGGACAAGACATCTATACGCAACTCACTCATCCTCATGGTCACTACAATCATTTGGATACAATCAATCGGGTAAGGGAGTTTGGTTCCATACCCAATTTTATCGAGCGGGAAAACGTTAATGATGGCATCATGCATCAAATCATCAAACAGGATATTCCTTATGTTCTTACCGGATCGATTCGCGATGATGGCCCGCTTCCTGAAGTATATGCTGACGTATATGCGGGACAAGATGCGATGCGCAGCCACATTCGAAAAGCGACGACAGTCATTGGAATGGCGACTACATTACATTCAATCGCTGCTGGAAATATGGCTCCTTCTTTTCGTGTGATGCCTGATGGAACAGTACGTCAAGTGTATTACTACATGGTTGACATCTCGGAGTTCGCAGCGAACAAACTGGGGGATCGCGGAAGTCTTTCTGCGCGAAGCATTATCACCAATGTGCAGGATTTTGTAGTACATACCAGCAAGAATCTGATACCTGCGTAGTTCTTTCTGATACAATATCTAGGCTAGAGGTGGCAGCTGTCACCTTACTACGCGGAGAGCTGGCCGAGTTGGTTGAAGGCGCACGCCTGCTAAGCGTGTATGCGGTTTAGAGCCGCATCTAGAGTTCGAATCTCTAGCTCTCCGCCAGATAATTTCTGCCGGCATACCAGGAGAACAAAAGCGTCGCAATGTATCGTTTTTCGCAACTTGCGATACGGCTCATACCAAAGATTACGACAGAGCATTATTTGCCGAGCTAAAAAGATTGTATCCTGAGCGTTTTGATTCAAAAACTAATTAAACTGAGAACACAGGCTATCCTTTGTAAGGTATTGGGAGAATAGCTTGTCTACCTCGCCATTGCTACACTCCGATTTTCAAAATCCTTGGTCTTAATAGTGCTTTTGAGCCTGTATCGTCATCCGAGGTTTCCGGGCCTAACCCGTCATCCAGTCCTGGCAAAAAGTAGGGTAGCACCGGAAGCCCGATGTATCTTCTTCTCCAGGAAGTGTAGAGTTTCTTAATTTGCTTATGACGCAGACCAAGACGGTTCTCATTCTCCAGACAAAGAATGGGGTAAAGAGTCTCAATGGCTGCAAGAAACGTTTCATTTTGCTGTACGAAAAGGATGTCATAATCAACAAGTTTGAGGTTAACTTCCGCAGCAAAGATTTCTAATCTGTCGAGCAACTTCTTCTTTATATAGAAAATCTGTTCATGAGGAGATAGCTTTTTCTCGAAATTGAAATTCAAACGATCCATTTCAGAGTTAACCATATGAACGATATGCTCCGGCAAATCATCGATTCGCTCGCTCAAAATCTTATTGTGCTCATCAAGATAGGATTGTCCAAAAATCTTGTTAGCTTCGGCAACGGTGAATTTCTTGATTTTGCGTGCCTTGAGACTGGATTTGATCCGGAGACCTTGATTGCGTGATATGTGCTCGAGTAAATCTATACTGGGCAATATCTCTTGAACATAGTGGTCACTTAACTTTACGGCTCTTTCGCGTCTTCGCCATGAAAGATCCTGTTTGAACTGCTTGCGCATAGCCAATACTTGCCATCCCATGAAAGCAGCTGTGATGAGTGCGACAAACTCGACAGTATTCGATTTGATGTAATCTGAAATACTCGCTATATCTACAGGCACTACAAAACCACCTTATCAGAATAGAATCCTAAAACTCTCTCTTCTAGTATAACTTGCCATAGGTTCTGCAAAACAAAACGCACTTCCTCCGGCCATTATGACAAGAAGAAGCGCGTCTTTTTAAAAGCTATCTTTAGATTGTGGGATAGAATTTCTTCCCAAGAGCTGTGTTGACTATCATCGCGGCACTCAGATATATGCCGATGCATCCAGCTGCGAGCAACGCGTATGCAGGGATTGGGGCAAAACTTGCGGGCAGAATATGCAGGTCAATGAGTGTGATGAATGGAAGTGCTACATTGAGTGCGAGCACAATCAATGACAAAAGGCTGAATGGTTTCATGAACGCCGGAGTCCACAGGAGGACTACGATTGTCAGAGCCATCCACGCCCAACCATCGATGCGCGCATCAACGGGAATACCTGTGACGATGCCGTGATATTTGACAAACATCTCCAGGCCACCGGTAAGCATGAAAAATCCGCTGAAGTAAAGAAAAGTGTTTCCTCCTACAGAGTTTGCGCTCTTCAAGTCGAGTAGGGCAACGATAACCTGAATCACAAATCCTCCCAGAAGCCAGCATCCGATAAGTGGCAGAGCTGATGGCTCAACATAACCGTTAAGAAGTGCGAAGAAGCAAAAACATGCAACTGCAAGAGCAACAAGACCTGCAGGAGTAGGATTTGCCCACTCTCTGGTTCGCACCGCTATTTCCTGTGGTTCTTCCATAACGACCTTTCCTTTCTGCTGCTAATGAAGCAGCCTGTTTAATATACCGGCAAACAAAAAACCGTCGCTGTGTGGCGACGGTTTTGTAAGTAACATACAGATGTGCGACTTACCCAACCATCACCATTCCAAAAATAGTACGAGTAGAAAACTCTCGATAAACAGGTTGATAAGCTTGCAAGTCGACATATACGTTTTCCAATCCAGTTTTGCTTTGCCAGCATTACGTGATGATATATAAGAACACACAACAGTAATGATTGTCAAATAGGAAACTCACTCTTAGATTTAAGTCCCATGTTATTATTGTTCGCCTATATTAATTTATTGAGCGGAAAGGCGACCGATGACCACAACTCCAACCAAGAAAGCCTACATTGTTCTTCTCGCAGGACTCGTTTTGAATCTTGTTCTTGGCGTATTGTACGCATGGTCGATTTTTGCGGAATCACTAGCCGATCAATGGGGATGGTCGTCTTCTCAGACGAGTATGCCGTATGCGCTTGCTATCGGGTTTTTTGCATTCGGTGTCCTGGTTGCCGGCAAACTTCAGGATACTTTCGGCCCTCGACTTGTTGCTATGGCAGGTGGACTTATGGCTGGACTCGGAGTATTTGTCGCAAGTTTTGCTACGGTACAAAATACGTTTCCTATTACATTCGGCTTTGGGATATTGGCTGGATTGGGAATCGGATTCGGCTATGCGGCGGCTACACCTCCGGCAGTCAAATGGTTTGGAGCTGAGCGCAAAGGTTTGGTGACTGGAATCGTTGTATCGGGCTTTGGGTTGGCGAGCATCTACATCGCGCCGCTTACGACATTTCTAATCAACCAGTATGGCATTGCCTCGACATTTCGAATTCTCGGAATCGCTTTCGCGATTATTGCGACATTCTGCGGATTCCTTCTTCAAAATCCCCCGGCTACAGAAGATATTGTTAATCAGAATAAGAAAAAACCTGATGAGGGTAGTTCGGATTATTCGCTGCCCGAGATGCTTCGAACCCTGCGATTTTATCAGATGTGGTTTGCTTATACGTGCGCTGCATTCGCCGGTCTTATGATTATCGGCACTATGGCAAAAATCGCATCGATCCAGATACCCGGGACCAGTATCGGTTTCATATTGGTAGCGGCTCTTGCCATCGGTAATGCAGGCGGGCGGCTTGTTGCAGGAGTGCTCCTCGATAAGATCGGTGCTACTCAGACGATGCTCATAGCATTTATCGGTCAGGCAATTGCAATGTGTGTGCTTGGGCTGATCCATTCATTGGGTCTGCTCATAGGACTTGCAATTCTGATTGGGGCGCTTTACGGAGCCAATCTTGCTATCTTTCCTGCTTTGACTGCCAATCATTTCGGCACCAAAACACTCGGAACGAATTACGGGGCCATGTTTACCGCATATGGTATCGGTGGTATTTTTGGAGCTCTGGTCGCAGGAAAATTGTTTGATATGACAGGGAGCTATCAGCCTGCATTCTATGTTGCGGCAGGACTGTGCCTCATCGCGGCTATACTCGCGCCACTTGCAGGAAAACCTGTAACCAAATAATTCTTTCAATCAACCCCTATATGTTAGTTCGCATAAAACGAAGAATGTCCTTATGTGAAGTTGCGTTTACATTTCGCTAAGGATAACCTTTAGTGTTATACTAATAATATAACAAGTATAACAAACATGATTATTGAGGAAGGAAAGAGTATGATTGAGGAGAAAATTGTTGTCGGTGAGGGGACCGAGTTTCCCCTTAATGGTATTTTGTCCTTACCCGAAAATCCTACATCCGATATTCCTGCGGTAGTGTTGGTTCACGGATCCGGATCATCGGATATGAATGAAGCCGTTATGGCAGTGACTCCTTTCAAAGATATTGCGGAGTTGTTTGCAGAACGCGGAATCGCATCCATACGTTACGATAAACGAACCTATGCGCATGGGAGAAAAGCAATAAAGGATCGTGCGAACTTCACTATCAGAGAAGAGACGATCGAGGATGCAATTCTTGCTACGCAGATGTTGCGCAATGACCCGCGTATTGGAAAGGTGTTCATTTTCGGACACAGTCTTGGTGGTATGCAAGCGGGTCGCATCGATGCGGAGGGTGGCAACTTCGACGGCCTTATCATTGCTGCAGGAACCGCACGCTCGCTTCGTGAAGTCATGCGTGATCAGTCAAAAGAAAATCTCTATGGCACCAAAGGGATTGTGACATGGCTCAACAATAAGGCTACGAAGATCATTCAGAAGAAATTCGACAGTATCGATACGATGACGGATGAAGAAGCGAAGCAGAAGAAGCTGATTGGTGGAGTATCAGGATATTACCTCAAGGATATGGAAGCCAACCTACCTGCGAAGTATCTTACCGGCATCGATAAACCCGTATTGGTGTTTCAAGGAGATAAGGATTTCCAGGTTTCTGTCGAGAAGGACTTTGAGGGATTCAGGCAGATATTGGATGGCAATCCGAATGCAACGCTCAAGATATATCCAGGACTCAATCATGTGTTCACAGATTCGGTAGCTACTGGCACGATTAAGGATTATAAAGTTCCCAGTAAAGTGGATGCGCATCTTATGGATGATGTTGCGTCTTGGATTCACTCGGTCGAGTAAGGAGGAATCATGCTCGTACAAATAGATCCACGCAGTACTGTCCCTATTTATAAACAACTGAAGACGTTGCTCATTGCCGGCATCTTGTCCGGTGAACTTCAGGAAGGCGATCGTCTCTCTTCAGTACGTGATTTAGCAAGTGATTTAGGCATTAACCTGCACACGGTTCGCAAAGTGTATGGAATCTTGGCAGATGAGGGATACGTTACAGTTTCGCGCAACCAGGGAGCCATTGTAAGTGCGCCCCCTGCGCTCGATAGTGAAGGAATGGCTCAATTCGAGGGTGTACTTCTTCCCATCATAATCGAACTTCGAGCACGAAATATATCAAAGCAGCAATACGATGACCTGATGGATAAGCTCTGGGAGGACAGTATGGAAATGGGGGCAAGCGATGAGTAGTGAGCTATATTACATTTTGGGAGTTATGGGTCTCTCATGGCTGATGATAATCGCAGCGATAGCCTTTATGCCCTATTACACGCGTAAGTCCATTGCATTTGGTGTTGCTGTTCCTAAAAACATGTATGACTATGAGTTCTTCGCATCTCTACGTCAGCAATATATGTGGGCCAATCTTGTATTGGGTGCGGTATTGATGTTTGCATCTACTCTTGCAATACTTCGTCTTCCCGAGGATCCGGCCGCATATGTGGGAGTAGGATTGATATTTCTCTATGTGGTTCTCTCCTTCATTCTATATGCGCGCGCCTATAATAAAGTTCGCGCTTTCAAGCGCAAGAGCGATTGGGAAATATCCACTGTCGCTTCAGCGCAGGTACTCAAATATAGCGATGATCGCAAGCTCTTCAATCTTTGGTGGTACGTTACGTATCTTGTGCTTATTGGGGCTACGATTGCTGTATCCTTGATTGTCTACCCATCTCTTCCAGAATTGATTCCTCAGCAATACAGTATGACGGGTGAGGTAAACACGTATGCGCAAAAATCAATGGGATTCATATTATCGTTACCGTTGACACAGCTTGCTATGGCCGCACTGTTTGTCGGTATCGGTTGGGGTATCAATCGAGCAAAACGTCAAACCGATGCGGTAAATGTCGAGCATGGGTTGCGTAGTAATCGAACATTTCAGATAGCTATGGGTAAAATGATGTTTTGGTTGGGGTTGGCTATGCAACTGATATTGTCAGTCTCGCAGCTTTCAATACTTGAATTACTGCCTCCGCAATTTGTGCTTTGGGGAACGTTTGCACTTCTTGCGTTCGTTATTGTGGTGGTTGTATATGTGACACTCGCAATCGGTCAGGGTGGATATCGTCTCGAGGAAAGGCAAGCTGCAAAAGATGAATCGTTATCACGCGATACATCGCAAGATGAGGTCGCAGGTGATGATAAGCACTGGGTTTTCTATGGAACGTTTTACAACAACCCCGATGACCCATCCGTATTTGTTGAAAAACGAGTAGGTGTCGGTTGGACCACAAACATAGGCAGTCCTATTGGGAGAGCACTAATGATTGGAGCTGCGGTACTTCTTGTCGGGCTTATCGTTGCGTTGCCCTTTCTGGCTATGCTTGACTAGCTCTCGCGAACTATCTCAGAAAGATCGTAGGACGATTGCGACCTTAGGAGCAATCGAGGGAGTGCGTCGTTCGTGTGGTAGATCTAAGTGTGTTGACGACTAATCTCTTGCAGGTCGTAGGGGGTTTCCTGATAGACGCAGTAGTTCAACCAATTCGTGAAAAGAAGATTCGCGTGTGCGCGCCAGCGTACATGCGGTTCTTTTTTTGGATCGTTATCAGGGAAGTAATTCGAGGGAATCTCGATATCCTTGCCTGCCTCGATGTCTCGTTCGTATTCTAACTTAAGAGTATCAGCATCATACTCGCCATGTCCTGTCACGAACACTCGACGCCCATCAGGTGATGCTGCTAGATAAGCACCTGCCTCGTTACTTGCAGCAAGAAGCTCGAGGCGTGGTTCGGCAAGAATCGCTTTTTCATTGACTGTAGTATGACGGCTATGAGGTGCCCAGAATGCATCATCGAATCCGCGCGTAAGCTTATTTTTTCCGTCAGTGACGGTATGCAGAAATGCGCCGAATACTTTATGCGCCAAAGGTTCTTTAGCAATTCCATAATGATGGTAGAGTCCGGCTTGGGCCGCCCAACAAATGAAGAGTGTACTGAAGACGTTCTCGTCAGCCCAGTCCATAATCTCGACCAACTCATTCCAATAAGCAACATCTTCAAATGCCATGCTTTCTACTGGTGCGCCCGTGATAATCAGCCCGTCCCATTTTTCCTCACGCGCCTGTTCGAACGTGCGATAAAAGACACTCAGATGCTGAGGATCTGCATGTGATGGTTGATAGCTTGCGGTGTGGATGAACCGTACCTCGGTCTGTATCGGAGAGTTGGATAAAGCGCGAAGCAATTGCGTCTCCGTCGTAATCTTTGTGGGCATCAAATTAAGGACGAGAATGCGGAGCGGACGAACATCCTGTGTTTCGGCTCGCGTATCTGTCATGACAAATACATTCTCACGTGCGAGTGTTTCTATGGCTGGTAGATTATCTGAAATCTTTACTGGCATGGTTATCCTTGCATATCTTCGAATACGCCCATTGAGAGATATCTCTCACCTGTGTCGGGCAATAATACCACAATGTTCTTGTCTGTGTTTTCCGGACGGTTGGCAATTTGACGTGCTGCATCCAATGCCGCTCCTCCGCTAATGCCGGCAAGCAATCCTTCGGTTTGCGCTAGGTATCGCGCTTGCTCAAAAGCATCATCTTGATCGACCGCTATTACCTCATCATAGAGTGAAGTATCGAGGATGGCCGGAATGAATCCGGCTCCGATTCCCTGTATCTTATGAGGCCCTGGTTTCCCACCACTTAGTACCGGTGAGCCGGTCGGTTCGACAGCCACTATATATATGTCACTATTTTGCTCGCGAAGAAACCGACCTGCGCCGGTTATGGTACCACCGGTACCAACTCCAGCCAGAAGAATGTCAATGTCATTATTGGTATCACGCCAAATCTCCGGCCCTGTCGTCTCATAATGAGCGCGCGGGTTAGCGGGGTTGTTAAATTGATCCGGCATCCATGCGCTAGGAAGATTTTTGACGAGTTCTTCTGCACGGACAATTGCACCTTTCATACCATCTGCGCCGGGTGTCAATTCAAGTTCTGCACCATATGCTGTCAATAGCTGACGGCGTTCGATGCTCATGGTTTCTGGCATACATAAGATGATACGATAACCACGGTCAGCGGCAATGCTTGCAAGCCCAATTCCCGTATTACCACTCGTGGGTTCAATAATGACGCTATCAGGTGTCAGGAGACCGCTTGCTTCCGCATCGTTAATCATGTACAAAGCTGCGCGATCTTTAACGCTTCCTGTTGGGTTTGCATATTCAAGCTTCGCATATATGCGTGGTGAAACATCAGCGCCCCAGTTATTTAACTCAAGGAGAGGAGTGTTTCCCGTACGTTCTGAGAGGCTTTCATACTTGGACATTGTTATACTCCATATCTAACACGACTGGGAGGGGTACTGGTACCTTATGTTATATATAATATATAACACCCGCACAAATACACTCGATTCTACCTATTCTACGGCGTTTTTCAGCGCTTTTTTGATATCTGCGATCAAATCATCTGAATCTTCTATTCCGACACTTAGGCGAATAAGCGTGGGAGTGACGCCTGCGGATTTTAATGAATCTTCAGATAGTTGACGGTGCGTTGTACTTGCTGGATGAAGCACGCAAGTACGGGCATCTGCGACGTGTGTGGCGATAGAAATAAGCTCAAGGGAGTCCATGAACGTAATCGCATTCTTTTCCGTACCCTTGATCTCGAACGAGATAACCCCGCTTCCGCCTGTGCCGGCAAGGTATTTCTGAGCCAATTCGTGGTAGGGATCGCCTGCCAATCCAGGGTATCTCACGTGCTCAACACCAGCTTGTTTTTCAAGCCACTGCGCTATGGTCAGAGCGTTGTCCAGATGCTTCTTCATCCTGAGCGGGAGTGTCTCGATATTGACTCCTAAAAGAAACGAGTTTTGAGGGGACGAGATCGCTCCCAGATCACGCATGAGTTGTGCGACGATCTTGGTGATATACGCACCTTTTCCGAACTGTTTCGTGTAGGTGATTCCGTGATAGGATTCATCGGGAGTGGTGAGTCCCGAGAACTTATCACCGTGCGCCTCCCAGTCGAAATTGCCGCTGTCTACGATTGCGCCTCCCATAGCCGATCCGTGCCCATCGAGGTACTTGGAAGTACTGTGGATGATGATGTCAGCTCCCCATTCGAAGGGGCGACAATTGATCGGTGTGGGAAAGGTATTATCCACGATAAGCGGCACTCCCGCACTGTGTGCGAATGCAGCGAATTTCTCGATGTCGAGTACGGTAAGCGAGGGGTTTGAGACAGTCTCTGCGAACACGCATTTCGTATTGGGACGTACGGCTTCTTGCAAGGTCTCCAAAGAGGCTGCGGGATCCACGAACGTAACCTCGATACCCATCTTGGGTAAAGTGACCGCAAACAGGTTGTAGGTGCCTCCATAGATCTGCGATGAGGTTATCAGATGATCTCCCGCCTCGCAGATGTTGAATACGGCCAGAAAGCTTGCGGCTTGACCTGAGGAGGTGAGCACGGCAGCCACTCCACCTTCGAGTGCCGCGATGCGTGCCGCGACTGCATCACTTGTGGGATTACCGAGGCGTGTGTAGAAGTAACCTGCTTCCGCAAGATCGAAAAGACGAGCCATGCTTTCTGCAGAATCGTAGCACCATGTGGTGTTCTGATAGATCGGTATCTGTCTCGGCTCTTTGTCTCCGGGCTCCCATCCTTTGTGGATGCACTGGGTGTGTCTGTTCATAGTTTCTCCTTAAATCTCGGTCTTTCCATTCTATACCTTATCACTAAGAGAAATTGCACAATTGAGCTGGACTGCAATCAGCAAATAATCACCTCAAAACCTTTTAGGACATCTTCCAAAAAAAAGTATTGCATTTGCTTCATAGTGGTGTTAAAGTATCCCAAGCTTTAATTATTTTTCAAGTCACGCACAGAAATAGTGCTGCTCCAATTTCTAGTGTGAGGTCTTGAAAATCTTTGCGTTCTCTGGGGGAAGAGAACGTTCACAGGGGAAAGGGAGAAATCAATATGCTTTATGCAAACCCGCACTATCGATTCGGTACGTTTGGGCGACACGAGTGGAAGACGAGGATGATTTGCTTCATGCTCGTTTTTGCTTTGTGCAGCTCGTTTGTCGGATCACTCGCAATGCCGTCGATGGCATTCGCAAATCCAGTAGACGGGAATACGTTTACCAGTGTGTATATGACAGCGCCCAAGGCTTCCGAGGACACGGGAGTGGCGTTCACCGTATCGGCAGTAGGACTACTCAATAGTCCAGCGCAAGGTACCCAGTTGCCGGATACTCGTCTTGTCATCAATTATGATGAAAGCAAGGTGACACCGGGTAATCCTTCCACATGGGGATTCGTAGGTCTTGTGCATAACGATGCGCTCAGCACACCAGGCAAAGCAGTCTTTGATGTTGTTGCTCCCAGTGGAGGATTCGGTCCAGGCGCATCTCAGATTGCCGTCAATGCTACATTCTCATTCCCGGCAGGTGTTACTGCCAATGGGATCCCTGCAGCATTTTCCGCTGATATTTTCTATGGCGAGGATCTTGCGACGGCAACGAAAGTCAAGGAAACGATAGCTGATGCAGTTGTGACCTCTCAGGCTCGCTCTGAGGTATGGAACATCTCGTACTCTCCTGCCAACGGATCAATTGTTGATCCGTTTGCTTCAAATCGTGTCTTCACTTCAACGCTTACCAATGCAACGCGATCTGCCGGAGGATTCGGAGGAATCTATACCGATACGATCAAATACACACAATCCATTATCCTTCCGGCTGGTACGACAACCACTGGTGGCGCAGATGTTCACTTTCCCTACACTGCGGCCGATGTAGTTCTCGGAACACCTACTGCTGGACAAATCGGTCTGACCGCACCTGCGGTTGGTAACGCGACTTATGTTGCTACCATTGCGGAAGTCGGAGGAATAAGGACGCTCAGCATTGAGTGGACTGTCACCAATGTCCCTCATAATACGGCCTCCCTCGCATTTGGGATTATAGTTTCTGATTTTGTGGATCGCAGTACACCACAGACATATGTGGATAGTACTGGCGTGGAGCGCACATGGTTCCAGCCGTTTGTCAGAAGTGGCGCCACCAACAACTCTGTTGATAGGCGCGTTACGCATTCTGGTTCAGTAAGTGTCTCTAACTTTATTGAGAGTACTATTTTCTCCAGCCCGGTGATCAGTTCAGTAAACAATGTTCTTCGTGGTACGTATTGGACTGCCGGTGGCGACACCGTCGATCGCACCGCGAATTTCTTTGATAAAACCGTCGTGGGTCAAGAGACCCACGGTAAGCATGCTATCGTCAATGGCGATTCCGGATCAGATGAGATCGACAGCACACGTAGAACAATCGAGTACGTTCTTCGCGGAATCGAGAACAGAGACGATCGTCAGCTCAACAATTTCTTTATCACCGATGAGGGGTGGGACACATCCCTTGTCGAGTTCAGAGGGATCAAGGTCGGTCAATGGCGTAACACCACTGCGGCACCTCCGACTGTGCCGAATATCGACCAGCGCCTTGAGCTTTGGTATAAAGTCGATGGGGATACGAACTGGCGTAGGTATGGGGCTGGTCTTCTCACAGCAAACTTCAACGATGAGATTACAGCAGCGCAACTTATCGCAGACTACAAGCTGCGTATAAGCACTACGATGCCAGGCACCGAGATCATTACCGGTGTCCAGATCCGTTTCGCTTCTTCTGCAGGTGTTTATAATATTCCTCGCCAGATGAGGGTGCATACTCCTGCTGTTGGTCAGACAAATGCGGGAATTGCGCAATGGCCCGTTATTCGTTTTGCAGGAGCCTTGCAAGATGATGGCGGTGAATTACCAAGACCAAGTCATCTTGATCCGATTACCAATACGGTAAAGATGACCTATACCCCGCAAGCTACGACGACTGAGCAATCCATGACCTCGTCAGCGACGGTAAGATACCGCAATGATGAGATCGTTAATATCTCTGATGGCAAGCAACTTTTTGCATACCGCAATAATAAATGGGAGCCTGTCAGGAATACAAGCTCAGTTGCATTCGGAGAAATCCTTATGTATAGCGTTACGGTTGAAAATGATTCTCAAAGTCGTTCGGTAAACAATCCAACTATTGTCGATACGCTTGATCCTCGGACCAAGCTTCTTGATCCGGCCCACCCCGCATGGCTTAGCATGGATCGTCCAAGGGCTGAGCTGACCGTTGCAAAGACCGGTGAACTGGACGCGCAAGGTCGCTGGATAACTGAGCCGACAAGACTGGATTATGACAATCCGGCACATCAGGCAGAAATCAACGCATTGCTCAGGTTCGATACAACAGGAGCCAATCCTAATTTCCCTAATTCAGTTACGGGAAGACCTGCGCCGGCCGATCGTCCTGAGCGTGGTTTCCAATATGACATCCCACCGGGACCGTATCCGGTCATCAGAAATATCGAAGTGAACCAATATCCGGTAGGACCCGGTTCGAAGCTTCCAACGGTTGGCGGTCCTGCAGAAACCACGAGGATGGAATGGTGGTTTATGGGACGTCTGGGTGTCGCGGATTGGGAGCTCAATCCCCCAGCGCCACAGGAGCCCTATAAGAAGAACGCCAATGGTGCAATCACGGTAAGCTACTTGGTTACGCTTATCGATCCTGAGAGCCCCGATTGGCCGACACAAATACCTAAACCGACCCTTTCGGGCGACTCGTATTCCCTATTCGTTCAAAATGACTTCTGGGCAAGAGAGAATCTTTTCCCCGGTGGCGATACAACGGAGTGGGATGGTGAGCCGGGTGGAGCTACCGTTACGGTCGCTGTTCCTCGTCTGGTTGTGGGTCTGAATAAGGTAGCCAACTTTACAAGCAGAAATATTGGACAAACGATTGACTACACCATCACCCTTACCAATAACAGTAATGTTGCTTTGGGTGAGCATGAGAAACAGATGATTCTGGATCCGAAGGTCGTCGACCTGCTTCCAGTAGGATTCGAATACAGTTCATTGGTGTCAGCTCGTCTTAAAACGGATCGACTGTCAGGAAATACAGCTGATGAACTATTCCCTACTGGCGCGGTTACTGTCACCAACTTCACTCAGCCGAGTACTGCTGCAGGATCAACCGATGTCCATAAGGGAGTAGAATTCTCGTTCCCTGCAGGAACAGTGTTGCATCCCAACCAGTCGATCGTACTTACATTCAGGGCACTCATCGATGGAACGGGCATTACTTTCGCGGAGACCACGACCAGAAGCAACAACTGGAATAACGTTGCGGCATATCTAGGTAAACACAATGGTAATGACATTACTTATAGCACCATCATGCCAACCGTTCCCAACAATGGTTACGCAAGCAATCATTCGAACGCGACTATTTCCACAAACCCAGGTGGCGCGACACTTAACAAATATCTGCAAGATAACGGAATGGGTGCTGCGTTGACTACGGTACATCAACGTGTCGACGTGACACTCAACAATCCGGTTGTGCGCGCATATATTTTTGCTCAAGTAGTCAATGGCTTGACGGGTCCTACCACAGGTAATATCTTTACCAACAAAAGCATGGTAAGCGATGCGACAAGACCGGTCATTCGCGTGGATATAGAAAATAGGGATGCAAGTTCGACTTCTGACTCTCGCATTGCTGACTCAGCTGTTCAGGTGCGTATTCCAAATGACCTCGCGTTCCGTTTTGGGCCAGGCGAGATCGATACAGACGGAAACCTGACGGCAGCCGGTATTGCAAGAATTACGCAAACGGTTATTGCTGGCACCGCAGCGCGAGCAACGGTTGATATCGTTTCAGGAAAAGTAGAGGAGATAGGTAGCCCTGTCACTCACAAACGCCTTACATTGATGTTAGGACCTAATACCCATATCGGATGGAGCGCAGGAGTCAGATTGCAGATACCTGCCGAGGTCGAGCTCAATGCGAGACCTAATATGTTCGAGACATCGATCATTCAGCCTTATTATGGCAACAACCTCTACCATACGGTTGAGAGTGCTTTGATACCGAACATCTCAAAAGGCCAGAGTCATTATTTCATAAACGATAGTACGCGCTTTACCAATGATGCAAGATGGGGTGTGGATGGCGTCAATCGCGGCGTTACACACAATGCGAACATGATGTTCCATCGTTCGCTGCCTGTCCCGTATGTACGTACGTTGCTGACTGGTAATACTACAGGTGTTGGATTTGCTCCGACCGCGTCTGCGTTGACGCTGAGCAACGGTGCGGAATTCTTTGCGAATGTTACCGCACGTAACTACGGGGATGAAGCTATCGTTGACGGTAAGCTCCATATGCTTCTCCCAAGAGGTGCATTCTTTATCGAGGTCAATGATGCCCAGTCGTTCGTTGGAGCGAATAGTGAACTTGCTGACTTTGGAACAAACGGTTTTGCTCCTACCCTTAGTTGGGTTGGCGGTCAGCAACTTCTGACATGGAATATCGGCAGACTTGCCCATGGTTACACCAATAACACTTCTACGGGTGCGCCGGATGCAACTATCGCTCAAAACGGGGATATCCGTATTACCGTCAAACTGGGAACCGGTGTCGCTTATGGCACCAACAACCAGGTTACATCTTTCCTTGCAACCAAAGATGTTGTAATGAATGGTGACTCTCCAAGAATTGAGAACGGCCACCTCGTTTATAACTATATATATGCGGAGGCGAAATCCCAATCTTTGGCGACAACCCTTCGTCACAGAGATCATCTGTCTACCGGTACAGCGAATCGTCTTGTCGGATATATCCCCTCGACTTCATGGCCTGCGGGACTTTCCAATGACGTTTCAGGTGGAGTACCCAATTCACAAGCTCTTGCTGTGACCAACGAGCTTGATCCGCTCTTTGCGGCAGTAGGACGTTATGACTTGAATGACGATGGCAAATCCCATTACACCGATTATCGCAAGGTGGGCGAGACATTCGAGCCGTTCACCAACAATGAGGCGGTAGTCGATAGAGCTGTCAAGCATGCTGTACGACTTGATATCAATACACTATTCGATGCTCCGATCACCAAGACGGTACGGGCATGGGATTATGATGCTGACGAGTGGGGGCCATCACAACACGGTTCGACTGCTGCAGAGGCGACACGTGGCGGCAAGGTAGAATATACGATCGAACTTGCCAATAACACGACATTCGACTTCGAGAAAATCTCGATAGTCGATCTCTTCCCTCATGTGGGTGACGTAACCATCGTCGGTGGCGTTCCGCGCGGTTCGACCTTCTCCGTAATGGGTGGAGAGCAACTCAATCTGACTGTCGCTCATAAGGGCGTAGGTGGTGGAGCGGTCCCAGTGCCGCTAGTAGCGGGAACCGACTATGTCGCAGGTCTTACTGTCGGCTCACCACCGATACTTGATAACTGGAATACGGCTGCAGGTACAGGCATCTTCAATATGTCTGCTGCGACCCCGACGGCAAAGTCGACAGGAATGAAGATAGACCTTGCCAATTCAGTGAAGGTGAAAGTAAATGAAACATTGATTATCACCTTTGAGCTTGAGATACCTGGTGACGCCCCGATATCTACGGCGTTGGATAGATTCTCTGCAACGAACTCTGCTGCGATGCGTTTTGATTTTGTCAGTGCCTCGACAGGTGCTCTTATCGGTACGTTTACCGGTGATCAGATCGCTACACATACACCAAGTGTTGTTGCTGTAGAGCGCGACACCGCAATCGGCGGATTCAAATGGCGTGACTTGAACGCCAATGGCATTCAGGATGCTGGGGAACCAGGCATCAACGGACTTATCGTTGAGCTCTATCAACTTCAGGCATCAGGTGTTTATGTCAAGATCGGTCAAACAACAACGGCTAACTTCGTAAGCTCGGTCGGTGTTGTGGATACGGCAAGACCTGGGTACTATACGTTCGGCAGTCTTGCCGACGGCACATATCGTGTGAAATTCTCATTGCCTGTTGATGGCTCTCCAGCGGCTGAGGGCTACAGCTCCTATGCCTTTACCACACGTAATGCAGGGTCAGGTGTTAATGACTCCAAGGTTCACACGAGTGGTACGTGGACCGGATATACTGATCCAATCACTATTGATACCAGTGCGAACCCGACTGATTTCAAGCTGAACATCGACGCAGGTCTTACTTGTGAAGGTGCGATGATTGGTCAGACGGTTTGGTACGATGCCAATGAAAACGGCATCAAGGACGCCGGCGAAGTCGGCATCGGTGGTGTGACGGTCGAGCTGTACCGTGTTGTTGCGGGAACACCAGAGGCGACGCCATGGATGACGCGCACAACCCACACAAATACGGGCGGCACCGATATGACGCCAACGGGCTACTATGCTTTCGGTAGTCTCCCCATCGGCACATATGTGGTTCGTTTCGTTCTTCCAAGCGAAGGCTTTGCGAGTGAAAACGGATGGCGTTTCTCGCCCGTGACTGCACTAGGATCGACTGCAGGAAGTGGTGGATGGACAGAGCAATTCACTATTGTGAGCAGCACTGATAATAAAATGTCTTATGACGCAGGTCTTGCTTACAACAACATAACCATCGGCAATACTGTATGGCTTGATCGTAACGGAAACGGCTTGATGGACGATATGAAGACTGTCGACATCGGCGGAACACCTACATCGGTACTTGAAGGACTTCAGGGTGTAGAGGTCAAGTTGTTCGGCAAGAATCCTTCGACCAGCGAATTCGATGTGCTTGTCGCAACCACAACCACCAATGCAAGTGGTAACTACACGTTCACGAAACTTGCGCCAGGTGAGTATGTAGTAGCTGTTACACTACCATCCGCAAGAATAGCCGATGGGTACGACAATAAGTTCACGACTAAGACCGCAGGTGGTTCGGCAGTCAATGCTACAACGGGACGTACCGATGCTATTAACGCAAGCGGTAGCAACACGTCATACTTGACGGCGCACGCCGGAATCGCTCTTGCCCCTGCTATCTCTATTGGAGATACTGTCTGGAGAGACAACAACAGCAACGGCTTGATTGAGGCTGGTGAACCAGGAGTTGCAAACGTCGTTGTAAAGCTTCACACGGTTGAGGCGGGCACCGATACATTCATGAAGCAGACGACGACCAATGCAAGTGGTAAATATCTGTTCGATGAACTTGAGCCTGGTGACTATCGTGTCGAGTTCGTCATGCCGAGTACTCCGCTCGCTGATGGCTACAGCAATGCATGGAGTCCGAAGACGGTAGGCGGATCGGCGGTTAACCCATCTACGAGCAAGACTGATGTCATTGCGGCAACCGGTAAAGCCGGTGGCGTCGACCATCTTGCATACCTTACTGCTAACGCGGGTATCATGCTTGAGGGAGACATCTCTATCGGTGATAGGGTCTGGCTTGATCGCAACGGAAATGGTATTCAGGACGCCGGCGAACCCGGTATCCAGAATGTTACCGTTCAGCTTTACTCGGTTGATGGTACTACCGATACGCTTTTGACAAGCACGCTTACCGATGCAACGGGTAACTACTTGTTTGAGAATCTGATTCCTGGCGAGTACAAGGTCAGAGTCCTTATGCCGACAAACACAATCGTTCGCGGATACACTCAGGCGTTTACGACCTATACGTACTCAACGGATAACAGCTCGATCTACTCAGCAGTAGACTCAAATGGCTGGACGCAGGTAATTGCTGCGACCGGCGCTGCTGGACGTACCGAGTATCTCTTCGCAGATGCCGGCATTGCGATTACTCCCAATATCACTATTGGTGACAGAGTTTGGCAGGATACCAATGGAAATGGTACCCAAGATGCTGGCGAGCCTGGTATCTCAGGTGTTGCTGTTAACCTATATAAGGTTGTTAGTGGAGTCGATACATTTGTATCCAGCACAACTACCGATGCTTCTGGTAATTATTCATTCACAGGTCTTGCGCCTGACGACTATCGTATCGAAGTCGTTATGCCATCGACCAGATTGGTACCGGGATATCTCCAGGAGTTCACCACCAAGGGTGGTACGACCGAGAACAACAGCACGGGTTCAGCAGTCGGTGCGAATGGTAAGACCGATATTATTGCAGCAACTGGACTGGCATCCGATGGGACGAACGATCGCTTCACATACCTGTATGCCGATGCCGGAATCAAGATCATCCCGAACATCTCTATCGGTGACACGGTATGGCTTGATGCAAACGGCAACGGTATCCAGGACGCTGGCGAACTCGGTATCGAGAATGTCGTCGTAAGACTTTACAGGGTCGTAGGCGGCGTTGCAGAGGCAACCCCACTTGCCACGACGTTGACCAACGCAAGCGGTAACTATCTGTTTGCGGACCTCCACCCCGGAGAGTACCAAGTCGAGGTCGTCATGCCAAGCAATACACTAGTTCCGGGCACAACCCAATTCTTTACGACACAGGCTTCCGGCACGACACTGAACACCAATACGGGTTCGAATGTTAATAGTGCTGGGCGTACCGGAACTATCAATGCGGATGGTATAGCTGCCGGTGGCGGAGATCGTTTCGCATACTTGTATGCCGACGCGGGAATCGCAACTGACTCTAATATCTCGATCGGAGACACGGTATGGCTTGACGCCAATGGAAATGGCACTCAGGATGCCGGCGAGCTCGGTATCGAGAATGTCGTCGTAAGACTTTACAAGGTTGCCGGTGGCGTCGACATGTTCTATCGACAGACAACGACCAATGCAAGTGGTCAGTATCTGTTCACCGGTCTTGAGGCAGGCAACTATCGCATTGCAGTAGTCATGCCAAGCAATACCTTGGTACCGGGATACCTCCAGGAGTTCACCACCAAAGGTGGCACGACTCTGAATAGCAATAACGGTTCAACGGTTGATTCGAGCACCGGCAAGACTGACGTGATTGCGGCGACCGGCCTCGAGTCCGATGGTGTAACCAATCGCTTCAGCTATCTGTATGCCGATGCGGGAATAAAGATCATCCCGAACATCTCGATTGGAGACAGAGTATGGCTGGATCGCAACGGCAACGGTATCCAAGATGCCGTTGACGAGCCCGGTCTACAAAACGTGGTAGTCAGACTTTACAGGGTCGTAGGTGGCGTTGCGGAGGCAGCCCCACTTGCTACGACGACTACCAATGCAAGCGGTAACTACCTGTTCGAGGACCTCCACCCCGGAGAGTACCAAGTCGAGGTAGCCATGCCAAGCAACACGTTGGTTGCAGGCTATACGCAAAGATTTACCACCAAGGGTGGCACGACTGCCAACAACAGCACAGGCTCGGCAGTCAATGTGGCTACCGGTAGAACCGATACCATCAATGCCAACGGTCTTGAGGCCGATGGCACAACCGATCGCTTCAGCTATCTGTATGCCGATGCCGGAATCGCAATCGATCCCAACATCTCGATCGGTGATCTGGTATGGCTCGATACCAACGGTAACGGCATCAAGGATGCTACTGAGAGCGGTATCGAGAACGTGGTAGTCAGACTCTACAAGGTCACAGGTGGTGTCGCAGATACAACCCCGCTTGCCTCAACGACTACGAACGCGAGCGGTAACTATCTGTTCAGCAACCTGCATCCGGGAGACTATCAGGTCGAGGTCGTCATGCCCTCGATAAGATTGGTACCCGGATATCTCCAGGAATTCACTACCAAGGGTGGCACGACTGCCAATAGCAACACGGGCTCAGCAGTCAATGTGGCTACCGGACGCACCGATACCATCAACGCCACAGGCCTTGATGGGGCGGTCGATCGCTTCAGCTATCTGTATGCCGATGCCGGAATCAAGATTATTCCGAACATCTCGATTGGAGACTTTATTTGGCTCGACAAGAATGGAAACGGTATCCAAGATCTGGATGAGCCGGGAATTGCAGATGTTGTTGTCAGGCTCTATACAGTTTCAGGAGGCGTTGATACCTTCTTGGCACAAACGACCACCAATGCAAGCGGTGGCTACTTGTTCAGTGATCTCCATCCTGGCAACTATCGTGTCGAGGTCGTCATGCCGGCTGAAACACTAGTACCTGGTACTATTCAACGCTTTACCCTCAAGGGTGCTACGCTTGCGAACAACAGCACAGGCTCAGCGGTTGATAATGTCGGTAAAACCGATGTCATTGCAGCAACTGGTCTTGAGGCAGACGGCGTAACCGATCGCTTCAGCTATCTGTATGCCGATGCCGGTATCGCCTATGACTCGAACATCTCCATCGGAGATCGGGTCTGGCTTGATCGCAACGGCAACGGTATCCAAGACGCTGTTGACGAGCCTGGTATCCAGGGTGTAGTTGTCAACCTTTATAAGGTTGCTGGTGGTGTCGATGTGTTCGAAGCTACGACGACTACTGATGCTGCGGGTGCGTACCTCTTCGAAAATCTTGAGGCAGGCAACTATCGCGTCGAGGTCGTCATGCCAACCAACACGTTGGTGCCTGGCTATACGCAGAGATTTACTACCAAGACCGCAACGACTCTTAATAGCAATACGGGTTCAGCGGTAGGCGCGAACGGCAAGACTGACGTTATTGCAGCAACTGGTTATGAGGCAGACGGCGTAACCGATCGCTTCGATTACCTGTTCGCTGATGCCGGTATCGCAATCGATCCCAACATCTCCATCGGAGATCGGGTATGGCTTGACCGCAACGGAAACGGTATCCAAGATGCCATTGACGAGCCCGGTATCGAAAACGTGGTCGTTAGACTCTACAAGGTCACAGGTGGCGTCGCAGAGGCAACCCCGCTTGCCTCAACGACTACGAACGCGAGCGGAAACTATCTGTTCAGCAACCTGCATCCGGGAGAGTACCAAGTCGAGGTAGTCATGCCAACGAACACGCTTGTCGCAGGCTATACGCAAAGATTTACCACCAAGGGTGGCACGACTGCGAACAGCAGCACAGGCTCGGCAGTCAATGTGGCTACCGGACGTACCGATACCATCAATGCCAACGGTCTTGAGACTGACGGTACAACCGATCGCTTCAGCTATCTGTATGCCGATGCCGGAATCGCAATCGATCCCAACATCTCGATTGGAGATCTGGTGTGGCTCGATACCAACGGTAACGGTACCAAGGATGCTACTGAAAGCGGTATCGAAAACGTGGTCGTCAGACTCTACAGGGTCGTGGGTGGCGTCGCAGATACAACCCCGCTTGCCTCAACGACTACGAACGCGAGCGGAAACTATCTGTTCAGCAACCTGCATCCGGGAGACTATCAGGTCGAGGTCGTTATGCCAAGCAATACGTTGGCTCCTGGTTACACGCAAAGATTTACGACCAAGACGGCAACGACTCTGAACACCAATACGGGTTCAGCAGTCAACACGACTACCGGACGTACCGATACCATCAATGCCACAGGCCTTGATGGGGCGGCTGACCGCTTCGCATACCTGTATGCCGATGCCGGAATCGCTATCGATCCCAACATCTCCATCGGAGATCGGGTATGGGTAGATCGCAATGGCAACGGCCTGCAAGACGATATGATTGACAATGGTTCGGGTGGCACGAAGCTCGAAGGTGTTGCAGGTGTAACGGTCAAGCTCTACAAGGTTGTAGGTGGCGCTGCTGAGGCTGCACCTTTAGCTACAACGACAACGGATGCTGACGGAAACTATCTCTTTGAGGATCTTCATCCTGGTGACTATAAAGTCAAGGTTGATATGCCTACATGGACGGTAGTTCCTGGTTACCTCCAGCGCTTCACGACTCAAGGTTCATCTACTTCTAACAGCTCACTCGAGTCTGCGGTAGATGCAGATGGTTGGACCAACACTATCAATGCAACGGGCTTGGATGCAACGAGCAATGATCGCTTCGACTACCTCTTCGCCGATGCCGGTATCGCAATCGATCCGAACGTCTCGATCGGAGACTTCGTATGGCTCGACTTCGACGGAGACGGTCTTGCGAACGATATGATCGATGACGGAGCTGGTGGCGAGAAGCTTTGGGGTGTTGCAAATGTAACAGTCGATCTGTACAAGCACGACGATGCTACCGATGATTTCGAATACTTTAGCACGACAATAACCGATGCTGATGGTAACTATGAGTTTACTGAGCTGCATCCCGGTGACTACAAGGTTCGAGTCATTATGCCAAGCTATACGCTGGTCGATGGCTATACCCAACGTTTCACCACCAAGGGTCTGTCAAAGGCGAATAACTCACTCGAGTCTGCAGTAGATGCAGATGGTTGGACTGACACGATTGAGGCTACTGGTCTCGATGGTCTGGCTGATCGCTTCGCCTACAAGTTCAACCATGCGGGAATCGCAGTTGATGGCGCGATCAAGATTGGCGATATAGTCTGGCTCGACCGTAATGGAAACGGCCTTATGGATGATTTCATCATTGATCCTGTGACCGGTGAAGAGAAGCTCGAAGGTGTTCCAAGTGTTCGGGTCGAATTGTATGGTCCGACGCTGACACGTTCATTCTCAGCATTTGGTGAGTTTGATACATTCAATGGATTTGGCGAGCAACTTCTTGCTACGACATTTACCGATGCCGACGGCAATTATGGATTCGGCAATTTGATTCCTGGCGAATACAGGGTCAGAGTTGTCATGCCGGAGTATCGCCTCTTTGACGGGTACAACCAGCGGTTCACCACGAAAAATGCTTCTAGTGTAGATGGTCTGCGTTCTTTGGTCGACGAGGACGGCTGGACGGATTGGTTCACAGTTACAGGTGAGCTCGATGTTATCCACTATCGTCTCGCCGATGCAGGTATCGCACTTGATGGCGCATTGAGTATTGGTGATCAGGTATGGCTTGATCGCAATGCCAACGGTGTCCAAGACGATATGGTAAACGGCAAGCTTGAAGGCATTGCGAATGTCAAGGTCGAGTTATTCGAGGGCAATTTCGATACCGCGATCGCAACGACAACGACCGATGCTGATGGCAAGTATCTCTTCGGTAACCTTGAGCCTGGTACCTACCGTGTCAAAGTAACGATGCCAGACAAGACGTTGGTCGAAGGTCACACACAAGCCTTCTCGTCTAAGGGCAATACGACTGAGAACGACAATACTGGTTCTGCAGTCAACGCCGAGGGCTGGACGGGTGACATCGTTATCACAGGTGCGAACGAGCGTCTCGAGTATCTCTACGCTGACGCAGGTATCGCATTAACGAAGGTCCCGGTCACGGATCCTCCGACAAAGCCGAATCTTGGTGGAGCGGCAACACCAGCTCCAAAGACAGGCGATGATGTTCAAGGATTGTTCCTGAGCATGCTGGCTCTTACGGTTGCAGCTGCAGTTGTTATCGTTGCCGGTGCCAAGAATCGTCGCAAAGAGGAGAAAGCTCACCTCTAGGCACTCTGTACTGATGTGTCAGAAATGATACTGGATGAAGAAGGCGCCCGTATGGGCGCCTTCTTGTGTTTTTAGTCTTCCTCTCGACCCTTAATTGTTTCGGCAATATCCACAATGGCATCTGTACCAATTTTTGTATTTTCTTCTCCCAAAACTTCTTCACTAATCGCAATGGCTTTATCGATATCGCTTACATCCAAAAATAATTCTCCCTCAGCTTCAAAAAGAGATGAAGCATCCGGTACGACTTGTTGTAGGCTGACCTTGTCAGAAGTTAAGATATTAAGCGCTATCGGAACGACAAATTTATAGGCAAACATTACGGCAAGTACAGAGACAACAACAATTGCTATTCGCTTGATTGCTATCTTGGAAAGCGTTGTCAGGAATGCAAGCAGACCACGCTTTTTTCCAGGCTTTGCACCACCCATACCAAAATATCCTTCCCCTTGGCATACTGTTTTTCAGTCGAGCAGATATATTCTCGTTTATATATCGGTTATTTAATCCGATTACAAGATTATCATAAGCATCAACTCTGCAAATGGTTGTTAGGCGCAGTTGGCACCATGGCCTTATAGGCCTTGTTCAAGCCACCCGTTCTACGGGTGGTCCTGACGTTGATATGAGTGGCTCAATCTTTGGAATTCCTGACAAAGGGCATTGCAGACATCAAGTGATAAGGTAATCCGTAATATCTTGATGTGATAAACCTAAATCAAGGGATCCGCATTCTTCTAAACTTTCAGGCAGAACTTTGCGATTGGGTTTACGCTTAATATGAAGTAAGCGAATAATATCGTCAATCAACGATTCATCATATACGTCAAAGGCAAGCCATTTACCATCATGATATACATTCGTTTCATCATAGACTTTGCGAACTACCGCGCTGAACATCTCTCGCTGCTCGTCGAATTTTTCTCGCTCGTCTTTGCCAAGCACAATACAGGCAATGAAGTACTCTTCGCGAAGACTGAGTATGGCTAGTGTTTTGCCACCGCGCCGAATATATAGATCGTTGTAGTTCTTATGAGCAGGATTGCCTTCCTTCCAGAGCTCGTCCATAGCGTAGAAAAAACGGATGTGTCCGATTAGTTTCTCCCACGCAGGACTTGCGTTTCCAAGCATGGTATTGACTTGCCCATAAGGTTTGATTGCTCTAGTCAAAACTACTCATCCATTCTTTTTCCCAAACGTTTATTCAATACGGAATCTCGGGTCTTTACACTTACCCAACCTCTTTCTTCCATATACGACGCAAAATTTGATCGCCCGTTTGCCCTAATCATTTCAATTCCCTTACTACGACTGGTACCCTCAATTCGTGAAGCGATTTTGAGTAACAAAGGATTGTATTTCTTGCAATCTTTCGTAGATGCGTACTTGGTGCAATCAGCGCAGGTGGAAAATCCATTTTCGATGCAACAGGGTCTTACCTGACAACTTTTGTATACGACGGCAGATTTTTTCGAATCAGTTCTGCAACCATCACATTTTCCAGAAGTAAATGAAGGGCAGGCCCCACAATAGAGACCACAGTAAGCAATCATTTGCTCGTCACCAACTGGACGCTCATTTTGATTTTGATAATTATTTGCCACTTCAATTCTCCTTCCGAGGTGCTGTCATGCCACAAGTATAGCAGGGGTAATATGACAACATCATGTCATATTCATCAATGTTTTTATAAAGCACCCAAGCCTATGACTTCGCAACCCTTGCTTTCGTAATAGTGCAGCATATCGGGAATCTGCTTTTTGTCCCAACTCGTTATGCAATCTGAGAGGACGGCGACGTCATAGTCCTCCTTGCGCATATTGAAACAAGTTGACTTCACACACTGGGTGGCATCTGCGCCTGTTAGATAGAACCTCTCGATACCGTTATCTTTGATGAAATCCAAGAATGTTTCACTGGTCAACGCATTGCCTTTGTGTTTGACAAAGATGTTGTCCGATACAATCTTGAGATCTGGAACCAGTTCGGAGCCATATGTATTCGGAATGAATTTTCTCGCCTTTTCCGACAGGGCTTCATGGCGGATATAAACCACCGGAACCCCGTTGTCGACTGCCCAATCTATGGCAGTGTTGATATTGTCGATGATGTCTTTGTAGTTTTTGGTGATGTCGTTTTGAATATCGATAACCACCATCGCCTTTTTCTGCATAAGAACCTCTTCCTGACGGACTGATACTGATGCCGATCTTTATTCGGGCGCCGGCGGGAATCATCCATGAGCATGATTCTTATGCAAGGATATTCTATCATTTCCAATATCGAAAAAACTGCAAGTTTACTATTTCGTGAAATGCGCGAGAATCGTCGAAAGAGATATCAGTTGCTAAGGTTATCAAAATTCGACTGGCATCAGCGCGCGTATAGGATTTGGCTCCAGCACCCACACTCGAATGAGTGTGGGTGCTTGTTGTGATTATAAAATGATTTACCTCTTGAACACGATGTCCACTCCTGTTTCCTCGATATTTACGAGAGTTATCGTATCGCCTGTTGCGGTGCCCGAGAGATTTCCATCGCTTGCCCTAAGATCGATATTCCCATCCTCGATGTTCCATGAGCCGGTTCCGGTCTCACCCGCCGCGATAAACACAAATTTCCCATTGGGCTTCAGCTCAAGCGTCACATCACCCTCAAAAACATCCGCAACACTCATGTCCATACCAAATGCCGAAACCGATACTGCCTTCCATAACCCGACATTGGGATCATCGCTTTTGTCATCTCCGCAACCGACGAGACAAAATACAAACACCAACGCGAGAACAATCAAGCTAAATTTCCTCATTATCGCTCCCTACCTTTCGATTGCTATTCCTATCACGCTCAAACCCCGTGTCTGTCTATAACTCTTCAGAAGTATTACTTGTGCATAAAATGGTAATTGAACCGACTACCTCACTTTACTCGATCGCTATACTCTCAAGTACCGATCGTCCAACACCGCTCTCTATGTCGATACGGCTGATGTGAACCATGATGGGAGTATCGTTGACAAGGGCGTAGTACTCAAACCAGTCCATACCCCACACGGTGTAGGTCTTTCCGACCATATCGATCCCCGCAATCGTTCGATTGGGGATATCTGCAAGGTTCTCGATATCCTCGGCAGTCCGGACGCTCACAAGCATCTCCGGTCTACTTAAAATCTCAACAGAGATACGTGGTGTATTCGAATAGACCTGATCCTGGGACGGCACGTCGTAGAAGTAGACGGAACCAGAGGTTCTCTGCTCCGAGTACCAGCCCTGTGGAACGATACCGGAGATGGTCAATCCCTCGATATCGTAAGATACCGTTTCATCACCAGTAATGGATTCGTCTGTTTCAGACTTCTCTGTCACAATCGAACTATCAACTGCCGCAGTATCTCCATCATCACCGCAACCGCAAAGCAACAGAAGTCCCAAAGATAGCACCAGAACCAAGACGCATAACGCCAATGCTTTTCTCATAATCATTCCTCTCGCATCCCCACACTACAGTGAGGATCAATCTGGTTTGCCTCTGCGTAAATCGTGCTTAAGGGCGCCCGATTCCGCTGGTCGACCAACTGGTGTACAAACCGGATGCCTTATCGAAGAAGATAGTGACATATCCTTCATCTGAAGCATACCAACTTGCGCTCTTTGTGCTCTCTGAATGATCCTCGTTTATCTTGCCGTGGACACCCAAGAACTCCGCAACATCATCGTAAGTCGTTGCATCTCGATCAAGATTGAAGCCTTCAAGCGCTGTATTTAGCTCTTCAAACGTCTTATCCTCGACGATGGGGCCTACGCCAAGCGTCTTCGGCTGCTCGATCTCGACCGTATCATCTCTACCATCGCCAGCACTACATGCAGTAAGGGCAAGTGTGCAAGAAATCATCACCACGCATACAAGCACCATGAGAAAAAATCTTTTCATAACGATACTCCTCTCAGCTCCTCAACCTATCAGCACAACGGCCGACAGGAATTGTCATAACCTCCCTGTGCGGTACCGATACATCTATTTCAGGGATTGAGTCGATTATATCACCCGGGTTGGTTTGTATACCTATTTAGTATCAATTTATTTTGGGGTCTGTGCACATCTGTTCCTAGTTACTGGTATTTGTGCGCTTATAGGATTTGGCTCCAACAAGCACGATTAACCGCAATTATTATTACATATCCCGCATCAACCGCATGGGGTTTGCAGATTACTCAGGATTAAAACCACAGGAGTGTGAAATCATAGCGCATACGTTGATTCAATAGAATCATAAGATTGCCTAAAAAGGAGTCTGCCCATCTTGAGTTGGTACATTTTCGATTCTTAGACGGAGTTCGTTAATAAAATGACGGATGTCGCCTCTATCGCTTTCTTTCTTTATCACAAACGCACGGTTCGGTGCTATAAAAGCATACGCATAATCTCCTGTTTCCTTGACATGCAAAAACGTTTTCCAAAGTGCAAGTGTTTCACCCGATGAGTCTACCTGCTTCAATCCTTCAGGTGTAAGAGATAAGGTTTCTGACCCTAGTGTTCCCAGCGCGCCTGTCTTTTTCGCAAAATGAATCTGTTGTCGAATTGACCATTTCGAAAGCAGGATGAACACAGGGTAACCGATTACCAGGAAAGTGAAGGGAGCGCGTATGAGATGTGTCCAATTTTGAGTGATTACTGACATGAGCAATCCAAAAGAAAACGCAAATAAGACAATAAAGGTGAACTGGCTGTTGCGATTCCTTTTTGCATGAGGAGACGTCTTGTAGTAGTACTTGCTAAACGAAATGTAGTCCTCTTCCGTAAGAGTCTGGTTAAGCTCAAGATTATTATCCATATCCAACTTTCTTCAAGCCGCTCAGCATTGGATTTCATGATAGCAGTAGAGCGGATACATGCTCCAATTTATATTTGGCAAAGGTTCGACTAATACGAAGGTGGCCCCTCATCGAATGATTATCCGTCAACTCCAAAAACCACAATCCCTCATTGCCTAACCATTGTATACGTGCAAATTGTGGTATTTCAAACCATTGTATTCGTGCAATCTGATGCTAAAATAACTATTGGTTACGTGTGTCGAGCAGCAAAATGGTTGATTGGAAAAACTCTAGCGAAGGTTCGACTGCGTTAATGGTGGAAGGTGCCCGACGCGTTGGAAAAAGCACTCTTGTCGAAGAGTTTGCGAAGAATTGGTATACCTCTCACATCACAATTGATTTTGCCTTTGCTCCTCCTGAACTCATCGAAATATTTGATTCCAATGCACACGATATCGATTCGCTGCTATCTTATTTGGCTGTGTATTATGGGAAAACGTTGCATGAGAGAAACACTCTTATCGTATTCGATGAGGTTCAGTTCTATCCCAAAGCACGTGCATTACTAAAGCCACTAGTTGCGCATGGCAGATTTGATTATGTTGCCACGGGATCACTTATCTCCATTAAGCAAAATACAGAAGGCATTCTGATTCCCTCTGAAGTAGAATCGCTAGAGCTTAATCCGTTGGATTTTGAAGAGTTTTTGCTTGCCGTAGATGAGGAGCCACTGGCAAGGATGCTCAAGGAGATTGCATCGTCTCCCTCCGAGATTCCCGACCCAATCCATAAGAAAGCCATGAGAAAATATCGGGAATACATGTTAGTGGGTGGTATGCCACAAGCAGTGGTTGAATATATCAATAGCAGAGATTTTCAAAAAGTCGACAAAGTAAAACGCACCATCCTGAAGTTGTACAGAGATGATATTGCGCGCTTTGCGAGGGGCTACGAAGGAAAGGTATCTGCTGTCTTTGATGAATTGCCATCCCAGCTAGCAAAAAATGAGAAGAAATTCACGCTTTCATCATTAGGTAAGGATGCCAGAATGAGAACCTATGAAGAGGCATTTTTCTGGCTAGATGATGCGAAGATAATCAACCCTTGTTTCAACTCGACTGATCCGAGTGTTGGCCTAGGTCTGCACAGGGATGGTTCTACCCTAAAGTGCTATATGGCTGATACCGGCCTACTGGTTTCACATGCTTTTGTGGATTCTGATGTCAGCGATAATAATCTATATCGTGAAATTCTGGTTGGAAGCTTATCCATAAACGAGGGCATGATCGTGGAAAATGCCATGTCACAAGCATTGCATGCTCAAGGGTATAAACTCTATTTCTATTCGCGTCATGACAGAGATGAACGCGAGAATAACATGGAGATAGATTTCTTGATTGTGCAGAAAGGTATGAGCAAGGCAAAGATATCTCCCATTGAAGTCAAATCGGGGACTAGATACAAGACTGGGTCTTTGGATAAGTTCAGAAAGAAGTTCAGCGGGAAAGTCGGACAAGAGATTATTTTGCATCCTGGAAATGTATCCATAGCAGGAAACAGGATAAGGCTTCCATTGTATCTATCCGCATGGCTATAGCCTCGGGTCGATGCCGAGCAATTTGGATAGAAAGATGAACACTTGCAGATACTATATCGTCATTAATGGGGTATTGGTGTGCTTACAGGATCAGATACTGGCGGAAGGGGTGGGATTCGAACCCACGGGACGCTTGCACGCCCACAGGTTTTCGAGACCTGCGCATTCAACCGAACTCTGCCACCCTTCCACGCTAGACAATCATAGCAAATCAAGCACGATTGCTCTATCCGCGCTTAAGCTTTTTACGTCCTGCTCTTTCTTTCAGATAATAAGGCAACGTCGTCAGGATAATGAAGGGCGCAAATGTCAACAATGAGGGAAGCAGGAAGAGAAACTCATAAGGAATGATGCTCCAAAAGAGTTCGGTGAAAGGATCTCCTCGTAAACCGTAAGTGAAAAACTAGCGATGCCCGCTAAGGTGCCAGCGATACACGCGTTCCAATCGGAACCCGATCGTACAGGTCGATGACATCGCTATTGAACATACGAAGGCATCCATGCGTAGTGGCTGTTCCCGCCATATCAGCTGCAAGCGCGCCATGAAAGAGCATCATAGTGTTATATCCGGCCATTGTGAATATGTGTAGCCCACGCGCCCCTAGCGCATCATTAGGTCCCGGTATGAAATCAGGCATATCCTCACCCCATCCTTCTGGATCAGGGTTATACCAAGGAGGATTGATCTCTTTCGCCCCGATATAATACTCACCGGGAATCGTAGGATAAGCGGGTCTTCCCACCGCACAAGGGTAGGTTTTCACTAATTCGTCGCCGTTCCAAAGCATGACTTTTCTTTGGTTGATCGATGCGGTCAGGACCGGCACCATAAGGTCTTCATTCTGCACTTCGGGTATAGTCATCTCAGACGAAGCGTGAATCCACGTCACATCCTTATCGTTCAGACTATCGAGGATTGCACCTTCGATGGTGGCTGCGGTCTCATCGGCAATTATCCGAGTTCCCGTCTCACTTCCTGAAATTCGCGGAGTGAATCCATCAAACCAGAGGAAGGCGCTTTTAGCAGGTATGCTGAAATCCGCGGCGATAGTTTCTGCCAAAGACTGGATTGCCTCCGAGTCGATGAGATACCCTGTTTCAAATGCAACAGGGATGGGCTCGTCAAAATAATCATGACGTAGGCGCTCCCATAACGGAGTGTTCAGGCGCACTTCCATAATCTCGTTTGTCAGTATCAAAGGGTCGGTGCTCACATAACTTCCCACGTCGAACGGTATGGTGGCCTCAGGCACTTCGACGGTGATTATATGGGTCATGTGGGAGTCGATAATGCTCTCGACCGCTTCGGTCACCTCGGCACGACTCATGCCGGCGAGCGAAGCCCCGTTAAGCGTCACACCAATAGGGACGTATTGAGCATTCTCTTTGTCGAGTATATCGAGATAGAGCCATCCTGCTCCGGCAAGAAGCAGTAACACTGCGATACTGACTAATATCCATATGATGAAGGAAGCTCTTCTCTTCCTTGAGAGAACAGTTGGAGAGGCAATCGAACCTGATTGAGCGACAACGATCGCAGGAGAGGATACATCCGCTTCTCCTAACGTCGCCCCATCGGCACGTTTTGCCTTTTTCGTGCGCATATTGGGGTTTTCCCCAGTCGCTTTTTGGTTCTTCATAATGCGTATTGTAGCATGGCTGAACCTGCGACATGATACCCTAAGAATATGAACACATCGATAGCGAGTACAGCTTCTCTAGCAGCGTCCCAACGGTTTGGTTTTGAGCCTCAGATTTGTATTTTGGATGTCGAGACAACGGGATTTAATCCGGAGAGCGAAGACATAATCGAGGTTGCCATCGTTCGGATGGATGGTCCTGATATCATTGATGAATTCTCAACATTTGTGAAGCCCATGAAACCCATTTCACACTTCATAACGGAACTCACCTCGATTACGAATGAGGATGTATCATCTGCGCCAAGTATCGAAGAGATCGCTCCACAAATCCGTGCTTTCATCGGTGATGCGCCTATCCTTGCCCACAATGCTTCGTTTGATCGCTCGTTTATCGAAGTGGTGTGCGGAGAGCTTCCGGGCCCTTGGCTCGATTCGGTCGAGATAACACGAATCGCATTCCCTCATCTGCGCGCGCATAATCAGGACGCGTTGGTTGCGGAGTTCATACCGGAAAAGCTCAAGAACCTTCATCGTGCCATTCATGACGTGGAAGCATTAGCGCGCTTGTGGCGATTAAGCCTGAATGTCATCAGCACTTTCGATCTCGATATATTGCAGGCAATGTCACGGGTAGCTCTTGCAAAAAGATGGCCGTTAGGCGAGTGGATTCGACTTATCGCAGAGTATCAGCATGGCATCGAAGGCATCGATAAACCCAAGTCATTCAACCTACGTGATGTGCGTACACGTCAGGTCAAGCCCGACAAACAGCCTGACTTTCTTGACGCATATGAATGTGAATCGCTGACATTTCCTGATTTCACCGAAGTGGTCGCTGCTCTTTCCGAAGATGGCATTGCAGGCGCGATGTATCCTTCATTTGAGAATCGACAAGAACAAATCGATATGGCGGTTGAAGTCAATGATGCATTTGCGGCATCGAAACATCTTGCGGTAGAGGCGGGGACAGGGGTCGGAAAATCGCTGGCATATCTAATCCCGGCAGCACTTGTCGCACAGCGCAACAACATCACCGTCGGCATCGGGACAAAAACCAATACACTCACCGATCAGTTGATAAACAAGGATCTGCCGCTTCTTAACGAGGCGTTAGGGGGTACGCTAAGATATACGGCGCTCAAAGGGTACGAGAACTATCTTTGCCTCCATAAGCTTGAAGGCGAATTGCGAGAGCTCTCGCTTGAGCCTTATGAGGCCTGTGTCGCGCTCGCATGGGTTGCCACTCATCCCTGGGGTGATTTCGAGAGCATGAATTTCTATTGGAAAACCGATGCGCGATGGGTGCTCAACGCACGTTCCTTGGAATGCTCGAAACGCAAATGTCGATTCTACCCCAACCTGTGCTACGTGCATGGGGCGCGTGCTCGCGCACGTTCATCTCATATTGTGGTGACCAATCACGCGTTGTTGTTTCGGGATTCGGCATCAGCGAATGCGCTTCTTCCGCCCATACGGTATTTGATTCTTGATGAGGCACACAGCGCTGAGAACGAAGCGAGACGTCAACTTGCAGTTCAGGTTTCCAGTAATGAGATGCGTATGGAAATCAACCAATTTCTGCGTCCGCACTCAGGATTGATCGCGCAAGTGAGGAGAAACGCTGCGAAAGCAGGAGCACGAGAAGAGGATGTGCACAATGCAATCGCGCAATTCGAGATGCATCTTACCCATGCCGAATCAATTTTGAGCAGTTTTGTGCAAGCGGTAAACGAACTCTCGACTCCGGGCAGAGCAGAGCAATATACCTCGACCGATGTATGGATCGAAGCATCGATGAGGGAAACATCTGCCTGGATGGCCATAATGGGTACCGGCAATCAATTGCAGGACGCGATCTTGGAGAGCATAAAGATAGGACGCGATATTATCACGTTGTTTGAGCAGCAAGACGAACAACCACCTCAGATAATCTCAGATTTCAATCAGGCGTTAATGAGTTGGGGCTCATTTTCCACGAGTCTTGAAGAAGTGCTGGGAGAGCCTGCGGACAATACCTACTATTCTGCGCACATATATAGTCCGCGTGATCGTAGGAGAGAGCCTTCGGTCGAACTCACTGCAGCCAATATCGAGATGGGACCGCTCATCGCCCAAAGACTTCTTGCGAGTAACAACAGTGTGGTGTTCACCAGTGCGACGCTTGCTGCAGGTGATGAGTTTGAGTCCTTCAACCGATCAGTCGGACTTGAGGTGTTGCCACAAGAGGCGTATCAAAATATCCAGCTCCCATCGAGCTTCGATCTTGAGCGACAGATGAAGATATTCATCGTAGGCGATATGAATTCACCAACGGAACCTGAATATAAAGACCAACTCAGGGAATTTCTTCATGAGGTGCATCTTGCATTAAGCGGGGGTGTCCTTACGCTCTTCACTAACAGGAGCGATCTGCAGTCTTTGCACGGACAGCTTAAGGATCGGCTCGAAGCACATGATCTTCCGCTACTTGCTCAGAACCAAAAGATGAACCTGAAGCATATCAAGGAGCGGTTCCTCCAAGAGCCGAATGCCAGTTTGTTTGCCACGAAGTCGTTCTGGGAAGGCTTTGATGCTATCGGTGAGACCTTGCGATGTGTTGTAATTGCACGTATTCCGTTCGCTCAACCGAGCGACCCCTTAGCACAGTCACGTAAAACAATCGATCCGCAATCATGGGATCATTATGTGATGCCTGAGGCGATTATCGATATCAAGCAGGCGGTTGGGCGTCTGATACGTAGTTCGACGGATGAGGGATTTGTCATTATCACTGACTCTCGTGCGGTACATGCGCGGTATGCGCAACGTATTCAGCAGGCACTTCCAGTTGAGCCGATTATCGCTACTCGGCAAGAAATCATACAAACGATTATCGATTCAATGCTCAATTCCTGATATCTTCATGGACCCCTTTTTATCGTCAACCCCTTCAACCCCTTCATCTCAAGCTCCAGCATTTTTTGGTGAAAAGTCTCAGATAGATACTTTTCTTACAGTATAATGAGAGGTTCACCGAAAGGAGGCACCATGCAAGATATCCAGGCGCCTATTATTGAAGATATTGAAGAAGTTGCTGATCAGATGGTATGGGAACTTCCCATAGAGAGCAGGCTGAAGCAAACAGAGATCAAGCTGGATGATACCACCTTGCGCGACGGAGAGCAGACCGCGGGAGTAGTATTTTCTAATGATGAGAAAGTAAATATCGCTCGTATGCTCGATGAGATCGGTATCGATCAGATCGAAGCAGGGATTCCTGCTATGGGTGGCGATGAGCGCGATGTTATCGAGCAGATTGCCCACATGGGTCTCAATGCAAGTATTCTTGCTTGGAATCGCGCAAACCTTGATGACATCAAGACATCGCTTGACTGTGGTGTTGATGCGGTTGCTATCTCACTTGCAACCAGTGATATACATATTGAAACAAAGCTCCAAAAGGATCGCCAGTGGGTTCTCGATTCTATTCGTGAGGCGACAGCATTTGCAAAATCGCACAATGTATATGTTTCGGTCAATGCTGAAGACGCATCACGTACAGAGCTTGGCTTCTTGCTTGAGTATGCGGCAGCAGCGAAAGCAGAAGGTGCGGATCGTATCCGTTTTTGCGATACTATCGGCACTATGGACCCCTTCCGTTGTTACAGCATCGTGAAGGCTCTCATCGAAGAGACCGGGCTTGATGTCGAGATGCATACACACAATGACTTCGGTATGGCGGTTGCCAATGCGCTTGCAGGAATTCATGCGGGTGCAACGTGGGTCAATATAACCGTTGGAGGTCTTGGCGAACGTGCCGGAAATGCAGCTCTTGAAGAGGTTGTCATGGCACTCAAATATCTTGAGGGAGTGGATCTTCAAATTGATACCAAGCGCTTCCATGAGATTACCGACTACGTCATGCGCGCGGCAGGGCGAGTCCTTCCTGCTTGGAAGCCGATTGTAGGAAGCAACATGTTCGCCCATGAGAGTGGCATTCATGCTGACGGTGTTATCAAAAATCCGAAGACCTATGAAGTATTCAGTCCTGACGAGGTCGGTCTTGAGCGTCAGATTGTCGTAGGAAAACATAGTGGATCGAAAACGATTGAAATGAAACTTGCCGAGTTCGGCATTCCTGTCTCGCGCGAAGATGCTGCGGAGCTGTTGCCTGCGGTACGTGCGAAATCAATCTTTTTGAATCGCTCGTTGTTCGACAAGGAACTCGTAAAACTTTATCAGGATTTCCTTAAGCAGAAGGCGACAGCATAGTGGCAGGTAAAACAATAGCTGAAAAGATATTCAGCACACATTCAGGTGCTGATGCGCGCGCAGGAGACATCGTTATTGCGGATGTCGATTTCGTAATGGGGCAAGATGGAACTTCTCCGCTCGCGATTCGGGCACTTGAGAATATGGGAGTCGACTCCTTATTCGACCCCAATAAAGTTGCATTGGTGATGGATCATAGTAGCCCCAGCCCTATCGAGGGCGTCAGCGCGCTTCATACGATGATGCGTGAATTCGGCAAAAAGACCGGTTGTCATATCTATGATGTGGGTCACGGAGTATGTCACCAGCTCATTCCTGAGCAAGGGCATGTAATTGCCGGTGACTTGATGGTGGGGTGTGACAGTCATACGTGCACCTACGGTGCCTTGAATGTATTCTCTACCGGCGTTGGCTCGACTGATGGGGCAGCTGCTATGGCCAGCGGAAAACTCTGGTTCAAGGTCCCCGAGACCATCAAGGTTGTGCTGAACGGGAAGCTTCAACCGGGTGTATACAGCAAGGACATCATCCTTCATCTTGCAGGTATGATCGGTGCTGATGGCGCGACATACAAAGCACTCGAATTCAGCGGTCCCGTCATCGATGATATGAGCATCGATGCGCGCATGAGTATCAGCAATATGGCGATTGAGGTCGGCGCGAAGGCCGGATTGATGGCGGCTGATGCGAAAACACTCGAATGGTTCGAAGGTCGCACGGATCGCACACCCGATCCTCAAAATCCCGATGAGGATGCAGTCTATGAACAAATTATCGAAATCGATGTGAGTGCGCTTACGCCACAGATCGCAAAGCCGCACGCGGTTGATAATGTGGTTCCGATAGACGAGGTTGCAGGCACACCTATTGCACAGGGAGTTATCGGGACTTGTACGAATGGGCGCCTTGAGGATCTTGCGATTGCCGCAGAGATTCTTAAGGGTAAGAAAATCCATCCTGATGTACGCCTTATCGTCGCACCGGCATCTCGCGATATTTTGCTCGATGCCATGGAGGCGGGTTATATTCAAGCACTTGTCGAAGCAGGCGCATGTATGGTTACTCCTGGATGCGGACCGTGTGTCGGCACGCATAATGGAGTCCCCAGTGATGGCGAGAATGTTATCAGTACGGCTAACCGCAATTTCAAGGGGCGTATGGGCAACAGCAATGCGTTCATCTATCTTGCAAGTCCGGCAACAGTCGCCAAATCAGTATTGGCAGGTGAGATTGTATGAGCCACAAGGCATTCAAATACGGTGACGATATAAACACCGATTACATTATCAGCGGAAAGTACAAGTTCAAGAGTGCCGATATGGAGGCCATGGCGGTACATGCGATGGAGGATTTGGATCCCGATTACTACAACAAGGTTCACCCCAATGGTGGATATCTGGTTGCGGGAACGAACTTCGGTATGGGTTCAAGTCGCGAGCAGGCGCCGCTCGTACTTATCAATTCCAACACCAAAGCAGTACTTGCGAAAAGCTTCGCGCGTATTTTTTATCGTAATGCGATCAACACAGGTCTGCCTGTAATCATTTGTGATACCGATCTTATCAATGACGGCGACGAGCTTTCTCTCGATCTTGAGGGGGGCATTATCACCAATGTTACGCAAAGCTCGGAGATACCTTTTGCACCCCTGCCTCCGGTTATGGCACAGTTACTCAAAGACGGTGGGCTTGTGGCGCATTTTCGCAAACACGGCGGATTCAATCTTGATTAGGAGACGAATGCGACCTAGGACAGTCGCGACCCAGGGGAGCGATTGCCGAAGGACAGCGTTTGCCGGAGACGCATCCGAGAGGATGCGGGATCGGAGGACACAGCATGAGACGCTATGAGGTAAATGTCGATACTCCCATCGACGAGGTGCTTGATTTAGCCGGTCGGTACGTCGCGGTACGTCGCGCTCTTGTCGATGCGCTCTCCAATTCATCTCGTTTGGTACGCGAATATGCGTCCCAAGCACTTTTTGATATTGCTCAAAAGACGCCGGAGGAACTTATCGAGTACAGTGATGCATTCATCGACGCCCTCTATCGTCCGGAGGCCCCGACACGTTATAACAGTCTGGCGATACTCGCAATTCTAGCCGAGAAAGACATGCGTCTTATCGACCGCGCATGGGATGCTGTCGAAGAGTGTCTCTATGACGAGGAGTCCGGAACCGTTCGACTCGCTGCATTTCGGGTTTTCACGGCATACGGAGCAACGACCGCACCACGTTCGAAAAAAGTGTGGCCGCTTATCTCAGATGCCCTTCGGTGTTATCATGGAGATCCTGAATTCATGAATATGCTGAATGATTTCATAACCATGCTCAGAGGAAACGTTGCTGACGAAGTCAAAAACGAAGCATGCGAGCAGTTCGCCTTCAATGCTGAGAATGCTACGGGACTCTTTAAACGCAAAGCAAAAGAAATCATCTCATTTAGCTGTAAATAAATAAAGCACCTATATAAATAAGACGTGTAAGACAAGGAAAGCGAGTAAAGCACTATGCACAAAGTAACACTTATTCCCGGTGACGGGATTGGCCCGGAGATCTCTGCTGCAATGCAACGAGTGGTCGATGCCACGGGCGTTGATATCGAATGGGAGATACAGGAGGCGGGTGAGGCAGTTATGGAGACCGAGGGTACTCCGTTGCCGGCGCGTGTCCTTGATTCGATCAAGCGTAACAAGGTAGCGATCAAAGGTCCGATAACGACGCCGGTAGGTCATGGATTCCGTTCCATCAATGTCGAGATTCGCAAGGCACTTGATTTGTTTACGAATCTTCGCCCCGCACGCCATTATGGCGGCACGGAGGGCAAAGCGACAGATAAGCCTGTCGACATCGTGCTCTTTCGCGAGAACACCGAGGACCTCTATGCCGGTATAGAGTTCGAGTCAACCAGTCCTGAGGCGGCAAAACTTCGTGCATGTCTTGCAGAATTGGGCGCAGAAGAGGTTCGCGAGGATGCCGGCATCTCGATCAAACCGATTAGTGAGTTCGGAACCCGCCGGATTGTTAAGGCTGCTTTCGATTACGCAGTGGCCAACGGACGCAAAAAGGTTACTGCTGTTCATAAAGCAAATATCATGAAGCACACCGATGGACTCTTCCTGAGAGTTGCCCGTGAGGTCGCAGAAGAATATGCGGATCAGGGCATTGAATTCGAGGATGCGATCGTCGATGCCGCTTGCATGAGGCTCGTGATGAATCCGACCCAATTCGATGTGATGGTCATGCCTAACCTGTACGGAGACATCCTCAGTGATGTCTGCGCTGGACTTGTCGGTGGTCTGGGACTTGCTCCTGGAGCGAACATCGGTGAGAACGAGGCGGTATTCGAGCCGGTGCATGGATCCGCCCCTCGCAGAGCCGGTCAGGGGATTGCCAATCCGACGGCGTTGATACTGACTGCGACCATGATGTTGCGCCATCTAGGCGAGACGGATGCGGCACTCGCAATCGAGAATGCGGTCGATACGGTCATAAGCGAAAGAAAAACCGTAACGTATGACCTAGGTGGCAATGCGAGCACCGAAGAGTATGCCGATGCAGTCATAGCTGCACTTTAGAGGCACTTGTGTTACAGAATAATATTCGTAATATCGCGATAATCGCGCACGTTGATCATGGCAAGACAACCATGGTCGACCGTCTCCTTCAATCAACCGACGTATTTCGCGACAATCAAAAAATCGAAGAGCGCGTACTTGATTCCAATGATCAAGAACGTGAGCGTGGCATAACGATTCTTGCCAAAAACATCTCGATCAGATGGAAAGATACAAAAATCAATGTTATCGATACGCCTGGTCATGCGGATTTCGGTGGCGAGGTCGAACGTGTTCTCAAAATGGCGGAAGGCTGCCTTCTTTTGGTCGATGCGTTTGAGGGTCCTATGCCACAGACTCGGTTCGTGCTACGTAAGGCACTTGAAAACAACCTTAAGCCGATGGTTGTAATCAATAAGATTGATCGCGACGGTGCGCGTCCTCACAAAGTGCTCGATGAAGTGTTCGAGCTCATGCTTGAGCTTGGTGCCAATGACGAGCAACTCGATTTCCCGGTTATCTATGCGAGCGCGTCCAAAGGATATGCGCGTCGTGAGCCTTGTGATGACACGATGGATATGGCTCCGTTGCTCGATGCAATAATCGAGCATATACCGGCACCTGATGTGGATGAGACCGGTCCGCTCGCCCTCCAGATATGCCAGATCGATTATTCCAGCTATGTAGGACGTATCGGAGTCGGACGCATTTTCAGTGGCTCGATTCGATCAGGTGAACGTATCCTCGTTATTAAGAATGATGGAACGCGTACTGAGGCGAATATCAAAGGACTCTATACATTCGAGGCACTCGGTCGCGAGGAAGCCAAAGAAGCATCGGCAGGTGATATCGTTGCGGTCGTGGGAATCGACAATACCGATATAGGCGATATGTATACGTGCCTCGAAAACCCTGTTCGACTTGAGGCTATTCACGTTGAAGAGCCTACGATGTCGATTGTGTTCGAGGCGTCCACGTCGCCACTTGTCGGTCAAGAAGGTGACATTGTCGGTGGGCGGCAGATCAAGGAGCGCCTGATACGCGAGGGTGACGCCAACATCGCTATGCGTATTACTGAAACTGAAGATAAGCGTGGCATGGAAGTCGCCGGTCGCGGGGTTCTTCATCTCTCGGTTCTTATGGAAACGATGCGTCGCGAAGGATTCGAATTTCAGGTGGGTCGTCCTCAGGTCATCATAAAGACAGATGAGAGTGGCAAGAAGCTCGAACCTATCGAGCTTGCCGTTGTCGATGTCCCCAGTGAATATGCCGGAAAGGTCATCGAGATCTTCGGTACCAATGGCGGCGTGATGAGCAATATGGTCCAACATGAGGACTTCGTTCATCTGGAATTCAAGATCCCTTCGCGTGGTGTGATGGGACTTCGCACGCGCATACTTAATGCGACACGGGGCGAGGCGACGCTCTTTCATCACTTCAGCGAGTACGGTCCTTATCAGGGAGAGATCGCGGGTCGACAGAACGGCTCTCTTATCGCGATGAGCACAGATAAGGCTGTCGCGTATGCTCTTGATAGCCTTCAGCAACGGGGAACGATGTTCGTTGAGCCGGGGGAGATGTGCTATGAGGGCATGATTGTGGGAGAGAATTCCAAAGCAGGCGATCTTATGGTTAATGTTGCGAAAGCGAAGCAGCTTACCAATGTTCGCGCGTCAGGTGCCGATAAAGGAATCATCCTTGCTCCACCGGTAACATTTACACTCGAAGAGGCGCTCGAGTATATCGAGGATGACGAGTTGGTCGAGATTACTCCTCAAAATATTCGCCTGCGCAAGCGCCTTCTCAACGAAAAAGACCGTAAAAGAGCGCGATAAACCCCTTTTCTGATACCTTCTCCACCCCATTTGTGGTGGTTCTGAGGAGAGAGCGAAAATGCGCTACACTAATTAATAGGAAGAAAGGCCCCTGCCCTCCCATTCTGCGGGGGCCTTTCTTTTTTCTAAGCCGCAAGCAAATCCCATACAAGTGATATTATGTTTACATGGCAGTCAAACTTCTTATAGACTCGACAAACTATCTCAGTCCTGAGGACATCGAGCGCTATGATATGCGCCAAGTATCTCTCTACATCAATGATGGAGATAAGCAGGACCTTGAGCTTGACTTGGATTTTGGAGAATTCTATACACGTCTCGCTGATACACGGGAGATTCCTAAATCATCCCAGCCCTCTCAATCCGCTATCCGGATAAAGATGTTGGAGATTCTTAACCAGGGTGATGAGGTTTTGGGCCTTACCCTCTCGCAGGATATGAGTGGGACGTATGACACGTTCAACATGGTTGCCGAGCAAATCAGGGAGGAAAGACCCGGCTCAGTCATCCGAATCATCGATACACGCTCGAACTGCCTTCAAGAAGGATATGCGATTTTAAGCGCGGCAGAGGTTGCCATAGCTGGCGGTTCGATGGATGAATGCGTTGCGGCTGCAGAAGATACTATTGCCAGAACGCGTTTCGTATTTGCTCCTCATACTCTTGAATATCTTGAGCGCGGCGGTCGTATCGGTGCTGCTTCAGCGCTGCTTGGGTCGATCCTCAAACTCGTTCCTATTCTCTCCGTTGAAGAGGGTGCGGTTGTGACCCCCAACAAGGTCCGGACCTACCCTAAAGCACTCGTTGCTTTGCGGGACCAGCTGAAAAAAGACATTGAAGCAGGAGGCGGTCTTCGTCGTCTCGTCATTCATACTATTGCCGATAGCGAGCATGCGGAAGAGTTTCGTGCTGAGCTTATCGAACCCCTCGTAGGACATGAGGTCGATATCATACCGATCGGCCCGGTTATCGGCGCGCATGTCGGTCCTGCGGTAGGCATTGTGTACGAGACCGAAAACCCTCTACGCTAACAGGCACCTGACCATTACAACAAGGAGTATCGCATGATCGATCGTTACAGTCGTCCCGAAATGGCTCGCATTTGGGAGCTTCAAAACAAATTTGATATCTGGAAAGAGATCGAGGTTTTAGCCTGCGAGGCGCAAGTGGATCTTGATGATGTGGGTATTACCTCAGATGAAGCGGTAGAGATTCGGGCAAAGGCCGACTTTACTGTCGAGCGAATCGATGAGATCGAGGCGACGCTTAATCATGACGTTATCGCGTTTTTGACCAACATGGCTGAATGTATCGGTGAGCCCTCGAAATGGGTTCACTACGGAATGACTTCGAGTGATCTGGGTGATACTGCGCTCTGCTTTCAAATGATGCAAGCCATAGATATCATCATCGAGGATGTGCGTCGCATCGGTGAGATTTGTAAACGTCGTGCGTTCGAGACACGCGACATGTTATGCGTGGGACGTACTCACGGAATACACGCTGAACCCATGACGATGGGGATGAAGTTCGGGCGTTGGGCATGGGCGATGCATCGTGCGCTTGAGCGTCTGGAATTCGTGCGTAAGCAATGTGCGGTTGGTGCCATCAGCGGAGCGGTTGGCTCATACAGTAACATCGATCCATCGGTTGAAGCATATGTGTGCGAGAAGCTAGGATTGACGCCCGATCCTTTGTCAACACAGGTCATCGCACGTGATCGTCATGCGTATTATCTCGCAACACTGGCAACGGTTGCGGCTACGGCATCAGAGATTGCCACAGAGATTCGGTCACTTCAGAAATCAGACACCCTTGAAGCTGAGGAGCCGTTCACCAAAGGCCAAAAAGGCTCGAGCGCGATGCCGCACAAACGTAATCCGATTACGGCTGAGCGTATCTGTGGTATGGCGCGCGTGATTCAAGCAAATGCGCAGGTGGGATTCGATAATGTACCTCTTTGGCATGAACGTGACATCAGTCATTCGAGCGCAGAGCGTATTGTTTTGGCTGACTCCACCATTGCCCTCGACTATATTTTGAGCAAACTCGAATGGATGCTCGATGGTCTTGTGCTCTATCCGGAAGTTATGAAGGCGAATGTCGATAAGACTAAGGGTCTCATCTATTCAAGTCGTGTTCTTCTTGCACTGGTTGATACCGGAATGCTTCGTGAGGATGCTTATGACATTGTGCAATCCAACGCCATGAAGGTCTGGGATGATATCCAGCAAGCACGTGAGGGAAAGACCTATCGTGAGTTGCTGGAAGAGGACCCTGCTTCTCCGCTTACGGGTGAACAGCTGGATACCATCTTCGATCCCTGGGAGTTTTTGCGTCGCAAAGATGTGATTTTCGATCGTCTTGGGACGCTGGAGTTCTAACACATCCCACTATTCGCACCACTCTGTATTCTTTTGAGGTGCGATTGCATGACAAATGATGACGACTCTCCTCGATTTTCAAGCATTTAGGCTATACTGACACCGTGTTTCGGAAAACCGAGGCAATCGTGTTTATGCCATAAGGCTTTAGGGTGGGAAGGATACTCTATGAATATGATGAAAAAGATTTGGCCAGGTATCACCTTTGTGTTGATATTGGTGCTGGCACTCAGTCTGCTACCTTTTGCGGCGGGAGCAGTAACGACAAGCAATATCATAAAAATGATAACCGCCAGTCCATCCGGTGCTGAGGGAGATGGTTATTCAGCCAATCCCTTGATCTCAGCTGATGGCACTAAGGTTGTTTTCGACTCATATTCCGCAAATCTTATTGAAGATGTGACCACTACAAGCAGTGGCAACATATTCCTATACGACATCGCGACAGGCACCAACACGCTTGTGACGAGGGGACCTGCCAATCTGGGAGGAAACGGTTGGTCTGGTAACTCACGACTCTCTGCCGATGGCACTAAGATCGTCTTCCAGTCAAGTGCCACCAACCTTATCAGTGGCGTGACTACCACGAGCAGTAGCAACGTCTTCCTATACGACATTGCGACAGGTACCACCACACTTGTGACGAGGGGACCAGCCAATCTGGGGGGAGACAATTGGGCGGGTAGTCCTTGGTTTGCGGCGAACAGCACTAAGATCGTCTTCCAGTCAAGTGCCACCAACCTTATCAGTGGCGTGACTACCACAAATCACGCCAATGTCTTCTTATACGACATTGCGACAGGTACCACGACACTTGTGACGAGGGGACCAGCCAATCTGGGAGGAAACAACTGGACCGGCACCTCGCAGCCCTCTCCTGATAATACCAAAATTGTACTCGAATCACTTGCCACCAATCTCATCAGTGGCGCGACTACCACGAGCAGTGGCAACATCTTCCTATACGACATTGCGACAGGTACCACGACACTTGTGACGAGGGGACCTGCCAATCTGGGAGGGAACAACTGGTCGGGTAACTCACGACTCTCTGCCGATGGCACTAAGATCGTCTTCCAGTCAAGTGCCACCAATCTCATCAGTGGCGTGACTACCACGAGCAGTGGCAACATCTTCCTATACGACATCGCGACAGGTACCACCACACTTGTGACGAGGGGACCTGCCAATCTGGGAGGAGACAATTGGTCTAGCAGTCCATGGATTTCAGCCGATGCCACGAAGATCCTCTTCAATTCAAGTGCCACCAATCTCATCAGTGGCGTGACTACCACGAGCAGTGGCAACATCTTCCTATACGACATCGCGACAGGTACCACCACACTTGTGACGAAAGGTTCTTCAGGTAATGGAACCACCGACGGCTGGTCTTCCCTCAACTACGGCTTCCCCTTTACTTCCAATGACACGGAACTCGTATTTGTCTCAGCGGCAAGTACTCTTGTGAGCGGTGGAACAGTAGGCGGTTACGAGAATTTGTATCGCTACAACATTGCTGCAGGAACGACGGAGCTTCTCACAAAAGGACCGCTTGGTGTGGGAATCAGCGAGGGCAATACGCATAGTTACTCGATGACAGCCGATGGTAATCGGATTGCCTTCAATGGATGTGCGACTGATTTTACCGATGAGCTACTCACAACCCCATGGCGAGAGCACATCTATATTATGAAGCGTGTATTCTCTGTCGATGTTACCTTTGATGCTCAAAATGGCACCGATCCGGTTGTCGAGACGATTGAGCAAGGTACAGCGGTTGAGGCACCTGTTCAGCCTGAACGTGAAGGGTTTGCTTTCAACGGTTGGTGGACGGCAGACGGAGTGCGTTGGGATTTCAATAATCCTGTCAACAACGACATGACACTCACAGCACACTGGCTTGAGGTTTTCACAGTAACGTATGATGCTCAAAATGGTACAGCACCACTTGCCATTGATGCCGTTGAGGGCTCACTACTTGTCGAGCCTAATGCTCCGACCAGAGCAGGATATACCTTTGATGGCTGGTATACCGCATCAGCTGATGGCACGCTATGGGACTTTGCTCTTGATACGGTTTCAGGTAGCATGACACTGTACGGTCAGTGGACCCCGGATGGCGAGCCACCGGTGCCGCCCGTTGATCCGAAAGATCCCACAACACCTGCGATGGGTGATAGCATGAACTGGTCAATTATGGGCGCAATTGCTCTAGGCAGTCTTGTTATTACTGCAAGCTTCTATCGCAAGAGGTTCGAAGCCTAGCATTCGGCAATAATATAGTTATTGAAGAAGTGCCCCTCGGGGCGCTTCTTGTTTTTTTACTCGGTTTCCTCTTCGTCCTCAAGTTGTAGATAGTAAGGACAAATATCGCTCATAAAGCATTCTTCGTGTTTGGGGCGTCGTGATTGGCAGATCTCTTTACCGAACTCGATCATCTCGAAGTTGACACGATACCAGTGCTCTTGAGGGAATAGCGCCTGCAAGTCCTTCGCAGTCCTTTCAGTTGTCTTCGCTTGACTCAGTCCCAAGCGATGAGAGACAAGAAATACATGAGTATCGACCGAGAATCCTTCAGTATCGCCTAGACAGTCGCTTGCAATGAGGTTCGCGGTTTTGAGCGAGACACCCGGAAGCGTCATGAGATCTTCGAGATTTTGCGGAAGGCCTCCATTATATTTGGCAAGCATCAATTGAGCGGTCTCGATGATGTATCTCGCTTTGCTGTGATACCACCGCAAAGGATGGACGATTGCTGCGACATCATTGAAATTCGCATCGGCCAATGACTGAACATCAGGATACTTTGCAAAAAGCGCAGGAGTATATTCATTGGTGACCGTGTCTCGCTCTCCCTCTGAAAGAATTGCCGCAACGACGCATTCATACGGATTCGAGAAATTGAGAGCTGGTTTTGGTTCGCCAGGATAGTGTGTCTCCAGGCGTTCCATAATCAACTTCGCATGTGTTTTCGGATCAACACTAGAAGGAGGAACTCCTTCTTCCAATACTGCTTTTGAGATAGGGGTTTTTCTTACTTTTTCCATGAATGCTCCTCTCGTCTTTTTGTCGTATCCCACTCCCGAGAATAGCTGGATGAATTCAATATAGCATCTGTTTACCGGCTATTTACGCTGAAGCCAGAGTCTTCATGAGTCGTGCATATTAGATACAAATCTGAATGGAGGCTACTGGGTGGTGACTATAACGCATTAAGGTAATAGGGACAAATATCATTCAAAAAACACTGCTCATGCAGAGGCTTTTTTGCCTCACAAATAGTGCGACCAAAGTTGACCATCTCGTAGTTAACACGAGCCCAATGCTCACGAGGAAAGATTGAGCAAAGATCACGCTCGACCTGATCGGGTGTTTTCGCCTCGCTCAAACCCAGACGATGTGCCACTCGAAAGACATGGGTATCGACTGCGATTCCCTCAACAATGCCGAAGCTCGCCTGCAAGACGATGTTCGCTGTTTTGCGTGCGACACCCGGCAACGTGATGAGGTCCTCCATAGTGCCAGGAATCTCTCCACCGTATTCCGTCATGATTCTTTGTGCCATGCCGATGAGATTTTTTGCTTTATTGCGAAAGAAACCAAGAGAACGGATGATTTCCTCGACCTCTTCTTGCCGTGCACCAGCAAGCGATTTTACATCAGGATATCGCGCAAAAAGTATCGGAGTCACTTTGTTGACGTTCACATCGGTGGTTTGTGCTGAGAGCGCAACTGCGCATACGCATTGGTAGGAATCATTGAAATGAAGCGCAGGGACAGGTTCTCCCGGAAATGCTTTTTCAAACCTGCGCATGACCTCCATAGCGTATACGTGCATATCGGACTTCGGGTCGAGGTGATTTTCCTCTGCGTTTTTCTTGCTCATTTGGGACCCTTCTCAGATGCGTGTATGATGGTATCATTATGACGCAATCGGCAGACCAACATATGATAACGTCTGCGCTCAGCGGACTTCCCCAGTTTTCTCAGATAACACGCGAGCTCACCAATCGAACGGATGCGAGCCTTGCGGCCCCTGGTTTGATTCGCGCACCTTTAATCGCGACACTGTTCGAGAGAATGGGACAATCTTTTTTCGTTATTGCGGAATCAGAAATCGCTGCGGATAAGATGTGGCGTCAATTAATGGGGTATATGGATGGCGAGTATCTCGCGCATCTTCCCAATATGGTGCGCCCTCCTTGGGAGATAGGACCGCCTGATTTTGTCAACACGCTTAAACGTGCCCAAGCGTTCGAGACTCTGCAGTCCGGCACTCCTGCGGTAACGGTTACCAGTATTCAGTCCCTCATGCGCAAAGTTGCCTCACCTGAGTCAGGGGTATACGAGCCGATATACCTAGAGGTGGGAGAGAGCTACGATATACCTGCGTTGACCTCCTACCTTGTCGAGATGGGGTATGCGCGCAGTGAATTGGCGACTGACGAGGGTATCTTCACATTGCGAGGAGATGTGCTGCACATTCACCCGGCTCTCGGAGCACCTCCGATACGAGTCGAGTTTTTCGATGATGAGATTGAGGCGATCAAACGTTTCGTACCCAGCTCAGGGCAGATGCTGGGAAATGAAAACTCAGCGACGATCTATACGATGCAGGAGATCAGCCGACAGATTCCGCTGGATGCATCTGTCATAGATTATGTGCCTGATAATACGATTACCGTTTTGCTTGAGCCTAAGACGCTGTTCGATGGATCGACGCGATACTGGGATAAGCTAAAGCTTGCGACTCATGATGAGGCACTCGTCAAACAGTTCTATCTCACACCTGCTCAGCTTGATTTTGGAAAAAATACCCATCTCTCCTTGTTCTCGATCGCACATGAATCGAAATCGCAAAGGGTGGTTCGGGCCAAGCGTCCGGAAATTTGCAATTCGGATGCAAAGCTTGTTGCTCAAATCCGTTCGTTAGTGAATGCCAGGTATCGGGTTATCGTCGCACTTCCGACCCGACGACTTCGTGAAAAGGTCGTCGATATGCTTGTGGCCGAGCATATTCCGGTAGGTGATGAAGAGGGCGCGGTATATGTAGTAACCAGCGATTTGACCATGGGATATATCGTTGATGATGCCAAGCTTGCGGTCCTTACTGTTGCGGAGGCATTTCCTCGATTTTCGCGTATGCAAACGCAACGAAGAACTGCGGATTTGGATAAGGTCAAGTTCCCATTCAAGCCAGGCGACTATGTGGTGCATCGAACCTACGGGGTCGCACTGTTCAAGCAGATGACGAAACGAGAGGTCGAGGGCATCGAGCGCGACTGCCTGCAACTCGAATATGCGATGGGGGATACACTCTATACCCCGATTGATCAGATGGATAAGATCAGTAAATATGTAGGAAGCGAATCCGGGAAGCCGAAGCTTACGAGGCTTGGCACAAAATCGTGGCTTCGCGCAACGAAGAAGGCGCGCGAGTCCGCAAAGAAGCTTGCATTCGATCTCATCGATCTTTATGCGCGTCGTGCGCAGGTGCGGGGACATGAGCACGAATCCGATACGCGCGAGCAGATTGAGATGGAAGCACTTTTTCCTTATGAGGAAACCGCGGATCAGCAAGCAGCGATCGATGACGTCAAGGCGGACATGGAGTCGAGCAAACCGATGGATCGACTCATCAGTGGAGATGTCGGGTACGGAAAGACCGAAGTTGCCATTCGTGCCGCGTTCAAAACGGTGCAAGCCGGCAAGCAGGTTATGGTGCTCTGCCCAACGACTATCCTTGCGCAGCAGCACTACACGAGCTTCAGCGATCGGTTCAAGCCGTTCGGTGTTACTGTCGAGGTTTTGAGTCGATTCCGTACTCCTGCTCAACAGCGCAAGGCACTTGCAGGTTTTGCCGAAGGATCGGTCGATGTTCTTATCGGCACTCACCGTCTTCTTTCCAAAGATGTTGTTCCCCATGATCTGGGACTCCTTGTTATCGATGAGGAGCAACGGTTTGGTGTCGGACATAAAGAACAGCTCAAGAATATGCGCGAGCAGATCGATGTCCTCTCGATGAGCGCGACACCGATTCCGCGCACGTTGCAGATGGCGCTCTCAGGTGTCCGTGATCTCAGTATTATCGATACACCGCCTAAGAACCGCCATCCGGTTCGCGTTCATGTGGGTCCATGGGATGAGGATATCGTTGCCGATGCCATACGTGAAGAGCTTGGACGCGGAGGACAGGTGTATTACGTGAGCAATCGGGTCCATTCGATCGACGATGCGATGAATCGTGTCATCAATGCGGCACCGGAAGCTCGCGTAGGTATCGCGCATGGCCAGATGAGTACCGAGCAGCTTGAAGAAGTGATGGAAGAATTCGCAGCTCAGCGTATCGATGTGTTGGTTGCCACCACTATTATCGAATCCGGTATCGACAACCCCCACTCGAATACCCTCATCATCGAGGACTCCCAAAGACTGGGACTTGCTCAGTTATACCAGCTCAAAGGACGCGTGGGGCGAAGTCATCAGCATGCCTATGCGTATTTTCTTTATCCTGAGGAGTCTGCATTAACCGAAGAGGCTACGGAGCGACTTCTCGCGATTGCCGAACATGACGACCTGGGTTCAGGCATGAAAATCGCTTTGCGCGACCTCGAGATAAGGGGAGCAGGGTCACTTTTAGGGCAAGAGCAGTCCGGTCAGATTTCCGCTGTCGGCTTCGAACTTTTCGTGACGCTTATCGCAGAAGCCATTGACGAGATTCAGTCTTAAATAATTGTGTATGTAGATATAGTGTGAGCACATATTCGTTGCATACGTGAGTGTTATAGTGTGGAAGAGATTAATATTTGTACGAGAAGGAGTACGTCTCATGTCAGAACTAGATGGTCAAGAATTCAATGAGGAAGCCGATGTCGTCGAAGTGCCCGATGTTGCTGCAATCGATGCGATTCAGGTAGAAGAAAGCGACGTGGAACTAGACGGAGCTATCGCACCTATCGATGAGGCAATCATTGAGGAAGCCCCTGAAGGCGAGGCTACAAAGAAACCGTCCTGGCTCATTCCGGTACTTGCTGTTGCTGGAGTGCTTGCACTTGTGGCAGCACTCGTTGCAGGACTTTTCTATTTTGTGGACGACTTCAAGCTACCCGGTTTTAGTACTGCCGATTTTGGTGACGCGGCGCGTGTCAACAAAGGTTCCGTCACACAAAAACAACTCAATGCTGAGATGTCTCGTATTGAGCTTTCGCAACCTGGCATTTTCGATGTAGAGAATGGTGGCGTTGACGAGGCTATGGTCAGATCGCAAACACTTGATGAACTCATCAACCAAGAACTTCTTTTGCAAAAGGCTAAGGAGGAAGGTATCGAGGTTTCAAGCGAGGATGTCGACGCAGAGCTTGAGAATACCAAGGCACAGTTTGGCGATGAGTACGAATCCGCGCTTGAGCAGTATGGATTTACCGAACAAGATCTGCGCGATCGACTCACATTCCAGTTCCTTATGGATGGCCTTATCGATATGTTGGTTCCTAAAGATTCGGTAACCGATGCAGAGGTGCAGGCATATTACGATGAGAACAAAGAAGGTTTTACCGAGGCTCCCGGCAAACAAGTCTCTCATATTCTGTTTGACTTAGATGATGAGGAGAAGGCAAAAGAGACACTTGCGCTCCTGCAATCAGGAGAAGGCGATTTCGCTGCGTTGGCGACCGAGCTTTCACAAGATCCCGGCTCTGCTGCACATGGTGGTGACCTGGGATGGGGATCGTCAGATGCATATGTTCCGGAGTTCAAGGCTGTTGTCGATGAGCTCGCGGAAGGTGAGATGTCTGACTTGGTTCAAACTCAGTTCGGTTGGCATATTATCAAGATAACCGATACGCGCGAAGAGGGCATAATTCCTTTCGAGCAGGTCAAGGAAGACATCAGAAATATGCTTTATCAGCAAGAGATGAGCGCTACCTACCAGGATTTGATCACAGCGCTTCGTGATGAGGCTACAATTGAAATTCTTGACCCGGTAGTATTGGCATATCGTGAGTCTTTGGAAGATGCACAAGACGATTTTCTCGATGTATTTCCAGAAGACGCGCAATAACAATAGGTGACGATACAAGGAGCGATCATGAGTAACATAATCGACGTTTACGCACGCGAGATACTTGATTCAAGAGGTAATCCCACGCTGGAGGTCGATGTGTTACTCGATGATGGCAGCTTCGGTTCTGCCGCAGTGCCTTCCGGCGCATCCACAGGTGCCTTCGAGGCAGTCGAGCTTCGTGATGAAGATGTGGATCGTTATTTTGGCAAAGGTGTTCAAAAAGCAGTCGATCATGTCAATGAGACACTTTATGATGAGCTTGTCGGAGTGGACGCAAGCGATCAGCGCCTTATAGATGGCATTATGTTGGATACGGACGGCACTTCCAACAAGGCAAACGTTGGAGCGAATGCTATTTTGGGCATTTCACTTGCAGCGGCAAAAGCAGCCGCGATGTCGACCGAGCTTACACTTTACAGCTACATTGGTGGCGCTAATGCAAGTCGTCTACCGGTTCCCATGATGAATATCCTTAATGGAGGAGCTCACGCGGACAACAATGTCGACCTGCAGGAATTCATGATTATGCCTGTCGGCGCAGATTCATTTGCCGAAGGGCTTCGCTGGGGTGCGGAAATCTATCACACGCTTAAGCAGGTACTTTCAGACCGTGGACTCTCGACAGCTGTTGGTGACGAGGGTGGCTTTGCTCCCAATCTTGAGAGCAATGAGGCGGCACTTCAGGTTATCGTTGAAGCGGTTGAGAAAGCCGGATACATTTTGGGCGAACAGATACGGTTCGCACTCGATCCGGCAACCACTGAGATCTATGATGAAAAACGCGGCGTCTATGTTCTTGCCGGCGAGGGGCGCGAGCTCACGAGTGAACAGATGGTTGATTTCTGGGCTGACCTTGTCGAGCGCTACCCCATCATCAGTATCGAGGATGGGATGTCAGAAGAGGATTGGGACGGCTGGAAGCTGTTGACTGATAGGTTAGGCGAGAAAGTCCAGCTGGTTGGCGATGACCTGTTCGTGACGAATACCGAGCGCCTTAAAAGAGGCATCGACATGGGCGTTGCGAATTCGATTCTTATCAAAGTCAATCAGATTGGAACGCTTACCGAAACACTCGAAGCGATTGAGATGGCAAAACAGGCAGGATATACCTGTGTCATTTCCCATCGAAGCGGCGAGACCGAAGACACCACGATTGCGGATTTGGCTGTTGCGACAAATGCCGGTCAGATCAAGACCGGTGCACCCGCCCGAAGCGATCGTGTCGCGAAATACAACCAGCTTCTCCGCATCGAGGACGAGCTGGGCGATAGTGGGGTCTATCCCGGTATGGATGCGTTTTACCAACTGCACTAATATAAGTGTCCCATGAGCAAGCCCGAAGTAACCAACGAGAAGAAGCGACGTAACGAGGGTGCCAATAAGGGGCGCTTTGCGGGACGCGTGATTGTCATCGCTCCGGTCACAATCGTTCTTCTTCTGGCAATCGTGGGCGCGATGTATTACACGCCACTGAGAATCTGGTATCGCGAAGCACGACAATTACGCGTGCTCAACGAGCAGAAACTCGCAATCGATGAATATAACGAGCAGTTGCGCGAATCACTCAAATCTCTTGAAACAACTGAGGGAATTCGGATGTTTGCTCGCGAGGAATTGGGGCTTGTCGAGGAAGGGGAGAATGCGGTTGTGGTCATCAAGGACGGCAAGCCACTTGAGCGTTCTCACGATACGAAGCAGATTGAGATACTGAATATTCCTCTTGAGTCGCAACCGTTCGGCGCATGGACTCCATTTTTCGATATGCTTTTTCAGGTTGAATTACCTAAGTAGGGGCAAGGGAAAACAGAAGCTTCTATTTTCCCTTACCCCTCTATTGAATTGTAATTGGATATGGCATAATCAAATGGCGCAAAGGGGAGAGTAGCCCAATGGCAGAGGCAACGGACTTAAAATCCGTCAAGTGAGGGTTCGAATCCCTCCTCTCCTACCACCATTTCGTGCGGTATCATTAAGCTATGAGTAACGACCAGATAAAATTAACCAAACTCTCAAGCAAAGCCGGTTGAGCCGCTAAATGGGGTCCGGGTGACCTCAAGGCGGTTTTAGCGAATATGGCCCCAACGCTTGATGATGATTTGTTGTGCGGTTTTGAGACGAGTGACGATGCGGCGGTCTATCGCTTGAGTGATACGCATGCGGCGTTACTTACGGTTGATTTC
>Ga0209737_10000051_pt1 | contig 98496 bp, 73 predicted proteins | sample TergutCu122P3_FD_187284 | JGI IMG/M metagenome (GOLD analysis project Ga0209737, IMG submission 187284) | Cubitermes ugandensis P3 segment gut microbial communities from Kakamega Forest, Kenya - Cu122 P3 (SPAdes) (version 2) | ecosystem: Host-associated > Arthropoda: Insects > Digestive system...
GGTTGGATGACGACGGAACATGGGAGCCATTAGCTTTACCATTCGTAATTCATGGTGAGCTTGGAAATACAAACATTCCTGCTGCTCCCACCAACTTTACTGCTACTCCTGTAGGTACGCAATTGAAATGTAACCTTTCCTGGACTAACCCTACTACAACCTATGCAGGTGATCCATTAACCAGCATTACAAGTGTGGTAATTGAAAGAAACGGAACACCAATACATACAATCACCAGTGGTATTACTATTGGTGGTACTATGAGCTGGCAAGATGCTACAGTTCCCTCTGCAGGCAGTTATACTTATTCTGTTTATGTCGTTAATAGCGAAGGAAACGGAGTAAAAGCTAATGCAGGTCCTGTTATTATTGGCAATGTGTGCAACGTAGCAGTTAATATTACATCGGTAACTTGGGGTGATGGTTTTAGTTGGAAATTAACCGACGATGCTACCGGTGCGATGTTAATAGGAGGCGGTCTTCAAGCGACAGGAAGTAATGTATCAACCGGTACATTTACAGCGTTAACCACAGGAAACACCACTTTTGAGATATGGCACCATAATTATAGCGATAATGGCGTTAGCCTAAATATTACAGTGGATGGAGAGCCAATATATCAATTAACGAAAACTAATATTTCCAGTGGATTTTATGAAAGTGCAGAAGTGGAATGCAGCAGCCCGGCTGTTTACAATGTTTACTTCAACGGTGAACTCGTTGGAGAGGGAATTATCGGCAATTCTTATACCCATTCAGGTTTTGATAATACCGTAGAAAATACCTGGTGTGTTAAAGTAGTATGTGAAGATGGCAACGTATCGTTACCTGTTTGCATTACCAAGGATCCATGTATCCCATGTTTCCCCATTAACAATTTGACAGCCAGTTATACTGATGATTGCTGTGCCATGTTAGTATGGGAAGCTCCGGCAGAAAAAAGAAAATCTGTTGTAGCTCCAATTGTTCCGGTAGTGGAAGACAATACGGTTACAAAAGGAGACAAACCGCAAGCAAACACTTTGGCAGAGACTTTGATGGCAAATGGTGTTGTTTTATCCGGTACGTTAGATGACACACCGTATGTTGCTCCTTCAAAATCGTCCAAAAATGTAATTTTTGACAATGGTCCGATGGTTACTCATCCTGGAGCAGGTCCTGGCGGAACAGATTACAGTTCATTAAAACCGGGTCAAAATATTTTGGGAACAGGCATGGACTATAGCTCAAATTATAAACTGGCAGACGACTTTACCTTAGATGGCACTACTACTATAACAGAAATTGATTTTTACGGTATCCAACAAGGTTCAAATACCGGCAGTATTTTCACCGCTGTTTATGTGGAGATTTATGATGGAAAACCGAATGCAGGAGGAACTGTGATTTGGGGCGACATGGTTACAAACAGGCTTAAATCAAGTTCATTCTCCGGAATTTACAGAACCAATGGACCTTCCAGTCCGTCGATGGTTATCCCCATTATGACAGTAACAGCAAATATAGGCGATTTAGTATTGCCTGCCGGAACTTACTGGGTAGCGGTTTCTACTTCAGGTGCGCCATTGTCAATTCCTTACACTTATGGTAATCCTGTAACAGTGTGGGACGGCAATCCTGTGAATCCAAACGGTTTGAAATATCAATCCGGATGGGCGAATTGGTTGGATGATGACGGAACATGGGAGCCATTAGCTTTACCATTCGTAATTTATGGAACAGGCGGAGGTAGCTATACGTACAACATTTACAGAGACGGCGAACTTATTGTAGAAAATCATCCCGATCTGTTCTATTTAGATTGCGGCGATTTCGACACGTTTGCAGGTCATACCTGGACAATTACTCAAGTTTGCCAACAAGCAGAATTCGGTGAGTCTGATCCTATTTCCGTTTCTTTGGCTGCATGCGAATGTTATCCGCCACAAAACTTGATAGCATCTTATCTGCCCGAATGTGAAGGCGTTGTATTGAATTGGGAAGCTCCGGATGGAAGTGGAAAATCTGCTATAAATCCGGTAACTCCGATTGAAGGAGGTACTTTTACCTCAAGAGGCGGAAGTTCAACAGACCCAAGCAGAAATCTGGCGGCTGGCCCGAACGGCACTACTATTTTTACTGATCCTGTGACTCCATTTGTACCCAAAGGACTTGGAAAAGGCATACTTTATGACAATGGTCCAATGGTTACTCATCCCGGAGCAGGTCCTGGCGGAACAGATTACAGTTCATTAAAACCGGGTCAAAATATTTTGGGAACAGGCATGGATTATAACTCAAATTATAAACTGGCTGACGATTTTACCTTAGATGCTCCTAGTGTTATTAATGAAATAGATTTTTACGGAATCCAACAAGGTTCAAATACCGGCAGTGTTTTCACCGCTGTTTATGTAGAGATTTATGATGGAAAACCGAATGCAGGTGGAACTGTGATTTGGGGTAACATGACCACAAACAGACTTAAATCAAGTTCATTCTCAGGAATTTACAGAACCAATGGACCTTCCAGTCCGTCAATGGTTATCCCTATTATGACCGTAACAGCAGATATAGGCGGCTTAGTATTACCAGCCGGCACTTACTGGGTAGCGGTTTCTACTCTGGGTGCACCATTATCAATTCCTTATACTTATGGTAACCCTGTAACAGTATGGAACGGTAATCCTGTAAATCCGAACGGTTTGAAATATCAATCCGGATGGGCAAATTGGTTGGATGACGACGGAACATGGGAGCCATTAGCTTTACCATTCGTAATTCATGGTGAGCTTGGAAATACAAACATTCCTGCTGCTCCCACCAACTTTACTGCTACTCCTGTAGGTAAGCAACTGAAGTGTAACCTTTCCTGGACTAATCCTACTACAACCTATGCAGGCGCTCCATTAACCAATATTACAAGTGTGGTAATTGAAAGAAACGGTACCAAAATACATGAAATTACCAGCGGTATTACCGTTGGTGGTACTATGAGTTGGCAAGATGCTACGATTCCTACTGCGGGCAATTATACTTATTCTGTTTATGCCGTTAATGGCGAAGGAAACGGAGTGAAAGCTAATGCAGGTCCTGTTCTTATCGGCGATGTATGCGTTGTAGAAGTTCATATTTCAGATGTGGAATATGGAGATGATTTTAGCTGGAAAATAATCGATGACGAAACCGGTGCAACACTAATAGGTGCTGGTGGTCAAGTTAATGGAGGTGATGTAATACCCGGAACATTTACAGCGTTAATTTCAGGAAATGCTACTTTTACGCTCTGGCAACATGGTACTTATTATGATAATGGCATTAGTTTAACTATTAAAGTAAATGGAGTACAAGTCTATGCTCTGACGATATATAATATTCCCGCCGGATATAACGTTAGCGAATCCATGGAATGCGAAACCGGTGGCGGTACGGTTTACAACATCTATTACGATGGCAAACTTATCGAAGCAAATTGGGATGACCTCACTTATATTCATTATGCTAACGATGGTATGAATCCTTTCTTCTACCACTGCTGGGAAGTAAGAGCAGTATGTACCGGTGACGGCAAAGCCGAATCTGAACCGATTACAGCATGTTTACTGGCATGTAAAGATACAACCGAATACCTTGTGTTTGGTGTTGTAGCTGCTGCCGATGGTAACTTCATTACCGGCGCTACGTTAAAATTAGATAATATGCACTTAGAGTATAATACTCAATCAGTAGAACTTGGTAGATTCGAGTTTGAAGGAGTTTATAAAACTATTTATACGCTAACGGTATCAAAGCCCGGCTATCAAGTGCATACGCAAACTGTTGAAGTTAAAGGTCATACCAATTTGGGTACCATTATCTTGTACGACATACCCTACCCGCCAACCAATGTAGTAGCTGAAATAATTGACGAAAATTCTTCATTTGTTCATTGGCAATTACCCGCAACGCTACCTGTATCTGTTGGAGGTATTGTTGGCTATAAAGTATGGCGTTTCTTAGAAGCTGATCAAGAAGACCAATTCAAATGGCACATTTTAACGAACAATCCGGTAGATGCAATGGAACACACTGATTTCGGTTGGGCAGGAGTTGCTCCCGGAACATACATGTATGCAGTGAGAACCTGTTATCATGGCAATGTAGAATCTGAGCCCGCATTCTCTAATACGATAGAAAAGGCTGCTCCTACATACACAGTTACTTTCGTTGTAAAAGATTGTGAATTAAATGGAGTTCTTACAGATGCAACCATAGTATTCAACGGTGTAACTCTTGACGGCTATATAGCAGAAAATGTTCCCGCAGGTAATTATCCTTACACAGTTTCTTTAGAAAACTATGAAACTGAAACAGGAGAGGTAACTGTTATAAATCAAAATGTGGTTGTACACGTTTGTCTGAAACTTGGTATTGCAGAAATCCCGGTAGGCGACTTTAACCTGTATCCAAATCCTGCTCAGCAATACATTACTGTTGAACGCGAATTTGCTACTTTTGCTACCATTGAACTATACAATGCAGTGGGTGCGTATATCAACAAATATGAAACCACCGAAGCGAAGTTTGAAATCAATGTAGCTACACTTTCTGCCGGAACTTACTTCATCAAAGTAACTGAAGGAGACAAAGTAGGTACGAAGACTTTTGTTAAAAGATAATTATTAACGTTCGGCGGCGGTTCTACCGCCGTCGAATTATCAAACACAAGAGGCTGTTCTTATGGACAGCCTCTTTTTTGTTGAAACAGACCCAATATCCCCTTCAAATTTTGAAATGGTGTCTCACGAAGTGAAACGGGGTAGTTTATATAAAAAATTCAATACTTTTGCCCAAAACTTTTACGAAGTGAAAATCACCATTATCGGCACAGCATATCCTTATCGTGGTGGCATCGCCGCGTTTAATGAGCGTTTGGCACATCAATTTATTAGAGAAGGACACAAAGTTGAGATTTATACATTTACACTACAATACCCATCGTTTTTGTTTCCGGGCAAAACGCAATACTCTAACGAGCCTGCACCTGAAGGACTTAAAATTTTCCGAAAGATAAACGCTGTCAATCCGTTGAATTGGCTAAAAGTGGGACAGGAAATTCGTAAAAAAGAACCCGATTTGGTGATTATTCCTTATTGGATGTCATTTATGGCGCCTTGCTTGGGTGCTATTGCATCACAAATAAAGAAAAATAAAAAAACGAAGATAGTTGGATTGGTGCACAATATGATACCGCACGAACCTTCTCTATTAGATAAAATTTTCCCCGGACATTATGTGAAAAATATAGATGCTTTTGTTTCTTTATCCGAATCTGTTTTAAAAGACATTAATAAATTTGACAAAAAAAACAAGCCGAAAACATTTTCTCCGCATCCTATATATGATCATTACGGAATATTATTACCTAAAAATGAGGCCAAAAAGATTTTAAATTTAGATCCGCAAATTTATTATGCACTTTTCTTCGGATTTATTCGCGCCTATAAGGGATTGGATCTATTATTGAAAGCTTTTTCAGATGAAAGAATAAAAAAACTTCCCCTGAAACTTTTAGTAGCCGGTGAATTTTACGAAGATGAAAAAGCGTATTTAGAAATCATCAAAAATAACGGCTTAGAAGATAAAGTTTTGTTATTTAACGATTTTATTCCCGATAGCAAAGTAAACCTGTATTTTAGCGCCTGCGATTTGGTGGCACAACCTTACAAAACCGCTACACAAAGCGGTGTTACGCAAATTGCCTATCATTTTGAAAAACCAATGTTAGTAACCAATGTTGGTGGCTTGGCAGAAATTGTGCCTCATGAAAAATGCGGCTATGTGGTTGAACCAAATGCCGATGCTATTGCTGATGCTATCGCCGGTTTTTATGACCATAGCAATGAATCACTATTCATTGAAAATTGCAAAATAGAAAAAGAAAAATACAGTTGGAAAAGAATGACAGAAGCGATATTAAATTTATGTTAGATGCCGATAGCTTTCTGCCTTCTGCTTTCCGCCTTCTGCTAAATTTCTACCGCTTCCTTTAATCGTTCCGCATTTTCCGCTACCTGCAACGCTTCAATCGTATCCTGAATGTCGCCATCCATGAAACCTGCCAAATTATACATCGTTAGATTTATGCGGTGGTCGGTAAGGCGGTTTTGAGGATAATTGTAAGTTCTGATTTTTGCGGAGCGGTCGCCGGTAGAAACCATGGTTTTGCGTTTCGATGCCACATCATCCAACCACTTTTGATACTCGCGTTCAAACAGCCGGTTACGCAATACACGCATCGCTTTTTCCAAGTTTTTCAATTGCGATTTTTCGTCTTGAATGGCTACTACAATGCCGGTGGGAACGTGTGTAAGTCGAACCGCAGAATATGTTGTATTTACAGATTGTCCGCCCGGACCGGAAGAACAATACGTGTCTTTTCGGATGTCGCTTTGTTTCAACTCTACATCAAATTCGTCGGCTTCAGGGAGTACCACTACCGATGCGGCAGAGGTATGCACGCGCCCTTGCGATTCGGTTTGAGGCACGCGCTGTACACGATGCACACCCGATTCGTACTTCATCAATCCGTAAACGCCCTCTCCAAGTATTTCAAATACAACCTCTTTAAAGCCACCTACTGTACCTTCGGTCATGGAAATTACTTCCAACTTCCATCCTTTTTTATCGCAATAATGTTGGTACATGCGAAATAAGTCACCGGCAAAAATGCTGGCTTCATCGCCGCCTGTTCCTGCACGGATTTCTACTTGCGCACTTTTACTGTCTTGCGGATCGGATGGAAGCAGCAACAACCGAATTTCTTCCTCTAATTCGTCGCGACGCGTTAAAAAGGCATCGAGTTCCAATTTTGCCATTTCACGAAACTCCTCATCTTTCTCATTAGCTATGACATCTTTCGTATTATCAATATTTTCGAGCACGTTTTTATACTCTTTATAGGCTTCTACAACGGAGGTTAAATCTTTATAATCTTTATTCAATTTAATGTACCGTTTCATATCCGACATCACATCGGGTTGCGTAATCTCTTCGCCGATGGATAGCCAACGTTGGTAAATGGCTTCTAATTTTTCTAATATGTTCATATTCTTTTGTGTTGGCAGTTTACGAGGTAGCGATTTGTACACACTATCCTGTAATGCAAAATGGTGACAAAAATACACTATTTTGTCCAACGCTGTAATGCTCTGTTTCTCCTCATTTTTAAATCTATTAATACATAACAAGTGTGCATGTTGCGCAACCCCTGAAAGAGGCGGTGTAGTATGTACACCTTATCTTCATACAGTACGCTAAGCGTACTGCTTATATAGCATTGCGTTCTATGAACGCAGGTTCTCATGTTTAATAATAACCGTACCCTTATTTTTCTAAGCTCCCTGAGTAGCCAATGCAACGTCCCAGTAAAACATTTCCCTGATTCATAGTCAAATAAGGGAATCAGGGAAGAATTTAGAGAGCATTCGTTGGCTATTCAGGGAGCTTTAAAAAATAAGGGTTTAGTATTTTTTGCTTTTATTCGATATTTTTGAAAGCCAAAACGTTCCACAAAACTGTCATAGGCAACGTAGCGTAGTGAGGAATCTCATACTACCGCCGTACCACCATCTTTTGCGCTAACACAACACCATCTTTAGAATTTAAAACTTATAAATAACCCCCAACTGTAATTGTGTTACTACGAGAATGCTTGAAGAATTAAATCCGATATTAAAGTCGTGTTTGGTGCTTCTTGTTTTAGGGTGGTAGTTGTGAGGCGCCTCTTCCCATTTTGTCATGTCAATATTATAACCAAGGTTGAGGAAATGAAGCCCTGCTTCCACTTGAATACGGTCCGTTAAATTAAATCCCAATATGGGTGTAATGTTAAGAACTCCAATTGCTAATGTATTTGAAAAATTATTCTTTTTCTCGTCTTCTGGCTTATAGAAATAGTGTGAACCACCAACACCGGTTCTTCCTTCCAAAATAATAGAAAATTTCTTGTAGGTAAATTCAGTATTTTTGAAATCAGGATACTGCCATCTTCTATATGTAGTTTTTGTATGGGTAATGCCGTACCCAATCCAATGTTTCCATCGGGTAAAATCCTCATACGTTCTACATTGTTTGTCCTAAAAATAAGAGGATTATTATCGGTGGTGCCGAGAAAATGGGAAGTTGTAGTACCGGCATTTCCCGTTAGATTCCAATAGCTACTTTGCGCATAGCTCCCAATAATGAGCGCGCCAAAAAAGAAAAGAAAGATAATTTTTTTCATGTCAATCTTTAGCAAACATAACTTAGCGCCATCAAAGTTACAGGAAAAAGAAAGATGAGATAAATATTTCTTAGCAATTAACTCAAGAATGTTGTATTCCAATAGATATGAAATGCATACAATATCATCAATATCCATATCATTTACTCTGAATATTTTATCGGCGTTTTTTTGATCGCGATGGATCGCAGCGGCAATTTTCTTGGAAGAAATACCCTTTTGAAGGGCTATTTCTTTGATAATTTTCCCTATATGAAGATCTTTTAAAGAGTCGTTTTTTTTCATTGCGTCTGTTTTTTTTACCGCAATAAAAAGGCGCAAACTTCACTTTATCTGAAACTGAGGTCTTCGCTACCTTACACGACAAACAAGTAATGCTCACGCCAAAACGTGAGCGTCTGGCAGTTACCCTTGTCGTGTGGTTAGTTTTCTTAGATACTATAGAAATGTTTGAATTTGCGAAGATTCAGTTTTCAAGAATAAAGCTAAAAACGCTTTTTTATTTAGTTAGTTATACTTAATTTTTTAGATCATAAAAAATATTTTTTGTTAATAATTGACGGCAAAAATACGAAAAAAGAGCTTGTTTATAAAAGTGTGTAAAATACGAAAAACATGTCGCTTTCGTTATAATATATCAATATGATAATATGGACAGCACACGCCAAAACAGAATAGCCAAACTTATTCAAAAAGAACTTGCCGAAATTTTTTTGGGAGACGGAATTCCTGTGTATGATTGCATGATTACGGTAACGCAAACCAAAGTAACGCCCGATTTGTCTTTGGCACGCTCCTATTTGAGCATTTTTAATGCAGAAGATAACGACAAGGTGATGAAAGCCATTAGACAAAATACCAAAGATATTCGCTTTCGCTTGGCGCAAAAAGTAAAACATCAGTTGCGTGTGGTGCCACAGCTTGCGTTTTTTATTGATGATTCGTTAGATTATCTTGAAAATATTGAAAACCTGTTGAAATCGTAAACCGTGAAGAATTCTTTCAACACCGCTTTTTTTATCGCACTCCGGTATCTGTTTTCGCCGAAAAAACACAATATTATTAATATTATTTCCATTATTTCCGTATTGGGTATTATGGCAAGTACGGCGGCGTTAATTATTGTTCTTTCGGTTTTTAACGGAATGCAGGAGTTGGTGGTAAACAATTTTAACCGTTTCAATCCACCGTTAAAAATTGAGGCAAAAGAGGGTAAGGTGTTTTCGATAGAAGATGCTCAGTTTTCGATTTTCAATTTGGAAAATGTGAAGGGCGTAAAAGCTGTGGAACAGGTGCTTAGCGATTTGATTTTGGTTACCTACAATGATAAGCAAACGTTAACTACTTTATATGGCGTTTCCGAAAGCTATCCCGGTTTATCCGGTTTGGCGGCTATGACTATTGATGGCGATTTTGACACCGATACGCAAAACGGCATGGTTTTCGGCGCCGGCATTGCCGGGCTTTTAAGCATTGAGCTTCACGATTATGTGCCGGCAAAACTCTATTATCCAAAACGTACCAAAAGAAACTTTGTTAATCCCATGGAGGCGTTTCAAATGCATTATGCGCGACCCATAGGGGTGTTTGCAAGCTATACGCCGTATGATGAAAATTCCGTATTTGCTTCAATAACACTTGCTAAAGAACTATTTGAGTACGATACGGAAATCTCCTATATTGCCATTTATCTTGATGAAAATGCTTCACTTCAAAAAGTGCAAAAAAAAATAGTGCAAATGGTGGGAGATGAGTTTACCGTTAGCAATCAAATGCAACAAGAAGCGCTGTTATTTAAAACCATAAAAGTTGAAAATCTAATTGCTTATCTCATTTTGGGTTTCATATTTTTGATCGCAGCATTCAATATTATCGGCATTTTGGGCATGCTCATTATAGAAAAAAAACAGGATATTTCTATTTTGCACACTTTGGGCGCTTCTAAGGCGTTACTTAAAAAAGTATTTTTAATGGTAGGCGCTATGATTGGAATCTTCGGAGGTTTTTTGGGAATGTGTATTGGGCTAATTTGTTGTTTGGCACAACAACATTTCGAAATTATCACGCTGGGAAGCGCCGAATCTTACATTGTTACTGCCTACCCTGTTTCCATAGCTCCTAAAGATTTCGTGATCGTATTTTTCTTAGTCGTTTTAATAAGTTTGCTTACTTCAGGGTTGTCTTTACGAGGATTAAAAACCAATTATTTGAAAAACAAATATTAATGCCTTATGCGTAAAAAAACATTTTTCGTTCTTATTCACTGTTTGTTTATTTCCCTTTGGGCGCAAGATGTTCCTATTGGTCAATTTAAAGAGTATTTGTCCTATAACAGCTTTCATAGCATAGCTCAGGATAGTGAAAATATATATGCAGCAACCAATCAAAGTGTTTTAGTGGTGGATAAGGTTAACGGGCAATTTGAAAAGTGGTCCACATTAAACGGTTTATCGGAAGTGGGTGTGCAAATGCTCCATTCCGACCAAAAAGGCAGATTGATTATTGCTTATACAAATTCTAACATTGACATTATTAAAGATTACAAAGTCCATAATATTCGCGATATTTTGAATAAGCAAATTACAGGCTCTAAAATCATTAACTATATTTTTACTTCCGGAGACCTGGCATATTTTGCTTGCGATTTCGGAGTAGTAATTTTAGATTTAAAAACGTTATTAGTAAAAGATTCCTGGCTTACCATACGAAATAAGGAGCCTTACCGGGCGCTTTGTTTAACGGTGTACAACCAGCGCTATTACTTAGCTACCGACAAGGGTCTTTTTTCATTATCTGTAAACGCTTCAAATCCTGCTGATTTTTCGATGTGGATGCAGGAGAACCAGCTGTCAAAAGCACCTTATAAACTGTTATGCAGTTATAAAAGCAGATTGTTTGCCGTGCGTGATGGCGGTTCAAATAGAGATTCGGTGTTTGTTTATGAAAATTCTCGTTGGAAATATGATAATTCGTTAAGAACAAGCCATATTAGAAGCATTGGAGTAAAAGATGACAAAATGTTGGTTTGTTCCTGGGACCATGTTAAAATCTTTACGGGAAATGAATATGATCAATACCAATGGGAACCTACTCCACCCAATCGGTGGCAAAATGGTCGAGGAGCAATATTTGATGAAAAGATGAATGTATGGGTGGCAGATAACACTTCCGGATTGGTACATATAAATACAGAGACCGGAGAATATAAGATAATTACAGCGGAAGGACCGGCAAGCAGCGGCGCATACGGGTTATGTTTTACCGAAGGCACTTTAGCTGTTGTACCCGGTGCGCGCGATAATGCACTTATTCCCGGATGGAGTTCTCCTCCAGCTATAAGTACGTTGAGAGAAGATCAGTGGTGGTCCTATACCGATTTTAGTCAATTTGAGCGTGCCGGAGCATTTAATTCCGTAGTAATAAATCCATTAAACACAAACGAAATCTATATAGCTTCTTGGTTGGGAGGTCTTTTTAAAATAAATAAAGCTACAAATGAAGTGGCTCGTTATGATAGTGATAACTCTCCGTTGAAATCTGCGCGAACGAACGGCGTAATCTTTTTATCCGGATTGGCGATTGATAGAGATAATAATCTTTGGATGGCACAGTCGGAAGTACTGGATCAAATCAAAGTTAAAGATCTTAAAACAAAAGAAGAAAAATGGCATTCGTTTAATGTAGGAACTTACAGCACTGATCTCATTGCAGAACATATATTAATTGATACACGTAACTTTAGATGGGTTACGATTCCCAGACAAAATGAACTTTTTGTGTTGAAAGGTCCGCTTGATAATATTGAAAGAAGAAAAGTGGACATTAAGTCACAGGCAAATGTTGCAGGCACTCGCATCACTTGCATTGCAGAAGACAGAGCGGGGCGTATTTGGATTGGCGCCGACCAAGGTGTGAAAGTAATTTATGACGCAGCAAACGCTTTTAACAGAGATGTTTATGCAAAAAACATTCTTTTGGAACAAAATGGATATGTGCAAAATCTTCTTGAATTTGAATATGTTACATGTATCACTGTAGATGCTGCCGATAGAAAATGGATTGGGACGCGAGGCGCCGGCGTATTCTTGATCTCCCCAGCCGGTACACAGGAACTTTTCCATTTTACGACTGAAAATTCGCCATTGTTCTCTAATCAAATCAATGATATTAAGATTAATCCTGAAAACGGAGAAGTGTTTATAGCCACAGAAAGCGGGCTGATTTCTTATATGGGCACCGCTACGGCAAGTAAAGAAAACTACAAAGAAGTATTAGTGTATCCAAATCCGGTGCGTGAGGGCTATTATGGACCTGTTGCCGTGAAGGGCTTGATGGAAGATTCCTTCTGCAAAATCACCGATGCCGCCGGAAACTTAGTGTGGCAAGGCTATGCCTACGGAGGCCAATTGATTTGGAATGGTAAAGATTTTCATGGCAGACGTCCTGCTACAGGCGTGTATTTTGTGATGGCTTCCAGCCAAACCGGAAAGGAAAGAAGAGTAGCTAAGTTTTTATTTGTACAGTAGTGCAGAAAGGTAGAAAGTAAAAAACGGAAGGAAATATCCCCTTCAAAATTTGAAGGGGTGTCTCGCGAAGTGAGACGGGGTAGTTTATATAAATTTAAAACATGTTAATTTCAACCCAGGGAATCGTTTTACAAACCATAAAGTACTCCGACAACAGCCTAATCGTCAAAATTTTTACTCGAAAAAGCGGCGTTGCTTCTTTCATTATTAAAAACGCATTTTCGAAAAAAAGCAAGCAATCTGTCTCTTTTTTCGCACCATTAACCATACTGGAGCTTATTTATAATGAAACATATACCGAAAAACTAACTTTTCTAAAAGAAGTGAGTATTGCACATCCGTTCCACGCAATTCTCATGGATATTAAAAAAAACAGCCTCCTGCTTTTTTATCAAGAATTATTGATGAAGCTATTATACCATGCCAACGCACCCGATGAAGGTTTATTTGATTTTATAAAAGAACATTTATTGAAATTAGAAGACATACCAAAACTTACTCCTGATTTTCATATTGTTTTCTTGATTCAACTCATTCAACAGTTGGGATATACGCCCGAATTAAATTTCTCTTTACATACGCCTTATTTTTCCATTGAAGATTCAAATTTTGGAACTGTTTTTTTAGAAACGCCCTATTATTTATCGAAAGAAGCAAGCTTTTATCTCTTTACACTACTAAGGGATAATAAATATTCCGTTCCCGATAAAAAAATACGCATGGAATTGTTGAATGGAATGATTCTTTATATAATGAAATATCATAAACAGATTAAAGAGATTGAATCTGTGGCGATATTATCGGAGGTATTACGTTAATACAGGAGGTTGCCTTAAAAGTAAAGGCAGCCATCTTTTTCATGTGTAATAAACTTTTCGCAATTCCGTTATTTTTAAGTGAATCTGCTTAAATCTTCATTCCTGCTTTTTCTCGTTTTTTTGCCCTTGGCTGCTTTCGCACAACAGCAAAAATCAGGGTCGTGGACGGTTGATACCTCAGTCTATCGTGTGGATTCGCTCTCCATTTATCCTAACTCTTTTCAATTAACCGGAATTGATCAGGAGGGTTATATTTTTGACTGGATTACTTCTACTTTGCGTATTACTAACGAAAATGTGTATGGAAAAACCGTTTTTTTTACATATCAAACGTTTCCTATCAACTTTTCACAAAAACATCAAAGAAAATCAACTGATTTAATTTTTCAAAAGGGAACGGTGTATCGGCCGCAAGTAGTGTCATTACCCACAAGTTCCTGGTTAACGGGGGAAGACGGAGACCCGTTGTATGCCACCGGCTCTATTGCACGCGGGGTAACCATGGGTACAAACCAGGATTTTGTATTAAATTCTGCCATGAATCTGCAACTTTCCGGCTTTTTGGCAAAAGATTTGGAAATTCAAGCGAATATTACCGATAGAAACGTGCCCATTCAACCGGAAGGAAATACGCGTGTCATTCAAGATTTTGACAGGATATTCATTCACTTAAATTATAAAAATCAATGGAAGATAAACGGAGGAGATATTGATATTACCAAACCAAACGGCTATTTTTTGGTGGCAAATCGAAGATTATTAGGAATGGAAGGTTTTGCAAACAACTATTTAAAAAAGGATTCCTCCTACCGTTTACAAAACAATGCAGGCGGCGGGGTATCAAAAGGAAAGTATATACGCCAAAGATTGACGGTGGTTAATGGTTTGCAAGGTCCATACAAATTAACCGGAAATAATGGACAGCTCAATATCGTAATTCTCTCCGGAAGTGAACATGTGTATATGGATAATAGGTTGCTTACGAGAGGATTAGAGCATGATTATGTAATGGATTATAATACCGGAGAAATTACGTTCACTTCGCGAGTGTTGGTTACTTCAGAAAAAGAGTTTAATATTGAATTTCAATATTCCGACTTGGCTTATTCCAGATATTCGTTATTTACTTATAACGAATTTAGCAGTGAAAAATCACCGAAACTCAATTTCAGGGTGAACTTTTTTCATGAACAGGATTTGAAAAATCGCTCCATTCAACCACAGCTTACCGATAGTATGCAAATGTATTTATCGCAATTGGGAAACGTGCCCAACGTTTGGTTTCCCAATGTAGAAACTTCTGATTTACATCCCAATGAAATTCTGTATCAAAAGATTGACACTGTTTCTAACGGTGAGATTTACACCATTTATCAATTTTCTACCGATCCGTCACAAAGATTATATCGCGTAGGATTCAGTTTTGTGGGTTTCAACAAAGGAAACTACATTTTATCTGTAAATCAAGCAAATGGGCGGGTTTTTGTGTGGGTGGCGCCACAAAACGGTATTCCGCAAGGTGATTTTGAGCCGGTAGTACTGCTTATCTCCCCTACCTCATCTCAAATGGGAACCATTGGCGCCGATTGGTTCATCACGGAAAACACCGGATTTTCTACAGAATTTGCATTTACCAACTTTAATCAAAACACTTTTTCTACAAAAAACAACTCAGAAAATACAAGTTTTGGCTATATGTTCAACCTTTTTCACAAAAATCCATTAAAAACGAAAAAAAATACAGAAAACCCATGGTGGTTTTTTACTAAAGCAGGCGGAGAATATCAACATCAGAATTTTCATCCCATTGAAAGTTTTAGAGCGGTAGAATTTTATAAAGATTATAATTTACAAGGGGATTTTTCGCCTCAAAATGCGGAACTGATGTTGAGTGCGCAAGCAGGTTTTATGCAAGAAGAGATCGGAGAAACTTCATACAAATTCAATTATTATTCACGCTCCAAAAACTTAAAAGCAATTCGTAATGAGTTGTTTTCAGCTACCAACAAAAGAGGGTTTCATTTTTCTACACAAACCTCATTTCTGTTGACACAAGATAGTTTGCAAAACACAAACTATTTTAGAACTTTCAATCTGCTTTCAAAAACTTTCAGAAAAATAGAGCTTGGCGCTTTTGAACGATTTGAATACAATCGCTTTCAAAGTATTACTACTCAAGAATTGTTGCCCAACAGTTTTCGTTTTAATGAAGCATTTCTTTATTTAAAAAATAACGATTCCATTGAATACAAATACCGCGTACAACTGAAACATCTGTTTACGGATAAGCCTTATCAAAATCAATTTGATAGAGATAATCACGCTTATGAAGCAGAAGCTTCTTTTGAAATTACTAAATTGAGAAACAACCGTTTTCGAGGAACAGCCACGTTTAGGAATACGCACCAACGCGACTCAGCCCGGAATTTCTTTGCCGAGAATTTCTTCATAGGAAGTGTGGAGTATACCGGACGTTTTTTTAGAAATGCCTTATTTTTAAACACTTATTACGATGCAGGAAGTGGTCTGGAGCAAAAGAAAATTTTCACCTTTATTAGGGTAGCCGACGGTCAAGGTACTCATGTTTGGATTGATTACAATAACAATGGCATTGAAGAATTGAACGAATTTGAAATTGCGCCTTTCCAAGATCAAGCCAATTATATCAGAGTTTGGATCTCTTCGCCGGAGTACATCAGCACTTATAATAATCAATTTACGCAAGTAATTCAATTGAGACCCGGGAATGTTTGGAGTAACAAAAAAGGGGTTCTCAAATTTTTATCGCGTTTTAGCAATGCTGCGACCTTACGTATCGGACAAAAAAACTCCACCAAAAACATTGCCAAAGCATTGAATCCTTTTCAGTTCGATGTAGCAGATTCAGCACTCATAAGCAGCCAGGTTAACTTCAATAATAATCTATCATTTAATCAATTATCTCAATTTTGGGGCATGGATTATATATTTCGCTATACTCAAAATAAAAATATGTTATATTTCGGAATGGAAACAAATCGCCTGAATTTGAATCAGTTTACCGTTCGCGGCAAACCGCATCAAAATATTACCTTAAAAGTGGATTATATTTATTCGGACAAAAAGAATTTTTCTGCATTTTTTTCATCAAGAGATTTCAATATTATCAATCATAGTATAATAAATTCTATTCGTGTGCAGCATAAAAACAACATTTTTTGGGGATTAATTTACACATTTCAGGACAAAGTCAACATTTCAGGGATTGAAAATATGAAAGGACACGATGCCGCTGCGGAGTTTAGTTACCGTATTACCAGACGGGGAAATATTTCGGCAAGAGTGCAATACAGTTATATTGATTTTAAGCCCGATAGCGAGTACAATCATACGCAATCGGCGGTTAGCTTTGAGATGCTGGAAGGTTTGCAAAACGGGAACAATGTTTTGTGGAATGTTGGATTTCAGACCAATATCACGGAATTTCTCCAGTTGGATTTGCGCTATGAAGGACGCTCTTCGGAAGGGGTAAAGACCGTGCACACGGGGCTTTTGCAGTTGAAGGCGTTTTTTTAGATCAATTTTATTTTACGCCTTCTTGGAATAATGTTTCAATACTTTTGCATCTAAATAAAAAACAATTTCTTCGGCAATATTATTGCAGCGATCTCCAATGCGTTCTAATCTGCGAACAACAGCATGTAAAAACATAAACTCTTCGGCTTTTGGAGGATTGGCAAGCATTTCATCAGAAAGTATTTTAACCGCATTAACGTTAATTTCATCTATCAGGTTATCAATACCGAAAACCTGTTCCGCTTTTTCCGTATTTTCTTCATTGAACGCTTCTCTTGCCAATGTGAACATCGCTAATACTTCATTAAACATCTCTTCGATGCGTAAATTCGATCTGAACGGTTGCGGCATTTCTGTACTCATATTTTTTAACACAAATATAGCAATACCCTCGGCAAAATCACCGATGCGTTCCAAATTGTTGTTAATTTTTAAAACCGATAATGCCAAACGCAGATCTATTGCCACCGGATTGTATGTTGCGATAAATGCCTCGCATTCAGCATCAATTTTCAACTCCAGGGCATTTACCATTTTTTCACGGCTAATCACTTCGCGCGCAATAGCCCTGTCAAAATACAATAACGCTCTGCCTGATTTTTTAAATTGTTTTTCCACTAAAACCCACATCTCTTGAAGTGAGTTTTTCAATTTTTGTAATTCGATGTCGATTTGATGCATAATTTTTGGTTTAAAGTTTAAGGTTGCTTCACACCGTAGGGGTTTAATGTTAATAACCCCGAGTTACGCTACGCTTGCACGAGGTTATTAACATTAAACGCCTTCGGCGTTGTTGCTCTATTTTCTGCATAACTCTTAAATTTTTAATTCTTAATATTTATCCGAATCTTCCCGTAATATAATTCTGCGTCGCCTCTACGGAAGGATTCATGAAAATAGTTTTAGTGTCATCATATTCGATGAGTTCTCCCAAGTAAAAAAAAGCGGTTCTGTCGCTAACGCGGGCAGCTTGCTGCATGTTGTGGGTAACAATTACAATCGTATAATCTTTTTTTAGTTGATGAATCAGCTCTTCTATTTTTGAGGTTGAGATAGGATCTAATGCCGAAGCCGGCTCGTCCATTAAAATCACCGATGGCTTTATGGCTAAGCAACGTGCAATACATAAACGTTGCTGTTGGCCGCCGGAAAGTTCAAAAGCAGATTTTTTAAGTTTATCCTTCACTTCATCCCATAAAGCTGCGCCTTTTAAAGATTCCTCTACGCTGTTTTCGATAAAAGTTTTATTATTCTCTCCGTTTACGCGCAATCCGTAAGCAATATTGTCAAAAATAGATTTCGGAAAAGGATTAGGCTTTTGAAATACCATACCTACTTTTTTGCGAAGTTCGTCCACCAATACATTTTTATCATAAATATTTTCGCCGTCAATAAAAATTGTTCCCGTCATCTTGGTATTCATAATCAAGTCGTTCATACGATTGAACAAACGTAGATAGGTCGATTTTCCACAACCGGAAGGACCGATAAAGGCAGTAACCGCTTTTTCGGGAATATCCATCGTTATACTCTTTAAAGCCTGGAAATCACCGTAGTAAAAGTCTAAGTTTTTTGTTTCTATACTATTCATGTTTTTTAATTTTATATGAACTACCCCTCATATAAACTACCCCGCCCTTCGGGCACCCCTTCAAAAATTTGAAGGGGAATTTTTAGCCCATTTTTACCTTTTTCCCAAAATACCGTCTTAAAGCATTTGCTAATAAGTTTAATATTAAAACAATGCTAATAAGCACAAATGCAGTTCCGTATGCTATAGTGCGTGAGGCTTCAATATCGGTACCGGAAGTGGAAATGACATATAAGTGATAAGGTAACGCCATTATTTGATCGAAAATGGAAGAGGGCAACTGTGGGAGGAAATAGGCAACAGCAGTGAACATTATGGGTGCAGTTTCACCCGAAACACGTCCAATGGATAAAATTAGTCCGGTAATGATATTGGGGAATGCCATGGGAAGCACTACTCTTACAGTGGTTTGCAATTTTGTAGCACCCAATGCCAAACTCCCGTGACGGAAAGTGTCGTCAATTTGTTTTAATGCTTCTTCCGTGGTGCGAATTACGATAGGTAACACCATTAATCCTAAGGTTAAGGAACCTGCAATTATTGAGTCACCAAAACTTAAATAATTGACAAACAACGCCATTCCAAACAATCCGAAAACGATGGAAGGAATACCCGACAGATTGTTGGTCATCATCCTGATAAATCGCACTAACCACGCTTTGCCCGCATATTCATTTAAATAAATTCCGGATAAAAGGCCAACCGGAAATGCAAATATCATGGCGCCGATGGTTAGGTAGAGTGTTCCAATAATTGCCGGATATATGCCGCCTTTGGTCATGCCGTCTGTAGGGTAACTGGTTAAAAACTCCCAATTAATTGCCGCTGCGCCGCGAATAAGGATAAAGCCAAGAATGCATCCTAAAATACCCACAACTACAACACTCAATACCCGAAACAGGATAAATGCCAAGCTTTGAGTGATTTTTTTCTTTGTATTGTATTTCATTATGTTAGATTTTTAAGCACGCAGATGACGCGGATTATCATGATTTACGCAGATTTATTTCTTATTCTTTTTGGTAATGTATTCTACAGATAAGTTGATGATTAAAGTCATAACAAATAAAATACATCCTAATAAGAATAATGCTTGGTAGTGCGCGCCGCCTTTGGGAGCTTCGCCGAGTTCGGCAGCTATTGTTGCCGGAATAGTGCGAAGCGGCTCTAATAGAGTGGTTGGGATGATGGCGGCATTTCCGGTAACCATCAGCACTGCCATGGTTTCGCCGATGGCACGCCCAATACCCAACACCACTGCTGCCGTAATTCCGGAAATTGCGTACGGAATAACTACTTTATAAACAGTTTGCCAATGGTTTGCCCCCAATGCTAATGATGCTTCCCGCATACTTCTCGGTACTGAGCGCAACGCATCTTCGGAAATCGTAATGATAGTAGGCAACGCCATAATTCCCAAAATGATGCTGCCTGCCAAACCGGTTTCTCCCACCGGCAATCCAAACACTTTTTGAATCATGGGAACAATCACTACCAATCCGAAGAAGCCATATACTACCGACGGAATTCCGGCTAAAAGTTCCACTGTAGGTTTCAGCAATTTATAAATTCTTCTATTGGCTAACTCTGCCAAGTAGATGGCCACTGCCAAACCGAAAGGCAATGCCAATAAAATGGCACCCAAACTTACCCAAAGCGTGCCCAGAACAATGGGCAAAATCCCAAATTGCGGCGCAGGCGTGGCAGTGGGATACCACTCTTTTCCGGCAAAAAAATCCATCGGTCTTATTTCGCCCAAATCTAATACTTTGGCTGTAAATTCTTCCATTATATATGCTTTTGGTATAAAAGCAATAATACCCGGATTCGATTCAATAATGCGATTTAAAGTAGAAGGAATATTTTTTGATTCCAATTCCTCCTCTGACTCCACATATCTTTCAATATCACTCAATCGAAAAATAGTAATCTCATCTTCTTCATTGGCAACGCCTAAAGCGCTCCATTCTTCAATTTCGTAGTCAAAAATCTCTTTAACTTCAAATGGAGTTAAAAATGTAACAGGATTTTGTGAATTTACTACCAACTCATATCCTTCTTCGATCACAGGTTTCTTGAAAAGCCCAATTCCCTGAGTGAATAAAAAAAGTATAATAAGCAAAATAATAATAGAGGTAACGCTTCCTGAGAGTTTTAAAATGCCTTCCCAAAGCACTTCTAAAAAATATTTTCGTTTTCTGAATTTCATGTTGCAAAAAACAACTTATCCTGTAACCAAACTGTTTAGAGTTGATGTAGTTTTGGTTAAAAAAATATTGCGAAAAGGTTACGAAATGAGGAATAGATTAAAAAAAGCCACCCCGAAGGGCAGCTTTCACAAAACCATAACAATAAAAAATATTAGAATTTATATTGCAATCTACAAGTAAATACATTCGCTTGCACATGTTCTTGATAATTGAGAACAGAATTTTTAGTTGCAGCAGGCTTTTCGGGAATAGCAATTTTGTTTTGGGTTGCATTGAAAGGCATTTCGTAAAAACACATTAAACGTAAGTTAGAAGTACATCTCACTAATAATCCAACGCCAAAGTAATTATATGACAAATCGGTGGCGCTTTTTATTTCTTCACTCTTAATCTCTCTATTCGGATTCATGTATGCGTATTTCAATACTAAAGTAAGAGGTGTTTTATAGATGTCTTGCACAAAATAAGCGTGTGCGCCCCAAAATTTGCGAATGTGATTAAACGGAGTCGCACCAAATTGCATTAGATCTTTATTTGGAGATCTAAATCTTCCTTGTGTGGAGGGTTGTGTTCCACACAAAATTTCTCCGCGGATATTGGTAATACCCCAAGAAGTTTGAACGGAAAATTGTGCATCCAAACCATAATATTGACGAATATTTTTTAGGTTTTTTTCAACTTCTTCTCTTTCCCATTTGCCATCATTAACCTTGTAAAGAAAAGTATCAGTGTTTCTAACTGTTCCGTAATACATGGATGCTCCAACGCCGAAGGTTATATTTGACCATTTCTTGTCATATTTTAAATGACCGATAAAGTCCATTTTTCCATTATCGGGAACAGCAATTCCGTTTCCGCAGAAAGCGCCGGCATCTAATTTTAAGCCTTCTACCGGAGAACCTTTGGGTCCGGCAAGTGTTACCATAGCACCCAAATCTCTTTCATCCGGAAATAGTTCTTGATACAACACTGTTCTTTCAGGGCTTTCTCTGCGTGAAGATGAATAAGTGATTTCATCGCCAAAAGGTCTGTCGAAAACACCCACGGTAAGCGAAGCTATCTTCAACCAGGGTTCGGAAACTTTAAAATAAACATCTTTAAATGACACCCCTTTTTCAGTAATGTCTAATTGAAAAACGGCAGAGCCGAACGATTCTTCCCAAGTAAATTTGATACGCCCACGACGAACACCGAAACGGAAGAAGTCACCGGATTTACCATCTCTGTTTTTATCAAAAGTGGTTGGATTTCCTACTTTTGTAGAAGCAAATTCTTGTCCTACTTCAAATTGGCCTTGAATATAACCGGAAACTTTTAACTTTTTAAGTTTCTTAATTTCGACCGTGTTATTTTCTACATTCTCTTTTATTTCTTCTAATTCGTTTTTCACCGGTTCTTCCATTGGTTGGCTTTGTGCTTGCATTGCACCCATGAAACAGAATGCAAATGTGCCAATTAATACTGATAATAAAACTTTTTTCATATTGATTTGATTTTGTTTGTTTTTAACTACCCCGCCCTTCGGGCACCCCTTCAATAAATTGAAGGGGAATTCTTTTTGTCATTCCGAGCGAAGCGAGGAATCTCATAATTTATTTTATTGCGATAAATCCAACATTCTCCACTATTTTTTGTCCTTCGGCAGATAATACGAAATCCATGAATGGTTTCACTTTTTTCTCATTATTCATACTATAATAATAATATAGCGGACGAACCACCGGATAAGATTTGTTTTTCGCATTGGCAACAGAAGGCGCAACAAAAATTTTACTATCGTAGCTTATGTGAATCGCTTTTACATCTTTATTTAAATAAGCTAATCCTACATAACCTATAGCGCCTTTAGTTTGTTTCACCGATTGGATAATAGCACCGGTTGCAGGCATTGCAAGAGCAGATGCTACGTAGTTTTTGTTTTTCATTATATGTTCTTTAAAAAACTCATATGTACCTGATGAAGTTTCGCGCGAGTAAACCACAATTTTCATATCGAGACCACCTACTTCTTTCCAATTGGTAATCTTACCGGTATAAATTTGCTCTAATTGTTGGCGGGTTAAGTCTGTAACCGGATTGTCCGGGTTTACGATCACTGCCAAAGCATCATAAGCGATAATAACTTCTTTTACAGTTTTTCCGGCATCAAGCATTCTTTGTCTTTCATCGAATCTGATGGGACGAGAGGATTGAGCGATGTCGCAAGTACCTGAAACCAACGCAGCAATACCCACACCGGAGCCACCGCCTGTAATAGTTACGCTGCCGCCTTTTTTACCGAAAGCTTCGGCTTCTTGTTGAGACACGGGTAAACAAGTATCTGAGCCTTTAATAACGATTTGCGCATTTGCAAGAGGATTGATGATAGCTATACATGCTAGTCCTACCACAAAGGATTTTAGGTTTTTAAACATTTTCATAAAAATAAATTTGGTTAATATTTTGGCTTGTCATTTCTTCTTTTTTTGATGATGCAAAAAAGGGAGATTGATATTACCAAACTATTTCAGTAAGATGTAGTTTTTATGAAATTAATGTTAAGAAACGATAACATTGCGTTAAAGAACAACTTCCCCATTAATTCGTATCCGGTTTTAGTAAAATGTACGCGATCATTTTGGGCTAATTTTGCCAAGCGCCACTTTTCCATAGAATGTAAGCCGCCCATGATTTCAAATTGATCAAACACCGCACCTCCGGTTTCATTGGCTAATTCGTACATTATTTCCCTCACTTTCAATGCGTTTTTATTCACTTGATATTTTTTTCCTATTTTTTTATAACTGTCGTTGTTGGTTATAAAAACAAAAAAACAGTTTGGGTTTACTTTTTTAAATTGGTTCACCAGCATCAAATAATTTTCCTTAAAAACAGAAGGATCAAAATTAGGTCCACTGGCATCATTGATCCCTAACCCGAAAATAACCATATCAGGAGATAAAAGCGGGATCTCTTCTTCGAAATGTTCACAGCGCAAAAAAGCATCTACACTTGCACCATTTACGCCAATAGAATGGTAGGTAATGCCCGGATTTTCATTTTCTAACAAGATGCCGGTAATAGTAAAAGAGTCGCTGCTTTTATGTACTAAAGAAAAAGCAAAAGAATCTGTAACACAAATATTTTCATAAACAAACTGTCGTTTTTTAGGAATAATTTTTGTGGGCAAAAAAATAGCGGTGTCAATTCGTAAAATCGGAATAAATGCAGAATCTTCTTCAGCATATCCTAATAATGTAATTTTTGTAGTCTTAAATTTTGTTAAAGAGTCGTGGTGCACAATTCGCACTTCAGAAATGGAATCTAACGTGTAAACGGCAATTCCTGCTATTCCGAGCGATTTTGTGTGCTCTTGATGTGCATTTCTGACTAATCCGAATCTACCCACGGATCTCGTTCTATAATCTGTTGGATTATTGCATTTTGGCGCAGCTGCATATGGAAAAACAAGCCCTCTGCTTGCCGTTAAATCCGGATACGCCTTTAATAACTCCCGGCGCACGGTATGCGGAAATGTTCCGGCTTGCACGTGCGAGCCGCCAATATGCACAATATTGATATTTCCGGATTTATGTGTTACAACGGAATCGAATTTTATGATGAAGGATTGAGGGATTGAGGGATTGAAGGATTGAAGGGTTGAAGGATTGCTTGGGGCAATGTATAATGTATCGGCATTGTAATTGATAAAATTGTACTTGTCCACGTGCGCCGGTTTTGGTTGCGCAAAACAAGCGCTCCACGAGGCACAAATTATAAATAGTAATCTATAAAATGTGTTAAAATGAGCTTTCAATTATTTCAGTTTATTTTTTTCATCAGGGAAAATAATCCGGGGTTTAAAAGTTTTTGCTTCTTCAAAATCCATGGAAGCGTAAGAAATTACAACCACCGCGTCTCCCACATACACTTTTCTTGCCGCAGGTCCATTTAAGCAAATTATTCCCGAATCTTTTTCTCCTTTAATGACATACGTTTCCAAACGTTCACCGTTATTCAAATTCAGTACATGAACTTTCTCATTTTCAATTAAATTAGCAGCATTCATCAACGTTTCATCAATTGTAATGCTTCCTACATAATGCAGGTTCGCTTCGGTAACGATTACTTGATGAATTTTCGATTTTACTACTTCAATTTTCATGCGGAAAAGTATTATTTGAATCTAATCATATCAATAAGTCTCACATCTCCAACTGTATAAGCCACGCAAGCCACTACACCTTTCGCATCATCCAATGAAGCAACAGGCTTTAAAGTAGCATCATCTACAACAACGAAATAATCTAACTTAATAGGTTCCAATTTTTTAATCTCAGCAAGCACAAAATCATTAATTTTTTTCACATTAGGCGCAGCCGATTCTTTAGCCTTATTAATGATGTTATATATTTTCGCGGCTATATTTCGTTTGGCAAAAGAAAGCAGTTGATTTCGAGAGCTCATTGCCAATCCGTTAGATTCGCGAATGACGGGACATGACACAATAATAGTATCCATTTTGGTTTGTTTCACCAACTCGCGAATAATGGCCAATTGTTGAAAATCTTTTTCTCCGAAGTAGGCTTTATCGGGTTGCACATAATCGAATAAACGTTTTACAATTGTGGCAACTCCATTAAAGTGTCCAGGACGGGAAACTCCCTCCAAAATTTTGTCCAATTCTCCAAAATCATATTTCTCTTCCGGTGTGGTTGGAAAAATTTCTTTTTCTGAAGGCGCAAAAACGATGTCGGTAAAACCTTCTACCAGCAATAAATCTTTCTCCAAATCACGTGGATATTTTTCCAAATCACCGGGATTATCAAATTGTATCGGGTTTACAAAAATAGAGAGCACTACTACTTGATTTTCGCTTTTTGCCTTCTTAATCAATGAAATATGGCCATCGTGCAATGCACCCATCGTGGGCACTAAGCCAATCGTTTTTCCGTTACTTTTAATTCTAGAAAGGACTTCTTTAAGTTTCTCAATAGTTTCAATTAATATCATAATGCGATTTTTCAAAATAACTTGCAAAATAAAACGTTTTTTTTATTATTTGGTAAAATAAAATGATTTTTTGAGAAAAAATATATCTTTGCTTTTTCAAAAAAACGATAAAAAAATTTATAAAACACATGAAAAAAACATTTTATTTATTAGTATTAGCAATAATTATTGTATTGAGTGGTTGCAACAAACCGAAAATTACTTGTAAAATCATATCCCCTAAAGATGGCGCCGAAGTCTCGATTTTTGAAGACTTAGTTATTGTAGTAGAAGCTACGGATACCAAGAGTACTGTGACAATGGTAACGATATCTCTAAATGGCCTTCCATACCCCGGCACACAGACGCCACCCTACACTACTACTATCCCTGCTCTACTCTTAACTCCCGGAAAAAATACCATTACAGCGTTAGCGGTAAACAGGGAAGGTGATCAGGCAGAAGCGTCAATAACCATAAATATTGTTGAGAGCGGTGAGGGCACCGAAGATGAAAGCCCGGCTTATGTTACTTTTACGGGTGGCAGACTACCTGTCAGTTGGAAAACAAATACATGGGAAGTAGATATTGCATTTGGTTATAATGATGATTTTTCATTAAGGTCATCTCCCATGCAGTCTTCGCATGTTACAACTTATAAAACCACGAGAGCTCCAAGTTATGTCGAATTCTATACGACAGGAGGTACTTTTGATTTATCTATTGATGGAGTAAAGGCGGAACCACTTACGTCTGTTTCTGCAAGCCTTGGCTGGAAAAAATGGGTGTATGCTTTTGAAGAAGGACGACATCAGTTTAGATGGACAAGTACCTTAAGTCAAGTATGGTTGGATGAAATAAGATTTGTTCCTGCGGAAGTGCCGGAAATAACTACTAACACTACCGTAACCAATATTACAGCTGTAGAAGCAACTTTGGGAGGAAATGAGGTTACGAGCCACGGAAATCATCCGGTAATAATGCGAGGTATTTGCTGGAGTACATCCCCAAATCCTACAATTTCTGATAAAAAAACAGAAAATGGTGCAGGAACAGGATACTTTACAAGTAAAATGACAGAGCTTACATCCAATACGCTTTACTATGTACGGGCGTATGCCACCAATGCAGTGGGTACTGCTTATGGAAATCAGGTAACTTTTACCACATTAGAAGGATTCTTGCCCGAAGTAACAACCGGAAATATAACAAACATTACCACCACATCGGCTATTTGTGGAGGAAGTGTCACAAATGATGGTAATAGTCATGTAATAGTGCGTGGCGTTTGTTGGAGTACATTCGAAAATCCTACGATTGATGCTCACAAAACAGAAGATGGTGCAGGAATAGGAAGTTTTACAAGTCAAATAACAGGACTTACTCATAGTACACGTTATTATGTGCGTGCTTATGCTACTAATAACGAAGGTACGGCTTATGGTATACAAGAGAGTTTTATAACGGCAGCACCGCTTTTTACTGCCGGAGATTATACTATTTCCTTATATGATTCTTATGGTGATGGTTGGCATGGTAATAATTTTGTGAGTGTTAAAGTAGGAGATACGTATGTTTTGAATAATATAACATTACCTAACGGTTACGGTCCGTATCATGCAAGTTTTTATGTTGGCGAAAATCAGTCTGTTACAATATATTTTACAAGTGGAAGTTACCCCGGCGAATGTTATTATAGGATAAGACCAGGAACAACCGGAACAGGAACTGTAATTTATACGAGTCCAAAACCGCCACTATCAGTTATAACTTGGTAAATATTTCAATTTTTGTATTTTGATGCAAAAAAGGCTTTTATATGAGCTTCTTTTGTTATTTATTGGCATGGTTTTTGTTAGTTAAACTTCGAAAATTTTTAAATCTTAAATTAATATGAAATCCGGAAAAATTAACGTAAAAACCGAAAACATTTTCCCCATTATTAAAAAATTCTTGTATTCCGATCATGATATTTTTCTTCGGGAGTTGATTTCTAATGCCGTGGATGCCACGCAAAAGTTGAACACCCTGGTAAAATCAGGAATAGCACAAGTGGATTTAGGCGATACTACCATTGAAGTTATTGTAAATAAAGATGATAAAACGCTTCGCGTGATAGATAAAGGAATTGGAATGACTGAAGAGGAAGTACTCAAATATATTAATCAAATAGCTTTTTCAAGCGCCGAAGAGTTTCTTGAAAAATATAAGGGAGCCGACTCTGCCAATATTATCGGGCATTTCGGGTTAGGCTTCTATTCAGCGTTTATGGTGGCTAAAGAGGTGGAAATCATTACCAAATCATATATTGAAGAGGCGCCCGCCGTGCGTTGGACGTGTGACGGCTCTCCGCAATATAAAATGGAAAAACATGATAAAGCGGAACGCGGAACCGAAATCATTCTGCATATTTCCGAAGAAGATGAGCAATTTTTGGATGAACACAAAATTATTAGTTTACTCAATAAATATTGTCGCTTTTTGCCCGTACCCATTCGTTGCGGAAATGAAAAATATTGGGATAAGCCCGATGGCGAAGAAAAATCGGTAGAGTTGGAACGTCCTCGTATCATAAATAATACCAATCCGTTGTGGAAACAAGCGCCCAGTGGATTGACTCAAGAAGATTATCTGAAGTTCTATCGAGAACTGTACCCAATGAGTTTTGAGGAACCGTTGTTTCAAATTCATTTGAATGTGGATTATCCGTTCAACCTTACCGGAATACTCTATTTTCCAAAAGTGAAAAATCAATTGGAAATTCAAAAGAATAAAGTACAACTTTATTGCAATCAGGTATTTATTACTGATCAATTAGAAGGCATTATTCCTGAATTTATGCAATTGTTGCATGGAGTGATTGATTCGCCCGATATTCCGTTGAATGTCTCGCGCTCCTATTTGCAGTCGGATGCGGCTGTGAAGAAGATCTCTTCGCACATTACCAAAAAAGTAGCCGATAAATTAGAAGAAATGTTCAATAATAATCGTGAAGATTTTGAACAAAAATGGGATGATATTAAAATGTTTATTCAATACGGTGCTGTTACCGATGAAAAATTTTATGACCGCGTCAAATCGTTTTATTTACTGAAAAACATTGACAATAAATATTTTACTTTCGATGACTATAAAACTCATATTGAAGCATTGCAAAAAGATAAAGAAGGGAACCTCATCTATTTGTATGCTGCCGATGTGGATGCACAGCACGTGTACATCAACGCAGCAAAAGAGCGCGGCTATGATGTATTGTGGTTTGATGGCTTTTTAGACACGCACTTTATCAATATGTTGGAACAGAAACTTGAAAAAGCGCGTTTTACACGCGTAGATGCTGATATTATTGATAAGTTGATTGAAAAAGATGATCTCCAGATTTCAAAATTATCGGAAGAAGAAACCAAGCAATTGAAAGAGATATTTGACAATTCTGTTGAAAAAGAGAAATTTACGGTAAAAATTGAGCCATTAAACGAAACCGACTTGCCTATTATGCTTACACGAAACGAATTTATGCGCCGCTACCAGGATATGGAAAAGTTATCGGGACAAAAAAGTTTCTACTCTGCTTTCGACCATTATACCTTAGTGATAAACGGCAATCACGAATTAGCAAACCAGCTTTTGCACGAAACCGACACTGAAAAGCAAGCTACATTAACCAAGCAGTTGATTGATTTGGCATTATTATCACAGAATTTATTAACCGGCGAAAAATTGGGTGAGTTTGTGAAGCGGAGCGTAGGGTTGTTGCAGGAATAATAAAAATTATGTTTCTTTGCGTGCAAACAAAAAGAAATGAAAAAAGTCAGTTTGTTAATTCTAAAATTTTTGAATTACAAAATAGATTTGGTAAATATACCCGAAGAAAAAAAGTATGTTTTGGTGTTTGCACCGCATACGAGTTGGACTGACTTTGTAGTAGGAAAAATAGCATTAACTGCCATGGGCGTTAAAACAACGTTTCTCATTAAAAAAGAGTTTTTCTTTTTTCCGTTAGGAGGCTATTTAAAATATATCGGCGGATATCCGGTGGATAGGAAACGTGCTCAAAAATTGACCGACACCCTCGCAGAATATATTAAAGAGAGAGACGAGATTGCTTTCCTCATCACGCCGGAGGGCACGCGCAGACGTGCGGAAACATGGAAACGCGGCTTCTATTATATAGCCCAAAAAGCTGAAGTACCGGTAGCGTTGGCCTATTTGGATTATTGCGGTAAAAGAGGCGGTATTGGTCCTGTTTTTTACCCTACAGGAAATTATGATGCTGATTTACAGGAAATTCAAAAGTTTTACTGCGGTATGAAAGGGCGTAGAAAGGGGTATTTTAATTTGGAAGATAAAATAATTTAAAAATTTAAGATTTAAAAATTTAAAATGAAAAGCATGCAGATGACGCAGATTATATAGATTAACGCAAATTTAAACTTTAAATCTTTAAATTTTTAAATCTTAAATAAATAGATGTTATGAAAAAAGTAGCAATAGTTACAGGCGCCAACGGCGACATGGGCGGAGAAATTACAAAAGCCATTGTAAAAGCAGGTTACATTACCATTATGGCGTGCTTTCCAAGCCAAAAGTCAGAACAGACGTGTGCCAAAATTCAAAAGGAAACAAATGGAGAAATTGTGTTGCTTCCTTTAGATTTAGCTTCACCGGAGTCAATTTTTAATTTTGTTGAAAAAATTACCAATGATTATCCGCAAATAGATCTCTTAATTAATAATGCAGGGGTATTGTATCCAAAACGTAAAGATGTGGACGGCAAGTGGGATTATACGACTATGGTGAATTATTTTGGACATTATATACTAACAACCAAATTATTACCTTTGTTTCGCGAAGGAGGAAGAATCGTTAATGTTGTTTCGCTCACTTACCGGTATGGAAAAATTGAACCGCAACTTTTTGAATATGGCAGAAATTCCTGGGTTCAACAAGTTCGAAATTATTCAAATTCAAAATTGGCGCTGCTCTATTTTAGTTTAGATTTGGCAGAACAATTAAAAGAGAAAAATATTACCGTGAATTGCAGCGATCCGGGAATTGTGGGCACAAAAATTATTGCGATGAATAGTAGTATTTTTGATAAAATTGTTGAAGTTTTTGCCCGTCCTTTCATGAAATCTCCGAAAAATGGTGCAAAAACAACCATTTATTTAGCTTTAAATAAAAATGCAGGCAAAATATCGGGCGGATATTTTGAAAATGCAAAACAAATTCCTATTTTGAATCGTGTTTTACAGAATAGTGATGAAAGAGAATTACTTAGAAAGCTGACACAAGATTTATTACGCGAAAGAAACATTTCACTATGATTTATCCACCCTATTTAACAGCAGGTGATACTATTGGCATTGTAGCTCCAGCACGAAAAGTTAACCCGGAAGAGTTAGAATTCGCCATCCGTTGGTGGGAAAGAAAAGGATTTCGCATCGTTTTGGGAAAACATCTGTTTGCAGAAAATCATCAATATGCAGGTTCAGATGCAGCACGTATTGAAGATTTTCAAAACATGCTAAATAACAGCGATATAAAAGCTATTTTTTGTGCGCGTGGCGGATATGGTACATTGCGAATTATTGATCAATTAGAATTTTTAGGATTTAGTTTAGAACCGAAGTGGATTTGCGGTTTTAGTGATATCACTGTGTTACATTCACATATAAACAAAATTTGCGGAGTTGCCACCATTCATTCTACAATGCCCATTTCTGCGAATGGAAACAGCTTGGTAAATCTTGAAACGCTTTTCCAAACCTTGATAGGAGAACATCCTCTTTACGAGTGTAAACCGCACAATTTAAATAGGATAGGAGAATGTACGGGAGAACTTACCGGAGGAAACTTGTCGTTATTATATGCCCTTTCCGGCTCAATTTCCGATATAGATACCGTCAATAAAATTCTTTTCATTGAAGATGTAGATGAATATTTATATCATATTGACAGAATGATGCTGCAATTAAAACGTGCCGGAAAACTTAAAAACTTAGCAGGTTTATTGGTAGGCAGTTTTACAAAAATGCGAGACAATGACGTCGCTTTTGGTAGCACTTTTGAGCAAATTATTCGTGAACATTGTGAGGAATATAGCTTCCCCATTGCTTTTAATTTTCCTGCCGGACATGACGAAATCAATGTAGCGATGAAATTCGGAGCGCCTTATTTTTTAACGGTGGAAAGTGAAAAAACGAAGATTGAAGGAGTGAAAGACTGAAAACTTTCATTCCTTCAATCCTTCAATCCTTCAGTCCTTCAGTTACTTTTTCTTCTTCACTAACAAATTTTTAATATCATTCAATTTCATAAGCGCTTCTACCGGTGTGAGTCGATCAACATCGGTATCAATGATCTGTTCTTTAATATCTAACAGAAGCGGATCATCTAAATTAATGAAACTGAGTTGATAACTGTTATCTTTTTTTTCAATAACCGGTTTGGAATCGGAAGTCGCACGGGCGCTCTCCAATTGATGAAGCACCTCTTCGGCACGTTTCAAAACGGTATAGGGCATACCTGCCATGCGTGCCACGTGTATTCCAAAGCTGTGTTCACTTCCACCTTGTTCCAATTTCCTTAAAAACAACACTTTATTATTAATTTCCTGCACGGTAACATGAAAGTTCTTAATGCGTGAAAATTGTTCTGCCATGTTATTCAATTCATGGTAATGCGTGGCGAACAATACTTTAGCCCGATATTGTTTATGTTCATGTAAAAACTCTGCAATAGACCACGCAATAGACACGCCATCGTAAGTGCTGGTACCGCGCCCGATTTCGTCTAATAAAATTAAACTGCGATTGGAGATATTATTCAAAATGCTGGCAGTTTCATTCATTTCCACCATAAAAGTAGATTCGCCCGTGGAAATATTATCCGATGCTCCGACACGTGTAAATATCTTATCTACAATGCTTAAGTGGGCGCTTTCTGCCGGAATGAAACATCCCATTTGCGCCATCAAAACAATCAAAGCCGTTTGGCGCAGCAATGCCGATTTTCCCGACATGTTTGGTCCTGTAATAATGATAATTTGTTGACGGTCATTATCTAAATAGACATCATTGGCAATATAGGATTGCCCGGGCGGCAATTGCTTTTCAATGACCGGATGTCTGCCGTTTTTAATTTTCAGCGCCGTACCTTCTTCAAAAACCGGTTTGGTGTAATTGTTTTCAATGGAGACCATCGCAAAGCAAAGCAGTACATCCAAGCGAGCGATGAGTCGCGCATTAAGCTGAATGGTCGGAATATAATCGAGCATGCTCACGACCAAATCATTAAACAAACGGGTTTCTATTTCAATAATTTTGTCTTCCGCACCCAAAATTTTTGTTTCCAACTCTTTGAGCTCTTCTGTGATGTAACGCTCCGCATTGGTCAACGTTTGTTTGCGAATCCATTCTGTCGGCACACGATTTTTGTGTGTATTCGTCACTTCAATATAATAACCGAAAACATTATTGAATCCTATTTTCAATGAAGGAATGCCGGTTGCCGCAGATTCGCGTTGTTGAATTTGTGCCAGAATAGACTTACTGTTTTTAGTAATGGCGTTCAATTCGTCCAACTCAGGATCTACACCATCGTTAAAAACACGCCCTTTATTGATGACTATAGGTGCATCTTCATAAATCTCTTTTTCAATACGTTGGCATAATGAAACAATCGGATTCAATTGCTCGGCTATTTTTGCTAATGCCGACTGTTGCGCAGTTTGACACAATGTTTTCAGTTTTTCTACCGCACGCAAGGAACGCGCCAATTGCAGCACCTCTTTAGGATTTACTTTTCCCGTTGCCACTTTCGATACTAACCGTTCCAAATCGCCAACCGACTTAAAAGCAGCTCTGATATTTTCCGAAAGTTCTTCATTTTCAATAAAATATTTCACAATTGTCAAACGCTCTTCAATCATTACTTTTTCTTTTAGGGGCAATACGAGCCATTTGCGCAACATGCGCGAGCCCATGGGCGTTTGCGTTTGATCTAAAATTTGTAACAACGTAACCGCATTTTCATTAGGCGAATGAATTAATTCTAAATTACGCACAGTAAATCTGTCCAACCACACATAATGTTCTTCCTCAATGCGATTTAATTTGTTAATATGTTGTATTTTATGATTTTGCGTTTCGTATAAATAATGCAAGGCGGCACCGGCAGCAATGATACCCAATGGCAAATTTTCTATGCCAAAACCTTTCAATGAATTGGTTTGAAAATGTTTAGTCAACAATTCATAAGTAAAATCTTGTGTAAATACCCAGTCTTCAAACGTGGTCAATAAAATCTTATCTCCAAAAAGTTCCTTAAATGCTCCCGTTTTATGCTTTTGAATAACCAACTCGGAGGGTTTGAAATTTTGGAACAATTTATCCATGTACTCATGATTTCCTTCCGCCACATAAAACTCTCCGGTTGAAATATCTACAAAAGCGACACCGCACAATTTATCTGTTAAATGAATAGAAGCCAAGAAGTTATTCTCTTTCTGCTCCAATACTTTATCATTAATGGAAACGCCGGGCGTAACCAATTCCGTAACACCGCGTTTCACAATGGTTTTCGCCATTTTCGGGTCTTCCAACTGTTCACAGATGGCTACACGCAAACCTGCTCGCACCAATTTAGGCAAATATACGTCTAATGAATGATGCGGAAATCCGGCAAGCTCCACGTATTGCGCTGCACCGTTGGCACGTTTGGTCAGCACAATGCCCAATACCTGCGAGGCTTTAATAGCGTCTTCACCAAACGTTTCGTAAAAATCCCCTACCCTAAACAATAAAATCGCATCAGGATGTTTTGCCTTGAACTGGTTGTATTGTTTCATTAAGGGGGTTTCGGCGGGTTTGCTCATTGAGTTTAAGATTTAAAGTTTAAGGTTTTTTTGGGTGCAAAGGTATTTTTTTCTTTGAATATGGTAGATTTTGCAAAAAAATCTTAATAATGACAAAAAAACCGATTTTTATTGCCCCTACATTAAAAAAATAGTTATTTTCGCCGTCACATTGCGGGGTAGAGCAGTGGTAGCTCGTCGGGCTCATAACCCGGAGGTCGTAGGTTCGAGTCCTGCCCCCGCTACTAAGGGTTTCTAAGGAAACCTTATTTTTTTATATAAAATTAGGTTATTTCTAATCTCAATATTCTTTAAATCCTTAAATTTTAAATTTTTAAATCTAATCTATATTTACGGAGAAATTGATGAAATCCACTAACGGTTTCGCTGCTTTAAGTCCATTGATAACATCATTCATAAAATCCTCTTTTAAAGCATTTTGTGGGTTGTAGTAATGTGAAACGAAAAAATGCTTATTCTTTAAGAGTTCAATATCAGGAAAATCTTTGGGAAAATCAACCGGAGCTTTTTTAAGTTTTTCAATTTTTTCAATGCCGTCATAATATTTTGTAAAAGAAGGCGCGTTAATAATGGCTTTAAACTCATCAATTTGATAATAAATTTCTTTTCTGATAAGTTTAAGATATTCGGGGAGAGGCATATAAATACCACCTCCAAAAAAAGACTCTTCAGGATCTAAATGAAAATAATATCCGGCAAAATGTGAGTTTTTTCCGCCGTTTTTGGCAAAATATGCACCAAAATGTGTTTTATAAGGCTCTTTATTCGGAGAAAAACGCACATCGCGATAAATTCGAAAAAAACATTGCTTTATTTCAAGATTCTGCAAAGTTTCATCAAAAGATTTCAGATTATTCAACAAAACGGTTGCAAAATCTTCAAAATTTTTCTTCGCTTTTTCATAATCCGGTTTATGAGCTTGAAACCAATCACGATTATTGTTGTTTTTTAATGTTGTTAAAAACTGCAGGGTTTCGGGGTTAATTTTTGTCATGATTATAAATAAATAAATTGTAGAGACAAGGTGCGCCTTGTCTCTACAGAATGTTGGCCAATTGTTCTTTCATTTTTTCTACCTCATCTTTCATTAAAACTACAATTTGTTGAATATTAAAATCATTGGCTTTTGAGCCGATAGTGTTAATTTCTCTGCCCATCTCTTGAGTGATGAAACTCAATTTTTTGCCTGCATTATTTTCCTTCATCGTATCCATAAAATAATCGCAATGCTTGCGCAAACGTATTTTTTCTTCCGTAATATCCAATCTTTCAATGTAAAAAAGCAATTCTTGCTCCAAACGATTGGGATCATATTTAATCGGCAGATTTTCCAAGTTTTCAATTAATTTTCTCTTCAATTCTACGATACGATTACTTTCAAAAGGCACGATTTTATCTATCATATCAGAAATGAGACGCGTACGATAAATAAAATCTTCCGAGAGAGAAGCGCCCTCCTCTTCTCTAAAACAATTTACTGCATTACAAGCGGTTTTTACTCCTTCAAAAATGGCGTTCCACAAATTTTCGGAAATCTCTTCTTTAGGCGTAGAAACTACATCCGGCATACGCAGTATTTGAGCAAAAATATCAGTATCTTTAGGATTATCCACACTTTTTGAGAGCTCTGTCAGCTTCTCAAAATAAGCTTTTGCCAAATTATCATCAATGGCAACCGTCGGATAATCTGTTTTTTCAATATAAATATTCAGATCTATTTTTCCTCTCTCTAATTCTTTGGTTACCAACGTCCTCATTTCATTCTCCTTTTCCCTTAGTAACGCCGAAATTCGCGTATTTAGATCTAATTGTTTGCTGTTTAACGATCGTATTTCAATCGCAATCGTTTTTCCTTCGCAGTTTACTGTGGCTTTTCCAAAGCCGGTCATCGATTTTATCATAATTACAAATCTACGCCCACGCCAATTCTAAAAAACGGATAATAATTATAAGTGTAATTGTTAATGGTGGGCTGGGTTATTGGAATATTAAAAAGTATTAACGCCTGGAAAAAGACGCGTGGGCTCACATATTGCTTGTAGCCGCCGCCTAAGACAGCAAAGTGAAAATTATAAACTTGTTTGGGAGAACCATCCAACCATTTAAAATGAGTTTGTTCAAACTCATATCCCACATGCACTATAATTCTCTTAATAATACATGGTTGCAATGCCACGCCAAGTCCCCAAACATGCGAATCATAGAAATTTTTTCTCCACATATAGGCATATTGTCCGCTCGCCAAGACGAGTAACCAGGGTTTAATATAAACGCCCACTTGTGGCGACACAGCCACCGCACTGCCGAAGCTTCCGAATTGCACGCCAAAACCACCACCGGCAACAAATGTCGGTCTGTTCTTCTTCGTCGGCGTCTCTTTTTGCATGCTTTGCGGAGGCGGAGGGTCATTTTGGGCGGAACAAGGGAGAAAGGAGAAAAGGAGAAAGCAGAAGGCAAAAAGCAGAAGGCAGAAAGCAAAAAGCGCGAAAGCGGAAAGCAGGTTTTTGACTTTTAGTTTGTTCATTTCCATCTTGATTTTAATTTTTAATTTTAAACTTTTAATCTTTAATTTAAAATGCTTTCCGCTTTCGCGCCTTCTGCTTTCCACCTATTTACACGCTTGACAGGCGGTAATCGCCACCAAACTCACAATATCTTCTACGGAGCAGCCACGCGACAAGTCGTTAATCGGGGCGGCCATACCTTGCATAATCGGTCCAATTGCCTCTGCACCGGCGATGCGTTGCACCAATTTATAGGCAATATTTCCTACTTCCAAAGTTGGGAATATCAATACGTTGGCTCTTCCTGCAATTTCACTGTCAGGCGCTTTTGATTTTCCTACGCTGGGCACAATAGCGGCATCGGCTTGCAACTCGCCGTCAATTTTGAATTGGGGCGCCATCTCTTGCGCTATTTTGGTAGCATTCCTCACTTTATCCACCATTTCGTGTTTGGCGGAACCTTTTGTGGAGAAGCTCAGTAACGCCACGCGCGGATCTAACTGCGCAATAGATTTTGCCGTTTGTGCCGTAACCACTGCGATTTCAGCTAATTCACGCTCGTTCGGATTCGGGTGTGCTGCGCAGTCTGCCCATACCATCACACCATTATCGCCCCATTGCGGATCTTTGAACACCATAATGAAAGCACCGGAAACTACGGAAACGCCGGGCAATGTTTTTACAATTTGAAATGCCGGACGAAGTACGTCGCCTGTGGCATTTTGTGCACCGGCAACTTCACCATCTACTTCTTTATTTTTAATCAATAATGTGGCTAAATATAACGGATCTTCTACCAAACGCAAAGCTTCTTCCATCTGCATGCCTTTACTTTTACGAATCTCGCAAAGCATTTCGGCATAAAACTCTTTCTTCGGATTATTTTTAGGATCAATAATTTGCGCTTCTTTAACGTAGGTTAAGTTCCAATCTTTTGCTTGCGCTTCAATTTTCTCTTTGTTGCCCAACAGTACAATTTTTGCAAAGCCTTCTTTTATAATGATGTCGGCAGCTTTTAGTGTTCTTTCTTCCTCACCTTCAGGGAGTACAATGGTTTTATTTGCCAATTTGGCGCCTGCTTTAATTTGATCAATTAAGTTCATATTGTATTTATTTTTAATATTAATCGTTGAAGTTTAAAATATTGTTGGCAAAAATAGCATTTGTTTTTAATAATAATCCTACTTACCGCTACGTTATCTAAACCGAAATCCAAATTAATGAACCGACTATTTCTTTTTCTAATTATCACATTTCATGTTTTTTTTGTTGTGGCACAACGTTCGCAGGAAGAACAATTAGCCGTTCAATACTATCAACAAGGAGAATACGAAAAAGTTAAAGCGATTTTAAAGCCTATTTTTGACAAAAAACCGGATGTTTACATCTATTCCTATTATTATCCAACTTTGTTACAATTAGAAGACTATAAAGAATTGGAAAAGGTGGTGAAAGCACAACAAAAAGCATTCCCTACCGTGCGAAGATACGACATTGATTTGGGATATGTATATGAACGGCAGGGGGATTTGAATAAAGCATTGAAAGAATATGATGCTGTCGTTAAAAACTTGCCGGCGCAAGAAAACGCATACCGAGAATTACATTATGCCTTTTCAAACAGAGGTAAAAGAGATTATGCCGTTGATGTTTTGTTGAAGGGAAGAAGGGCATTGCAAAATCCCAAGCTGTTTACTAAAGAATTGGTGCATGTTTATACTTTATTAAAGAATACTGATAAAATTATTGAAGAAGCATTTAACTTGGTGAAAGACGGCAACGCAGCGCAACGTGCAGAAACACAAACCATTCTCCAAAATTTAATTATTGAAGATGAAGATCAAATCAACTATCTGCTGCTGAAAACCGCTTTACAAAAAGAGATTCAAAAAGATCCGAATAATTTGGAGTATGTGTATTTGTTGTTTTGGGCATACCAATTAAATAAAGATTTTGCAGATGCTTTGCTCATTGCAAAATCGTTGGATAGAAGAACCAAAGGCGACGGCGAAATTATCATGGATTTGGCAAACAATGCGGCGCTAAACAGGGATTACGAAACAGCAAAAGAAGCTTTGGAGTTTATCATTACTAAAGGGGAAGCTACGCCTCATTTTACCACAGCAAAATTTCAATTATTAAATGTAAAATATCTTCAACTAACCTCGGTTTCTCCGGTAAAAATATTGGAAGCAAAGATGTTAGAACAAGAATTTAAAAAACTGATAGAGGAATACGGCATTCACAACAGTACCTCCGAATGGACTCGGAAGTATGCGCATTTATTAGCATTTTATGTGAATAAGCCCAACGAAGCCATTGATATTTTGAATACGGCAATTGCCAATGCCGACCTCCGCGATCCTAAGCAACGAGCTTTGTATAAAGTTGATTTGGCGGATATCTTATTGTATTCGGGAAATGTTTGGGACGCCACATTGTATTATTCACAAGTGGATAAAGATTTTCCCAACGACACCATCGGGCAAAATGCAAAATTTAAAAATGCCAAACTCTCTTTCTATATCGGAGAATTTGCATGGGCAAAAAGTCAGTTGGACATTTTGCGTGCCGCCACTTCAAAACTCATTGCCAACGATGCCATGCAGTTTTCACTTTTAATTTCCGATAACGAAGAAGATGAAGAGGATGACGATGATGAAGAGATCACGAATATAGAATATTTCGGTCTGTTTGGCAATGACTTGGAGAAAAATAAAGCGCTTCGATATTTTGCCAAAGCTGATTTCATGTTGTTTCAAAATAACGACGAACAGGCGCTTAAATATTTGGATTCCATTGCAATAGTATCTCCACTATCGAAATTAACAGATCATGTCCTTTTTACGAAAGCGAAAATTTTCACCCGCCAAAAAAATTATTTGGAAGCTGAAAAATTGTATCAACGTATTTGCGATTTGCATTCGGATGGTTTGCTGGGAGACGACGCCCTTTATTATCTTGGCGAACTCTATGAATATTATTTCAAAGATGTGATCCGCGCAATGGAATGCTATCAAAAACTGATGAGAGAGTATCCGGGCAGTCTGTTTGTGGTAGATGCACGGAAAAGGTTCAGGAGTCTGCGAGGGGATTTTTAGATTTAAAGATTTAAGGTTAAGGATTATTTTAAAATCTCCATCCTAAACGAATCATTGGATTACATTTAAAGCCAAGACGTCCTCCGGTTATTTTATCTTCAATTTTTTCATCTATATCGGTTATAGTAGTAGATGTTGAATTTCCCGAAACCGTTGTTACAGTAGTAGTGCCTTTTACACTACCTTTCAGCGCCATCGAATGACTATAACCTAAGCTTAATTCAGCACCCAAGTAGAGACCTTTATAAACATAAAAATCAAATCCTGCAAATGCATTGATTCCAAAAAACATTTTTCCGGTTTGTCTGTAAGTATAATAGCATCCCCAAGGATCACAAATATATGCACTTGAAGAATTCTTCGCTTCCAAATAAGAAGTACTTCTTATTGTCCTTACTAACATTAATTGTTCATAATAATAATCACGTTCCCAAATCTCAGTTGTGCTGTTTTCATCAATAGTACTTTTGGTCATGTAAACTCCGAAAGGTATTTCGCAGCCTACATATACCGACATTCGATCCCATTTGCCAAAGTGGTATTCAATTCCGGGAGCAATAGAAAATTGAGTGTAATTATTTTTTTCAAGCCTCTCTCCCGTTACAACTGTTTTCCACCAACTACCTCCATCTATGTTATCAAGATTTTTTTGGATTTTATTATGACCAAAATCCAATCCTAAATTGACACGTAAAGCCCATTTATTACTCAATCCAAAACGTAAACGAAGTTCAGGCATTGTAAAAGGTCCTGTTGAAACTCCATCTTCGTTTATGTTAATATTGAAAAAAGAAAAATTTAGTTCCGTTGCCACACTACCTTTATAAAATTTGTAAAAAGGTTTGGTAACTTCATCTGTTGCAGAAGAATTTTGTTGAGCATTAGCTCCAATAATACATGCTATGGTAAGCATTACGATAAAAAGTTTTTTCATATTGTAAAATTTTTGGGTTAAACATTTTTTAATTGTTATATTTTTATTGCTTAATCATTTTAATACTAACCGGAGCTTTATTTTCCTGTAATATTTTCACGATATAATATCCCGCTTGCAAATGAGAAACATTTATTTTTCCATTGACAGACAAAACATGTTTTATTCCTACATTTCTACCATAAATATCATAAATATCTATTGTACAGCTATTTAAATATTCATTATTTGCAGATTTTATAATAATATAATCGCTTGCCGGATTGGGATAAACGGAAAAAGCAATCTCTTTTTCATATTCTACAACCGGTAAATTGAATGGTGTGCCCACTTCCGTGTCGCCTTTCTTGTAATAAACTAACTCGTAGCAATACTTACCCCACATATTACAACATTCATAATACGGTCCACCTAAACCGAGATAATAGTCAGGCGTTGAAAAACATCCATCAACATGAACAAACTCTAAACACGGTTCATTGGAATAAGAAGGTGGATATATAATAAGACCACCATCAATCATATCATAGATATACATTTTCGGCAGTGGAGTATTCTTTATCATTACTTTGGCAATGTTTCCATCAGCATAATTTTCATCCACATAAGGTTCATTGGGTTCAGTATTAAAGAAAATACCTTTGGTAATGATTTGTTTCACCGTATCTTTTGGGATTATGGTATTGATTTTTCGTTCATAATCATACTCAATTCTGTCTTCGTAATCTGTGCGAGAAAGATAACGATGTATAGTTTTGTATTCATAGGCCGGAATCCCAAAAGGAGAATATGCATGGTAAATATGAAACTCATCTCCTACTTGAAAATCAAAGTAATCTTCCTTTAAATTGATGGGCAGAAATCCGAGTTGTGGTTCATTGATGCCTATCAAATCAAATTCTTCTGCCCAATATTGGTAATCAAAATCGTAAAAATCAACTGTTTTTACCAATCCGAAGTGTTTACTAATCTCAAGAAAGCGTTGATTTAAAATATGGTTTATTGGCGCATTATTCATATCGAAAACAGAAAAAGAGATCGTTTTTACCAAATCTTCTACACCTAAAACCGATTTCAAAATAATGGAAGTAATTTCTCCTTTAACTATTAGATTATCATTTGCAAATACTTCCCATGTTTCTTGTAAATCTGCTTGACTTTTTATAAAAATGTGCTGATTTTTATCATTTACAAAAAACGTATTTCCATCTTCGTCAATAATAATATACTTCGACAACCATGAACCGGAGGCAATAGAATAACAATGCCAATCAATTAGACGTAAATCGGAGAATGGATAAAGAACGGTGTTATCATTAAAAGCAGAATCAATTCGAATACAATAAACTAAGTTGTTTCTGTCTTCAAAATAGACTTTCTTATCAGGATACACGCACAGCCAATCTTTCTGAGCTTTCCCTTGAAAAATGAAGATGGCGATGAAACATGTAAGTAGTAATGTTTTTTTCATGGTTTTTGTTTTCAATGAAACGATTTGTATTTTTGCCGCAAATATATAAAAAGTATAAAACCCAGATGTTCACCCTCTACAAAGCCTCCGCCGGTTCAGGAAAAACCTCACGTTTAGTGGTAGAATATTTGGCATTATGTTTGCCGCAACCCGAAAAATTCAAACATGTACTTGCCATCACATTCACCAATAACGCCACTGCCGAAATGAAGTCGCGCATCGTGGATACGCTTTCCGAATTGGCTTTTGAACTTCAAATCACCTCCGATTCTTCCGTTTATCATACATATAATCAAATTATTGCAAAAATTGCGTCGCACCTGCCTGAAAATGAGCAATCTTCTTACATAAAAAAACAATCGAAATTATTATTAGAAAAGATTTTATATGAATACGACCGGTTTTCCATCAGTACGATAGACAGTTTTTTTCAACGCATTTTACGCGCTTTTGCTTTAGAGTTCGGACTTTCCACGCAATTTAATTTGGAAATAGAATTGGATGATTTTTTTCGGGAAACGATTACCGTTTTATTACATCGCATTTCTAAAAACAACGAACATCTTACCCAACGCGTGTTGGATTTGGTTGAAAATATGATGTTGGAAAAAGGAAAGTGGAAAATTGAAAGAGAAATTCTTAAATTGTTAAAACTTAGTCTGGAAGAGGAAATTTATTTTCCATTAAAAAAACTACAGGAATCCGAAAACAAAGATTTTGATCAGGCAAAGAAAAAGATTAACCAAGAAGTTTATCGCTTGAGAAATCAATTGAAAAATTTTATTACCAAAGAAGATAAAAAATCGGAAGCTTGTTTAATGCTCAAAGAACAATTGTTAGCGTGTGAATTTTTTGGTAAAAATCTATTTCAACTGGCGTTATTATTTGATTTAAAGATGATTATGGATGAAATTAAAGCGCAAGACAATCTCTTTTACCTTTCGGAAACCAATGCAAAAATTAGCGAAAAATTAAGCAATGATGATGTTCCCTTTATCTATGAAAAAATTGGGAATCAATATTCCTATTTTTTTATTGATGAATTTCAAGACACCTCCAAATTGCAGTGGCAAAATATGATACCGCTACTAAGGGAAGCGATGTCAGGTACTAACAAATATAACGAGCAGGGAAAAGTGTTTCTTTTTGGAGATGTGAAGCAGGCGATTTATCGTTTTCGCAACGGCGATGCGGATATTTTGCAGCAACTTTCTAACATTGAAGGTTATAAAACCGCCGTTTTGCCTTATTCAAAACCGGAAGAAGATTATCGTGTAAAGTTATTGGATACCAATTTTCGTTCTTCGAAAAAAGTAGTGGAATTTAACAATGCATTTTTTGATTTTTTAACTGCCGAAAACGGACCTTTTCACGAAGTAAAAGATTTTTATGAAGATGTAAAGCAAAAAACAAAACCTACTGCCGAAGAAGGCACAGTAACGGTACGCTTTCAAGAAGAGGAGGACAACCGCAAATTTTCGGAATTTATGCCGGAACATGTTTTGGAAAACATTCTTGATGCACTGCAACGCGGATATGCCTGTAAAGATATTGCAATATTAGTGAGTAGTAATGATTTAGCTAGCGCAATAGGTACATTTCTACTCGCCAACAACATTCCGATTATCTCCGCTGAATCACTGCAATTGTCTGCATCTCCCGAAATTAATCTGGTAATTGCCACTTTGCAATATTTGATTTCAGAAGAAGATAAGTTGGCAAAATTAGCGATGATTCACTATTTTACACAACAAAATAAACTTCCGTTGGAAGATTATATGCCTTATGTGCAAAATGAAAACGCATTCCAACAATTTTTAACAAATATTCATATTGATATTAACAGAAAAAAATTAAATACACTCCCTTTATTCACTTTAATAAACGAATTGTGTCGAATTATGTCCCTGCAAAAATGCAACCCATTTTTAATAAGACTATTAGATGAAACAGAAAAATTCGCTATAAAACGCAACGGAGCCATTCCGCTGTTTTTAGAATGGTGGGAAGAAAAAGGACAAACGATGGCGCTTTCTACTCCTCAAGGTATTGATGCGGTAACAATTTCTACTATACATAAATCCAAAGGGTTAGAGTATCCGGTGGTGATTTTACCATATAGTCGTTACAGCAATTTTAAAACCAAACCCGACATTTTCGTACAAGATCATGTCACCGGTTTGGAATACGATTGGGTTACTTTATCGAAAGAAAAAACGCCCGCTCGTTATCAATCCAAATACGCTGAGGAGTCGAAAAAAACATTGATTGATCAATTAAACAAATTGTATGTTGCCCATACCCGAGCAAGAACGGAATTGCACATTATTACCGAAAAACCGAACGCAAGAGCGGGGAATTATAGTAAGTTTTTAGCGAAGTTTGATGAACAGAAAACGGTAGAGACGTGGTTAGCGAGCCCAATAGCAGAAAGTGGAAAGCAGATAACAGAAGGCGATATAACATTCAATGAGTCATACCTTCATCATTCCGAACATAGCGAGGAATCCCCACGTTCGGCGGTGGTTGCACCGCCGTCGTCTTATCTCGACGCAGGCTCAGCCTGCTCATATAGTTCGACTGAGGTACAACCTCAGCCGAACGTGCAGCCCATCACTACATCTTCCCAGCAACTCCGCGGTATCTTCATTCACAACTTTTTATCCTCTTTAACGACATTTCCTCAAAACGAAAAAGAGATAAATTTGATAGTACAAAATGTAGAAGAAACATATAAAAAAGACCTCGCAAATGTTTTTCATAAAATTGTGACTGACAAATCATTATCTCCATATTTTATTCCGGGAGCAAAGGTATTGAATGAAACTTCCATTTTATTTCCGAATGGAAACCTGTTGCGTCCCGACCGTGTAGTTTTTTTAGAAGACAAAGTAGCGGTCATTGACTATAAAACGGGTGAACCTAATGCCTCACACAAAGAACAAATAGAACAATATTGCGAGGCTATTCGCGCGATGGGGTATGAAAATGTGGAGGGAAACATATTATATGTTTAAATTCTCACCTCTCATTCCTCATTTTTCATTCTTCGTAAAATGTATCTTTGCCGAAAATTAACAAAAAGTGTCACGCTACATTCTAAAACGTTTGGGTTACGGATTGTTGGTAATGTTTGGGGTTATCACGTTGGTGTTCTTTTTGTTTACGGTGTTGCCTTCCGATCCGGCGCGCATGATGCTGGGGCAACGCACCGATCTTGCCACCGAAAATGCTATTCGCAAAGAGTTGGGTCTTGAACTTCCAATCGGAATTCAATATTTAGGATATTTGAACGATTTATCGCCAATTTCGTGGTATAAAACCAAAGACACGGAATCTTTTTTCTATTTGAACCCGGACAATTATCAATTTGTAAAGATTGTTTCTTTTTCAAATTCGGCACTGGTGCTTAAAAAACCCTACTTACGCCGGTCATTTCAGAGCAAACGGTTAGTGAGTGAGATGATTGGGGAGGCATTTCCCAAAACGGCGCTATTAGCATTTGTAGCCATTTTCATTGCGATGATCATCGGGATTTTTATCGGAGTGCTATGTGCCATTTACAAAGACACGTGGTTCGACAAAATTGCACTCTTTTTCTCCGTGCTGGGAATGTCGGTGCCTTCTTTCTTTGCTGCCATCCTGTTTGCCTGGCTATTTGCCTTTGTACTTGCTGATTATACCGGTTTAAACATGATTGGCAGCCTATATGCCGTTGACGATTACGGAACCGGCGTACATTTAGAACTGAAAAACTTGATTCTTCCCGCAATAACATTAGGAATCAGACCCTTAGCAGTAGTTGTAGAGCTTACAAAAAACTCTGTTTTAGAGGTGCTTTCGCAAGACTATATCCGAACTGCCAAAGCCAAAGGACTACCCTACCGAACCATCTTGATAAAACATGTTTTGAAAAACGCGCTAAATCCGGTAGTTACCGCCATTTCCGGATGGTTAGCCGCACTATTGGCTGGTGCAGTATTCGTAGAATATATTTTCGACTGGAAGGGTATTGGCGTTTTAATGGTAGATGGTTTGGAAAAATACGATTTCCCCGTTGTTATGGGCACGTTGTTGTATATTTCTATTATATTAGTGTTTATCAATATTTTATGCGACATTATTTATGGTTGGTTGGATCCGCGGATAAAGCTTTCGTAAGAGGTTGATAAGATGCAAGTGCAAAGTGAATATAAGAAATTTAAATGCATTTTTTTCGCTTTTTTATACAAATGTTGCTATTAATGTTATTTTTGGCAACATTTTTGCTAATAAGGGAGGCAAAAAGATATTAAAATTGAAAAAATATGAGTAAGAAAAAGAATAACAAAGAAGTAGAAGCAGAAGTTAATGAACAAATTGAAGCTTTAATGGCGGAAAAAACGGAATTAAATGATCGTTTTTTGCGCCTTTATTCGGAATTTGAAAATTATAAAAAACGAACCAATAAAGAAAAATTAGATCTTATTGCCACAGCTTCCGAAAGAGTAATATTAGGATTGCTCCCTATCGTAGATGATTATGAAAGAGCTATTAAGCATAATCAAAATACAGAAGATACAACCATTTTAAAGGAAGGTTTTGTGCTTATTTACAATAAGTTATTGGCACTGTTAAGGCGTTTTGAAGTTGAAGAGATCATAGCTTTGGGCGAAATTTTCGATACGGACTTGCATGAAGCGGTTACTCATCTTCCCACACAATGCGAAGAGGACAAAGGAAAAATAATGGACGTTACCGAAAAAGGATACAAATTGAAAGACAAGGTGATTCGGTTTTCAAAAGTAGTGGTCGCAAATTAGCAGAAAGGAGAAGGGCAAAAAAATCCCTTCATGAAGGGGTAGACGGTGAAGCCAGATGGGGTAGTTTATATTAAACAAAGATTAAATGAAAAAAGATTATTATGAAATTCTTGGTGTAGAAAAAACCGCATTGGCAGATGAATTGAAGAAAGCCTATCGGAAAAAAGCGATGGAGTTTCATCCGGACAGAAATCCGGGAAACAAAGAGGCGGAAGAAAAATTTAAAGAAGCTGCCGAGGCTTACGATGTGTTAAGCACGCCGGAGAAACGTGCCCGATATGACCAATTTGGACATGCGGGCATGAGCGGAGCTGCCGGTGGCGGTGGCGGCGCAGGCTATAACGTTGATTTCGACTTGGAAACTATTTTTGAACGTTTTGGCGACTTGTTCGGCGGACACTTTGGCGGCGGATTCAGCGGATTTTCAGGCGGATTCGGCGGCAGTGGCGGTAGAAGACAACAGCGCCCCCGCGTGAGAAAAGGCTCTAACATACGCGTTACCGTAAAATTGACGCTGGAAGAGATCGCTACCAATACGGAAAAAAAACTCAAAATAAAAAAACAAGTGGCGTGTCCGCAATGTAACGGGCAAGGTACTAAGAATAAGGCTGATGTGGTTACCTGTCCAAAATGTAACGGATCAGGGCATGTAATTCATCAACAACAGAGCATGTTTGGCATCATGCAACAAGCGGTGCTATGTGACCAATGCCACGGAGAAGGAACCATTATTAAAAATCCGTGCGCAACCTGCCATGGAACAGGAACCGTAAAAGGCGAAGAGGTGGTTACAATTCAAGTTCCGGCGGGCGTGCAAGGCGGCATGCAGCTGTCTATGCGCGAAAAAGGAAATGCAGCGCCCAGAGGCGGCATCAACGGCGATTTAATTGTGGCAATAGAAGAGATTCCGCATGAAACATTTGAGCGCGATGGAAATAACTTATACTTAAACTATTACATCTCATTTCCGCAAGCGGCGCTGGGCGGCAGTGTGGATATTCCTACTTTAGACGGAAAAGCGCGCGTAAAATTGGCCGCCGGAACTCAAGGCGGGCAAGTGCTCCGTTTACAAGGAAAAGGATTACCCGAATTGCATTCGCAACGAAAAGGCGATTTAATTGTAAATGTGAATGTTTGGACACCCAAACACCTTTCAAAGGAAGAACGTGAAGTTATCGAAAAATTCTTAAAATCAGATAACTTTACTCCAAAACCCGGAAAAAACGAAAAATCATTTTTCAATAGGGTACGACAATTTTTCTCGTAAATTGTTATATTCGGAAAAACATCATATTTTTGCAAAGTTTGTAGGGGCAGGACGCGCCCCGCTTCTACAATGTTGCATTTAAAACCATTACACCCTTATGGATAATTTCATTGTTTCCGCACGTAAATATCGCCCATCCACATTTAATACGGTGGTGGGGCAAGACGCCATTGTTTCTACCCTCAAAAATGCGATTAAAACACAACAAGTGGCGCAGGCATTCCTGTTTTGCGGTCCACGGGGGGTAGGCAAAACCACTTGCGCCCGCATCTTTGCAAAAGCGCTGAACTGCCACCATCTTACTCCGGATTTTGAACCTTGCAACGAATGTGAGTCCTGTAAATCATTCAACGCATCGGCATCTTTCAATGTGTATGAATTGGATGCCGCTTCCAACAATTCCGTAGAAGATATTCGTTCGTTGGTAGAGCAAGTGCGCATCAGTCCGCAAGGCGCTAAATTTAAAGTGTATATCATTGACGAGGTACATATGCTTTCTAATCAAGCGTTTAATGCTTTTTTGAAAACGTTGGAAGAACCTCCTGCGTATGCCAAATTTATCTTGGCAACCACTGAAAAACATAAAATTATTCCCACCATCTTATCACGTTGCCAAGTATATGATTTTAAGCGTATTGGAGACAACGATATTATGAAGCATCTGGCTTATGTGGCAAACAGTGAAACCGTGCAAGCAGAAGAAGAAGCATTGCGCGTGGTAGCCTCAAAAGCCGACGGTGCGCTTCGGGATGCACTCTCTATTTTTGACCAATTGGTGAGTTTCTCCGGTAAAGATATTACCTACCAAACTACCATTCAACATTTGAATGTGTTAGATGTAGATAACTATTTTAAAATGACCGACTTTTTATTTAGCGAAGATAGTTCTGCCGCACTGCTTCTTTTTGATGATATTTTAAACCGCGGTTTTGATGGACAACACTTTATTTCCGGATTGGCTGCACATTTTCGCCAGTTGTTAATGGCACAAAACCCTGCTACCATTAAATTAATGGAGGTTTCCGACGCAGTAAAGCAGCGTTTTTTCGAGCAAGCCAAAAAAGCTGATAAGCAGTTGCTACTCCGTGGATTAGAATTAGCCAATCAATGTGATTTTAACTATAAACTATCTCAAAACAAACGTCTTAGTGTAGAAATCTGTTTGATGCAAATCAACGGAAACTATGTATATAAACTAAACGCAGGCGTCAGGCAATCACGGGAGAAATAATGCAGAACCCCCGCCCACCGGAATAGGCAATTTGGTGCCCTCCACTACTCCGCAGCAATCTACGCGTGGATTTGTGGCGCCATCCTCGATGCCCGTGAAAAAAACGCCGGATATTACCGATATCATCGGAGAAAAAGAGGTGAGAGGTGAGAGGTGTGAAGTGAGAAGTGAAAAGGCAGAAGGCAGAAGGCAGAAGGCAGAAAGCGAAGCGGTTGTAGGGGCGCAAAATCTTGCGCCCAATGTTGAAGAAAAAGAAGAAGAAAGAAAGGAGACGGAAGAAAAATCCCCTTCAAAATTTGAAGGGGTGGACGGCGAAGCCGGACGGGGTAGTTTATATGAGGATAAACCGACTGAGGCGCAGCCGCAGCCGAACGAAGATCCACCTTACACCGCACACCTCTCACCTCTCACCTCTGACTTCCCCACCCAATGGCGCGCCATGTTCGAGCACGTTTTTATCTCCGTGCCCACTATTTATTTTTCATTAAAAGAAACGTTACCCGAAATAGAAAATAACATCATTAAGGTAATCGTTAAAAATGAAATTCAAAAAGAACATTTTGAAGCGAAAACAAGAGAAGTATTGGAATTTTTACGCACGCATTTTGATGAAAAAATAGAAGAAATTATTGTAGAAACCAATGAACAATTGGAGACCAAAAAAATTATTTACGATGTAAAAGACAAATTGCAAAATTTTAAAGAGCAAAATATTGAATTTGATGATTTTATACAAATATTAGACTTAAAAATAAAAGACTAAATGGAGATTTATCTACCTAATCCGATTTTAGAAAGGAAGACCATTTTAAGAAAATACAGAGAGTTGTGCCGCTTGCTTCCACCGCGTATCACAAAGGAACAGCGCAAGCTTTTTCATAAAGCATTTGCGTTGGCGGTAGATGCACACAAAGATATGCGCCGAAAAGGCGGAGAACCTTACATCTATCATCCTATCGCTGTGGCGCAAATTGTAGCGCAAGAAATCAATTTAGGCGTTACGTCCATGATTGCCGCACTGCTTCATGATGTGGTGGAAGATACCGATTATACGTTGAAAGATGTGAAAGCCATGTTCGGCGAAACCGTGGCTAAAATTGTAGACGGACTTACTAAAATTGAAGATATTGTAGTAGATGTAGATCAGTCGGTACAAGCAGAAAATTTTAAAAAGATTTTGCTTTCTACTGTAGAGGATGTACGCGTTATTTTGATTAAGTTAGCGGATAGATTGCATAATATGCGAACACTCAATGCTCTACCGCAAGAGAAACAATGGAAAATATCCTCCGAAACTTCATTCTTTTTCGTTCCTATCGCTCATCGTTTAGGACTTTACTCCATTAAAAGCGAGTTGGAAGATTTGTCAATGAAATATAACGACCCAACGGAATATAACAAGATTCAATACGCCCTTGAATCAACGGCTGAGGAAAGAAATACATTGATTGAAGATTTTACCAAACCCATCATTGAAAAATTGAAAGAAGCGGGTATTGAAGCGGAGGTTACCAGCAGAACAAAATCAATCTATTCCATTCATCAAAAAATGATTCGGAAAAAAATCAACTTTGAAGATATTTACGACATTTTCGCAGTGCGCTTTGTATTTGATTCTCCTCCCGAAGAAGAAAAAAACATTTGCTGGCGCATTCATACTGTAGTTACAGAGCTCTATAAAACCAATCAATTGCGAGAAAGGAACTTTCTTACGAACCCCAAGCCAAACGGGTATCAATCGTTGCATATTACTGCCATGAGCAAAACCGGAAAATGGGTAGAAGTACAAATTCGTTCGCAACGTATGGATGAAATTGCAGAAAAAGGACTTGCGGCGCACTTTAAATACAAAGAAGAAAATAAAAGCCCACAAGAATACGAAAATCGTGTGGAAGAATGGCTTACAAAAATCCGGAACATGTTGAAAAGTGAAGATACCACCGCTTTGGAGTTTTTAAACGAAGTAAAGCTGAATCTGAATTTGAAAGAAGTGATTGTGTTTACCCCCACAGGAGAAAGAAAGGTATTTCCTGCCGGAGCAACTGTACTCGATTTTGCTTACGACCTGCACACCAATCTCGGCAATCATTGTATCGGTGCAAAGGTGAATTATAACATTGTGCCCATTGATTATGTGCTTCGTAACGGCGACCAACTACAAGTCATTACATCAAAAAAGCAGATTCCTAAACCTGAATGGATTACCTATGTGAAAACGGTTCATGCCCGTGAAAAAATTAAGGAAGCGTTTCGTGAAGAGCACAAAAAGAAAGAAGTAAAAGGAAAAAAAATATTAGCCGAAATTTTTGCTTCATTAAACATTGAAAATAATGCTTCTAACATAGGGCGCGTGCAAGCCGATGCAAGAATTTTGTCACCATACGAATTTTGGAATCACATAGCAGAAGGAACAATTACTAAAGATCGCATCCGTAAAATTTTTAGAAAAAAAACTTCCGATGTAAGCGCCATTGACGATTTCAGGAAGAAAATCACTAATCATTTGCAAGATAAAAAGATTGACACGCTCATAGAAGAACAATTAGAGAAAAAACCGGAAGTTTTCCTGTTAGATGAAACCTCCGATGTGATTCGTTATGTGCTTGCCGAATGTTGCAGTCCCATTCCGGGCGATCAAGTGATGGGCTTTCAGGTTACAAACGACACGATAGAAGTGCACCAAACCAAATGCCCGCATGCTATTGAACAAATGTCTAAATTTGGAAACCGTATCATTAAAGCGAAGTGGCGCAAGGAGTTAAATTTGGCATTTCTATCCGGTATCCGGGTTTCCGGCTTCGACAGAAAAGGGATGCTCAAAGAGATTATTGATGTTGTGTATTCTCAAATGGATTTGAATATCAGATCGTTTGACTTTTGGTCTAAAAGTAATACTTTTACGGGAAAGTTAATGCTGTATATTCAAAATGTGAAAGCATTGAATGAGTTAATTGAAAATTTATCCAAAATAGATCAAGTAGAAAAAGTAGAGCGCATTGCGCCTGAATAATATTGGCTGCAAGGAAGTTTTGTAAATTTATATCAGTATTTAACCCACAATCCGCATTAGAACTCATAGTTCCGGATAAAATTTGTTCGAGATTCTTATTTTTTTCTAATGCGTAATCTGGGTTAAAGCAATGCTTACAGTTTAAATGCTGACTGCTCCAAACAAACATAAATGACAAATAACCGTACCCTTATTCTTTAAAGTTCCCTGAGTAGCCAATGCAACGCATAGAACGCAATGCTATATAAGCAGTACGCTAAGCGTACTGTATGAAGATAAGGTGTACATACTACACCGCCCGCCTCCTACGGAGACAAATATGAATAACCCCGTGCAAGCGTAGTGCAGCTCGGGGTTAAAGATGCGTACCACATAAACCTCACGCCTACGGCGTTGGGCTAATAACATATCATCTGCATGACTTTTTATGATGAGACACAATAACTTCGAGACTTCCCGAACATGACTGGGCGTTGCCTTGGGCCGATATATACCGCGCTTTCAGCGCTCAGGAAAACCCCTAACACTTGGTGTATGCCGAAAATTCCTTCTCCTCTGTGAGGAGAAGGTGGCATCAAATGGCGCTTCGGCTTCGCTCAGCGACCATTATTTTCCGCCACTTGATGACGGAAGAGGTGCACATTAACGTCAAAACCTTTTCCGACCACTCAATGGTTACCACTGTAAAAAAAACATCTTTAAACAAAAAACACTCCCAAAAACCATCTCCTTTTTTACATTTAAAATCAAATTGTAAATTTTATTTTCGATATTATATTAGTACACAGAATAATAAAATTTTTTAAAAGACTTGACAAACGGGATCTCCGTATGGTATTATTGCGGTGTTGAAACGAAGGAATAAAGGGACCGGCAATCCGGTTATTCTGAAACAACACTTCATAAAACTATCTAACAGCTCATAAAACTATTTATTGCCAGCACATATCAACACACCTTATATACTTCTTACAAGGTAAGAAAAAAAAGCGCCGTTTTTACGATACGTAATTCTGCGACAGTGAAAATTAATAACAAACTAATTAAAACTCAACAAAAACTATTAATGCTATGAAAAAAATCTTTTTATTATCACTTTTAAGTGTTCTCTTTTTATCTGCTTTTTGCCAAGTTTCAGCAGGCAGTACCGAAGTTCTTACCAAAATTAATATCACCAGAAGTATTGACATCGAAGAGATGAATGAGATAGGTTTTGGTAACGAACAAATTGAGCCTATATGGTGGTTCTTTTACAGAAATATAGTAGTAGAACCATCGCCCGATGGGGGAATTACAATACAATGTAACGGATTCGGATGGAAAATTTGTATGCTTCCTCTTAAAAACATTTTTAGACTTATTTTCAAAAGAGGTCTTGTTTCCGAAGCAATGACAGAAACGATGGAAAGTACTTGCCAAAATCTTGTTGAAGATAGCGATGAACAAGCCGCCAATGGAGTATATCGGGGAACTATTACAAAGAAAATTGCATTTTCTGATCCTGAAATAAACGGTAGAAATTCTTATCTACTTTTCCAAATGAATTGGGACTATGATCCTCAAAGCCCCTCCAACGGTACAGCAGAAATCATTATTTCAAAAACAAACAACTTTGGGTTAAGATAAGACAAATTCGTCTTTTTAAAGACCCAATCCAATACAACCATAACTCGTTCAATGATTAATCATTCTATTATCCATAACTATTAAATTCAAAACTCATTGGAGGAGGAGTGCACCCTTCTCCATTTTTAACCAACAATTAATTTACAATGAAAAAGATCTGTATTTTATTTATGAGTCTTACGCTTATAAGTAACCTCAAAAGTCAAAACAATACTCAGTCTCCATATATTTCAGAGTTGTTTGATTTTATATTTTCTACACCTGTTCAAGTGAATCTTGACACCAAAGCCCATAACAATATTTACACAACTTGCGAGAAGGTATTGTTTGCTATTAATTGTAAAGGATTTGAATATCAAGTCCGTAATGGTTATGCCAAAATTTCAAAACTCAATGTAATAACCGGAACAGAAGAAACTTACTTTATTCCACCATCCTCTTCTTATATTGAAAATGGAGGAAAGCTTAATCGTATCTGGATTTGGGCGCTCGCTGCCTCCGATTCTCTGCTGTTTCTCGCGGTAGATGAAGGAATTTGGGTATATCACTTCATTGCTGCAAAGCAATATGAATATGTAAAAACAATTCCTATAAAAGATGTATCAAAATTAGAATTGGTAAATAATGACTTACATGCCTTTATTGAAAATAAAGAGGGTTTTGATTGGATTAAAATTGATCTCTCAAACTATGAAATAAAAAATATTAAACCGTTAGTATTGAAAAATCCTTTTTTTCTTCAGATCGCTCCCGTCAAGGTAATATCTATGAACAATAATGCGCTCTATCTTTTACAACAGAATACGCCGACTATTGAAAAATATTCCCTAACCGGTAAACTTTTAGCAAATTATACTTTGGAAATTCCTAATTGGAAGAGGATCCCCGAACAAACAACACGCCAACTTGATTCTATGGAGGATGCAACCAAAAGAAGCTATGCTTTTTCTGAGTTTTCAATATTTGATAATAACTTTATGCATCTTTTTTATGTATTCCCCAGCGAACGTTTTTTTATGATAGCCATGGATAGAAACCCTGGAGCAGAAACCTACATTACGCCCTATTTCATTCAAATTATTGGAGATAGCGCCATTGTGGAACCTTATTCCGTAAAATTATATGAAAATGTAAAATTTGGAGAAAAATATTTTCCATTCTTAACCGCACGCGCCGAGGGCAATTTAATCTTTGCGCAATTAAACGAATATGTTACGCAAATTAATCGCGGTACAACCATATCATGGCAAAATAAAACACAAAAAGAATTTCAACATGAAGTGAATTTATATCATAGAGATAATGAGCCTGTCTCAAAAATTGAGACGTATCATTTCATAAAAAACTATATTCCGGTTGATTCTGTTCAGTTTTTAGACTACGATGACCACATTTTTTCTTTGAATGATATAAAAAAAGAAAAAGCGATTTTTATCATTTCACAACATCCGCAGTGTGCAGCTTGTATAAAAACACTTTGGAACTATTTTACTCGTATAAAACTACCTCATGTTGAACTTTATAACGTGGTGCCTGGTTGTCCTACCTATCTTATGAAAAAAGAAAATATCAAAGAAGTCAATGCTTTTCTAAAAACCGAATATATTCCGCTTTTCATTGACACTAAACAATTTAATCCCGTTACAAAACGCATACTTACTCAGAAAGCAAATCCGATTGTACTTTTATTCGATAAAAAGTTGCAACATATAGAAGTTATTTCTTCCATGCACATTATTGGAGATCTTATGGGGAATTTAACTCCTTCATTTATTCAAACAATAAAAAATTTTGTGGAGAACTAATTTTTGTTAAACGCTAAATATTTATTTTTGCCGAAAATAAGAAACATGAACTACACGATTGATTTCACTCAGCTTACACAGTACGTAAATCTGGAATTAGTTGCAAAACAGGTTGTTGAAGGATTTATTACCGGTATCCATAAAAGTCCTATGCACGGCTTTTCCGTTGAATTTGCAGAACACCGACAATACAATGCCGGTGAGCCAACAAAGCATATAGACTGGAAACTCTACGCTAAAACCGATAAGCTGTTTGTGAAACGTTTTGAGGAAGAAACCAATCTACGATGTCAAATTGTTATAGATCGTTCATCATCCATGTATTTTCCGCTGCAAGAACAATATTCTTTAAAAAATCCGAATAAAATATTTTATGCTATTTATGCTGCTGCTGTACTTATACAAATCTTGAAAGGACAACGAGATGCAGTGGGATTAAGCGTTTTCTCAGATACTTTGGAACTACATACAAAAGCCCGTGGAGGTGAAGCGCATTTGAAAATGATTTATCGCGAACTCGAAAAAATTCTACAACCCATCTCAAAAGAAACCCGCAGCAACTCCATGGTTACAGACACCCTGCATCGCATTGCAGAACAAATCCATAAAAGATCTATGGTCGTAATTTTTAGCGATATGTTTGAATCTCAAGCTAAAACCGACGAACTTATACTGGCTTTGCAACACTTACGCCATAATAAACATGATGTACTGTTATTTCATACCTACGATAAAAAATTGGAATTTGATTTTGCTTATGACAATCGTCTTTATAAATTTATTGATATGGAAACGGGCGGAGAAGTAAAATTGCATTCCAATCATATCAGAGAATATTACCAAACCGCAATTGGAGCATATTTTCGAGAACTCTATTTGAAATGCGGACAATATCAAATTGACCTTATACCGGTGGACATACATCGCGGACTCGAACAAATACTCATCCCTTACCTACTAAAAAGAAAACAATGATACACGATCAAGAATGTGAAACACCTCCTTTAAAACTTTCTATTCCCGACTGGGCTATCCAGGACAGACCGCGTGAAAAATATTTATCCTCAGGCTTTTCTTCACTTTCGGACGCCGAGCTCATTGCGATATTGCTAAGAAGCGGAACAAAAAGCGAATCTGCCGTTGGGGTAGCTCGAAATCTATTATCAACATGCAACAATAATCTGAATCAATTGTCCGAAACTTCGCTTAATAAGCTGTTGAAGATTACCGGCATCGGAAAAGTAAAAGCGATCACACTTCTTGTGGCTTTTGAGTTGGGAAGGCGCTCCCGAGTGGCTATTGTAGAACAAAAACGGAAAATTGTAAATGCAAGCGATTTGGTGAACTTAATGCAAACGAAAAATGCGTGCTTGGAATATGAAGAATTTTGGGTGATTTTTGTAAATCAAGGTTCTTCTTTATTAGAAGTAATAAATTTCGGTCGAGGCGGACTTACTTCTACCTCCGTTGACATCAGGCTTATTTTATTGAAAGCATTGGAGTTAAAAGCAACGGGACTATTTGTTTGCCACAATCATCCTTCCGGGGAACTTCAACCAAGCAAAAGCGATATGGCGCTAACCATACAAATAAAAGAGGCTGCACGCTTGTTATCTATTCAATTACTCGACCACATTATTATTTGCAAAGAAAGTTATTATAGCTTCTTAGAAAATGAAATACTTTAACACTACTTACAAAAAATTGTCGTTTATTTGTAGCGTCTCTTTTAAGAGACAACCTCTTGTTTTTTTAGTCAATCAATAACAATTAACCTAAAAATATCAAATTTATGAAACAACTTATTGCCTGCTGCGGTATTGACTGCGAAAGCTGCGATGCACGCATAGCCACTATGGCTAATGATAACAATTTACGTGAAGAAACCGCCAAAAAATGGAGTGCCATGTACGATTCGTCGAATATTACTCCGGAATCCATAAACTGCACGGGTTGCCGTACCGAAGGAGTAAAATTCGGACATTGCAACAATTGCGAAATTCGCCTTTGCGTGGATACAAAAGGTTTTAATACCTGCGGCGATTGTGCTGACCTGAATACTTGCCAAGTTGTTGGCTTTGTACTTCAACATGTCCCGGACGCAAAAGAAAATTTAGGACGTGCGTAGTAAAAAATGTATATCACATCATCAATTAACACAAAAACATTTTAAATTTATGAAAAAATATTTCATTTTAGCGCTGAGCGCGCTTGTTTTCACCACATTTTCTTGTTCTATGAAAAAAAAGGAATTAACTTCAGGCATTGATTTTGCCAATTTAGATACCACAGTAAGTCCGGCTACCGATTTTTACCGCTACGCTTGCGGCGGCTGGATGGACAGACATCCATTAACCGGAGAATACGCCCGTTATGGCAGCTTCGACAAATTAGCCGAAGATAATAAAGAACAATTAAAAGGTTTAATTACCTCTATTGCAGCAAAAAAGCATGAAAAAAATTCTATAAAGCAAAAAATTGGCGATCTCTATAATTTGGGAATGGATACAAAAGCTATTGAAAAACAAGGCGCTGATCCACTTCAAAGTGAATTGAAAACTATTGCCGAGGTGACCTCTAAAAATCAGATTCCCGGAATTATGGCAGATATGCAGCTAAGCGGCAGCAATCCGTTTTTTGGTGTTTTTGGGGAAGCCGACCCGGCAAACAGCAGCATGAATATTGCATGGATATGGCAATCCGGATTGGGCATTGGAGATAGAAGTTATTATTTAGAAGCTTCAACAGAGCCTATCCGCGAAGCGTATCTCGCGCTACTGGAAAAAATGTTCGCACTTTCCGGATATGCGGAAATGGTAGGTGTGGAAGAAAAACAATTGGCAAAAGACGTGTTGAATTTGGAAATCGAAATGGCAAAAGTATTTATGCCTAAAGAAGATCTTCGGAATCCTCATAATACAGACAATCCGAAAACTTTAGCCGAACTTCAAGCATTGCTTCCGGATTTTTCTTTTGAAAACTTTCTAACAACTTTACAATTAAATAATTTGGAAAAAGTGAATGTGGGACAGGTTGATTATTTGAAAGGATTAAATAACATTCTTAACCATACGAACTTAGAAACTATCAAAGCTTATTTGGCATGGAATACGATTAATGATGCGGCTCCTTTTTTAAGCGAAGATTTTGCGGAAACAAAGTTTGATTTCTATGGTAAAACACTATCCGGAAAAGAGGAAAACCAACCACGCTGGAAACGTGTAGTAACTGTTGTGGATGGCTCGCTCGGCGAAGCAGTAGGGCAAATGTATGTGGAAAAATATTTTCCGGCAGAAGCTAAAGAACGTATGTTGCACTTGGTTCAAAATCTACGCTTAGCTATGGCGGATAGAATCAATAATTTAACATGGATGTCGAATGAGACAAAAGAAAAAGCCATTGACAAGCTAAATGCCATGATTATTAAAATTGGATATCCCGATACATGGAGAGATTATTCCGCATTGGAAATTGATCCTTCGCAAAGTTACTATGCTAATGTAGTGCGTGCCAGTCGTTTTGAAAATGAATACCAATTAAATAAAATTGGAAAGCCGGTTGACCCTACGGTTTGGCTCATGACCCCGCAAACGGTAAACGCCTATTATAATCCTACTACCAATGAAATTTGTTTTCCTGCGGGTATTTTACAACCTCCATTTTTTGACATGAATGCTGATGATGCTGTGAATTATGGTGCTATTGGCGTAGTAATTGGGCACGAAATTACGCATGGTTTCGATGATCAAGGAAGAAATTATGATAAAATTGGCAACTTAAGTAATTGGTGGACAGAGGAAGATGAACTTAACTTTAAGGAGCGTTCTCAAATCTTAGTGGAACACTACAATCAAATAGAGGTGCTTCCCGGAGTGTTTGCCAACGGAACATTTACTTTGGGAGAAAATATCGCCGATAATGGTGGAATAAACGTTTCTTACGAAGCGCTTCAAAAAGCTAAAAAAGAAGGCAGAATTAATGGTGTAATGGATGGATTTACTCCCGAACAACGCTTTTTTATTGCGTATGCCAATATTTGGGCAGGAAATATTCGTGATGAAGAGAAAGCGCGCAGAACCAAAGAAGGTGTTCACTCACTTGCCGAGTGGCGTGTGAAAGGTGCACTCCCGCATTCTGATGAATTTATTGAAGCATTTAACATAAAAGAGGGCGATCCCATGTGGTTGGCTCCGGAAAAACGTGCGCGGATTTGGTAATTAAACTACCCCGTCTTCAAACTTTCTTATTTTTGTACCCTCACTTAAAAATACAAACTTATGTACAAATTAGTTTTAATTCGCCATGGACAAAGCACTTGGAATCAAGAAAACTTATTTACCGGTTGGACTGATGTGGATTTAACCGAACGCGGTGTAAATGAAGGAATAGAAGCCGGACAACGCCTGAAAGAAGCAGGATTTGATTTCAGATATTCTTATACTTCTTTTTTGAAACGCGCCATTAAAACATTGAATTACATATTAGAAGAAATGGATTTAATGTGGATTCCGGTAGAAAAAACGTGGCGTTTAAATGAAAAACATTACGGCGCTTTGCAAGGCTTGAATAAAGTGGAGACAGTGGAAAAATATGGAGAAGAGCAAGTAGTATTGTGGAGAAGAAGTTACGATGTTCGACCGCCTGCCATTCCGTTAGATGATCCACGCCATCCCGCGCATGATCCTCGTTATCAAAATCTTGAAGAAGATGGAGCCCAGCCCGGAACAGAAGCTCTCATTGATACGGTAGAACGTATTGTACCCTATTGGGAAAGCGATATTAAGGAAAAACTGAAAACTTATAAAGAAGTGTTGGTTGCCGCACATGGAAACAGCTTGCGCGGAATTATCAAATATTTGAAAGGGATTTCAGATCAGGATATTGTGTCATTAAATCTTCCCACCGGAGTTCCATATGTTTTTGAGTTTGATGCCGATTTCAATCTTTTAAAAGATTATTTTTTAGCTGATGAGGAAACTTTGAAAAAACTTATGGAGGAGGTGGCGAATCAGACGAAGAAATAGAGAGAAAGGAGAGGATAGAAAACAGAAGATGGAATGATAAAAGCTTAACACTTTTTTATAATCATTGCAGTTCCCATACCACCGCCAATGCAAAGCGATGCCAATCCGTAGGTTTTGTTTTCGTTTATTAATTCGTGTACCAAAGTAACTAAAATACGGTTTCCTGAGGCGCCAATGGGATGTCCTAAAGCGATAGCGCCACCGTTTATATTGGTGCGTTCTTGCAACCATTCTTGTGTAACCCCGTGCTCTTTAATTAGTTCATGAATAACACCCAACGATTGTGCGGCAAAGGCTTCATTAAGTTCCAGTAAATCCATATCCGAAAGTTTTTTATGGGCTTTCTGAAGTGCATTTTTAATGGCGGGTACCGGACCTAATCCCATCACGGAAGGTTCTACTCCACCTTGTCCTGTTGCAATAATTTCTGCCAACGGTTTTAATTTCAGCTCTTTCACTTTATCTTCCGAAGCCAACAATACAAAGGAGGCACCGTCGTTAATTCCGGAAGCATTTCCGGCGGTAACGGTTCCCTCTTTTTTAAATGCCGGTTTCAATGTACCTAATTTTTCAATGGTTGTAGCGCGGTTAGGATATTCATCAGTGTTAAAAACAATGATTTCTTTTTTGGTAATAATTTCAACCGGAACAATTTCGTTTGCAAATTTTCCGGCATCTACCGCTGCAATTGCTTTTTTTTGCGAATCTATGGCAAATTGGTCTTGCGCTTCTCTTGAAATACCAAATTTCTCTGCTATGTTTTCTGCGGTAATTCCCATGTGATAGTTTTCAAATGCATCGGTCAAGCCATCGTGTACCATGTGATCTACGGCGATAATGCTTCCCATTTTTACGCCGTTTCTAAGCGCTCCGTGCATTACAAATCCTGCATTCGACATTACTTCGGTACCACCTGCCAATACGAAATCGGCATCACCTACCAAAATGTCATTATAAGCATTCATCACCGACTTTAAACCGCTTCCACACACCATGTTAATAGCATAAGCGGGCACTTCTACAGGAATTCCAGCTTTTACGGCAGCTTGCCTGATGATGCCTTGCCCTTGTCCGGCGCTAAGTATATTTCCGCCAATCACTTCATCAATTTGATTTGGCTGAATACCTGTTTCTGTTAAAATGTTTTTGAGTACTAACGCCGCTAAATCGGCAGGGGTAAAATTAGATAGTGCACCAAACATTTTTCCGATTGGAGTGCGTTTTGCTGATATGATATAAACTTTTTTCATTGTGGAAAATTTGTGGCAAAGATATATTTTTCTCACGTTAGGTTTGTCTTAAAAGTAAAGACAGCCCCAACAATTGGAAAAGATTAAATTATATAATATTTTTCCTGTACATTAGTTATTATATAATAAAAAATACATCTTATGAAAAAAACATTACTTTTTACCTTTATTTTGTTGCTTTTTTGCACAACCTTTGCACAAAAATTAAGTGCGCTTATTGATTATAAATCGTACTATGATGCTACTACCAATGAACCTTATTTGGAAATTTCATCTTTTATAAATGGCAAAACTGCTACGTATATATCTGATAACCAAGGAAAATTTGAAGCAGAGGTACGTATCATCGTGCAAGCTTTCCAGGAAGATTTGTTAATTAATCAGTTAGACTACATCTTAGTAAGTGAAAAATTTGAAGACTATGATCCCTCAACGAAACCGAATTTTGGAGATGTTCAAAACCTGCAGCTGCCCAATGGAGAATATATATTGCAATTTTCCGTACAAGATATGCATGCAGATATGAAACCCATGCATTATACTGATGTTGCCGTTTTAAATTATCCGCAAGACAACGTATCTATTTCTGACATATCGTTTTATAGAAACGTAAGCAGAGAACCACAAGGAGATATTTTCGACAAATATGGATTTTCATTAACGCCACTGTTTTACGGATATGTTCCGGAAGACCTGTATAATCTTCCTTTTTCTTGCGAAATTTATAATACAGAAAAATTGGTAGGAAATAATGAACCGATTACTATTAAAAGTTATATTACTTGTTTTGAAAACAATTTAATGCCCTATCCCGAAGCGCGTTATGTTACACAAACAAAAGCAAAACCCGTGGTAGTAACTATCGGGGAAATCGGTATTTTTAAGTTACCTTCAGGAAATTATAATTTAATTATAGATGTTTTTAATAAAGATTCTGTTCTGCTTGCTACCAATTCTAATTTTTTCCAACGAAGTAATCCGGGAATAACATTAAATTTAGAGGATATTACCTCGGTAAATGTTGAAAATACTTTTGTAGATCAAATCAAAGATACAATGCAACTTCTTGAATATGTGCGATTTTTATATCCCATATCTACCCCTGTGGAAAGAGAATTTTATTCGGCAAGGATGAAACTAATCTCTGCGGAAAGTTTAAAAAAATTCTTTTATGCATTTTGGTTAAAAAGAGACCCTGCGAATCCTGAAAAAGCTTGGTTGGAATATTTAGAAAAAGTGAAACATGCAAACAAGGCATTTGGTTGCAAATTAGTTCAAGGCTACCGAACCGATAGAGGAAGAGTTTATTTACAATACGGACCCCCCAACAGTATTGTTGAATCTCCTTATTCCCCACATGCTTATCCTTATGAAATTTGGCACTACTATTATTGTGTAGATCAATCAAATGTAAAATTTATTTTTTATAACAAAGATTTAGTTAGCAATGATTACGAACTTCTTCATTCTGATAAAAAAGGAGAATTGCAAGATCCGTATTGGCAAATAAGAGTTACGGAACGTAAAGCTCCAATCTATAACCCGGATCAACGTGCACCCGGAAGTTATTTTGGAGGAAGTGCAAAAGATGACTGGTTTAATCACAGGTAGTAAGGCTAAAAGGTAGAAAGTGGAAGGCATAATATCTCCTTCAAATTTTGGAGGGGTGGACGGCGAAGCCGGACGGGGTAGTTTATATTAATATTAAAATACAAATGACAAAATATTACTTAAAATGTGTGAAATGTGGGCACATCACGGAAGATTTTGCCACGTGGTTTCAGGCAAATCAAGAATGTGTGCAATGCAAAAGTAAGCACTCGGAAATATGCTATAATTCCGATTATGCGCAATTAAAAGATCTTTTATTGCAAAATCCGGAACATTTTTGGCATTATTTTGATTTTTTACCGCTTCAAGATAAAAATAATGTGATTTCTTGCAAAGAAGGCGCTATTCCTATTGAAAAATGGGATTTTTTGAGCGATTATGCGCAATCAGCGTTTGGCATTCGCTGTAATGTTTGGGTGTATCGCAACGATTTGAACGGAGGTACAAATACATTTAAAGATGTGGCGGCATCGTTGGCGGCATCGCTTTTTAAGGAGCACGGTATCAAACAATTTACGGTAGCATCTACCGGAAATACGGCTACGGCATACAGCAAATATTTAGCATTAGCGGGCGTGAAATTCACCGTTTTTGTACCTAATAACGTGGTGCAAGATTCTGTGGATGAGATGTGTTCTTATAATCAAGAGGTACGCATTGTGGATGGAGATTACGCTTTTGCAAAGAAAATGGCGGCAGAGTTTCATCAACAAAATAATGTACTGATTTCGGCAGGCAACATTGATCCGATACGTGTGGAAGCAAAGAAAACGATGGTTTTTGAGTTTTTGCGCCAATTGGGAAAAATGCCCGATGTGTATATCCAAGCCGTGAGTGGTGGCACCGGACCGATTGCCATTGACAAAGGAGTTCGTGAAATTGAACATTTTGAACCCAAAGCAAAATTGCCTCGCATGGTTTTAGTGCAACAAGACACCTGTGACCCGATGGTGCAAGGCTGGGAAAAAGCAATGGCAGAAGATTTTCCGGAAGGTTGGGAAAACAATTACCCTGTTATTGACAATCCGCAAACGTGCGTTTCCATTTTATCAACGGGAAACCCCGGTATGTTTCCGGTGGTGGCGCCCATTGTGAAAAAAAGCGGAGGAACTTTTGTGAGAGTTAAAGAATACGACCTTGTTGATTTAGCGGCAAATATTTATAAGGAGAAAAGTGTAGTACTGGGACCTGCTTCTATTGTTTGTTTGCTGGGTTTTTACAAAGCATTGCAGGAAAACCAAATCAAAGACGGAGAAACCGTACTTATCAATACCGGCGAAGGCGCTGCAAGAGCGCAGTGGCTTGAAAAAGCAGTGAAAGAATGAGTATTTATTGAATAAAAATAACATTAGAATTTTAATATGAAAGAGGTTATAAGATTTTTAATAATGGCGCTCACGATAGCATCGGTTGCATTAATATCGTGCGATAAAGACAACCCGAAAGGATGCAAATGTATCCACACAGATAACTTTGGACAACTAATAAAAGTTTGCGGTTCAACAGACTTAATATTGCCATGGGAGCCAGATGAAATTATGTATCCTAATCCGGCAACTGATTTTATTACATTGGAATTTAAGTCAAAAGGTGAACGCATTGTTACTATAAAGAAAAAGGCAGGAAAAGAATTGCTGCGCGAAACAGTAAGTGACTACCGGATACAAATAGACATTAGCGACTTTCCGGTAGGAAATTATTTGCTTACAATAGACGATGGTAAACAGAAAATCAAATGGTGTTTATTTAAAGAATAATGAAAGCCTGTATCATCACAACCCCCGTTCGTGCCGGCAAATATAACCGCAAATGAGACGTTCCGTTTTTCAAAAATGTTTTGTAAGTAATAGTTTCATCTATATTTCCAAAACCTCCAAAATCTTTCGAATCACTGTTTAATACAATTTTATATTCTCCTTCAGGGGCATATAATTCGTAATCCGTGTGAGAATTTACGGGACTTAAATTATATACAAACAGCGCACCGTTGCGCAAATAAGCTAAAATCTGTGTCGCGTTATCTTGTACAATAACATGAGGCGGCGCCTCTAAAATCTTATGCTGTTCTACAAAATGAATCATCGCGGCATCAAACGCATTCAAATATTTGTACTTCAATGTATCATTATCTGCTAAATTCCATTGGCGGCGGGCGTATTGCAATGACCAATTGTTGCCCTCGCGGGGAAAGTCAATCCATTCCGGATGTCCAAATTCATTACCCATAAAATTAAGATAGCCGCCCTGCGAAAGCGATAACGTGAGCAAACGAATGAGTTTGTGTAATGCTACTCCTCTATCTACAAGCAAATTTTGAGTTAACACCGACATGCCGGTGTACATTTCTTTATCAATCAATCTGAAAACAATGGTTTTATCACCCACCATCGCTTGGTCATGACTCTCGGCGTAACTCACGGTTTGTTCCTCTTTGCGCTTGTCGGTCAATCGAAAATAAATATCGCCCGGATACCATTGTTCATCAGTACTTTCTTTAATGAGTTTGCCCCAATAATCGGAAATACCCATAGACATGCGAAAATCGAAACCAATACCGCCTTGCGTAATCGGGAACGCCATGCCGGGCATGCCGCTCACATCTTCGGCAATGGTAAAAGCGTTCGGATTTATTTCTTTAATTAACTTGTTTGCCAACGTTAAATACACAATGGCATCTTCATCTACATTTTCATCGAAATATTGTTTATAATCCACAAAATCAACGCCAATGCCATGATTCCAATAGCTCATACTGGTCACGCCGTCGAAACGAAATCCGTCAAATTTAAATGTTTCCAACCAATATTTTAAGTTGGAAAGAAGAAACAGAATCACGTCATTTTTTCCATAATTAAAGCATCGGGAATCCCAAACCGGATGGTAGCCTTTTTCACCGGAGTGGAAATAAAGACAATCGCAGCCATCGAAAAAGCTCAATCCTTCTTTTGTGTTGGAAACGGAATGAGAATGTACTACATCTAAAATCACTGAGATACCTAATCCGTGCGCAGTGTCAATCAGCTCCATCAATTCTTCGGGTGTGCCGAAACGCGCAGAGGGCGCATAAAAATTTGCCACCTGATAGCCGAACGAACCGTAGTAAGGATGTTCTTGAATTGCCATCAATTGTATGGTATTGTAGCCCAATTTTTTAATACGTGGCAGCACATATTCTTTAAAACGCCAATAAGTGCTAATCTCTTCATATTGAGAAGACATGCCGATGTGCGCTTCGTAAATGATAGGGTTTTTCGGTTTTTCGGGCTGCGAGTTTTTCCAAACATATGGTGTTGCAGGATCCCAAACCTGTGCCGAATACACTTTGGTAACTTCATCTTGTACAACGCGTTGCACATGTGATGGTAACCGGTCGTCGGCGCCACTTTCCCATACCATCCACAATTTGTACAACGAGCCATGTTTTAAAAAAGAGAGCGGCAGTTGAATTTCCCAATCGCCGTTGCCAATAGGATGTAAAGCGTACTGTTCCATGGGTTTCCAATAAGAGAAATCGCCCATGAGAAAAATTTGCTTGGCATTTGGCGCCTTTTCCCTTAGTATCCAATACGTATCGGTTTTAAATAAGCCGTAATATAAATGATTGTTTGCTATCTCTTTTAAAGTTGCTTTTCCATCGGTAAATTCTAACTCCCGAAGTGCTGCTTTTTCGGCGCGGCGTTTTAGGATGAAGCTAAAGGGTTTTAGCCAGGGGTCGATTTGGATTAGAGGGAGAGTTTTCATAATCAATTATTTGTCTTTTTTTAATTGTGGGTTGATATTTTTGGTATTCTAATATTTGTAGGACTAATAACTAAATAATTTGTTTTTTTACCACTATCTTCAACTTTTAACATTCCTTTTGTTACTAAGTCCTGTAAATCGCGTAATGCTGTATCGGTAGAACATTTGGCTTGCTGGGCATAAGTTGAAGTACGTAAAAATCCAATTTCCTTATTATAACTGTCATACAAATAATTGATTATCAAACGCTGCCTTTCATTAATTGAAGTAAATTTATGTCTATCCCAAAAACGGGATTTATCTAAAATAATTTCCAAATTTCTTTCGCTCGACAATAATGCTCGTTCGAAACATCCTAAAAACCATTCCAAGTATTCGGTAATATCACTTGTGCCTTTTTGTGTTTTTTCAATAATTTCATTGTAACGTTTCTGTTCTTTGAAAATTTGATTAGACATACTATAAAATCTTATTTTACTGCCATCGCTTCGTGTTAGAAGCATATCCATAATAGCGCGGGCAAGTCGTCCATTACCATCGTCGAATGGGTGAATGGTAACAAACCAAAGATGTGAGATAGCCGATTTTAGTACTAAGTCTAAATGATTTTTATTATTCAACCAGTTTAAAAACAAGCCCATTTCGTAAAGAACTCTTTCGGGATTAGGCGCTTCAAAATGCACTTTTTTTCTACCCCATGCGCCTGAAACTACTTTCATTCCTGTTGAACGATAGCGTGCAACGTCAATTTTCACATTACCACTATACCCCGATTGAAAAAGTGAATTATGCCACCCCAAAAGCCTTTCTTGACAAAGAGGTTTATCGTAATTTTGCGTAGCATCAAGAAGCACATCAACAATACCTTCAATATTTCGAGGTACGGTTGGAAAATCTACACTTTCAATTCCTAATTTACGAGCAATAGAGGAGCGAACAAGTTCGGGATTAAGAAATTCACCCTCGATTTTTGAAGTATCAACAACATCTAAAATTAACGATTCCAATGTTGCTTTTTCGGTTAATTCAAAACCTAAACTTTCCATTTGTCCGAGCAACTTGCCTTGTAAGTGTCTTACAGAGGCTAGTATGGTGAATATTTTTTCATTATCCCAGCAAAAGTTTGTCCATTTTTCTTTTTCGTGTATATACATAATTTCCACCGCAAAATTTGCGGCAAAAATACAGCTTTTTCACCGCAAAGGTAAATTTGAGAATTTATTATGGTTGTTAACCGGTACGTGCTTATACTTATTTTGCCGTTTTCTTTTTTTGATTTTTTACCACTATTGTCTAATTCTCAAATTTTTATATCTTCGCCCTAATTAAAAAATAAGCCATGCTTATGAAAACTTTCTTAAAATCAGCAAGATAACATGGGGCTACTGATTTTCTTTTTACTATTTGCTGCAATGTTTTCATTTATTTGCTCTGTAGTGGAGGCGCTTTTGTTATCCACCCCTCTCTCTTTTATCAATTTGAAATATGTGGAAGGGAATAAATCGGCACGTTATTTCAAAGAATTTAAGGAAGATATCGATAGACCGCTTTCTGCCATTTTAACCATTAATACCATTGCAAATACGGTTGGCGCTGCCGGTGTGGGTGCGCAAGCTACCGCGCTCTGGGGAAATTATTATTTCGGATTTGTCTCTGCCGGTTTAACGCTCTTTCTCCTTTTCTTCTCCGAAATCATTCCTAAAACGGTCGGTGCTACTTATTGGCGTAAATTGGCGTTAAAATCAGTACCTGTTATCCGAACAATGATTGTGATTGCTTATCCTTTTGTTTTTCTTGCAGATATGATTACACGAAAAATAAACAAAAGGAATCAAGAATCTACGGTAAGTCGCGAAGAGGTTTCCGCTATGGTGGATATTGCCGCTGGAGAGGGAGAATTTGAGAAGGAGGAAAGTAAAATTATACATAACTTAATGCGGCTTGAGACAGTGAAAGTAGATGATGTAATGACTCCACAAATTGTGGTTTTCATGGCTCCTGAAGAAATGACCGTTGCCGAGTTTTATAAAAACAAGGATTTTTTACACCATGCCCGTATTCCTGTTTATGCAGACGGTAATGAAGACGATATTACCGGTTATGTGCTCCGACAAACCGTATTGGAGCAGGTGGCAAACGACAACTTCGATACAAAGTTGGCCGATATTAGAAGAAATATTGTCGTTGCGGAAGAAGGTCAATCTGTCACCACTTTATGGGAAACTTTGTTGAAGAAAAAAGAACATATTGCCATTATCGTTGACCAATACGGCACTTTTGAAGGCATTGTTACCCTCGAAGATATTATTGAATCTATTTTTGGATTGGAAATCGTAGATGAAACCGACAATGTTGTTGATATGCAACAATATGCGCGTAACAAATGGAAGGAGCGCAAAGAGAAATATAAGCACATTATTTCGGTGGAAAAAAGGCATGATTAGGCGATGAAAAAAAAATTAGTAGTCCTTTCAGGTGCGGGCGTGAGCGCAGAGAGCGGTATCAGCACATTTAGAGATAGTGACGGCCTTTGGGAAAACTATAACGTAATGGAAGTAGCCAGTATTGAAGGTTGGTATCAAAATCCGGAATTGGTAATAGATTTTTACAATCAACGACGAACCCAATTAGCAAACGTGGAGCCTAACGAAGCCCATAAAGTCATTGCCGAGCTGGAAAAATATTTTGACGTAACTATTATTACGCAAAATGTGGATGATTTGCACGAACGAGGCGGCTCAACTCATATTATTCATTTGCACGGAGAACTTACAAAAGTATGCAGTGACGATAAGAAAAAACATGTAAAAAATATTGGATACGAAACTTTTACATTTGGAGAGTTAGCTCCGGACGGACAATTGTTGCGCCCGTTTATTGTGTGGTTCGGCGAAGATGTTCCTTTAATTCACCAAGCGGCTGAAATAGTGGCGCAAGCCGACATTATCATTATTATCGGCACTTCGTTAAATGTGTATCCGGCGGCAGGATTACTCTACTCTGCAAAACGCGACGCTCAAATTTATGTAATAGATCCGAAAGAAGTGCAACCCATTAACCGGTCCGTGCATTTTATTAAAGAAAAAGCTACCGTAGGAATGAAGAAATTGGTGGAAATATTATCTGAACCATGATTTTTATTTATTCAAATGAACAGTCTTAGAGAATTAATTAAGCATTATTTTCATATCTTAGTTTTTTTGTCGCTGCTAACCTTTGCGTTTGTTTTAGTCTATAAGCACAATAATTATCAACATTTTGTTCTCTCGGCAACTATACAAAAAATCACAGGCCCTGTTCAACATTTTGCTAATCAATTTTATAAACATTTTCGTTTGAATAATGAAAATGCAGAGTTGGTAAAACAAAATATTACATTATTGGAAGAAAAGGAAAGCATGTTTGTTTTTTCAAATGATTCGGTGAATACCGTTTTTTCAGGATCAGGTAAAAATAGACGCAGAATGTATGATATTTCCTCGGCACATGTAGTTTTTAATACTATCAACAAAACCTATAATTATATCATTATTGATAAAGGAAAAAAAGATGGGGTAACACCCGACATGGCGGTGCTCTCTCCCAATGGGGTAGCAGGGGTGGTGAGCGATGTTTCCGATAATTTTAGCACGGTAATCTCTTTATTAAATCCCAATTCGCGGGTAAGCGCTAAAATTATCCCCGTTAACCAAATTGGAACGGTAGTGTGGATGGATCATGATCCATCCATTGCGCAAGTAATTGATATCCCACAACATTTGATGATTGCAGTGGGAGATTCCGTCGTTACCAGCGGATATTCGGACGTTTTCCCAAAAGATTTACTCATTGGAACCGTAATTGAAAAATATGATAACCCCAACAATACATTTTTAACCATTAAAATTCGCTTGGCTACCGATTTTAGAAATTTGTATAACGTATATCTCATTTCAAATCTATATAAACCCGAGTTAGATTCTTTAAAATCAAAATTTAAGAATGAATAAATTAGCCTCCAATATTTCTCGTTTTTTCATTTTGATACTGTTGCAAGTATTTGTTTTCAACTATGTGCAATGGTTTGGCTTTTTAAATCCGGTGGTTTATTTGTTATTTCTCATTTTACTTCCTTTAGAAATTCCAAAATCTGTTCAATATATCCTTGCATTTGTTACCGGATTTATAGTGGATGCTTTTTTGAGCACTTACGGAATACAAGCGTTCGCCTGCGTTTTAATGGTATTTCTTCGCCCTTATATTATACTCGTTTTAAATGGATTAAAACCTTTAGAAGCCGGTGTAAAACCTGTTCCGGGCGTAAAAGATTTTGCCTGGATTTTAGTATATACTCTTCTTTTAGTATTTGTGCAACAAATCACCGTAACTATTTTAGAAACACTTCATTGGGTAAATTGGTGGCGTATTATTTGGACTTCGGTGGCCAACACGCTTTTTACTACGTTTATCATTTTATGCGTTGAGTATATTTTTTATGCGGGGAAAGGTAAATAAGGTCTTTTTCAGGTGTTATTTTAACGGATCTAACGAACGCGTTAAAATTTTAGGGTATATTCCCGATATTTTTTTCGGAGTGAAATAAGTAAGACAAAATATAATAAACACAATTAAAAACAGTACGTTATATGAAAAATTTATTTACAATAATTCTACCAATATTTATAGGTTTAGGAATGCTTGGAGTTGCCATTTGGTTTTTCTTTTTGGCAAAAAATGACAACACATATTTACTTCTTTTTGGTTTTGGGACAGCGATTTTAGTACCTATAAGTCTCTCATTAATGATGTTTGGGTTAAATTTTCGCAATCGAAAAGTGAATGAAAAACTATCTGAATTGTCAAAAATAACAGACATTCAAGTTTTATTGGACAAAACAAAAAGTAAAGAAGAACAAATAGAAATTTTAAAAACAGAATATAAAAACTTAGAAAAGAATTTAAGATATAATAGCGAGAAAATTTCTTTGGAACTAAGGCGTGATGATTTAGTTAAAAAAGCAAAAGAAATTATATCTGAACTTGATAGCCTTAATAATGAACTTGAAATAATAGATACAAGTCTTTCAGACTTTAAAATACCAATGGAAGTCGAACTTTTAAGACAGCGAGTGTTTGAAAAACAGGTTGCCATAATACGGATAAATAATAAATCGTACTCTTTTAATCGAAATTTATTCCCTGATAATATTTTATTCGATTCATTGTTTCTTATGTTTAAAGACATTGAAAAAAGACAAAAAATACAATTGAAAAAAGAGGTTGACGAAGTCAACTCAAATGAAGACTGCGCCTAATTGGCGGTTTGACGTAAGCCGGATACGTAGGTAAAACATATTGAAAAATTAATGACTATTTGACAAAATTAAAGAGAATTTGAAGAATTGCGAGAATATTTATTAAAAGAAAATGAGTTAACAATAAAAAAAGTCTTTTATGCTAATTTTAATTCTTCCCATGATCATAGTTTTATTTCCTATCCTATTACTATTTCTTATCGTAAAGTATTGGAAAAAAGGAAAGCAAATTCCAAATGGAAAAAAAATTGCTATAGGATTGGGATTTACCATCTTGGGAGTAATATTTACTTTATTGGCAATGATAGTTCCTATTCAAGGACACATGACTGGCGGAATACAATGTGCAACTGGAGCAATTATTTTTATTCCAATCGGTATAAAGGTAAATTTGATTGGAATACCGTTAATTTTGATATTTGAGAAAAAAATTCGTGGAATAAGAAAGATTAAAGATAAAGAGCTTGTTGAAAGTGTCAACGATTTTGTCTTAGAATAAATATAATGTAACATCTGAAAAAAGTTCGAAGTTATTGTGTTTCACTATAAAAGGTCAGGCAGACGATATGTTATTAGCCTAACGCCGTAGGCGTGATACATGGATAACCCTGTGCAAACGAAGTGTAGCGCAGGGTAAATTAGCCGAAAGCTTGAAAATAAATAAGTGTCGACTTCCTTTTTTTTATTTCTTTGCACGCTTTGAATTCAAAATTTATTAATAACGAAAATATCACTATGAAACCTAAAATGGTCATTGGAAATTGGAAAATGAACAAGTCGTTTGATGAAGCCGACGATTTAATTATTGCTATTGGCGAACAGCTTGCCGGATTAAGGTTGGAAACCGGCGTAGTGCTGTGTCCTCCGTTTATTTATTTGGAATTGGCTACCGATCAGGCGCAAGAAGCGGATTTTACGGTAGGCGCGCAAAATTGCAGCGAATTTAAAAACGGCGCAGTTACCGGCGAAATATCCGCAGAAATGCTGGCGCAATTGGATGTTGAGTTTTGCATTGTCGGACACTCGGAAAGACGCAAATTTTTCCACGAATCGAATCAAACCATTGCCAAAAAAGTGGATTTATTGTTAGAAAGCCAATTAGTGCCCGTGGTATGCTGCGGTGAGGTGATTGAGGAAAGAAAAGCAAATCAGCATTTTGAAGTGGTAGAAAAGCAAATCAGAGAATCGTTATTCCATTTATCGAAAGAAGATTTTGAAAGTATTGTTATTGCTTATGAGCCGGTATGGGCAATTGGCACCGGCGAAACCGCCACTCCCGAACAAGCTGAAGAGATGCATGCTTTTATCCGACAATTAATTGAGAAAAAGTATGGCACCGAAATCGCTTATTCCACTTATATTTTGTATGGTGGCAGTTGCAATGCGCAAAATGCGCTGGAACTTTTCTCACAACTCAATGTAGACGGTGGGCTTATTGGTGGCGCCTCATTAAATGCTAATGATTTTGTTGCCATTATTGAAGCGGCAGAGACAGTGATAAAGGAGAATTAATATCGCTTATAACCACTTCACCAGATTAAAATCCATATCATGCGGAAGCATCGGATTAGAAGGTTGGATTCTTACACCGCATTTCCAACTGCCTGAATAATTGGGTTCTAATTCACATTCATAGTAGGTTACGCCATTTTCTTGTTTTACAAACCGGAATTGCCATTTTGACAAAAGTTCGTCCTGCCCGTTGGTTCGAATAAAGCAAATTTCTATTTTAATGTCTTCGGGATTAAGCACGCCCAAGCGCAAATCAACCGTTAATGTTGCTTTTTCGCCCAAATAGTAGGTTTTATCGTTGGCATCATAAAGATTTACATCAACGGTTTCAATATTTTCCCAATTTGCTAATACCTTTTCTTTCCAACGCAAAAGTTCATACAGATGTTTCTCATTTTTTTCGGTTAACATTTTGGTACGATGATCTAATTTATTGTAGAATTTACGATAATAATCCTTTAATTGGCGTTTCATGGTAAAGTGCGGGGAAATTTTGGCAAAGTTTTCTTTCATCATATGTGTCCAAATTTCCGGCACATTTGCTTCATTTCTTGTATAAAATGCATTGATAATGCTGTCTTCGATGGTGGCGTAAAGTACAGTGGCGTCCAATTGATCTTGCAAACTATTATCCTTGTAGGTAATCTCTTCGCTGATTGCCCAGCCGCCTTCAGGCACGTAACCTTCTGCCCACCAGCCGTCCATTACGCTGAAATTCAGTACACCGTTCATAATCGCTTTTTCGCCGCTCGTTCCGGAAGCCTCCAACGGACGCGTGGGTGTATTCAACCAAACATCGCACCCGGAAACCAATTTCTTCGCTAAAATCATATCATAATTCTCTAAAAATATGATTTTTCCTATGAATTCCGGCTCACGCGAATATTCAATAATTTGCTTAATTAAATCTTGACCGGCATTGTCGTTGGGGTGCGCTTTCCCTGCAAACAAAAACTGCACCGGATGTTCAGGATGATTTACAATTTGCGTTAACCGTTCCTTATTGGCAAACAATAGATGTGCACGTTTATACGTAGCAAAACGGCGCGCGAAACCAATGGTAAGTGTCTCTTTTTTAATTGATTTTAGAGTTTTTAAAATTAACTCCGGCGACTCATTTCGTGTCATCATCTGTTCTTCAAGCAGCAGTTTCACCTCATCTAACAATTCGGCACGAAGCTCATTTTTAATCTTCCAAAGGGTGGCATTATCGGCTTTTTCAATTTTTTTCCAAATTTCCGGATTCGATTGGTCGGCAAGAAAATTGTTACCTAAAACCTCTTTATGATATTGTTGCCATTTTTTGTGTGCCCAAGTAGGGTAGTGCACTCCATTAGTAACATAGCCGATGTGCAATTCATTGGCAAAATGTCCGTCATATAAATCTACAAACATTTCGCGCGAAACGCGTCCATGAATTTTACTCACTCCATTTACCTCCTGCGTCATTTTGCATCCGAGAATGCTCATCGAAAATTTATCGTTCACATAATCAATGTGCTTCCTTCCTAATGCCATAAAGGCTTCCCAGGAAATATTGAAGCGTGACGGATAATTGGCAAAATAAATACGCATTAGGTCTTCACTAAAGGCATCGTGTCCTGCCGGCACAGGCGTGTGCGTAGTGTAAAGCGACGACGCACGCACCAACTCTACAGCAGCCGGAAGCGCCATGTGATGATTATGCATATAATTGTGAATGCGCTCTAAAGTTAAGAAAGCGGCGTGCCCTTCGTTAAGGTGATACAATTCAGGATTTTCGCCCAACACATGTAACATTCTTATTCCTCCAACGCCCAGCAAAAGCTCTTGCTTTAATCTGTTTTCAATATCGCCTCCGTACAGTGTATGTGTAATGCTTCTATCTTGAGGCTGATTTAAATCAAAATCGGTGTCTAACAAATACAACGGAATTCGCCCGACATCCACGCGCCAAATGCGCGCATACAAAGTGCGCCCGGGCAATGCGATGGAAATCATTTTAAACTCACCATCCTCATCTTTAACAGGGTTAATGGACAATTTTGAAAAACTTTGGCTCGGATAAAGCGAAAGCTGGTCACCCAAAGGGGAAATTTGTTGTGTGAAATAGCCATAACGATACAAAAGTCCCACGCCAATCATATTCACGTTGCTGTCACTGGCTTCTTTCATATAATCACCGGCTAACATGCCCAATCCACCTGAGAAAATTTTCAACTCATTACTAATGCCATACTCCATGCTGAAATAAGCTATTTTCTCTTGATTATTAGGTTTTTGAATATTCATATAAGATTGGAAATCTTCAAAAACTTTATCCAATTTTTTAATATAATGTGCATTTTGACTAATTTCCTTAATGCGAGGCAACGGCAACATCTGCAAAATATGGGTAGGATTTTCGTGAAACTGTTTCCACATTTCATGGCCGGCAATTTCTTCAAAAAGTTCACGAGCTTCATAATTCCAACTCCACCACAAATTATGCGCTAACGTTTCCAATTTTTTCAAATTCTCCGGAAGTTTGGTTTTTACCGTAACGTGCGTCCATTGGGGTTCAGTTCTTCTAATTTTATCCACTTGCATCCCAATTTTGGATACCTTGTGTTTGTATTCATCGAAACGCAACTCGCTTTTTTCCAATGCAATATCATAAGTTTTCAAATACTCGTCAAATAAACGATTCCATAATGCTTGTTGCGCAATTTCAATGGCAAAATCATCGTATTTCTTTTTTTCTTCAGCATTCAAATTGGCGTAATAATAAATGGCATCAGCAATATGATTACTCACTTCTTCATCATTGTCGTCGGTGCGATGAATGACCCATGCGCTTTTTTGCTCGCCGAAATTATCTAATACCCACGCACCAAATCCGGCTAATGTAGTGGTAATGGTGGGGATGCCGAAAGCAATACTTTCCAATGGTGTGTAACCCCATGGTTCATAATAAGATGGAAATACAGACAAATCGAATCCTATTAATAAATCATAATAAGGAAGATCAAAAATGCCGTCTTTCCCATCTAAGTATACAGGGACAAACACTACTTTTACTTGTGTATTTGGAGAGTTATCCAAATTTTTTTGTTTCAAATAATTAACAATAGGGTCATGATCAGGATCGTACAACGGATGGGTACAATAATCATATAATGCCGGTTGTTGGGGCGCAAAATTTTGCGCCCGTACCGATAATATTTCCATCAAATCATGCCGTTGCCCGCTGGTACCGGCCGGAACTGTAATGTACGCCACAATCGGACGATCAGTATGTTGGTCTTTCAATTTTGTCAATCCGTCAATATAAAGATCAATGCCTTTGTTTTTAAATTCATAACGACCGCTATTAATTACAAACAATGTGTTTTCGGCTACTTCTTGCCCGATGAGCGCTTCGGTAACTTCAATCAGTTTTTTTCTTGCAATGGCTCTCTTTTCTATAAACTTTTCTCCTTTCGGCACAAAATTGTTTTCAAATCCGTTAATGGTGATTACATCGACAGGTTTTTCCAAAAATGCGGCGCATTCGCGATTGGTAATCTGACTTACGGTAGTAAAACCATCGGAAAATTTAGCAGAAAGATGTTCTAACGATTGTTTTGACTGTACACCAAATCGCTGTGCAAACTCCTGTGGATTATAACTTTCCATCATTGCATAAAGTGGCAATCCGTTTCCGGCAATACAGCGCCCAAGCACAGTAGCGTGCGTAGTGAAAACGGTTGCAATTTGCGGAATGTCATCTTCAAGGTGTAAAATTCCTGTTCCGGTCATCCATTCGTGAAAATGCGCAATAATTTTATCCGCGGCAGAACAATGGAAGTTGTAGAAACTTTCAATAACGCGTCCGGCGGCATAGCCGAATAGGGCAGGTTCGATGTAGTCCCACTGCCCCGAAATGGAATCCAAGTTATATTTTAACCAAAATTGCGTAAGAATTTCGTTCTTTTTTTCAAAAAACGGCGTAAAATCTACCAGGATTACAATCGGATTGCCGCTAATATTCCAACGTCCCGTGCGAATGCGAAGCCCCTCGCTTTGCGCAAGTTCCCGCCAATTCCTAAAAAGAGAAAGGTCTTCAATAAAATCGGAATTGTCTTCTTTCGATAATTCCGGTCCGATGCAAATATAATTATTGCCGTAATTTTGAACGGCCGTAAAAGCTTTTGTTGACAAGACAGTATAAATACCACCCACTTTGTTACAAACTTCCCAACTGGTTTCAAAAACGTAATCCGCGTGCTTCATAGATTTTAGCATTAAAAAAATAGTCGACAAAAATACACAATTTTGTGAGAGGAATGAGGAATGAGAGGTGGAAGAGTTTATTGGCAGAGTACGAAGATATCATCCCGCGGATTAAGACAAAGTACGGGAATATTTTCCTTATTTCCTAAGATTTTGTTTTCAACCGGTCCAAAAATAAGATCAATTAACGAATAATGTTCAGTCATTAAGAAAAGCATAACACTACTTTCTGTTTTTTCGGCAAATTTCAACCCAAAAGTGTGTATGTTGTCAATTTTTGTAAAAGGATGCAGTTTGTAGGGCGCATTCAAGTTGTCGAACATTTTTGTAGCAAAAGCAACATTATTTTCTACTTTTTTACGCAAAAATTCATCTTTATATTGATTAAAAATGATATGTATTAAGAGGCTTTCTTTAGGAATATGCGGGCAATTTTTTTGAAAATATGCAGGAAAATAATTTGCCCATAGCGCCAATTCTTTATCTTGGCAATTGATGCCTAAAGGTAAAATAATTTGCTGGTAATCATTTTCTTTTGGCGCTGCATCTCCAACAGTCAAGACTGGAATTCGTGATTTCCGAATCCATTTTCTTGCGCTACTAAGGTTGAAAAATGATTTTTTTTTCGCTTGCGTCACGGACATCACAATGCACAATGAATCATCAACCTCAGCTGCTTTTTCATGTATAGAAATTGTATTGATTTCTGCGTCAAAAATTTGCGCCAATTTTTGTGCGTGTGCTAACGCAGCTTTTCCGTAAATAGAATCATCAGTAAAAACTGCAATGATATTTTTCATTTAAAGGTTCAATCAATACCTGTCAATAGCATTTAAATCATGAAAAGCAACTTTCAAACGTTCAACCATTGATTTTTCGCCTTCACGAAGGAACATGCGCGGATCGTAGTATTTTTTGTTGGGTTTGTCTTCCCCTTCAGGATTTCCGATTTGACTTTGCAAATAGTCTTTCTTTTCTTTGTAATAATTCATAACTCCTTCCCAAAAAGCCCATTGCGTATCGGTATCAATATTCATCTTTACGACACCGTATTGTAATGATTCAGCAATTTTTTCGGGTTCTGAACCGCTGCCGCCATGAAATACAAAATTAACAGGATTCGCTTTGGTTTTGTATTTTTCTTCGATAAATTTTTGTGAATTATGCAAAATAATCGGTTCTAATTTTACGTTCCCCGGTTTATACACGCCGTGTACATTTCCGAAAGAAGCTGCAATGGTAAAATTAGGGCTGATTTTCAGTAGTTCTTCGTATGCAAGCGCCACATCTTCAGGCTGTGTATATAATTTTGAACTTTCCACGCCGGTATTGTCCACGCCATCTTCTTCGCCGCCGGTAATACCCAATTCAATTTCCAATGTCATGTCCATTTTAGCCATGCGGGCTAAATATTTTTTGCAGATTTCAATATTTTCTTCTAAGGGTTCTTCCGATAGGTCAATCATGTGCGAGCTGAAGAGCGGCTTACCATGTTTGGCGTAGAATTTTTCGCCGGCATCTAATAGTCCGTCAATCCAGGGGAGCAATTTTTTTGCGGCATGGTCGGTGTGCAAAATTACAGGAATGCCGTATAATTCTGCAATTTGGTGCACATGCATTGCACCGGAAACAGCGCCTTCAACTGCCACTTTTTCATTATCATTTTTCAACGATTTTCCGGCATAAAAAATCGCGCCTCCGTTCGAAAATTGAACAATCACGGGAGAATTTACCGCTTTTGCTGCTTCCATAACGGCGTTTATAGAATCTGTACCTACTACGTTTACAGCGGGTAATGCAAATTTCCCTGCTTTTGCAGCATCAAAAATGGCTGTCAAATCTTTGCCGGTAGCCACACCCGGTTGAACATTAATTTTGGGCATAATGGTGAAATTTTGAATGCGGCAAAGATATGATTTTACCTTTCATAACACCGTTGACTTTTTTTAACCAAAAAACCTTAATTTTGCCGAAATTTTTTAATAATATGTATTAAAGTTGAAGAAATAACGTTTTAAAGCAATTAATTAGCGATAGTTCATAAGATATGTCTCAAAAAGATTCCGTACAGAAGAAAAAAACTCCGAAACAGGTAAATAAAAAGAAAAATCAATTCAAATTCAACATGATGTGGATCTACCTTGCTGTTGTAGTAGTATTGTTGTTATTCATGCGAAATACAGGCTCATCGGGTATAAGAAAGGAGATTGGAAGTGCAAAATTAGAACGTTTAATTACCAATCGAGATATTGAATCAGTGCTTTATGTTCAGAAAGATAGCCGTGTAGATATTTTTCTGAAAGAGAGATCGATAAAAACCAAGCCGGAATTTGACGAATTTCGCGAAAAAAATGCAAAAGGGCCTCAGTTTTTTATGGCGGTTTCCGATTTTAGCGTTTTTAATACTAATGTTAGAACTATTCAAGATCAAGCAATTCAAGAGTATTTAAGAGAACATCCCGATGCCAATGAAGCAGAAGTTAGAAGTGAATATAATTTTGATATTAAACAAGATACAAGTAAAAGTTGGGGCTTTGAGTTTTTTTGGCTTATACTGATGCTCATATTCTTGATATTCATATTTTCTTCTTTTAGAGGGATGCGTGGCGGAGGTCCCGGCGGAATCTTCAATATTGGAAAATCAAAAGCACAATTGTTTGATAGCAAAAATCATGACAATATTTCCTTTAAAGATGTTGCCGGCTTGGAAGGTGCAAAATATGAAGTGGAAGAGATTGTAGATTTTCTTAAAAATCCGAAAAAATATACGGAATTGGGTGGAAAAATTCCAAAAGGTGCACTGCTTGTAGGTCCTCCCGGAACAGGTAAAACATTGCTGGCAAAAGCGGTTGCCGGCGAAGCCAAAGTGCCGTTCTTCTCGCTATCCGGCTCTGATTTCGTGGAAATGTTTGTGGGCGTAGGCGCATCTCGCGTGCGTGACTTGTTCCGCACAGCAAAAGAAAAAGCGCCTTGTATCATTTTTATTGACGAAATTGATGCCATTGGACGTGCTCGGGGAAGAAACGCCATGTCCGGTGCAAATGACGAACGCGAAAACACGCTGAACCAATTGCTTACAGAAATGGATGGCTTTTCAACCAATGCAGGCGTCATTATTTTAGCCGCTACTAACAGAGCCGATATTTTGGATAGAGCCTTGCTGCGTGCGGGTCGTTTTGATCGTCAAATTCATGTGGAACTTCCTAATGCAAACGAACGTAAAGGTATTTTTGAAGTACACGTGAGAGATTTAAAACTTAGCTCCGAAGTAGATTTAGAATATTTTGCCAAGCAAACCCCCGGTTTTTCAGGTGCCGATATTGCCAATGTGTGCAACGAAGCGGCTTTGATTGCGGCGCGTCACAGCAAAAAGAAAGTAGAAAAAGCCGACTTTTTAGCTGCCATTGATAGAATTGTGGGCGGTTTGGAAAGACGCGGAAGTATGATTTCTCCGGAAGAAAAGAAAGTAATTGCCTATCACGAAGCAGGGCACGCTGTTGTGGGTTGGCTCTTGGAACATGCTTCTCCATTAGTAAAAGTTACGATTGTGCCGCGCGGCAAATCATTGGGCGCCGCCTGGTATTTACCCGAAGAGCGCCACATTACTACTACCGAACAAATGTTCGACGAATTGACTGCTACCTTGGGCGGGCGCGCCGCCGAAGAAGTAGTATTCGGCAAAATATCTACCGGTGCGCTGAGCGACTTGGAAAAAGTTACCAAACAAGCTTATGCCATGGTGGTGTATTACGGATTGAATGAAAAGATTGGAAATATAAGTTTTTACGATTCTACCGGACAACAAGAATACGCGTTGACAAAACCATATAGTGAAAAAACAGCGCAACAAATTGATGAAGAGATTAGTAAACTTATAGAATCGGCATACAAACGCGCGAAAGACATTTTAATTGAGAATAAAGAAAAATTAACTCAATTAGCCGAAATTCTTATTGAAAAAGAAGTTATTTTTGCCGAAGATTTGGAAGTTATTTTTGGAAAACGTAAACATGAACCGAAAACATTAGCCTAATGCCGTCCTCAACCGCTACTTTCGACAATTTGAATACCACTTCAAAGGAAAATATGCGAAAAAAAATTCGTCATGCGCTTACTCAAAAAAGTACAAGCAAATTTCCTAATATTGATATTCATGCCGAAATTTTTGAAAAACCAGAAAATCTGATGGCGGAATTTTTGCAAAATTTTAGAAATGCAGGCGGAAAATTTATTGCGTGCACTAAAGAGAATTTTGTAGATATTTTACATAAATTAGTTGTAGGACAACGTTATACATCTATTCTCAATACCAATCACTCCATCTCTCCAGCGCTTACACAAAAAAACTTGAACTATATTACTTGCATTGACAGCCATCAGCAAGTAGATGTAGCTATTGTGTATGCCGACGTGCTCATTGCGAGAACGGGAAGTATGTTGTTTACTCAAAAATTTTCTCTTTACCCTTCTGTTAGAAATATTACGAAAGATATTATTGTGGTAGCATTTGAGAAAAGTTTGGTGCTTGATTTAAAAGATGCTTTTCTATTCCAACAAGAAAAAAACCAAGGAAGTCTCTATGATTTCGTGGAAATTATTACCCCCAAAAAGCCGGTCTATGAGAAAGGTGAAGATTACTCTTTCCTCGAACCTCGATTTATTTTACTGCTAATTCAATAAAACGATGAAAACGCTCTTAACGCGCACCGTTACAGGAATTGCCTATTTGAGTATTATGGGAATTGCATTTTTTTTCTCGAAATATGCATTGATTGCGGTTTTTACAATTTTTCTACTTATCGCAATATTTGAATACATCAATTTGGTGCAAAGATTCCCTCCTGCCAAAAATAGCATGCAACGCATCATGCAACGACAAATTTTGCCCATCGTTTGGATCATAATGCCGATTGCACTGTTAATATATTGGTGTGTTGTATTAAATGCCACCAATATTACGGTTGCACTTTTTATAATTTTATGTATGAATGATTCTTTGGCTTACGTGTTTGGAGTTTCATTTGGGAAACATAAACTGTGGCCCAAAGTATCACCCAAAAAAAGCTGGGAAGGGTTTTTCGGAGGATTAATTTGTACGATGGCAGCCACTTGGTTTTTAATACATATTCCTTATTTCCAAAATGATGTATTTACCAACCCATATCTTTGGATGGGATTTGCTTTTGTAGTGATCATTGCAGGAACGTTTGGCGACTTTGCCGAATCCATGGTAAAACGTTTTGCCCACCAAAAAGATAGCGGCACTATCCTCCCCGGGCACGGCGGCGTTTTGGATAGAATTGATTCCATGCTTTTTGCTGTACCTGCGGGGTTTATTTATTGGGTTATTGCAACATTATGATTTACCCACAAAATTTTGAAACGAAGATTGGATTTGACATCATTCGCGAACACATCAAGAACTTGTGTGTGAGTGATATGGGAAAAGAACATGTAGAACAGCTTCAATATTCTACACTGTACGATGAACTCATTGTTGCACTGGAAGAAACATTTCAGTTTCAACAAGTGCTGCAATTTGATACGGCATTTCCGGCACAGGATTTTCACGATATACGTCCGTTGCTGAAAACCATTCGCTTAGAAGGTACTTTTTTAGAAATAGATGAATTAGTACAAGTGCGCGGAATGTTACAGGCTATTGTGCAAGCAGTGGTCTATTTTCGAGTAAAAAATGATGAAGAAAAATATCCGCGTTTATGGGATTTGTGTAAAGATATTTTGTTAGAAAAGAATCTGTTAGAATCAATCAACAAAATTATTGATCCGAAAGGACAACTTCGCGACGGCGCTTCGGAAGAGCTGCGCCGCATTAAACGTGAGATTATCAAAATTTCGGGCGAGACAGACAAGAAAATCAAGAAATTATTAAACGTTGCGAAACAAGACGGTTTGGTGAAAGAAGATGCAGAAATGACCATTCGTAACGGACGGCTTTGCATTCCCGTTTCAGCGCAGTTTAAACGCCGTTTGCAGGGTTTTATTCACGACGAATCGGCAACGGGACAAACCGTATTTATTGAACCCACCGAAGTATTCGATGCCAACAACGAACTGAAAGATTTGCTCAATGCCGAGCGTCGCGAGATTATTCGCATTTTAACCGAAATGGCTAATGAAATCCGATTTTCTATCCCAAATATTTTAACAGGTGTTGATTTTTTGGGCACGATTGATTTTATTCGTGCCAAAGCATTATTTGCCATAAAAATCAATGCTACTTTACCCCATCTGTTTAATACTCAAATTATGGATTGGAAAAACGCCGTCCATCCGATTTTGTTTTTAACCTTTCAAAAGGAACATTCGGGAAATAAAAAAGTGGTTCCGTTAAATATTCATTTGGATAAAGAAAAGCGCATCTTGATTATTTCAGGGCCAAATGCCGGCGGTAAATCAGTGTGCCTGAAAACCATTGGATTGCTGCAATATATGTTGCAATGTGGATTGTTAGTGCCGTTAAATAGCACTTCCGATATGGGCATTTTCACCTCCTTTTTTATTGCCTTAGGCGATGAGCAATCTATTGAAAATGATTTGAGTACCTATAGTTCGCATCTTAAAAATTTGAATGTGATGTTGGAGCATTTAAATGGTTCTTCTTTATTTTTAATTGATGAATTTGGATCGGGAACGGAGCCTGCGTTGGGTGGCGCAATGGCAGAAGCCATCTTGGAAGAACTTTACAATAAAGAGGCATTTGGCATTATTACCACACATTATGGAAATCTCAAGCTTTTTTGCGATACGCATCCGGCAGCGGAAAACGGCGCCATGCTCTTCGATACCATGCAGATGAAACCGCTTTTCAAACTGCGGCAGGGAAAACCGGGTAGCTCGTTTACCTACGAAATTGCTCGTAAAATCGGTTTACCTGACATCATTATTGAAAATGCTGTTTCCAAATCGGGAACAGCGCAAATTGACTATGAACGGAAATTGGATGAAATTGAAGTAGAGAAACTTGAAATTGACAATATGCTCAAGCGCGTTTCGCAAACCGATGAAAAATTAGCAGAAATGATTGCGAGTTATAGCACCAAATTCTCAGAGTTTGAAAAACAACGAAAAGAGATTTTGCAAAAGGCAAAAAATCAAGCCCTTTCTATTATTGACGGTGCGAATCAAGTGATAGAAAAAACGATTAGAGAGATCAAAGAAGCCAAGGCAGATGCTGAGAAGACGAAGCTGATCCGTACGGAGGTTTATCATCATAAAGAAAAAATTGAAAAACAGGTTCAAAAAATTGAAAAAGAGGAAGTTGTAGAACCTGTAGTTCCTCTAAGGCAGGAGCCGGAAAAGCTTCAACATGAAGTATTAAACTCCAAAATTCATGTAGGTGATGCGGTTTTTATTAATGATATTCAAACCATTGGAGAGGTTACCCAACTTCAAGGAGAGGATATTACCGTTTCGTTCAATTCTATTTCGTTTAAAACCCGTATTGACAAAGTTACAAAAATCAGCAAAAAAGAGGCGCGCAATGTAAAACGAGGCTCCGTGAAATTGGACGGCACGCGCATTGGCGACATGTTGAACGAAAAAGTAGCAAAATTTTCTCCTAAGATTGACGTGCGAGGCATGCGTGCAGAGGAAGCGCTCCAAGCCTTGGAAACTTATATTGATGAAGCGGTGCTGCTCGGCATACGCCAGGTAACCATTTTGCACGGCAAAGGGAACGGCATTTTACGCCATGTTATTCGGCAGTTTCTATCTAAACGAAAAGAGGTTACGCAATTTTACGATGAAGCCTGGGAGCGGGGAGGAGCGGGGATTACGATTGTGGAATTTATCTGATTTCACTGCTGATTTTCTTCATTCAAGAGTTCTAAATAATTTACCACTATTGACCGACAAAATTTTCATTTAATAACGAATTTTCATTAAATTTATTATTATCAATAGATTATTTTTTTATTTTTTTATTTTCAAAAACCTACCCCTCCTTTCTATAATAAAGATAGTTGAATAACATCCGGGCTTTTGTTTCGGGTTTTGGTCCGTTTAAGATAATATCGCCTGCCGTTTTCGATTACCCAAAGCAAATCCAGATGACTTATCAAATGGATTCGTATCAGCGCCACAATAGTTGAAAAGGCTTTTGGTGATTTAGATAATCGTTTGAGAATTGTCATCAACAGATAGGTGATCAATGTGCACCAAATTTGCTTTTTTATGCCATTCTCGGTTTCTGAGTAGAAGAAGTGTAATTGAAAGTTCTGCTTCAATTTTTTAAACGAAGTTTCTATTGTCCAACGGTATTTATATATCAATGCAACTTCTTCGTTGCTGATATTCCAATTATTGGTAATGAATTTATAGATTCGTCCTTCTTTGTCTTTATAGGTTACTTTGCGTAGACAAAGCGTTTTTTTATGCTTGTCGTTTTTCTTTTCGATGTATTTTAAATGAATGTGTTCTTCTTTGAGTGTGCCGTATTCTTTGTCGGTTAAAATGTTATCCCATAAAATTTCCATAACTTCGTAAGCTGCATTGTCTTTCAAACGACAAACAAAATTTACTCCTTCTTGCGTCCACTTGGCAAACTGCCAATAGTGGTTGTAAGCTTTGTCGAAAACAGTCATGCTACCTTGGGGCAGACTCAGGTATTTTAAAAAGTTTTTGTCATGTTGTTTGGCTTCACTTATTCTTGCAAATTTAACTACGTCGGCGTGTACATCGGTCAGCATGTGAACTTTTAAACCACCTTTTTTCTTTCCGTCGCCTTTTGGATTGCGCCCCACGCCTTTTAATATATCTGTGAATAAACGTATGGTGGTGGAATCGAAAGCGTAAAACTGCTCAAAATTCACTCCATCCTTTCGGCTGTCCGATAAAACAGACGAAAAATGCGAAAGTAATGCAAAATAAAATTGCTCAAAAATATTATACTTTCTGTCACGCATTGCATCTCCAAACGTACTTTTAGCAGGCGCACAATCCATACCCAAGTGGTTCAATTTACCGCCTAAAGCTGCCATTCCATCACATATTTCCCGTGCAGAATCGCAGCGTGCCAGTATTCCGAATAGCAATGTTACGAACTCATCCCACGACGAAAATGATTTATAATACCGGTCGCTTTTATGCTCTATTACAATCTTGTCAAATAATGATTTAGGAACTATTTCTATGATTTGCTTGAAAATCGGCTGTCCGACTAAATTTTTGACACTATCTTTACCCATGTTGTTTTTAATTGTTTGCACAACAAAAATATGACTTTTGGGGTGAAACCTTACAAGGCAGGAACTCTCTTGCTTTTTTTTAGTCGGTCAGTAGTGAAAACTACAGCTTTCAACCTGCTTTACAACAACCCAATCATTCTTTAGTATACCCATGAAGACTTTTCTTTCCCGATTTCAAAAACTCAAAAAAGTTTATTCCCTGATACTTGCAGGTTTGAAGTATGGAAAGTAAAACAAGGTGGTTTTCTATGTTTTTTTTATTCAGGCTTTTACTTACTTTTTTTCTCCATTTGGCAAATGGTTTTATAGAATGTTCGGCATTGTTGTTATTCCAAGGAATACCATCATGATTTAAAAAGAGAAATAATTTTTCCTTGTATTTGATAAATCTTTTTTGATAGACAACTGCCAGCTCCGATTCAAAGTCCTGCAAAATGACATTTGCATAAAATTTTTCAACGTCTTTTTTATGCTTATTCAAATGGAATTGCTTTAAACCGTATTTATCAATGGTGGTAATAATATTTCGCAGTAAATTACCAAATTCCGATATGATCTGCTTGAACTCATCATCCAATTGATGTTTCATAAAGTCTTCGTTTAAATCTCGAATCAAATGCACTAAACATTTTTGCTGTTTACATTCCATTGAGTCATATCCTGTATAAAAATCAGAAACAAGAACGCCTTTGAAATCTTGTAATAATTCTTTTAAAAAGTCAGATTCTCTTGTTTCTCTAAATTGATAGTATACGCTATCATAATTCGCAAAGACCCATACATAACCGTCAATTCCATTAATTTTTGCAATGGTTTCGTCGATATGTATGAGTTTAGATTCACCCATCTTTTTTATAATTTCCTTGTATGTTTCAAGGTATTTGGTGGCAATAACTTCTTTAAAATGCGTCATTTGAGTGGCAGAAACACTGATTTTGAAAGAATCTTTCAACAAATTAATAATGCTTTCCGTGCTAAGTTTGTATTGTATTTTTTGGTTTACTGACCACAGCATTAAATTATGTCCATATCGTGATAACGTTCTCATATTTTTTACTATAAAATTATTTTTACATTTCTCACAACGGTATGCTCCACCTTCATATTCAATAACTTGTTTCTTTATTCCCGATTTCATGAAAACTAAATCAATCTGTGCTTTTTTACTACTTCTAACAATTTTAATGTCTTTACTACGGCAATATTCACACTTTTCGGGAAATAAGTTTATTTGTTTGTCAATGTGATTGTATTGTTTTGTAGATTGTTGATTTCTTGCAACGGCGTTATATACTTTTCGTTCGGTTCGCAAAAATATACGCTGACGTTGGTAATCAAAATATGCTTTGGCATTTATTTCGTTAAAATGTTCAAGAGCAAAAACAGTTACCCCCCATTTGAAAATGTTCTGTTGTTTTAAATTATGAGTCAAAATTGTTTTGTCATTATTCTCAAATAGGGAAGTGAGCCAATTCTGAACCTGCATTAAAGCTCTGCAATCTTCTATATTGTACGTAATTAGCGTGTTTTTCAATTTGGCTGTTGGGTTTATTTCCCAATTATATCTCCAAATAATACTTTGCAATCCTGATGCTTTTTCATTTGACCAATTAAAACCTAAGTGATTTGCAATATCTTTTAACCCATTAGTATAGGTAGGAATATATATGTCGTTAGAAATCAACGTTAGAATATTGAAAGAATTTTTAAGGATGTGCTTTACTTTATCTTGGTATGGTTTGAAGAGCTTTTTAGCCATCCGTTTTAAAGCCTGAATTTCATAAGAACCATAATGATAAAGCATAAAATCGGTATAAGTACTCAATAATTCAATAAATTGGATAAAAATAGCTTGTTGTTGAGTAATTTCATCAGCCCAAAAAGAATATTCTGTTTCAGAAGCTCCTTGTTTAATAATTACCCCAATGAGATAATAGAAGTCCCTATCGGGAATTCCTTCAATATCAACAAATATTTCAGTTTCTTTTTTCTCCAATTCAGGCAATTTTTGAATAAATACCTTTTGTTCACGAATGGATAATGCCTTTAATTCAGGTAGAAATTTTCGTTTTCTATAGGGATTTTTTTTAGGACGAAAGGTATAGGATAACTGCTTTACAGAGAAAATTCCCCTATTATTGTTTTGCTCAATTTCTTTCGGCTTTAGATTTCCTAAAAGACTTAAATCATCTCTTTCCTTTAGTTTTTCAATACAAACCGGATTAAATTCACAAATTTGACAATGACTGTTTTTGTAAAATACAGGAAGTATCTCTGTTTTTTCTATTTGTTCAATAACGGCAATAGTTTTCTTTACATCTTTTGCAAACTTGTTTAGTATTACTTTTGTCTTTTTTAGTTGTTTCCCAAATATGATTTCGGCTTCCTCAATTTTCAGATTGAATTTTTGTTTAAGAAAATAGGCTTGTAATGCAATAAATAACTTATTTACCTTTTGCACCTTCTCAAAAGGCACAATGAGAATGGGGACAAAATAATTTTTCTCATTAGTATAAATTCCGTCTAATATCAAATCTGCTTCTGCATTTTTGAATGAGATTTGCCAATAAGTTTCATCTTTTTCAAATCGTAAAGTGGGCTTGTAAACTATATTCTGAACATCGGCTTTTACTGAGAATTTAGATTCAATATTTTGTTTGAGTTTTTCAAAAACAACTTCAAATTCTGTCTTGGATGGTGGTTGCGATTGATTTCTTTTTAAGTATGCCTTATGGCTGCAATGTATAACAGCATATAGAATGTCATTGTTAACAATCATTCAAATCAATGTTCTTCTAATTCTTCCTTAAAATTTCACCAATCCATTCGCCATCCAAAGTTCCGAGTTTAATGAATCTAAAGAAAAAGTAAGCGACTTCATTTGAGCAATAGGAGATTTCTTCATACCAAGCTCCGATAAATACTGACTCCAATATTCGGAATTTGCGCCTTGAATAGCAATTTCATAATCATTATGCAAAGGTAGTACGGACGTTATGTAACCCGTCAATAACATGTCTAATCCTGAAAATCGTATTTGATGGGCTGCCCAGGGGATATTTGACGAAAACTGAGTTAATCTTGTATTTGTTTCATCATTAAAAAAAGATTCAAAATTGGAAAAATATTTTTCGTGGTTCAAAATAAGCCAGTTCTGTTTTTTATTTTTTTCAATAATGCTGAATAATTCTTGAAAAGATTTTAATGTTGTTAAATTTTTTGGATTTTTTAGTTGAGTAATCGCTCTTTTAAGCAAAGTTAGATTTTCGGAAGCTAAAAAAATACCTTTATGATAAGTAAAAACAAAACGTTTTAAATGAGTGCCATATGTGTAAATTTTACATTGTTCAAATTTTATACAATTCTTTTCATCAATTTGTAGTTTTGAGAGGAGTGGTTTAAAAGCGTTCTCATGAATTTTACAGGCAAAAAGAATGGAAAATGTTTCTCCATTATGATGCCCGGAAAAAACCACCTGATTATATTTTCCCGGTAGTTGATCTATAAAAAACTGACATCCCGGGTAAGCGTCTAATCCAAGGAGAGGACTAATATAAGGATGAATATTTCTAACGGATTTCACAAACGTTTCATTATCATTAATTTGAAATAAAAAAGCGACATCGGTAGGAATGGTTTCCATGAGTTGAGCGTTTACTTGTCTGAAGAAATAATAATACAAGTATACCCCTCCGCCAAAAATAATAATCACAGCAGTAGTTGCTATGGTTAAAAAATTTCTTCGAAACTCTTTATTTCTCATTTGCAGAGTTTAATAGATTTAAAAATTTAAAATTTAAAGATTACCACTTGTCACTATTCTGTTGTTTCTTCTATAGAAGGCTCTGTTTTTTCATCCGTTTCATCAATGGAAATCAAATCGTTTTTCAACAAAATGTTATACCATTGATATACTTTTTTAATATTTGACATGAAAACCCGCTCTTCGTCATAATTGGGCAGCACTTCTTTAAAGTAAGCGCGTAATTGCGCATCTGTCCATGTTTTGTATTCGAGAGGTTGTTTATCTTGTTTGAGATAGATAGCTTGGAACACTTTTCCCAATGCAATCGTATCATCGTACGTATAAATAGAAATGTTGTCTAATGTTGAAACGCCATCACTTTGAAATGCCGGAAAACGTTTTTTGTCTTCAAAAGATTCTACAATAAAGTTGTTTTTTCCTTGTGAAATTAACTTAAAAAGTCCGTTTTTTCCACTGATAGATAAAATGTTGCTTAAGTCCATTGTCGTAAGTTTTTTAAAATAGAAGTCGCAAAAATAGAATTATTTTAATGCAGGGTAATGTATTATCCGCCGTACAATGCAATAAAAATACCCGCGATAATAGCAGAGCTAATCGTGCTGGAAACGATGGGTCCCATGGCATGCATCAACAAATGGTTGTCCGGGTTGTATTCTCTTCCTACTCTTTGAGAAATACGGGCAGCCATCGGCATAGCGGATACGCCCGAATTGCCTATCAGAGGATTAATTTTTCCGCCGGTAAGTTTGCACAAAAGTTTTGCGATTAAAACACCGCCAATCGTTCCGAAACAAAACGCTACCAATCCGAGGAAAACGATGAGCAATGTTTGAAAAGTAAGAAAACGATCTGCAGTAGCGGAAGCGCCGATACAAATAGCCACTAATAATGTTAATATATTTAAAAAAGCATTTTGAAGCGTTTCAATATAGCGCCCGGTTACACCGCTTTCTCTGATTAGGTTACCCAGCATCATCATACCAATGAGCGCTCCGGCAGCCGGAACTAATAGCAAGGTTATGAGTGTTAATGCAATAGGGAAAACGATTTTTTGTCTTTGTGTAACTTGTTTCGGTGGCGGCATCACAATAACCCGCTCTTTGGGCGTGGTAAGCGCCCTCATGATCGGCGGTTGGATGAACGGCACCAACGCCATGTACGAAAAAGCAGCGATAGCAATAGTAGGTAATAGATTGGGAGCTAAGCGACTGGCAGTATAAATGGCGGTAGGTCCGTCGGAACTTCCGATAATAGCAATAGAGGCCGCTTCATTAAAGCTAAATCCTTCAAATCCGGGAATATACGGAATAAACAGATTGCCCAAAAATAGAGCTCCGCCAAGCGCTACAAAAATTCCGAGCTGTCCTCCTAATCCGATAAGTGCATTTTTCGGAGAAGCGATGAGCGGCCCGAAATCGGTCATAGTTCCTATACACAGGAAGATTAACGGTGGATAAATAACATATAATATGCCATGATATAAAAAATTCATCAACCCGAGCCTACCATCATCAAAAACGTAATATGCGTCAAGACCGGCAAGGGGAATGTTAGCGAGCAGGATTCCGAATGCCAATGGCAATAGTAACAGCGGTTCATATTTCTTAACAATGGATAAATATACAAACAATACAGCAATCAATATCATAATTAATTGCTTATAGGTTATTTTTGTAAGACCAACAACGTAGCCTTTCATAACCTTATCGGTCTGATCGTGGGTAACGTCGTCTTCTACAATTATTTTTTCAACAATCGTTATTGCTTCTGTGAGTGTGTCTATCTCAGTTTGTGTTTCCGTTTGTGCCTTTGCCACGTCTATTGTGCCTATGGCAACAAAGGCAAGCATTAAAATAAATGCGATTTTTTTCATTTTTCTTGATACTTTTATTCGTTAAACATTAATAACTAATTTAATAAAACAAAGTAGCCTATACTAAAAAAACACAAAATAACTTTGTTTAATAGGGTGGCAAAAGTATTAAAAAAAGTTTAGGGTATATGAATTATCTGCAATGTATTTTTTTCTATTTTCGCCACACGAAATGACATAGGCATAAAAACGTATATTTAATTTAATACCAGCATATTATGACAATGCAAGAAAAAATCAATGAGCTTTTAAAACTGCGAGAAACTGCGAGATTGGGAGGTGGTGAAAAACGTATTGAAAAACAACACGCCCAGGGCAAATTCACTGCCCGCGAGCGCATCCTCATGTTTTTAGATGAGGGTAGTTTCGAAGAGTTTGATATGTTTGTTACACATCGTTGTATGAATTTTGGCATGGAAAAAGAAAAATATTTGTCCGATGGCGTTGTAACAGGATATGGTACCGTTGAGGGTCGTTTGGTATTTGTATATTCGCAAGATTTCACCATATTTGGAGGTTCACTTTCAGAAACGGTTTCCAATAAAATTTGCAAAGTGTTGGATCAAGCTATGAAAATGGGGGCGCCGGTAGTAGGCTTCAATGATTCGGGTGGCGCGCGTATTCAGGAAGGTGTAAACAGTTTGGCAGGATATTCCGAAATTTTCCAACGCAATATCTTGGCTTCGGGCGTTATTCCTCAAATTTCCGCCATTTTCGGTCCTTGTGCCGGTGGTGCCGTGTATTCGCCCGCTCTTACCGACTTTATCATGATGGTAAAAAACACCAGCTACATGTTTGTTACCGGTCCAAAAGTAGTAAAAACCGTTACGAATGAAGATGTTACCGTAGAAGATCTGGGCGGAGCCATGATGCACTCTTCAAAATCGGGCGTAGCGCATTTTGCGGTAGATAATGAAGAGATTGGCATTGCGCAAATTCGCAAATTGTTGAGTTACGTTCCTTCTAATAATATGGAGGAACCTCCGTTTAAAGCCACAAGCGATCCAATCAATCGTTTGGAAGATACTTTAAATCAAATTATTCCCGACAATCCTAACAAACCTTATGATGTTAAAGATGTTATTTTAAGTATTGTTGACGACGGCGGATTTTTTGAAATTCATGAAAATTATGCCAAAAACATCGTGGTGGGTTTTGCCCGCTTCAATGGAATGTCGGTAGGGGTTGTTGCCAATCAGCCCAAATATTTAGCTGGTGTTTTAGATATAAATTCTTCCCGTAAGGGTGCACGTTTTATCCGTTTTTGCGACGCTTTTAATATTCCAATAGTTACGTTGATAGACGTGCCCGGTTTCCTGCCCGGAACACAGCAAGAATACGGCGCGTTGATTCTTCATGGCGCTAAATTATTGTATGCGTATGGCGAAGCTACCGTTCCAAAAGTAACGGTTATTTTAAGGAAAAACTATGGCGGTGCATATTGCGTAATGAGTTCCAAGCACTTGCGTGGAGATATTAATTATGCTTGGCCTTCTGCTGAAATTGCAGTGATGGGTGAAAAAGGCGCCGTAGAAATTTTGAGCGGGAGAGAAATCGCCGCAATCGAAGATCCGGAAAAACGAGCCGAATTTATCGCTGAAAAAGAAGCCGAATATCGCACTGCATTTGCCAATCCGTATATCGCAGCGCGCTATGGCTATATTGATGATGTGATTGAACCGCGCAATACCCGCTTCCGCGTAATTCGTGCTTTGGAATCATTGAAAAACAAACGTTTGGAAAATCCGGCGAAGAAACACGATAATCTCCCGTTATAAATCCAAAATTTAAAATTCAAAATTTAAAGATTTAATTTTATGGACGTAAAATATGGTGTATTAACAGTAATTGTTGCAACTTTGGTTGTATTTACGATACTATTCGTTTCTTTAATCATGCTGAAATCTTTTGGAAGGTGGTTGACCGAAACGAGGCAAAAATATTTAGAAGATAAACAAAAAAAGCGCGAGCTTAAAGCAGTGCAAGCTACTTCTGTTGCGCTTGATGAAGAAACAAAAGAGCTTGGTAACAGTGAAGAATTAGCCGCTATTGCCATGGCGCTACATCTTTATTTAAACGCTAACAGAGATGAAGAAAGTGAAGTTATTACCTTTGATACAATGGCGCCACGCTACTCGCCATGGGCTCAAAAAAGCTTGGTAATGAAGAGAGTCGTAAAAAGATAATGACGTTATAGAATAAATCCAAAATCCCCTTCAAAATTTGAAGGAGTGCCCGAAGGGCGGGGTAGTTTATGTGTTTGGCAACGGCTCAATATGAATAGTTACATAAGTATTACTTCCATATTTTTCTTTGAGTTTTAACTCTATTTCGGTAATATGTGCATGGGCTTCTACTAAAGACTTGCCGCCGTCCATTCTGATATGGAATTCGATGGCATAATAGTTTCCTATTTTTCGTGTACGTAAGTTGTGAAGTTGATATACATCTTTAAATTGGGCGACGGTTTCTCTAATTTCGTTTTGTATCTCTTCCGGAAGCGAGCGTTCCAACAACTCATCCAAACATGGTTTTATTAATTTAAAAGACATTTGAATGATAAAGAAACTGACCACCAATGCGGCTAATGGGTCGAGCACTGTCCATTTGTCGCCCAGAAAAATAGCGCCGCCAATCCCTATTGCCGTTCCAATCGAAGAGAGTGCATCGCTTCTGTGATGCCAGGCATTAGCTATTAACGCAGGTGAATTCAGTTTTTTCCCTCTTATAATGGTGTAATGATAGAGAATTTCTTTTGATGCAATGGTTGCTAAAGCTGCTATAAACGCAACAATACCGGGGCTTGGCAGTACTTCGCCTTGTATTACGGAATAAATATTGGTGGCTCCGCTCCAGGCAATACCCAAGCCTACCCCCAGTAAAACGATTCCGATAATCAAGGAAGCAAGTGTTTCAAATTTGCCATGCCCGTAAGCATGTTTTTCGTCTTTTGGTTTTTGCGAGGTTCTTACGAAAGCAATTATAATAATATCCGTAACGAAGTCAGATAGTGAATGCACTGCATCGGCAATCATAGCGGAACTTCGTCCGAGAATTCCTGCGGGAAATTTCACGAGAATTAGGAATAGGCTGACGAAGCTGCCTACAATGGTTACTTTGTATATTTGATGTTCTCTTTGTTTTTCAGGGGTTGAAATACTCATATTTTTAATCTGTGGGATTTTGAGGGATGCTTACAATTACCGTTAATTCATACAAGATGCGCAAAAATACAACATTTTTCACAGCCATGAATCCAATAAAAAAATATTCTGTCCGTTTAATAACAAAACTCATACTATGAAACTCAAAACCTTTATTTTTATCGTAGCGTTTTTATTAACAACGATTTGCACTCATGCTGCTTATCTGTTAATTCCTATGGATTTAGAACAGAAAAATCATTTAAAAGCTTATGGAATTGCGTATTTTACCATTGCCAGAGATATTGATGTGAGTTGGTTGCTCAATTATCGTGGGGGAAGTTTCATGATGATATATAATTCTAAAATTGAGGATGAATGCGTGATTCGTGGGGTGTCATACCAAATAATTGCTGATGTACAAGCTTTCGCCATTTTGAATGAAATTGCAGCTACCGAAAGTAATATGGACGAAGTTAAGTTGACCAAAGTACCTAAAATTGCGGTATATACTCCCAAGAGCAAATTGCCTTGGGACGATGCGGTAACTTTAGCTTTAACCTATGCTGAAATTCCTTATGATATGATTTATGATGAAGAGGTAATGAATGATGTCCTTCCCCAATACGATTGGTTGCATTTGCATCATGAAGATTTTACGGGACAATACGGAAAGTTTTGGGCTGCGTACAAAAATTACGCTTGGTACATAGAAGATGTTAAAAATCAAGAAGCTACTGCAGCAAGATTGGGATTTAAAAAAGTGTCGCAATTGAAATTGGCAGTAGCAAAAAAAATTCGCGATTTTGTAATGGGTGGCGGTTATATGTTTGCCATGTGCTCGGCGCCGGATAGTTTCGATGTAGCGCTTGCTGCCGATGGAATAGATATTTGTGATGTGCCTTTCGACGGAGATCCGATGGATCCTCAAGCGCAACAAAAATTAAACTATGACAATTGCTTTGCATTCACCGACTTTGTTCTCGTTACGAATCCTTATATCTACGAAATTTCCGATATTGATGTAAATCCGGCAATGCATGTTCAAAACAAAAAGAATGATTATTTTACATTGTTTGAATTTTCGGCGAAATGGGATCCCGTGCCTACGATGCTTACACAGAATCATCAAAAAGTGATTCCGGGATTTATGGGACAAACCACTGCTTTTAATAATAAGAGAATCAAACCGCATATTGTCATTCTTGGAGAAACCAAAATTTTTGACGAAGCCAGATATATTCATGGCACTTATGGAAACGGTACTTTCACTTTTTACGGAGGACACGATCCTGAAG
>Ga0209737_10000052_pt1 | contig 98384 bp, 66 predicted proteins | sample TergutCu122P3_FD_187284 | JGI IMG/M metagenome (GOLD analysis project Ga0209737, IMG submission 187284) | Cubitermes ugandensis P3 segment gut microbial communities from Kakamega Forest, Kenya - Cu122 P3 (SPAdes) (version 2) | ecosystem: Host-associated > Arthropoda: Insects > Digestive system...
GTACAATTGAAAATTGATTTAGAGAAAATGTTAAAATAGAGGTTATCGGATATTTTGGAGTATGATTTTATACACGAAATCTATTTCCCTGATTACAAGAATACAGTATCTAAAAAACATATCTTGCCCCGCTACCGCGCGATTGTATCGCGTGGTAGTTTATAGTAAACAATGAATATGGGTTGGCAAGAATACCACACGATACAATCGTGCGGCAGCGGAGGTGGTTCGGTTTTTGAGAAGTAAGAAATAACATTTTTTAAAAATAATAAATCTATGTACAAAGCAATTTTTTTAGTAGCCTGTCTTTTTACAGGAATCTATTCGTATGGTCAAGAAATCGAAAATAATTTTATTTTTCGATTAGATGGCAATTACAATGAAGTAAACACAAACAATATGCTTCAAAATATTAATGCATACAGTGCTGTGAGTAAAAATGGAAACGTATCTTTATCCGCGGGATATAAGCATCGGAATTGGCTCTTTGGTTTGGGTTTTGAGTATAGTCAAAGTAAAACAACAGCAATTGGAAAATCAGTGTATAAACAGCATGACGCACAACCATTTGAAATTACTGCTTTTGGGGAGCGGAATGAAATTACTTTAAATATGTATGGAGGTGTGCTTTATACAAGTTATTATTTGCCGATATATCGTAATTTATATTTTACTCCCGGCTTTTTCTTGGGATATGGATGCATTAAAGGTGATTATCGGGGAGCTGTGGAATTAACGCTATCAAATTTTAGTATATCTAATTCCGGTTATTATGAAGGCGAAATATCTCCAAACAACTATTTCTATATGCAATTATCTCCTGAATTGACTTGGTTCTTTTCAAATCATTTCGGACTAAACCTTCAAATGGGAGGATTGGGGATTAATGCTGTTGATTCCGATTGGAGCAAACAAATCAACTTTAATCCATCTTTTTGGAAATTGGGAATATTGTTTAAGATATAAGAAATCATTACTACCTCCTCCGTTGCCGCGCGATTGTATCGCGTGGTAGTTTACAGTAAACAATGAATATGGATTGACAAGAATGCCACCTCAGTTTGGCGCAAGTTTAGCGATAGCGTAACTTGTGTCCGTGCAAATAAATGAGTAGTAAATTGATATTAAAATATTACGATTAGAGCAGGCACAAGGTACGCTTCGCTAAACTTGCGCCACTGGGGGGACAGTACTAATAAATTTTATAAAATAACAATGGATTTGAATATGTTTAGAAAAAAAAATAACATAAGAAAAAAAATAATTTTAAAGTTACGTTCGACACACGAATTCAGGATTTTTAGAGTGAAAAAAGTATTTTCATTTTGTTCAATTTTATTCTTTTTTGCATGTAGTAATGAGGAATTTCTTATGACCGAATTTTATGTTAAGAATACATCTGAAAAAACAATCAATTTCGAGGTAAGTTATTATCAAACGATCACAGACTTCGGGTAATTATGAGACTTCACTACCATTTACTGTATATGCCAACGATAGTGTTTTAGCTCGAAAAATTGATTTTGTTAAAGACGGAAAAAATCCTCAAAATTGGTTTAATAAATTTATAATTCATCCGATAGAAGGTATTCAAATGAATGATCCGACTCTGTCAGAAAATTGGATAAAGTATAATAAGAATGGCTCTCCAATTTATGTATTTACGCTGAATAAAAATTGAACATTTATAATGTAAAAAATAAGATTTTACCAAAAACATAGCATACTCAGGCTGGCGCACGTTTGTAACGTGTGCCTTAATTTAAAAGGCACGAATTACAAATTCGCGCCAGCGCAGGGAAATATTTTCTTTGAAATTCTTTAACTTAATGACATTGATCGTGCAGCAGCGGGGGGATGTGTCAACGATGAAATCCGCTACTTGTAGAGACGTGGCGTGCCGCGTCTCCGATGGTATACGCGGATTGCAAAAGAGACGCGGCACGCCACGTCTCTACGGGGAACGGCGTAGTCAAACAACATTTTATCGTTGACACGACAGTAGTTACTTTCGGTTAGGATATTGGTGGCAAGAAGTGATGCGCATTTTATAAGAATAGAATAGAGTATTCTATAAACAAAATGATATTGTAAATATAATTTTTAATCCGGATTTGAATAATAAAAAATCATTTATGAAACAATTTTGTACGATCATATTTTTAACAATTGGTTTATTGGCACAAGGGCAAAATGCAATTGAATGGGACAGAGAATATCAGCTTCAACTAAGCGATTTTCAATCACCCGCAACTCAAATCGGACAGGGAAATATCTATTTTATATCAGTGTCTTCCTCATTTGATTTCGCATTTCAAATGAACAGTTTTGAGTTTATGGTAACAAAAAACTTCAACTCGAAAGTAGACTGTTCTTTTAAGAGAGATGCAGCAGTTATTGTAGCTCCCGATACATTAATGGCTTTAGATTTGCTTGCATTTGCCCGTTATGAATTTGATTTATCGGAATTGTATGCAAGGAAGTTTCGGAAAAAAATAGTTGAAAAGAAAAAAGGATTCTCGGATGTAAATTTTTATTCCCCCATTTATGATGAAATACAGAAAGAGTATGTTACTACACGTGCATTAGCTGCAAAATCAACAGATTTAGGGAGAAACAGAGAAATACTAAGTGAATTGCACAGTGAGGTATTGAAAGAAATTCAACTGTTGGCGGATTTCTGTAAAATGTGCAATCCGAAAAAGAAGAAAAATAAATAGAGAGTGTCTAAAAAGTCAAAAAACTCAGGCTGGCGCACGTTTGTAACGTGTGCCTTAATTTAAAAGGCACGAATTACAAATTCGCGCCAGCGCTGGGAAATATTTTCTTTGAAATTCTTTAACTTAATGACATTGATCGTGCGGCAGCGGGGAGATCAACGATGAAATCCGCTACTTGTAGAGACGTGGCGTGCCGCGTCTCCGATGGTATCGCGGATTGCAAAAGAGACGCGGCACGCCACGTCTCTACGGGGAACGGCATAATCAAACAACATTTTATCGTTGACACGACTGTAGTTACTTTCGGTTAGGATATTGGAGGCAAAAAGTAATGTGCATTTTATAAGAATAGAATAGAGTATTCTATAAACAAAATGATATTGTAAATATAATTTTTAATCCGGATTTGAATAATAAAAAGTCATTTATGAAACAATTTTGTACGATCATATTTTTAACAATTGGTTTATTGGTACAAGGGCAAAATGCAATTGAATGGGACGGAAAATATCAGCTTCAACTAAGCGATTTTCAATCACCCGCAACTCAAATCGGACAGGGTAATATTTATTTTATATCAGTGTCTTCCTCATTTGATTTCGCATTTCAAATGAACAGTTTTGAGTTTATGGTAACAAAAAACTTCAACTCGAAAGTTGACTGTTCTTTTAAGAGAGATGCAGCAGTTATTGTAGCTCCCGATACATTAATGGCTTTAGATTTGCTTGCATTTGCCCGTTATGAATTTGATTTATCGGAATTGTATGCAAGGAAGTTTCGGAAAAAAATAGTTGAAAAGAAAAAAGGATTCTCGGATGTAAATTTTTATTCCCCCATCTATGATGAAATACAGAAAGAGTATGTTACTACACGTGCATTAGCTGCAAAATCAACAGATTTAGGGAGAAACAAAGAAATACTAAGTGAATTGCACAGTGAGGTATTGAAAGAAATTCAACTGTTGGCGGATTTCTGTAAAATGTGCAATCCGAAAAAGAAGAAAAATAAATAGAGAGTGTCTAAAAAGTCAAAAAACACGCTTCGTCATTGCGGGCTTGACCCGCAATTCCCTAATAATCAACATCGTTTTTTTAGGGGGTTCCGCGTCAAGCGCGGAATGACGGACTTTTGAGACAGCCTCTACAATCGTGCGACAGATAAGAGTTGTAGAGACGCAATACGTTGCGTCTTCACGAAAAATTCATCCGTTTATCAAATATTCAGCAAACGAACCAGCAGGAATTTTTCCTTTTGCCCATTTTTTTGCCCAATAAAGCGTCAACTTGTGTACACCCCAACGATCGGTTATTTCGTCATATAACACTTGGTCAAAACGGTCGAACCCTGCTATCAGAAATCTGTGGAAATCGGCATAGCAGACCGTTTCGCAATTCAAGTTTTTCCATTCATCGTGCTGCATCATTCGGTTGAACATAATTTGAAAAAAGAAATAGTGGTTAATTTGTGGCTCTTTTTTCCAATATTCAAAGTGAATTGAAAGCAGGTCGTCAATAATTTTATTGTGCGGTTTGGCAATCATAAACGAATTTTGCATCCTTACATAAGATTCCGGTCTCCACGAAAGACCTATTGGGTCGAATCTTGTGAAAATTTTCAAATCAACCGGCGCTATTTCTGCGCGTTGAAGTGCGAAAAAATCTTTTTTCAACCAACTTTCTTCCAACGGTTTCGTTAAAAAAATGGTTGCATCAAGCCACACCCCGCCGTAGGATGAAAGTAGTTGTAAGCGTACCAAATTGGCTATTTTGGGAAAGACGAATCCCCCCTTGCCAAATTTTTCCCAAACAAAATCCGGCAACTCTTCCAAATAATCGCTCAATGTTTCTTTCGACAAAACAATTACTTCGTAACCGTTGCTGTGTTTTTTTACGGAATCAAAGCATGTTTTTACAAGTTTCGGCGTGTTTTCGTCCAATCCTTGCTGCCAAAATTGCCAAATTATTTTCTTTCCGACCAATTCGGGCTTTTTAGCAACGGCAACATATTTTTCTATTTTCCCATTCAAAAAATCAGCAATATAACCATCTAATTTTTGGGCTACTACGGCTTGCACAGGCAGGTCTTTTTTTGCTTTGTTCGCCTTTTTTATCTGCTTGTGTATTCTTACTACTCTTCTTAAAAAATTATGAGTTTTATCGGATATTTTTTTCAACGTTTTCATCATTTTTCCTCCTTTTCTATTTTTCCGTTTGCAATGTAATCAAAAAACGAGCCTTCCGGAATTTGACTAAACCGGTCAAACCGATAAGTTAATTTGTGAATATTGCTTTTTTTTGCGATTTCATCGAATAGTTGGCGGTCAAATTTATCAAGCGACATTATCTGTAATTTATGACAGTCTGTATCACCGATAATTTCGCAATTTAAGTTTTTCCACTCGTTGTGCAGCATCATCCGGTTAAACATAATTTGAAAAAGGTAATAATGCTCCACTTTTTCTTCTTTTTCCCAATAAGCAAGATGTATTGAAAGCAGGTCTGCAATAATTTTATTATCCGGTTTGGCAATCATAAAAGAGTTCAACATTCCTGCGAAAAAATTCGATTTCCAAGAAAAATACAAGGGGTCGTATTTTTGGAACATTTTTGCATCGGGAGGCGGAATTTTGGAACGTTGAAATGCAAAAAAATCTTCATTCAGCATTTTTTTATCAATCGGAGCGGTCAAATAAGTTGTCGCATCAAGCCAAACACCGCCGTAAGCAGAAAGTAAATTCAGACGAATAAGATTTGCCAGCTTGGCGAAACTAAATCCGTTTTTGCCAAACTTTTCAAAAACAAAATCCGGCAATTCTATGTAATCCCACACCGTTTTATCGGTCAGTAAAATTACTTCGTAATCGCCACTGTGTTTTTTGACGGAATGAAGACATTCGACCACCATTTTTGAAGTAGTTGAATTTACTCCTTGATGCCAATATTGCCAAAAAATCTTTTTTCCGACTAATTCGGGCTTTTTAGGAACTGCCGTGAATTTCTCTATTTTTCCGTTCAAAAAATCGGCAATATAGTTGTCTAATTTTTGGGCTATTTTTTGTTGTTTTGGAATAGAGCTTATTGCTCTGATTTCTTTCAACAACTGTTTTATTTTTGATACAATTTTATTTTTTATCTCTGCCATTTTTCTGCCCTTTTAAGCGAAATATTTTTTCACATAATACAACCATTTATTCGGTCGCTTGAGATTATGTTTTTTTATAAAATCAAGTTTTGTTTTACGCGCATATTGCCGGTTTTCCAGCCATTTTTTTTCATCCTCTGCATTACGTTCTTTTTTATTTAAAATCGAACTTTCACGATTTTTGTAAAAATAAACGGCATCGGGACAAACGACAACTTTATTGGCATAATAGACAACCGAAATTGCAACTAATGTGTCTTCTTGCACAACCAAATCAGGGAATGAAAAATGGTGGTTATCCCAAAAGTTTTTTTTGATTAAATACCGCCATATCCAACCTTGAATCAACACCTCTGTCTTTTCCATTTTTTCGGCAACATCCGACAATATTTCCTCTTTTTTAAACCAAATGCTACGCACAGGTCGTTTTTCAAAAAATACCGAACAGGCAGCAATATCAGCACCGGATTTCTCTATCGAACGAATCATAATTTCGTAAAAATCGGGACTTAGCAAATCATCGGAATCCATAAAATGGAGATATTCACCCGATGCGTTTTCAATGCCGATATTTCTCGCTTTTGCCTGCTTTACATTTTCGGTCAGTTTTATTGCTTTTATCCGCTTGTCGTTTTGGGCAAATTCTTCGATGATTTCGGCGGAATTATCAGTCGGACAATCCAGCACACACACGATTTCCAAATTCTCGTATGTTTGCCGACAAATACAGTTCAATGTCTGCCGTAAATATTTTTCCGCGTTATAAATCGGAATAATCACGCTGATTTTTTTATCCATTTTTAAGCCAATTTCTTTTTTACGTAATACAACAATTTGTTCGGTTGCTTGATGTTATGAGTGTGCATAAAATCCTTGAAAATTTCTCGTGCTTTTTTCCGATTTTCACTTCGCTGTTTTTCACGAATCGGGTCGTATTTTTTATTTAAAATGGAATTTTCGCGGTTCTTGTAAAAATAAACGGCGCTCGGACAAAGAGCTACTTTATTTGCGTGATAAATCATCGGAATTATTACAGGTTTATCTTCCATCGGCACTAAATCGGGAAAAGACAAACGCTGTTTGTCCCAAAAGCTCTCTTTGATTAAATACCGCCAAGCCCAACTCGAAAACACCACTTCTGTCTTTTCAATTTTATCGTTGACGGCAGATAAAACTTCACTTTTTGTAAACCAAATACTTCGCCATTGCTTTTTTTCGTAAAAAACCGAACAAGCCGAAACATCAGCATCATTTTTTTCTGCCGCGTTTATCATAATTTCATAAAAATCAGGACTTAATAAATCGTCAGCATCCATAAAATGAAAATATTCGCCTGTTGCACAGTCAACGCCCGAATTTCGGGCGGTTGGTAATCCCCAATTTTCAGGATGTTCAACTATTTTTATGCGATTATCTTTTTGTGCGATTTCATCAACGATTTTCGCTGAATTATCGGTCGGACAATCCAATACGCAAACGATTTCCAAATTTTTGTATGTTTGAAAACGGATGGAATCTAATGTTTCTTTCAAATACTTTTCAGCGTTGTAAATTGGAACAATTACGCTGATTTTCTTGTCAATTTTTCCGTATTCTATCGGGTCGTTCACACAAATTGGTTTTTTTGTGCAAAACGATAAATACCTGCGATACAACCAATTCGGACGCTTGATTTTATTTTCGCGTAAGAAATCTACAAAAATCCTTTCAGCTTTCCGGTAGTTTTCTTTTAACCGTCTATCTTTCTCCGTATCTCTGTTCTTTTTGTGATTTAGGATAGAATTTTCGCGATTTTTGTAGAAATAAACGGCATTTGAGCAAAGGGCTACTTTATTGGCGTAATAGATCACTTGTATCATTACCGGCATATCTTCCAGCGGAACTAAATCGGGAAAGGAAAAATTGCGCTCATCCCAAAAACTTTTTTTGATCAAATGCCGCCACGCCCAACCGGCAAATGTGATTTTTGTTTTTTCCATTTTACTTGCGCCGGATACAATTTCATCTTTCAAAAACAAAATGCTTTGCTTGGGCTTTTTTTCGTAAAAAACAGAACAAGTAGTTACGTCAGCATCCGCTTTTTCAGCCGAGGCAATCATCGTTTCGTAAAAATCGGGACTTAACAAATCGTCCGAATCCATAAAATGGAGATACTCGCCTGTTGCATTGCCGGAACCGGAATTTCTGGCTGCCGGTAATCCTCGATTTTCAGGATGTTTCACCAACTTTATGCGGCTATCTTCTTCCGCGATTGCGGAGGCAATTTCAGCTGAACGGTCGGTCGGACAATCCAACACGCAAACAATTTCCAAATTTCTATATGTTTGAAAACGAATAGAATCCAATGTTTGTTTCAAATACTTTTCCACATTGTAAATCGGAACGATTACGCTGATTTTTTTATCCATATTTTATATGTTCCCTTCGCTTAATTTTGAAAAATAGGTACCGGAATAATCGACTCCGCTTACGACTTTATAGGTTGTTTTTTGAAAAAAGGATGCTTTTTTTATCCGTTCCCATTCGTTTGCATCAAATTTTTTCAACAAATTATTCCCCACAAATTGCTGTATTCCGTCTTCCGACATTCGTTTGGTAAATAATTTTTTTGCCGTCTGATTTTGCTCAATTAACGCCCTAAACATTAACTGATGTTGAAAATAGTCAAGCACTTCCGTCTCGTTCTTCCAAAATTCAATGCACATTTGATACCACGCCTCACACAGTGCACTACCTTTTTTGCTTCGTATAAAACAATTTTGCATAAACGAATATGGATAATGCGTTAATTCTCCTGTCAAAAATACAAAAAATTCTTCGTCGAGAATGTATTTCGGCACAAAATCCGTCATATAGCCTGTTGCGTCTAACCAAATTCCGCCATGATTTTTCAATAAGTTTAAGCGCAGCAAATCGGAAAAATGGGCGTAACCAATCTGTCTCTTTTTGAATTTATCCAACACATATCCGGGTAAATCCGAATAATTTTCTATCGTGGAGTTATTTAATATTTTGTGTTCAAAATTTCCCTTGAATTTTTCAACACTTTCCAAGCACGATTTTACGATTTCGGGGGTTGTTTTTCCTGCCGGATTATCCCAAAATTGCCAAATCGTTTCGGGCGTTTCTACTGTAATTTCTTTTCGTTCAATATTCTTAACCGCAGACAAATATTTCTTGGCGAGATAATCGGTCAATATATCGGCTTTGATTAATTCGCCTTTGGGCTTATTTTTTTTAATATCGCCACTTTGCAGCCAACCGACGAAACGAATAAAAAACACGGCTGTTCTTATACGAAACCGGACAAATTTTCGAGAATAACTCATATAATTTTGTGTATTTCGTCATTCCGTGCTTGACACGGAATCCCTACCAAATAGGAGATTGTGGGTCAAGTCCGCAATGACATTTATATTTCAATATTTTTAAATCGTTCGGGCAACTTTACAATCCACCGCATTCCAAGCATCGAGGGTTTATTCCACGCATAAATTGGGCGAAAAACAGTTTGGATTTTACGCGCTTTTCTAAAAACCGTATCGCCATCAATCGCTTTTCCATCTGAAATAGAATTGATTACACGAAACCTCGCTCGCTTATAATGCGCTTGTTCGCCTCGCGCAATAATATCTTGCGAGTTGAATTTTTCCATCAATGCCTCGTAATCAATATTACCCAAATGCAACAGGTATAAATTCTTGTCTATATGGAAGTTATGTCCATTTACGCGATGAAATCCCCGTCCCCAACGAACAGGTTTTGCAATAATGTTTGTTTTGGTAAAACGCGAATTTATCAGTGCGTAACCACGTTGTGTCAAAATCGGTTTCGACTTGTCGAGCGGCAACTCTTTGCTTAAGTGTTGCCCGACATCAACGCCAAGTGCGGAAACGGAAGTGTTGATTTTAAGGGACGATAAGTATTCTGCCAAGTTTTTTCCAACATGGGGGTCAATTATCAAGAATTCATCGGCATCGCAACCGATAACCAACTCGTAACCGGCGAAAAACAATTCGACTGCTCTATCCGAAAGAAAATCAAGCCGGCGTTTTTCGGCATCCACCACTTTGATGCCTTGTTTTTCTACAATTTTCACGTTTGCTTGTCCGGCTTCCGCAGGCGGTTTTTGGTCTAATCCGTCCAAGTAAATATATAAGTTTTCTTCGCCGAATTGTTTACCATAGTATTTTACCCAACGATTTAGAAAAAACTCATCGTTGCGCGCCATTGTGATAACTGCGATTTTTTTTGTCTTCAACTTGATTTTTTATTAAAATTTATCATATAATCAAAAATAAACCGTATCTTTGCATGACATAATCAAAATCATCTTGTACAGGCGAAAGCGAAAGTTTTAGCGACCTTATTACAAGATGATTTCGTTTTTTACTACATCTATTTTGTTTACACTATATTGAATATGTCTGCCATCATTTTTTATTCCTAATGTGAGTTTTACTGTAAAATTGAGATAGTCATATTCTTCATTCTCAAACTCGTAAAATAATATAGCCATATTTACATATTTAAAACTTTTCTGTTTACCGGTTTTAGGTAGACTGTATATAGAAGTTCCATCTTTTGACCTTGCGTTTTTAATCACTTCTTCAAGATGCTTTACGGCATAAGTTGATTGCCAATTTTGCGACCCGCTATTACTTGTTTTTTGTTCACTTTCTCGCATAATCAGATATACTTCAACGCGCCTAAAAAGTCATTATAAATAGCCTTTTTTCTTCGAGTTTGTTGCAAATGCTGTAACAAATTCATATATGTTTGCCTAATAAAATCTCGACGTAGATCACTTGACTTTTTGTCGGTAGGTATGCCTTCTATTATTTCAGGGATATTCATTTTTTTATTTTTTGCAAAAATAGGGACATTATTTATTATCTCTTTTCCGTTTCCATCGCTTATGTGTCCAAAGCCAATAGGCAGGTTCACGCAAAATGGTTTTTTCCATCAAGCGCATATATTCTTTTGTTAACTCAAATTCGGGAAGATTGCGAGCATCTTCGGTCATAATGATAAATTCGGCAGTATAATGTCCTCGCTTGGGTTTTTGTATATCGATGTAAACGACAGGATAACCGGTTTGCTTTGCCAATTTTTCGGGTCCGACAATGGGTGCTGTTTCTTGATTGAGCCAGTTCATCCAGAAAGCGGTACCATTTTTGTTCGGTCTTTGGTCGGCAATGAAGCAGAAAAATCCGGGCGTATTGTTTCGCTTCATTTCCACTATGGTGCGCATTACTTTTGCCTGTGGAACAAGCACGCTGCCCGATTTGGAGCGCAGGTTTAGCATTAATTCATCGAATGCCTTATTTTTTAACGGATGATACACCGAATAGGCTTTGTATTCGTGGGCGTGATTCAGTTGAGCCGCTTTGGCAAAAATGATCCATTCCCAATTTCCGTAATGACCGAGGTAGAGAACGATGTTTTGATTTTTCTTGTAAAAATCGTCGATAACTTCAAGGTTTTTGAACGTGAAACGTTTCCGCATCGTTTTATGCGAAACGTGAATCAATTTAATCGTTTCCACAATATAATCGCAAAAATGGAGGTAAAATCGTCGTTCAATCCGTGAAATTTCGTTTTTCGATTTATCCGGAAAGGAATTTTGCAGGTTGTTGCGCACCACTTTTCTCCGGTAACGGACAACATAATAGACAAGTACAAAGAGAATGTTGGACAAAAAGTACAACACTCTCAACGGTAGCCACGCCAACAACCACACAATGGCGTAAAATGGATAAATCAGAAATTTAGAAATGCTCATAATTACTTTCGTTAACTATTAAAGAAGTGGTCTCAAAAATCAAAAAATACGTTTCGTCATTCTTGGCAGAGCCAAGCGGCAAAGCCGAGCGGCGGGCTTGACCCGCAATCCCTTAATAGTCAAAACTGTTTTTTAGGGGATTCCGCGTCAAGCGCGGAATGACGGGCTTTTGAGACAATCACTTACAACTTCATTATTTAATTCATATTTGTCAACCAAGTTTTTTAATAGCCTCTTCTAATCGGCTAATAGTCTCCTCTTTCCCGATAATTGCCGTAATATCAAACATGTGCGGACCTTTTGCCTCGCCCACAATGGTAATACGGAAAGCATTCATCACGCCGCCAAGGTTATAACCTTTGGATTCAATCCAACTCATTACGGTTTTCTCCGTATTTTCAGCCGAAAAGTCGGATATGTTTTTTAAAACTTCTGCCAATTCCGTCATTTGCGCCGGACTTTCCGCTTTCCAACGTTTTTTTACCGCTTTTTCGTCGTAACAAGTTGGGGCAATGAAGAAGAAAGAACTTTGCTCCCACAACTCCTTTACGAAGTTTACGCGACTTTTAACCAACGAAACAATGTGTGTTGCTTTGGCTAAATCACACGAAATTCCCTTTTCTTTCAAAATCGGCAGGAACATTTCTGCCACCTCTTCGTCTGTTTTATGAATGAGATATTCATGGTTAAACCATTTTGCCTTCTCGAAATCGAATCGTGCGCCCGATTTGCTCACTCTTTCCAACGAAAACAAATCAATCAAGTCCTGCATTGAGAATATTTCTCTATCCAATCCAGGATTCCAACCCAACAAGGCGAGGAAATTAACCACGGCATCCGGTAAATATCCGGCTTCGCGGTACCCACTCGAAATATCACCGGTTTTCGGATCTTTCCATTGCAACGGGAAGACCGGGAAACCAAGGCGATCGCCGTCGCGCTTGCTCAATTTTCCGTTTCCTTCCGGTTTCAGCAGCAAAGGCAAGTGGGCAAATTGCGGCATCGTATCCGTCCAACCGAAATAACGGTATAATAGTACGTGCAATGGTGCGGAAGGCAACCACTCTTCGCCACGAATAACGTGCGAAATTTCCATCAAATGGTCATCCACAATGTTTGCCAAATGATAGGTCGGAAGTTCATCGGCTGCTTTGTACAACACTTTGTCGTCCAATACGTTCGAGTTGATTATCACTTTTCCGCGAATCAAATCGTTTACTTCAACATCTTCGTTGGGTTCTATTTTAACGCGGACGACATATTTTTCGCCGGCGGCTATTCTTTTTTCAACTTCTTCTTTTGAAAGGGTCAACGAATTGACACCTTCCATACGAGTATGTGCATCGTATTGAAAATTGGGAATGGCAACGCGCTTCGCCTCCAACTCTTCGGGCGTGTCGAATGCAATGTATGCCAATCCTGCCTCCAACAGTTGATCCACGTATTTTTTGTAAATGGTTTTCCGTTCGCTCTGGCGGTAAGGGGCGTGTACACCTCCTACGCTTACTCCTTCGTCAAATTTTATTCCCAACCAATTGAATGCTTCGACAATGTATTCCTCCGCTCCGGACACAAAACGTTGAGAATCGGTATCTTCAATACGAAGGATGAAATCTCCGTTGTGTTTTTTTGCGAATAAATAGTTATACAAAGCAGTTCTCACGCCTCCGATATGAAGCGCACCGGTGGGACTTGGGGCAAAACGTACCCGTATTTTTCTTTCTGTCATATAAAAAAATTGAACGTTTTTAAAGTTGTAAAATTAGTAATAATTCTTTATAATGTACTCCAAAAATTCGGATATGTATTCAAAAACAGCTTGGACATAGAGACATAAAAACGACCGAAGTTTATGCAAAAATAAGCGACCACCAATTGAGCAATGTCAAAAGTCCATCGGATGATTTAGAATATTTATAAACCCAACTAAACTCAGATAAAAAAACAAGTGGAAGTATGTATTAAACCAACACCTCCACTCATTTTTTATACAGTAACCTCTATATCTCAAAAATCCTCATCATTTCCAACTTCCGCCATCGCAGGTTCTCTTACATCAAGCACACTTCTACGTGCATCCATAATCTTATCCATCTCTTCTTTCGAGCCGACAATGATTTTGTCAAATTCGCGTTGACCGGTTCCGGCAGGGATTAAGTGACCGCAGATAACGTTCTCTTTCATACCTTCCAAGCGGTCGATTTTTCCGCGGATAGCAGCGTCGTTGAGTACCTTGGTCGTTTCTTGGAACGAGGCGGCAGACATAAAGCTGCTTGTTTGGAGTGCGGCGCGGGTGATTCCTTGCAGTACTTGGCTTGAAGTAGCAGGAATAGCGTCTCTCGTTTCAATTAACTTCAAGTCACGACGTTTTAGCATACTGTTTTCGTCTCTGAGCTTGCGTACGGTTACGATTTGTCCCGGTTTGAACGATTGTGAATCCCCTGCATCAACTACCACTTTCTTGTCGAAGATGCGGTCGTTTTCTTCCATAAACTCATTCTTGTCGGTAACCTCTTTTTCAAGGAATGTAGTATCTCCCGGATCATCGATTTCTACTTTACGCATCATTTGGCGGACGATTACCTCAAAGTGCTTGTCGTTGATTTTCACACCTTGTAAACGGTATACGTCTTGTACTTCGTTTACGATGTACTCTTGAACGGCAGTCGGTCCTTTGATTGCCAAAATATCGGAAGGGGTGATTGCGCCGTCCGAAAGCGGTGTTCCGGCACGAACGTAGTCGTTTTCCTGAACAAGGATTTGTTTGGAAAGCGGCACTAAATATCTCTTAACTTCGCCTGTTTTTGACGTAACGGCAATTTCCCTGTTACCACGTTTCACTTTTCCAAAGTTTACTTCTCCGTCGATTTCGGATACTACGGCTGGGTTAGAAGGATTTCTTGCCTCGAATAATTCGGTCACACGCGGAAGTCCCCCGGTAATATCCCCGGTTTTTCCTACAGCTCTCGGTATTTTTACGAGCAATTGTCCGGCTTTCACGGTGTCGTTTTTTTCAACGATTACGTGTGCGCCCACAGGTAAGTTATATGTTTTGAGGATATTTCCTTTTTCGTCCAATATATTGGCTGCAGGAATCTTGGTTTTATCTTTCGATTCGATGATAATCTTTTCCTTCAAACCGGTTGTTTCGTCGGATTCGGTTTTGAATGTGACGTTTTCGATGACATTTTCCAACTCGATTTTTCCGCTTACTTCGGTAACAATTACAGCGTTGAATGGATCCCATTCGCAAATGTTGTCGCCTTTTTTAACCAAATCTCCACCCTTGTAGTAAAGTTTTGCACCGTAAGGGATGTTGTTGGAGGTCAAGACTATTTTTGTATTCGGGTCAATAATCTTCAACTCTGCCAAACGACCTACCACCACTTGGATTTTCTTTCCTGCTTCATTTTCAGTGTCAACCGTGCGAAGTTCGTCTATTTCGACGATACCGTCGTAGCGGGACATGATGCCCGATTCGGCAGCAATGTTCCCCGCGATACCCCCAACGTGGAAAGTACGGAGCGTCAACTGCGTTCCCGGCTCACCGATTGACTGTGCGGCGATTACACCGACAGCCTCTCCTTTTTGAACCATACGACCGGTAGCCAAGTTACGCCCATAACATTTTGCACATACCCCTTTTTTCGATTCACAGGTTAATACCGAGCGGATTTCTACGCGCTCAATTGGCGAATCTTGAATGATTTGTGCTGCATCTTCATTAATCTCTTCTCCAGAAGAAACAATCACTTTTCCGGTAAGCGGATGTTGAATATCGTGTACGGATACACGACCTAAAATTCTTTCGTACAAAGAAGCAACTACTTCTTCGTTGTTTTTCAATTCGGTACATACAAGACCTCTCAGCGTACCACAGTCGTCTTCATTGATAATCACATCGTGCGAAACGTCCACCAAACGACGGGTTAAGTAACCCGCATCGGCTGTTTTCAACGCGGTATCCGCAAGACCTTTACGCGCACCGTGAGTAGAAATAAAGTACTCTAATACGGAAAGTCCTTCTTTAAAGTTAGAAAGGATTGGGTTTTCAATGATTTGTCCGCCTTCGCTACCCGATTTTTGAGGTTTTGCCATCAAACCGCGCATACCCGAAAGCTGACGAATCTGCTCTTTGGAACCACGGGCTCCGGAGTCGAGCATCATATATACGGAGTTAAATCCTTGCTGGTCGGATGAAATTGTTTTCATCAAGATGTTCGACAAGCGGGAGTTAACGTGCGTCCAAGTATCAATAATCTGGTTATAACGTTCGTTGTTGGTAATGAATCCCATATTGTAGTTATTCATAATCTCTTCAACTTCTTGATAACCTTCTTGTACTAATTGTTCTTTTTCGTCCGGAATAATTACATTTTCAAGGTTAAACGACAAGCAACCTCTGAATGCCATATAATATCCCAAATCTTTAATATCGTCCAAGAATTGCGCAGTACGTGCTACACCGCAAATCTTGATTACTTTTCCGATAATATCTCTTAACGATTTTTTGGTCAATAGTTCGTTGATGTAACCCACTTCTGCCGGAACTGCTTGATTGAAAATCAAACGTCCTACAGTGGTTTCAACCATCTTGTCAACCAATTCGCCTTTTTCGTTCAAATCCTTAACAATTACTTTGATAGGCGCGTGAAGAGCTACACGTTTTTCGTTGTATGCAATTTCTGCCTCTTCGCCACCGTAGAAAGTTAAGCCTTCGCCCAATGTTCCGGAACGTGGTTTTGTAATATAGTAAAGACCAAGTACCATATCCTGCGAAGGAACGGTAATCGGCGAACCATTTGCCGGGTTCAAAATATTGTGCGATGCGAGCATCAACATTTGAGCTTCCAATATGGCATCGTTACCTAACGGTAAGTGAACAGCCATCTGGTCGCCGTCGAAGTCTGCGTTGAACGCAGTACAAGATAGCGGGTGCAACTGAATCGCTTTTCCTTCAATCATCTTCGGTTGGAATGCCTGAATACCCAAACGGTGCAACGTAGGAGCACGGTTCAATAACACCGGATGTCCTTTCATTACATATTCCAAAATATCCCATACAACCGCGTCTTTACGGTCAACGATTTTCTTCGCTGATTTTACGGTTTTTACAATTCCACGCTCAATCAACTTACGGATAACAAACGGTTTATATAATTCGGCTGCCATATCTTTCGGCAAACCGCATTCGTGCATTTTCAGTTCCGGGCCAACGACAATTACCGAACGCGCCGAGTAATCCACACGTTTACCGAGCAAGTTTTGACGGAAACGTCCTTGTTTACCTTTCAAGCTGTCGGACAACGATTTCAACGGACGGTTGGCATCGGTTTTAACGGCGCTTGATTTTCTTGAGTTGTCGAATAATGAGTCAACCGCCTCTTGAAGCATACGTTTTTCGTTACGCAAAATTACCTCAGGGGCTTTGATTTCGATCAAACGTTTCAAACGGTTGTTGCGGATAATCACGCGGCGATACAAGTCATTCAAGTCGGAAGTGGCAAAACGCCCACCATCCAATGGAACCAACGGACGCAATTCCGGTGGAATCACAGGGACGATTTTTACAATCATCCATTCCGGTTTGTTTCTACCTTTGGAAGAACGAAGAGCTTCTACTACTTGAAGGCGTTTCAAGGCTTCGCTTTTACGTTGTTGCGAAGATTCTTGGCTGGCGCGGTTTCTCAAGTCGTAAGACAGTGCGTCCAAATCCAAGCGTTGCAACAAGTCGTAAACGGCTTCCGCACCCATTTTGGCGATAAACTTGTTCGGGTCGGTATCGTCCAACAGTTGGTTATCTTTTGGCAGCGATTCCATAATATCCAAGTACTCCTCCTCGGTCAAAAGGTCTTGTTCGGCAATACCGTCATCTCCTTTTACTCCGGATTGGATCACAACGTATCTTTCGTAATAGATAATTGCATCCATCTTTTTGGTCGGCATTCCCAATAAGTAACCGATTTTGTTCGGCAACGAACGGAAATACCAGATATGAGCTACCGGAACCACCAATTGGATGTGCCCCATACGCTCACGACGCACTTTTTTCTCGGTAACTTCCACACCGCAACGGTCGCACACGATTCCCTTGTAACGGATTCTTTTGTACTTTCCGCAGTGACATTCGTAATCTTTTACCGGTCCAAAAATACGTTCACAAAACAGACCATCGCGTTCGGGTTTGTAAGTCCGGTAATTGATTGTCTCCGGCTTCAACACCTCTCCACTCGAAACTTCCAAAATTTCTTCAGGAGAGGCTAAACCAATGGTTATTTTGTTGAATGAACTCTTTACTTTATTTTCTTTTCTAAAAGCCATATATTGTAATTTACAAAGAGTTAAATTTTTCTTGAAAAAGTGATTAGTTATTTAGTGATTAGTGATAAGCGATTGCGAATGGCATCACTTATCACTAAATCATTTATCACTAATCTAACGTGACACTTAAGCCTAAGCCTCTTAATTCGTGCAATAACACGTTTAGAGATTCCGGAATACCCGGGGTTGGCATTGGTTCGCCTTTTACGATTGCTTCGTAAGCGCGTGCGCGACCCATTACGTCGTCCGACTTGATGGTCAGAATTTCTTGCAAGATATGAGCGGCACCGAATGCTTCCAATGCCCAAACCTCCATCTCTCCGAAACGTTGACCTCCAAATTGCGCTTTACCTCCGAGCGGTTGTTGGGTAATCAATGAGTATGGTCCGATTGAACGGGCGTGCATTTTGTCGTCCACCATGTGACCTAACTTCAACATATAGATCACACCTACAGTTGCCGGTTGGTCAAAACGTTCTCCGGTTCCACCGTCGCAAAGATAGGTTTTACCATATCTTGGAAGACCGGCTTTGTCTGTCCATACATTCAAATCGTCCAAGTTGGCTCCGTCGAAGATTGGGGTGGCAAATTTGCAATCCAATTTCAAACCTGCCCAACCGAGTACGGTCTCGAAAATCTGTCCCAAGTTCATACGAGAAGGCACACCAAGCGGATTCAATACAATGTCCACCGGAGTTCCGTCTTCGAGGAACGGCATATCTTCCTGACGCACGATACGGGAAACGATACCTTTGTTTCCGTGGCGTCCCGCCATTTTATCTCCAACGCGAATCTTACGTTTTTTCGCAATATATACTTTTACTAATTGAACGATACCGGCTGGAAGTTCGTCGCCAATGGTGATATTGAACTTCTTGCGTTTGATTGCTGCGTCTAATTCTTTGAATTTCTTCAAATAATTCATAATCAGGTCGCGAATCATATCGTTCTTGTGATTATCCGTCGTCCATTTGCTTATCTGCACGGTGGTATAATCAATTTCAGTCAACAGTTTGGCAGTAAATTTCGTTCCTTTTGCAACAACCTCCGTACCCAAGAAATCTTTCACTCCTTGAGAAGTTTTTCCGTTTGTAAGGAACAATAATTTTTCAACCAAGATATTTTTGAGTTTCATTGACTCGTTATCAAACTCTTCATCCAATTTCGGAAGAATGGCTTTATCCGTCAATCTTGATTTGCGGCTCTTCATTGCTTTTGAGAAGAGTCTCTTATCAATCACAATTCCTCTCAATGAAGGAGTTGCTTTCAAGGAAGCGTCTTTTACATCGCCGGCTTTGTCGCCGAAAATAGCACGAAGTAATTTTTCTTCCGGCGAAGGGTCTGATTCCCCTTTCGGAGTAATCTTACCGATCAAAATATCGCCCGGTTCTACTTGTGCACCGATGCGGATAATTCCGTTTTCGTCCAAGTTTCGGGTAGCATCTTCACTCACATTCGGAATGTCGGCAGTCAACTCTTCCAAACCGCGTTTGGTTTCGCGCACTTCCAACTGATATTCGTCTACGTGAACCGAAGTGAATATATCTTCTTTTACTACTTTTTCGTTGATAACAATCGCATCCTCGTAGTTGTACCCTTTCCAAGGCATAAACGCTACCAAGAGGTTTTTACCGATTGCCAACTCGCCTTTTTGAGTAGAGTATCCTTCGGTCAAAATTTGTCCCAGCACCACTTTGTCGCCTTTTGAAACAACCGGGCGAAGGTCAATCGTTGTACTTTGGTTCGTTTTTCTGAATTTCGGTATTCTATATTCTTTTACGGCAGATTCGAAACTTGTAAATTCTTCATCTTCCGTTCTGTCGTAACGAATTTTTATAACGTTTGCGTCTACAAATTCAACTATTCCTTCTCTTTCAGCCGTAACTTGCGTACGGGAATCGCGAATTAATTGACCTTCAACACCTGTACCAACGATCGGGGATTCGCAACGCAACAAAGGCACTGCTTGACGCATCATGTTTGATCCCATCAACGCACGGTTCGCATCATCGTGTTCCAAAAACGGAATCAACGAAGCGGCGATAGAAGCGATTTGTGTAGGAGCAATGTCCATCAAATTAACTTCTTCCGGACTTACTACCGGATAATCGGCTTCTTTACGAGATTTTACCTTGTCTCTGATAAAGCTGCCGTTTTCATTCAACGGTGCATTTCCTTGTGCAATGATTTTACCTTCTTCCTCTTCGGCGGTCATATATTCGATGCCGGTTTCGGAAACATCTACTTTTCCGTTTTCTACCTTGCGGTAAGGGGTTTCGATAAAACCAAGGTCATTGATTTTTGCGTAAACGCAGAGAGACGAGATCAAACCGATGTTCGGACCTTCGGGGGTTTCAATCGGGCAAAGGCGACCATAGTGAGTGTAGTGAACGTCACGAACCTCAAAACCGGCGCGCTCACGCGACAAACCACCGGGACCTAATGCCGACAAACGACGTTTGTGGGTAATTTCGGCAAGCGGATTGGTTTGATCCATAAATTGAGAAAGGGCATTTGTTCCGAAGAATGAGTTGATCACGGAAGAAATGGTCTTCGCGTTGATCAAGTCAATCGGGGTAAATACCTCGTTGTCGCGCACGTTCATTCTTTCGCGGATGGTACGAGCCATACGGGCAAGTCCGATTCCGAACTGATTGTAAAGCTGCTCACCCACGGTGCGTACACGACGGTTACTTAAGTGGTCGATATCATCCACATCTGCTTTTGAATTAATCAATTCAATCAGATACTTGATGATTTCGATAATATCTTCTTTTGTTAAAACTCTTACACCCATATCGGTGGTAAGGTTCAACTTTTTGTTAATCCGGTAACGACCAACGTCGCCCAAATCATAACGTTTTTCGGAGAAAAACAATCCTGAGATGATCTCTCTTGCCGCAGGCTCATCCGCAGGTTCGGCGTTACGGAGTTGGCGATAGATATAATACACAGCTTCCTTTTCCGAGTTGGAAGGGTCTTTTTGCAATGTATTATAAATAATTCCATAATCGGAACTTTGATCTTCCTTGTGAAGCAGGATAGTTTGAACGCCCGATTCGATAATGTCATCAATGTGGTTGTTATCCAACACCGTTTCACGATCGATAATAATCTCGTTACGTTCGATAGATACTACCTCGCCGGTGTCTTCGTCTACGAAATCTTCCACCCAGGTTTTCAGCACGCGGGCAGCCAACTTGCGACCAACGACTTTCTTCAAAGCGGTTTTGGAAACCTTTATCTCTTCTGCAAGGTTGAAAATTTCGAGGATATTTTTATCACTTTCATACCCGATAGCACGCAACAGGGTGGTTACAGGAAGTTTTTTCTTGCGGTCGATGTATGCGTACATCACATTGTTGATGTCGGTCGCAAACTCGATCCAAGAACCTTTAAACGGGATGATACGGGCGGAATACAATTTTGTCCCGTTGGCGTGCATACTTTGTCCGAAGAACACGCCCGGCGAACGGTGTAATTGGGAAACCACCACACGTTCGGCACCGTTGATAACAAAGGTTCCCTTGTCTGTCATATATGGGATAGGTCCCAAATACACATCTTGGATGATTGTCTCGAAATCCTCGTGGTCGGGATCGGTACAATACAGTTTTAACTTTGCCTTTAAAGGCACAGAATATGTCAATCCTCTTTCAATACACTCTTCTATGGTGTACCGGGAAGGATCGATATAATAATCCAAAAATTCAAGAATGAAATTATTCCGGGTATCTGCTATCGGGAAATTCTCGGCAAATACCTTGTACATCCCCTCATTCTTTCTTTTTTCAGGGGGTGTATCGAGTTGAAAAAAATCGTGGAACGACTTTAATTGCACCTCAAGAAAATCCGGATATTCCTGTTGATTCTTGATCGATGCAAAGTTTATTCTTTGTTTTTCGGTTTGTAAAGACATTTATCGGAGGATTAAGTGAACTTGAAAAATGAAATAAGACGCAAAAAGGTTTAGAACCCCGATAAAAAAGGTTCTAAACCAAATTCCTGAAAATCAGGAGTTTTTATTTAAGCTCAACTTCGGCTCCGCCTTCTTCAAGTTGTTTCTTAAGTCCTTCTGCATCTGCTTTAGCAAGACCTTCTTTGATTGCGCTTGGAGCACCGTCAACTAAATCTTTAGCTTCTTTCAATCCAAGACCTGTTAATTCTTTTACTAATTTAACGATTGCAAGTTTGTTTGCACCCGGCGCTTTCAAGATAACATCGAAAGATGTTTTTTCTTCAACTACAGGACCAGCGGCGGCTGCAGGAGCAGCAACAGCAACAGCTGCAGCAGCAGGTTCAATACCGTATTCGTTTTTCAAAATTTCTGCAAGTTCATTAACCTCTTTTACTGTCAAGTTAACCAATTGTTCTGCGAAAGCTTTCAAATCTGCCATTTTATTTTTGTTTTAGAAAATTTTTGTAATTGTGTTTGTTTAAATAATTATCTTTCAGAGAGTGTTTTTAACACACCGTGAATAGTAGTACCTCCTGATTGAAGTGCTGAAATAACGTTCTTAGCAGGCGACTGCAACATATTGATAATATCGCCGATAAGTTGTTCCTTGCTCTTGATGGCAACCAACGCATCTAATTGATCTGCTCCTATATAGAAACTTTCTTCTACAAACGCTGCTTTTAAAACCGGTTTTCCGGCTTTGTTTTTCTTGCTAAAATCTTTGATGAGTTTAGCAGGCGCATTGTTTGTGTTTGAAAGAATAAGAGCTGTTGGTCCTTCTAATGCAGAGAACAATGGAGAGAAATCTCCTTTTGTTTCCAACGCTTTTTTCAGTAACGTATTCTTTACTACAACTAATTTAATTTCGTCTTTGAAACAAGTTTTTCTCAATGCGCTTGTATCAGCCGCGTTTAAGTCGGCAGCATCAGCAATATAAAAATGCTTGTATTCTTCAAGAGTTACTTTTAACTGTTCTATGATTGCGCTTTTATCTTCCTTTTTCATTCCTTTAATCTTTTAATAATTAAATTTCATCAACTGATTTAGGGTCAATTTTAATACCCGGACTCATTGTACTCGAAAGATAAATACTCTTTACATATACACCTTTAGCAGCAGTCGGTTTCAGTTTAATCAACGTGTTGATAAATTCTTTGGCATTGTCCGCAATTTGTTCAGGAGCGAAAGAAGACTTTCCTACTGAAGTATGTACGATACCGAATTTATCCACTTTGAAGTCGATTTTACCTTGTTTAACCTCTTTTACCGCTTTTGCCACATCGTTGGTAACGGTACCACTCTTAGGGTTCGGCATCAATCCGCGAGGACCTAACACACGACCTAAAGCTCCGATTTTACCCATAATGGCAGGCATTGTAATGATCACATCCACATCTGTCCAACCGCCTTTGATCTTGTCAATGTATTCGTCAAGACCAACGTAGTCAGCTCCTGCAGCTTTTGCATCGGCTTCCACGTCAGGCGTACATAATACCAATACCCTGATTTCTTTACCCGTACCGTGAGGCAGAGATACTACACCTCTTACCATCTGGTTGGCTTTACGAGGGTCTACGCCCAAGCGAACGTCAACATCCACAGATGCATCAAATTTGGTCAAAGTGATTTCTTTTACCAATTTAGACGCTTCTTTTAAAGAGTAAGATTTCCCTTCTTCAATCTTCTCTAAAGCTAACTTTTGTTTTTTTGTCAGTTTACCCATTTCAATTGAAGTTTTTATTGTTTTTTACCAGGGAACTCTCCTTCGACGGTAATACCCATACTTCTTGCTGTTCCGGCAACCATTGTCATAGCAGTGTCAACCGTGAAACAGTTTAAGTCAACCATTTTGTCTTCCGCGATTGCTTTTACTTGATCCCAAGTAATTTTAGCAATTTTTTTACGGTTTGGTTCAGCCGATCCGCTCTTCTGTTTTGTTATTTCTAACAACTGAATTGCAACCGGAGGAGTTTTTACGACAAAATCAAAAGACTTATCCGTGAAGTACGTGATAACCACAGGTAATATTTTACCTGCTTTCTCTTGGGTTCTGGCATTAAATTGCTTGCAAAAATCCATAATATTGATCCCCTTGGAACCCAAAGCAGGTCCTACCGGAGGTGATGGATTTGCAGCGCCACCTTTTATCTGTAATTTGATAAGTCCAGCAACTTCTTTAGCCATTTTTGTTTTTGATTTTTATTGTATAGAAAAAACAAAGAGATCGAGCCCGTAACGACCGACTACTCTTTTTCAACTTGCATAAAGCCCAATTCGAGCGGAGTTTTCCGTCCGAAAATTTTGACCATTACCTTCAGTTTTTTACGTTCATTGTTTACCTCTTCGATGATACCGCTGAAACCGCTGAACGGCCCGAATGCAACCTTTACGGTCTCGCCTACGAAGAATGGGACATTGATTTCCTCCGCAGAGTCTTGCAATTCATCCACTTTTCCTAAGATGCGATTTACTTCGCTCTGACGTAAAGGAACCGGATCGTTCGCCCCTTTTTTAGACCCGTCACCCAAGAAACCAATCACATTTGGAATGCTTTTCAGTTGGTGGGAAACTTCGCCTTTAAGTTCGGCTTCAATCAACACGTAACCCGGCAAATAACTTCTTTCTTTGGAAATTTTTTTGCCGTTCCGGATTTGATAAACTTTCTCAGTTGGAATCAATACCTGAGAAACGTACTGACCAAGATCCGTATTCCTGATTTGTGCTTCAAGATATTCGCGAACCTTGCTCTCTTTTCCACTAATGGCACGTAAAACATACCATTTTTTGTTAGTCTCAGACATTTTTCCTTCCTTTTATAATAAACTGTAGATAAAATTAATGAGGGTTTCGATGGTTTTATCCATTGAAAACACTACCAATGCAATAATTATGGAAGCAACAAGAACTACTATTGCACTGTTAGTCAACTCACTTTTTGTAGGCCAAGAAACCTTATGGACAAGTTCGTCGTATGATTCTTTGATGTAATTTACTACTATATTCATCTTTGTTTTGTTTTGGCACGGGCGGAGAGGCTCGAACTCCCGACACCCGGTTTTGGAGACCGGTGCTCTACCGACTGAGCTACGCCCGTGTATGAAAGCCCCCCTAAATCCCCCCTCAAGGGGGACTTTAAGAGCAACTCTCGTTATTTTTCGCCACTCCCAAGTCCCCCCTTGAGGGGGGATTTAGGGGGCTGCTTTTTATGAAACGATTTCAGTGATCTGACCTGCACCTACTGTACGTCCACCTTCGCGGATAGCGAAACGTAAACCTACGCTACATGCTACCGGATAGATAAGTTCAACGTTGATTGTCAAGTTGTCGCCCGGCATAACCATTTCAGTTCCTTCCGGCAAAGTGATTTCGCCTGTTACGTCCAATGTACGGATGTAGAACTGAGGACGGTATTTGTTGTGGAATGGCGTGTGACGACCACCTTCTTCTTTTTTCAAGATATACACCTCTGCTTTGAATTTAGTGTGAGGGGTAACTTTACCCGGGTGGGTGATAACCATACCACGTTTGATTTCGTTTTTGTCGATACCGCGAAGCAATAAACCTACGTTATCTCCTGCTTGACCTTCGTCCAAAATCTTACGGAACATCTCAACACCGGTAATAACCGATTTTTTAGCTTCTGATCCGAGACCGATGATTTGAACTTCTTCACCTGTTCTGATGATACCTGTTTCGATACGACCTGTTGCTACGGTACCACGACCTGTGATAGAGAACACGTCTTCAACCGGCATCAAGAATGGTTTGTCAACTTCACGCGGAGGAAGTGGAATCCAAGTATCCACAGCATCCATTAATTCCATGATTTTTTCTTCCCATTCAGGAACGCCATTCAATCCACCAAGAGCAGATCCGCGGATAATAGGAGTATTGTCGCCGTCAAATTGATAGAAAGAAAGCAATTCGCGCATTTCCATTTCAACCAAATCCAACATTTCAGCATCATCAACACTATCGCATTTGTTCATGAAAACAACAATTTTCGGAACGTTTACCTGACGAGCCAAAAGGATGTGCTCGCGAGTTTGAGGCATCGGACCATCAGTAGCAGCTACTACGATGATTGCACCGTCCATTTGAGCAGCACCAGTTACCATGTTTTTAACGTAGTCGGCGTGACCCGGACAGTCAACGTGTGCATAGTGACGGTTCGCTGTTTCGTATTCAACGTGTGAAGTATTGATGGTGATACCACGCTCTTTTTCTTCCGGTGCGTTGTCAATTTGGTCGAAAGATTTCATTTCCGACAAACCTTTTTTAGCCAATACTGTAGTAATAGCAGCGGTCAAAGTTGTTTTACCGTGGTCTACGTGACCAATAGTACCGATGTTAACATGCGGTTTGGTCCTTTTAAATTGTTCTTTTGCCATGACTGAAAAATTATTTTAAATATATTAATGTTTTTGCATTCTATCCTATTTGAGCCGATGCCGGGACTTGAACCCGGGACCTCTTCCTTACCAAGGAAGTGCTCTACCGCTGAGCTACATTGGCAAAAAATTGAGCGGGAGACGGGGCTCAAACCCGCGACCCTCAGCTTGGAAGGCTGATGCTCTATCGACTGAGCTACTCCCGCAAGTTAATGACTGAAAATTGAATAACTGATTGACTGAATGGCGAATATTGAAACTCAGTTATTCAATTATTCAGTTATTCAACATTAAATCATTAAATCATCGTGGGCGAAGATGGATTCGAACCACCGAAGACGTACGTCAGCAGATTTACAGTCTGCCCCATTTGGCCACTCTGGTATTCGCCCTTTTTAAAATGAAGAATTAAGAGTGAATAATGAAGAATTTTTTCCACTTTTGGATTCTTCATTCTTAATTTTTCGTTCTTCATTTACTTTTGAGCCTCTTGTCGGATTCGAACCAACGACCCCGAGATTACAAATCACGTGCTCTGGCCAACTGAGCTAAAGAGGCATCTCTTTTTATTTAAAAGCCGTTCCAAGAATTTGTTATTTGAAACGGCTTGCAAATTTAGATATTTTTTTTAATTTACAAAAGTTTTGTGGTTTTTTTTATTTATTTCTTCTAAATATCTTGATAAACTTTTGCTTAGCTCTTGTAAAACGATTCCAATAAACCGCCGCAAGCATCTTCCAACAGGTCTAAAACCAACTCAAACCCGGCTGCTCTGCCATAATATGGGTCGGGAATGTGCGTGTAATTGTACTTTTGAGCATATTCGGTCATTTGCCGGATTTTGGATTTATGTTCAGCCGTCAATGCGCGGTCGTTCAAATCGTCGATGTTGGAGTCGTCCATTCCGATAATTAAATCAAACCGGTCGAAATCGTCTGTTTTTACCGGTCGGGAAATAGAAGTTACGTCATATTCTCTACGTGTTGCGTGTTGGCGCATACGCGAATCGGCTTTATTGCCTTGATGGGTGCTTAATATTCCGGCGGAGTCTATTTCAAAATTTGCCGATAATCCGCGCTCTTCTATCTGTTTTTTCATTACTGCTTCGGCTGCCGGGGAGCGGCAGATATTTCCGAGGCAGACGAATAATATTTTTGTTTTCATCTTATTTTCAATACGATTAAATAAAATACAATAATTTTATTGGTTTACCAAAATAATTATAATTCTGATTGCAAAGTTAAGAGTTTTATTGAATATAAATCAAATTAATCAAAAAAATCACAATTCAGAATATTTCAAACCGCTTATAAATAGAAACCCCATTATTATCCGTAACCGTCAATATATGAACCCCTTTATCGGCAGTGATTCCTTTTTGATGAAAAAGATGCGTAGAACCGAGGTAGATTTCGTTGAGATGCCAATATAAAGTGGCATTTTTGTCGCGGTGCGCTATCTCGAAGATTATTTCTCCTTTTTTTCCGTCTATTTCTTTGGGAATATAAAGTTTACTGTTTTCTTTCGGGTAAATAAATTCCATTGCAACGGTTGACGTTTTTCCGGCGCATCCCTCTTTGTAGGGAGGTAAGGGTTCGTAACCGGCTTTGTGCTGTTTGTAATACCACTCCATTGTTGGAGGCAGGATAAAATGTTTTTCGTGAATCATCTCAGATATCGGGGCGCAATCGGTGTTTACCCTGAATTTTCTATTTTTTGTCAAATGGACGATTTGATGATAGGGACAGGAGTTGCTTTTCAATCCGCTTTGGTAAATAGAAACCATTTTTCCTTCGGGACAGTTCACGCCCTTGCGGAAACCGCTTTGCGGACAGATTTCTATTTCCGTCATTTCTCTTTGCGGTTCATCAAACCAACCGGTGGCGGGCAGGTGATTGAATAACGAAAACATTACCGGAGCGGCATACATTGCCCCGATCAGTCCCGGTCTGCCTTCGCCGTCGGCATTCCCGACCCATACGCCCACGACATACTCCGGCGTTACTCCGACTACCCACGCATCACGGTTGCCGAAACTTGTACCGGTTTTCCAAGCAATCCGACGCGAAGAGCTGAACAATCGCCAATTAGGAAGTTCCGGTCGGTTCAGTTCTTTCAGCGCATCCATTGTTTGCCACACGGTTGCGGCGTGAAAAAGTACGGGTTGTTTTTGATTTTCTTTTTCTTTTATTTCTCTTTTCAAAAAAGAGGGGGCGCGTATGTCTGTCGGATTGTATTGGTAGCTTTGATTATACCGCAGCAACGTGCGCGCCATACTTGCATAAATCCCCGTAATATCCCACAAAGTACCTTCTGCGCCTCCTAAAATGAGCGAAAGTCCGTAATGGTCGGCAGAATAAAAGAGAGTGGTCATTCCCGCCTTTTGCAGGTAATCCTTAAACTTAGGAATGCCATACTCGCGCAACATCAATACCGCAGGAATGTTTAAAGAACGCGCCAATGCCTCTTTTGCGGGAACAGCGCCGTCAAATTTTCGCTCAAAATTTTCGGGTCTGTATCCGGCAATCTGTACCGGAATATCAGGCACAAGCATCCACGGCAACAATGTTCCCTCTTCCAGCATTGCGTTATATAAAAACGGTTTCAAAATACTCCCCGTACTTCGCGGAGAGGTAATAACGTCCACATAATTTTCATTCTGTTCATTGAAAGCGACATTACCACAGTAGGAAATTACGTTGCCTGTTCTCGTTTCGATAATGATTGCTGCCAAATTTTGCACCTGATTTTGTGCATATCTTTGTTGGTAATACGAAACGGTTTGTTCCGTTTGTTTCTGTAAGCTCTCTTGAATCGTTGTTTTTACGATAGCTACCGGTTTTGTTTTTGCCACTCTTTCTACCAAGTGAGGCGCGCATATTTGCAATGATTGTGGTTTTCCGAGCAAAGGTTCCGAAAGGGCAAGTTCGTAGGAAAGCGAATCTATTTCCCGGTTTTCGACCAGTTTTTTGAGGAGGTTATTTCTTTTTTTTAGTAAAATTTCCCGATTTTTTCCGGGATGTACAAGAGCCGGAGCGTTTGGCAATACCGCCAATGTTGCGGCTTCTGCCCACGAAAGTTCGCTGCAATCACGTCCGAAATATCGCCACGATGCAGCTTGTAATCCGACAATGTTTCCACCGAAAGGGGCATTCGAGGTATATAACCGTAAAATTTCTTTTTTTGAATATCGCGCCTCTAATCTTGTTGAGAGAATTATTTCGGTGATTTTTTCGGTAAAAGTCCGCGATTTTTGTTCCCTGCTGAGACGAATAACCTGCATCGAAATGGTACTTCCTCCGCTGACAACACGACCGGCTTTTACATTCTGTACAATAGCTCTCCCGATGGAAAGCGGATTAACGCCGGGGTGGTAATGGAAATTTTTGTCCTCGAACAACAATAGACACGTTTCAAATTTATGCGGAACACTGTCAGAAATGGGAAACCGCCACTGTCCGTCTGCCGCCAAACGCGCTCCAACCAATTTATTCTCGTCATTTAAAACGACAGTGGAGTAAGGACGGCGAAAAATTGGTTCGGGTAAGGAAAAGAACCATGCGATAAAGAAAATGAAAAGCACGAAAAAACAAAAGCGCGAAAAAACACTTTCGTGTCTTCGTGTTTTCGCGCTTTCGTGCTTTTGTGCCTTCATAATTTTTTTTACAAAGGTAACTTTTTACTACTTCTTTATCGCTGTAACGGTTGCGGTTTGACCATCAGCGGTTACTTTCACGACATAAACGCCTGTCGGCAATTGACTTGTCGCAATCTCAACTTCATTCAAGCTCCTGTATGTTGCTAACAGGTTGCCTTCAACAGAATATAAATCAATACCGGTAACTTTCGCTCCTTTTACCAAGACGGTTAATTTTTCGGTAAAAGGATTCGGGTAAACCATTATATTATTCGATTTTTCTTCCCAGAGACAAATATTGCCGGTGGTCATACCGAAATCAACGTCATAAACAGCCGAAACCGTATGACCTCTTTCCACTGAGGTAGAAGATTTCAAATCTGTTTTACAAACAATGGATAAATAGAACAAAGTAATCCCCGATTGACTGACACTGTATTCTGCATCGTAATTAAACGTCTTTTCGCCCTGCACAATTTCCCAGTGAGCGATAATTGTTTGTTCGCCAGTAAAGGTAATACCTGAAATTATGGCGGAAAGAATAGGCATATCCAGTGTTAATTCGCAACTTATCACTGGTTTTGTTCCAACGATATCAACCGGAGTTTCCGTAGTTCCACCGGTGAAGGTGTTTTCATCATCGGCGTATTTACAGTCATCCATATTTGTGGCTTGCGGGTCGTAGTTCAATGCTTTGATGTCGTTACAGCCGGCGTTTGGCGAGCATGCTCCCGTGTTGGAAACCGTTACCGTCAATGGGACAAGGCTACTTTCAGCGGCTGTTAAAACATTGTATTGACTTACATAATAGGTGAATACTCCTGCTGTGTTTGTACTTGGAGTAGGTGCTAATGACATACGAATGGAATTTGTATCATACCATCTTAATTCGTAATCCGCAGCAGTCTCTCCGTCCCTCGGAGTGATCTTAGCAGTTAATGGTTCCGCCGTTTCGCCAACGCAGTAATTCAACGGAGAGGTTACAGGCGATGGTACGGAATAAATAAACACTTTCACTTCTGATTTTTCACTTTCACATCCTGCCGGACTGATTTGACTTACATAATAAGTGTACATAAAGTCAAGGTCGGTATCTGCCGGCGGTGCTGGTGGTGTCGGTGCACCAGGTAGCATATTGAAGTTTTCACCGTACCACACTAAGAGATTCATAGGGTCAACTACTACCGCATTTGGATATTGTTGTAATAAATTTTTGCTGAATGTACCGTCTATGGCTTCGGACAATAGATAGGCTACTCTGTTTACTGCCGGACGAGCAGGTATTGGATTGACGGTAATGGCGATAGCCTCAATGGCTTGACCACAGTCGTTTTCGGCTACAAAACGGATGGTTTTGCCGTTGTCCGAATCCTTAACTGTGTAAGGGAAGATGATCGGACTGAAAGAGGAACCTTGACCGATTTCCCATTTGGTAGTTCCAACGGATCCGTTCCACTCTACGATTGGCTTGTCCGGTTGCAGTATATCTTGACCGGTACAAATCGGAACTACAGAGAAGGTACCGACCACAGGTTTGTCGTTAACTATTACTGTTGACGTGCCACTCAAATCCGTCAATGCATCCGCTTTACAATTGGCATCTTCGAGGCTGATCAACTTGTAGGTAGTGGTTACCACAGGTGAAATTGTAATAGGGCTGGCGCTTGCCATCTTGTTGGATGCGCCATCGCTGTAGGTAAAGATAAATGGTGCAGTGCCGATAAAGGTTACCGTTAAGTTGGTGCTTCCGCCTTTACAGATGGAGGCATCGCCACTCAAGGCTGCCGTTGGGCGGGCTTTGACTTGGGCGGTTACCAAGGCTCGTTTGGATTCACAGCCTTGCTCGTCTTTTACGATGACATAATACCTTGCTTCCGGCATTGATGTGCCGGTATTGAATGCCGGTGGTGGGGAGCTTAATATGCTTGCATCATTATCTGCACCATACCATACCAGGGTGCCGGTAGTAGGGACTAATTCAGACCATTCTTTTTTGGTGCCGGATACAAGGGCACATTCGTTATATGGATTAACGATTGGAGTTTGCGGTTCCGCGCTGATGGAGACTCTGATTTCGGAACGCTCGCTTTCGCAACCGTCAATGGTTTGGGTCACCCAATAGGTTTTTTCCAAGGCTGCGCCGGTGTTGAATGCTGGTGGTTCGGCAGTCAGTTTGTTTCCTCCGGTCGCAGCATCATACCATGTTAATGTTCCGGTAAATGCATCGACCAAGCTTAACCACGTTTTATTCTCCGATATCTTGGCAGGACAGTTAACGTATCCGCCCACGCTCGGTGCAGCAGGAATGTCGTTAATGGTTATTGTACCCGTTGCGGTGGCTGCTATGCACGATGCGGATTCACCGGTAGTGGTAACGGTATAGTTAAATGTGCCGCTTTCGGTAGGAGTACCCGCAATAGTAAGTGTTCCGGCATTTACAGCATAGATTACTCCCGAAGGAAGGCCGGTTACGGTTGCTCCGCCGGTCAGTGCGTAGGTAATATTGGCAATCGCCGTTTCTGGACGAAGCTGCTGCGCGTTTGTACCTGCCGCCGATGTCAATGTAATAACCGGAACCGGATTGACGGTGATGGTAAATGTTTCAGGGAGTCCTACGCAACCGTTGGCAACAGGGGTTACTGTTATTGTTCCGGCTAACTGTGCATTCGTTGTGTTGCTTGCCGAAAATGGGGCGATGTTTCCTGTACCACTTGCAGGTAAGCCGATAGCTGAATTGTTGTTTGTCCAATTGCAAACAACGCCGACAGCCGGAGTACCCGTGAAGGTTACAATATGTGTGTTTTCACCACTACAATGGACTTGATCAGCAGGCTTCGTAACTGTTGGCAACGGATTGACAGTGATGTCAAATGTTGCAGGGAATCCTACACAACCGTTGACATGAGGGGTTACTGTTATCGTTCCGGTTATCGGTACATTCGTTGTGTTGGTTGCCCGAAATGAGGCAATGTGACCTACACCATTTGCGGCTAAGCCGATGGTCGCATTGTTGTTTGTCCAATTGTAAACAACGCCGGTAGTCATATTGCTAGTGAAGGTTACGGCATGTGTGTCTCCACCACTACATTGGACTTGGTCAGCAGGCTTGATAACAGTTGGAACCGGATTCCATTTAACAATGATACTGTCCCAACTATAACAACGCTCGGCGATAAGGTCTAAATTATCGGCTACCTTGATGTAATACTTAACACCTGCTGCTGTTACATCAGCGTAATTGATTGTCAATGGCTTAGCGGTCAGACCGGAAGTAGAGGCTATGCCTATTGCCGGTGAGGTTTTGCTGCCTTTATGCCAGGTGATTGTGTAATCATCATAACCTCCCGAATGGGTGGCGGAGGCGGTCAAAGTCGTACTTTCGCCTTCACACAAGTTTATTGTGCGGATAGCTCCGGTACCGGTTAGGATTCCGCCTGTTGGTGTGATGGTTACCTTGTCCGCCTTTTCACAGCGTTGACAGTTTGTACTTGCTGCAACCGGAATGGAAGAGATAGATATGTTACGACAAGGACTTTGTGCACCCATGGCTAACTCTGTCGGGTCGTTTAATTGAGCTTCTTTGCCTATCACTACGCGGAAATAGGTCATCTGATTACCATCAGGAAATACATTAAGATCATATCCCGGGTCGGCAATTGTATATGACGGACTTGTTTGAATATTACCCAAGTTTTTCCATACCGGATTCGGCGTTATTGCCGGATTATTAAATGTATATTGGAATAAATAACGAACTGTACTTGCACCATAGTAGTCTAAGACTGACGGCGAGGTTATCGCATTCAACGTCAAAGGGGTACCTGTACATAGATTTAATAAATCCTGACCGGTCAATGAAGAACTCACAGCAACATCGGGCGGTGTACAAGCGGAGAAATAAATATCATCTAAAAAGAGGTCGCCTCTGTTATCTCCGGCATAACTATCCTGTGTACTGATTACTCGCAAAGTTACGCATTTGTCGGCATTTTCAGTAAGAAACGTGTTGTCAGCCGTAAACATTCCATCAAAAGAACGCCACTCCGGTTTTGTTAAAACTGTACTTCCCGACCTTGCGAGTGGAGTTGTAATAAGTGTGCCGTTCGAGGGATTTCCTTTTAATAATTGAATTTCTATCCCTACTACACCATCCGGACTATTAAGCGTATTTCCTGCCGAATAACTTGCTCCGAATGTAATCTCTTTGTCCGGACATAAGCCGCAGACGGTTCTTTCATAGAGCACCTTGTTCATGTATCCTGATGCCGCACTTAAACCGAAATATAACATTCCTCCTCTTCTGGTTTGTGAATTGTCATAAAGCATGGCTCCATACGGTGCCCAAGGCATAATCGCACATCTATCGTGTTGATTAGGACTATCTGCCCAATAAGTAATGCCGGATGTAAAACCATTAGGTTTATTGGCTATCGGCGGACGATTGTCGTAAGGGAACACCCCTGCCACACTTCCCTGTGAAATACTTCCATCAGGATTTCTATATTCGTAGGTATTATCCGTAGGAAACGTACCGAAATCATCGTAGAAAATATAGGTGCTTGCCAATGGTGTACCGTCTGCCGCCTCACAGCATTTTTTAGTTTTTAATTCCAATGTATTTGTCTGAGGGGTACATCCGGGCATTGCTACGTTAAGAGTAACGACATAATCTTTTTGCTCCGGTGGAATAACCGTAAAAGATTCGGTAGAACCCGTTTGAACCGGAGTAGTATTCATAGACCACGAGTAAACGGTACCGGCAGGATAAGTCTGTTTCGGATAAAGTGTTACCGGGTTGTTAGGACAAACAGGAAGCACTTTTTGTGATTCGATTTCGGGTTTAATAGTTCCTTTTACCACAACATTATCAATTCCGATAGGAGCAAAATTAATTCCTCCCGGTCTTCCTAAATAAAATGTTACGGTACCGGCTGCATCAGAGGTTCCTGTTATGGTTAATTTGGTAGAAGCTCCAAAAGTAATTGTTCCGGTTGATGTTCCCTGATTTAGACCTCCCATAGCATTAAGGGTGGCAGATCCATTAATACTTACATTGTTTCCGTAATAATTTTTTAAATAAACGTCATAATTGTAACCTCCAATGGAGAAACTTGTTGTGATGTTATTTGCCTTTGCATATTCCGCTGCCGATTCAAGATCAAGCAAATTGTAAATATCTGCGGTAAAAGAGACAGTCGAATTTGGTGTTAATCCGGTTACGGTGTAAGAGAAAAACGGTTTTTCATGTGTCGCTCCGGCATTTACAAATATATTGTTATGAAATTCCTTTAAGCGCGGGTCAATCAATTTAGGATTCGCTACAATTGCACTTCCTCCTAAAAACGCATTAGGAACGTTATTCCCATTTGTCAAAATAGTTGCCCATGATGCCGGTGTAAAAAGGGTACCTCCCGATGACATCGTGTTTGTTTGTAATCCTATGTGCTTCCCTTTATATGTCTCTTCATAGTAAGCTGAGGTTCCACACAAAGTTACCAATTGAGTAGCCACAGTTGGACTGAACCAACCGGTTGCATCATTTGCCAAAGTGGGATCACATAATGTCGCATCCGTGTCAAAATTGGTTCCACCCACTATACAAAGCGAGGTTGAAGTTGGATTCGCCTTGATGATGATGCTGTCAAACCTCCAACAACTTGTAGCATTTTCATAAGATTTATCTGCTACTTTGACATAATACTTCGTTCCATTAGTCGTAACATCGGCGTAATTTACGGTCAAATTACCGGTCATACCCAAAGTAGATTTTATCGCAGCAGCTGTTTTGTCTCCCTTGTACCATGAGATAGTAAAATTGGTATAATCGGGATGAGAAACCGCTGCTGTTAAGGTGGTGCTTTCGCCTGCACTTAAATTTGTGCCTCCGACAGCAGAAATAGCAACAGATTCCGCAACCGTACATGTCGGACAAGCGATATGAACCGTAATTGGTTTGGAAATCGAAATGTCTTCACACACATTTGCAGCCAACAGATTCGGATTTGTAAGGAATGGAACCAACAAGGATTCTGTTGCAACTAACATGCGAAAATAAACTACAGTGTTGTCACTCTGTCCGTAAACATCCATTGGCTCAACAATCGAAGAAGCACTCTTTATCCCACTGTTAGCACCCGTGATGTTACTCCAAGTGGTACCATTATAGCTGTACTGATACAAATATCTCAGATTTGCGGCACCTTCGTAATAATTGGTCAATAAAAGATTATCCTGCATAGCAATGGTAACCTTTTCATCTACGCAGAGGGTGGTATCTTGCACCAATATTGATAAGTTAGCATAAGTATTTGCCGTAGGGGGCGCACAAACGCGAACGATAAGTTCATCCATCAATATATCATTTCCTTCCATCCAACCTTCTCCTTGACTATCAACCACTATTCTGACAGAAGAGGTTCCTGCCGGAAGAATAATATTATCTATTTTTAATTTTTGCCAACCGTATGTAGTTATTGTTAAGTTAGACGATACTCTTCCTAATTCCATTCCGGCACTTGAATATACAACCAAATCAACTTTTGGCGGTGTTGTGGCGTTCATATAGCTCGCATTGGCAATGGATACCTCTAAAAAAAGTTTCTTGTCATCACAAAGACCGGTAATCGTTCTATCAAAAATAATTCCTTTAAAAGGCATATTTGGATTCAAATATAAAAATCCTCCTTTAGGATCGCCGGAAGCATCACTCGAAAGCCCTCCAGTTTTCCAAGGGTTCATAGTTGAGTGTCCTACGGAAATAATTTCATTAAATTCGAATATAGTAGCAGTAGTTCCCGGAACTGCAGGTCCCGGAACCATCCAATTTGTAGCTTGCATAGAAAAACCGTCTTTATCAACGTATGATGTGGCACTATTAAACGTCCCAAAGTTTTCATGAAAAATAATCTTACGCGAAGAACCAACTCCCGGAGCAATCTCGCAACATTTTACGGTTCTAATATGCAACATTTCCGAAACAGCGCCATCTGTGGTACACCGATAATAGTAATTCCGAGCAATTTCGGTTAAAACTTTTTCAGAGTTTCCAATAATAGTCCACCCATCGGTACCGGTTGTAGAACGTTCCCATAAATAGGAAGACGCATTGGTGTATCTTTGCCCAAGGCTAAGAAGAACTTGCTCTCCCTCACATACCTCTTGCCCTTGATTGGAAACTACCGTAAAATCAGGACAACCTCTGACTTCTATTTTTGAAAAACCAAGCGCAATGCAGGAACTCCAACTAAATCCAGATTTTAGCAAAAAAGTGAATTCGGAAAGTGTAGCCGGTAATTTTCCGGTAACGGTTACTGTAAATTTGTTACCTCCTAAGCCTGATTTTATTGATTGGTCTTTCTGAATATTTATTGCCCAATATGCAGTATTTCCAAAATTTGATTGTGGGTCAAACAATATTTGTAATGAGGGGGCATTTGTGGTACTGCCGGGTACTCCTCCACAAGCGGCATCAACAGAACTATTTAACAAATACCCTTCAATTGTAACTGTAAAATCGCTACCCGGTTTCAATCCTTGTACATAGTAAGAGAGTAAATCACTCGACGTTGCTACACCGGCAATCGCCATCATCGGCTCGTTAATGTCTAAGTATTTCTCATTCAAAATACTTGGATTTTTCACTATTGTATAAGCTGCTTTGGTTCCAAAATCTGCACTTGTACTTGCTAATGTAAGCGGGGTACTAATCGAATTTCCCAATAAACCCACTTGAACCGTTTTGTTAAGAGCATAATAATCATACCATTTGCCTATCTCCGGAGATGCCTCAAAATTTGTACCTCCCACAATGGCAGTACAAGTTTGTGCCTGCACTCCCCATCCCGTCAATACAAAAAGGAAAAAACAGAAAATGTATTTTCCGCTTAACTTTAGTAATGTGTCTACTTTCATTTTGATAATTTTGTGAATTTGAATTTTATAGTTGGTAAAAGTACAAAAAAAGACTGACTTATAAAAAAATAGTGATACTTTTTTCTATTTTTGCACTAAAATCAAAAGAAAAAAAATGAAAAAAACAGCCCTTTTTATAGACCGTGACGGAACGTTGATTGTGGAGCCGCCCGTTACTTTTCAGGTGGATAATTTGGAACAAATGGAATTTCTTCCGAATGTAATCCGAAATATGTATTTTATCCGGAAAAATTTGAGTTTTGAATTGGTGATGGTGACGAATCAAGATGGACTTGGAACGCCTGCCAATCCGCAAGAAAACTTTGATTTGGTACAAGGAAAAATGCTGCAAATTTTGGGAGGCGAAGGAGTTGTTTTTGACAAAATTTTTATCGACAAATCGTATCCAGAAGACAATCTACCCACCCGTAAACCCGGAACGGCGATGCTTACCGAATATATGAACGGCGATTATGACTTGAAAAAATCGTATGTAATCGGCGACCGTATTACAGATGTTGAATTAGCAAAAAATCTCGGCTGCAAAGCGATTTTTTTATGTGAACCGGAAAAGGCGGAAACGATTTTAACGGAAAAGAAACTGAACGATTTTTGCGTATTGGCAACGTTGGAGTGGGACAAAATTGCCGAGTTACTATTTGCAGGCGAACGCATTACCACTATTCAGCGGACAACCAAGGAGACCGATATTTTTGTCCGCCTCAACTTGGATGGAACCGGAAAATGCGAAATCTCGACCGGACTTCAATTTTTTGACCACATGTTGGAACAAATCGGCAAACATTCGGGTTGCGACTTGACCATCAACGTAAAAGGCGATTTGGGTGTGGACGAGCATCACACAATCGAAGACACGGCAATTGCCTTGGGCGAGGCGTTAGGAAAATCACTCGGCGATAAGCGCGGTATTGAGCGTTACGGATACTGTTTGCCGATGGACGATTGCCTCTGCACGGTGGCATTGGATTTCGGCGGGCGACCGTGGTTGGTTTGGGATGCAAAATTTAACCGGGAATATGTAGGCGATATGCCGACGGAGATGTTTCTGCATTTCTTCAAATCATTGAGTGACGCAGCCAAGATGAATCTGAATATTCGCGCCGAAGGCGAAAACGAGCACCATAAAATAGAGGGAATTTTCAAAGCCTTGGCTCGCGCTATCAAAATGGCTATTAAACGCGATATATACAAATACGAATTACCTTCAACAAAAGGTGTTTTGTAAAGATGTTGTTTAGTTAAGGAAAAAAGTTTCGGACAGAACCTGTTAAGTTTATGAAACTTAACAGGTTTGATAACAAGTTTGTTATAAAAGTTTTTTAATTCGCAGATAAATGAATTTACCCGAATTATTTGAAACTCATACACGAGCATTATTAGGCGAAGAATATGATTCTTTTGCGGCAGCTTTGTCGGCTGATGTTCCGACAAGTATTCGCTTGAATCCTCGAAAAATTACCAATAAGCCAAATTTAATCTCCATTCCGTGGTGCGAAAACGGATATTATCTTCCCGAAAGACCCGTTTTTACAATGGATCCGTTACTTCACGCAGGCAGTTATTATGTACAGGAGGCAAGTTCGATGTTTTTGGAGCAAGCCGTAAAACAGCATTTGAAGGAGAAAAATCCGGTAGTATTGGATTTATGCGCCGCTCCGGGTGGAAAATCTACACATCTTGCGTCGTTGTTGGATGGACGAGGATTGTTGATTTCCAACGAAATTATCCGTTCGAGAGCAAAGATTTTGGCAGAAAACCTAACCAAATGGGGAGCGCCTAACGTAGTAATAACCAATAACGACCCGCGAAATTTCTCAAAATTCAACGGTTTATTTGATCTGATTGTAGTCGATGCCCCTTGTTCGGGAGAAGGAATGTTCCGGAAAGACCCGCAATCCATTGAAGAGTGGTCAGTCAATAACGTGCAACTTTGCAGCGAACGGCAAAAGCGAATCGTTGCCGATGTTTTTCCGGCATTGAAAACGGGCGGATTGCTTGTTTACAGCACTTGCACATACAATCGCGAGGAGAATGAAGAGAACATAAAGTGGATTGCCGAGGAGTTAGGAGTCGACGTTTTACCGATTCAAACAGCCGATGATTGGAGCGTTACGGACACCGGTTTCGGATATCGCTTTTTTCCTCATAAGACAAAAGGAGAGGGATTTTTTCTTTCGGTTTTAAGAAAAATAGAGGATGAAAACAGGCTCAAAATCAGGTTAGACAAAAATCAAAAAACGCAAAAAAATCAATCGCTCAACGCACTGAAAAATTGGATAATTGACGACAATTACAAACAAATCATCTCTTCCGAAACAGTTTCGGTTGTTCCGTCCGATTATTCCGACTTGATTTCCGCGTTAGGGAAAGAGCTGAAAGTACTGCAATCGGGTATTTTACTCGGTCAAATAAAAGGAAAGGATATTTTGCCCGATATTTCGTTGGCTCTGTCTTGGATTATTGACAGCCAAGCATTTCACGTAAAAAAACTGACATGGGAGCAAGCTATTGCCTACCTGCGGAAAGATACGCTCAATTTTCCCGATACCCCACAAGGCTGGATTTTGCTGGAATATGAAAATCAACTGCTCGGTTGGGCAAAAAACTTGGGTAATCGGGTAAATAATACTTATCCGCAAGAATGGAGAATTAGAATGAATGTGATTAAACCTTTAATTCTCTCTTGGATTACTTAATCCGATAAACCGTTTATTAATTTTGACGCCGCTCTCTCCTCCCTTACCTCTCCCCCATAGGGATATTCAGTAAATAGGATAAAAACTGATTATAAAAAAAAAGATTGTCTCAATAAGACTTATTGAAACAACCTCTTTTGGGAATTATTTCACGCTACGACTATTTCACTAATACCTTTTGTACTTTTCCGCCAACATTTACAATATAAACACCTTTGGATGGAACCTTAACAGCGGTTATCAAACCGGCAGCCCGTACATTGGCGACTATTTGGCCGGTGGTGTTATAAACGGAAATATTATCTTCACCCGCGTTTTTAATCAAAATGGTGTGGTCGAGAGCATAAACGCTCAATGTCGATGATTGGCTAACTTTAACAGAGGTGATTCCATCACTGGTAAAAAAGCCGCGAGTTTGAGTAAAAACTTCATTTTCGCCATTATAGGCAGCCAAATCATAATAATAAAAGGTATTATTATTCAAGTTTTTGATGACATGGTTAAATCCTTCTTCTGAATTCCGCAGTCTTTCCTCGCCCAACTGATAACCTTCGGCATCAAAGCAAGCCACATAGACCGGTTCTGTACGGTTGGAATTTTTATATATTGTCAGACAGTAAAATGCAGCATCGGTGATTGGCGCCCAGGAGATAGTTGTTGTTATACTGTCTATCGGAGCAATTACCACATTATCTTCTTTAAATAAAAACTCAACATTATCAAGGTAATAAACAATATTCCCGTCAGCAGCAGAATAATTACCAAATCCAATACCGAACCGGATTTTATTTAATGCTTTGACCTTATTAATATTGGGATTATAGAGGTAATAATGGCTACCGGGACGGTAATCATAATATCCCTGATTAATAGCCGTATTGATTCCCTTATTGAATATATCATCTATTAAAACGGTGTTGGTGTGCCAACCACCTGTTACGCCTACTTTTTCGATAGGATTACCTTTAAAATAGACCGATTGATCATTCATAAAACCAACACCCCAACCTAAATCCAGTGAAGTATTTCCTATATATAAAAGAATCGGGACATTCTCTACGTCATCATTCCGGGATAAATCAGGATAAGATTCCCAATACGCATCAAAACTAATTCCGACAAGATCGGCTACTGTTTTTCCTTCAGGAAAGTTTACATCAAAAATGGAAGCCATAAGGCTATTGTCGGGAATACATTTCAACGATTTTTCGTTTATACCTGTCGGGGCGGATTTAACAAGGACTTTATTATTAATCCCCAGAAATCCCCATTCGTGCATTGCATAATGAGCATAATCATTAAACTCAAATCCTTCATCAAAATCTTCAAAAGAGATGGTGGTAGTATTCGTTTGAGGAGCAGCGTGCGGAATTTCGGAAACAGGAATAAGATTAGCTGATTTAATCGTTATGTATACCGGATTTTGAGGACTGGCTTCACTATTTCCATTCGGCCATCCGGTCATAACGAAAATAGATGAAACAGGAAGGTCTTTAAATTTTATTGTAAGTTTTCCTGAAGGCAGAATTGATTCTTGTAGAAATTGGCAACTGTAATCCGTGCCTTGCCCCGGTACGTGTTCGCAATAATATGTTACGCCAAGAGAAACGAAACGATTATCATTTGCCTGAAAGTCAGCTTTTTCATATTCAATGGTAACACCTCCGTAGCCAAGTTCTTTCAAATTAACACCATAATAGTCTTCGAAGATCCAGCCTCCACCGCCATACGGAGCGGTGTATTTAAGTGTATTTCCTTCGGCTTTTGCTCCCAACAATGAATTGAATCCTTGCGACAATAAGTCCGGGTTGTTCGGATCAATTTCAATCACCAGCGGAGGAATAGTGTCTACCGGAGGAATTTCCACACTATCTTTAAATAAGAATTCAATGTTATCAAGATAGTAAACAATATTTCCGTTAGCAACAGCACTATTACCGAATCCAATACCGAACCAGATTTTGTTTAATGCTTTGACTCTGTTAATATCAGCATCATAGAGGGAATATTGGCTACCTGGACGGTAATCATGGTATCCCTGACCAATAGCCGTATTGATTTTCTTATCGAATATATCATCTATTAAAACGGTATTGGTGTACCAACTGCCTGTTACGCCCACCTTTTCAACAGGATTACCTTTAAAATAGACTGATTGATCATTCAAAAAACCAACGCCCCAACCTAAATCCAATGAAGTATCTCCTATGTACAAAAGAATCGGGTCATTCTCCACATCATCATCCTGAGATAAATCAGGATAAGATTCCCAATAGACATCAAAACTAATTCCGGTAATATGAGCTACAGTTTTTCCCTCTGGAAAACTTATGTCAAAAATAGAAGCCATAGTGCTGGCGGAAGGAACACATTTCAGCGATTTCCCATTTATACCTGCCGGATCTGATTCAACAGAGACTTTATGATCAACCCATGGCAATCCAAATTCGAGCATCGGATAATGAGCATAATCATTAAACTCAAATCCTTCATCAAAATCTTCAAAAGAGACAACGGCGGTATTTGTTTGAGGAGCAGCATACGGCATCTCGGAAAGAGGAATAAGATCAGCTGATTTAATCGTTATGTATACCGGATTTTGAGGACTGGCTTCACTATTGCCATTCGACCATCCGGTCATAACAGAAATAGAAGAAACAGGAAGATCTTTAAACTTTATTGTAAGTTTTCCTGAAGGCTGAATTGATTCTTGCAGAAATTGGCAACTGTAATCCGTGCCTTGCCCTGGTATATGCTCACAATAATATGTTACGCTAACAGAAACGAAACGATTATCATTCGACTGAAAATCAGCTTTCTCATATTCAATGGAAACGCCTCCGTAGCCGAGTTCTTTCAAATTAACACCATAATAGTCTTCGAAAACCCAGCCTCCACCGCTATAAGAAGCAGTATATTTAAGTGTATTTCCTTCGACCTCCGTTCCCGATAACAAATTGAATCCTTGTGACAATAAATTCGGATTGTTCGGGTCAATTTCATTTGCCCAAGAGGTTATAGAGCCAATAAGGGCTATCATTAGTAATAATTTCTTTTTCATGATAGAATTTGCTTTAAAAAGGTTCTTTATATATTAGATGAATTAGGGGTCAAAAATGTTGCACTAAGTAATGTGTAAAAAATAAGTTGCTCTAATTTTATGTTCAAAGTTTAAGGTTCAAGGTTCAAATCGCAACCTTAAACTTTGAACCTTGAACTTTTGAACCTTTTATTTTTTACACGTTACTAAAATAGAACTTTTTTTTAAAACTTACTCCGATGCATACACTATTTTTTCCCAAACCGCAATACTCCCAACTCCTTGATATTTTTCAAATCGGAATAATCATACTGATGTAAACCGTCTTCGGCAATCATCATCAATACGTTATTGAATGGTATTACATCAAATCCGTCCATGCCGGTGTAATGCGCTAATTGATTGGCAATGATGGTTTGCGGATTATCGGCTTTGAAAATTTTCAGTCCGTCGTCACAAACAAAGAGCGTGCCGTTGTCTATGCCCAGTCCTTTGGGTTTAGTCATGGCGTAAGATGCCAATTCGCGCGGTGCATAAACATTTTTCACATCCACTACGATGAGAACGTTGGTATTTTGACCGCAGGCGTTGCCGGAGTGAACGGTTACATACGCTAAATCATCTTCCACCACCACAGGGTCGCAACCGAAAGCGTGGCTGATTGCCGAACAATACTGAGGGTCAAGCGGATTGGCAACCGAATAGATCAACATTCCGGTTGGCGTACCGAAAAACAAATTTTCCTTGTAGCTGAAAATGGTTTCAACATTCCAGCCGATATACTTGTTTTCCATGGCTTTCGTTGGTTTTTCGCCCGACAAGTCAAATGCTGATAATTGGTTGTTGAGAACCACGTAAAGGTAATTTTTGTACAAGCCGAAACGCGACATAGAGCCGTTGACTCCGCTGGTTGATTTATTAGAAGAATTTGATGGTGCTCTACCGCCTTCTGCAATCGCATAGTCCGCATCACTCCAATAGTAATGTCTATCAACTTCCACCGTCTTTTCAGTTAATTTCCAACCGACAAGAACACCTTTGTTTTTAGCTTCTTCCGAATAAACATCGGCATAATCAAAGCCGAAATTATTGTCAATCGGAGGCAGTACATTCGTAAAAACATTTTCCAACACACCTTTCATTTTTGGATTTCCGGGAGCGGAAATGTCGAACCATACCAAGTTGGAAAACGCATCGGCATAGAGCAAGTTGTTGCGAATGGCTAAGTCGGCATTGCCCTGCAATTCGATGAACCCTACGGCGTGCGGATTCTTCGGATTATGGTTTTCGATGATGTGAATACCTACTCCGGGTTCAGAAATGTAGAGAAAATCGTTGTAAAAACAGATTTTCCCGCTGCCGGTAATTGTTTGTTTTTTATCGGTAACAACCACCGATTTCAGAAAGGATTCAGACGACATATACACCGGTTCGTTAATCTTGTAAGTAACGGTTTCCGTGTATTTTCTTTCGCAGGAGACAAAAAGTCCGGCGAGGGCTAAAAATAAAAATAACTGTTTCATGATGCAAATATTAAAATATGTTTAAAATACAACTACTTATATTGTTCTTTTTTTCGTTATTCCTTTACAAATTTCTTTGTTATAGTTTCTTTGTCGGTTTCAAGTTTCACAAAGTAAATTCCCTGCGGAAGTACTGAAACATTAAAGCCTCCCCCGCCCCCTCCGAAGGAGGGGAGTAAGACCACACGGCCTAACAAATCGCAGATTTTCACATTATTAATTATTAATTGTTCATTATTGATTATTAAAATGTCTTTTACAGGATTTGGGAAAATAAAAAGTGAATTTGAAATCTCATTCGGTTTTATTGAAGTAGCTTCAGAAGAGATGTTTAATCTTACGAGTCCTTCTCTACCTCCTACGATAAATTTGCTGGAAGTTTGATGTTTCATATCTCTAATAGAAAATTCTTCAAAAACAAACGAACCGGTATTATTGAAATGAGTATCCAACGTTCCATTGTAATTAATGCTAATAATTTTTTTGCCGTTTCCGGTTAAAAACGTATTCTCATTTTGTAAAACTACTTTAGGAGAATTCAATAAATCATCAGAATAAAGAAAACCATTTTCTCCGAAATTGCTATTAATAGTTCCGTTGGAATTAAAACCACATACAAAAAAGCGATGAGTTAATGTGTGATCAGTAAGCCTGCCGATAAAGAAAAGGTTTCCGTTACTTTCTTCAATAACATTTGAAAAATGCTTCGCGTAAGGATTATTGTCAATATTCGAGATATATCTTCCATTATCAGCAAAATTAGTAACAAAATTACCTTCTTGACTCAATTTGCAAAATGCTACATTTAACCCATTATATCCTGCGGCAATAATAGATTTATCGTTTAATATTTTAATGCTATTGGGGAAAATACTAAATGTTTTTTTATCTGTTAAATATGCTTTCCCATTGGCGCCAAAATTAGTATCCATTTCTCCATCATAGTTGTATTTTGAGATGTACGGGTCTTGATTATACCCATTGTTATCATAATAATATTCTATACTGGTAATAAGCATATAATCGTCATTTTCGGTATTAACACACGTAATATTATCAAGAATAATTTCTCCATTAATACCAAAAGACTCGTCAATGCTTCCGTCTTCATTCAATCGCATAATTATATTTTTCGGAGGATCATCCGGTCCGGCAGATGTATGAGTATATACAAGAAAGACGATTAAAATTTTATTTTCACTGGTAACTTTGAGTCCATATCCCCCTCCCCAATTCGACCAATACTCATGCAATATTACATATCCATTTGTCCCGAAATGTTTGTCAATTATTCCATTGGCATCTGTTTTTAGTATTACAGGATAACCGGGATATCCAAACGCAATAATATTACCCTGTGCATCAAAATCTAAAAATTCAACACCCAGGTATGACGGCATTGTTACCATTCCGTTTTCTCCAAAACTCTCGTCAATCGAAACTGTTTGAGAATAAATATTATTTGCTATGCAAATTAAAATAAATGAGATAAAGAATATTTTTTTCATGTGAATGTAATTTTATGAGTTATTGAATTACAGAAAAGAGGCTGTTTTAAAAGTCAGAAAATGCGCCTCGTCATTCTTGGCAGAGCCAAGAATCCCCTAATAATCAGCATTGCTTTTTCAAGGGATCCCGCGTCAAGCGCGGGATGACGGTCTTTTGAAACAGCCTTTTTCATTACGGATTACCGATTTTACCCATAAACAGCGTTGTTCCGGTCGTATTTTCTTGAATAACGAACAAAAACGGACGGTTGGCGAAGAAAACAGGGTGAGACGGCACAGAACATGTAACCATTCCAATAACTGTTACCGCAGCTGCTTCCGTACCTTTTTCATCTACTTCTATGTATGTTTTCTGCATTACCTGAGAAATAAACAACCGGATATCCGAAATGCCGGAGAAATCGGCAGAATCGGTAAATGCTTTTCCCATACCCAATTTTTTCAAAATATTGTTTAAGTCGGGCTTTGGCTCATATTCCACTTTGAATTTCGGAATAAAAAGGTCTACATATTGCGGTTTGAGGTTCGACAGGCAGTTTTGCCAATAACCGGACTGTTTGAGTTGCAACAGCATTGCGCCAAAATCATCCTTCGGAAGAGCAAAAACCATACTGTATGCGCCATTGCCATAAGGCAGCGTTACCATTTGCAAATGGTCGTCGCTGTAATAATTAATGTCTTCGCGCCCTTGCGTCATCATATCTACCAATACATTTTGACCATTTTCCTTGTGGAAATTAGTCTGAAATGTACGTTCAGGGTCGAAACCGCTGCTATCCGCCCACATTCCCTTGAAATAAAGCGCATTAATCAGATACATCACCGCATCGGACGGTATCACATCTATCATCTCTCTTATCAATCCATTGGTATTGTCCGAGCACCATTCGTTGATTTGGTCGGGCGCATCCGGAGCACGAAAATCAATTTCTTTTACTTCCGCATTGTAGTAGTCTTTATTGACAGTGATAAAATCGGTTTTGACCGGAAAACCGTTGTCGTACCATATTGAATTGGCGAGTGCGAGTTTTACATCAGGGTCTGCCATTGTCAGTTTTTCGCGCAGATCAAGGAAATAGTTGTTTACATCCTCTTGTGCATAATTTTGCATACCCATGGCTTGCTGAATGCCCTGCCGAGTGTCGCCGTTAGCGCCATTCCACACCATTGCCAATGCCATGTTCAGGCTTAGGGGCGAAAGCACAATGTTTTCGTCGGCTTTCAATTCTTCGTGAGCTGTGGCGAAAAATTCCATGGAGAAATGGTTGACCGAATTGGTCATTTTTGCTACTGAAAACGGGGTGTTTTCTTCTTCTATTTTTCCTTCCGAAAGGATTTTTGACATTCCTTCCAATGGTGAAATAAATTCAACTATGTATTCGTAATTAATTTCTCCTTTTCGCTGAAACTGAAAGTCAAATGTGTAATTGCAATAGCAACGTGCGTAACAAGTCTCCTTATCCTCACAAACATCCGTAATATACATCTTGATAGTATTATTTTCTATCTTGCAGTGCGTCTCAAACGGGACTCCACAATAATAATTTAGTGTCACGAATACACGAATGGAATCTGTTGATGTATAGATAATTACTTCGTCTTTTTGTGTGTCGTCACTTCCACTTCTCAAGTCTTCATCAGTGTTACATCCGCCTAATACGGTTTTTACATACCGCAACCCTTCTCCTGCATAATTAAACACAATTTTTTTATCCGATACCAGTATTTTTACAATATGGTAAGGTTGAATTACCACATCCGGATAGGAAAAACCGGGTGAATTTCCTGTATGTTTTATGGCGACAACAATTTCGTTAGCATATCCTGTTATATCAGTAATATTAATACTCCAACCTCCGTTGCCCCGTACTTCATCAAAAACAGCAATTACTTGATACTTGGAAAAATCAATATCCGTTTCCGTAAAATTACCACTTTCGTTATTGACAGAATTTATTTTCGTCAGTAAGTTATCCCATGCTGTTTTGTCTGTTATTACTAAATTTTGTTTGATAATTCCTTCTCCGCCGTTGCCGTATAAATTGCCTTTTCCTATTTGAACGAGGTTAATAACTTCATCGCCATATTCATAAAGAATACTTTTATCCAAAATATTAAGAATAATTCTATTATCCTCTTTAACTTGCAAATCTTTGATATTAAAAGAAACTTCTTTGGTAATCAGCGCTTTGCATAACTCTTGGTTGTCGAGAGAAAGGCGCAACATTCGTTGACAAGGATTCGATTCGGCAATTGTTCCATGATCAATCAATTTCACCACCCAACTATCTCCGTTGCATCCGCTTGCGCTGAATTTTATTTTTAGGCAATCACCTACAATTTTCATATCAATGATTGTCAAATGACCATTGGGAGCATTTTCGTATTCATCTGCACTGATTATTACATTTTGATCACAATTTGACAGGTCGCTAACCAAAATTTTTACTGTTTTTATCTGTTTTTCTCCAGCAATAGGATAAGGTGATACATCTATTAGCTGGTATCTCATGCCTTCTATTATCGTGTCATTTTTGAACTCAATAGAATTCGGCTCTAAAGTAAAATCATATTGTCCGTTTTTAGTTGTAAGATGCAATTGCACAGGAACATAACCAGCCCAAACACACACTACATTTGAAGGACATCTGCTATCATTTATCTTTTCAACACGAAGTGATAAACCATATTCAGTATTACCGGCGGTTTCACCCGATTTAATTTCGGTTATTTTGCCTATTTCCAATAACTTGTTACCAATTTTCTCAAAAATCATAGGAGGCGGAGGAATTCCCATTTGGTTATGTACGCAAAGATACTGTATTTCAAACTTACGACTGTTGATAATGCGGAAATGAGCTATCCTAACCGGATTGTTTTCCTGCTTCAGTTCAATTATATGACCAAATATCTTGTAATTGAAATATTGCTCTCCTTCCGGATGATATTCTCCCCGCATAACCAAATTTTCGTTATCCAAAAAAACAATTTTAGTTACACAAGGCGCACCGGATATTTCCACGTATGTTCCGAGTTCCAATTCAATCAGTCTCCATGTTTCCAAATCTTCCGGTCCGGCATCGTCCCGCGTCTTTACTTCCAATATGTTCCCGGAGTTTTCTTTGACAATCAGGTAACGACCGAAATTAAAGGGTGATATTGGTGGCACATAATCAACAAAAGGATTAAACCAACGTTTGGCGTAATAAACCCAACACGGATAATCTAATTCAAGTTCTTCTCCGTTCATGGTGGTAATGGTCATTCCTTGTTGTACGCCGTCTTTGGCGTATATGATGTGCGGAAGTACGTATTGACTCATGCGTTCAAACACAATATCGTCAGCTTGTTTTTGCGTGATTTGCGCCGATAATCCGGTGAGGAAAATAAAAGGCGCGGTTATTAGTAATATTATTTTTTTCATGATGATGTTTTTTTAGTAATTATGAATAGTTTCGTGAATGTGGGATTGTAAAGATGTGGCATGCCGCGTCTCTACAGTGCATCCTCCTAATTTTTTATTATTTTGTAGGTTTTACCGGAAATGTTTACCATATAAACACCTGTGTTTAGGAACGATACATTTAATTGACAGAGATTCTCTCCCGAAATCATCTCGGAAAAGAGACACGTTCCCTTTAAATCGTAAATTTCAACACGAGCGTTTTTTTCCGTGCAAGGGAAAATCAAGAAATTATCAACAGGGTTCGGATAGAAAAAAATGTTGTTGTTCTCTTGTTGCTCCGCAAGTCCGGTCGATATATTCACATCCTTCCACGCGGCAAAATCCGAAGGACCAAAATCGCTGCTTGTTTTTACTTCAAGAACACTTCCATTTAGCTCGTTAATAAATAAATACCGACGAAAATAAGGTCCGTTTATATCATACCATTCATTAACAAAATAAGCCCAGCTGGCATATTTCGTTTTGAATGTCTCTGCCCTAAGTGTTGTGATAACAATATCCGTATTGCTTGGCGTGTTGGTATTGACATACAAAAGGTAAGGCTCTCTCACTTCTTCACTTTTTAAATAATCCAATACGATAGCATCCGCTTGTTCCCGCGTAATATTCTGTGCGGATAATGATACCGTCCAAGCGATTAAAACCGGCATCAACATAAAAATCTTCTTCATAAATATACCCTCCTATTTTATTTTATATAATTTAAAATTCAAATCGTAAACCTGCATTCAATCCCACTTGCAAAGGTGTTTCGGTACGCGCCGATGCAGGTTGATTGTTTTTGAAATAATAGATGATTCGCGGCTCAAAATAGATGCCAATACCGCGATATATTTTATAGTTAATACCAAACGAGGAGTTGAGCGACCATTGCAATCCCTCAATATCGTCCTGCAAAGAAACGGTGTAAGTAGGCGGATTTTCATGTAAATAAGGATAGTTGTAGGTCGAATGTTGAACATAATCCGCCATAATCCCTTTCTCCATCATTCCGCCCAACGAAAAATAGACGTTCCATTTCGGTTTATTCTGCAAATAGACTACCGCATTGAGCGGAATACCCAAGTAATGAAGTTTTTGCGTGGCTTCGCGTTGTACCCATTCACTGTTATCCTTGAATTTAGATTGCAAAAAAGTGTATGTTAAACCGGTTTCAACTGCCAAATGCTTGTTGAGATTCTTGCGCACCATCAATCCGACCGACAGCGGCGGCAGGTGAATTACCTCGGAAAATTGACCGTGTATATCGTCTATGGACGGATGATTGTTGTCTAAGTCGGGATTAGTAGGAGGCATAACACTATTTTTGTCGTTATTCGCCATATTTCCGGAAGAATTACTGTCGGAATTACTGTCGGTATTAAGCCAAGAGTTATTCCTGTCATCTGAAATAGTCGGGTTTTCGGGATTAAACGAAGGCGGTATAATCTCCCCCTCTTTATCTTTAATTCCGGCATAGTAATCTCTTTTGTAATTATCCTCAAAAATAGCAAAATCGCCAGTTGAGGAATTGGACGCGCTTGAACTGAAAGCGGTGGCAATTTCCCAAGAATTTTTGTTTTTCTTTTTTTCTTTTTGGAATATCTGTTCGTTTTCAGCCAATAGTAATCTTTCGTAATCTTCGAGACTTAATTCTTTCGGTTTTTTTGAAATCATATCCGGTTCGGCGTTGGAAATGTTATCCGCTGTTTCTTCGTTTTCGTTAAACGCAGATGACGCGGATAGAGCAGATTCACGCGAATTTAGATGTTGTTCATTAGTCAAATTATCTGCGTGAATCTGCTCAATCTGCGTTTTCTGTGTGCTAACATTTTTGCTGAACGCTGATTTTAGCTTACGCTGACCGTTGGTTTGCTGATTTTTTTTCATTGTTGTGTTGTTTGCAGCAAGTTGATCATTGGTTGTTTCTTCGATTTCGTTGAAAATGAATGAACTTGCTTGTTCGGAAATTTCTTTATCTGTAAAAGTTTGTGCTATCTGCGTTACCATTATTGAATCATCCGCATCAAAAATCTGCACAGCGAGCAGCAAAGCTAACGAAGCCGCTATCCCCGTCCCCGTAAACCACACCCACGGCACAGCCGTTTTTTTGCGTTTTTGCTGCAACCGATCTTCCATTTCCGCCCAATAACTTTCGTTAATGGGTAAGCGATGATTATTCAGTTTTTCAACCATATCCGTATTTTCTTTCATTTTCTTGCGATATAAATTGTTGAACATTTTTCTGTAAAATCTGCCGGGCACGCATAAACTGCGACCTTGATGTAGCTTCTTTTATCTGAAGCATTTCGGCAATTTCCGTATGCGAATAACCTTCTACGGCATAGAGGTTAAAAACCATCCGGAAACCATTGGGCAATCCGGCAATGCAACGGTGTAAATCGTCTGCCGAAAGTCTTTCAAATGCTGATGCGTCTGTGTCTTCAATACTTTCCTCGTACTCGCTGATGATTGGCAAAAAACGCTTTTTCCGCAATTGTTCGAGAGCCGTAGTTACAAAAATCCGCCTCATCCACCCCTCAAAAGAACCTGTACCCGAATAATCGCCGATTTTGGTAAACACCTTGTAAAAACCGTCTTGCAGTACATCCCGGGCAACATCCCTATCGCTCGCATAGCGTACACAAAGACTCAACATTGCACCAGCATATTGCTCGTACAATGCTTTCCTTGCCCACATTTCTTCACGCTTGCATCCTGCAATTAAGTCATGCTCTTCAATCATTCGGAAAGCCCTTTATATGTTAGATGAATTAGGGAACGAAAACGTTGCATCAAGATAGGAATTTTTTTTGTAGTATTGCGGATAAGCATATAAAAAAATGCTGCTATAAAAAATTACGGGGCTTTTATAGCGGCATTTTTGTCTCGAATCGCGATTTTATCGTACAAACGCCTTCATTCGGCATAGCATCTTGCCATAGTGTTCGAACTGTTTTTTTTAGTCGCTGACGCCTTTAATCCGATCAATCAACTCATTTCCAAGCTTCTTTTTTGTTTTTATGTGATTGATTACGTCCAATACAAACGGGTTTTTATCAAAATCTCCGCGCACGTTTTCAAAGTCTTTTTGCTTTTCATCATCAGTTCCATCCACACCAAAACTTGTTTTCACCTTCAAGGTAAATTCATTTTTAGCATCTTCATATAAGATTTCATCGAGAGAAATGACCGCTTTTTCCCATCTTTCAACTATACCAATCACATCTTCTATGGTTATCTTGTCGATTGTTTTGTTCAAGCGTTCTTGAATTTTTTGGATAGCCCAAGTCCATTCAAAAGTATAGTAACTTTTATGTATTTCGGTAAAACGCTCGTTTAGTTGTTCAATAGTGTTAAATTTACCTTGCTCTATGCCGTCCATAATTTCGTCGATAGAACTTTTAGGTGCGATTAATCCAGCAACATCCACCCATTCACCGATTCCAATAGAGGTGTCCGGATAGAGGCGTTGGCGAATTTCTTTGATAGAATGAAAGTCTATCTTTTCCAAGCGTTTAATGATGGAGTTTCCCAAAAATTTGCAAATCCCCATTTCATAGAGTTCCAATCCATCTTGAAGCGAAGAGTTTTTAATTTTTGTGTTGTGGTAGTAATAAGTATCACAAGTCTTTCCCGCAGTATCCTGTAACGAATGGAGGATTTCTTGTCCTGCCATCATCCTCTGAATGGTATAGGGACTGAGCAAATTAAAATTTATCTGGTCTAATTTTTTCGAATCTTTTCGCCTGTCTCTTTCAGACCATTTTTGTGCATCACGGATAGTTCCCACACTTTTGAGGTTGGCTGCCGGCATAAGTATCGTTTTGTTGTCCTGCTCTATCATATAGGAAAACGGAAGGTTGGAGGTATCCGAATGGTTGGTGTGGCGACCCATTACAAGCGTAAAAGCGCCTATCTTGGCGGGCAAAAGAATGTAGGAATCACTGTCTGTTTTGGAGCCGCGTTCTATAATTCCCTGATGAATAGGCCCTAACTTGTACATGTGGTTACTTTGGTTGGAACCGCTGCCGGCATTCAGGAACGAAAACATTCCGGCAATCAACAGGCTTGATTTATGGTGCGTTACGGTAAACGGTCCGGCAAAAATGGAAGTAGCCTCGCCGTGAAATCCTTGGCAATTGCAGAAAAAGAGCGAGTCGATGGCGGAGTATTGTTTGCCTATCTGGCAGGCTTGTCCCACAAAACAACGGTCGAGCAATGCCCCTTCGGTAATTTCGCTTCCCGATGAAACAACGAAATCATGCGCAATCACATTAACTCCAAAATAAACGGGAGCTGCATGGTTGCTGTTGATGCTTCCGTTGATCAATTCCGTACAACCTTCAATGGTAGCGTTGTCGCCTATTTTTACATTTTTGATGATTTTACAATTTCGAATAGTAACATTTTTTCCGATATATCCCATTTCAGAGGTAATACTGTTCTTGTATGTTTGGATTAATTTCTCCAAATTTTCGACCATTTTCGGACGGTGCCTGTACAACGACATTATGTAGGCAACATGCGCCGAAAGATGGTCGCAAGCAGGAACTTCTCTACCTCCTCCTTCATTAAGAGCCGAAACTATGGTTCCGTTTCCAAACGCGCTTTTTTCGATAACGGCAAGTAAATCTACATTGTTGATGTAGGTGTCATCTCCGATAGTATAGTTGGCAAGATAGCAGTTTACTTTTCCGACATAGACATTGTCGCCGATGATGCAATTATGAATCGTGACGTCAAAAAGACCGGAAACTCTGCGGAAATTTCCGTCAACGATATATTCTTTTTCAAAAACACCGAGTCTGATTTGTCCGGTAAAAGTAACTCTTTTGACCTTTTTTACGTCAAAATTTTCGGCAACCTGTACATTTTCCCAACTGTCGGCACTGCAATGTTGGGCAATTAGGGTTTCAATTTCTATTGCTGTTAACTTTCTGTAAGTTTTATGTTTAGTATTCATATCTTTTTGTTTTATGTTAAAACCCTTTTTTCTAAAAATCAGATAAAACAAAGATACAGACATGAATAGGATAATCCAAGCCATTGTATGTAAAATAGATAACAAAATAAGGTTAGTTACTGTCGACTATTGGCAATGGATAATCACGTTGGTTTTTTATTCGGATATTTTTTGAAAAAACTTGCATAAAATGACACAAATTTTAATTCTTGTAGTAGATTTGTATTCCCTTTTGGGTTAGATTTCCCCGATTTTGGCTCCTAATCCGTATTTTCGGGGGTATCACAAAGACACTAAAACCCCAACCTTCTCAAAGTGAATCGGTTGGGATTATTTTTTTATTTAATGAATCTCCCTAAATAAAAAAAATGAGTGATAAATCGCATTCCGCAACTTATCACTCATCACTATATCACTCGTTATTTTTATTCTCAATTCCATCCAAAATTTCAAAAAGCCTTTCCTTGGTTTCCGCTTGCAACATCGCAATGCGTGTCGGTTTGAAGTGGTCAATGCCTTTGAATAGGGGAGAGGATGCTAAATGACGGCGGGAGTGAGTAATTCCTCGTCGTTCGCCAAGCCATTCGATGTTTTCGGAGATGTGTGTTTTTAATATTTCGAGATACCAAGAGAAAGGTTTGAGAGCCATTTCATCGCCCTTTTTCAAGAAATGTTTTATCTCTTCAAATATCCACGGGCGACCGATACTTCCGCGACCAATCATAACCGCATCCACGCCATACGTTTCAAAACATTCTTTTGCTCGTTGAGGCGTGGTTACATCGCCGTTGCCGATGATGGGGATATGGATGCGTGGGTTTGCCTTTACTTCGCCGATGAGTGTCCAATCGGCATTGCCGGTGTACATTTGAGCGCGCGTGCGTCCGTGAATGGCAAGAGCCTGTGCGCCGCAATCTTGGATTTGCTCGGCTAAGGTGGTGATTATTTTGCTGCTATCGTCCCAGCCCAAGCGCGTTTTTACCGTTACGGGGATATTGACAGCTTTCACTACCGCTTTTGTGATTTCAAGTAACTTGGGAACATCTTTCAGTAAGCCCGCGCCACCACCTTTTCCTGCCACTTTTTTGACGGGACAGCCGAAGTTCAAGTCGATAATATCGGGGGTTACCTCTGCTGCTTTTTGGGCGGCTTCGGCTATCGGTTCGGGTTCCCTGCCGTAAAGTTGGATAACTACGGGGCGTTCTTCTTCGTGAATGGTTAGTTTTCGTTCTGTTTTCTCAATGTTTCGGATGAGGGCATCGGCAGAGACAAATTCGGAATAGACCATATCCGCACCAAATCGCTTGCACAACAACCTAAATGTTGGGTCTGTAACGTCTTCCATTGGGGCGAGGAACAATGGGTATTTTCCAAATTCAATATTTCCGATTTTCATTTTGAATTATTTTTTTCAACACACAGATAACACAGATTATACAGATATACACGGATTTTTGAATTATTAATCTGTAAAAATCCGTACAAACTGTGTTATCTGTTTGCTGAAATATTTTGCCTGCAAATTTACAGAAATTATGTTACCTTTGCAAAAAGATGTTCAGATTGTCTGATGTTCAGATTATCTGATTATCGGAAAATCTGATTATCAATGATGCAACGTAGCGATTTCGAGATAATGTCGCCTGTGGGTTCTTACGAAAGCCTGCACGCCGCAATACAGGGCGGAGCCGATTCTGTTTATTTCGGCATTGGAAAGTTGAATATGCGTTCCCGTTCGGCAAGCAATTTCACAACCGATGATTTACGCGAGATTGTACGCATTTGTAAGGAAAACAATATCAAAAGTTACCTTACCCTCAATATCGTTGTTTACGATGATGACCTTGTGGCGATGCGCGAAATCATTGACATTGCTAAGGAAGTTGAAATATCTGCTATCATTGCTGCCGATGTGGCGGCGATGTTGTATGCCTGCCGGCAAGGTGTAGAAGTGCATCTTTCCACACAGTTGAATATTGCCAATGTCGATGCGTTAAAGTTTTACGCCCAATTTGCCGATGTGGTGGTATTGGCGCGCGAGCTGAATATGGAACAGGTTGCCGCCATTTACAAAGCAATTCAAGACGAACAAATAAAAGGACCGAACGGCGAATTAATTCGCATTGAGATGTTTTGTCACGGGGCGTTGTGTATGGCGGTTTCGGGTAAGTGTTATTTGAGTCTGCACGAGTTGAATGCTTCTGCCAATCGAGGAGCCTGTTATCAAGTTTGTCGCCACGGCTACCGTCTGATTGACGATGAACGCGATATTGAGATACAGGTGGATAATCAATATTTGATGTCGCCAAAGGATTTAAAAACGATTCATTTCCTGAACAAGATGATTGACGCAGGAGTGCGCGTATTTAAAATTGAAGGTCGTGCGCGTGGTCCCGAATATGTAAAACTTGTTACCCAATGTTACAACGAAGCGATTAATTCATATTTAGAAGGCGCTTTCACCGATGAAAAGATAGAAAATTGGGATAATCGACTAAAAACGGTCTTCAATCGTGGCTTTTGGAATGGTTATTATTTAGGGCAACGATTGGGCGAATGGAGCGCCGCGTATGGTTCCGAGGCTACAAAAAGAAAAGTTTATGTAGCGAAAGGAATGAAATATTTCTCCAAATTGGGTGTAGCCGAATTTTTAGTAGAAACAGGCTATGGCGTAAAAGAGAGCGATGAATTGCTGATTATGGGACCAACAACGGGCGTTCTTGAATTGAAAGCCGAAAATATGCAAGTAGATTATCAGCCTGCAAAAGAGGTTAGGAGAGGGGAGTTGTTTTCCATTGCCGTGCCTTGTAAGATTCGTCCTTCGGATAAATTGTATAAGATTGTTGACGCGAGTGAGGTTATTCTCCCCTTGCCCTGAAAGCCATCGCAAAAAGTTTCATTTGTTTAATCATTGCCAACATACCGTTGGAGCGAGTGGGAGAAAGATGCTCCTTCAGTCCGATGCGGTCGATGAAATAGAGGTCGCTATTCAAAATCTCGTCCGGCGTGTGTCCGGAGAGGACTTCGACCAACATTACCACGATTCCACCGGCAATATCGGTGTTGCTTTCACCTTGATAATAGACTTTCCCGTCTTTGTATTCAGCCGTGAGCCACACTTTGCTTTGGCACCCTTCTATCAGGTTTGCATCCGTTTTGTGCTGCTCGTCAATCCCTTTTCCCGAAATACCCTTGTCTATTATTAGCTGGTATTTATCTAACCAATCTTCGAGAAATTCAAATTCGGAAATTATCTCGTCTTGTTTTTCGTTAATTGTCATAATTAAATTAGATATGAATTAAAAATTAAACTTTAGAAGAGCGCGAAGGCGCGAAAGGACGAAGACGCAAAAAAAACGTACAACATCAATTCGCGCTTTCGTGCTTTCGTGCTTTCGTGCCTTCAAACATTTTTTGCGCTCTTAATATCCCCGCAATAAGCACATCTACCTCCTCTTTTGTGTTGTAAATACCGAAAGAGGCGCGGACAGTTCCCTCGATTCCGAAAGCATCCATAATCGGTTCGGCGCAGTGATGACCTGTGCGGACGGCTATTCCCAATTTATCCAAAATCGCTCCCAAATCATACGGATGAATATTGCCAACCAAAAAGGAGATTAGTCCGCTTTTTTTCTCTGCCTCGCCAATAAACCGAATGTCTTCTACCTCTTTCAAACGAGAAGTGGCGTATTGCAGCAATTCCTGTTCGTGGGCGGCAATCACGTCCATTCCGATACGTTGCACGTAGTTTAACGCCTCGGCTAAGGCGGTCGAACCGATATAATCGGGAGTTCCCGCCTCAAATTTGAATGGAAGTTCGTTGAACGTGGTTTTTTCAAACGTAACTTTCTTAATCATCTCTCCACCACCTTGATAAGGCGGCATTTTTTCCAACCATTTTTCCTTTCCGTACAAAATGCCCATACCCGTTGGTCCGTAAATTTTATGTCCTGAAAAGGCGTAAAAATCGGCATCCAACTCCTGTACATTGACCGGTAAATGAGGAATGGATTGCGCTCCGTCAATCAACACCGGAACACCCCGCTCGTGTGCGCGGCGGATGATTTCCTTTACCGGATTGACCGTCCCCAACGCATTGGAAACGTGCGTAACGGAAACAAGTTTGGTCTTTTCGGTAAAAAGACGGTCTAACTCGTCCAACAGCAACTCGCCTTTTGCATTGACCGGAATAACCTTGATGCGTATATCGCGTTCCGGCTGCAACAATTGCCAAGGGACGATGTTGGAGTGATGCTCCATTTGAGTGAGGATAATCTCATCGCCGTCTTTGCATTCACTTCGTCCGAAAGTGGCGGCAACCAAATTAATCGCCTCTGTCGTCCCCCTTGTAAATATGATTTCGTTGGTCGAACGCGCGCCAATGAAGGAGCGGACAGTCTCCCGCGCCGCCTCGTGCGCCTCGGTTGCCACTTGGCTGAGGAAATGCACGCCGCGGTGTATGTTGGCATTGTTGCTGTAATAATTTTCACAAATCTTATCGACAACGCATTTCGGTTTTTGAGTCGTTGCCCCATTATCTAAATAGACCAACGGTTTCCCGTAAATTTTCTCCTGCAAAATCGGAAAGTCAGCCCTTATTTTTTCTATGTCGAAACTCATAATGATTTTTTTGTTTTTTTAAAACCTCACAAAAATAACATTATTTATTCGGAAAAGGTTTTTCAATTTTACATTATTTCTTCATCATTTACACTCTACTTGCAACTAAGTGTGCTACAAGAATAAACACAACATAAAATGCAGGAAATAATATAACTTATGGTAAACAAGAATTATTTAACTAAAAGCTCCCGAACAACGGTCTCTTTCTCATTATACATTTTCAAAAAATAAACTCCGGTTGTTAATTTCAGATTGATCTCTTTTGTAGAATTTATTTTTTCCCGGAGAACCGTTTTTCCTGTAATGTCAATTATATCAATATTTAATTTTTCTTTCCCATCATAAAAAATAGTAAATTTTCCTGTATTCGGATTTGGATAAATATTTATGTTATTGATTGATTTCGAATTGCTTAAATATACTATTTCCGGAATATTCATTATTTCTGAAATTGTGCCGCTCATTAAACCGGCTCCATTTTCTGCTTTCACATTAAAATAGTAATCCGTGTCTTCTTGAAAAACAAAATTGGAAATCTCGAAGGATGTATTTGTAACTTGACTTTCAGTCCAATTTACAATATCACTTCCTCCTTGGGTTGTTCCAACCGAATATAAATAGTGGTTAATTCCTGAATTTTTGTCAATTGCCTGATCCCAATTTGCTGTAATTGTATAAAGATCATTTTCCCCACTTAAATCTACAGAAATATTGTCCCCAATGATTGGAGCTGTCCAATCAATGTTAAATTTTTTTGAAACCGCATTCGAAAAATTTCCCGCATTGTCGATCGTAAATGTTATAATTTTTGCCGACGGATTTTCGGGTGAATCATTTTGAAATCTAATCTCTTTATTTTCACCAATAGTAATCGTTTCTCTTGAAGTCCTCGATTTATAAACGTTGAAATTACGAACAGCCATATTGGAATTTCCTGTTCTGAAAGAAACATAATTTCCTGAAACATACGGATTTTCATCTTTATAAGAAGCTGCAAAAACATTATTTATATACGTTTGCGTAATTCCGGAATTTTTATTGAAAGAAATTTTAATGTTATTCCATTCGCCGAAATTTATATTTGCATCTACCACTTTTTCTTGCGAAAAAACATTGTTTCTAACTTTATAAAATTCAAGTTTACGGCTCTCCAGCCGGAAAAATATAAAATAACCATTTCCTCTTTCCGTTGCTGTCGGATTATCCGAAAAATAGTGAAATCCCCCTCTTCGATTTGTTCCGCTACCTTCAATTTTTAAATCAAATTCGTAAAGGTATTCTTCTTCTTGTTGCTTTAAGGCGAGATATAAATTCGTATTGTTTACACTTTCGTCACTTTGAATTAATTTTCCGTCTTCAACGGACCAATTTCCCAAAGCATTAGTCCAATTATCCAAACTTTGAAAATTATCTGTTGCAAATCCGAAATTTGTGTTTGCCGACCATTTATTTCCATCAAAATCAATGGATTGATAATATCTTTTGTCGATACCGCTTAACAAATCCTGTTCATCAAAGTCGACTTCAAAGTCTTCGGTCTGCCAATTATCCGGATTTACGATATGCGTTAAAGGAGGAGTTTGGTCGACAAAAACATTTTTTGAATAAAGTTGCGACCAGTTCTTTGCATTGTCTATCAAAATTGTATTTATTTTTCCGGCAGGGGTACTGTTATTTTTGCTTTCATTTTGGATATAAGCATTTTGACCGACAGTGACTATTTCTTTCTCATTTCTTGCCATGAAAACCGAAAAATCGTCGAAAGAGACATTACATTCTCCTGCTCTTAATGAGACGTGATTCCCTGATAAATAAGGACTTGGGTCTGTCCAGGTGGAAACTAAAACATTGTCTTTATAGACATCTATTTTTCCATTGTTCGAGTTGAAAACCACTTTGATATCGTACCAAATTCCTGCTGTTATATTCGTATCGTCGTCTGCATGCAGGACGAATGTTCCTGCGCTGTTGTACTTATAGATTTGGGTTTTGTTGTTGTGCTCGCGGAAATAAACCATGTACGAAAGTCCTCTGTGTTCCAATGACGCATCGCTGCAAAAGAAGTGGATTCCTGCTCGTGTGTTGCTTCCGCTTGCGTTAAATTTCATTTTCCATTGATACAAAAAAATCTTTCCGGTTGGTTGATTTACAGCAGTATAAGCATTTGTATTCGTTACAGTAGAATTTATCGAAGCCGTTCCGGAATTAAAATTCCAATTTCCCGAAACCACTTTCCAATTTTCATTGGGTTGAGCTGAAAAATCATCAAAAAAGAAACTGTTATTTCTATATCCATCAAAATCAATAACTTGCCAAAAAGCAGTATTCACTCCGCTGCCACCCGGATTATCGACATCCTCAAAAAGCGCTTCAAAATTGGAATTATTCCACTCCTTTTCTATGACAATATTTGTTGTAGGAGGTTCGGTATCTCCATCGTTGCATTGGATAATTTGAGCCGTTCTCGTTCTTATGAAGGGCAAAAACGCCTGGAGAGCGTTTCCCGGACAAGCAGTTCCGCCGATATTTACATCCCGGTGCCCGCAAATACGTGGAATAGTTGCCCATATATTGTCATTTTGTCTTAGAATAGATGCGGAGGAGAGCGGGTCGAAACCTTTCTTGTTGTACCACCAAGCCAGGAATTGCGAACATTTTTCAAGTTGAGCCTGCGTTGGCGCCGTACCGGGAGAATCGGTATCTCCCAAAAAATTACAACCAATAGAATATGTGTTTGTATTTCCGGCATGCGCTGCATGAACATCGTTATTCAGAAGTTGCGGATTGTGCCTGCCTTGATAAAAATTTCCGTATTTATCGAAAAGATAATTATAGCCAATATCACCCCAACCTAAAGAAATCGCATGATAATTCCAATAGGAACGAACCACACTCGCTCCATCTGTATATGAATTTGGACTCGCCCCGTGATGAATTACTGTGTGTGTCATATTAGGGCGATAAGTCGGTATGTATGAAGGATTTATACAAGCTGGGGTTCCGCACCAGGCAGAACGGGGTATCATCGTTGGAAATTCGGGACAGGAACCCGATCTTAGTGTTCCGTTTAGGTTTGGATCTATAATACTTATAGTCTTTGAAATATTTAAAAGAGTTACATACAATTCTGTAATTATTTCATTTCCGGGAGGATAAATATAAAATTCAATTGAATCGTGAGCCTGTTCGTCGTGACCGAAAAGTAAATCCGATTTATAAATACCGTGTTTATTTTGGTCCGGACTTACATAACCTTCGTCTGTCTTCCATTCTGTCCAACCTTTTTCATCCTTATGAACCCTGTATTTTATATTAAACAGACCTGCCGGAAGATCACGTGTAGAGGCTTGCCAGCCAACAGCAAAAGAGGTAAATGTAATAAGTACTTTCATTTTTAAGCCATAACCACCGTCTGCTCCTGCAACAGTTGTTTCGCTTACTTTCGTTGTCAAAATTCTTGATTGCTCATCGTTATATTCGTCTGTTACTGAAAGTTTTCCAGCATTTATTTTGCAACAAATAAACGATAACAGTAAAATTGTCATTAATATTTTTCTCATTTTGTAAAATTCTATTTTTAAATAACTTTATTTTTATTTTCACAAACTAAAGTTCAAAAGAAAAAAATGTTTTTGAAAAAAACGGGTAAAATTGCGAGAATTTTGATTTAATTACCAAGTTTAAACCGAAAGACAACTCTTGCAACTTAATTCCTGCTTCTTCTTAATCCTTCTGCTATTTTTTTTCACTTCGTTACGAGTTAATGAATATTTCTTACCATTATGTGTAAACGTTGCGAAAAATAAGAACGAGACTTACCAAGGCAATGAAACACATGTATTAAAAGATATTCTATATTTTGGAAGTTGTAACAGCTTAACCTCTAACGATAATTCGGATATTTTTTCTTTAATCTCTTATTTTTTTGTTAATGAATATTACAAATATAATCATTTGGTTTTTAATAAACAAAACAATCTTCGGTATTTTAGAGCCTGTTTTGAATTAGGTAATAGGACAACCTCAGGCAGGCAACCATAAGTGTTCGAAACCTTGTTTTGATAGTTGTTTTTTGCGATTTTCAAGGTGAATTTCACTCCTTTTTTCAAAAAATAATAACATTTTTAATTAAGAATTGAACCAAATTTTCATGTTTCGAACACTTATGGTTTGTAACCTGTGCGAAGGATAACAAAATAATTGAAATTTTCAACAAGGCACCGCACCAGCGAGGGGACAACAATAAAAAAAACACTAAAACAAAATATAGACAAAACACCATTTCATCACCAATTCTTTCCATTTCATACACTCAATCTATTATTTGGTAAAATACGAATAAATAGATGATACTAACTATCAAGAAAGCCATATATTTGTAGCAAAAATAGAAAAAATGTCGAAGTATTTAGTATTAACCAACAGCAACGAAATAGTCAGGGTTTCCCCTGAGCGGATTGTGTGTGTTTTGTCCGACGGAAACTACTCCACTATGACGCTCGTAAACAAAGACGAACACGTGTTTTCGTTCAATCTGGCTGCATTTGAAAAAATAATAGAACAACAATTGGGTACCGATGCGCAAACATTTATCCGTCTGGGGAAAAGCCTTATCATCAATGGTAGATATATTTATTATGTCAATGTATCCAAACAGCAGATTGTGCTTTCGGACGGTAGTTTTTCTGATAAATTTTCGCTTTCGGCTTCCAAAGAAGCGTTGAAAGCCTTGAAAACAGTGTTGGAAGATAGTATTAAAAGTAGGAGGATTGGAATATGATTACACAAAAAAATAAACCGGACAGCGAAATATATATTCTTGGTTCGGGAGCCCAAAAGAAAAAAGACAAAATAACAGCAAAAAGTAAATGGATTGTCCTTTTCATTAGCTTCGCAATAATAATTCTTACGGTCGCATTCGTTGTTTTTTCCTTGAAAGAACAAACACCCGAATATTACTTTGAACCGGAAGAAATATGGCAACAAAGTATTTCAATTCCCACGGCGAGCAATGAAAATCCAACTCAAAAAGGATTCATCGAAACACAAGAAGAAACAATAAACGATGTGCCTTTACTTCTTTACATTCCTCACAATGCCACGATGTCATTGTCGTTGGGAATGCCCGACAAATCGGATTCTACGATTATTTTTACCACTATGGCTGCCGACATTCGTAAGGACAACAAAAAAATTGTCGGAGATTTTGTCCTCTCGGGCAAACAATTGGCAAAAGGAATCGCTAAAAAAGGATTTTGTGCCGTAGTAGATAACACAATTTCTATCGGAATAGGCGAAAACACACCTCTGTTACAACAAGCGATAGAAAACAACGGTTACTTTTTCCGACAATATCCACTTGTACACAACGGCGAATTAATCGCAAACAAGCCAAAAAATAAATCCATCCGCCGCGCCCTTGCTGTTCGCAACGGACAGGTTATAATGGTAGAAAGTAAAAACATCGAATCCTTTCACGACTTCTCGCAAGCACTGATTGATATTGGCGTATCCGATGCCATATATTTGGTCGGCGGTGATGCTTTTGGGTGGTATTATGACAAAGAAAATATCCGGCAAGAATTTGGGAAAGAAAAGCCGGATTTTCCTAAAAATACGTCTTTTATCGTCTGGCAGATAAAATAATCCTTTAAATATCAGTAATTTAAACTGAGACAAATGTCTCGGTCAGCCATTCGTATGCTTTTTTAATTCACATAATTATCCATTAATCCTTAAAAATAAAAAGTCATGAAAAAAGTAAAAATTTTGCTCTCAGTTGCGGCGATAATATTCGCAAGCATTCGTTGTACGAAAGAAAACAGTCTGAATATAGTGGATTCAGCGTCAGTTCGCGATTCAATAACTGTTGCTGCTGTGGCAGAAGATTCTTTAAAATCTCGAAAGTACATTTATCTTACAATTGACGATGCGCCAATCAACGGAAGCACATACGTCGATAGCGTCATATCGGTTGAAAAAGTAAAAACAAGCCTTTTTCTAGTCGGCAACCCGATAAACGGAAGCAAACGATTTCTGAGATATTACGAAGCGTTTCGGAAAAATCCATACATCGAAATTTACAATCACAGTTATTCGCATGGAAATCATAAATACGCCAACTTTTACAAAAATCCGGCATCAGTCTTAGCCGATTTTGAAAAAAATCAATCCGAATTTAATATCTCACACAAAATAGCAAGATTGCCTGGACGAAATTTATGGATGATTGGCGAAAGAAAAAAGAATTGCCGGCAAACGGGAACTACTTCTGCCGAACTATTGGCAAAAAACGGCTACGAAATATTCGGCTGGGACGTAGAATGGAATTACAACAAAGATTACACACCCAAACAAAGCGTCGATGAACTGATGAAAGAGATAGAAGACATTTGCAACTCGTCCATGGCATTTACTTCCAATCACGTTGTATTACTGATTCACAACCAAATGTTTACAAAGCCCGATGATAAAAACAACCTGCAAGAATTGATTAGAAAATTAAAAGAAAACGACTTCACATTCGAATATCTTAGTGCATATACAGAATTAGCCAATTAGAAAATCATTATTATGCTAAAAAAATTATTGTTTCTATTATTCCTTGTAGGATTAGTTTCGTGTGGTTCGCAATATAAATTACAGAGAGATGAGCTAAATAAGAAAATTGATAGTTTAGAGTTGGCAATGTTTCAAAAAAATATAGAAGCCGGTAATCTAAAATTGACAGTAAATAGTTTAAATTTAAAAGTAAAAGACTTACAAAACCAACGCTATGACTTCTATTGGATGATAACAGGTAGAATATGTTCTATGTCCGAAATTATAGACGAATACGAAAAGAACAAAGAAATTGAACTTATAAAACGTGATTCTATCCAAGTTGATACGTTGAAATTCAGAAATGGTAATGCCACATTTATACAATACACATTAACGAAGCAAGATAAATCAACAATGCTGTTTAATCAAGTATTGCAAAAAAGGAACATTGACATTAGAAAGAAAATATTAAAAGAATATGATGAGACTTACAATTGGCACAAAAGCGTATTAACAGATGAAGAAATGTATTATAGTACTTACGCTTGGCTAAATAGCACTATTAAATTTCTATCTGACAATGCTTTTAGCATTGCATTTGGAGTTGTTGGTTATGAATACCGTCCTGAAGCGTGGAATATATACGACAATTACATTATCAAAAACGGCAGAGTGATAAAAGTAGAGTTTAGCGATTTATTTTTAGAAAATATTGACTTGAATTCTATGAGTTACAATTATCGTACAGGAGAGATTAATGATTATAAAGTCGAAAAAAGCTTCGGTCTTAATTTTGAAAATTTATTGAAAAAATCTCCTGAATATTATTATAACAGCAACTATGGATTTTACTTTTCTGAGCAAGGAATAAGAATTTCATATCCGGACTATAGCTATGCTCGGTCGCGATTCGACAAAGCAATAGAATATAGTAATCACCATTTTGAAATAGAATATTACAAGTTAAAGCCATATTTAAAACAAGATGTAATAAAAATATTGACAAATAATCACTAATTGTTGCTGTAAGTTTCCAAACTTGTACCCTCAGGCTGGCGCACGTTTGTAACGTGTGTCTTAATTTAAAAGGCACGAATTACAAAATTCGCGCCAGCACGGTGTACTTCACGCCTTACCAACTAAAATCCAACTCAAGAAGCCGGCTTTGAGTTTTCTTGTTTGTAAAGGTTATTTTTCCTAAGGAGCTTGCTCTTTCAATCTCGTGCGTATAAAATTTAAGGACATTTGCGTGAATATCATCTTTGGACATTTGTTCCAATTTATCAATAAACTCGTTTCTCGAAACAGGTTTGATGTCTATGCTTTTAGTTTCTAAGTAATCAAACATATCCATTTCGTCCGGATTAAATATATGGTATGTGTTGTTTCCTGTTGAGGTAAACAGTTTAACCACCGCCTCGGCGGCTTTATCAATCGGCGTAATATCGGTAAGCATATACTTAAATTCATACGGCAACATTCCAAGTTTTTCAATGCCTTTGGCACGCATATAGAAACCGTTCTCTGAAATATTTATCTGTATTTTTCCGTCCGAATAGCGTTCCGTAAGATTACCCATTCTGAATATATTGGCGCTTAAACCTTTCTCTTCGGCGGCAAAAACTATTTTTTCAGCGATAAACTTACTGTGGACATATACATTTTCCATATAGTTTTGCCCTATTTCAAACATCGTTTCATCAAATAACACTTCATTGTTTTTTTGAGATACAATGTCTTTTCCTGAAATCCACATGGTTGAAATATGGTTTAATTTTGCTCCGCTCAATCCGCAAAATTCCACGATATTGAGTGTTCCGTAAATGTTAGTCGCTTCGAAATATTTCCAATGCCCGTAGTGGCGTACATCTGCGGCAGCATGTATAACCGAAGAAACATCCTTAGCCATGCTTTCATATATCTCTTCGCTCAGTCCCAAATGACCTTTTGTTATATCTCCAACCACCAATTTAATCCGGCTTTTATAACATTCTTCAATCATGCTGTCAAAATAGTAACTCATGATTTGGTTATACTTATCTTCGCTTCTAATCAGACAGTAAACGGTATGATTTGTTTGAGTAAGCAAACAGTACAAAATGTGGCTTCCGAGGTAACCGGTGCATCCTGTTAAAAGGATATTGCCCGGATCTTCGGATTTTGAGGCTTCCGGACTGGAAAATTTAATTGCATTTAAACGCTCTTTAATCTCTTGCTCATAGCTGTATTCATTATTGATGCCACCTTCCGCTTTGCTATCAATGTATTCTGCAAGCATTCTTATGGTATCATATTTATAAATGACTGCGGCATCAAGTTTCAGGTTGAATTTTTCTTCGATGCCGCATAGCAGCGCGATTGACGTCAAACTGTCGCCTCCTACTACAAAAAAACTATCGTTTACATCTTCAATTTGCTTACCGAGCACATCCGACCAGATTTTGACAAGCCTCTCTTGTGTTTCATTCAAATCTACTTTAACAGTTTCTTTCTTTTGAATATGAACAGATAAGGATGAACGTTTTATGCTCTTCTTGGTGGTTTTGTCAAACTCTTTATCACGAAATAAAACATACGCTATCCGTTTAAAAGAAGGCAGCCTTTCGTTTAATTCGGAAACCTTTGAATTTACCTGTTTCTGCGCCTCTACATCGCCGTGTTCTTTAACAAAATCGGGGTTTAAATAGATTTCGGCGGCAATAACATTCCGCTCATAATCCTGAAATGCCACGACCTCTTTTATGGATGAAATTTTCCCCAAAGCCATTTCCAACTCTTCGGGATAGATATTTTTTCCGTTGCTTAAAATAATCAAATTCTTTTTTCTGCCGGTAAGGAATAAGAATCCGTCTTCATCAATCTTTGCCATGTCGCCTGTCCTGAACCATTTTTCGCCGTCAATGAGTGAAAATGCATCATTTGTCGCTGTTTCGTCTTTATAGTAGCCAAGCATTACGCATTTGCCTTTAACCAGCAATTCGCCTTCGCCATGTTCGTTCGGAGCATCAATTTTCAAATCACACCATGGTAATTTACGACCAACACTATTCGCTCTTTGTTCACTGTGGGTATTGGTGGTTATTACCGGAGAAGTTTCACTCATTCCGTATCCTTGCAATACTTCTATGCCCACATCGCGAAACGCCTTGGCAAGTGATTCATCCAAAGGAGCTCCTCCTGCATATATTAATTCCAACTCTCCACCCAACACATTATGGTATGGTTTAAACAGCTCTCTTTTTTCTTCCAATGATTTGTTATTTACCTTGCAAAAATGAATTAGCTTTTCAAATTCATTTTTCTTGCTGCTATTTTTGGCAGCGTCATACAGCATTTTGCAAAACATACCAACAAATGCCGGAACCGACACTATCATTTTCGGTTGTGCAATTTTTATTTCCGTAAAAAGGTTAGCCACTCCGCTACCTATAAATATTGTTTTCCCTTGTAAAACATGTACATGAACAGCAACAACAATTCCAAAAATATGATGGATGGGTAAAATCAAAAGAGACGGAACAACTTTTATTTTGTCGGAATATTCGATGGTGTTTTCAATTATATTTTCATGCGATAACATTACTCCTTTGCTTACGCCGGTTGTTCCCGATGTAAAAAGGATTACCGCTAATTTTTTCGGGTCAACTTCATTGTTGAAAAACTCCCTGTTTCCACTCTTTATACGGTCGTTTCCCGAAGTCAACATATCGGAAAAATCAATGTGTTTTTTGGAAGAATTTTTCTCGTCTTTCATACTGATTAAATATTCAACAGAATGATCGCTTCCATAAAGAATCTTATCCGCAACCGCATCGTGTTTTTCAGAATAGACAACCGATACACATTCTCCTTTTTTTATAAGTGATGTAATTTCGTCAACAGGCAACGCGGGGTCAATAGGCACTACCACGTTTCCACTACCCGCAATGGCATAGTAAGCCACAATCCACTTATAGCTGTTTTCTCCAACCAATGCCACGTGCTTATTTTTAATCCCCAACTCATAAAGGGCGGTTCCAAAAGAGACAACGTCTTGCAAAAATTGCTCCGCACTAATATTTACTACACCGTTTTCAGAATCTTTGTATATAAAAACGTTGCTGCTTCCGAATGATTCTTTGGTAGATAGTAGCAAATCTTTTAAAGTTTTGGTGTGGTTGTGTTTTGTGTTCATATCTTTTTATGTGATTTTTAATTACTGTATTCAATTTTACAAATATACGCAATACTCCAACATTATACCAATAACCTGAGTTTTGAATAAGCGAGATTCCTCCCTTCACTGCGTTGCGGTCGGAATCTTTTTTTATTGAAAATCAATAGAATAAGAAAAATCTTATCCAAAACTCAGGTCAATAATAAATTTTAAGCGCTGTTACAAAGGTTCTAAAATGTATATTTTGAGATTTTATACATTTTTCATAACGAAAAAAGGTTCCCTGCTTAAATTGCAAGAAACCTTTTACCTATTATCTTCAAGGCTAATTATTTCGCCAAGTGTGCTTTTACATTATCATTGTGTATGATTTGTTCTTCAAAAATATAAGCTCCGGTTTTCGGAGATTTTACCATTTTGATTACTTTTGCATACGCACGTCCTTCTCCTTTATTTTGTAGGGATGCTACTACCTTCTTTGCCATAATTCAAAAGTTATTTAATTTCTTTGTGAACAGTTACCCTTCTCAAAATAGGGTTGTATTTCTTCAACTCCAAACGATCGGGAGTGTTTTTTCTGTTTTTTGTGGTAACATAACGAGAAGTACCCGGCATTCCACTATCTTTGTGCTCTGTGCATTCAAGAATTACCTGAATTCTGCTTTCTTTGCTTTTCTTTGCCATTTTTTCTATTACTTAAAATTACAGACAACCTTTTTTAGCGGCATCAACTAATGTGGCGTTAAGCCCTTTTTTATTGATTGTACGAAGTCCGTTTGCAGAAAGCTTCAAGCTAATCCAACAATCTTGTTCGGGCCAATAAAACTTCTTGGTAAACAAATTTACATCGAATGATCTTTTTGTTCTTCTCTTAGAGTGAGAAACATTGTTTCCGATCATCGACTTCTTACCGGTAATTTGACAAATTTTTGACATCTTTTTATATCTTAATTTTGATTACTGATTAAGAAATTAGCGTTTCTCAAAACCTGAACTTTCCTAATGCAATCGGAAAGAAGCGTAACTTTCAGAATTTTGACGAAAACACTTCGTCTTTTATTTTATTAAAATGATAACCGTTTGCCTTGCATATTTCCCGCAAAAGGCTAATCGGCTGCAAAGGTAATTCTTTTTTATTTCTCCACAAGTTCTTTTGCAAGAAAAATTTCTACACAAGCTGCTTTTTTATGTTTTGCTTTTGATTCGTTTTATATTTCATCCTTTATTCCGCCTTCACACACCGGCACGACAATCCGTATCCGACACTGACACTGCTGTTATTCTGTGGTCTGCTGTTCTCTGGGTCGGCTATATTTAGCGCAAAAGCGGTAGTATTGGTGGCGGCTTCGTTGCTCCAATAAGCGCCGTTTGTGCCGTCAAGGTATATTTTTCCGTCTCTTTCGTAGCGGTACCCGGCGGCAGGCAAAAAGAGCAAATTATTGTTTTCAAAAAACCAATATCCGTTCACGCCGGTGCGGGATTGCCATTTTTTTCCGGCACTGAAAAGGTTTTGCAACTCCCTTTGTGTAGGCATACGCCAACCTTTGGGGCAAGGGTCGTTTATTTCGTCCCAAACGGTAGGGTAAAGTGTAGAATCCCGGCTGGCACTCCATGGGGTAATTACTGCTACTCCGCTCAAAAGAGAAGGAGGAAACGATCCATTCCAATTTATTTTGCTGTTCCACCGGTAATACAACCCTGCCTCTTCGGGCTTGGCTACAAAACTGCCGGATGTGCCGACATTGCGGGTTGCCCATTTTACGCCGTTGATTGTTACGCCCTCATCGTGAGTTGCGCTGAAATCATATCTTTGTATGGTCAACTGTCTCGGAATAGCTTCTGATCTCCCCCGCCATTCTCCATCTCTCATGTAAGAGATAGCGGCAAAAAGAGTTTCCGAGCCGCTGTTTAGGGTTTTCACCCGGGCAATGGAAGTTATATAAACTATTTCGATGATTTCCCCGTCAAGTTGTCCCATTTCGGAAACGACGAATGATGTATCCGAAAATATGTGAACCAAAGAGGAATTAATTGATTTCCACTCAATAAGTGTACTGTCAACAGGTCCGATTGCTATCACGGTGGTTCCGAATATATATTCCTGATCAACAGAAAGCGTATAAACGTCATTATCCACCGGACGTTCCGGTTCTCTCGCGTCATTATCTTTGCTGCAAGAGACAAACAGTGTAATTGCCAATCCTAACAAAAACAACAGTCTGAATATTTTCTTAAATTTATTATCGCTCATAACTTATCATTCATAACTTAAAACTTACTCCTTCACACAGCGACACGAAAAGCCAATGAAAGGGAAATTATCGCCCACTTGCGGATTTCCACTTCCGAAGCTAAAACAGTAAGGATAAGGGAAATTTCTATATGTTGTATCGCTGACCACTGTTGTATCGTTAACTATTCTCTCATTTATTATTGTATCAACCCGAGTTGAATGCCCCCAATAAGCTCCACTAAGATTTCCCTCGAAAAAGACTGTCTCTTTACGCTGATTTTTCAACGTTTCTTGCTCCCTCAAATACCCCGCAGCGGGTAAAAAAAGAGTGTTCTTTTTGTGTGAAAATACACGTCCGTTTACATCAATAATAACATTTTGGCTTTTGATTGTATCTTTACGGGTTTCCCACCGGCTACTGACTTCGATAAGAGCTTTTAATTCTGCGTGAGTAGGGATACGCCAGCCTTTCGGACAAGGGTCGCTTGTTTTTTGCCAAATGGTATCATTGCTACTCCAGGAACCGTTCCATCCATTTTCTGCACTCGTTACACTCCAACCCGTACTATCGTTCCATTGGTAATACAAACCATATCGTTGAGGATTGGCAACAAAAAAACCGGATGTATTCACGTTGCGTGTTGCCCATATTATACCGTTAATCTCTACTCCCACTTCATCAGTGTCGCCTTCTACATTAACTCTCCACGTTCTCATTCTTTGGTTGCCTATCTTGGCAGTAATTGTAACTTCACCTTTTTTCTTTGCGATTATTTTAGCGGAAGTTGTTATCGTTGCTTTGTTCGTTTTCCATCCGTGTATCTGATTTTCTCGTATAATTGGTATCGTATCGAAGGAAAAAACAGTATCTACTTCCATTTTAATTATATCGGACACAAGAGGAGTCCACTCTATAATAATGGAATGTTTATTTTTGAATCCATTTTCAAAAATATCTTGCATCCCGACCGGTCTTCCTCCCTGAATACTATCAAAGTACTCAAACGATGCAGAAAGACTAAACCGGTAAGACTCTTCAACGGAAAGATCAAAAAAATTTTCATTCAATCTGTTTGATTCCAATCTTTCGTGTTCACTGCAAGAGGTAAGCAATGCTATCGAAAAGATTATGCAGAGCAACCACCGGAATTTATTATTTGCTATGTATTTCATATTTTAAAATTTCACATTTCAAAATCAAGAACGAAACTATCGATTCTACCCCGTTAGGGCGTTTTCCTCACTTGTTCATTGTCGTAGGGCGTTGCCCCACGCTGGTATATCGCGCCCTTTCAGGGTTAAACTTATCACTCTATAACTCATCACTTATCACTAACTCCTATCTTACAAGCAAGAACCGGAATCCTACCCCGAAATTGATATTCGTGGTCGGGTAACTGAGCGAAACTCTCGGTATGCTTCTTGTCCAATCGTAGAAGAGACGAATATTCAAATTCTCGCTAAACACGTAATCGGCAGAGCATTTTATGATATACGAATCTAATCCACTACTTGGCTGAGGGTGGTTTTCTTCGATCCGGTAAACAAATGCATCCGAAGTTTTGAAAGAAAGTTCAGCCCGAAGGTTTAGGTCATTTTTTACCTTCTTCTGCTTGTTGTTATTCAAATTGATAATCATACCAAAATCATCAATTCGATATCCAGCGCCAATAACATATTCGTTGTTATACGATTCAACCACCTGACTACCTTGAATACCCAACACCATGTTCCGCGTCTTCCGGTATTCGGTTTTCAGCGTTACGCTGTTTTTCAGACTTGCATCAACTCCGATCAATGGGTTGAATGATTCGTTGATATTGACACCTCCATCTCCTCCGCTGCTTGAACTCATCCTGCCCCCGCCATACTGACCGGTAGAAGAAGATCCGCTGTTGTAGGATGCTCCGGTATCGGGATTATAAAGACTTGTTCCGACATAATAACCGAAAAGGTTTTCGGATACAGCGAGACTGTACGTGCTCCGGTAAGCGTGATTCAAGGTAAACGATTTAAAATACCGCTTAATAAGTTCCAAACGCGACAAGCCGTCATACGTAATTTTCCAATTCGGCAACAGGCTCAAAATACCCGGCATAATGTCCCGGTGGTTTCTGACATTCGTACCTGTATAAGCTGCATAGAATGCCGGAATGATTACCTCCGGATCATTCATTATGTCTGTTCCTGCCGGAATACCGTTTTCTTCCCTCACCTGTGCTGCAAGAAATTCTCGATTGCGTTTGAATTCAAAAAACTGCGAATGATCGCTCGGACTAATAAAAGAAGTCTTAATTGCGATAATTGACCGGGAATAAATATGTCTCGTATCCTGATTAAAGAAACTGTAATTTTCGTCTATGTTATTCCGCATCCAATTGCCGTTCAAGTCAATTTTGAATGCGGGAAAAGGTTCTACCGTCGAGCGGAGTTGGAAGTCGCGCGTGCGGGTTCTCACTGCCGGCGATATAATGTTTGTCATTGTCGTGTCCAACCAGCCATTACCGAGCGATTTTTCTAAATAGTCGTCCGTTTTGAAAAAACCGAAAGTAAAATCGTATCCCGGAGCCGAATGGTCTTGCCCCAAGAAACCGCTTCCGGGCAGATAACCTTGCAGCGACAACGCATCGCCATACCGGAAACTTCCGCTGACATTTCGCACCATCATCAATACGCGGGCGGTAATTTCCAATACATCATCAAACGGCGTACGCTCTTTAATAATCGTGGTAATGGTCAAGGTCAAATCGGATACATCCGCCGTTGGCTCAAGATTAATCGTATTCAGGTCGACAATTGTATATTTCACCGGAAAATCATTTCCGTCTTTATCCTTTATGGATATGGACAATTTGCCGGAATTCAACCTGTGCGATACTCTGAACGGCGTATCTTTTCGCAGACGAATATTTTTCCGTTCATACGTTTTCGGCTTTTCGGGTTCGTTCCTTTTCGCGGTCGTATTTCGTCCGGAGTACTTCCGGTTTACTTCTTTCAAATAAGCGGAACGGTTGTAAAGTGTTTCAAAATTCATTCTTCCGTCAAGATTCCACATCCTTGCTCCCGTAGTTAAGTTTCCGGAAGAGGAGAACGGGTCGCCCATCGTTAATTCTACTCCTTTATCCCACACATAATCAGCCGTATACTGAGTATTCGCCGTTACCCAATCCAAATACGGAAGTTTATTGACCGGAATGGTATAGGCGGCGTTAAACCGCTGTTGGTATCTGAATGGAATACCAAACTGTTTGATACCCGACCAAACGGTATCTTTCCACGCCTCATACCAATCATCTTCTCTATCAATATCTCTCAGATAGCGTCTATTGACCGGAATATCCCTGTACCCCTCTTCCGTCCGGATGACCTCCGTGATGAGCGAGTTCATTGACGACGAAAAGGTAAGCCTCAAGTTTTTGGTCAAATTAAATCGAATATCCGAAGTCCTATCCCATGTCCAATCCTTATCATACGTCATAAACGGAAAGGACGTATCCTTGACAAGCGGCATACTAAAATCTCTCAACTGCAACTCGCTGTAACGACGAGTCATAGAGGTACTGAAAGCGATTTGATTCGGCAAATAATAGAAATTAAAATCACGAATCAACCGGTTGTATTGCGACTGTTTCATTTTCCGGAAAGGCTCTACCGGTTTCGGGTTCAACGAATAAACATAATTGAAGTTCCCTTCATATCGTTGCCGCTTGTCATACTCGGCTTCCGGACGAGTATTGTACTCTTCCGCATACCTGAGGCTGAATGAGAAGTTTGCAGGGTCATAAGGCATCGGCTTTTTACTTACAATACCTACCCGCACGTTAGAAAGGGCTACACTTTTATAGGTAGTTTGGTCGAGAGAAAGGTTCCGGATAGAATCTTGTTTCTCTTTTCTCGTCCGGTATGCGTCTCCCTCTTGATTGTCTAACGTTTGATCCAGTTTCAAGTCCGTATTCAACGGATCGTATTCAGGCTTGATAATTGCTTTGGAATACGAATAGGTAAGCGGTAAATTTACTCTTGCCTTTTCGGGGAAGAATTTCCCAAGCTGAACCGAAGTGGACAGGTTATATTCGTAATAATCGTCTAAGCGGCGTTCATCCACATTTTGCTCAATTCCGCCGAAACCTACGGTTTCGACCCGTCCGCCCACGTTTAACGAACCTAAATCCGAAAAGACAACACCGAGATTACCTAACGCACCCCAACCTCCCTTTTCACTGAAACCGGACATTCGCATCTCATTGACCCAAATTTCAGCCGATACTGTCGAAAGAAAACTCGGATCTTCCTGATTTAAAACCCCGATCATCATACAGGTAACCTCTCCTATTGAAGGATTACCGGTAATGAACACAAGATTTTGACCGTGCATCCCCGGATACCTTTCATTGAAACTTGCACGTCCGGCAGCTTTTTCTTTATCCCGTCTCAGTTTTAGGTCGGTCAACACAGTATATGGAAAGTCGAACTCATTTTGTGCGGGCCAAACAGCGCGCCTGTCGGCATAATTGTTGCCCGAATATTGTCCGGGAGGCGTAATTTCAAGCGGAATTTGGTATTCGTAATAATTTTGCGTAAAGTCAGAGCCGAGACGGACAAATACCCACAATCGGTTATCGCGCACCTTCGGTCTGTCCGTCAGACTTTCGGCGTGAACAAACATTTTAAAGCGGTCATAACGGCGCATATCAATGTTTGTCAGTTTGTAAACTGCGCGCGCATCTCCCGACTCCAAACTATCTATACTAATCACCATTGCCTGCTCGTTTTCTTGCCGCAATTGCATTTGACTTGGGTCAATCACAGGCTCAATACCCGGAGGCATCACGTATGAAACCGGTATTCTTCTTCCATCGTTTTCTCTGTTAACCGAAGAGATGCCGATCTTTCCGGTACCTCTGAAGGTTCCGGAAACAGCCGGGTCTACCAAATCGTTTCTGCCGTATGTTCTCCACTCGGTACGTACCAATTCCAACGTTCCGAAACGCAAATGGGTCTCATCCGTGAAATCGGTCAGATACATACGCATAAAACGGACGGATCGAAAATCGGAAATTCCTCCTTCCGACCGTTTTTTCGGCGTTCTTATCGGAATTTTAAATTGATACCAATTAATAGGCACGTTCTTTTGGTCGTTTCTAAGGTCAACACGAGCAGTAACCCTGTTGGCAATAAAATTACTTTCCCACCGGGTCGAATCCTCAAATAAATCCTTATCTATTCTGACAATGTATTCGTAGTAACGTTCAAGTTGGTTCAATGTACGGTCGCCGTTCAAATCTTCCGTATTCAACTGATAAGAGGCGGCAGAAAATTCGTCTGCCGTAGGGGTTGAATTTCCTTCCAGACCATTGAAATATTTGTAACGATCCAAGATAGAACGTTCCATTCTGTCATAATCGGAACCTCTGTAATGGTGAAAATCATCCCCTGCCGGGTCGTTGAGCGGCGAAAATACCGTCAAGTCCGGGTTTTCCCACTTGATAATGATCTCTTCATTTACGCGGTCTCTGATTGCAGCGTAATATTTTCCATACGAGAGACTGAATAGAAACTCATTTTCCGACGACAATCCGTCCAACCCCACATCCACTCGGGCAATATCGCCGGTCGGAACTACGTTGGCGACTTGAATTCTCGGAACACGCCCCCAAACGGTTATATCCATATCCGCAGGATTATCCGATACGCCTCCTTCAAAAGAGATGCGCCCATCTCTCAGCACATCCTCGGATACATCTCCGAGATTGAAAACCAATCTTCCGGAAGAGAGATTCGTCGTATTACCAGGTACGTCATTATATACGAACGGATCCATCAGCCAAAATTCGATGTACTCCACGTTCGATTTTTCAAAATCACTGTTGTCTATCTTCCGCATAATACCTGCCCACCGGTCTCCGGGATTCATCAAATAACCGTCTTTACCCATTCCGCTCACGTCCAAGTTGTAAGGTCCGCGCTCTTTCGGGTAGTAGGAAAGGTTGAGCGTGGTCAATATATTCGTTTGACTGTATTGAGGTTCCCTATTTTGAAAAATTTCCTGATCGCGCACCTCTCTCACAAAGTGGTTGGACAACTGTTCGTTGTCATTCCGGATATGATTTGGCGTATTTGTTCCCGGGCGTGTAAATATCGGGTCAATGGAAAACCAAGCCAATAAAGAACGGTTTAAGCCGTGCCCCATATTAAAAAGGTCTCCTGTTGATAAATGGTTACGCCAAAAAGCATCGTTTTCGCGAATAAATTGTTTTGATGCAAGTTCGCCCGAACTGATTTTCGGCACACTCGCCAACGCCCAAGCAACAGGACTAATGATGGTAATCGAAGAGCGCGTTCCTTCAAAATCGTCGATATAGGCTACCCCCTGTTGACCTTGATTGATCACGCTCGGATGCCCCGGTATCATTTGCGCCACCTCTCCGGAAAATGCCACCGACGAAGGCGCTGTTGCATCAATGAGCGGTATCTTGTCGACCATACTTGTCAGCCATTGCCAATCGGTTTTATAAGAAGTATTAAATCCCCAAATGGTATTGGATATAGGTTCGTTTCCAAAGGTGACCTTTTGCGTAAGCGGTTTTTCGGAGAGGTGCAAGAGAGTTCCCCCCACGGCAAATTTGTCGGAAAAGGCATACTCCAGGTTTGTCCCGACAAGCGATTTTCGCTGCATGCTGAAAAACGACTGACTTTCGAGCGACACGCTGATAGGCGAGTTAGACTCCAATGCTACTTCGTCCAAGATGCGGACTACCCCCATATTGTAGTCGACGGTAAATCCTTCGTTTTCGAGCAACCTCCGTCCGCCGGCTGTTACTGTTACCGATCCGCGCGGCACGTTGGTCGCCCCCAAGCGAATCTCTGCACCTGCCGAAGAGCGATACTCTCCGGTCAAGGTAAATTTATCTCTTTCGGAAAATTGCTTGGCAACGGTAAGCGTTGAGTCATAAAGTTCCGGGAATGTGTAGTCTTTGAGTGCGGAAGCTGATCTCCGGTATCCGTTTATCAATCCGGTATCAAACGGACGGGTAGAAGGAAATACGATGCGTCCGTTGCTTGAATAGATAGTGTATCCCTCCAAAAAGTCGAAATTACCGTCAGGAACGGCTTGCAGGCGTTTGTTCAAACGGTCTAATCCTAAAATCCGGAGCAAACTTGTTTTACTTAGCGCACGGATGTATGGAAAAGGAACATTTGCCGTTACCGAATCACTTTGAGCATAATTTACGTCCAACCGGAATTTTTCCGATTGTATATTGAATGATCCCAACGAATAGACGTTCTTCATATAAAGATTCCACAATCGCGTATTGCTTGGCGACGTGGCGGCATTTTTTAATAATTTTACATAAAGGTTGCCCGGTGCATTTACCTCCGACGAAAACTCCCCTACCTGGTATTCTTTTCCATCTTTCGTATACTTGTATGCTACAGCAAGTACATCATCCGAATTTAACGCAGTCCGCAGGGAAATATACCCTAACTGACGGTTAACGGTAAATTCGGACGACTGCAACAGACGGGCGCTGTTTACTATTTCAAAATCACCACGCTCTTGTTCCATCGGTCGGTATGCAAAACCATTAAGTACGGATGGACTCAAATCAAATGCACGAATGGACGGTACCCTCAACAATTCACTGTAAAACGGATCCACTCCATTGAAAGGACGCGAACCTGCAAATTCCCCCAAATCGGTAAAAGCAACGACATTTCGATCTTCATCTGCCTTGCTGAAAGAGGAGCGGTTTGTTACCCACACTTGCATATCGGTGATGACAATGCCCGACTCCGGATTAGGCATCGTTTTTGCCCACTCATCGTAATTGTCGTAAAAGTAAGTAGAAAGGAAATAGTGTCTGTTTTGGTCGTAATCGGATGCCAAGATTTTAAACGAGGTTGTTTGCGCGCCTTGTGTAGTGATGGTTTTTCGCTCCGATTCTTGTTGAGAGGCAACGGCAGAGACTTTCAACTTGCCGAATTGCAAGTCTGTGCGTATCCCGAAAAGAGCCGTGCTTCCCGTAATCAACGAACTCGAAAGAGGCAGACTTACATTTCCCGCTTCTATCCGTTTGATGATGTCGTCTTCTTTTCCCTCGTAGTTCAGCTTAATTAGTTTTTGGTCAAAATTAAAAGTTGCCTCCGTGTTGTAATTCATTGTGAAATTAACCCGGTCGCCCACTTTTGCCTCGGCATTCAACTGAATTTTGGTATTGAAATCGAAAATCGTATTTCTTCTATTCCGGACGGAAATGGTCGGATTCTCTCTTTTTGAAATTTTAAATCCGAATGTCAAATCAACCGAACCTTGCGTTTTGAGTTGCACGCCGCCGGGACCGAAGATCTTATCTGCTGTCGGACTTAATCCAACTTGAATGTTCCCAAGTGAAAACTGATCTTGACCATCCTTGTTGGCTTTGTTTTTGTCTGCCCAATAGGCGCTCATCGACCGTTGAAGAGAATAATCGCGGTATTCGCTTTCATCCATCACAAAAGGAGTGGTAATGTCCATATCTCCTACCCTTGTGCGGAAAATATACAATCCGGAATAAGGATCATATTCTACATCAGTACGAACGTTTGAAGGAGTTCTCAAATCGGCGGGCGATTGGTATTGCAGATCTTCATAAGTAACCGATTCCGTTTTTTTCAACGGATAATGTAATTCAAGATTGCTTTCGGAAGTTTCTCCGGCAGGAACAGCTAACGTGTCACCGGCTATGTCTTGTTGTAATTCTTGGGCAAAAGAGACAACATTGTAAGTGGAAAAAACAATAATTCCACTCAATATGACACACAAAAATAATATCCGTTTTAATTCTTTTTTCAAGACAGGAATTTTTTAAATTTACATCCTTTTCAGGGCTTCCTTAATTATTTTCTCTAACGACAAGTTTGGCTGCTCAACAACAATTTTATCTATCACCTTAGCAGAAGCCGCTTGATTAAATCCTAACATCACGAGTGCCGACAAAGCCTCATCCCTATTTGCATTGACTTTATTTTCCAAAAGGCTTAAGCCGGCAGTTACGCCTTTTCGCACTTTGTCTTTCAAGTCGATAATCACTCTTTGAGCCGTTTTTAAACCGATGCCTTTGACCGCTTTCAACTGATTTACGTTGTCCGATGCAATGATATTTTCCAATTCGGTAACCGAAAAAGAGGAGAGTATCATTCTCGCCGTATTGGTACCGATGCCCGAGACGGAAATCAGCAAAGAGAAAAGTTGCCGCTCCTCCTTGTCCGAAAAACCGTACAGCGTATGGGCATCTTCGCGGATTGCCTCGTATATATACAGCGTAGCCGCCTCTTTTCCCTCCAATAAAGCGTAGGTATTGAGCGAAATATGGATAAAATATCCTATTTGAGCCACTTCCAACACCACATAAGTAGGAGTCAATTCTGAAACGGTACCCTTAATATATTCTAACATTGTGTACGATGATTAAAGACTGCAAAAGTACAAAAAAGTTTTTAGTTAAAAATGCTCTAAAAGAAACTTGTCCTCATCAATAACGGTAAAAAAAAGAAAAGAGTATATTGTTTTTGTTAAAATTAATGGAATATCCTGTTGCGATTTGCGTTATTTTCAAATTTTCTTACCTTTGCCGCGAATTAAAACAAAACAATATGCAAAGAAACGACTACTTGTGGAAAGGTATTTTAGAGGATCTTTTTGATGACTTCCTTCGTTTTATGCATCCCAATGCAGATGATATTTTTGATTTTACTCACAACATCGAATTTCTTGATAAGGAGTTAGAACAACTTTTTCCGCCCGAAGAAGATGAATTTTCAGCAAAAATCGTTGATAAATTAGCCAAAGTTTACACGCACGAAGGTTCAGAAGAGTGGATTTTGATACATTGCGAAGTACAGGGAGAATACAAACCCGATTTTCCACATCGTATGTACACCTATTTTTACCGCATTTTCGATAAATATGGGAAACGTATTTCAGCATACGCTATTTTGACCGAAAAAAGCCCCAAAGTGCGGATTGATAAATACACCACCGAATTTCTCGGAACGAAATTGGAGTATCATTATAATGTTTACAAAATTTCGCAACAAAGTGAGGACGAACTTTTACAAAGTAATAATCCTTTTGCAATGGTGGTACTCACAGCCCGTTCAGTATTGAGTAAGAAACGGTTAGACGATAGTGCGTTAATGGAGATAAAACTGAAATTAGCGCGGAAGTTTTTTGAGAAATCATTTGACAAAAAGAAAAAACGATTGATAATGACCTTTCTAAAAAAATATATTCATTTTGAAAACACAGAAAATAATATTATTTTTGAACATCATTTAGACCAAATAACTGGGAGGACGGAAACAATGGGAATAGAAGAACTAATATTGAGAGCAAGTAAACATGAAGGAGTGAAAATAGGAGAAAAACACGGTTTTGAACGTCGAAATAAAGAGGTCGTGATTAATATGATCCGTAATAATTTTACGGACGAAATGATTATCAAAATTACTTCCGTAACACCAGATTTTGTTAATAAAATACGTATGTCTTTGGGAAATTGAGAACAGGGAGGACGGAAACAATGGGAACAGAAGAACTAATATTGAGGGCAAGTAAACATGAAGGTATGAAAATAGGAGAAAAACGCGGTTTTGAACGTCGAAATCAAGAAATCGTAACCAATATGCTTGACAAAAACCTGTCAGATGAAATGATAGCAGATTTTGCTTGTTCCTTTGGAATATGTTCGAGAAGTAAAATTGAAAGTATTGAAATAACAACAACAATGGGAACAGAAGAATTAATATCCAAAAACAAATACAAGGGGTAAAATATAAACGGTACAATTAGTTTTATTTATCGCTGTACAATAAAATTTTAATTAATTACAATATGAGAAAAAGCATTTTTATTTTTTTGACTGTAAGTGTTTTCTATTCTATTCAGGCGCAAGAACCTGCGAAGTATTCATTAAAAACAGAATTAGATTCGGTTAGTTACGCGCTCGGAGTAACTGCCGGTTTGGGTTATGCTCAGAGTTTAAAAGAACTTTCCGGAGAAATAAATAAAGACGTGCTGATAGCTGGATTTATTAAAGGGCTTAACGAGGATATGGCTGACAGTCAAATCAGCCAAGAAGAAGCAAACAGTCTTCTTCAAAATTATTTTCGTAGAATGACTCAAAAAGAAAATGAAAAAGCAGAGTTGGAAAATATTAAATTTTTGCACGAAAACAGGCAAAAAAATGGAGTTAAAGTTACTGATACCGGATTACAATATAAAATTATTACAAAAGGGAAAGGCAAAATACCTACCGGAGATGACATTGTAAAAATACATTATGTGGGACGATTAACCAACGGAACCATTTTTGATAGTTCGGTAGCTCGCAGCGAGCCGGCTGAATTTCCGGTAGGAGCTGTTATTCAGGGGTTTTCAGAAGCATTAAAAATGATGCCGGTTGGTTCTAAATGGGAAGTAGTAATTCCTTCCGAACTTGGATATGGCTACAGTCCGGCAGGTAATATTCCTGCAAATTCCGTATTGATTTTCGAGATTGAATTGTTGGAAATAGTGTCTAAACATAATGATCGTATCCGGCGAAAAAAAGGCCGTTAACCACATATAACAAAAATTATTATGAATTGAATAAGGTAACTACAAACCGATTCCAATTGTGAATCTTCTTTATTAATCACTTGTTACAAATTTGCATAAAATGAAAAAAAATTATTGCTTACTTTTTGTTTGCATATTATTTCAAATGGAGATTGCTTTCTCTCAATATTCCGAAAACGCCTACGATAGAATGGCTGAATTTTCAGAAGATTTTTTTGTGAACGAAGAAAAAGAAAACGACCTCGAAGCATTGGCGGAAGAACTTGATTTTCTGCAAGAAAACAAAATCAACATCAATGAAGCAAACGTGGAAAATTTACTTCGGATTCCGTTTCTTTCCGAGCGGGAGGCGTATGGTATTATCCGACATCGTCAAAAATACGGAAAAATACTCTCTTTGTATGAACTGAAAAACATTCCGGAGTTGGATATGCAAACGATATGGCAAATTTTACCGTTCATTACCATTGAATCGAAATCCGTATTTTCATTGAAAAACAGCTTAAAATACAGCAAAAACCAACTTTTCTTGCGTTACGACCGTACATTGCAGGATAAAAACGGCTATGTAAATAAAGCTACGGCTCCCAACAAAAAATACATCGGCGATTCCAACCATTATTTTGTCAAATACCTGTTTCAGGCTTCGGATAAAATTCATTTCGGATTGGTTGCCGAGAAAGACGCGGGCGAGCAAGCGTGGGGTAAACACAACAAAGGTTTTGATTTTTATTCTTTTCATTTTCAATTGTCGGATATTGATTTTCTGAAACGCTGGGTGGTGGGCGATTACAAGGTCTCTTTCGGTCAAGGATTGGTAGTTGGGACAAGCTCCATCATCGGAAAGTCAAGCAATGTACTAAACATGGCAAAACGTAATCGCGGATTGCAAAAATACTCTTCAACGGCTGAGAATGGCTATTTTCGCGGAACCGGCGCAACTATTCGCATTTCTGATTTGGATTTGTCACTCTTTTATTCACAAAACAAGATAGATGCCAACCTTTCCAACGAAGGTTTTGTTACCTCTTTTAAAACAGATGGTTTCCACCGAATGGAGCGAGAGTTGGAGAAAAAGCGAAATGTGTCGGAAAATGTCGTGGGGGGTAATCTGAATTATCAAAAGCGGAATTTCTCGATCGGCAGTACTTTTATTCAATATCGCTATGGAAATATCTTACAACCGGCAGAAAAACCGTATAATCTCTACAAAATTCAGAAAACGGACAACTATTGGAATGCCGGAATTGACTACACCTTCCGAACCTACGGAATGAGTTTTTTCGGAGAATTTGCCCGCGGGAAAGACGGTGGGGCGGCTTGGCTGAACGGGGTGAATTTTCATCCGGCATCCCGGCTGGGCATTTCGCTGCTTCATCGTTATTATACACCCGACTATCAAGCGCATTATGCAAATGGATTCAGCGAAAATTCAAACATCGAAAATGAACGAGGTCTTTATATGGGCGTTGAATGTAAACCGATAAAACGTTTCAAAGTATCGCTTTATGCCGATGTCTATACGTTTCCTTGGGTAAAATATAACTTGAATAAACCCTCTTCGGGTGCCGACTGTCTGTCGCAAATTCATTTTTATCCTACCCAAAATACGAATATGTATTTGAGATACAAGTATAAAACGAAAGAGAAAAATAACGCTGCCTCGCAGTCCGTCATTTTTTACGAAACCCACGCATTGCGTTATGGTATACAGCAAAACTTGAACAAACGATTGACTTCGCACATGATTTTAGACGGGAATAACTATTCTGACGAATCTTCAAGAAACAGTTACGGCTGGTTGTTGGCGCAAGATTTTTCATACAATTTCATCAAAAAAGTGTTGGACTTATCTTTTCGTTATGCCTACTTTCACGCGCCGGTGTACGAAAACCGGCTTTACATTTATGAAAAGGATATTTTACACGTTTTTTCTATTCCTGCGTATTATGGTACAGGACACCGGGTTTGTTTCAATTTGCGTTTTCAGCCGGCACGCAATCTAACTTGCTATTTTAAATACAGCGCTTATATCTATACCGATGGCAGAAAAACAATCGGTAGCGGGTTAGAGGAGATTGAAGGGAATGTATCTTCAAATGTAAAGTGTTTATTGCGGTACGTGTTTTAATCACACTCAATACTCATCTGCAACCCATAAGCCGTCAGACTAAGGCTGAAAGCCTTAACTTAATGACATTGATCGCACGGTAGCGGAGTTTCTTGTTGTTTTGCAGTCTTTTCCAATTCTGAATACCTTTTCGTTTGAATTAATTATCAAGAGCAGAAATCGGTATTTTCTTAAGGTTAGAGACATTACAACATCATTATAAATACAGCCTTCGGAATTCGTTTGCAATTGAAATTCAACAAAATAACAAAATTTTCATTTCGAAATTTGGTTAAAAGATATTTTTTATCAAAAAAAAGATTAACTTTGGGATAATTTCAATTAACCCATAAAATTCTTTCTAATAATGAAAAAAATTAAATTACTCATCAGTATAGCGTTTCTGTCTTTGGCAATTGCTGCGTCTGCATCTAAGTTAGTATCCGTGAGTATCGTGGATAAGGATTATATTATGCTTTACTTCCAAGATGGCGATGTAATATTTAACGAACGGCAATTTACGCAAGATGGACAGACTTGGCGACTTTATGAAAATGGTCCTTTTTTGAGAGGTATTAATTCTCTTACTACCTATGGTGCTGCTTTGGCTACAAACAATGTTGCGGATGCAAACAATTGGAAAATCACCTCCGGTGATGATTCCAATTTCGGAACAGCAGGTATCTCTCCTTCCAATGTTTATCGAAAATCGAAACTTGGCTGTATGGCTCAATTAGGGTGGAATATGTCAACAAACGACTTTAATTACGATTGGGCGTATGAACATACCGTTTTTCTAAAACTGCCTCGTTCGATGGAACCGGGAAAAAGTTACACCATTAATATACCCGGAAATATCAATAGCGATGTAACAACAAAAACAATCACTTTTGATATTTTCAACAGCAAAAGCGAGGCTGTTAAGGTAAATATTGTGGGTTACTCTACGGCTAACAGCATTAAATCTGCCGATGTTTACCTTTGGATGGGAGATGGCGGCGCACGCGATTATGCTTCCTTTGTCGGTAAAAAAGTTTATATCTACAATACAATTACAAAAGAAAGCCAGCAAGTAGGAACAGTTTCCTTGTGGAAAACAGCTTCTACGGAATGGGATTGGGGCGTCTCTCATCAAATGCTCCAAACAAACGTGTGGGCTGCTGATTTTACGGGATTTAATACTGCCGGAACTTATCGTTTGGTTGTTGAAGACATCGGATGTAGCGAAGATTTTGAAATCAGTGATAATATTTACTACGAGCCTTTTAAAGTGTCCACACAAGGTTTTTATTATATGCGTATCGGAGAAGACAGCCGAGCTTCGGGCATCACGCCGGTTGCGCGTCTGCCGCTTTACATACCGGGCGTTTCTCCGGCAAACTGTCAGGTGCTTATAACTACGATGCACCCATATCACGCCAATTGGGAAAGTTTTGTTGGGGGCGACAAATGGGATAGTCCGAAAGCATGGCATAGTTATCGTAAAACAACAGGAAATACCACCAATCCGAATGCGTATGGCGGACATAGCGATGCGTTGGATTGGGATCGCCATCTTGGTCACGTTTCCATTATTTATGATATGTTGTTACCTTATTATCTGTCGAATGGAAAACTTTCGGACGACAATTTAGGGATTGCAGAAAGTGGAAACGGCATCCCTGATATACTTGACGAAGCTCGTAATGAAGTGGATTTTTGGCTACGCCTGCGCGATGGAAAAGGTTATAGCCATGGGTTAACTAATCCTACCGCATCAAATGATAATCCTCCAAACACGCTCTATCAAGCTGCTAATACCGGCGTTGCCGCTTGGGCAAATGCGGCTAATGCTGCGATGTTAGCCGAGTGTTTCCGTATTTCCGGACATACGGATTTAATGGAGAGATACCGCGACAGCGCTATCGTTGCTTACGATTATGCAAGCAGCCTGCCTACAGCGGATCAAATGCTTAGCAGAACCCAAAACGTAGGAAATTCGGAGATGAGCGGTAAAGATTTCCGGATTACTGCCGCAGCATTTCTCTACAACATAACAGGCATCAAGGCTTATGAAGATGATCTAAATACACACAGCCGGTGCAGAACATCGGGTACATCTATTTGCAACAGAAACTCTTACAATGAGCTTTATGCCGCAGCCGGTTATCTTTTATCTGATCGACCAAAGAATTATCCAACACTGCTCAGTAATATGAGAAACGCTGTCATTAATGAAGCAAAAACAAAAGAGGCAAACTATACGATTTCCGGCGAATCGAGGCGACGCCCTTCGCGCCGGTCGACTGATGAGGATACCGGATGGTTTATTACCGAGATTCATAATCAACGATCCATTGTTGCACACGCTATATCTGCCGAAGGAAGCGCAGACAAGAAACTATTTGAAGACGCATTGATTCTCGAAGCCGATTTCTCTCTCGGAAGAAATCCGCTGAATATGATCAATATGACAACGGCAACAACCAGCTTGGAAAACAAGAGAAGTGTTGAAAACGCTTACACCTCCGGTTGGAACGACGGAACGCCCGGAGTTCATCCCGGACATACGCCTTATATGAACATCTACGGCTGGGGCAGCTCAATGGTTATGGGATCTTCCGAATGGTTGACAGACAAAAATTACCCTGCTGTTAAGTATGATAGTAGAGGTCAGCTTGATGCCGGTACTTGGCCCTACGGCGAGTTATACTACAACACCCGCTATGTATATACCGCCAACGAATTTACGCCGCAACAAACGATGCGCGGAAAAACAGCTTTATACGGCTATCTTTACGCAATCAGACCGGATAGCGGAGACGTTTCCATTGAAAAAGAGGCTATTGCGCCAAAAGGGGTAGAAAAAATGCTTCGCATATACCCTATTCCAGCAAACGAAACCATTCAACTATTAGGTGTGCCAGACGGAACTCAATACGAGATTTACAGCATCACAGGAATGAAAATAGCCTCCGGCACTCTTTCCGGAAAGGCAATCAACATTTCCCAATTGCCACAGGGCGTTTATTTTATTGTGGTTAATAGTTTTTGGGAGAAGTTTGTGAAACAGTGAGTTAGGAGGTGTGAGCGGCGAACACAGTGCGAGAGTCAAGTGAATATGAATTAATAGTAGAAAAAAAATAGAGTTTAATGAAGTATGAGAAGAGGAATCATAAAACTAATAAAAGAAAAACTTGTTGATATTGAGTTCGATGATATTATTGCTGGACATGGTAAAGACATCTATGATGTAGCAGATAAGATTTTCGACGTAGAGAAAACTGTCAAAGAATATAGCAGGGATAAGTTCTTATCTGCCATTGATTTGATAAGAGATAAACTTGTGTCATCAAATGACACTTCTGATGCTCTTGATAAAATTGATGCTATCAGTAAGATGGATTACGATTTTATTTATCAACATGGTTGGTCTGATAGTGCAAAAGAAGTTTTTGCTCCTTTTTATTCTGGGGAAACATCTTCGCCACTTATGGAATATGTTCAATCAAACGGACATTACAATGTAAGTTTTACCGGAGTGTGTAATTCTTCTAATATTGATTTGAACTTTGGGATAATTGACTCTGACACTTTTGACTTCATTGATGGCGCTGATGGGGTTGCTTTAGCTGAAAATAGTTCCGATTTATCCGATTTTATAATTGAGATTGGAGGAGATGCCGTAGACTCTGTAGAGGCGGGGGTTACTTTTGGGTTAAGTTTTCTTGCAAGCAGAGGAGTGCGTTGGGGCGTAAAAAAGGCATTTCAATCCACGCATGATGAAAAGAAAAATGAGATTCAAGAATTGAGTAGAAAAATTTCACCCAAAATGAAATTATTGTCATGTATAAAAAACAATATTTGTATCGAAGGAGCATATCCTATTTATCAATCATATAAAGCAAGATAAATTATGCCAATTTTTGGACCCATTATTAATTTGATAAACGGTATTAGAAAAGGTATTAGTACCAATAAAAAATCCAATAAGTTAATTCAAAAACTTAAAGATATTGAAAGCAAAAATATTTTGAATTTAATTTCGGACAAAGAATACGCACAAATATATATTAACCAATTAGAATATTTTGATTTAAAGAAAAATCAAGTATCTCCTCAATATGTATTAAAGAAAAATCAAGAAATCATAAAGAAAATGGAAAATTATATTAACAAGCAAGGCGAGTTGCTAAAAAGAGAAAATGCAACTCAGTTAGACATTGCAAAGGTTGTAGCATCTTTGCAAAAATTACAATTAGGGCAAGATTGTCTTGCAGATGGAATAGTAGAATGGGATGATAATTTAAAGGAGTTATCTGACGATGTTGAAAACATAGAATCAGTAATTTCAAATTTAGAGAAAGATGTTAAAAACATATCCAACATTACAAAAGAAATAACATCTTTACATAATAAGTTTATCACACAAGATAAAACAAATATTGAAATTAAAGAATCTATCAACCATAACATTAGAAATACCACGGCTAATATAGAAGATTTGAAAAATAAAATCTTAACATTAGACAAAAGGGTTATACAAGATACAGAATTACTAAAAAAACAATCTAACCAATTACATATAGCAATAACATCTGTAAAAGAGTTAATTACTCAAAATGATACGGCAATAAAAAAAGAAATCCGAGAGAAAAATTTAGAAATATTTAAACAAATTGAAATTCAAACTCAAAAAATATCGACAATAGAGAATAAAGTAAACAATATTAGTCAGCAAATACTAACATTAAGTACTAATTACCACGAAAATAAACGAATAGTGGAGTCCCAATTTGCGTCTCTTGAAAATACGATAGACAATCTATATACAGAGCATAAAAGACAAACGTTTCGGTTTAAAATTTATTTGAGTATGTTGTTTATTATTATTTTGGCAACGCTAACATTTTGCTTTATAAAAATATAAAAAAACGACAATGAAAATACCGATGCTACCGCGCGGTGTGCTGTGAGAAGATTTACGAGACCGAGGGCTGGCGCAGTTCTGTGAACCGTGCCTTTTCAGTCTAATAAAAAGATAAATAACAAGTTACAAATGACGGAGAGATTTTGTTGGAGACAGTGTCTCAAAAGTCAAAAAACACGCTTCGTCATTCTTGGCAGAGCCAAGCGGCAAAGCCGAGCGGCGGGCTTGACGCGGAATCCCCTAATAATCAACATCGTTTTTTAGAGGATTCCGCGTCAAGCGCGGAATGACGGACTTTTGAGATAAAAAAAGGTTCATTGTATGTGCGTTTTTTAAAATTAAAAATATATCTTTACAATCTTTTTAATTTTAAAATTAATCTTTACTTTGACAAACTGATTTAATCACATGGAACAGTTTTTTCTTATCGTTTTAGTTTTTCTATTTTTACTTGCCGTTTTCGATTTATTCGTTGGAGTAAGTAACGACGCGGTTAATTTCTTGAATTCGGCGGTAGGCTCGCGCATTGCGCCGTTTAGGATAATTTTGGTCGTGGCAAGTTTGGGAGTATTGTTTGGCTCTACGTTTTCGAGCGGAATGATGGAGATTGCCCGAAGCGGAGTGTTTAATCCCAGTATGTTCGCGTTCGACGAAATTCTTGTCATCTTTTTTGCGGTGGTAATGACAGACGTGTTGCTGTTTGACCTTTATAACTCCATCGGATTTACTACTTCGACCACCGTTTCGATAATTTTCGAGTTATTGGGTGGAGCAGTGGCGGCGGCGGCTTACAAAATTGCCAAAAATCCGGATCTTATGGTTACCATCAGCGACCATATTAACAGTTCAAAAGCGTTTACCATCATTTCCGCCATTTGGATTTCGGTAATAGTAGCCTTTTTGGCGGGGTTAATTGTACAATATATCACACGTTTAATCTTTACATTCAAATACGAAAAGATTTATCGCTATGCCGGTTCTGTTTTTGGCGGTATCGCTATAACGGCAATTCTTTATTTCCTTGTGATGAAAGGAGCAAAAGGCGCCTCGTTTATGAAGCCGGAATATATTGATTGGATTAATAGCAATACATTCGCAATTTTGCTTTATTCGTTTGTTACCATCACCATTATTTTCCAATTGCTTATTTCGTTTTTCAAAGTCAATATCTTTAAAATCATTATCCTGTCCGGTACTTTTGCGCTGGCATTTGCCTTTGCCGGTAACGATTTGGTGAATTTTATCGGCGTTCCACTGGCAGCATTAGACGCTTTTAAAACCTATCAGGCAAGTGATATTGCGCCGAGTTTGCTTACGATGGAATCGTTGCAGGGAGCAGTACAAACGCCAACATTGTATCTGCTCATTGCGGGAGCATTAATGGTAGCTACGCTATTTTTCTCGAAAAAAGCGCACAATGTAATTCAAACAACTCTTAATTTGAGTACCAGCAGCCGCGGCGCAAAAGAACAGTTCGGCTCTACGATGCTTGGTCGCACATTAGTTCGTGCATCATATAGATTTGGGAAATACTTAAACCAAGTTGTTCCCGCATCGGTATTTGAAACCATAGACAAGCGAATGGAGAAACCCACCCGCGTAAGAGGCGAAATTGCGTTGCCGTTCGACCACGTTCGCGCGTCTATCAACCTTGTTGTGGCAAGTATTTTGATTGCTTCGGCTACGTCAATGAAACTGCCTTTGTCAACCAGTTTTGTTACATTTATGGTAGCAATGGGTTCGTCGTTAGCCGATGGTGCGTGGGATAGGGAAAGCGCGGTGTACCGCATTTCAGGCGTATTGGCAATTGTTGGAGGTTGGTTCCTGACAGCGGCGGTTGCATTCACGGCAACGGCTTTGGTAACTACACTGATATTTTATGGTGGAAATATTACCGTTTTTGTGTTGATGGGCTTGGTAACAATTATAGTGATTAAGTCGAATTTCTTTGGCAAGAAAAAAATCACGGATGATTTAAAAGCGAAAGGAAATTTGGATAGAGCCGAAATATGCCGAAATGTTAACGGCGTAACTGTTTATTTGGCAACGGCTATTGATTTGTATAAACGCTTTATGAATGATTTCTTGAATGAAAATTTAAAAGATCTGAAAAGCGAAAAAAATGAAGCTGTTGTTTTCCAGGAAGAAATTGCCAAACGGCGTGGCGAGTATTACCAGCTGGCAATGGATGGCAGTGGGGAGAAAATAGACCGCGAAGCACGCTACTATTACTACCGCGTTTTTACCAATATGAAGGAAATTGGGCACGGATTGCGCAGTATAACCGGAATAGCTTATAACCACGTTAATAATAGCCATTCCGTATTCAAAGGCGTTTTGCGGGAAAATTTGAAAAAAATGGTTGATGACTTGGAAGACTTGAGGTTTTTTCTCGAAAATTATACCCGCACAGCCAATAATAGTGATGCGTTGAATCAACGTTCGGAACAAAGCATTCAATTTCTAAACCAATGTCAGCACGAATTGCTAAGCCGGATAGATTCCGAAGACATCTCGCTTCGCAATGCTGAATTGTATTTGAGTTTCTTACAGTTCTCACGTCAAACAATTAATTATTCAACGTTGATTACCTTGCTGCGTTTAGAGTTGAACGAAAGATGTAATACGTAGATTTAATCAAATATGCTCAAACGCAAGCGTAAAAACAGTTCCTTCTCCTTGCAAAGAATTAACTGAAATTGTGCCGCCGTGTAGTTTTACAATACGTTCTACAAGGGTCATACCGATGCCGTTTCCTGCTGAAAAATAACGGTTTTCGCCTCTGAAAAACGGTTTAAACATTTGTTCCATATCTTCGCGTGAAATACCAATACCGGTATCCGAAAAACGAACGAAAACTTGGCTCTCGTGAAATGAAATCTGTACCGTAGAGCTACGGCTGTGCGAGAATTTGCAATTATTCTCTATCAGGTTGACAAAGGCAGTTCTGAGCAGGTATTCATTCCCGTGGATGGTCGACATACGGTCATCATCGGTATAGTCTCCGAAAATCAAATCGACATTGTAGTCGTTGTGCGCTTTCATTACCATTGCGCTCGCATCGATTAGCACCTCGTCCAGACGAACGGGAGTCATTTTGATTTGGTCGGTATGGTAACTCGCCTTTGCCAAGTCCATCAATCCGTTGGAGAGTTTTACAATATTACGGGCATCGGCAAGGGCATTTTCAACCACTTTTTTATAATCCTCGTTTGAACGCTCTTTGTGAAGCGACAATTCAAGTTCGGCAATCAATGCCGCCATTGGGGTACGCAATTCGTGCGAAACATTGCTGACAAACATTTTTTGCGCTTCAAACGATTTTTCAAGACGGTCGAGCATATCGTTAAAAGTAGCTGTCAACTCGCCTATTTCGTCTTTCGAATCATCTATTTCGACACGTTTACTCAGGTTTGAAGCAGTAATATCCTCTACCTGCTTTACGATTTTCGACACAGGTTTCAATACGCTGCGAGCCATAAAGTAACCGATCACAAAGAGTGTTGCAAACGAAACCACCCATATCGCCAACAACTTAATATCAAGAATGCGAAACATATCGTAACCCGCCTGAGGAAAGAGCAACTCTTCAAGTACGGCAAAAACCGCCACTACAAGCAGCGCTGTTGCGATCAGGTATCTGAGTGTAAGTTTAGTACGGATTTTCATTGCTGAATATAAATCCCATTCCGGGTTTGGTATGAATTAGTTTCGTATCGAAATTTTTATCAATTTTTTTGCGCAAGTAATTGATATATACATCAATAAAATTCGTTCCCGTATCAAAATGAGTATCCCACACCTTTTCTGCAATTTCCGTACGCGAGAGAACCCGCTCCGGATTTCTCGCGAAAAAGAGCAACAAATTGTACTCCTTCGGGGTAAGCGTAATGTGTACATCGCCACGGGAAACTGATTTTGTCCGAAGGTCTATTTTCAAATCGGCATATTCAATTTTGTTTATGGGAGAAGTTGCGTGATGTTTTAACAAAATATTGATGCGGGCGTTCAACTCGCGGAAATCGAACGGTTTAACCATATAATCGTCTGCGCCCGAATCAAACCCTTCGAGTTTATCATCCGTTGTGCCAAGAGCCGTAAGCATCAAAATAGGAATCGTCTCATTCTTTTCCCTTATTTTGCGACACAAATCAAACCCGCTTCCATCAGGAAGCATCACATCGGAAACGATAATATCAAATGGATCCTTTTCAAACACATCCAATCCGCTCGATACACTGTCTGCTATTTTTACAACGTGTTCCGACTCTTCCAGACCGCGTTTGAGTAGATCGGCTACGCGGCTTTCGTCTTCTATTACAAGAATTTTTGCCATAATCACAAAGATAGGATTTTTTTGTATTACATTTTATAATTAACACGCAACATTCCCGCGTTATTCCACTGATTACCTGTTTTTATAAAGTGAAAAGCCGGCTGTAACGACCATCCTTTGGCAATAGGGCAAATCCATGTAAGTTCAGTATCTGATTCGGCAATACCGGTAAAACCGCCGCGGGTGGTTATTATGGCGATTTTGTCTTTTGTTTTCGGAAAAACAAATCCTGTCGCAACAAACCCTAATCCGAAATAGTTTTTACAAAAGTTTTTTGAGGCTGGAGCAAACGATACTTGCACAATTCCGCCGATTTTCGATTTGTCGCCGCATGAAAAAAAGTCCTGCTCACGATTTGTCCATAAAACGTAATTATTTCCCTTGCTGCTATACACTCCGCCAACAGTTGCAACACCTTTGCTGTGGGTAAATTTTAGCTCAGTCATATTAAACACTCCATCGCGGGCGGGATTAATTGAAAGCGAAATCCAACCATCGGTAATCGGGCGGGCAATCCCATTATACAGCGAGTTCTTAATCGAAAACTTTTTACTAAAAACATACTCCAAGTGCAGACACATTGCCGACAAAGGATAATTTGCACAATAGAGATGATTCATCGAAATAGTCGGATATACTCCGCTCGAAGAATTTGTGTATAACGAAGTATATGGATGTGTAAAATAATCCTCGTTCATATTGCGAAGTCCGAAAAACAGTTTCAAACTGTCTATTTTTTGCGATATACCGAGGAGAAAAGGCGAAATCCATTGATTGTAAGCCTCAATGTTTGAGAATGTCATCATATCGGAGACTATCGGTTCTTTATGGACTTGATAAATCGTTTCCGTCAAGAAATCGAACGAGCCACCTTTCCACCAAAGTCCCACACTCCCTTCAAATTCCAATAGATTAACCCATTGAACCTTACGTCCGAAACCTGTTTGAACTTCGGTTGTATAATACACTGTATAATCATTTTGGGCTTGTATATTCATTATACAAATCCAAAACAATAACAAGAGAATTACCCCACGAATCATACTCAATATTTTTTTATAAAACCGGCACAAAAGTAATTATAAATCTACTTACTGATGATTAGAGAAGGGTTAAATTTGGGGATTTCTTACACTTCGCGTTTTTGCATTTATAACATCATCATTCATCTGACATCTCTTTCGATTTTTCGATAATTATTTTCGTTGAATCGCAATGAATCTCCCACGGAAAATTCAAATGAATCTTGTCAAAATTTTGCTGTTTCGCAAACTGAACACCCGAAATCAAAAACGTTAGGAAAGCAATTATCCAAATCAAAAAACCAGTCCATTTTATTTTTGAAGATGTTTTTTCATTACTAAAAAAAAGAGAATAAATAATTGAAAACAAAGGGATTCCGATGATGATAATCAATGAAACTATGGCAACTACCGGATAGTGTCCATTTATCGGAATAGCGTCAATTCCCAGAAAATCAAATGGAATAAAAAATAAACTTCCGGCTCCCAAAATAATTGCTATCAAGGCAACGATAAGCGCAAAAAACACAATCAACAAAGGGATTCCGATTAGGCAACTGAAAACGATTGCCCAAATTTTAAATACTGCCGACAAAAAATTTTCGACATCGTTTGTTTTTACGGACGATATGGTTTCAGAAACCGTTTTTCCTATATTTTCGAGCGTAACCGGTTCTCCTTTCATCTCTAATTTTTGACTTGCAGTAATGGCTTCCGGCATTAACATCCAAAGTACCAAATAGAAAAACGCCAACCAACCCGTTGATAACAGCGCAAGTACAACAAACACAAGACGCACCGGCAACGGATCCCACCCGAAATATGCCGCAATTCCGGAACAAACACCTCCCAATTTTTTATCGTCGATGTTCCGGTAAAACTTTTTCTTGGATTTGTTTTCTTGCGGATTATCCGAAACCGGATTTTCTTTTTCCGTTCCAATAGTGCCGTCTCCCAAATCTTCGGGATTTCCCATACATTTAATAACCGCCTCAACCCGTTCAATCGTAATTACTTCGTATCCTGATTTGATTTTTTCGCTGAACAACTCTTCGATACGCGCTTCAAAATCAGAAACAATCTCCTCCGCATCCGGTTTTTCCCCGAAATATGATTTCAGATTCGTCAGGTAATTTTCCAATAATTCGTAAGCATCTTCGTCTATGTTGAATACTCTTCCGTTTAAATTTACGGTCAATGTCTTTTTCATTTTATCTGTTTTTTAAATGATTAATCGTGTTATTTATATCGTCCCAAGCCATTTCAAGCTCAGAAAGAAATAGGTTGCCCTCATCGGTAAGGGCGTAATATTTTCGAGGCGGACCTTGTGTTGATTTAATCCATTCATATTTGAGCAGTCCCGAATTTTTGAGCCTTGTAAGCAACGGATAAAGCGTTCCGTCTACCACAATCAGCCGGGCATCTCGCAAATTGCGGATAATGTCCGTGGCGTAAGCCGGCTCTTTTTTTAAGATAAGAAGTATACAGTATTCCAATACCCCTTTTCTCATTTGAGATTTTACGTTTTCATCTATCATTGCTTTTTTTTCATTATGATTGCGATGCAAAGATATAAAAAACATAGTACCTTGTATTGCATAGTACTATATTTTATAATTATTTTAGAGTCTGTTTAAATTTTATGATTATCCGTGATTGCACCTAAAAAAATCCCGTAGGGATTATCTCTCGGTAGAAACCCAATTTATCCCTCTAATTTGCAAGCCGTAGGTTTGCAACCTTGAATAAATTAGGACGCAAACCTACGGCTTGCGATTTAGGACGAGATT
>Ga0209737_10000053_pt1 | contig 98024 bp, 78 predicted proteins | sample TergutCu122P3_FD_187284 | JGI IMG/M metagenome (GOLD analysis project Ga0209737, IMG submission 187284) | Cubitermes ugandensis P3 segment gut microbial communities from Kakamega Forest, Kenya - Cu122 P3 (SPAdes) (version 2) | ecosystem: Host-associated > Arthropoda: Insects > Digestive system...
TGGGAGTTTGGGAAACTCGGTTAATTTTGTTAATTTGTTATTTTGAGTTCAATTGTATTTGTTTTTCTGCGCGTAAGATACGAAGTTTTTATGGGTTTTGCAAGGGTTTTGGTAATTATTTTTATGCTATGTTTTGTTTTGTTGAATCGCGTTTGGTTAGGCGTTGCCACAACACACTATTCTGCGATTTTTCATTAAAATAATTCAATATCTCAGAGGAAGACATATCTTTTATTTCATTGTATATCTTCGCCTGAATTTCTTCTTTCATTTTTATGCAATCAAATTCTTTTTCCATAATCAATCAATTCTTTGGGGTTTCTAATTTCAATTGTCGTATAACCATTTTTTAAATTTACTGCATTGTAACCTCTTATACGAGCAAGGTTTACAATATGTTTAAAATTCCAACTTGCCAAAACATCAACCCTATGAATTGTAGCAAGTGCTATATGGCAACAATCATCGTAACTTGTCATTCCAACAACATTTTCTGCAATGTACTTTTCTGCAAGTTGGCGAGCCTCATCTGTTAATGATACCTCTTTAAAACACTCGCTACTGTAATTGCTTAGCAGATTTTTAACTCTGTCCGGAGCATTCTCCAATTCACCTGTAAGCACTTCAGAAATCACAAAAACAACCTCTTTATTTTCAAGTCGCTCGAAAAGCATTTTGGTTTCTTTTTCAAATTCTGTATCGAAAAATCCGCCTACTACTGAGGTATCTATGTAAATTCGTTGTTGTTTCATTCTTTGTTTTTTATTGTTTTTATTTAATTAATTTTGTTTTTTATTATTTAACTTATGCAGGTAAAAAATATCTTTCTTCGCCAAAAAATATTCTACCTATATTTATCCTTAATCGCAATAACTATCCCTTTGAATGGATTTTGCTCTATATCAATCACTTCGCCTGCTATCTATTCATTTTCTCCTGTCAAATCGGGTGAAACTTTTGCTTTATCTCCTGTGCTCATTGTTTTATTGTGTTATTATTTTTATTTTTTACAGGCGGTGCAAAGCATTTGCGCTTATCTGTTCATTATCAGTGTACAAATGTAATATTTTTTTTACAAAAACAAATATTTTGGGTTCTAATTTCAAATGTTGCTTTACTTTTGTTTGTTTATCTTTTTTGTCTGGATTGTGATTTATTTGATTTTTATTCATTTATCAAAAGTTTTAATCCATAGTCTCTGTAAAATGGAAATTTAGCGTCGGCACTTATTATTGTCATCTCTTCGGCTATCGACTGAGCTATAAGCATTCGGTCGAAAGGGTCGGGATGTATTTTTCCATTAATTGTGAGCGTGGGCAATTTTTCCAACACCTGCACGTGCTCCAACTCTATGGGTACAATTTGTATTTGAAATTGTTGCAGATAAGAAATAGCCATATTCAAATCAACATCTATCTTTTTCAAATTCCGCAACATTACAATCTCCCGTAACGACTCCACACTCGCGTAGTAAGCATATTGAAAGTATTCTATATCTTCCTTAACGTTTTTGTTTAACCGACAATTATCGGTTAATGCCCAAATCAAGATATGCGTATCAATCAAGTAGCCTTTCATTTTCATGATACTGTTTTAATTTAGAGAACCATATAGAGACAGATATGTGTCTCGCAATCTTAAATTAAAAATATCTGCATCTTCATCGTAATGAATCTTTCCTTTCATACACCCCACCAAACCTCTCGGCTTAATGCGGTCTCGTGCCGACATCGTTTTTTTTGTCGATGTTTTTTCTTGTTGTTTTATTGTTTGTTCTGTATTCATTATTAATATTAGTTGTTTTTAATTTTTAGTTACATCCTCTAATTGTAAGACACTAAAAAAATCATTTTAGTTGCCTCTTTACATTATTTTTATATTTTTTAGCAGCGCAAAGCGCTTGCGCTCTATATAGCTCATTATCAGCGTACAAATATATGATATTTAATTATTAAAACCAAATATTTGCATGTTTTTTTGCACATGGGCACGTATATTTATTGTTTCTGTTGTTATAAACAACCTCATATAAAAACATGACAATCATCATACTTTACTGTAAAGTACTGACATTTGTGAAGTAAAAAACCCTATAATGATTTAGAGTCTGTTTAAATTTTATTTAATTCTTATTCTTCGTGTCTTTTTGTCTTCGTGCCTTCGTGTTTATTTTTTTAAGCGCAAGCGCATTTTTAGTGAACACGAAGACAGAAAGACATGAAGACACGAAGTTAATTTATTGGACTAATTCATAATATTTAGTTTGATTAAAATTTAAACAGATTCTTATTGTTTTTGCATTTTTTTAGGGCAAAAACGAGCATTTTTAACCGAATTCATTGGCATATTGAATTTTACCAAAAAAAAATAAAATTTTTGTTTTTTGCATAAAAAAACCGGTAGAATTCGTGTTGAATTTTACCGGTTTGTGAAATTTTGGTGTAAGAACTACTCTTTATAATGCTTGCTTGCCCAGTCGGTTAATTCGTTACCAACACCTTCACAACAGTTTTCACACCATTGCTCACGTTGCTTACCAAATACACGCCCGGCGGCAATGGTAATTCTATAACATACGCCGGCGTGTGAGGCGCAACCATTTTTTCAAATTCCGACCTGCCGGTTACGGAATGAACTATTACATAATTGCTGCTTGCAACATTGGCAAATTTACATTCCAAACGGGTAATGCCATTGCTTTGAGTTTTGAAAACTTCAAAAGTTTTTGCTGCATTTTGGAAATACACAGGCACAATGTACGAATAAGAATATTCACCGTTGAAATCGGTTTGTTTCAAGCGGTAGTACGATACTCCTGCAAGCGGCGCATTATCTATATAACTGTAATACTGTGGTACTGTCGTAGTACCGGCACCAAATATTTCGGCAAGATTTTCAAATATTGAACCATTGCCCGAACGCTGCACGGTAAAATATTCGTTGTTGGTTTCAGTTAGGGTAGTCCAATTAAGTACTATCGTAGAACCCGCACGCCCGGCAGTAAATTCGGCGAGTTCTATGGGAAGCCAACCTTCACCGGTGCCCGATAGAGCTATTGATTCTACCTTAGCAGGGCAACTACTGCCGGCTGCACATGCTGCGGTAACAGTCAGAGTTCCGGTTCGATTAACTCCTACAGCAGCAGCCACCATGTGTACATAAATGTGTTTCGCTGTTGTTAAATTGCTACTCCAAGAAATGGTGCCGGCCTCCGTATAACCACCTTCTTCTGTTTCCGAGATTAAGAAGCCGTCAGGTGCTGTAACTGTAATACTTCCTATCGAGGCATTTCCGGTAACTGTAAAGAATTGACATCCTTCAGAAACAAAAAACTCGTCCAAGGGAGCGCCAACTATATTTGTTTCCCGAACTCCAATATTAATTCTATTAGCCCAAGTACCGCTAAAACCGCCCATAAAACCGGTTTGTGTTGTTTCATCATCAGTATTTCCTGCCAAATTCTTTTCGTGGCAACTTTGGTCGTAAGTGGTAAAGCTAAGATTCGAACCTGTTTTGGTAAAAGAAGTGGTACATGGAAGCTTTCCAAAAGGGTCGTACAAAGGTCCTATTTGACGGAAGGTGGTTACGGTAAGGGTATTCCCAAGATTAATCGTCTGCCCACAACCAACCATCTCTAATGTTCCGGTGGTAATGCGATTGTTATTATTGGTCTGTAATATTTCAAGATTTCCTCCAATCCTGACCGTTCCCCCTGTCCCGACATTAACATATACATTCGTATTATTATTATTTCTTCTTATAATAAGATTTTGTGTAACTTCTAATGTTGCATTACCACTCGCCATTCGAATATTTCCAGGGCGATTATCAGTATTATCTCCTCCGACAGTTAAACTGCCTTCTACTCTCATCAAACCGCCATCATAGAGATTTACATAAGTGTTATTGTTAGTACCACCAGCATTACTAATAGTACAACTTGACTTTACTGTAACATTTTTTGAACTGACATTCCCTTCCCCACTCCATACGAGACCTCCGGTGGTAAATGAACCTTGAGGTCCTAAATTTATTTTTGCCTGATTTCTAGTTCCACTAATTGTAGTAGTACCGCTAACTATTAATGTTCCGCTACCATTAGTCTCCATTTGGATTCTTCCATTATGTCCAAGAGACAAATCGCCCACTACTGTCATCGTACCTCCCGTATAGAGTTGTATATAATGATTATCATTGGCTGTGGCAGTATTATTTAAGGTTAAACCTCCTGATTTCACAGTAATATCTTTCGATCTAATATTTGATTCGCCATTAACAAACACAAGGCTTCCTGCTATAAGTGAACCTTGAGGTCCTAAGTCTACTTTTGTGTGATTTCTAGCTCCAATGGTGCAAATTCCTCCCACTATAAACGTAGCACTACTATTGTCTGTTACCAGCACTTGCCCGTAAGGGTCGCCACCAATTTGAGCATTTTCAGCTACCTCTAATGTCGTTCCATTGCTCAATCGAACCCTGGCATTATTTCCAGTGGTTATATTTAATTGGCGACATTGGGCATCTGCTGTAACTTCTACCATGTGTGTACAAATTTCCACATAATCAAAAATGGTCGGAATCCTTGATTGGGTTCCGCTTCCACAACTGGTTCCCCATGTCGAAGTCAAATTCCAGGCAGTTGATGCTTTGGAATAGAAATTAGCTGGAGTAATCAAAGTGCGCGACCCGTTTAGAGTAACTGTTGCAGTAGCACCGCCTGCGGTACAAGTAACGGTAGCATTACCGGCATTACCGGCAGCCACAGCAGTTGTACCCGACTTGAACCGCACATAAACCGTTGCATTTTGAGGTACTGTAAGCGTACTGTACCAAGTAGTTGCATCAGGGTCGGTCGACAACTCATAATTTCCACTCCCTGTTTGGGGCGATGTATTGGTCAGGCTTATCGTAACATCGCCACTGAAACAGAGCCCCTCAAGAATAAATGATTTTGGAGATGAAGGATATGCAACAGTACCTCCCGACGTTTTATACATAGCATCAAGACCAGTCAAATTTGCCGGAGTGGCAGTAAGAATTGCTCCTGCAACGACATTGCCGCTCACCGTATAAGTCTTGACTATTGTTCCTGCAGTCCCACCGTCTCTGAATTGAAGAGTAGCCGATTTGGAGCCTGTTGTCGCCGAACGCTCTGTTCTGACCCAAACCGTACTTCCTGCCGTAACAGTAACCGATGACCCAAAAGTTCCGGTTTCGGAAGTTGACAATGTAAAATTGGTATTATCTAATGTTACCGTAATATTATTCCCTGTAAAGCAGGTACCGTTTACCACAAACGATTGGGGTTTAGAATCGGCAGTAGGGCATGCCGGTGCTGCTACCGAAACGTTAGCTGCCGGTGCAGTGAGTGTAGGTGCACCGACCGTACCGTTCACGGTTACTCCCGTACCGACCGTTGTTCCTCCGTTAGAGAATGTCAGTGTACCTGTTTTTGACCCCGTTGTGGCAGATGCGCTTGTCTGTATCCAAACCGTAGTTCCTGGGGCAACAGAGACCGACCCGCTGTATGTTCCTCCCTGAGTGGTTGATACCGCAAAACCGGCAGGCGCATTTACGGTAATATTACCAGAAAAACAAGTGCCGTTTACTGTAAACGATTGACTCACCGACGGAGTAGTTGGACATGCTTGTCCGCTTACATTAATGGTAGACGTTGGTGCTGTGATAGCAAGTGAGTTTACTGTACCGGTAAGAGTGATATTCACAGGATTAGGAGTAGCACCTGCGTTCGACAAACTTAGGGTTCCTCCTACAGAGCCGGAGCCCGTACCTGCCAAACGAATATCAAGGTTGTATGATGCCGGAGTAGTAGAAATGGTAGCTGATGTACCCCACTCTCCGCCGGCTACTGAATATTCATATCCTGCAGGTGCTGCTACGGTAATCGTTGTACCGGTTAAACCGGCAGTCGGCGTAACGACTACTCGCTGAGAAGCCGAAAATGTTCCGCTACAAGTGGTAAAACCGGTAAGAGAGGTTTTGTCTACTTTTATTTGAGCGCCGCAACTAAATGGGGCATTGGATGCTGATATCTTTGGCGTTCCGCCAACTACTTCAAGTAACATATAAACCTTACCACTACTGTAAGGAGATTTAACGGGACCATCTCCCCAATTGGCAAACGAACAATTGTTATAAGTCCAAGTGCTTTTAGCGGATACACCATCATATGAGATGACAACAGTATTATCCGCACAAGTTGAGGTATAAGAAAATGTATATCCTGTTCCACATTGGTCAAGTGATGCTGATAAGGAACCAGTAGCATTAGTACAGTTGCCATCTGTTACTGACCAAAGTCCAGCAGTTATTGTTGCTGCACTCACATTCACACTTCCCAACAAAAACAGTGCACAAACGAGAGTAATTAAAAAACTGAGGCGGTTTTTTTTCTTAAAAAAAACAGTGCCGGTACGTGTGAGTGTTTTCATAACCGTATGTTTTAAAAGGTTTGCTTGAACCATGATTAACTTCACCGGAGTTTGCCCGTTATCATGATTTTTCAATTGTTTCTTTGACAACCTCTATTTTTAGGATACTGAAAAAACTATTGTCGTTTCTTTACATTATTTTATATTTTTTAATAATGTAAATCAGCACGTTATCAACTCATTGCCAATATGCAAATATACCGGCATTTAATTCCCGACTGCAAGTGTTTTGTGTCGTTTTTTCTGTACAGATACGTCTATTATTATGTACAACTAAAGTAAAAACGACAATCATACTCTTTATATTTTCGACATTTGCAAAATAAAAAACCCTATGTTGAAAATCCCCTTATTTGACACACATTTATTTCACTCACTATGACAGCCGTCAAAAAAAATAGTGGTGTGTCAACATATTTTTAACAAACCTACACTATGATTGTACAGTGCTGAAAATCATAAAAATACAAAAAGCAACTCATAGCGAAAAATTAGTATTCGGGTTGCGAGCGCCGTATCTTTGTATTATCAAAAACAAGAAAAAAACCACTTGTTAGAACGACAAAAAGTCTGCCCAAAGGAGACGGACGTTAAACTAAAAAAGTCATGAAAACACTAAAAAAACTAAGAGAAGGAATGGAGTATTGTACTCCTCGAAACTCAAACGAAGTTGCACCTCAATATCTTGTTATATCGGCTGTAGACCGACACATAATTGAAGTAATGGATGTTGAAACACAAAAAAAGTTTCCGGTTTGGAAACACCCTAAGTTATTGAAGTACAAAGACCTAATACTGCATTACGGACTTACTCCCGATGTTTGGGAAGACGGCAAAGGTATAGTATGGCTCAACACATTAGCATTCGACATACCGCCTTATAACGGAGTTATTGACGTCGTTGGCGCATTTAATCAAGGCATGCGCTATTCGGGAATGCTTCATCTTAACGAAGATTGGAAATGTACTTATCCTATGGCTGAAGAACTGGGAGTATTTTTAGATATGTCTGAAAAACAAGCAAGTTAAAAATAAAAAAAGCTGTTTCATAGAAACAGCTTTTTTTTTATTTGGTAACTTTGGAAAAGTTTGTTCTATACAATCGCCTTCATCGCAGTCATTGCGCTACGCAATTCTTCGCCACAAAGTTCAACTTCATGGTAGCGAATAGCTTCGTTGATTTTCACCAATTCCATATTATCAACGTGGTTATCTTTGCCTGCATTGAAATTTTTACCGATTACATTGGTGTCAATGGTTTTCATAAAATCAGCCAAAAGCGGTTTACACGCATGGTCGAACAAATAACAGCCATATTCGGCAGTGTCGGAAATCACACGGTTCATTTCAAACAATTTTTTACGTGCAATAGTGTTTGCAATAAGCGGAGTTTCGTGTAGCGACTCGTAGTAAGCCGATTCGGGTTTCATTCCCGATTCAACCATTGTTTCAAATGCTAACTCTACACCTGCTTTAACAAATGCCACCATCAACAAACCATTATCGAAATATTCTTGTTCTTTGATTTCCATTGAGCCGGCAGGAGTTTTTTCAAATGCGGTTTCGCCGGTGGCAGCACGCCATGTCAAAAGGTTTTTGTCGCCGTCAGCCCAGTCTTTCATCATTGTTTCGGAGAATACGCCCGAAAGAATATCGTCTTGATGTTTACAGAATAACGGACGCATAATATCTTTTAATTCTTCTGCCAAGTAGAATGCTTTTACTTTTGCAGGATTTGAAAGTCTGTCCATCATATTGGTAATACCGCCTATTTTTAATGCTTCGGTAATTACTTCCCAACCGTATTGAATTAATTTTGAGGCATAGCCTGCATCAATTCCTTTTTCTACCATTTTATTGAAACAAAGAATTGAGCCTGTTTGCAACAAGCCGCAAAGAATAGTTTGCTCGCCCATTAAATCCGATTTTACTTCGGCTACGAATGACGAGTGAAGTACTCCGGCTTTGTGTCCGCCGGTGCCCACGCAATAGGCTTTTGCTATTTCCAAGCCATCGCCGTTCGGGTCGTTTTCGCGGTGTACAGCAATTAAAGTCGGCACACCGAAACCGCGTAAAAATTCGGCGCGCACTTCACTCGCTGGCGATTTTGGCGCAACCATTATTACGGTTAAATCTTTGCGAATTTGCATACCCTCTTCCACAATATTGAAACCGTGCGAATACGACAAACATGCTCCCTGTTTCATCAAAGGCATGATTTGTTTTACCACAGGCGTATGGTATTTATCGGGAGTTAAATTGAGTACCAAATCGCCTTTGGGTATCATATTTTCAATGGTATCAACTTCAAATTTGTTTTCCACGCAGTTTTGATATGAAATTTGATTTTCGTCAATTTCCACTTTGCGCAACGCATACGCCACATCAAGACCGCTATCGCGCATATTCAATCCTTGCGCCAAACCTTGCGCACCGCAACCTACAACTACAATTTTTTTGCCTTTCAAATATTCAACGCCACCGTCGAACTCCGAATTATCCATAAAATCACATTTTCCCAATTCCTGTATTTGCAAACGGAACGGAAGAGAATTAAAATAATTTGCCATATTTTTTTTGTTTAAAGATTATTTTATTTGAGGGTGCAAAGTAACACAATTTTATTCACATACAGATTATACTTTGTAATAATTTTTAGGTGCTTTTCGTAGATTTTACTCTGAAATAGTTCTTTGCTGAAATTTTGCAGCGAATAGGTGGGGATTGATTGGGTTTGTTTTTGAACCACGGTTTGCAATCAATTGACAGGGTTAAAAAATTTCCAAAAAATCGTTCATTCTTACAATCTTTGTTTTCTGTACAGTTTGTAATATCAACAAATCATTATCGCCTGTAACCAAATAATCGGCTTTGCCATCAATTGCCAATTCAAGAAGAAAATTATCCTTAGCATCTCTACATTGAGTTTGTATGCTGTATGTGTGAACTAACTTGGCAACTTGTTTTATTTTTTCCAAAAATTCTTCTATATCACTTTCAGAAAAATATTTTTTAAATTTTTCGCGGCTCGCTACTCTTATAAACTCGGCGAATAAACGCTCACTAAACAATAAGCGAATTTTACCCGACGAAAACAAGAAATCCAATTTCTCGTTGTTTCGACTAATCAAAAAACTTATCCAAAGATTAGTGTCAATTACAACTTTTACTTTCTTACGAAACAGCATACATTTCGTTTCTTACTTGTTCTACTTCTGCTGTAATTTCATCGAAACTCGGCGGATTATCTGATTTTGAACGGATTTTTTGCACTAAATCCATAAAATCATTGCTTTTGCCTGTTGTTTTAACATTTGTATGAATTGCTATCAACCGTAAATTTTCCAATTCTTTAAGCAATGGAAAACTTGCAGGATTTAATATATCTACACTAATAGTATTCATAATTCTTCTTTTTTACAAAGGTATATTATTTTTTCAAAAAAATTGCAAAAGTTTCCGAAAAATAAAAAATCCCTTTTGCTGTGCATTATTACAAGAAAACCAACTGCACCACAATATAAACCGGAAGTAACACAATCAACGAAAATTTCACGATATACCCAAAGAAACTCGGCATTGCAATTTTGTTTTCTTCGGCAATTGCTTTTATCATAAAATTTGGCCCGTTGCCTATGTAGGTCATTGAGCCAAACAACACAGACGCGAGCGCTATTGCTTGCATAATTATTGCAGGAATGCCGGCACAATCACTTACGCAATCAAATGCAGTTCCACGAGCCAATTCATAAAAGGAAATTGCTGTTGGGGCGTTATCTAAAAACGATGATAATGCACCTGTGGCATAATAAAATTGCCACGGTTCGGTTAAGTTGAAAATGTTTGCGTTTTGTGATAAGTACAACAATGCAGGTATCATGGTTATGAAAATTCCTAAAAATAAAAATGCTACCTCAACAATTGGCGACCACGAAAATTTGTTTGCCAAACGAATATCTTTTTTGGTAAAAACCAGCGATACAATTGCCATACAAACTAAAACTGCGGATTGAAGAAATTTATATTCTGCCAAAAATGCAACGGAAGCAACAATGCCTGCTAAGAATACAAAGTTTAAAGCTCCTGTAATTTTCAGATTATGGCTTCGACTCCGCTCAGCCACCGAAAGAACGGTCGTTGAGCAGAGTCGAAACGACATTTTTTCTTTTTTATACAAATAGCTGTCCCACACAAAATATATTGTTAAGAGCAATCCGTTTGCCAAAGCCCATTCGGGCAAAAGTTTGAAAAACCAATTAAATTCCACGCCTCGCAAATAGAGCAAAAACAGCGGCGGGTCGCCAAGAGGAGTTAAAAGTCCACCGCAATTTGCCACAATGGCTATAAAAAATAAAATTGTATGAACTTGATATTTTCTTTGCTGAATTGTGCTGATTACCGGACGAATAAGCAACATTGCCGCCCCCGTAGTTCCCATAAACGACGCCAAAACCGCACCGATTGCTAAAAATACGGTATTTGTCAAGGGCTTTGCTGCAATATCGCCTTTGATGTGAATGCCGCCTGTTACGGTAAACAACGCGCCAAGCAAAATAATAAACGGAACGTAATCGAATAACAATTGATGCGCAAGATTGTGAGTTAATCCGACAACGATTAAATAAATTGCCGTGGGAATACCCAAAATCAAAGAAACGATAAGTTTATTGCGATTGCTTTCCCACCAATGATTGGCGAATAATGGTGCCAAAGCTATGGTTAACAGCATCAACACAAAGGGAATTAATGTCCAAACGGGTGTATTCATAATTAAATTTAATGGTATGCTTACATATTTTCTCGCAACCAATATTCAAAAACGGGGTCTTGTATAACCAGTTGGTTATTAGGCAATATGTCAATTAAATCTCTTTCTAACGTTGCGTTACGCAAATTCTTTATGTTGGCAGATGTTCCCAAATCATATTTTTTCAATACTTCTTTCGACGAAAAATTGGTTTCGCCGGCAACAATTGCAAACAGAAAATTAATTTGCCGGGGCGTTAAAGCATCTATAATATTGGTAAACAATAGGCTCAATTGGGCAACCAAATCGCGCAAAGCGGTGTTTATAATTTCTTGCGTGCACTCTTTTTCGGTACGCAGCCACACCTGCTGGCTCAGTTGCTGCGTATAGTATGGGTGGTTTTTCATGGTGTCGGCAATGAGTCCGCACAACTCCGGAGAAATTTTTTTCCCCATTGCTTGAAAGCGTTTTGATATAAACGTAATCCAATCTTCTCGTTTTATTTTTTCGAGGAATACAATGTCGCCGAATTTATAAAACGGCATACTGTAATCGGTAAAAATGCTCAATAACATGTGGCGTTTGCTGCCGTACAAACAATAACAAACTTTGTTGTGCAACTGCCAATGCGAACGCAATTTTTGCTGAAAGCCCAAAGTGTCTTCATAATTATTGATGTTTTGAAATTCGTCGATACATACCACAACTTGGTTTTTCAAGTCTTCGGCTATTTTTTGCGGCAAGTTCAAAATTTCATCGTAGGAAAAAGTTTTGTCTTTAAAATTTACTCCAAATGAAATTTCATACGTTTGGCTATCGTCGGAAAAAGAAATATTTGGCGAAAAGCGTCCTAAATATTTTTTCGCTCCGTCTATCGCTTTTTTCCACGTTGTTAACGAGGCTTTTAAAATAGCATTTGAATACGCATTGTAAAATTGCTCTTGCGTGCGGCAATTAAAAATATCGACGTGACACACTATAATATGCGGTTCTTTTTTAGAAATAATTTCCGAAGTTTTCCGCACAAGCGATGTTTTTCCCCATCTTCTTGGAGAAACAATAATGGTATTTGTCAGATTTTTGAAATTCTGAATTAACTGTTCGGTCTCTTTTTCTCTATTGGTAAAATTATTGTTCTCGGCTATGCGACCGTAAATAAAGGGTGTGCTCATAGTTCTTCGTTTTTAATTTCTGCAAATGTAATACTTTTATTTGAAATAAACTAATTTGAAATGAATTAATTTCAAATAAATCAATTTGAAATAAGTTAATTTGAAATAGATTGATTTGAAATAAGTTAATTTGAAATAGATTGATTTGAAATAAACTTATTTCATCACACCATTCAAAATTCCTCTAAAATCACTTGCTCGCCATTAAAATAGGCATACGTAGACCGAGTAATCCAATTGCCTACGTTTATGTAACGTGCTCCGTTGGGCAATTCTTTATTGAGCGGCACATGCCGATGTCCGAATATAAAATAATCAATCGGGCGTTCTTTCAATTCTTCTAAGGAAAATTGCAACAACCATTCTTTATCATCGCCCAAATAATGTTCCGATTTGTATGCTTTTACCCTGCGATTTCTTTTAGACCAAGCGTGCGCAAGCGCAAATGACAAATCGGGGTGTAACCACGAAAACATTTTTTGCAACACTCGGCGTGTAAACACCCAATGCAAAAAATTCATGCCTTTATCGTATTTCCCCAACGCATGACCATGATGCAAAAGAAATTTTTTACCGTTAAATTCCCGTTCTTTAATACTTTTGCAAATTGTTACGCCAATTTCTTCGTGCAAATAACCAAACAACCACTGGTCGTGATTGCCCTCGAACATATACACCGGAATACCGGCATCGACAAACTCGGCTAATTTTGCCAAAAATCGCACATAGCCCTTAGGAACAACTCTCTTATATTCAAACCAAAAGTCGAACACATCGCCCAGCAAATACAATTCTTTGCAAGTGGGTTGTATATGCATGAGCCACGCCACAATACGCTTTTCACGCTCTACGCTTGCTGCGTTACTTGGGTAGCCCAAGTGAAAATCCGATGCGAAATAGATGTTTTTCAATAGTTAATAATTAATGTTTTTCACTTTTAAGAAGCCTTACTTAAAAGACCGTCATTCCTGCGAAGGCAGGAATCCCCTAATAAATAGGTGCGTTTTTTGAGGAGATTCCTGCCTTCGCAGGAATGACGACAAGGAGTAGGTCTGTTCATTTAGGGAACTTTTATTTAATTATCTCACACCCTATAAACGGTTGCAAAGCCTTCGGAATTTTAATTCCTTCAGGCGTTTGATTGTTTTCGAGCAAAGCAGCTACAATACGAGGCAACGCAAGTGCGCTGCCGTTGAGCGTGTGCGCCAACTGATTTTTTTTGTCGGCATCTTTGTAGCGCAATTTTAGGCGATTTGCCTGAAACGTCTCAAAATTTGAAACCGAGCTCACTTCCAACCAGCGGCTCTGTCCTGCCGAAAAAACCTCGAAATCGTAAGTAAGCGCCGATGTAAAACTCATATCGCCACCACACAAACGTAAAATTCTATATGGCAATTCAAGTTCTTGCACCAAATTTTCAACGTGGGCAATCATTTCTTCCAATGCAGCGTATGATTTTTCGGGTTGTTCAATGCGCACAATTTCAACTTTATCGAATTGATGCAAACGATTTAATCCGCGCACATCTTTACCATACGAACCCGCCTCACGACGAAAACAAGGCGTATAAGCCGTACATTTTACCGGAAAATCGCTTTCTTTTAAAATTACATCTCTAAAAATATTTGTAACCGGCACTTCGGCGGTGGGGATTAAATATAAATCATCTTCGCCCACATAATACATTTGCCCCTCCTTATCGGGCAAATTTCCTGTACCAAAACCCGATTCTTCGTTTACCATAATCGGCGGCATATATTCGGTGTAACCGGCTTTTTCGGCTCTGTCCAAAAAGAATGAAATAAGCGCACGTTGCAATTTTGCGCCTTTGCCTATGTACACAGGGAAACCGCTGCCTGTCAATTTATTACCAAGTTCAAAATCAATCAAATTGTATTTTTCACAAAGTTCCCAATGCGGAATTTTCCCCTCTGACGTTGGAATTTCGCCACCGGTTTTTACCGTTTCGTTATCTTCCGCTGAATTTCCACACGCCACGCTTGCATGAGGCATATTTGGCAACTGCACAATTAAATCGTTCAACTCTTTGTTTGTTTGCGCAAACGTAGTTTCCAATTTTTTAATTACTTCCTTTACTTCGGCTGTTTTAGCTTTTGCTACGTCTGCCTCGTCCATTTTTTTAGCTTGGAATAATTGCCCGATTTCTTTTGAAAGCGCATTTATTTCAGCCTGTTTTTCGTTCAATTCAAATTGAATTGCTTTGCGAGCATCGTCCAATTGAATGATGTCCGCAATTTTTTGACGAGCGTCAAAATTTTTTACCGCAAGTCGTTCAATTACGAAATCGGTGTTTTCTCTGATAGTTTGTATTGTTAACATAAATTTTAATTGCGAATTATAAAGTGCGACAAAAGTAATTAAAAATATAAATTAAAATGCAATGTCGTTTAGTTAAGTAATTTTTCAATCTTCGTGTCTTCATGCCGTCGTGTCTTCGTGTTCATTTTTTGCGCGCAAGCGCGTTTTTTTAGAGTAAACACGAAGGCACGAAGATAGAAAGACATGAAGAATATTTTCTTAACTAAACGACATTGGTTATATTTTTTCGATTTGTTCAATCGTTAAACCGGTAGTATTAGCAATTATATCTATTGCAACTCCTGCTGCTTTTAGATTTTTGGCGATTTGGATTGCTTTTTTATATTCGCCATCCATAAAAGCTGTTTTTATTTCGCCGTTTTTAATGCGAGTTATCTTTATTTCATTCTCATACCGCCATTTTTCTTCGTCACTAAGATTATCGTACACCAACACTTTACGTGCTTGGTCTAAACCTTGTGCAGTAAAATCATCTTTTATTTTGTTATTTTTTAAGTAATACATCCATTCATCGAGTGTATCTTTGGCAACATCGTTAAAATTTTGTACTTTCAAAATATAGTATTCGGGAAATAAATCAGCGATTGTGTTTTTATTGTACACACTGCGTTGCTTTTCGCTCAATTGCAATTCTTCGTGGGTGTGCAATCCCACAAAATTGGTACTGCCGTGATATATGTAATCGTCGCCTTTTCCCAAATCGAAATACACAATATTTACAGAATACACTTTGCGAATATTTTCATAATCTTCGCCCATACTGATGTATTCCGTAATGGATTTACTCACGCCATAAAGCATTCTATGAAAATAAGAACTGTAACTATAAAATTGCAATTCTATGATAATAAGTTCTTGCGTATCGTTTTCTACCAATAAATCCACTTTATTAAATTTATCATCTTCGTGTTGCTGGTTGCTTTCGCTTTCAACAATACTTTTTACAACGATTTTACGGCGAAGCAGTTCGCTTAAAAAGCCTTCCAATACGCCGAAATTGGCTTTGTTGCACAGTAAACGCTTCAATGCCCAATCAAAAGAAATCATACTGCGAGTTGCCATAGTAGTAGTTTTTAATTTTTTACAAAAATAATGTTTTTTACAGGATTATTTCAAAATAGCCCACAAATTTTACGTTTGGGCTGTTTCAAACACAAAAAAACTCCTAAATACATATCACAGAGATATATAATTAGGAGCAAATATTATAATAAATCCTAAAACTTATGCCTCTGCAATTACAGACACATACGATTTATTGTTTACTTTCTTTTTGAATGTAACCGTACCATTTACAAGAGCAAATAAAGTATGGTCTTTACCGATACCAACATTTTCGCCCGGCATGTGAACTGTTCCACGCTGACGCACTAAAATATTACCTGCTTTTGCAACTTGACCGCCAAAAAGTTTTACGCCAAGACGTTTACTTTCCGAATCTCTACCGTTTTTTGAGCTACCGACCCCTTTCTTATGTGCCATGATAGTATATTTTTTAAAATTATGCTTTAATAGTTTCTATTTGAATTTGTGTCAACGACGGACGGAATCCGTTTTTCACACGATAGCCTTTTCTGCGTTTCTTTTTGAAAATGATAATTTTATCGCCTTTCAAATGTGTTAAAACTTTCGCTGAAACGCTTGCTCCCGCAACGTTTGGCGTTCCTACCGATACTTTTCCGTCGGCATCAATTAAAAGTACCGAATCAAAATTGATTGATTCGCCTTCATTATCTTTAAGACGGTTTACAAAAATCTTGTCGTCTTGTGCAACTTTAAATTGCTGTCCTGCTATTTCTACTATTGCGTACATTGTATTATATTTAATTTGCCCTTTAAAAAGGACTGCAAATGTACAAAAGTTTCTATACGTAGCAAGTAATTTTTAAAAAATAATGCTAATTTTGTGCAGATTTTTAATTTTAAATACATTTACATCATGCGAAATATTGTAATTATCAGCAGTTTATGCTTTTTGTTTGCCTGTTCGGGAAATTTAGAGAAACGTATTACGTTGACACACCCCGACGGAAGTAAGGCAGTTGTGGCATACGTTAATAAAAATGACACTTTGGCACACCCCGCAAAAATCGTTCGTTTTTACATGAATAGTGAAAAACAAGAAGAAACCTATTACAATGTAAAAGGCGAACGACACGGAAAACACACCGTGTGGTTTATGAGCGGCGATAAAATGCTCGAAGAAAATTTTGAAAACGGCGAACTGCACGGCAAAGCTACCTATTGGGGCGAAAGCGGCAAAAAAACTCACGAAGCGCATTACACACACGGCGAAGCAAGCGGCACATGGCGTTTTTTCGACAAAGAAGGGCGTTTGCAATCAGAAAAAAAGTTTGAATAAGTACAAGATACGAGTAAACAAGTTGACGAGAATATTATTAATTATTAATTGTTAATTATATAACTATAAAAAATGTCAGTTGCTGAAATCACACAAAATACAAAAAAAACCTTATTTTCATTTGAAATTTTACCGCCGCTCAAAGGCAAAGGTTTGGAATCAATTTACAACACCATCAATCCGTTGATGGAGTTCAATCCACAGTTTATTACTATTACTTCGCATCGCGAAGTGTACGATGCCAACAATAATCGAGTGCGCCGCCGTCCCGGAACGGTTGCTGTGGCTGCGGTTGTTGCGCAAAAATATAGTATTCCCGTAGTTCCTCATATTTTATGCGGAGGATTTTCCCGCAAAGAAACCGAATACGTATTAATTGACCTCAATTTTTTGGGTATTACCGATATTTTTGCCCTGCGAGGCGATTCTATAAAACACGGTGAGCCTTACAAAGCCGAGCCGGACGGAAACACCTACGCTCGTGATTTGTTGTTGCAAATCAATGATATGAATAAAGGGAAATATCTTGATGACGAAAATTTTGGCGCATCACTTGCTACAAATTTCTCGTGTGGAGTAGCCGGTTACCCCGAAAAACACTATGCCGCCGCTGACTTAGATACCGATATTGCCCACTTGAAAGCAAAAGTTGATGCAGGTGCACAATATATTATTACTCAAATGTTTTTTGAGAATGCGCATTATTTCAATTTCGTGGAAAAATGTCGTGCGCAAGGCATTACCGTTCCTATTGTACCCGGCATAAAACCAATTGGTTTCAAAAATCAAGTTGATGTGTTGCCGCGATTGTTTCATTTGGAATTGCCGCAAGATTTGCAAAACGCTTTGCGAAATTGCGAAACCGACGAAGCCGCCAAACAAGTGGGAACGGAATGGGCAATTATGCAATCAAAAGAATTGGTGGCGCATAACGTGCCATTGTTACACTTATATACATATAGTTCGGCGCAGCAATGTGTTGATATTTTAAAAGCTTCTTTTTAGGGAATAGGAATTAGGAAACAAGGATTAACACCTATTTTCTACCTCCTAATCCCTATTACCTATTACCTAATCCCTATTACCTATGATTTCCCTCTCAAATCTCGCCGTACGTTTTGGCGGCTACACTTTGTTTGAAAATATTTCGGTGCTTATAACCGAACGTGATAAAATTGGTCTTGTGGGGCGCAATGGCGCAGGTAAATCAACTTTACTCAAAATTATTGCCGGACACGATGAACCTTCGGAAGGCACTGTAATTGTTCCCGACGGTTGCAAAATCGGCTATTTGCCGCAGCAAATGAAAATTTCCGACGGTAAAACTGTATTAGACGAAGCCCGTTCGGCATTTGACGACATAAATGCTCGCACGCAAGAATTAGAGAATTTACAAAACGAATTAGCCGAACGCGCTGATTATGAAAGTGATGCATACATGAAACTAATTCATCGTATGAGCGAAATTTCCGATTACTTACACTTACACAATAGTAGCAACATAGACGGCGAAATTGAACAAATGCTTACCGGACTTGGTTTTGTACGCACGGATTTCAACCGCCCCACTGCCGAATTTAGCGGTGGCTGGCGTATGCGTATTGAGCTTGCAAAAATTTTGTTAAAACAACCGCAAGTGCTTTTACTCGACGAGCCAACAAATCACTTAGATATTGTGTCAATCGAATGGCTCGAAAATTTTCTTATGAATTACAAAGGCGCCATTATTCTAATTTCGCACGACAGGCGGTTTTTAGATGCAATTACAAAAAAAACGTTTGAAATAAGTCTTAATAAATTAACCTCCTACCCCGCTCCATACAGCGAATATTTGGTATTGAAAGAAGAACGCTACGAACAACAATTGGCTGCCTACGAAAATCAGCAAAAAATGATTGCCGACACCGAACAGTTTATCGAGCGATTTCGTTACAAAGCAACAAAATCGGTGCAAGTGCAAAGCCGTATAAAACAGCTTGATAAAATTGAACGTTTGGAAATTGAGAAAAAAGACACCGGTGCATTTAAAATTTCCTTTCCACCATCGCCACGAGCCGGAACGATAGTGTTTAAAACCACCGATTTAGAGAAAAAATACGGCGAAAAAACCATTCTTGCCGATGTAAATTTTTGTATAGAACGAGGCAATAAAATTGCGCTTGTGGGCAAAAACGGCGAAGGAAAATCGACATTTATAAAATGTGTATTGAACGAAACCGCCTATTCTGGCGAAATTCAGTTGGGACACAATGTGCGCATTGGTTATTTTGCACAAAATCAAGATGAAATACTCAACGAAGATTTGACCGTATTTGAAACGCTTGACGCCATTGCCGTGGGCGATATTCGCACCAAAGTACGTGATATTTTGGGCGCATTTTATTTTAGCGGCGAAGATGTTGACAAAAAAGTGCGGGTGCTTTCGGGTGGCGAACGCAACAGGTTGGCAATGGCAAAATTAATGTTAGAACCATACAATTTACTTATTCTCGATGAGCCGACGAACCATTTAGACATTGCCTCGAAAGCCGTACTAAAACAAGCATTGCAGAAATACAACGGTACGCTTATTTTGGTTTCGCACGACCGTGATTTTTTAGATGGTTTGACAACCCATATTTTTGAAGTGAAACAAACAAAAGTGCGTGAAGTTATTGGCGATTTACATTCGTATTTACAGCAATTGCATACGGAAGTTTTGACTGCTCCTAAACCGGTCATTTCGGCTTCTGAACAAGGTACAGACGTAGCGCGCTGTACAGACGTAGCGCGCTACGTCTCTACAACAACACAAAAACAAAATTACGAACAGAAAAAAGAGCGAGAGCGAGAACAGCGCAAACTACAAACTGCGCTCAAAAAAATAGAAGAACGAGTGCAAGAACTTGAAAATCAACTACACGAATTGAACACCTATTTTATAGAAGCCGCCGGCAGTATTACTCCCGATGATTACAAACGCCACGCCGCTTTGCAAGACGAGCTTGATGAGGCTATGGCGGAATGGGAGAAAATTGCAGCGGAATTGGAGTAAAATAAAAGGAGGCTGTCCTAAAAGTCAAATGATTTTTCCAATTGCTTACAATTTGTAAGCGACAGCGCAAAAGGTGCAGAGCACCGAAAATATTTGTAGGATTTAATATGACATAAACGTAAGGTGCGTAGCACCGTAATATTGTGATAATCTTTTTGTTATTAATATTACGGTGCTACGCACCTTACGTTTAGTATCATTGTTTTTACTACCAATATCTCGGTGCTCTGCACCTTTGCTTTCGATTTGAAAGTTCTAAAATTGATAATTTAACTTTTAGGACAGCCTCTTTTTATTTATTGCACCAACAATTTTACGGTTTCGTTATAATTTTCGGCAGTAAGCGTTATCATATACAATCCGGCAGGCAAATTATCTACAAGCGTAGAGCCTGTGAATTGCTGTTGTGACACCAATGCTCCGGTTATGCTGCGTATGGTACAGGTGTAAGTAGTTGAGGCGTTGCCTGTAATTGTTACACTTTGTCCGGCAGTGAGCGGGTTGGGGAAGATTGTGATTGTGCTTTCGGGCGTTTGGTCAATGTCCACAGTGCAGGTACTGTTAATGCTGTTTGAATAAGATTCCAATGTGCCACCATTGCTTGTACGTCCTAAAGTTTTGTCATTGTATGAGATAGTCAATAGCCCGCAAATTTCCTCAGTAAATTGTAGCAACACTTGCGTTTTATCGCCTTCTCTAAAATAACCAACCGTAAACTCTGCCGCTTCGCCATTGATTGTTGCCGTTATTTCTTCAGCCAAAGGCAATGTTTCTATCAAACGGTCGTAAGTTAAAACAAGTTGTCGCTTGTCGGTTCGTTGTATTTGTGCTCGTGTTACGTTTGCACCGCTTGGATTAGCACCTTTGCTAATTTCAAAATAATTGAGATTGGGTTTTGTCGTAATCATTTTGAAAGTAATCATTTGTTTGCCTTCGGGCAATTCCACTGCCAATGCCGAATTGTTCCAAGTGGAAGCAGGAGCATACAAATCATAACTTTCGCCACCTGCGGTAATTTGAATTATACCCGATGATGAGCCGGAATGACGGAGTGAAATGGTATACACGCCAGCCTCTGCAACATCAATAGAGTAACCAAACACATTATTTATTTCTACAAAACCAAATTGCAAATTGCCATCTTTGTCATTGGTTTTCTCTATTTTCATGCTTGTACTTTGAAAAAATGTGTAATCTTCAATTTCTATTCGTGTTGTATTTTCAGTTATAGCCACCGGAGCGAGTTTCGGGTTCAAATTATTGGTAATTTCTTGCCCTGCTATATTGTCCATATAACCACCATTAAGGCTTTTTATGGCATCGTTATCGGTGTACCAAAGCGTGTAATCGGTTTTGCCCCACAGTGTGTCGGTAAGTATTATCGTCAAACGGTTATTGTCGTAATTGATTGATGAAATTTGCAGTGCTTTTTCGTCTTGCCGTATAGAAAAAACCGTTTTGAAATCGGTTTCAGCTAATGTGGTATTAGGATACGCATAGATAGTAAAGTTGTCGCGTGTTACAATAGAATCAATAATCGGCGAATTGTTCGGACCCTTATTAATCGCCTGCACTGAACTATTTTCATAACTCAATTGAATGATATCGAATTTTGTAATACGAGGATTAACTGAAATTTCGTATTGATACACATTGTCTTGATTTTGCTTTATTACAGTCCACGAACTTACTTTATTATTTTTTGTGAAAATCAACTTTGTGGTATCAATTTCTTTCGATGTGTTTACAATAATTGTTTTCCCGTTGTAGTTCACAAATGCGTCGAAAATCATTGTTGGCGCATTGGTCAATAGATTTTTAATAATTACTGAAAAATCGTGTATTGGAAAATCATTTTTCCCAATAAAATTAATTCCATTGTAGCTAATTGTACACAAACTATCATTTCCGGTAAATGTGTAATCAACATCAATTGTTATTTGATTGTCGGCTGTTTGTTCAAATTTTATAAATTCAATAGGCGTTCCATCTTCGGTAGTTATTTCAAAATTTGGCATAACTGCAGCATCAGATTGGGTAATGTTCGTATCAAAAGTAAGAACAATTGACTGTGCATTCTCAGCAGGAATTACAGCATGAACAAGTTGCGTTTGGTCGGCAACTTGCAACACAAAGTGTGTAGCCGAATATGCCGGAACAGTGTAAATAAAGGTATTATTTTCAATAGCTGCAATAGCTTCTAATTCTTTGATGTCGCTGCTTTTTTCGTCGAAACCAAAGGCTTTTCCGTTTACAAATAAACCATTTTGCAATACATAATTAATTGTTTGTGCAGTTGGTTTTTTATTTACCACCATAAGGTGCAAGTTTCCAAATTCATCAAGCGAAGCCACTGTTGAAACAGTATCATTATGAGTAGTTGTGGCTCGCACCGAAGTTTCGCCAAACGTTCCGCCTTTGCCATCGTAATTACGATATAAATTATAAGCCGCTATAGCATAATTTTGGTTAATCGGGTCCCATTTGTTTGCCATATACACACCTTCGCGACCAAATATGCCCAATACATCAACAAGAGCCAAACCACCCGAAAAGTGATTTTCGGCATCGTACTTAAATTCGGTAAAACCTAATTTTGTCCCGGGGTAATGTTCTGTAATCGATTTTTTCAAACGAATGATTAATGGTTCTTCTAATTGATTATCATTTCGTTGTGCGGTAGCATCCCACAATTGGCGAGGTGCGTGCAGGCGAGCCTTTACCATTGATTCTGTTGTAAGGTCGTATCCCGCATGCCCTAAATCTACAATCCGCCCCTTATCGCCTCTGTCTTCGGGATACCAGTGAATACAAAGCACATCAAGCAAGCGTTTACCGTGTCTTTTTTCCATTATTCGCAAACTATCCAGATAAGCATCTACACGATATGAAGAAGTCGAGGACAAATAAGCATCTCTATAACCATAATACATTGGCCCATATACTTCGGCATGTGGTGCATATTCTTTTACGACCAAAGCAAGAGCTTCGGTTTTTGAAAATAACTCATCGCCTTTTACCAAAGCTGAATACGCATAAGAGTGAGTACTATGCCACAACGCCGGTTCGTTATCTATGGCGAAGCCGTCAATGCCACCACGTCCGGGCATACCAAGTTTGTGGATTAAAAAATTAATTTCCTCATCAGAATACACAAACTTATCGGTTTTATCTGGTGTTAAACTCAATGGTAATTGATTACCTTGGGCATCTAATTTTCTAAATTTCACTTCATTCCAACGGGGGCTTGGAGCTTTTTCAGTTGCAGCTACATTGCCTTTTGCATCTGCTGCCACATAACCCATAGCTTGCAATGTTACCAAAGTATATTGTCCGCGAGTTTTAGCCGCTTGTACCATGTTTATAATTGGAGCCGCCGGTCCTTGCGCTTCGGTTCCTAAATGCGTATCGGAACGGTGAGGTCCGTAATCTTTGCCGGCATTTGAAAAATTCGTTTCCCAATTATAGGCAGTTGTTCGATTCCCCCCCCAGCGAATAGCTGTTGAAATAGTGTTGGCATCATTGGCGCCATACACATACGGACTGATTGGTCGCACATCAGATTTTATATCTACTGTTATGTTTATGGGTGTTTGTGCCTGCACACACAATGCGCTCATTAACGCAATAGTTACAATTGATAGTTTTCTCATTATATTATTTAGTTTATTAGTTTTTAGTTACCCCATATCTCATATCTGACATCTCAATACTGTTTTTACCCTTTATCGTTTTCAAAAAAAACTGTTATTTTGTTTATGTTTCTTTGTCTCAAAAATATGAAAAATCGCAACAGTAATTTTAGGATACAAATATCGTAATTTTTGTCTAATAAGTCAACTTTTCCAAAGTTGAACTTTGGAAAAGTTAAATAGAATAAAAAAGCCCCACCAAATGGCGAGGCTTTTAATTATAATTAATCGCTAAGAGCGTATGATTATTTTACGATTTTAGCAGTTCCTTCTGCAGCTTTGATTACGTAAACGCCGCCTTTCAATGTTTTAGTGTCGAATTGACCGTTAGCTACTGCTACTACTTGACCGGTAATAGAAGTTACTACGATTTGACCTGCTGAGAATACTACGCCGTTTACTACTTGCAATTCATCACCTTTTACAGTTTTGAAACCATCTACTACAGGGGTTTCACCCATTCTAAAGTTTTTAACGACAAGTGTTGCTGTTACACCAGCCAATTCGGCTTTACTTGCATCCGGCATAAGAGCAACTGCAACTCCACAAAGTCTGTTAACAGCCAATTCTCTGTCATTTGGCCCTTGTATAGGAAAAGATGCTTTACCATGCCATTCTGGGCTATATCTGTCAAACAATACTAATTTACCTCCATTAAGGTCTGCCGGTAGTGGTGTTGTAACATCATAGTCTATCGGTTCTGGGTCCCATGCTGCGATAAAAGAAGTCCATTCGGTTGCCGGAGATATTGCTCCTGTAACTCGAGAAACATGACTATCGTTATCTGATAAAGGCTCGTTAGCATTTGCTCTACGGTCTAAAACATCAATAAGGTCAAATTGGATGTCAACTACAGGCAATGACGCTGTAAGCTTGTATTCAAACATGATATACGCCTTTCTAGGGTCTGAAAAATCAACTGTTTTTCCGCTCACTATCATAGGAGCTGCATTGTATTTTTTCGTTCCTGCATCAGCTTTGTCCAAATAAGAATAGAATTTGTCAGTCAATGTTGCCACACCATTGTCATCATTTTGCTCATCCCATTTCAAAAACTCTAAAACAATAGAAGACCAGTTTGGGTTATCATTGTTAAAATTATTTCCGGTTAATTTCATCGTAAGCTCTGTGCCTGCTGTATTCCATTCTGTTCCGGCATAAATTTCGCCTTGCCACGCAGCACCACCTGAGATACCTGTTATTGACACATCATCTGGTGTAAAGATAAACGGCACAGTTTGAACTTCAGAACCATCAACTACTGCCCAGCTACCACGTTCAACTAATTGTGTACCATCCGGTAACGTTGCTTGTGCCGTAGCACCAAAGCCGATTAATAAACCGGCTGCAATTGTAAATAAATTTCTTTTCATAATAAATTAAATTTAGATTAATATTTTTAAATAATTGCAAATGTACGTGTTTTTACAATACAAAGCAAATTTTTATGTTGTTTTTTACAAAAAAAAACGCTTCCTAATTTCTAAGAAGCGTTTTTATACGAAACAAGTTTTGTGTTTTATTCCCATAACTTAACCGGCAACACGGTGTATGTACGTTCAAAACCTTCGGAACGCGCTTTTATAACCAATTCTTTTGCCGATGTTAAATCAACATTCGACCACGTATAATAACCACGTGAAGTATTGTATGGCAACTCTACACCGTTATACCAAATAGATGCTTTACCTGCGCTGATTTGCATAGAAGCATTGCTTGCACTTGCCATTACCGACGCTTTAAAGTATGGCTGAATTTTGTAGCCCGGCAATTGTTCTACTTTCGTATTAGCATCGGCAGGAGCTGAGAATCTAAACCGGTGTGTTGAATTAAGCAGGTCTAAGAAACACGCAGTATCAACAACAACAACATTCTTTGTGTATATCGTTTCTTTGTACTCTGCACCTTTTTCATAAATATTACGACCAACTAAGGTTGCGGTATATTCTCCGGGTTCGTCATAAAACGTTTTAACCATAAATTGACCTTTTGATTTGGTCATAGCTACACCGGTAGGGTTTGCACCTACAAAATTTTCGTCGCCTTCTTTGGTTTCCGAAATTCTGGCATTTTTATAATCTGAAGCTTTATCTCCTTTCCAAAGAGAATACACATCGCCATCAGCGTCTTTCGCTACAAATACCATAACTACATTGGAATAAATCCGTTCTCCATCTGCCAATGGTTTATCAATACCTAAATCATAATCGCCGGTTTGATAAATCTGTAAGCTACCACTTGGCGCTACTTGCTTATTGCAGGCTGCAAACAATAAGGCAACCGATGCAAGTAAAACATATATTATATTACGTCTTTTCATTTTTTTAAGTTTTATAAGATTAATAACCATTATTTTGTCGTAATGAACCGCCATGAGCTCTAATTTCTTCGATGTTAATCGGGAATAAGCCTTTTTGTGCCGGTTTCCACATACGAGCTTCGCCTGCAATATCCGGACCTATATTTGCTAAAATTTCATCAGCAGAAATTCCATCGCCATCTTGTGTTTTATTCCAACGAAGCAAATCGAAGTAGCGAGTTCCGTGTTCACAGAAAAGTTCTTTTTGACGTTCTTTTTTCACAACAGTTATAAGATTACCTTCCGATGCATTATACGCAGCAGGAATTGCAACGGTAGAAAACTTCCATTCATCCATTGTTATGCCCTTTTGTGTACATTTACTGTTACGGGCACGTTCACGAATTTCGTTCACCCATGCTATGGCATCAGCAGAGTTTCCTGTACGTGCAGCAGCTTCGGCTCCAATAAGCAATACTTCAGCCCAACGCATAAGTATATAATCTTTACCCGAAGGTTGACCGTTATATACAGCTTGGTTTAGGAAATTTTTCATGGTATAGTTTCCGGTATTCAAACCGTTTGCCATCTTACCAATTTTTTGCCATCTTCCGTCCCAATAAATAGTATCGGCAATACCATTAGGGTTCGTTTCTTTAGACTTAGCTATCATGTCGAGACGAGGGTCGTCCTTTTCAAAGGCATCAACCAATTTTTTGGTAGGAATAACCAAACCATAACCAATTGCCGTGTTTTCAGAAGCCACACCGGCAGCATTTACCGTAACACGCGGGTGGTTATCAATTACACGGATATTACCTTCATTTTCACGGCTATCGTTTGCTCCATTTACATATTGTATTGCAAAAACAATTTCGTTAATAGTATGCTCTGTGGTTATTTTATCAAAATCAAATACTCTTTGATATTGTGCCATTAAACCATAGCTGCTCTTTCCTGTTGCAATTAATTCTTTTGCGGTAGAGTATGATTTAGCAAAGTCGCCTGCATACAAATACGCTTTTGCTAAATACGCACATACTGCAGCGTCGGTAGCCATACCAAAATTTTCAGCAGGTTGTTTCATAGGCAACACTCCTTTGATTGCTTCCAATTCGGAAATAATAAATTTGTAGGTTTCTGCAATTTGTGCATCTGCAGCTCCATATTCAAAATTGCTAATTTTTTTCGCTTCAAGAGGATTTACAACGCCTTTAATTAAAGGTACGGCACCAAACATTTTTACCAAATCCATGTAAGCAAAGGCACGTAAAAAGCGGGCTTCGGCACGCATTTGTTTATATGCCGGAATATCTTCTTTGCTTACAGTTCGGTCAAGCATTAAATTGGTGCGTGCAATAATAATATAGTGCGTTTTCCAAAAGTTATTTGCTATAACGTTTGTCGGGTCTGCATTATACAGCGCCATTTTGTACATTTCGCTTTGGTCGGCTTTGTATGTGTTTATATTTATAACAGAGCCGCCCTTTTCAGCGTCGTCAGAAAGCATATCTAATACTTCTGCAGTTCGTTGATACAACACTTGCCAGCCAAGCGGGTCATACATTGCATTTACAGCCATACGGCATTGGTCTTCCGTATCGAACCATGTAATATCACTACCTACTCCAAGAGGTTCTTTGGTAATAAAATCTTTAGTACATGATACCAGTACCAAGATTGAGATTAATAAAAATACTATCTTTTTCATATTATTCTGTTTTTTTTATTAATTAAAATGTAATGTTTACGCCACCTACAAAAGTACGAGCTTGCGGATATACCCCACGGTCGATACCAAATTCAGGACCTTCCCAATTCGTATCTTCATTTGAACCGATTTCCGGGTCGAAACCTGAGTATTTTGTGAATGTCAGCACATTTTGAGCTTGTACATACACACGGAATTTTTGTATATGGATTTTTTCTGTGATTCGTGTAGGTAAGGTATAGCCCAAGGTTATGTTTTTCAAACGCAAATACGAACCTTTTTCAATAAAGGCTGAATTAGGGAAATACTTTGTATTGGTAAACCACGAAGCATCAGCCGGTTCACTTGAACCTCTGTTGGTTTCACTCCACGCATCTAAGCGGCGAGTCGACATATTTGATTGCTCAAAGCCACCGTCTAAGTACCATTTTGTTGCATTAAATAGGTCATTGCCTTGCACACCTTGGAATGCAATACCTAAATCAAAACCTCTATAGCCTGCATCAAAGTTCAAGCCATACGAGAATTTAGGATGCGGATTACCGATAAATGTTTTATCATTTTCTGTAATAACACCATCGCCGTCAATATCAACGATTCTCCAGTCTCCGGGTTTTGCATCAGGTTGCGCACCTTTGTTTACTTCTGCCCAAGAATCGAATACTCCGTCAATTTTGTAACCAAAGAATGATGCTATTGGGAAACCTTCCTTAGTTTCAGTTAACAGCAAATCCGGTGGAGCTACACGACCTCCATATAATACATTTTCTTCTTTCTCCATACCGGTAACTTCATTTTTGTTAATGGTAAAGTTTGCGTTCACACTATACGTTAGCGCATGTTTTCGTGCAGTGTCGCTTGGAATAAACTGATTTTGATATGTTAAAGAAAACTCAGAACCAATATTGCGAATAGTTCCCGCATTTACTGTTGGATTTGAAGAACTCACAACGTCGACACCTGCAACTGCCGGCACTGCAATCGTAATAAGGTTATTGTAATTATGTTTTACAAAGAAATCATAGTTGAATATAAATTTATTTTTAAACATACTTAAATCCGAACCAACGTTCCAACTTGTAGCTTCTTCCCACATGATGTCGGGATTGATTGTTGACAGAGGGACAGCTCCATCTACACGAGTTCCGCCAAAGGAATAACCCGATTGAGTACTTTGACCATATTGAGAAACAAAGAGGTAGTTGGCAATATTTTCGTTACCAATTTTACCCCAGCCTCCACGTATTTTGAACATACTTACATTGTCTTTCAACCATTCATTATTATAGAAGAAAGGCTCTTTATTAACTTTCCATGCAACACCTACTGATGGGAAAACACCAAATTTATTGATATTACCAAAACGAGACGAACCATCACGGCGAATTGTTCCGTTAATCAAATATTTATCCAGGAAGCCGTATTCCACACGACCAATATATGACAACATTGTGTGTTCATTAGGCAACATCCACGAAGGAACTATGTAAGAATTGTCGCCAATTGTTCCCATTGAAGGATAACGCATACTTTTTTCTTCCGGCACATTTTCCATACGTACTCTATACCCATCTTGATAATTATATAAAGCCTCATGTCCGGCTAAAACACGAATCGCATGTTTAGTACGGGGTATTTCACCTTCTGACAGAGCTTTTTCTTTCAAATTCAATGTGTACGTTAATGTGTTCGACACTGTCCAACCATAACCGCCATTTATGGTATTTTGCAAGAATGACGTTTCGTTGAGTTGATTGTGAACTTGCGAAATCATAAATACGGGAACATACACTTCTTGATTGTTTTCCCAACGGTTATAACTTGCGGTCGAACGGAATTCCAAACCTTCAACACGAGGAACTTTCACATTTAACCACGCTCCTGTTCCTAAGCCATATCCTTTTTGGGTATAATTACTTGCACCAACGTCATTGTACTTAATAAGACCAACAGGATTTTTGTATTTATATGTTTCGGCAAGTTGTCCATCTTCATTATATACCGGAGTAATTGGCGGAACTATCATTGCATTACCCAAAACGGTATTGCGCAGGTCGCTGCCGGCTGCCAATATATCTTGTGTTGTTTGATTGAAACCCATATTTGCGCCCACATCAATGTATTTACTTAATTGCCACATTGCTTTATAACCGGCTTCGTAACGTTGATAACCCGAACCACGCACAATACCTTCTTGTTTAGTAGAACCGACACCTGCGCTCCATGAACTTTTTGCCGTAGCACCTTCTAAGGTTATTTTAAATTTATCAATCAAACCTTTTCGGAACACTTCGTCTTGCCAATCGGTATTTGGAACCGCAGTAGGGTCTGGAAACGGCAAAACATCACCCGGTTTATAACCAGGGGCTTTTTGGGCAAGTTTATTTTGCTCTATTGCATATTGTTCACCCGATAATAAATCAAGTTTTTTCCATGCTTGTTGAACTCCCATGTAAGCATCGAAACTTACACTAATGAATTCGCCGCCTTCCCCGGGAACCGAATTACCGCCACGAGTAGTAATAAGCACAACACCATTGGCGCCACGCGCTCCATAAATAGCACATGATGAAGCGTCTTTCAAAATCGAAATAGATTCAATATTCGAAGGGTCGCCTCTATAGTCGTTTCCTACCGGAACACCGTCAACTACATACAACGGGCGAGCATCGCCTGTCGTACCACGACCACGCACTACGATATCCATACCACCACCGGGGCGTCCTGAATTTGCACGTACTTGTACACCGGCTGCTTTACCTTGAAGGGCTTGGTCAACTGCAAGTACCGGAGCCCTTGATACAGCCGACCCCCGTAATTGAGTAATACCACCTGTTACATCTTCGGGTCTAACACTTCCGTAACCGATTACCGTTACAATCTCCTTAATGAGGGTTGCGTCCGGCTGCATTTTTACTACAAAATTACGGTTATTACCTACCTTTCTTTCTTGCGTTCCATACGTAGCCAATTCAAATACAAGAACCGATTCGGCACCCTGCACCTTCAACGACCAGGAGCCATCGTCGCTCAGTACCATGGTTGCATTTACGGGTTTTGTACCTTTCTCTGTAATCATAGCTCCTGTAAGCCCCTGCCCATCCGGACCGGTCAGCTTACCCGAAACCTCAATTTGGGCATACGCATACCCAAGAGAAAACAACGCTGCGAGCAAAAGCAGCATGCGTTTTTTTAATGTGTTGAGTTGTCTCATGAATAAAATTTTAAAATTGAATATTTTGTTTATTAGGGCAAATGTACGATTATTTTTTATTCTGCAATGTTTTTCGCTGATTTTTATTAGTTTTTTTTATGAATAAGGGCATTTTCCGGTATCAATGAACAATTAAAACAAAATTTTAGAAGTTACAGCCCCCACTTCTAAACGCACTGTTCTACCAAAATAAAGCGGCATATTGGGGCTGCCGTGTCCTGTGGGAATGCCATACATTACGGGAATATTCAAATCGCTAACGTTGTTGAGAATAATTTCGTTCAACGGCAAATCGCCGCCTTGTGTCATGTTTGTCATTTGTCCAACGATAATACCTCGAATATCGTTCAATTTCCCGCTCAGTTTTAAATTTTTCAGCATACGTTCTACATTATAATTTGCTTCGCCGGTTTCTTCAATAAAAAGAATTGAGCCTTTTACATTCAAGTCAAGAATAGTTCCGCCCAAGGCATGAAAGGTTGTTAAGTTGCCGCCCACCAATCGTCCTTCGGCTACGCCTTGAACACAATTGCTATTCGTTGCAATCGACAATTCGGTCATTTCGCCAAATAGAGCCTGTTTCAAAGCCGCAACACTTACGCTGTTTGAGAAATTATTAAGCATTGCGCCATGAATGCTTTGAATACCGAGATTATTCACGGCAGCGTGCAGCACGGTAAAATCGCTAAAGCCAACCAACCACTTCGGATTGCGTTCCAAAGGCGCGAGATTAAGATACGGAAACAGTTGCACCGCGCCAAAACCACCACGTGCGGCAATGATTGCTTTGACAGTGGGATTGTCAATCAAATTTTGCAAGCCTATTATTCGTTGTGCTAAAGTTCCGGCAAAGCGACCGTTGACTTCATACAGATTATCGGCTTCCAACACATGCAACCCCCAACTTTTCAGTATAGCAATGCCGTTGCTTAATTCACTTGCGCTTACGGCATTAGAAGTGGCACAAATTGCCACCGTGTCGCCCGCCTGCAAATAGGCAGGCTGTAGTTCGCGCGTAATTTCCCGCTGCCGCGAAAGCACCACGGAATAAAACTCACGAATATATACCGAATCATTGTTAGTAATATACTGATTGGTAATATACTCATTAGTAATATACTGGTTGGTAATATATTCTTTCTTGCAGGAAGTTGCAAAAAGTGCGATTACAATAAAAGCGAAGATTACATTATGTTTTTTCATAGGTAAGTATTTAGTAAAATTTAATGATATATTTTCTGGATTGCTTCACTTCGTTCGCAATGACGCTCTTTCGAGGGGTTAGCACAAATCAACAAAAGAGCGTCATTGCGAGGAACGAAGCAATCTATTTTTTCTAAAATATAACAATAATTATTTTTCATTACTTATCAAATAAAGCAGGGCATAAAGAAAAAGGAAGATTTTTTATTTTTTGAATAAATCCGAATGAGTTCCCGTGTGAGTAAGTAATATGGTAATTTATTGTGCGCTTAATTTTTCAAATAATTCTTTTGAATTTTTATATGTATTCACACGTCCCTGTTTTATATCTTCCATTGCTAAATCTAATCCGTTTTTTTTCGGTTTTACTTGTGTAAAACTCCAATTTAAAGCCTTAGATATTGACTTTAATACCAAAGATTGCTCGGAAGGTACTGTTACAATCCACTGATTTTGCATTACCATTGTTGCCATAATTGCACATATTTACTGTTTAACAATGCAAATATACGAAACTATAATTGTCTGAACTATGATAATATGATTTTTTTGATTATCATGATTTAAAAAATCACAGAAATCATCATAATCACTTTAAAATCTTGGTTCAGACAACAAAAAAGCCGATTCTTGCGAACCGGCTTTTTTGTATTTTTAATCAACTATTGATTATTTTTTCAAGAATAATGTTGTTTTTGCAGTACTTTGTGTTCCGCTAAAAGTAGCCAATTGACCAGCTCTGATTTCTTTTGTTTCTCCCACAATATATAACAATAAGGTTGCGCCTGTATTTGCCGATGCCTCAACACCCGTAATTGTAGTAAGAGAAGCTGTTAAGAATGATTTTCCATCGTAGCTAATTTCCGCTGTAATACCATCACTAAAAGTTACTTTGTAACCTTTGTTACCCGGCAATACACTCGCAATTTTGAAAGTGCCTTTTTCTACACCATCATATTTGTAATTGTACACATCACCTTCAGCTGCTATGAAAGAAGTTACAGCTTTTGTCCAGTCGAGTACGGGGTCTCCACCACCACCATTTTCGTTATTGATAGTGAAGTTTTTAGTAATTTTTTCAGTTTTATCGTTATTATAAACGATTAATCTGTAATTACCCGGAGTTAGACCTGTTATAACAGTGTTGCCGTTTTTAACAAGAGCGTCCAATTGAGTTTTCCAAGTAGCAGAAATGTTTGATTCATTATCGCCATCAATTGACCATAATTCTACTGTTTTAGCTTCTGTTTGCTCTAAAAGAACTTTTCCTGTTGCATGGTCTTGAACTGTTACTGATGCTGACAAACCGTCTGTTCCGTTGCCACCACAAGAACTAAAGAAACCTAATGCTGCTACGCAAGCAGCCAAAATGATTGAATTGATTTTTTTCATTGTTTTAAAAAATTTAGTTAATAATTAATTGTTTTTGTTTGTTTTAGTTAAAAATATTTATTGTTTAAGTTTTTCTATTTTTTAAAATGTAATATATAATTGTGTGCGTTACTTCCTATTTTCATTTCCACAGTTTTAGTGGCGGTTAGGATTGTATTATTTTTCATGCGCCACAGTTTAAATACTATTTCTTCGGGTTCTTCAAGTTCTTCGTTCGTTTCGCCATGCACTACCGATGAAATTGTGCTTTTGCCGTTTATTACCAGTACCGGCGCTACCATTCTACATTCGCCGTTGATAAAAGCTCCAACAACATCGCCTTGCGTGGCTGCTTTGTTACCAATTCGCACTTCTGCCGAAAATAACATTGATTGCGTGTAATTTACTCGTTCCCAGCCGTGTTGTGCACTTAGATAAGCAGGCAGGCAAACAAATATAAGCAATATGAATTTTTTCATAAGACTTTTTTGCTAATTGGTTGCGCAAACATATATATATTTATTGAAAAAAAAATTAAAATCAATAAAAATTTTTATTTTGTTGATAAATATTATGAAAAAATATGATGTAGAGCATTGTTTACAGGTATTAGGGAATAGGTGTTAGGATTTAAGGATACATTCCCTTGTTGAATCGTCGGCTTGTTTCTTTGCCCACTTAATAATTTCTCCCGCAATATGCAGTCCAAAAATAGCAGTAATGTGCATCAACGAGCCGTTTACCCGTTTTTGAGTGTTATCAACTGTGTGCAATTCGTGTCCTTCGTCGGTTTGCTCCATACTATACACGCACAAAAAATCACGTTGGGGCAGTTCGCCTTTGCGTATGAGTTTGCGCAGGCGGCGGGCAAAAAGGCAGTTTTTTACTTTCCAAAACGGGGCAACGGCAACCATGCTTGCTTCTATTTTGCGTGCGGCACCCATTGATGAAATAAAAAACGCACCGGTTTTGCAGGCTTCGCGGATTAAATGGATTTTATTGTGAACGCTGTCGATGGCATCTATTATTATATTGTATTCATGCAAATGAAATGTGTCGGAATTTTCGGGGGTAAATGTTTCGCAGCGTTCGGTAATAGTGGCTTCGGGATTAATGTCGAGCAAGCGTTGTTTGAGAGCTGTAGTTTTTGCCATGCCAAGCGTGCTGTGCAGTGCCGGCGCTTGGCGGTTGACATTGCTTAGCGCAACTGTATCGTAATCCACAAGTGTGAGGTTGTAAAATCCGCTGCGCACCAAGGCTTCGGCGCACCAACTGCCTACGCCGCCTATGCCGAATATAATTATACGCATGGTTCGCATGCGTTCCATGGTGGTGGCGCCGAGTAGCATTTCGCTTCTTTGGAATTGTTCGGGGGGCATAATAATTGAATAATTGAGTAATTGAATAATTGAAAATATAAGAGGGTTGTTTAGTAATGTGAAATAAAAAACTTGTAACAGTTTACTATTACGGTGCTACGCACCTCGTGTTGCATTTATGTATTTTTACTACAAAGATTAGCGGTGCTCTGCACCTTTAAATGCAGACGAAAAAGTTGCGTAGCAACGTAATATTTGTAGTATAAATGTTTGTTGTCAGCAAGGTGCAGAGCACCGTAATATTGTTATAAGTTTTTTCAAAAAAGGATTATCAAAACCTGATTTACACCTGATTTTTTCACAAAACAACCTAAGTAACAAAAGTAATATCTCTCTCAACCTGATTACCTGATTTTTCAGTTAGAAAATATTTTTAGAAGCACTCTTTACATTTATATTTGCGACATTGAAACACCAATTCAATGGCATCAACCATATTTTCTTTCAGTTCACGGAGTGTGGGTGCTTGCGATATTGCCTCGGGAACTTCTTCACATTGCCCCGAATACCACCCATCGGCATTTTTTGTATATCTGAATGTATATTCCATTGTTGTATTCTTGTTTAACAATGCAAATGTATGATATTTTTTGTGGAAAATCAATATTTTTAGAAATATTCTTACATTATCTCTGCGAAGAGCAAATAGCTGCGAAGAACGACCCTGCGAAGAGAAAAATCCTGCGAACACCCACTTCTGCGAACATAAAACCCGCATATTTTCACCACCCCATCTTCGCCCGCTCCCCACAAGGCTTTTAAGTATTTTTCCCACAGTGAAAATTTTCCATTTCCAAGTAAAAACAATAATTTTTTTCAACAATTTGCAAAAAAGTGTTAAAAAGTGTTAAAAAGTGGAAAATTATGTTATATATTTGTAGAAATTTTTCAAAAAAATCGAAATGCTTACGTTTATAGGCGAACATAGTAGTAAAATTGACCCGAAAGGCAGGGTTTCTCTTCCGGTGCAACTCAAACGGCAGTTTGGCAAGCCCGACGAAGAGTTGCGCTTTGTGTTGAAAAAAAGCACGTTCAAACCGTGTTTGGAGCTACACCCTATGGACACATGGCAGTTTATGATGGAGCGATTGACGAAAAAACTAAATCCTGTTTTCAATAAACAACACAATGCGTTTCTCACGCAATTCAGCAAAGGCACTTCGGAAGTGTCGCTCGATGGATTGAGCCGCATTTTGATAAACAAAAACTTGTGCGACCTTGCCGGTTTCGACAAAGAAATTGTGTTTTTGGGTGTGGGAACGGTTATTGAATTGTGGGATAAACAAAAATACACGTCGCCGGAATGTGAAATGAGCCAGGAGGATTTTGAAAACCTGGCAGGCGAAATTTTTGATGCTGATTTTAATTTATATGAATAGGAGGAGCAAGCATGGAATATCACAACCCGGTGTTGCTTCCCGAAAGCATTGAAAATTTGGCGATAAATCCAAATGGAGTTTATATTGATGCCACTTTTGGCGGCGGCGGTCATTCAAAAGAAATACTAAAACGCCTGCAAAACGGTCATTTATACGGTTTCGACCAAGATGACGATGCACGGCAAAACATTCCCGACAGCAAAAATTTTACGTTTGTTCATCATAATTTCCGTTACATTCGTCATTTTATGCGCTACTACGGCGTGGAGCAGGTCGATGGCATTTTGGCGGATTTAGGCGTTTCGTCGCACCACTTTGATACGCCCGAACGGGGGTTTTCGTTTCGTTTCAATGCTCCGCTCGATATGCGTATGGACAAAAAAATGAAACTCTCAGCAGCTACTATTATTAATACGTATGACGAAATTGATTTACGCCGGATTTTTAAAGAATACGGCGAAATTGCAAATGCCTACAAACTTGCGCAAATTATTGTGCGCGAACGGGAAATTACCCCAATTGAAACCACCGAACAACTGAAAAATATAGGAAAACGCCTAACTAATCCCAAAACAGAAACAAAATATTTATCGCAAATATTTCAAGCCCTGCGCATTGAGGTAAACGATGAAATGAGCGTTTTGCGTGATTTCCTGCAAGCCGGTCTTGCCGTTTTGAAACCCGGCGGCAGGTTTGTGGTTATTACCTATCATTCGCTTGAAGACCGTATGGTAAAGATTTTTTTTAAAACGGGGAATTGCAGCGGAGTGGTGGAAAAAGATTTTTTCGGGAATATAAAAACGCCGTTTGAACTTGTGCATAAAAAGGCGATTGTGCCAACGGAGGAGGAAATTGAAGTTAATAATAGAGCTCGGAGTGCTAAATTACGGGTAGCCAGCCCCCTAAATCCCCCTCAAGGGGGACTTGGAGCAGTGGCTAATCCCATAGGTTTGCACAATGAACGAAGAAAGATGATTTAAAATAAAAGATAAAGCTTAAAAATTAAAACAGTACTAACAATTAAACCACTGAGCCAAAAGTCCCCCTTGAGGGGGATTTAGGGGGCTTTTTAGAAATGAAAACAATAAAATTACTAATAATAGGATTAACTCTTTCGCTATTTGCAAATGGGCAAACCATAAAAATTCAAGGTGGAACTTCGATTTCAAAATTGAATTTGGAAGTATTTGATAACACAGCGTTTAATAACACCCTGATTGGTTATTCTTTTTTTGTGGGCATGGATTATTTTGATAAAAAATATTGTAATCTGTCGAGCAACATTGGTATGTTCAGGAGAGGTGGCAAACATGACATTCCGGCATATGATGAAAATGGCGACCCATTGGACTGGAGTGTTACGGGAAAAATCACATTAGATTATGTATCGTTAAACACCATGATTGATTTGAAATACCCAATAAAAGAAAAATTTTCGCCATTTATTAGTGTTGGTCCTCGATTAGATTATTTGGCAGCGAGTAATCTCATTACCGATGCAGGAAAAGAATTTGGAATAAAAAAAGAGAAAATAAATGGTTATGAAAATTTTGCATTCGGATTGTTGTGCGGCGCAGGATTGCGCTACGATATTTCAAATTTTCAATTTGGTGTGCGAACCGATTACTATGTGGATTTTACAAAGATAGCAAAGGTAAATGCAACAAATCTTGCAGAAATAACGGCAAATACTTTCACCATTAATTTGACTTTGGGCTACAAATTAAATAAAAAATAAAAAACAAAACATACAAAATAAAACCGTACTAATTATTAAACCACAATTCCAAAAGTCCCCCCTGAGGGGGATTTAGGGGGCTGATTATGAAAGAAGGAATAGACGAACCCAAAAAACAACCCAAAGAAAAAAAATCTTCGGGAACTGCGATTGGCTCAATGGCTCGAAACGCTATTGCCGGCGATTTCCTTGCCAATGAAAAAATCGACAAGCATATTTACTTCATTCTGTTTATTGTGGCATTGGCAATTGTGTATATAGGTCTTGGCAATCAGGTAGATGCTGCTTCGCGAGCTGCCGACAAAAAGGAAGCGCAAATAAAAGAACTGAGAGCTATATACATATCGAAATACCGAAAACTGAACGAACAACGAACCGCAATGCAAATAAAAGAACTTATAGAAAAAAATAATATTGATTTAAAAGAATTGAAAGAACCACCTTTCATTATTTCAACTGATGGAAATAAATAAAGAATTATCGGCACGTTACCTGTTAGTATGGATTTTGATTACGATTTTTGGTATTGCAATCGTAGTCAGGGTGCTTTCTTTGCAATTTTTTTCAGCCGAAGGCAGTGCGTTGCGTGAAAAACAACAACAAAAGAGTACCAAACTCAAAGAGCCTGCACGGGGAATTATTTATTCGCGCGACGGCAAAGAATTGGCAATTGCAGTACCAATATATAAAGTGGCGTTGGATTACAGAGCGATAGAAAAAGACAGCACATTTGAAAATAACAAACACGCGCTTGCCGATAGTCTCGCCCGAATGTTCGGCAAACCAAAATCACATTATTTGCAGTTGCTCGAAAAAGCAAAAAAAACCAACAATATAGCATATCTTCATACAAATTATGTTGATTACGACATATACAACCGTATGATAAAATTCCCGATTTTGAAACACGGCAAAAACAAAGGCGGATTGAACGTAGAAGAGAAATTTAAACGCGATTACCCCTACAACAATATTGCCCGACGCACCATTGGTAATTTTATAATATCCGACGGTAAACCTGTGAGCGAATATGGTTTGGAACTCCATTTCGACAAAGAATTGAGAGGAAAAGCGGTGGAAATCGACACTCTTGTGAACGCCGACAAACAAAAACAACCAACCAACGGCTACGATATAATAACCAATTTAGATGTGGGCATACAAAGCATAACGCACGAAGAATTGCTCAAAGCACTGCGCGAAAAAAAAGCCGAATGGGGTTGCGCCATTGTAATGGAAACCAAAACAGGTGCAATTCTTGCCATGACCAATTTGGCACGCGCCGAAAAAGATACTTCCTATACCAAATATTCCGAAGCAGTACGCAATTTTGCCGTAGAAGAACGCCGCGACCCGGGTTCTACCATAAAACTGCCCTCGCTTATAATTGCGCTTGCCGACGGTGCTATAACACTGGACGACACTATTCGTGTTAAAACCGACGGTAACGGACATGCTACGTACTATAACAAAGGTGTAAGAACTCAAGTGCGCGATTGGGACTGGTTCATAAAAGGATATTACAATAAAAAAATGACCGTGCGCGATGGGTTTGCCTATTCATCGAATTTGATTATAAGTAAAGTTATTTACGATAATTATGTGAGCCACCAAAAAAGCGAGGATTATTATAATCGCATGAAACTTATGGGGCTTTACAATAAAACCGGCATTGACCTGCCAAAAGAGGCTAATCCCGATATAAAAGATTTTGCTAATTGGGACGGCGGCACGCTCATACAAATGTCGTACGGCTACGAATTATCGCTTACTCCGTTGCAAATTCTCACATTTTACAATGCCGTGGCAAACAACGGCAAAATGATGAAACCCTATTTGGTACGGGAAATTAAAAACGGCTCCGAAGTTGTGCGGAAAATCAAACCCGAAGTGCTCAATGCGTCTATTTGCAACAAAAAAACACTTGATTTGGCAAAAGAATTACTGCTCAGTGTGGTAGAAACTCCAAAAATAGGAACAGCAAAAGAAATAAAAAACGATAATTATAGAATTGCAGGAAAAACAGGTTCAGCACAAACCTATAATGAGAATACCGGTGGATTCGATGGTAATATTCGAGGTTCGTTTTGCGGTTATTTTCCTGCCGATGCGCCTAAATATACCTGCATAGTGGTTATACAGGGTGCGCCGAAGGGTCTTCCGGTAGGCGGCGGTGTAGTTGCCAAAATTTTCAAAAAAATATCAGACCGCATATATTACAGCGACCACGAATTGCGCAATCAAATGAATGTAGATGCAGGCAAATTTGTGAAAATTCCGGATTCGTACAACGGTTATGAACGTGATTTTACCGGAATATTCAAATTGCTGAATTTACCGCAAGCGCAAACAATCACACGGGGCGAATGGGTGCAAACCGCCGTAGAGGAAAATAAAATGTACTACACCGCTGTAAATGTAGTCGACAGAAGTGAAAAAATTACGCCTAATTTAAAAGGAATGGGAATGCGCGATGCCGTGTATTTAGCCGAAAATGCAGGATTGAGAGTAAAATGTGTGGGTTATGGAAAAGTTGTAACGCAATCTATTGTAGCCGGAACGCCAACAAAAAATTATAGTGAAATAACGCTTGAATTTCGATAGACTATGGAAAAAGATTTACATATAAACCCCGAAAACTCATCTCTTCCGTCATTCCTGCGAAGGCAGGAATCTCCTACAAAAGGAGAGAGGCAGAATAGTCAATCTCTCATTTTGGAGGAGATGCTGAAACAAGTTCAGCATGACGGTCTAATTATAGGCAATCCGTCTATTGAAATCCACGGCATAGAAACCAACTCAAAAAATTGCATGGCAAGCTTTGCCTTTGTTGCCCAACGAGGCGTTGCCGTTGACGGACATACATTTATAGAAAAAGCAATAGAAAACGGCGCAACTGCCATTGTGTGCGAGGAAATTCCTGCAATCACCAATCCAAATATTTGTTACGTGCAAGTAGAAAATTCAGCCGCTGTTTGCGGCAAACTTTTGAAAGCGTTTTATGAAATAGATTTCACGCAATTGCAAGTTGTGGGCGTAACCGGCACAAACGGAAAAACCACTGCCGCTACCCTTCTCTATCAAGTATTTACGCAGTTGGGTTATACATGCGGATTGATTTCTACGGTGTGCAATTATACAGGTACGGAAAAATCGGAAGCAACGCACACCACACCCGATACGGTGCAATTATACCGTTTGTTCCACGCCATGCAGCAAGCCGGTTGCACGCATTGTTTTATGGAAGTGAGTTCGCATGCCATTCATCAGCAACGCATTAGCGGCATTGATTTCACAGGTGCAATTTTTACAAACCTCACGCAAGACCATTTAGATTATCACAAAACTTTTGCGGAATATTTACGAGTGAAAAAACAGTTTTTCGATAATTTGTCGACTTCGGCATTTGCGCTTGTGAACAACGATGATAAAAACGGGCAGGTAATGCTGCAAAACACTCGTGCAAAAAAATACAGCTATTCGCTGAAAAGCATGAGCGATTTTAAATGCAAAATCATTGAAAGTCATATTGGTTGCACTCTGTTACAGATAGACGGCACGGAAGTATGGACGAAATTTATAGGCGCGTTCAATGCCTACAATTTACTTTCGGTGTACGCCGCAGCCATACTTTTGGGCGAAGACAAACAGGAAGTGTTGCAAATTATAAGTATGCTTACACCGGTTGAAGGTCGCACACAATTTTACCGAAATGCAGCCGGACTAACCGCCGTAATCGACTACGCCCACACACCCGATGCACTCGAAAATATTTTAACAACACTCAAAAAACTCTGCACGGCTGATAATAAATTAATAACCGTAGTAGGCGCAGGCGGCAACCGCGATACCGCCAAACGTCCGCTTATGGGTGCAATTTCTGCACAATTGAGCGACACCGTTATTCTCACTTCCGACAATCCGAGAGATGAAAACCCTGCCTGCATTGCTATACAAATGTTAGACGGTATTCCTACCGAAGAACGTTCAAAAGTGATTACCATACTCGACCGCAAAGAGGCAATTCGCACGGCTACCATGTTTGCCAAACCAACTGATATTATTCTTATTGCCGGAAAAGGACACGAAACGTATCAGGAAATTTTGGGAGTAAAACATCATTTTGATGATAAGGAGGTTGTGCAGGAAATTTTCAATATGCCAATAAAATAATACGACAATATGACAATTAGAAAATTAAACAATTAACACATTCATTCATTAAAATATTGGCACATTGGCATATTGTCCAATTGGCATATTAAAATCAAACCACTAAAAATATATGTTATACTATCTATCAACCCTCCTCCAAGACCTCAACATCCCCGGCATGGGCGTGTTCAATTATTTAACTTTCCGCAGTGGCGGCGCGTTTATAACCTCGCTTATTATTACCATTATTTTTGGTAAATATGTGATTCAATTTTTGCAAAAAAAGCAAATGGGCGAAATTGTGCGTGATTTGGGTTTGGAAGGGCAAATGCAGAAAAAAGGCACGCCAACTATGGGCGGCGTGTTGATTTTGGGGGCAATTATTATTCCTACATTGCTGTTTGCCAAATTGAGCAATGTATATATTCTGCTGCTGCTTTTTACCACCGTGTGGTTTGGTTTCGTGGGTTTTTTCGACGATTATTTGAAAAAAATAAAAGGCAACAAAGACGGACTTGCCGGTAAATGGAAAATTTTAGCGCAGGTTATACTTGGTTTGTGCGTGGGTTTAACCCTGTATTTGAGCAACGATGTGGTGGTTGTGAAAAAAGCAACCGTACAAAATGTAACCGAAATACAAAAAGGCAAGCATTATGCCGACGATAATATAGAACAAACTCGCGCTCAACGTTTTGGCGAAAAATCGACAAAATCGACCATTCCATTTTTGAAAAACAATGAATTTGACTACAAATGGTTTGTGAGTTTTATGGGCGACAAAGCGCAAATGTTTGCGTGGATTGTGTTTGTAATAGCCGTAATATTTATTACCACCGCCGTATCGAACGGCGTAAATCTTACCGACGGTTTGGACGGACTTGCCGCCGGAACAACGGCAATTGTGGGCGTGGTGCTGGGCATACTTGCCTATCTTTCAGGTAATATTTTCTATGCCGATTATTTGAATATTATGTACATTCCCCATTCCGGCGAAATGGTGGTGTTTGCAAGCGCATTTATTGGCGCCACGCTGGGATTTTTGTGGTACAATTCCTTTCCTGCACAAATATTTATGGGCGATACAGGCAGTTTAGCCTTGGGTGGAATTATCGGCGTGTTTGCCGTTCTTATTCGCAAAGAGTTGTTGTTGCCGATTTTGTGCGGTATATTTTTTATGGAAAGCCTCTCGGTTATAATACAGGTAACATATTTTAAACACACCAAGAAAAAATACGGTGAAGGACGGCGCATTTTCCTTATGACACCCTTTCATCATCATTATCAGAAAAAAGGTTTGCCCGAATCGCGCATTGTAGCTCGGTTTTGGATTATAGCTCTTTTACTTGGCGCTTGTGCTTTGATAACATTAAAACTTAGATAAAAAAGCCCCCTAAATCCCCCTCAAGGGGGACTTGGGGAAGTGCGAACTCCGAAGGGTAGGAAAAAATAGAAGAATTGAAAAACAAAAAAATATAAAACAATTTAAAAATCAAAAAAATGATAGAAGAAATAACACAAGAAAACCAATTCCCAGCAAAGACAAGAATTAGGTATGTCTTAATTATCATTTTGCTGACAGTGTTCAACATTTTTGCGTTTACATTTTTTGTTCACGGTAAAGATTTTGAAAAAGATATAATGGGAAATTTCACAAACGCATTGACGACTTTTGTATTTGCCTTACCTATTTTAAGTTTAATAATTGGACTTATTGTTGCCCTTTTCACGTACAAACAATTGGAGTACAAAAAGAAATATTTTCGTTCATTTTTATTAACACTTGGAAGTATCAACGTTTTATTCGCAATAGGACTTTTTCTAACAATTGTAATGAAACTTTTAGGTTATCCTCTCTCATCTATTTGATAAAAGAAAAAATAAGACACAAGTTAAAAAGATAAAAAAATAAAACAGTGAATAACAAACAACTCATAGTAATACTCGGAGCCGGCGAAAGCGGTGTTGGTGCGGCAATTTTGGCGCAGCAGCAGGGTTTTGATGTGTTTGTGAGTGATGCCGGAGCTATTGCCGAAAACTATAAAACGCAATTGCAAGAGCGGAATATAGAATTTGAAGAAGGCTCGCATGAGAGGGTGTTGGAAATTATCGCTAACGCCACCGTAGAGACGCAATGCATTGCGTCTCTACAAATTGAGGTCATCAAAAGCCCCGGCATACCCGAAAAAGCACCGATTATTCAAGCAATTCGTAAAGCAGGAATACCTATAATTTCGGAATTGGAATTTGCCGCTCGCTACACCGATGCAAAATTAATTTGTATTACCGGCAGCAATGGAAAAACCACAACTACTATGCTTACCTATTATATATTGCAACAAGCAAGATTAAATGTTGGGTTGGGTGGAAATGTAGGAAAAAGTTTTGCCTTACAGGTTGCCGAAGAAAACAAATCAACAAATCAACAAATTAACAAATCAACAAAATACTACGTCTTAGAAATCAGCAGCTTCCAACTCGACGACATGTACAATTTCAAAGCCGATATTGCAATTCTGCTCAACATAACTCCCGACCATTTAGACCGTTACGAGTACAATTTTCAAAATTATGTAAATTCAAAAATGCGGATTTTACAAAATATGACCGCCAACGACACCATTATTTTTTGCGCCGACGATGAAGTGCTTGTGCAAGAAATGCAAAAACACACAACGAAAGCCAAAGTACTTAGTTACACAACGAAAAACGACAATACAAAACAAGGTTTCTTAAGTCCCCCTAAGGGGGATTTAGGGGGCTTAATTACCATACAAAACACTGAAACACTTTTAATAGACCCTAACAGTATGCAACTTCAAGGAATACACAATTACGGAAATTCAATGGCAGCAGCCATTGCCGCACAAACAATTAATATAAAAAGCGAAGTTATTCGCGAAAGTTTGCAAACATTTGCAAGCGTGGAACACCGGCTTGAAAAGCTGCCGTTTACCGTGCGCGGCGTAGAATATATAAACGACAGCAAGGCAACAAACGTAAATTCCACATGGTATGCCCTCGAAAGCATGACCGATAACGTGATTTGGATTGCCGGCGGAACCGACAAAGGCAATGAATATGAAACATTGTTCGATTTGGTTTCAGAAAAAGTGAAAGCCTTGATTTGTTTGGGAGTTGATAATACAAAATTGATTGAAAGTTTTAACGGTCGAGTACCGGTATTGGTTGAAACAAAAAGTATGCAAGAAGCCGTTGAAAAAGCCTACGAACTTTCACAAAAAGGCGATACGGTATTGCTTTCTCCGGCTTGTGCGAGTTTTGATTTGTTTAAGAATTATGTAGATAGAGGGGTGCAGTTTAAAAATGAAGTGAGGAATCTTTAAGGTCAAAAATTTTGACCGCAAATTAAAAAAAAACGATATAAGACACTGAAATACAATAACTGGTGGAAAATTTCCACCAGTTCATAAAAAAGATAAAAACAATAGGTAGTCGAAAATTTCGACCACCTTAAAAAAAAGATAAAACATGGAATTAGTAAAATATAACGATGTAAACGATAAAATTATATTGCTCCGCAATCAGCCTATTTTATTGGACTGCGATGTGGCGGCATTGTATGGCGTGGAAACAAGGGACATAAATAAAGCTGTAAAAAATAATCCACAAAAATTTCCCGAAGGATATATTTTTTCAGTGCAAAGTGCTGAAAGACAGCAACTGGTCAAAAATTTTGACCGGTTCGATAATCTTAAACATTCGATAAGCACAAAAGCCTTCACAAAAAAAGGCTTATACATGCTCGCCACAATTCTAAAAAGCCCAATAGCAACACAAACCACCATTGCCATAATCGAAGCTTTCGACAAAATGCAAGAAATGTCGGCATCAATAGTAGAACTGATGAAAGACCACGAAAATGAACAAAAACAAAAAACGCTCATACAAAAAGGCGAAGAATTATTTGGCGAAATCATAGGAACTGCCTTAGACACGGTAGATACCGAAACGAGTTTTGAACTCAACCTTGCTGCATTTAAAATAAAACATACTGTGAAACGGAGTAAAAAAGAACATGGATAAAAATAGATAAAACGCTACGCTGATAAATTGTGCTATGCACGATAAATTTTATCGCCGCAGGCATTTATCAGCAAAGCGTTTTATCGCGAAGCATTTATCAAAAAAAATTTAAGCATGAAAATTTTAACCGACATATTCAAAATAAAATTAGAAGGTGACAAAGTAATTTGGCGTATCTTCTTCATTTTCGCGATTTTATCGTTGCTTGCGGTATATACAGCTTCGTATATGAAAGCATCGAGAGGCGGCGGCATTGATAAAGCGGCTTTTGATATGCTCATAAAACATTTTGTGGGTTTTGTTATCGGCTTCGCAGTTATGTATTTTGTGCACAAACGCGATTATCGTATTATTTTCCGCTGGTCGAATATTATTCTTGCTGTTAGTTTTATACTTGTTTTGCTGTTGCACATGGGGTTTGGGGTGTCCAAAAACGAGGCGGTGCGATGGGTAAATTTATATGGTCTGTCGTTTCAGCCGGGCGAAGTTGCCAAATTTGCACTTATTGTATTTATTGCAAAGCAACTCGCTATGAACCAAAAAGATATTGGCAATAAAAAGAAAGTGCTATACCCCATTGCTATTGTTACGTTTATCATGGTTGCTTTGTTGTGGAAATCGGGATTTTCTACCGTGCTGTTTTTGATTTTGATAGCATTTGTAATGCTTATTTTGGGACGTTTGCCGTGGAAACAAATATTTGCAATCATTGGAATTGGCTGTGCTGCCGGAATGATTGTACTTGGGTTGGCACTCAAAAGTCCCGATACTTTGGGCAATCGAGGAGGAACTATACAAACACGTTTGACCTCATTTGCACCGAAGTTGAAACCATACGCCAAAATTGTAACAACGTTAAGCGATAAAGAAAACAGTTTGCAACAAGACTACGCAAAAACCGCCGTAGCCTTAGGAAAAACACCTGCCGGACCGGGCAATAGTGTCATGAAAAAACGTGTACCCGAAGCCGAAAGCGATTTCATATTCTCAATTATTATTGAAGAATATTCGGCTCTTGCGGCATTGTTGCTTGTGGGTTTATACATTGCCTTGCTTTTTCGTGCCGGACGTATTATGCAAAAATGCGAATATTCATTTCCGGCATTGCTGGTTATGGGATTGGCATTTTATATTGTATTTCAAGCATTTATACACATGGGAATTAACGTGGCGCTTTTGCCGGTAACGGGGCAAACGTTGCCGTTTATCAGTTGGGGAACTACTTCGTTGATTGTTTCGTGCTTGTCGTTGGGAGTGATTTTGAGTATTAGTAAGGAAGTGCAGCCACAAAAAGCACAGCCCCCTAAATCCCCCTCAGGGGGACTTGAAGAAGTGAAAACTCCGAAGGGTAAGAAAAAAACGGAAGAGGCAGAAACAGAAGAAATTGTAGAACAAATAGACAATAAGACAGAAGACTAATAGACACAAGACAAAAACAAATTGTGTCCACAGTGTGGACACAATTGACAGAAAAACATGAAAGGAATTTTGAAAAACAAAACTGAATAATAACCACAGCTCAAAAAGTCCCCCTTGAGGGGGATTTAGGGGGCTTTTAAACTAAAAGAAATGGAAAACGATGTATTAATTTGTCAAAGTTGCGGAATGCCTATGAAATCGGCACAAGATTTCGGTACGAATGTGGACGGAAATCCCAATCAGGAGTATTGTAATTATTGCTATCAAAACGGAGCATTTACCCGCACTGTTACGATGGAAGAAATGATGGAAACCAACCTGCAATTCCTCGACCATTGGAATAAAGAAACAGGGAATAATTTTACGCCCGATGAGGCTCGTCCGATTTTGCGGGAGTTTTTAGGTACTTTAAAAAGGTGGAAATCTTAAATCAATCTGAATTGTGTAGACACTGTCGACACAATTGGCGGAAAACATGTAATAATTTAAAAAGTGTACTCAGTGAGTACACAATTCAGAAAAAACGAATTGTCGCGACAGTGTCGCGACAATTGACAACAAAAACAAATAAACTATTTTTTAGAAGAAAGTAGTGATGAAAATGATGATGAGGATTAAAAAGACAAAGCCCCCTAAATCCTCCCCCCTCAAGGGGGACTTGAAGAAGTACGAACCCCGAACGGTAGGAAAAAGAAGAAAAATAAACAATAACAGAAAAGACACAAGTTGCAATAAACAAAGAAAGATAAATCTATAAAAATAATTATTATGGACGAAAAGGAAAAAATAGAATTTGAAGAATCATTAGCATTGAGAAATTTAGAACTTAATCTCTTTTGGCAAAGAAGTTGGTTTTTTGGAGCATTATTGTTAGCAGTGGTTTCAGGTTATTTTGTCAATATTGAAAAAGGACCATTTGTACCACCAATATGCGTTTCATTTTTATTGGTGCTAATTTCGTTGTTTCAAAGTTTAATGAACAGAGGGAGCAAATATTGGCAAGAAAGGTGGAAACATTATACACAAGATATAGAAAAATCAATAAGGATAAATGTATTAAAAACAGAGATGCCTAACAGTAAGGAACGCAAAAAAATTGATAAGGACATAACAGATAAAAAGGAAAATTTTCTCACTAAATCTCGAAAATTTTCGGTTTCAAAATTAACAATTTTAGTTTGGGATATTATTTGTTTATGTTCTTTTATGTTGTGGGGACATGATATTTTCAGAATATTTTCTTCTCCAAATATTGATTGTTACTTTACTGTGAAAATTGTCGGATTTCATTTGATTATTGGAATTTATATCTTCCTTTTTTGGTGGAGAGGAAGAGTATTTGAAAACATCAACAAACAAAATAATTAAACCACAGCTCAAAAAGTCCCCCCAGAGGGGGATTTAGGGGGCTGACTTTTTAAAACATAAAGCTATGAGAGTAATAATAAGCGGCGGCGGCACAGGCGGACATATTTTTCCGGCAATTTCAATAGCCGAAGAACTGAAACGGCAAGACCCGAAAATTGAGATTTTGTTTGTGGGTGCAAACAATCGTATGGAAATGGAAAAAGTGCCGCAAGCGGGCTACAACATTGTGGGTCTGCCTATTAGCGGATTTGAACGCAGTTTGTCGTTCAAAAATATGAGAACTATCAAAAATATTTTTCAAAGTTTAAGCCGTGCGAAAAAAATCATCAAAGATTTTCATCCCAATATTGCTGTGGGCGTGGGCGGTTACGCAAGTGGTCCAATGCTTTTTGCGGCGCAACGTACCGGTATTCCTACACTCATTCAAGAGCAAAATTCATACGCCGGTCTTACCAATAAAATTTTGGGCAAACGTGTTCAAAAAGTGTGCGTTGCCTACGATAATATGACCAAATTTTTCAAACCCGAACGTATTGTTTTTACCGGCAATCCGGTGCGTCCGGCTATTCAAAATATAAACTGCACCCGTGCGCAAAGCGAGGCGTTTTTTGATTTGGACAGTACGAAAAAAACTATTTTGGTTGTTGGCGGCAGTTTGGGCGCTCGCACTATCAATCAAAGCATTGCGACGAGTTTAGAGGAATTTGCAAAAGCAGGCGTACAGGTAATTTGGCAAACAGGCAAATTATTTTTTGCACAAGCGCAAGAAATGGCGAAAAACTACGAAAACATCAAAGTTTTTGATTTTATAAAAAATATGGATTTGGCGTTTACCGCCGCCGATGTGATTGTTTCACGAGCAGGTGCGGGAACGATTTCGGAACTGTGCATTGTGGGCAAGCCCTGCATTTTTGTGCCTTCGCCAAATGTTACCGAAGACCACCAAACGCACAATGCGCTTGCGCTTGTAAACAAACAAGCCGCTTTGCTTGTGAAAGACGGCGAGGCTCGTGAGAAATTGTGCACCACCACACTTAATCTTTTAAACAACGAAAAACAAATGACAGAACTTGCACAAAATATTAAAACACTTGCAATTCCTAATGCGGCGGAACGGATTGTGAATGAGATATTTGGGTTGGTACAGAAACAATTTGCGTAAATATGAATTTATGATACAAAAGACAACAAATAAAATGATTTTACAGGTAACACTTTTTGTTTTTATCACGCTCGTTTTGACCGTGGCATTTGCGATTATTCAACAAAAGACGGGGTTGAGTTTCGAGAAAATTTCATTACCTCAATTAGCCCCGGCAGTTGTGGTCTTGATTTTATTTTTCATTTTCAAAAACTTGCCTGCACGAATAAACTTGAATTTTGACAAAGTCATTTTGACAAAATCGTTGCTGGCACTCGCAGTTCCTGCATTTTTGTTTGCAATTGCTTTTTTTATTGGTAAGTACTTAAATCTGAATGTGAAAATTACAGAAAATTTGTCAACTCTTTTACCTGTAATGATTACCGGAATGGTAATTGGCGCATTTGCCGAAGAAATTGGTTGGAGAAGTTTTTTACAGCCAATTTTAGAGAAGAAAAATTCAGTTTTAGTCGCTTCAATATTGGTTGGAGTTATTTGGGGACTTTGGCACGTTGGACATTACAAAAGCGGACTTTTATTTATGACAGGTTTTCTTCTGTTTACAATTTCAGCGTCAATAATTATTGCGTACTTATTGCGAGGCACAGAATATAATTTGATTATTTCCGCCATTTTCCATTTGTCTATAAATGTCTGTTTTTTGGTTTTCTTTCATAACTCAATGGCAGACAGCAAATTTATGAAAGAAAATGGACTTGTTTGGCTAATCCCTGCAATTGGAATTGTAGTTTTGACAGGAAAAGACTTGATAAGGATTTATTAAAAAAGAATATAAATGAACAACAACATAACAACATATTATTTTCTTGGCATTGGCGGCATTGGAATGAGCGCTTTGGCTCGGTATTTCAATGCCAAAGGTTTTTGTGTTATGGGTTATGACCGCACGTGTACGCCTTTGACTTTGGAATTGGAATGTGAGGGGATTGATATTCATTACAGCCCGCAAGTTCCGTCGGTGTGTTGTAGAGACGCAATGCATTGCGTCTCTACGCCGGAAAACACAATCGTTGTATATACCCCTGCCGTTCCCGAAGATTTTGAAGAATTTCAATATTTTAAAAATAACGGTTTTACAATGTTGAAACGTGCACAAGTATTAGGCGAAATTACACGCAATAGCAAAGGAATTTGCATAGCCGGAACGCACGGAAAAACTACAACTTCTACAATGACGGCGCATTTGTTATATCAATCGGAAATTGGTTGCAGTGCGTTTTTGGGTGGTGTTTCTAAGAATTATGATACGAATTTGCTCGTAGGGGCGCACCTATGTGTGCGCCCTGACACGGGTACAAACATTGATAATGGATGCGCACACGCCGACAATAAGGGCGCACACGCAGGTGCGCCCCTACGGGAATACGTCGTTATTGAGGCAGACGAATACGACCGTTCATTCCACCAATTAACGCCATACATGGCGTTGATTACCACCGCCGATGCAGACCATTTAGATATTTATGGGACAAAAGAGGAATTTCGTAAAAGTTTTGAAAAATTTGCCTCATTGGTCAAAGAAAATGGTTTTTTGGTTGTAAATGAAAAAGTTGATTTGGATTGTAGAGACGCAATGCATTGCGTCTCTACGTACACGTATGGAATGAACCGCGGCGATTTCCACGCCGAAAATATTACAATCGCAAACGGCGAAATTACCTTTGATTTTGTAACGCCACAAGAAACCATAAAAAACATTCAACTCGGCGTTCCGGTATTAATAAATGTTGAAAATGCTGTAGGAGCTATGGCACTTGCATATTTAGCAGGCGTAAAACCCGAAGAATTACGTAACGCAATGGCAACATTCAAAGGCATAAAACGCCGTTTCGATATTCAAGTAAAAACCGGCAAAATCGTATATATCGACGATTATGCCCACCACCCCGAAGAATTAAAAGCAAGCATTTCGTCAATCAAAGCATTGTACCCAAACAGAAAAGTATGCGGAATTTTCCAACCGCATTTATATTCTCGCACTCGTGATTTTGCACAGGAATTTGGCGCAAGCCTTTCGTTGCTCGACGAACTGATTTTGCTCGATATTTATGCCGCACGAGAATTGCCGATTGAAGGAATTACATCGGACGTGATTTTTGAAAACGTAACAATTGAAAATAAAATGCGAGCGAAAAAAGAAGATGTACTCGATATTTTGAAACGAAAAAATGATATAGATGTGCTGGTAACTTTTGGCGCAGGCAATATTGACCAACTTGTGAAACCGATAACAAATTTAATATGCCAATAAAACAATATGCCAATGTGCCAATAAAATAATAAGACAATTTGAAAATATGACAATTTAAAAATTCGACAATGATGAACATAAAACAATTAAATAATTTACTCATTCAATGTATTGGCACATTGGCATATTAAAAAATTGGCGCATTTACTAATAACTAACCACTAATAAATGAAACAAATATTAAAATATCTCCCCTTCGCACTCCTACTCGCCATAGCAATAGCTGCAATTGTGTACGCGCAAAAGCAGCAAAAGGAAGCAGTGTGCGAGCAAATCAGCATTTTAATCGACAGCGATAGCGTTGGTAATCAATTACTTGTTGACGAAGATGTGTTGCAAATGCTTGCTAAACACAACGATACGGTTGGCAAAAAAATACAGGATTTTGATTTGTTGCAAATTGAACGGCGTATTCTCGAAAATCCGTTTGTACTCTCGGCGCAGAGTTATTTCGATATGCACAACACTTTGCACATTCGCATAACACAACGAGTGCCGTTTGTGCGCATCATAGGAAAAAGCGGCGATTATTACATAGATACGGCAGGTCGGTTGTTGCCGCTGTCGCCGCATTTTGCGCCCCGCGTATTGGTAGCTAGCGGCGAAATTGCAGAGGCATATACAAAAAGTTACAATCTTTTTGCGAAAGCCGAAAACGATACTCTGCCTGCCAAGCACACAATATTGCACGATATTGTACTCTTAAACCGCGCAATTGCCGGCGACCCGCTGTTGCAAGCGGCTATTGAGCAAATTTATGTACTCGAAAATAATGAAATGTACCTTATCAGCAAAATAGGACCACCGCAAATTATTTTTGGCACAATAGATAACTACCAACAAAAACTGCAAAATTTAAAAGCATTCTACCAATCGCAAAAATCGCAGGAAAATTGGGATTTGTATAAAGCAATAAATATAAAATATAGTAATCAAGTGGTGGCGATTAAGAAATAGACTTTTAGACGTAAGACTTTTAGACACGAGATACAAGACACAAGGCAATTAGAAAATAATAATTGAATAATTGAATAATTGAATAATTGAATAATTGAATAATTGAAAATAACAACAAATATCTATGAATATCAATCGAATATCAACTGAATATCTATAAATATCAACAAATAACCAAATCAACAAATAACCAAATCAACAAATAACCAAATCAACAAATATCAACAAATATCAACAAACTAAATCCAAAAAATATGACAACACATTCAACACACAAAAAAATTGACGAAGCTAAGATGTTTTCGGCAATAGACATAGGCTCAACCAAAGTAGTGGCTCTTAGCGGCTATCGTAACGAACGCGGCGAAATAGTGGTCGTGGGTCACGGCGTGGTCAATTCGCTCAATTTGGATATCGACAAAGAAAAAGAGCAATTGAACATTGAAAATATCAGAACTGCAATTCTTGCGGCAGTAGACACAGCTCACAAAGAAGCCGGTTTTTTCTGCAAAAAAGTGGTAGTGGGTGCTGCCGGACGATTTATGCGCAGCGCTGCCAAACGTATAGATTTTATGCGACCTCTGCCATTTGACCCCATTACAGCAAAAGAAATTGACCAGCAATTCACACAAAAATTTAGCGATTTAGTGGAATACAACGAAAAAATTCTACACCTAAAAATTTTGAATTATACGGTTGATGAAGAATTTTATTCCGATGCGCCTATCGGCAAAACCGGCTCTTCGGTGTCGATGAGCGTGTGCATTATAAAAATAAAAAGCGATTATTTGCAACAACTTCGTTCGCTTATGGAGCAATGCGGAATGGAAGTTGCCGAATTTATGCTTGAACCATTGGCATCGAGTGCGGCGGTATTGACTGAAAATGAACGAAATGCAGGTTGCACACTCGTAGATATTGGCGGCGGAACTACCGATATGGCACTGTATGAAAACGGTAACTTGCAATTTGCCGAAGTTATTCCTTTGGCGGGAAATTGCATTACCAACGATATTCGTCAAGTACACATAATCAATGCGTTAGACGGCGGTAAAATACAGTACGCTGCCGAAGATTGGAAAATTGCCGAGCAAATTAAAATAAAATGCGGCAAATGTATGGCTGACGAAGCCGATGCGCCGCGAAGAATAAAAATTGGGGCAAGCGCACACCGCGAAGCATTGGAAATTTCACTTTTTGAGGTGGCGCAAACTATTCAAAATCGTATGGACGAAATTGTGGCAGCGGTGCACGGTATGATACAATACTCGAAATGCTCCACAGCTACCGAAAAAGGAATTATACTTACCGGCGGCGGCGCAGAATTGAAAGATATTGCATATTTCTTTGAACAAAAATTACATTGTCCGGTGCGTGTGGCAGTGCCAAATCAAGTAGAGGTGCGCAGCAAAACGTTTGATTGCCACAATCCGCGCTATGCAACGGTTGTAGGGTTGCTTATGCGAGCATCTGAAATTCATGCCCAAACCTACGTTCCGCCGATGGAAACGCCCGAAGCTGAGGTAGTGAAAAAATCTGCGCCGCAAGTTTCGACACCAGCTTCGGCACAAGTGCAAACACCGGTTGTAACACAAGCTCCGGTTACAGCGGAAACTTCAAAAACTCCCGAGGTAAAAGCACAACCCGAAGTAACAGTGAAACCGGAAGTAACAGTAAAACCGGAAGTAAAAACAGAGCCAAAACCGGAACCTCCAAAAGTTACAGTAACAACCAAAAAAGAAAAAACCAAGAAACCCGGTTTACTTTCAAATTTTGGCAAAAAAATGAGCCAAGCAGCAAATGATTTTGCAGGCGCAGTATTTGCCGACACAGAAAATGATGAATTAAAAAACTAAAAACAACTATACAATATTATATATGGAATCAACAGTAACACACAGAGCACCAATAGACGAGCGCAAAGCGTTTTCGGCTATCGACATAGGAACAACAAAAATTGTCGCCCTTACCGGCTATCGCAACGAGCGTGGCGAAATTGAAGTATTGGGTTGCGGCAGCGTAACATCGAACGGTGTAACACGCGGCAATGTGGTAAACATTGAATTGGTAGTGCAATCTATTAAAACTGCGGTGGAAAAAGCGCACGCCGAAGCCGGATTTTTCTGCAAAAAAGTAATAGTGGGCGTTGCGGGGCAGCACATTCGTTCGGCGCACAATCGTAACGCCGTCAATCGCGACAAGCCTTCGCAGGCTATTACGCAGAAAGAAATTGACAATTTGAAAGCCGAAAACCGTCATGTCAATTTAGATATTGACGAAGAAATTATCGACGTCATTCCGCAAAGCTATTTGATTAATTCACAGCATGTTACCAACACTCCCGTAGGTATGGCGGCACACCGTGTTGAAGGAAATTACCACGTAGTGATAGGCAAAACCGAAGCGTTGAAAAACATTCGCACGGCAATTACCCGTATTGGTTTGGAATTGCAAAGTTTTATGTTAGAGCCGCTTGCATCGGCAAAATCGGTTACCACACCCGAAGAACGCGAACTCGGTTGCGCAGTGATTGACATAGGCGGCGGCACTACCGATATAGCAATTTACCACGACAACACCGTGAAATTTACCGAAGTTATTCCTTTCGGCGGAAACGTTATTACATACGATATTCAAGAAGCATTTAAAATGCTTTTCAACGAAGCCGAAACTATGAAAATCACTCACGCACACTGTATTCAAGATGCTGCGCCGAACGATATAATTACCATTCCGGGTGTAAATGGCAGAGCGCCTCGCGAATATACCATGAAAACGCTTGCCGGAATTACCCAGTGCCGCATGGAAGAAATTATTGATGCCGCGTCGTATGTAATTGAAACATCGGGTTATAAAAACCACTTGGGGGCAGGAATTATTGTAACAGGCGGCGGCAGCGAATTGAAAGATTTACCGCAACTGCTTTCGTTCAAAATGCGCAACGAAACCAAAATCGGCAAACCGCTTCACGCCGTGCGTTACCCACACCAACCCCGAACGTTCAACTCGCCGAAATATGCAACAGCAGTCGGTTTACTTATGCGTGCTGCCGAAGTGCACAACTATTCCGCAAGCGAACCAATTGCCGCACCGGAACAAGAAATTATTACGGCAACCAAAGAAACAGTTGAAGAAAAAACCAAATCAGTAATGAAATCATTCGGAATTAAAGGTTTCCTTAAAGGAATTATTGGAAATAAAAATTATGATGAGGAATATGCTAAGCAGGATACGCGGATATTGGTTGAGTAATTGAGTAATTGAACGTTTCGATAAATTTAACAACCGAAAAAAACGATTAGTCAGTTAGTCGATTAAGCAATTAATCAAAAAAAACAGTATATTTGCCCCGAAATTATTGCAAAAACAAACGATATTAGGTGCGAAAATAATGCAAAACACAACAAAGTTTGGTGCGAAAAAATGACAACAAAATACATTAATCGAAACATAGACAGCGACTTATCGGCATGGAAAGACGAAAAAAATCGCAAACCTCTTTTATTGCGAGGTGCGCGACAAATCGGCAAATCTTCATCGGTACGTAAATTAGCGGAACAGTTTGATAATTTTCTTGAAATAAATTTTGAGAAAAACCGGAACTTGTATCGTTTTTTCGACGGCGATTTGAATGTAAAAGAAATTTGCGCCAATCTTTCCGTGCAATTTCAAAAACCGATAATTCCGAATAAAACGTTGTTGTTTCTCGATGAAATTCAGGCGTGTCCGAATGCAATTTCGGCATTGCGATTTTTTTATGAAGATTACCCTGAGTTGCACGTTATTGCCGCAGGTTCGTTGTTGGAATTTGCCTTGGAAGAATTGCCTTCGTTTGGCGTGGGACGCATTAGTTCTTTGTTTATGTATCCGTTTTCGTTTGCCGAATTTATGACGGCTTGCGGCAACCAAATGTTGTGGAATGAAGTTTGCAAATCATCGCCCGAAAAACCGCTTTTTCCCGTTTTTCACGAAAAATGTTTGGAATTTTTAAAGAAATTTTTAATTATAGGCGGAATGCCTGCCGTAGTGTCGAAATTTGTGGAAACAAATGATATTTTGGCTTGTCAAAAAACGCTCAATGATTTGATAAATTCCTTGAAATCGGATTTTTCAAAATACAAAGCACGGGTGCCGGAATTGCGCATACAAACGGCTTTCGAGGCAGTTGTGCATCAAACAGGCGGAAAATTTAATTACGCAAAAGTTGAACAATTGCAATATCGTCAAGTCAAAGAAAGTATTGAACTGCTGGAAAAGGCAGGGTTGGTAATTCCTGTTGTTCACACATCGGCAAACGGCATACCCTTGGGAGCGGAAGCGAATTTTAAGAAACAGAAAATAATGTTGCTCGATACCGGTATTTTTCAAAATGTATTGGGCTTGCAATTGTCCGATATTTTGTTTTCCGACGATTTCGATGTTATTAATAAAGGTGCTATTGCCGAACAATTTGTTGGTTTGGAATTTTTGAAAAATTCATCGCCATACACGTCCGAAAATTTGTATTTTTGGATACGGGAAAAAGAAAAAAGCAGAGCCGAAGTAGATTATGTAATACAAAAAAACGAAAAAATTATACCAATAGAAGTAAAATCGGGAATAAGTGGAAAAATGCAAAGTATGCACCTGTTTCTCAATGAAAAACAATCGGAATACGGCATTCGCACTTCGCTCGAAAATTTTTCAAAATACGACAACATTAGAGTTTTTCCACTATACGCAATAGGAAATATAAAGTAAAAATCACAATGAAAAAACAATCATTTATAACAATACTGCTGCTGTTTTTTTGTGCAACTACTGCAATTGCACAGGAAACAGGAAATCAAATAGTTACTAAAATTTACAAAGAACAAATTATTAAAAACAAACAACAAATATCTATTGAATATCAACCGAATATCAACAAATATCATAAAAAACTAATAACTAACCCCTAACAACTAATAACTAAAAAATTATGAACGACGAATTAATTGATTTTACAATGCCCGAAAAAAAACAAACATTTATCAAGGTTATAGGTGTTGGCGGCGGTGGCGGAAATGCGGTAAATTACATGTACCACCAAGGAATTCACAATGTGGATTTTATAGTGTGTAATACCGATGTGCAGGATTTCAAAAAAAGTCCGGTAAGAACTCAAATTGCGCTTGGGGGCGAACTCACAGGCGGACACGGCGCAGGCAGCGATGCCGAAGTGGGCGAAAAAGCGGCTCGTGAAAGCACCAACGCTATACGCGAACTGTTGGAAGACGGCACCCGCATGGTGTTTATTACTGCCGGCATGGGCGGCGGCACGGGAACGGGAGCAGCTCCGGTAGTTGCCGAAATTGCCAAAAACATGGGAATACTTACCGTTGGGGTGGTTACGCTGCCATTCAAATTTGAAGGTACGCCGCGTATGAAACAGGCAATTCATGGAATTGAAAATTTAAGTCAAAACGTAGATTCGCTATTGATTATCAACAACAATGCGTTGCGCGAAATTTATGGCGAAATGAAAATGAGCGTAGCATTCAGCAAAGCCGACACGATTTTGACCACCGCCGTGAAAGGCACGGTTGAAATTATGACAAAACCCGGTCAGCAAAATGTGGATTTCAACGATATGAAAAAAGTGTTGAAAGACAGTGGCGTGGCAATTATGACCACCGGAATTGCCGAAGGCGAAGACCGTGCATACAAAGCCGTGTTGCAAGCGTTGGAAAATCCGCTGCTCAACAAAGCCGACATTAAAGGAGCGAAAAATGCACTCGTAAATATTAGTTACGGCGCAGGCGAAAACGAAGCTACTATGGGCGAAGTGGAGCTTATCAACGAACTGATTCAAGAAAAAGCCGGCAACGATGTTGATTTGAAATTCGGAGCGGTAATCGACGAAACTTTGGGCGGCGAAATAAAAGTAACGCTCGTTGCCACTGGTTTTGAAACAAAAGATATTCCCGATTTTACAAACATCAACGTAAAATCAAAGCCACCTACGGTAAATCCAACTCCGAAACCGGAAGATTCCGGCAATGAGGGCGACGGACAAGGGCAACCGGCAATAATATCGTATGAGGACGTTCAAAATGAAATAAATATCGAAGACTTTACAAGAATCCCACCCGGATTACGGTCTCAACAAATTGGTTTCATTTCTAAACCGCAATCAAGTAACACTAATTCTCAACCGGATTCGCCTCAAAACATCAGCAATTCCGTCAATGAATATGCGCAGGAAATTACCATACTCAATCCCGATAATCAGTTTGCGCAAAAAATACAGGCAATTACACAACCGCGGGAACCACAGGCTTTTAACTATGGCAATGTGCGCCACGGCGGCGATATAAGTTCGTATGAAAACATACCGGCATATATGCGTAAAAATCAGCCTATTGCACCGGCAAACGAAGTGCCCATGCCGCAACAGGAAATGCAAACGGTAAATCCGGCGTCGTCTACTGTTTCACGTGTTTCGCTTGGCGAAAATGCCGATGGGATTTATTTAGATAAGAATAAATATGTTCATCGGAATGTGGATTAAAATGGAATAAAATAAAAAAAGCGACTTCGGTCGCTTTTTTTATTTTATTCCATAGCCTCCGCCACAATCTCAGCAATATCTTTTACCTGAATATCAACCCCTTTCACAAAAGTTTTTTTGCAGAGCGGACATGACGTAGCCAACACATCGGGATTGCCTTTGAGTAACACTTTCAGCGTTTCATCTTTTATACGATTTCTGTCGGTCATTGAAAGGCTTAAATCGCCGAGCGAACCGCTGCAACACAAAGCGTTTTCTTTTTGTTGGCGTACATCGGTCAATTTGCCGGTTTTGCGCAAAAGTTCACGGGGTTGTTCGTACACGTTGCAACCTCGTCCGAGTTCACACGGGTCATGATATACGAATGATTTTGCAGATGACGAAAGGGTAATTTTGCCCTGCTCAACTAATTCCAAGAAATATTCGCTGTGATGCACAATGTTTATTTGCCCCAACTCATAGTCGTCGCGGAACACTTTGTAGCAAATTGGGCACGACACAAGTAAGGTATGCGCTCCCGAAGCGAGAATTTGCTCACGATTGAAAGTGATTAATTTTTTAGCAGCTTCAATTTGCCCCGCCTGCATAAGCGGACGACCGCAACACGCGCCTTTATCTTTATCTAAAAATAAATAATTGATGCCGGCTTTTTCAAGCACTTTTACAATCGAATTTTTTATGCCCGGCGTGAGGTGCGTCATACAACCTGCATAATACACCACATCGGCTTGTGGCACCGGCGAGTGTTCCAAGAAATCGTAGGTAGAATTGTATTCTTTACTCGATTTTATACGTTGCGAAATACGCAAATCGTTCAAATTAATATTTACCGGACAGGCTTTTTCGCATCGTCCGCAAAGCAGGCAATTGTACAATTTCCGGTCAGTCAAATTATCATCACGCATATTTTTAAGAATATACACCGATTGATTATTCGATATATTGGCGTGGTGCATTTGGCAGGCATCAACACAAATTCCGCAGCGCGAACATGAATACACCTGAATTTCGGAAAACGAATTGTATTCTTTTTTCAATTTTATGCCGTATTCTTTTAAGAAAATATACAGAACTTCGGTAAGAATGTGCATATAGCGAGTAAACGGCAAAGTTACAAAAAACAAACCCAAACTAATGGAATATGCCCACCACAAACCGCTTTCAACCACAGGCGTAACGTTCATAAACGACATAAGTTTTCCAACAGAGTTGGTCAAAAAACCACCATTGCCGTGCAACGCCGTCGTAGCTCCTTCGGCAAACAGGCGTAAAGGGAAAATTGCCCACAATGCAGTCATTGCAATATAATCGCGAGTACGCAATTTTGTGGTGCGTTTCATGCCAAACAGTTTGCTGTTCAAGCGTTTGGCATACGCCATAAACACGCCGCTCAAAATATAGAGCAGAATAAAATCCATCAATTGCGCAAAAAGTTTGTGTCCAACGAAAGGCTCATTTACAAAATACCGGAAAAATACAGCCTGCCACGGCGATACCGAAAGCGAACCGGCGTGCACGCATGCTTCAATGTGTCCCACAATGATAAGCACAAGCCAGCCAAAGGCAAAACTCATGTGCATATAACCCAAAATCGGGTTGGTTTTGTATAAATTGCGGTGCAACAAACTTTCCATTACCACTTCACGAATTGCCCGCAACGTGCGCACCGTGAAAATAGAATTGAGTATTCGCAGTTTGTCGATTTTTGAAAGTTGCACAATCCATAATACGTATTTTGTGATTAACGTAACTGCTAATATGAGTGCTCCTATGCTGAATGGTAGGGTGAACCAGCTGAAATTTTCCATATCTTTATTTTTTGTTTATTCTAATCTATTTTTCTGTTTTGCAGGCGGTAAAAAGTTTTCGCCCGTAACAACCGATTTTCCTGTTTTTGTTTCCAATGCTTTACGTGCATCTTTTGCTATACTGCCACCTTTTTTGCTTGCTTTGGCATTATCAACAAAACCTTTTGCCTGCTCGCTTTCGGCGATTTGCCGTGTTGAAAGTTCGGCTAAAGCTGTAAAAATCAATTCCGCCTCGCTCATGTGGTCGCGCAGGTTTTGAGTTTTTAAGTTTTTTAAATTTTTATGCTCTTTTACCGTCAATCCCGTCCATTCTTGATGAATAATGTTTGTCAATGCGGCAAACTGTTGATTTTCCTCCACACCGGCTTCTTTCCAATAATCTGTCAATTTATTGCGAGTTTCCTGTCCGGTCATTCGTTGCTGTATCCATTTTTCGCTTCTTCCGAGTTTTTGCCAATTTTCACGTGCTCGGTCAATGCTTTGTACCGGGTCAATGGTTTCTTTTATGCGCTCGTAGCCCACTTTTGCCAACCATTGCTTAAACGGCTCAGCCTTTGGCGAGGGAATGGATTGAATAATACGCAACAAACTTTGTACGTTGGCGCAATCGGTCAAGCGCATTTTTCCATCGGGAGCAAGCATTTTCAACTGTCGACAAATTGTCGACAGTTCAATTCCGTCTTCAAGCTGTACACGCTGTTTCATTTTAAACCAATAATCACGTGGATTTATGCTATCAGTCAAAACCTCAACTACGTCTATAACAGAGAAATACCATTCTTCCGATGTATCGTCCCAATGTGTACGAATTTTCTGATTTTCAAAAAGTTTTATGTTGCTCATAGTATTTGGTGTTAATTTCAGTTGTCGACAATTTGTCGACAGTTCAATTTTGTTACATTTATCATTTTGTTGAAGTCAACAAAATGATTAGGATTTCGACATCAAACTAATTGATGCTTTGCCGTCGGCGGTGTTGTATATGATTATTTCTTGGTTTTTCATTTGGGGTTAGTTATTTTTTGTGTTCACAAGTTCTTTTAAAATTCTAACGGGAGTATTTTGATTTTTGGCAACGCTACTACGCACTGTTAATTTACTATCTTTTGCTAATTCTCGTAATATTTCTATTGGAACATTCGGATTGAGAGCTACGCCACTGCGCACCCATTCACTAGTATCTTTTGCTAACTCTTTCAAAATTTCTATTGGAGTGTTTGGATTTTCTGCAACTGCTTTTCGAACTACTGAATATTTATCTTTTGTTAATTCTTGTAACGTTTCTATTGATGTATTTGGATTATTTGCAACTGCAACCCGCACATCATAATCACTATTTTTTGCCAAGTTTTCTAACACTTTTGTTGGTGCATTTGGATTGCTTGCGACCCGCTTACAATCCTTCGCTAATTCTTGTAAAATTTCTGTTGGTGTATTTCTATTTCCTGCAACTCTTGCACGAATATTAGAAAGAGTATCCATTCCTAACGCTTTTAAAGTATAAGGGTCGCGTGCAACACCCCAACGAACTACTGTATCAGTATTTTTAGCAAACTCACTTAAAATTTCTGCCGGAGTATTGGGATTGGCAGCAACCATCTCTCGAACATCGGGAATAGTGTCTTTTGCCAATTGTTGCAATATCTCTATCGGTGTATTTCTATTTGCAGCAACATCCATACGCACCTTAACACCATTGTCTTTTGCTAATTCTTGTAATATTTCTATAGGTGCATTTTTATTTCGAGCCACTGCTCTACGACTTTCATAAATTCCTCTCGCACGTTCAATTAAAATCTCTGTTGGTGTGTTTGGATTTTCTGCAATATCAACACGAACCCACCACTCTCTATCATTCGACAATTCTTTAAATATTTCTAAAGAAATATTTGGATTTTTAGCAACTGCACAACGAATATGGAATGATTCAGATTTCGCTAATTTTTCCAATGTTTTCATCGGGGTTTGGGGATTTTCAGCAACTTGTATAAGAATACCTTGCTTATCATTCGTTGCTAATTTTTTCAACGTTTTTGGTGGTGTATTTGGATTTGCGGCAACAGTCCAACGAACAAAATAAACACTATCTTTTGTTAATTTTCGTAAAATTTTTATCGGTGTATTTGGATTTGAAGCGACAGCTACACGAACCTGTGATTGCCCCGAAACCGCCAAACAAACAGTCAATAATAAACCCGATAAAAATAATTTTGCTTTCATCTTTCAGTTATTCAGTTACTCAGTCATTAATTCCTAAACTTACCAACCCCTTCTTAATAATCATAATAGCATTCCTCGTATTAATCCCCCGTGGACACACCAACAAACATTTGCCGCAAAGCATACATTTATCTATTTCCTGCCGAATGCCTTCCAATTCGCCGTGGCGGATTTGAATATTCAAGCGGCGAATATTGAAATTCGTCAAATTGGCGGCACTGCACGTTGCCGTACACGACCCACACGACAAACAAGCACTAAACGACGGCTCGTTTTGTATAATATAATCAAGGAGTTTGTTGTGCATACTGTCGTATTCTATCACACGAGATTTTGCAGTGGTGAAACCGAATTTGTTCATAAGTTAAAAAGCCCCCCTAAATCCCCCCTCAAGGGGGACTTTTGGAACTGTGGTTAATTATTTATACTGTTTTAATTTTGTGCATTTCGTTTCTCTATAAAGAGTTGAAAATTTCAGGGTTATTGAAAATATTCGTTACTTCTTCAGCAAGTCCCCCTTGAGGGGGATTTTAGGGGGCTAAGTAGTTTTTAACCGTCAAAGCTGCCGCCTTAGCGTGATTAACCGTATCAAACACCGAAAGCGGAGCAATGGCGCAGCCTGCGGTAAACATTCCTTCAATGTTGGTTTTGTTCGATGCTATGTGAAAATCAGCGGTTTCTACAAAACGATTGGGCGCACAGGCAAGTTTGCAACTTTGTGCAAAATCTCCTGCCGCTTTGCTCGCTTCCATTCCCACAAGCAACACCAGCAAATCCACGTGCATACGCAATGGACGCGCCGAAAGCGTGTCTTCGGCTTTTAGTTGCAGGCGTTTGTCAATCGTTTCGGCAACTTCCGACAATCTGCCGCGAATAAATTGCACACGCCATTTTTCCTGCGCCTCACGGTACATTTCTTCAAAGCCTAAACCGTACATACGCAAATCCATATAGAAATTGAAAACCTGCGCTTCGGGCAATAATTGTCGCATTTTGATAGCCTGTTTCACACCGGTAACGCAGCACACATTGGAACAATAGTGATTGCCCGATTTTTCATCGCGACTACCCACGCAGTGCACAAACGCTACGCTTTTTATAGGATTTCCCGACGGTGAAAGCAATTCGCCTTTGGTGCTTTGCAGCAATTTTTCCAAATCGGCAGAAGTTATTACGTTGTCGTAAATTTTGTAACCGTATTCTTCTTTGCGTTCAGCGTTGAAGAGCGAATAACCGGTGGTCATAAGTACGGTTTTTGATTTAAACAGTACTTCGCGACTCGTATGAACTTCAAAAAAGCCGTTCACCTCCCCTTGTGGGGGAGGCAGGGAGGGGGCTTTGTCCTGTTTTTTAACCGACGTTACATCGGTATTCAAATACACGGTAATGCCTCGCCGTTGCACTTCTTTTACGTAGTGTTCAAGCACTTCCGAAGCCTTGCGTTTGGTAGGAAAAAGCGTGTCCCAATTTTGCAGATGTCCGCCCAATTGTTTGTTTTTTTCCAAAATTAAAATTTCAAAACCAAAATCGTGGAGCGTGCACGCTGCTTCCATTCCGGCTATTCCGCCGCCTATTATTATTACGTCAATCATAGTTAGTGATTAGGGGTTAGTTATTAGTGATTAGTATTTTTTGCTGGCGCAAGTTTGTAACTTGTGCCTTTTGTAATTATTTTTAATATCTCCAAATATCTTCAATTATAGTCCATTTTTCTCCTATTTTCTTTAAAATAACAGTACTCCCTCCAATTCCTCGTTTATACACTATATCCACATTTACAATCGCGATATTCAATTCCGGAAAAATAAGCGGATTACTTAAAAAACAAAAAGGTTTTTTTTCTTGAACAGCTTCAACGTCAAATATTGTTTGATAATCATAAAATTTAAAATCATTCAAGTATTGTCTATTTAGTAAAATTCCAACATCATTTTTATCTCCATTTTTTAAAATTCTTTTTTGCTTTCGATTTAGATTTATTTTACTCTCTATTTCTTTTCTATAAACCTTGTTTTTTAAATAAGTCGTACTGAGAGTATCTACAATTGCAAGGTCAGAATTTTTATTGTTTAAAACAACAACCCTAATTATTGCATAAATGTCTTGTTCTTTATTTTCTTGTCCAAATGCAGAAAAACTGAAAGTTATCAAAGTAATTAATATAAAAATTTTAATTTTCACTCTATTTTTAATAATTGGTTTTTCTCAAATCTCACGTCTCATATCTCAAATCTTCCCCTCAACGAACTCGGACACTCCGGCACCGGCAACTGATTACCGTGAATATCTTTATATTTATCCTCAGGTTTATATTCCATACCAATTTTATCGAGCAACGATTCCACGCCCACTTGGTGCATTTGCATTCCCAAATCCCACGGATTGTAGCCGAGTACCATTCCGGCGAGTTCTTCGTAAGTAAGTACCGGAATACCTTTGCCTTGCGTGTCGTAGGTTTTGCCGTCCATTTCGGCTATGGCGTATTGCCAACGGTCTAAAAACATGGGGCAACCCGGGCAGTTGGTTATAATAAAATCGGGTTTAAACGGCTCCATTGATTCAAATTTTTTCTTCGTGTTCGATATTGAATAGGCTCTGTTTGCCAGCACCAAATAATTTCTAAAACCAAATCCGCAACAGTGACGGCGTTCGGGGTAATCAACAATTTCGCCGCCAAATGCCTCAACCATTCCGGTTAACACTTGCGGAAATTCTGCACCACCTACGCCCGAAGTCGGGAACATTTTTGAATAGTGGCAACCAATGTGTTCCACTACTCGCAACGGCTTGCCGGTTTCTTTGTTTACCAATTTATATTTTGCCTTTTGCGCTATTTCGTTGCGGAATTTATAAATCACATCGCTTGCGTGGGCAATATTTTCGGGCAATTCAAATTCCCGTTTAGTGGCTTTGTACAACATTTCACGTATTTTTTCCAACTGTTCGGGAAAATGATGCCACGTTTCCAAAATTTCAGTGTACAAACCAAAACTTGTGATGCACGAAAGCGCCATATTTTTCAATCCCATTCCGGTCATCAGCGAAAACTGACGAGCCACAACGGTTTGCGTGGTATCGAAAGGCACCACATCGGAATGATAGCCAATACCGGTGCAAGTGGTGTGATTGGGGTCTTCGAGAACGGTTTTGCCCAATTCTTCACGCAGGATTTTCAAAAACGTTTTTTCCGATGCAGGGTAAAAATTTTGGCGAATACAACTTCTTCCGTAGAAATAATTATTGTCGGCTATTTCTTTTTGGTACAAAGCCCATTGGGTTGATTTTGGTTTCTTTTCTTCCATAGTTATTCAGATATTACGGTGCTCTGCACCTTACAAAAATGGATATTGTAATAACTACAAATGTTTCGGCACTCTGTGCCTTTAAAGTTTGTTAGCTGCATAGCAGCGAAATATTTGTAGCTAAATAAATTCATAAAACAAAAGGTGCGTAGCACCGTAATATTACATTGTTATTCAAGTGTTTCAGTTTCAGAATGAGTCCCACTATTATAAGTATAAACATGCACCAAATAATCATTCATCGCACCATTCGTAGTGTCCAAATTCATTTCTTCGGCTTTTTTATTCGAATGATTTTCAATGGTGTTGTAAAAATCTTTACCACCGGTTACTTCAAAAATTTGTGCGAGTTCGCCTAAGGCATCATCGCTTATTTTGCGCAACGCACCCGCACCGGCTTTTTTGAAATTTGCGCCCATACGCTCGTACACTGCCTCTTTGTTGGCAATTACCCATTCCCACATTGGACCCTGCTCCACGTGCAATTCGGGTGCAACCATTTCGGGACAAAGGCAATAACCGGTGTTCAAAATATTTTCGCCAATCACTTTTTTCAGTGCATACTGCTGACGACCTTTTTCGCTTTCGGTAAAAAATCCCAATTCCTGCGAAAGCGTGCGCAAAGCTTGAATTACCATACCCGCCGTATTGCCGCGTGGGCAACGGGTTTTGCACGACATACATTGACCGCAATACCATATAGTATCACTTTTGAGAAGTTTTTCAATCGTTTCATTATCACGCTGTTGCACAAGCGTAACAATCAAGCGAGGGTCGTAGTTGTAAAATTCGGCTGCCGGACAAATTGCACTGCACACACCGCAATTGAGGCACGACTTCATACCCTCTTGAAAACGAATATCTTTTTCTAATTCTGCACAGTAATCTATCATTATGTTACTTTTTATTGATTTTACAAAAGTAGAATAAAGGATTTGTTCTGTTTTCAGCCAAAAAACGTAATTTTGATTTGAGTGTTTTTATGTATTTATGTTTGGAAACGAATAGAAGCAGAGTGTTTTTTCCACAAAGACGAACAAATTGCTTTATTTTTGATTTATTTTTTTGTGTATATTTTGAAATATATGCGTATCTTTCGTGTTTTAGTAATAAGTAATCAATAAAATTTAATGATATATTTCTCTGGATTGCTTCACTACGTTCGCAATGACGCTCTTTTGAGAGTTAGCACAAAGCAACAAAAGAGCGTCATTGCGAGGAACGAAGCAATCCAGTTTTTCAAAAATATAACAACTTATCTTGAATTTATACAAAAAAAATGGAAAACGAACGAGGATTATTTGAGCATTATAAATTTGAAGTCGATAAAGGGCAAACGCTCTTGCGTGTCGATAAATTTTTGTGCGATAAAATGAACGACTATTCTCGCAACAAAATTCAAGAAGCTGCCGAGCGAGGGCAATTATTTGCCAACGGCGCAGCCATAAAGTCGAATTATAAGGTAAAACCAGGCGATATTATTACCATTGAATTCGATACTCCGAAGCAAGAAATTACCATAATTCCGCAAGATATTCCTTTGAATATTGTGTATGAAGACGATTGCTTAATGGTAATAAATAAACCGGCAGGCATGGTGGTGCACCCGGGTTGCGGCAATTATAGCGGCACATTGGTCAATGCTATTGCGTGGCATTTGCGCGATGATATGCAATTTGAAGAAAACGACCCTCGTCCGGGTTTGGTGCACCGTATTGATAAAGATACTTCGGGGTTATTAGTAGTTGCCAAAAACGAGGCTGCAAAAACTGCCTTAGCCGACCAATTTTTCCACAAAACAAGCGAACGCACCTACATAGCCGTAGTGTGGGGACGACCAAAAGAGGCGGAGGGCTCAATTTCGGGCTACATGGGGCGCAGCCCGAAAGACCGCAAAATACGGGCAATGGTAACAGAAGAAAGTGGCGGAAAATGGTCGCTCACACACTATAAAGTGTTGGAAGAATTGGGCTACGTATCGGTTGTAGAATGCAAATTGGAAACCGGCAGAACGCATCAAATCCGGGTGCATTTCAAATCAATCGGACACCCGCTTTTTAACGACGAAACTTATGGCGGCAACCAAATTTTGCGAGGAACAACGTTTTCAAAATATAAGCAATTTGTAAATAATTGCTTTGAAATTTGTCCTCGCCAAGCTCTTCATGCCAAAACCTTGGGTTTTACGCACCCCGTAACAAAAGAATTTATGCAATTTGATTCTGAAATTCCTGCCGATATGTTCGAACTTATGGAAAAATGGCGGGAATATATAGCGCAGAGGGAAGATTAATTAACAATGAATAATGAACAATTAACAATTTTTACAAATCTAATTGTTCATTATTAATTGTTAATTGTTAATTTTGCTGCACAGTAGGTCGTTCTATCGCTCTCAGTTCATGGGGGAGGAAAGTCCGGACAACGCAGAGCAATGTGCTGTTGAAATAACAGATGTACGTGAGTGCATAGTATAGTAGAAGAAAATAACCGCCGAGTAATCGGTAAGGGTGAGAAGGTGGGGTAAGAGCCCACCGATGCTGCAAGCGATTGCAGCAGGCGTACTACTCACATGTTGCAAGACCAAGTAAACCAATGCTTGAGGGCTGCTCGCCCGAGTTGGAGGGTAGGTTGCATTAGATAAATGATAGAAATCAAAATCTTTTTTGATACAGAATCCGGCTTATAGACCTGCTGTTTTTTTGTGGTTTAAAGAACGCGGATAACGCAGATGACACGGATTATCGCAGATAAAAAATCCGCGTAAATCTGCGTTATCCGTGTCATCTGCGTTCTAAATTTTCTGCGAAAGAGCGAAAAACGCTCTTTCCTCTCGCAAATCAATATACGGAAATTTTCGACCAAGTAGTTCACATAATTCTAATTGCTTTGCGCAAAACGCCACATATTCGCTACTCGTTCGTTGAAATGGGCGATGCTGCATAGCCTTATGCAACGCCTGTATTTGTTGTATAATTTTTTGCGTTTCGGCAGAAAAATATGTTTTGGAAAATGCTTGCCAAATATATTCTATTGCCTGCGAATTGGGGTGTAACAAATCGTTTTCGTAAAACCGGTAATCGCGCAAATCGTCCATAAGCAATTCGTAGGATTCAAAATAGTGCGTGTTTTTTGTCGTGTTTAATATTTCATCCAAAGCTACAAAAAGCAGTGATTTACTCACTTGGTTTTCGTGCGCACCATCGTTCCAATGCCGCACCGGACTTATGGTAAATATAATTTGAACATTCAGATTGATACTTTGCAATAGTTCCACGCTTTGCAAAAGTGCCGTTTCAATTTCAGCTACCGATAATTGCTTCCTATGAAACAGTTTCGCCGGTGTTTTATGGCAATTATTTACCACTTCGCCGGTGGCAATAAGTTCGTAAACCCATGCCGTGCCAAGTGTAATAATACAATAATCAAGCGTTTGTGCTTCGACTCCGCTCAGCAACCGCTCGCAGTGACGCGAGAAACGATTTTGCACTTCGGCGCAGCGTTCCAAAACTTCGTTTTTGTCGGTTGAGGCAAACGATGAATGGAGTAAATATGATTTCCAAATTCCTTTATCGTTAAATAAATCCTGTTCGGTTACAGTTTTTTTGCCACATAAAATTTGCAAAGCAGTAAATATTGAAAGCGGATTGTACACCACGCCCAAAGGATTGCGCATGATAGGAAATTTTGAATGTTCCAAGCATTCGCCAATGCTATCACTAAAACACGAGCCAATCGTAAGCCCACGTTGAGCGTGAGAAATTTGAAAAGCAGAAGGCGTGGGGCGAATTTCGGTTCTAAAAATCATATATTTTATTTGTATGGATTGCTTCGTTCCTCGCAATGACGCTTTTTGGTTAGTTTGTGCTAACTCTCAAAAAAGCGTCATTGCGAGGAACGAAGCAATCTAGAATATGACACTAAAAATCATAGTAAAAATTGTGCAAAGCGGTGCGGAAACCAAAATACCACATCAACTGGTTTTTATCGACAATGGCTGAAACTTGCGTGCGATGGTTTAACCCAAGAGTCAAACGCATATTGTATTTCGGATTGAGCATATATGAAATACTTGCATCGTTGTACACCACAGTGTTTTGCACTGCAAATTCGGTTGGTGTATTGCCATATTCCATGGTACGAGTTGGGTAGAGTTTAAATATATCATTGCCGTAATTTTCGTTGCGAGAGGTATCTTGCCCGAATACTAAGTATTGGAATTTATATTCAACAAAAAATCGTTTGTAATTGTAGCGGATAAAACTCACACTTTCGTAAAAATTTGAGTGGCGTGGGTGCGCAAGCGGTTGATGTTGATGCGAATATTCCTGACCGGGAATGTAGTGTGAGTACATAAACGGACGCACAAAATTAAATTCTGTTTGGAAATCCAAACCTTTTATGCCCACATCAAATGATTTAAAGCCGGCTTGCAAGGCGTGTTTGCTTGCATACCAACCGGCACGTTTTTTTAATTCACTCAAGTTAAATTCGTTTATTGCTGCTTGCCCATAGAACACATATTTTTTCCACAGCGTCAATTTTCCATTCAAACCCATCAAAACATTGTCGGGCGACCCAATTGAATACTCCACCGGACGAAGGAAAATTACCGGATTGAGGTAATTAAATTCAAATCCTCTGTAATTGCCCAATGTATCGGTATTTGCCCAAGTAACACTGGTAAACAAGCCTATGCTAAACCATTTCGTTACCGAATAATCAATATACTGCGCCACATTCCACTTAATAGGACGACGAAAATCGCTGACAGAACCTTTGTCTGGATAGTTATAATATATTTGTTGCGCCCAAATTGAAGTATATTTTATATTCCAAAAATTAGAAGTAACTTGAAAATACGGATAATTAGGGGCATTATCGGAACGCAGCAATGAACGATAACCATCGCCTATGAAATGCTTGCCATGTCCTAACTGAAATTTAAAATAATTTGAAGGAATGTAGCTAATGTATGCCTCTGAAAAAGCATAATCACGCACTCCGTCTTTATATGTGCCATCGCCACCCTTTAACCTTTTTGAGCGACCAATGCCGGGTACAACTCTATATCCGATTTCCTGAATTCTATCTTCACGATAGTCGGTAAACAACGATTGAAATTCATAAAACGATGTTGAAAAATACACTTTATTGGTAATGTTACCATCAATCCGTATGCCCCGCATATTTATCCAATTTCTTATGCTGTCGCCATTGTTGCGGGCAATTTCAAAATTAAATTGCGGATTAATAGAAAAACCAAAATCTTTTGAAGGCGTTTTAAAGTGTATTAAATCGTTATTCAACACATAATCAATATATTTATTACCGGTTTTGAGCGTAAACAATGTATCAATCGACACAAATTTTTCAACTTCTTGCATATCAAACGGTTTTACCGCAGTATGAAAACGATTGTCAGGATTATACGCATAGCGGTCAAAAGGGCGGAATGAATGATTATTGAACCGCGAATTGACTTGAGCAAAAGTTGACAAGGAGACGAGGAGACAAGTTAATAAGGAGATGAGGAGACGAGGAGTTAGGAGACGAGGAGACGAGGAGTTAGGGGACGAGGTATTAGGGAATAGGTTTTTAGATATTGTGTTCATAGATATTCATAGATATTAGTTGATATTCATAGATTTTCAATTATTGCCTATTCTCTCGTTTAACTTCGTTGAGGGCTTCGCCGTTCCTTGTTTCCTATTCCCTTTTTCCCTATACCCTACTGTCCTGTCGGATTAAAAAACGCAACTTTCACGGTTTGTATAATTAATAACATATCGAGGCGGAAACTCCACGTATCAATATATTGTAAATCCATTTTCATCCATTCTTTGAACGACACTTGATTGCGTCCATGCACTTGCCAAATGCAGGTAATGCCCGGTTTTACCGATAAACGGCGCAATTGCCAGCGTTCATATTGCTCCACTTCTGCCGGTATTGGCGGACGAGGTCCTACAATTGACATATCGCCTTTGAGTACGTTGAAAAATTGTGGCAATTCATCGAGACTTGTTTTACGCAAAAATTTCCCTATTTTGGTTATGCGCGGGTCGTTGGCAATTTTAAATACCGGTCCGTCCTGCTCGTTGAGTTGTTGTAAATCCTTTAATTTATCTTCGGCATTTATTATCATAGTGCGGAATTTCCACACTTTAAATTCTTTGCGCTGCAAACCCACGCGTGTTTGTTTGAAAAGCACCGGACCCTTCGACGTTACTTTTACCGCTATAGCAATACCTATAAGAATCGGCGACAAAAGCAAAAGTGCACACAACGAAAACATAAAATCAAAAATCTTTTTCATGTACAACGCCGCATAATCGCTGGGCGTGTTTTGGAAGGAAAATACGTGATTGTTGCCAATATATTGCTCTGTTCCTTTTGCTCGGGCAATTTCTAAAAAGAGTGATGAAAGTTTGAACGTTACACCAATTTCCAAACATAAATGTATCAGTGGTGTTATTTGTTTTATGTCAATAGAATTGTTCACATATACCACTTCGTGAATAGCATTTTTGGTAATATATTCCGATAAATCCGATATGTCGCCGGAAAAATGATAGATGGGGTATTTTCCGGTATATCTATCGTATATTGCTTGCGAATCTGAAAAAAGAGCAACAACATTGTAGTTCCACAAAATATTGTCGGCAAGCGTGTCGATTATCGAAATCATACTTGTATTGCCGGTTCCTACAACAACCACATTAATCATATCGGCTTCGCGTTTGCGGCTGTAAAATCGCAATATCAAATATTTGACTATACAAAGCAGCACAAAATTTACAGCACAAAAAACAGCTAAAAACAATACATCGAAAGTGTCTAATTTACACACTTCTACAAATATCAAAAGTATTGCAAAAACCAACGCCGAAGCAACAAAATGCGATAGAATAATCAGCGAAACCGACCGGGTGCGAGAAAGATATAATTTTACCAAAAACAACGAAACGAGAAAACTCACAGGTCCCAAAAATATCAGAAAAGCGATAAATTCTTGATTTTCAAATCCGTAGTTGGGTAATTTCAAGCTATATAAAGCAAGAAAAACCGCATACGTTACAAGCATTTCAATAATCTTAATCCATACGTTAATTATGTTTTCTCGTGCTAATCCCATTTTTTTAAATGCTTGTGAGTTATGAGTTTTTACTTATCGTAGTAAGTATTGCAAAGGTAAAATAATTTTCTTATTTCCACGCAGATTTAACAACAAAAATATTGCTTATTATACGGGGGGGGGTAATTTGCTTATAATCAAGTATTTACAAAGATTGTTTCGAGCCAAGTAGAAATAGAAAACTGTATTTCTTACCTACACAACTATAACCGCAAAAACCCTACCTCATTTTTGTCTGATTTGTTATTTTCTTTTGTTTCTCTACTTTTTCTACTTTTCGCCCTCGTTGCGGTTGAACACCAAATTGCAACCAAAGCGAGCACTCATAGAGCGGGAATTTGATGGGAACAACAGCGTGCCGATAAGATTATCAGACACAAAATACCACTGAACGGGTCCCACTCGCAACGTGTAGCCTATACCAATATTGGTAAAATTGCGGTTCATGTACGAGTAAGTAAGCGCAGCATTACCAAATTTAAACAGACGAACATCTGCCGAGGCGGTAAACGATGTCGACACGCCGAACGGGTGTTTTTCCAAGCGACCCAACAAACCAAAACCAAATATTTCGTCGAGTTGATAATGTCCGCCGGCAAAAATTTTAAACGGCAGCATGGTAGTGTAAGGTTTTGTGCTATTGGTAATTGTATATGATTTGAACAGTTCTTCCAAATCGGGCATTAAAAGTTCAAAAGGGTCAAGCGAAAGTTCGGCTCCTTCAAATTTTAAGGCGTCGCCGGTAAATGAAAGCGTGTTGGCGTTTCTCCTCCAATTGATAAAACCTAAATCAATCACACTTGCAAAAACCGAAATATTATCGTCAATTTTTTTAGAAACGCCCAAATCAATAGCTCCGCCGTAATTTCCAAAGAAATCTTTTGTTTTAAATCCATCGGCGAAACTAAAAAGGGTGTCGAAAATGATATTTCCTTCATCGTTGTATTCGGTTGTTACAGGCAAAGTAGTACGTATTTCATAATTTGCTATGAGTGAAATAATATTCGTTCCATCTTCGGTATTAATTTGCAAATCAGTTTTTCCGTTCGAAATATTGACAGCTCCCATAAGGAATTTTGCACGGGCGCTCATGGTAAAATCAAGCGGCAATTCGCGTTGAAATCCTACGGCTATTTGACTGTAAGCCGTTGTATTAACGCCCAATCCCGAAATATCGGCATTGCGAGTGTTGGCATTACCTTTGATTGCAAATTTGAGCAAATCGCCCGGCACATTCACATAACTATTCTCCCGAATGGTAAAGTCGAAAGTCCAATAATTTTTTGCTTGACGGAAACCAAAATACACAATCGGAAGTTCAAAATTGAAACGTACGGCATTATTATTTTTCAATTTTCGAGTAAATTTATCAGTATCGTAACTTGGATGCATAAACGAAATCAAGCTATCTTTGTACGCACCTTTCCCTTTGAAAATCACATCATTCCAACTCAAAGGAGTATTCACAGCAAATGTCATAGACGGCGGCAATTGTCCGAGCAGCGGAACTGCCAAACCGCTAATAAAAATACCCATTTCGGGCGTTTGCGCCGGATTGATAAGATTTGCCTGCGGCAGGCGGCTCATAAAAAACATGGTATTATCAACTTGTGAAAATCCCACATGGGCGAGAGCAACGAAAAGTGCTGTATATATGTATTTTAATTTTTTCATGATATTTTGGGTGTTAGGGTATTTACTTCGTGATTATTTGTTTTAATGTGCCAATTCAATAATATGCCAATGTGCCAATAAATATTTTAATTTTCTAATTAACACATTATTGAATTGTCGTATTAGCATATTGGCACATTTACAATCGGTCTTTTATCAAAATTTTACCATTTGCAGCTATTTGCACATCTATTGAATAGAACGAATAGAGTATAATTGACTTTCCTTTTTCTCCGTATGTATCGAGAATTGCTTCTATACGAATTCTGTTGGCATTGGTAAACGCATCGAATAAATTTCTACCTATGCCTATTTCTGTTGTAAATTCTTTTACCTCATTACGGTTTACTTTACCGTTTGCATCGGCTGGGGCAGCTTTCAAAAGGAAAAGCGGTTTATCATCCGGTTTTTCCGGCAATACTCCCAGTACTTGTTTTCCTTCGGGTTTGGTGGTATCAAGCATAGTTATTACCAAGCGAGCATCAATAGGAAATTGATTTTTTGCTTTCAGCAGAATTATAAGCGTATCTAAACTTGCAGCATCGCCAATAGAGTTTTCTATATCAATATCGGTAGCAAGTATCACATTGCTAAACTCCACATTCATAGGCACATCTACATCAATTGCAAGCCCCACGTTTGCCGTATTTGACATACAATTCTCGCTTGTACCGCTTAGGTCTTTCTGATTGTACAGTAATTTACCCGAATATTCTATAAAATTTGGCATGATGCGCAAAAATTCAACAATATTGCTTGTGTTTTTATCGAGCGGAATTGTTGTTGTTTCTTGCCGATTGTTCAACACACCATTGCAATCGGGCGCTTGAATCGGGAATTTGCGTATACCTTCGCCGAATATTTGTACCATTTCGCCTTTATTATTGCTTGCGCTCATATCGAGTTCTATTTCTGCATCTACCGCTATAGGATTGGTAAATCGCAATTTCAATTGTGGGTCGGCAAATCTAACATCGCCGCTGAAAACGTTGAGTACTTCGCCCATATCAAAATCCATAATATCAGTCATTATTTCCTCTTCGCCGCGACCAATATTTCCCCGTAAAAAATTGAACCGAATACTGTCTCTATTACCCATAGAAATATGTATTTCTTGGTCGCCGCCAAATTCGGTCATACCGCTTGCCTCTACTCTATACGAAATCCGCATAGGCAATGAATTGTACTTTTGTAGAGGAGTAGCCGGAGAAGGTTCGGTAAGGTCTATGGTATAACCATTGAGGCTCATATTGCCTTGGGCAGTATTTGTTATTTTATCAATTCTTTCTTCAAATTTTGCTGTTTGTCCATTTTTTGTTACTGTTGGAAATGTAAATATAATATGCGTTGCTATATCAACAGCCGATTCAATATCATAATTAACTTCGCCGTTTTCAACCCTTACTTCAATCAATTTTTGGTCTATTTTGTCGGAACTTACGGTTATATACACCGTGGTGTCGGTTGATATTACTTGATTTGTTACAACAGCTTTACCTTTGCTAACTTCCAAATCACGAAATTCTACCACCGAAAATAAACTTGATTTATTGAGTATTTCAAGATTAAGCACGGTATTTGCCTGTTCGGCAAATTTCAAATTTTTATAGGTGTAATATATTTTTTGACCAATATAAATGTCACTCACAGGTATTTCTATCGAACGAGTACCCGCCATATTTGCAGGTGGATTTTCAGGGTCAATCTCTACCCAATTTGTTGAATTGATTGGGTTTATCCAACCTTGTGTGCTCAAAGGGAATGTCCCAATTGGTTTGCGCACACCAGCGCTATCGGCTACAAGCTCCACATCGCATTGTATAGGAACAGTGAACGCATTGGCACAAGTCAGTTTTATGAATCCGTTTTTTATGCAAACATATTCAAACGTTTCCGACAAAGTTCCACTTGGGTCGGTAAGAGTGTATTCATGGAAAGGAGGAATAGCCGAAATGGCAGAAACATTAACAATGGGCGGTGGCGAACTTGCATAACCATTGTATGTTGCCACATCTGCCGCCGAAAAATTGTCGTTCAACAAAATGTTTATTTTCTGCGCAAGCGGCAGTTTAAAATTCGCTGTTTCTATTGTTACCGGTTTCAAAAGAATAGTAGTATCGTAGTCAGCCATTGCCGGCAAACTCAACAGGCTTACGCTTTGCGAAGTGTCTATGCCAAAACGCAACAACAACACCGAATCGCCGGCATTTGTGCCATAGCCCAATTTGTTTTCGCTTACATACATCAAAGTATCGTCTCTTTCTTTGAGCATATTGCGCAAGGTAAGTTTTGCTTTTGCCAAAGGAATTGCAAGTTCGGGATTCCACGAAATGTCGCCCGAAAATTTGTTTTTCATTTCAAAATGGTCTTTCACGCAACTCGACATGGCGAGGGCAGCGATAAGAAAGGCGGTTAATGGGAGTAGGTGTTTTTTCATATTGTTGGAAATTTAAAGCCCCCTAAATCCCCCTCAAGGGGGACTTTTTGAGCTGTGGTTTAATCATTTATACTGTTTCTATTTTGTTATTTCATCTTTTAATAAAGAATAGGGACGTTTAAGGGTTATTGAAAATATTCACTATTGCTTCAGCAAGTCCCCCTTGAGGGGGGATTTAGGGGGCTACATAATTCGTAATCGTATTTCCGTTAGTACCTATAATAATAGTGGTTTTTGGTTGATTTTTCTGTAATTTGCCGCTTGTAAATTCGGTTTTTCCTTGTAAAGTATTGGCTGTCAAACCGTCTTTTATATTACAAAAGTAAAGTAATTTATTTGATTTATCAACAATTCCCACTAAAAATTGTATATTTTTCACAATATGCGGCGTAATTTCCACAGCGAAACCAAGTTCATGAATACTTATCGGTACCATTTGCGAGGTATAGAATGTACATTTTTTATTAGCTATCAGCGCATATTCATCGTTTGCCGGCGAATACAAAAAGTAGTGATTTTTTGGAAGACTGTCTTTTTGCAATGTGTGTACTTTTCCTCCAAAATCCATTGCTTTTATACTTGCATTAACATCAGTTGTTACAATCATCTGTGTTTTGCGTTGATAATACCAAGGCGTTTGCGGCGATTTTTCAAATTGCTCGTTTGCTTTTGCCCGCAACTCGCCTTTGCGATTGAGCAAATATACATTACGCTGGTCGGCACACACAATATAATCTTTCCCGGCATTTACAAAATGCTGCACCGGTGCCACTATGTCGCTTTCGCACTCGTTCCATGCCCATTCTTTGTTTTTTTGCATCTTTATATTGTATAAATACAATTTTTTGCCGCATGGCACAAACAAACGATATTCCTTAGTTTTTTCGTAATCAAAAACCGACATTGCCACCGAACTGGTATCCTCCAATTTATGCGGATAATTTTCCACAAAATTCCCTAAACGGTCGATACAATACACATAATTCGCCGAATTGGCAAGATATTGGTATTTACCGTTTTTGAAATAATCTACTTGAAATAGCGGACTTATCAGCGACTCTTGCAAAGATTTTTTCCACTGAATTTTGCCGGCACTGTTGAGCATGTACAAGGTATTTTTTTCGTCCTGCACCAAAATTCCAAATTCACCCGGCTGTATTTCAAAAATCTGCGGCTGCGTGGCAATTTCGGCATCTAACACGCTTTCCCACACAATGTTATCGGCTGTTGATGTTTTGGCAGTGCTGCCCGCTTCCGCAAAATTTATATATATATTATTGTAAAACATTCCGTCTTGCGCCATTATTTGAAATGCTGCGGCATTGCTCCGTTGCGCAATCCCCAATTCTTCGGATTGAATTTGCCGCAAAGGCGTATGCGCATTGCCGGTTTTGCCCATCGCGGCATATTCGTAATAGGTAAATGTGGGCAACACGCTATTTTGAAATTTCTTAAATTCCATATCATTTGCCAGCACTTTTTTGAGTTCGTAGGCGGTAATGAGCTTTTCCAACGCCGTTTTAGAATCGGCAAAAACCATATAATTATTAATAAAAGTCAAATGTCGAAATCTGACACCTGCGAATAATTCACCCCATAAAGCTTGTACAAAATCTACCGGAATACCTTGTATTGTGTATATGGCTTTATTATCGAGCGTGAATTGTGTTGTTTGTGAAGAACCTGGATTTCGATGCGTAGGATATTCTTGTAACAATTTTTCAATCCACCCTTCAACCTGCGATTGACTTATGGTTTTAATAATTGCATAATTATCGCCATTTTCATTGGCTTCGTATGGTGCACCACACGCAAATGCTATTTCCGAATCAATAAAACTATACATATTCTGCACAATGTTGCTACCTCCGTATGTATTATTAAGAATATTCAAATTTTTAGTATAGTCTTCAAATTTTTTATTTTGCGTCAAAAAATTTTCATAATTCGCGCGGAATTGTTTCACATCGCTCAATCCCCACACTTTAAAATAGCTGATATTAGCAGGAAGAATAGAAGAAAGCTGCAATTTCACCGGCATTTGCGCTCTGAAAACCGACAAAAAATCTGCCGTAATGTTGCTCAACGAAAATCCGTTTAACGAAATAGCATTGCTGCGCAAACTCACATCAAATTCAGTCCACGAACCGTAAGGTTTTGTTTGCAGCGGCATAAACAGTTGCGTTACTTTGTTCAAATTTATGTAAATATTTGCCAACGTTTGTTTACCCGCAGTTTTTCTGATTTTTTTGAAATCTTCTATGCCAAGAATATTATGCTGCTCTTTGCAGCTTTTAATTGCCGCCTCCACCAATATGTGCGAAGGGCTGATAATCAACGTGTTTTTAAAAACAGCATACGAGCAACGGCGTTTTTTTGCAGCATTTTCAAAACTATAAATCTGCGTATTATAGTCAAACGAATACCCTACTTTTTGGCAATCGCTAAACAAATTTTGCAATAATTCATGAGTTTGATTGATTTGTTCGGACGACACAAGCGGAACCGAAACAATGTACTCCTGCGTACCCTCTTTACATTCCATAAAAGAAATAATCAGCGAATTGTTTGCGAAATTTTTACGTTGCACTTCGTTTTTTAAGGCAGTTTGCGTAAGCGTAGCAACCGTGTGCATAGGCGTAAATAGTGGCGATGAGGCAAAACTCCGCCACATATTATTAGTGGCAAACTGTTCGAGCGAACTTATTTTTTTCACATCAATAAGCGCCACCGCATTGTGGGGAACGGTTTCAAACGCCAAATTTTCAAACGTTTGATTACTTTGTTTCAAACGAATGAAAATAAATACAATTATTCCTACTAAGCATAGTACAACGATGAACGAAAGAATGCGCTTTGACATACGAGTCGTATTTTAAATTTTCGCAAATATATTAAAAGACTTTGAAATTCCAATATATTGGTTTACATGAAAAAGTTGTATATTTGCAATAGAAAATTTTAAACAAAAGATATGACATTAGTAAATAGCAAGGAGTTTGCCGCCAATCAAGAGAAATTTTTTGATATGGCGCTTAACGAGGAAATTTGTATAGAACGAGGTGGAAATATGTTTTATCTTACCTATACAACAACTCCCCGAAGACAAGAATTTTTAGAGCCTGATGAGGATTTTTACAGAGCGTTGCCTGCTGAAGAATTTAGAAAAAAATTAGTTGTAGTTTTAGAGAATGTAGATAAAAAATACGCAAGCAAATGCAAGTAATACTCCTACCCGAAGTTCTCGAATATTTAGAAGACCTTACAATAATTCTTTACGAGAAAGAATATTTTTCGTTTGGCGAGACATCTTCAAAATATGTAATTGAATTGTATGATGATATTACAGCTAATCTGCCGACAAAACTACACAAACCCGCACCCCGCTATTTCTATAAATATGGGAAAAACATGGAATATGCGGTTTTTAGAAAAAACAAAAACACATCGTGGTATGTATTTTTTACGAAATACAAAAAGAATGAAGAAACAATATATCTCATTCGCTACATAGGGAATAATTATACAATAGCGCAATATTTGTAATCAACCCAGATTCAACTATTAAATACAACCACTCCATAAAACCACCAAAGCCGAATAAAAATTTACCCGGCTTTGGTTTTTGTTTTTCGATAAGGAAATAATTCCCTTGCTGATTAATTCTTAATTACCTTCACTCTTTGTCCATTTACGTGCACAAAATACACGCCATTGGGCAAATGCGAAATGTTAATTGTGTTATTTGGGCGAACACGCAGGTTCGCCCCTACGAGACGACCGGTGTTATCGTAAATTTCAACGGTTTGTGATTGTAGAGACGGATAATTATCCGTCTCTACGCCGGAAATCGTCAATTGTCCGGTGGTTGGATTGGGGTACACTTGCAAAGACGTTGCAGGCAACGTCTCTACTGCTGTAATCGGACGTGTTTTTCCCGATTTTTTGCCGCACACGGAACAATATTCTATTTCTTCATCGAGGTTGTTGGGGTTTATGCGCCATCGCCATGAGTGGGCGAGTTGGGGAATTACTTCTGTTACAGAGTCAATTACTTCGCTATTGAGCGTGCAAATTCTTGCGCGTTTTTGTGAGCCGGCTTTTTCGCAGGTGGCTTCTGTTATGATTACCCAATCGCTCCATTCGCCGTAAGCGTGTTCCGTAAGTTTTGCAAGCGGCTGTTTTTGCGTGTGTCGGGTATTGTTTTCGCACACACGGGTTTCTTCGCCTTCTTCCTCACAGGTTGCCGGTTTTGTTACTGTCCATTCGCCCCACACATGAGCACAAGGTGTGTCAATTTCCAAAATACCGTTTTCAAAATCCCATAACACATTTTCCGATTTTGTATTGGCAAGTAAAATTTCGCTTAATTCTATGGCGTATTCGCCAAGTGCCAAAGGAGTTTCGATTGCAAACGGAATTGTGAACACCACACCCGATTTACCCGAAAAAGGTGTTTGCGAAATGCTGTAAATTAACACCCGAAGCGTGTTTTCATTTAACTGCATTGCCGCCACAGTGTGGTCGGGTGCGCGGTTGGAAAGTGTGATATTTTCAATATCGGGCGTTAAACCTGCCGGAAATTTCAGTTCGCATTGCAGGGCTACGATTGGTTCTTCGTTTTCGATTTCTACGGAAATTTCCGCAGTTTTTTCGTCAGAGCCAATTATTTGTGATTGCACTTTTAGCACATTCGGCACGTAGGTGCTTGCCGAAAGAGCCACGATAAAAGGATTTTTTGCAGGGTCGTTACTGAAAATTTCTAAACTGCAAGTTTCCGCGCTTTTGGCGTTTTTGTGAAACGAGAGTTTTACATCGGTATGTGCGCCTGCCGGAATTGTGAGCGGTAAAGTTTGCGCAGTTGAAAAACTCGGATTTGAAAACAAAAACCGGTCGATTACCAAGGGTTGTAAGCCTGTGTTTGAAATTCTGTAATCAATTTCTTTGCTGTCTAAAATTGAAACTTCGCCGAAATTGACAGTTGCCGCAGCCGTAAGTGTTGCCGCCGTAATTTGCAATGTTCCAGCGTATGATGCCGAAAGTATATTTTCCGCCGCATTGTCCACAATCATTACGTTGCTCAGCGGCAGTTGATAGGTTCCGGCATTGCCTTCTATGAAAAAATCCATACTCAACACTTTGCCGTCGGCGGCAGAAAAAGCGGCGTTGCTTATGGAAAATGCCAGCACTCGCAGGTTTTGCTCGTCGATTTTACTTACCGATACCGTGTGTCCGTTGTGGCGGAATAATTTTGCAGAACCGGCAACATAAGTCATTGGCGCAGGCAGTTTTATGTCGAACTGAAAGCCGCTGAACGCTTCCATATTATTAATGGTAAATTCCAGTGTTTGCGTGGATTGCGAAGCGGCATTCAAACTGCCCTCGCGCAATTCGTTCACGGCGTAGGCAATGGCGTTGAGCGTAATTTCGTGCGACGATTGTTCGGGGTCGTTGCTTGTGATGTACAATTTTTTACTGATTGTGCCTTTTACCGTTGGCGCAAATTTCACTGCAATGCTTTTATTGCTTTGCGGCGGAATGGTTATAGGCAAGGTTTCGGTAACGGAAAATTGCGCATTATCGAATGCCAAATTGTTGATAATCAAATTGCTATTCCCAACGTTTGTAATTGTAACGCTTTGATTGGCGGAACTTTGCAAGGCAACACGATTGAAATTCAAACTTTCGGCAGAAAGCGAAATACGAGGTGCCACAAGTTTTACGTTTCCGTTTTGCGCTTCGGTAAGCGTATTTTCCGATTGGTCGTTGCCAAGCACGGCATTTGTGAGCACAAGCGCATAATCGCCTGCCTCTTTACCTGCTTTCAATTTGAAAGTTACAAGCGTACCGGAATTTCCTACAAACGGCGTATTGCCAATTGAATAGGTTATCAAGCGCAATGAACCGTCTTTTTGCAGGGTTGCGCTGAATAAATGTCCGTTGGCACGAGCGGCGTTCAATGCTGCCGAACCGCTTATGTATGTCAATTCTTCGGACAGGGGAATATCGACTTGAAAGGCTACGAAAGGTGTGGCGTTGTTTACTTCTACGCTTACGGTAAATTCTTCGTTGGGCGTTACGTTGTAACTGCCGATTTTCATTGTGTTTTGTGCGGAAAGTATGAGGCTTTGCGCACATAAGAGGGTTAAGATTAGGTATTTTTTCATAGATACTATTTTTGAAAATCAATTTTTAATATTTCGGTGCTATGCACCTGCGCACCGAAGGTGCAGTATAGCCCAGCCCAACGGCAACGCCTTGGGGAAATCAGCGAAAATCCGAACAACGCCTTGAAAAGGCAAAATATTTTTTATGTTGCCCTTTACAGGGCGTTGTTTGGTATTGTTTTATATTACCCAAGGTGTTGCCATTGGGCTGGGTTATGAATGGTTTTCAACCATTTTTATCAAGACATTCCATTTCTCAAAGAAATGGAATGTCTATTAATCATTATTCATTATACAAAACCCGTTCGCTCGCAATCTCCCGACCATTCACACGAATTTTGCAAATGTACACGCCCGTGTTGAGTTTCGTTTTGGGTGTCCATTCTATTTCGTAGCTGCCGCCGGTTAGTATTGCGCTTGCTTGTTCTATTATTCGTCCGCTTAGGTCTGTGAAAATTATATCGACTTTTTGATTGTCGGTATTTTCTAAATAAAACTGTATGCGTAGCGATGAGTTGAACGGATTAGGATAGAGTTTTAACGGTGTGCGCACGTTTACGGCAATGCTTGTGGGTGTGTCGCCGCCTTCGGGAGCGTTTTCTACATTTACGTTGCCGCCGCGTGTGTCGGCAAGTACGAGGCTTGTAATTTCGGCATTTTCGCCAATTTGCAACAAGGCTTGTTTGCCCACAGGAATTACTTTGCCGCTCATACTGAACGAAAGGAACATAAATGTGTTGTCGTCTAACCATTGGCTTGCTTGCTCAAAACCCTCTAATGCCGCCAATGCTTTAATATTTGCCGCTGTGCGGCTGATTTTTATAACACACTGCACGCCGCCCAAGGCTTCGGAACTTTCTACATATAAAATTCCGTTTTCAACAGTATATTCCGCCGTAACGGTGTTGATGCTCTTATTTTGCAACTCGGGATTAAGAATAAGAGTAACCGTGCCAACCACATCGAGCACATCAATTACCCCATCGGAATTAACGTCGGCAGCCTCGAAAATAAACGGTTGCGGATTTTGCCCCATAATGTAGGCTACGGTGGTTACAATATCTGCCACATCTATTTTCAACGAACCGTTGCTATCGCCTTTTGCGGCAGTGAAGGGCACGGCTGACACGGAGCGGGAATAATTGTTTTCCGTTAAGCTGGTGCGCATTACTTTATACATGTAATTATAGGTAGTGCCCGGCACCACATCGAAATCGGTATATTTAGGGTCGAAAAGCAGGGTTTGATTTATCATTGTGGTATCGCTGTATTGCCCCGTATTTTTATTGTACGTGGTGCGGTACATGTTATAGCCGAGCAAATCGTCGAAATATTCCTCCGGTGCTTCCCATTCCAAATTTACCAAACCCAAACCGGCAGTAGCCGCAAAACCCGAACTCAACGAACCGGCAGACTGCACCAACACATTGAAACGCTGATTTTCGTAAGGAATTTCAAAAAACTCATTATCTTGGGCATTTGCCACGTATATGCGGTTAAGCCCGTCGGTGGCACTTGCCGCTTTTACGGTAAAGTAGGCGGTGTAAACATCGCCGGCAGCGTTCCACGCGCCATCTTCGCCAATGGCGTTTTGCGTATAAGGCGGACGCACACCCATAGCCACCATAGGCGTAACGGCTTTATTCATGGGGCGGTTAAAATACACCTCAAATTTATGTTTGCCCACACCCAAAGGCGGCAATTGCTCAAATTCATCTTGCGCATCGTAGCCGTTTACTACTACTTTCCATACTATGCCGTGGGCTTCGGCGTAAGGGCGGGTTCGCATATTTGACAAATCAATTTGTCCGAAAACACCACTGTTAGGTGTTTTAAAATCAAATATATTCTTACGAGCAATATTTTCGACAGAAGAACCCCAATAACAAGGAAAATCAGTAGAAATAATTTGAGGAGTGGAACTATTTGCCGAAATACTGTATCCGGAAGTTGTCGTATAATTAGAATAAATATTTGACTGTTGCATATAGTAAGAGTGACCATTGCTTCCACCTCCCATTAAAGCAGTACGACCTAAACTATTTGCAATATTATTGGAAACATTATTATAATATTGGTTCGAGTTAAAATTAAGCCATATCATTACTCCCGTTGTTGTATTATTGATAAAATTAGACTGATTTAATTTTATTAAATTATAATTAGGGTATCCTGAACGAACCTCTGATATTCGATTATTTGTTATTATGCAATTTGACATTTGTGTACTTCTTTCAGATATACCCAATTGAATGTATTCTATTTTGCAATATCCGTATATATCTGTATTACCAACAGTTACTTTGCCGTTACCTATTCCCAAATCTGTTTTTGTAAATACAATTAGACTATCGGGTTTCCCCACTGCATAAATATTTCCTGCACTTGATAATATCGCATTATCTTTAAACTTCAACACTGTACCCGGCTTAATAGTCAAAGTAACCCCTTCGGGTATCGCCAAGTTATCGGTTACAATGTAGTGCGTATTGGGGTAAAGGGTCATATCTGCCATTATCATACCATTTAATTCTACGCCGTTTTCTACATTTAAAATCAATTTTTGTGAAACTTCGCCCTCATTTTCGTCGTACCACGCTTTTAGAACCATAGAAATATTTCTACCGTCCACCACATCGGGTTTAATGCGTATGCGTATAGGATTTTGGGCTTTCATTTTGCTGTATGCAGTAAGTGTGCCGCCAAAATTAGCAGTTGGGTTTTCTATTTCTACCACGCTTTGGTCTTCAAATTCGGCAAACTCCAATGAAAAACGAATATTGCTTGTCGTGCCGCCTGCGTTTTTAATTGTTGGGTAAATTTCCAATAATTCGCCTGCATCGGGGCGCATATCGCTATCGCCTTCGGCGGTGTCGTCGGTTAGTATGCTTACAATTGCCAATTCGGGCTTAGGCACATAACTATAAGCGGCTTCAAAATTTACTACGCCATCGTTGGCTGATTGTATAAGCGTAGTCCATAACATTTCTTGCGAAGGAAATTCTTTTCTATCGAGCAATGCGGACACACCGCCTGCTACTAATGGCGTAGCCATAGAAGTACCATTCATATTCCGGTAATTTCCGCCGGGTATGGTGGAATAAATTCCTACACCGGGGGCTTTTAGTTCGTAGTTGTATAATTGTTCCTCGCTGTATTGAGAAAAAACAGGTCCATCGCAATCATAATTTGAGAAACTTGCTAAACTTCCATTTTGCTGGGTTGCTTGCACACCAAGTACAAATGCAAATGCTCCGGGAAACGTTGGTGCACCTGTTGGTGGTTTGTTAGGCGAACAACGAGGGTCAATTTCCAAAGCATCATTTCCGGCAGCACCAACCAACACCGCAGTTTGGTACGCCTGAGCAAGTGCTTGTTCAAAAGCAATAGAATAGGCATAGGTGCCGAGCGACATAGAAATAACATCGGCACCGTTTTGGGCGGCGTAGTTTACGGCTTTTATAATAGTGGCAATGTCGCCTGTGCCGTTGCTTTGCAGGGCGGCAAGGGGCATAATGAGCGCGTTGGGGTTTGCGCCGGTAATGCCTATACCGTTGGCAGGCGCGGCGGCTATTCCGGCGCAGTGGGTACCGTGGGCGTTGTTGTCGCGCACGTTGGGCGTGTTGTTTACAAAATCCCAACCGTGCAGGTCGTTGCGGTAGCCGTTGCCGTCGTTATCGCGGTTTGCCACTCCGCCTACTTCGCCGGCGTTAGTCCATATATTTTCTTTTAGGTCGGGGTGTTCTATGTCCACGCCGGTATCTATTATTGCTATTACTTTGCGCTGCCCATTGGGCAAAGTGGCTTTTTGCCACAATGAGGGCAGTTTTACGGCGGGTATGCCCCATTGTTGGCTGTACAAAGGTTCATCAACAGGGTTGCCCAAACTGTAAAGCAGGTAATTTGGCTCGGCAAATTCTACTTCGGGGAGTTTTTTGAGTTCTTCGATTAAAGCATACATATCAGCAAGGGGATTAATCCCCTTGTTGTTGCCGGTATCGCCTATTTTTAGGCGGTAGAGCGTGCCATTCAGTATTTTTACACCGGCAGGCGCAGGGTAGCGTTTGGGGGCGGCTTGTGCGTTGTTCACAATCGGCTCAATTTCTTGCACATCGTATTGCGCAAGCAGGTTATCAACTGTGGTAGGTGGCGAAGTAACGGCGGCGGCTTTTAATTGCGTTTGGGCAATTTGAGGCGTTACACCGGGCTTGAATTGCACGAGCACTTCGCCGGGCACGCAGTTGTGGCGCGTGTGGGGTGCGAGTTGCACTACTTGGTGGTCGTTGTTGGAGCTTTGGGCGGTGGCGGTTGTTGCTGTGAGCGTTAGTGCCACTGTCAGCAAGGGGATTAATCCCCTTGTTACGAGTTGGGTACAGGTTTTTTTCATAATGATTTTGTTTTTAAAGAGTTTAATTAAATGTGTTAAAGTATGTAAAAAAAGCGTAAACTATTCGTAAACGCTTACCTAAAAGAAACTTGGTACCTGAGAATGACCTATGAGAATAAATAAGCTCGAAATAGCTCACGCCAAACGCGTGAACACTTGCAATCTTATTCTTTTCTCAGTTCATTCGGAAATTTCTCAGGTTTCGTTTCATTGAGAATAAAGCGTTGTTCAAAAAAGTGCGTATTGCTACGCGGGTTTTACCATAGGCTTGGTGGGGTTTGGTTTGTAATAGGGCAATGATTATTCTTGCAGTACTATTGCTTTGACTTTTTGCAGCTATATTTTTTCTATTTCTTCTTTCGCTAATTTTGTCGCTATTGCAATTTGGTCAACCGGTATTCCGAGAGATTTTAAGTTTTTTGCGATTTCTAATTTTTCTTCGGCTCTTCCTTTCCTCAACGCATCGCACTGCATGCTGTATTCGGTCATGGCATCAATTTTCCATTTGTCGTAGGTATTGAGCTGTTCTTTGGTGTAAGCTCCTCTGTTCATGTATTCTACAGCTTCGCTCACAAGTTCATTTTCGCGCAATTCCTGTGGTACTTCGGTGGTGCTTTCGTTTATTTCGGTCAAAAATCGCAGCCACAAATCGTGCAGTTTCTTTTCGGCACGGTTCTGCGGTTTGTATTTTGGCAATTCCACAAAAGCAAATTCCAAACCTTCTATTTGTTTTTCGGTGTCGCTTATGTTTACTATTTTGTAGTAATGGTAGTATTCGGGCGATTTCTCAAATATGGTGTTAACAAAACTCAACGCATACACCGGTTGCAACAGTGTAAATTCTTTGGTTTGGTCTAACTGTTTTACATACGCTTTTGAGGCATTGAGCAACACGCGATTTTTGAAACTTTCCGACCAGTACATTTGCATTTCTACAATAAACTGCCTGCCGTCGCCGTCGGTGCAACGCACATCTACAATCGTGTTGCGCAACACGCCTGCCAATTCGGGTATCAGTTCGTTGGTTTGATACTCAATACCAACAACAGGACTTTTTAACGGCAACATACTGTTTATTAAACTCATACACAAGTGTTTGTGTTCGCCGAAAACTCGTTTAAACGTCAAATCGTTTTTGGGGTCTAAATATTGTGCCATAATTGTATGTTTTTCTTTTTGCAAATGTATCAATTTTTAAAATACGAAAACAAATTGATTGTATTTTTTAACAATATGTTCGATTAGATTTTTGGCAGTTTTTTTGTGTAAATGTGAAAATCACACAATATTTAAGGCAAGCATTTTCCAAAAATGAAGAAAAAATGTAACAAATACTTGTTTGTAAATAAAAAAAGTTATCTTTGCAGCCAAATTTATAGAAGTTAAAAGAAAGAAAAATTTATACAGTATGTATTTAACAGCAGAAAAAAAATCTGAAATTTTCAAAAAATTCGGTGCATCTGAGAAAGATACCGGTTCAACAAAAGGTCAAGTTGCAATTTTTACCGAAAGAATTAATTATTTGACAGGAAAATTAAAAATTAACAAAAAAGATTTCGTAACACAACGCTCACTTTTGAAAATGGTGGGTAAACGTCGTCAATTGTTAAATTATTTGAAAGATAAAAACATTGAGGAATATCGTTCGCTTATCAAAGAATTAGGTCTTCGTAAATAGTTCGCGAATGATGATGTTACAATATATAAAAAAGGCAATGTGTGTGCGTTGCCTTTTTTTGTTTTGAGCTACCCCCCAGCCCCCTAAAGGGGGAGTTGAAAAGAAATGAAAGGGGGAAGTGAAAAGAAATGAAAGTTGGAGCAGAATAAATGAGAAACGGAACAAATTAAACCACCGAGCCAAGCTCCCCCTTTAGGGGGCTGGGGGGTAGAAACAGTAAAAAAAATAAAGAAAATGATACAAGGAATTAAAAAAAACATTCAATTGAGCAATGGAAAAACCGTTGAAATTGAAACAGGGAAATTAGCAAAACAAGCCGACGGTTCGGTAGTAGTAAAAATGGGTAACACCATGTTATTGGCAACAGTGTGTGCCGCAGCCGATGCCAAACCGGGCACCGATTTTATGCCATTGACCGTAGAATACAAAGAAAAATTTGGTGCGGCAGGTCGTTTCCCCGGCGGTTTTACTCGCCGCGAAGGACGCGCTTCGGATTACGAAATATTGGTTTCCCGTTTGATTGACCGTGCGCTTCGTCCGTTGTTTCCAGACGATTATCATGCCGAAGTGTATGTAAACGTGTTACTTATTTCGGCTGATGGCGACGACATGCCCGATGCACTTGCAGGCTTGGCAGCTTCGGCAGCTTTAGCGGTTTCCGATATTCCATTTAATGGTCCTATTTCGGAAGTGCGTGTGGCTCGCATTAATGGTAAATATTGCATAAATCCGACCTATTCTGAATTAGCAAAAGCCGATATTGATATTATCGTTGCTGCAACTATCGACAATATTATGATGGTGGAAGGCGAAATGAAAGAAGTTTCTGAGGCAGAAATGCTTGAAGCAATTAAAGTTGCTCACGAAGAAATTAAAATTCATTGCCGTGCGCAAATGGAATTGATGCAAGAAGTAGGAAAAGTTGAAAAACGCACCTACTGCCACGAAGAAAACGATGAAGAATTGAAAAAAGATATTTGGGCAAAAACTTACGATAAAGTATATGCTGTAGCTGCATCGTGCAATGCAAACAAACACGCTCGCGGCGATGCTTTCAAAGCTGTGAAAGCAGAATATTGCGAGCAATTGGGAGCAGAAGTTGCCACAGAAAAAGCATTTTTAATTGGTCAATACTACCACGCAGTAGAAAAAGAAGCTATGCGCCGTGCAATCCTTGACGAAGGCAAACGCCTTGACGGTCGTAAAACAACCGAAATTCGTCCGATTTGGTCGGAAATTGATTATTTGCCAATGGCTCACGGTTCTGCTGTGTTCACTCGCGGCGAAACGCAATCGTTGACTACCGTAACGTTAGGTACGAAAAACGACGAAAAATTGATTGACGAAGTATTGGAACAAGGAAAATCACGTTTCTTGTTACACTACAATTTCCCTCCATTCTCTACGGGCGAAGCAAAAGCCGCGCGTGGCGTTGGTCGCCGTGAAATTGGACACGGAAATTTGGCGCACCGTGCGTTGAAAGCGGTTATTCCTGCTGATTATGCCTACGTAATTCGTATTGTTTCCGATATTTTGGAATCAAACGGTTCGTCGTCGATGGCTACGGTTTGTGCCGGCACATTGGCTTTGATGGACGCAGGTGTGAATATTTCAAAACCGGTTTCGGGTATTGCAATGGGATTGATTTCTGAGAAAAAAGGAACAAATTTCGCCGTACTTTCCGATATTCTTGGCGACGAAGACCACCTTGGCGATATGGATTTTAAAGTAACCGGTACAAAAGACGGTATTACTGCTACACAAATGGACATCAAAGTTGACGGACTTTCGTTCGAGATTTTGGAAAAAGCATTGAATCAAGCAAAAGAAGGCAGATTGCACATTTTGAACTGCATAACCGATACAATTGCCGAGCCTCGTGCCGACTTGAAACCACACGCTCCACGTATTGAAAAACTGATTATAGACAAAGATTATATTGGTGCAATTATTGGTTCGGGCGGTAAAAACATTCAAGAATTGCAAGCTCGTACCAATACTACTATTGCCATAGAAGAAGTTGACGGCAAAGGTATTGTTGAAATCAGCGGTGCCGACAAAGCCGGAATGGACGCTGCAAAAGAATACATTAAAGGTATTGCACAAGAACCCGAAGTTGGTGCGGTATATACGGCAAAAGTAAAATCAATCGTAGAATTTGGCGCATTTGTTGAATTTATGCCACAACGCGAAGGTTTGTTGCACGTATCGGAAATTGCTTGGAAACGTGTAGAAAAAGTGAGCGATGAACTTACCGAAGGTCAAGAAATAGAAGTAAAACTTTTGGGAATTGACAAAGGTAAATACAAACTGTCGAGAAAGGCGCTTTTACCGCGTCCTCCACGTCCGGACGCTGATAAACACTAAGAATTTTAGTTGACGAGTTTTTAGTTGACAAGTTAACAAGGAAAATAAAAATGGCAATCGAAAATTTCGGTTGCCATTTTTTATTAAAAAACAAATTCGTAATTTGTAATTACGTATATTTGCCAATAAATAAAATTAATAATTATGAGTTTTACAGTATCAAGATTAGGCGAATGTAAAATCAAATCGCCAATGCAATTATCAACCCAAAAAAACGATGGTATTTGCGATTTCGTGGGCGACGACGAACGCATATTGCACACTAATTCATTCAACGAAATAATGGAAACCATTGCAAAAGGCGAAACGCCTATTTCGTTTGAAAAAATTGGTCCAAAAGAGTTTTTATATTTTGAACCCGCCAAAACCAAGGTTGCCATAGTAACCTGCGGAGGTTTATGTCCGGGCTTGAACAACGTAATCCGTGGTTTGGTGGTGCAATTGTGGAATGCCTACGGAATTAAAAAAATTCTTGGTGTAAAATTTGGCTTTGCCGGATTGAATCCCGAAAATTCATTGCCGTTTGTTGAACTTACGCCCGATTTGGTTGACGACATTCATAAAGAAGGCGGTTCTATGCTTGGTTCTTCGCGCGGCGAAGTTTCGCCCGAAGTTATTGTTGATACACTCGAAAGCAATAATATCAATATTCTGTTTTGCGTAGGCGGCGACGGCACTTTGCGTAGCGCACACGCTATATCGGAAGAAATTAAAAAACGCGGTCTCAAAATTTCTATTGCCGGCGTTCCCAAAACGGTGGACAACGACATAAATTATATAACAAAATCCTTCGGATTTGAATCGGCTTTTACCGCAGCGCAATCAATTGTTTTGAACGCTCACAACGAAGCAAAAGGAGCGCAAAATGGCATAGCTCTTATTAAACTGATGGGGCGCGATTCGGGATTTATAGCCGCTTATACGGCTATGGCAGTGCCCGATGTAAATATTGTGCTTGTGCCCGAACAGGATTTTGATTTGGAAAACGAAAAAAAAACCGGTTTGTTGAATTATTTGGAAAGACGCTTGAAAGACAAACAACACGCCGTGATTGTGGTTGCCGAGGGTGCCGGACAAAATTTATTTGGCGATGATGGTAAAGATAAAGAAAAAGACGCATCGGGCAACGTAATTCCGGACGATATTGGCATATTTTTGCGTGATAAAATTAAAAATTATTTCAAGAAAAAAAATATTCCCATAGCCATAAAATACATTGACCCAAGTTACATAATCCGCAGTATTCCGGCAAATGCCAACGACAGCAAATTTTGCGTACAACTCACCACCAACGCCGTTCATGCTGCCATGGCAGGGCGTACCGACTTTTTGGTAGGCTATTGGAACAACGCATTCACGATACTGCCAATTGAAGAAGCCGCTGCTCGCGGCGAACGTAAAAAAATTGATACGGAAAGCGATTTTTGGCTGAGTGTGTTGGAAGCTACGCGGCAACCGAGCAGTTTTAAATAGGATTTTAGGTAATAGGTATTAGGAAACAAGGAGACGAGGAATGACAACACATAAGGATTTGATAGTTTGGCAGAAGGCAATGCAACTTGTATTGTTGGTTTACCGTTATACAAAATCTTTTCCAAAAGAAGAAATGTATGGCATTACCGGTCAAATGCGTAGAGCTTCTGTTTCAATACCTTCGAATATTGCTGAAGGTTATGGACGCAGTTCCAACAAAGAATTAATCCATTTTTTAGATATTGCAATGGGGTCTTCGTCGGAATTGGAAACACAAATTATCATTTCATATAAACTGCAATTCCTGCAAGAACCTGAATATAACGAACTTTCGAGTTTAAATGATGAGGTAATGAAAATGTTAGCCTCCCTAATTCGCAACAAAAAATCAAAACTAAATACCTAACCCCTATTCCCTAATTCCTAAAATCCTAATTCCTATTACCTATTACCTATTACCTAAAAACCTAAATTAAATGAAAGACATAGTAATCCTCCTCCCCTACCTATTCCGTTACAAAAAATACCTATTCCTAGTACTAATTTGCAACATTTTCGGGGCAATTTTTTCCTTTGGTACCATTGCGGTTATTATTCCGTTTTTGAGTATTTTGTTTGGCACGAATGAAATGGTTTACGAACCGGTGCCGTTTGAATTTACTACTGCTTCGTTGGGGCACAATTGTAATTATCTTTTGTCGGAAATTATTGCCAATTACGGACAATCGGCTACGTTGCTTGTAATTTGCGGATTTATAGTCGGCATCACGCTTTTGAAAAGTATTTTTGAATTTCTGTCGAGTTATTTTAATATTCCGGTGGTAAACGGTGTGCCGCGCGATATTTATGCGCAAACGTTTAAAAAAATACTCGAATTGCCGGTGTTTTATTTCTCAAACGAACGCAAAGGCGATATTATGGCGCGTATGTCTGCCGATATTTCCGAAGTGCGCAATAGCATGGTGTCGTCGTTTACGGCGTTTATCAAAAATCCGCTTTATATTGCAATTTACCTTACCGGTATTTTGCTTATCAGTTGGAAAATGACTTTGATTATACTTGCTCTGTTGCCTGTTACCGGTTTTATTACCGGAAAAATTGGTAAAAGTTTGAAACGAGTTTCGAGCGTGGCGCAAAAATTACAAGGCGATATTTTGGTGTTTATCGACGAAACTTTGTCGGGAATGAAAATTATAAACGTGTTTCATGGCGAAAAACAAATGTATGCTCGTTTTCAGCACAATAATCAGGAATATTACCGCAACATGAACCGTTCCAATCGTCGTCAATCGCTTTCGCACCCACTAACCGAAACACTCACGTTTATTTCGCTTTCTTTTGCCATTTACTATGGCGGTAATTTAGTATTGGGAGGTAACGGCGATTTGAGTGCCGAAAGATTCATTGCCTATTTGCTGGCATTTACGCTTATAGTTTCGCCTGCAAAAGCCTTTGCAGGAGCATTTTACGGTATAAAAAAAGGCGCAGCAAGTGTTGATAGAATTAGAATGATTTTAGATGCCGAAGCAAGTATTGTTGATGCGCCCAATGCAAAACCTATCACTTCGTTCAATCAAGCAGTTGATTTTAACCACATTACATTCTCGTACAATAGCGAAAAAATTGTGTTGAACGATTTTAATTTACGTTTGGAAAAAGGAAAATCGGTAGCGCTTGTAGGGCAGTCGGGCAGTGGAAAAACTACGGTGGCAAACCTTTTGCCTCGTTTCTACGAAGTTACCCAAGGCGATATTTTGATTGACGGCACTTCTATAAAAGACTATAAATTAGCCGATTTGCGAGGTTTGCTCGGCATTGTGCCGCAAGAATCAATTTTGTTTAACGATAGTTTTTTCAACAACATAGCCTTTGGCATAGAAAACCCCGACCCTGCAAAAGTGGAAGAAGCCGCACGACTTGCCAATGCGCACGATTTTATAATGGAAACCGCCGACGGCTATCAAAGCAACATAGGCGACCAAGGCGGAAAACTTTCGGGCGGGCAACGTCAGCGTTTGTGCATAGCACGGGCAATTATGAAAAATCCGCAAATTCTTATTCTCGACGAAGCCACTTCGGCACTCGACACCCACAGCGAACGTTTGGTACAAGATGCCTTGGAAAATCTAATGAAAGACCGCACATCGCTCATCATAGCCCACCGCCTTTCAACCATTAAAAATGCCGACCAAATTGTGGTGCTCAACGAAGGGCGCGTGGTGGAACAGGGTACGCATACGGAACTTGTGGCGCGAAATGGGGCTTATAAGAGGTTGCATGATTTGCAGTTGATATAAGTTGCATATATCGACAATGCATAGGTAATACAAGCGAACAAGAATGACAAAACAAATAAAATTAGTAGGCTATGAAAGTACTTTTATTAATCCCTTTTAATCAAGAGTTTACAGATATTTCAAACATAATACAAGATGCTGTTGTTAAAACCAATAATCAATTTATTCATTTTGATGATATATTTTCGCCCAACAGTGATGCTATGGATATTTTCATAGAACAAATTGAAAAAGCAGATTTAGTTATTGCAGATATTTCAGGAAACAATCCTAATGTAATGTATGAATTAGGAATTGTAAAATTGCTTGGGAAACCGACTGTGGTAATAGCCCAAAAAAATGAAATAATACCTCATAACATAAGAATGAGCGAGTTTATCTTAGTCTATGATAGAGAAAGGCTAACTGATAGCTTATACTCTCCCGTGATAAGATTTTTAAGGAAAGACAATATTAACGACTTCATTACAAAAAAAGTTACAAAATCAGTGAAAAAACCTATGGTTTTTTTAAGTTACAGCCATGTTGATGTTGAATATTTAGAAAGACTAAAAATACACTTAAAGCCATTTGAAAAGAAAGGATTAATTAATGTATGGTCTGATACAAAAATAAAAGCAGGGGAAAAATGGAAAGAGCAAATTGAAAAAGCTCTTGAAGAATCAGTTGCGGCAATATTATTAATCAGTGCAGATTTTTTAGCATCAGATTTTATTGTTGATAATGAATTGCCACCATTATTGAAATCGGCGGAAGAAAAAGGGAAGTTGATTTTACCCGTAGTTTTAAAACCTTGCAGATTCTCAAAAGACGAAAATTTATCAAAATTTCAAGCTGTTAATAATCCTATTATTCCATTAAGTAAAATGGATGAAAACAGCAAAGAAGAAGTTTATGTAAAAATTGCAGATTATATTGCAGATTTAGTAAGATGATAAATCCGTGTCCTTCGCTCGCGCGGACGTGCCGTGCTTGTTGCACAACCATTAGTTTACGAGCAATAATAAACGGTTATTTTTAATTTTTTGTTGTCTGTAATCCAAACCGAAGCAAATATATTCAATAAACACTAAAATTTGGTTTGAAACAGTCATT